>Ga0208512_100001_pt1 | contig 375122 bp, 348 predicted proteins | sample LakWasMet40_LOW7_2_FD_183880 | JGI IMG/M metagenome (GOLD analysis project Ga0208512, IMG submission 183880) | Freshwater sediment methanotrophic microbial communities from Lake Washington under simulated oxygen tension - Sediment Metagenome... | ecosystem: Environmental > Aquatic > Freshwater...
GGTTCCACCCTCAGCCGGCCCGCGCCGTCTCCGGAACCTTGCGTTCCTTCGCGACGAACCACAGCGGCTCCCCGCCGTCGGCCAGCACCGGGGCGATGCGCACCTCGGCGCGATAGCGGCTGCCGTCCTTGTGGTAATTGACCAGCGTCTCGCGGCAGGCGCGCCGCGCCTGCACTGACTCGCGGATGCGCTGCACCGCGGCGGCATCGGTGGCCGGGCCCTGCAGCAGCTCGCCGGGTTTGCGGCCCCTGAGCTCCGCCAGCGAGTAACCGCACATCGCTGTGAAAGCCGGGTTGACCCACAGCACCAGCCCGCCCGGGTCGGTGACCACGAGGGCCTCCGGTTCCGCCGGCGCCGGCAGCGCGGCCACGGCGGCGAGCAGGCGTGCCTTCAATCCCGCAGGGGGTGCGACCGGCGGCGCCTCCGCGGCCAGCCCGGCCACGGTTTCCTGCAACCCGGCCACGTGTGACCGCAATTCCTGGTGAAACTCGAGGACGACCTCAAAGCTCTCGCGCTCCGTCGCCGGCATCTCGCCGGATACGTAGTGGGCGGCACAATCCTGGATACTTCCGGTCAGCATCGCTCAGGCCGCCGCGGGCGCCTTTTTCGCGCCGAAGCCGAAGGCCTCGCGCAGCCAGCTCCAGGCCTTGCGCAGGCCGACGTCGCACGTGCCGGAGATCCGGTAGGTGCGCGCGAACATCTCCTCGTGGCCGACATAGCGCGGCGGCAGCAGGAGCAGCGTGGCGTTCTTGTCGGCCTCCTTGTCGAAGCCGAGCACCTCGGAGAAGAACACGCCCTTGCCAACGACCAGACCGTCGCGCGGCACCTCGACGGTGCGCTCCGGCATCACGAGCCAGGGGCGGAACTTGAAGAGCAATTTCCCGTCCGCCTCCTGGTGCAGCCGGCCGTAGGTGCGCAGCGGGGCGTCCGCGATGTCGCGCGCCGTGAAAAGCCTGTTGCCGTCCGCCAGCAGCTGGAAGCGCGTGCGGCGGAACGTGAAGAAGTCCCAGCTGAAGACCGACCCGAACACCATCAGCCGGAACGCCCAGCCGGCCATCAGGTAGGCGACCAAAATGATGACAACCGACAGCGTCGCGCCGACCACCGGGTCGAGGACGGCCGTGCCCGCCACGAGCGAGAGCACGCCGGTGCGGATACCCTTCAGCGCCGTGTCGAGCCCGCCCCACGGGCTGATCAGGATGAGGACGTTGATCGCGTGGCCCACCACCCAGACAACCGCGAACACCGCGACTGACAGCGGCACCATCAGGATGGTCAGCAGCCACGACATGTCGAAGGCCGCCAGCGGCAGCATGCCGAAGGTGCCGGCCAGCACCGGCGCGTGCTCTAGCCCGGAGGATTGCATGATCATCTTGGAACCCAGCGCGACCAGCGAGGGGACCACCGCACCGGCCGCCACGAGGCCGCTGACCTTGTTTTCCACGGTCTCGGCGATATCGAGCGGCTTCTTCATGCCCGGCGGCACCATCGCGGCGATCGTGTCCTTGAACGCACACACTCCCACCAGCAGCAGCGCCGGCAGCCAGAACGAGACCTGCGCAAACCACGGCAGCTTCGCCTTCTCCTCGGGCGTGCTCGCCTTGAAATACTGGTAGGCCCCGACCCCGCTGACACCCAGCAGCGGCGAGATGGCGATGCCCGTCACCTGGGAGGCCATGGTGGCCAGCTCGAGGCCGGGGGTCTTTTCCTTCTTCGCCTCCGCCGCCCGGGCGACGGGGGCGAACAACACGGCGCAGCACAGGGCCAGGACCAGGAGCACGGGACGTTTCATGGCCACACCATACCCGCCTGCCGCCCTTTGAAAAGCCCACAAAAGCTACGGCCCGGACTCCACGAGGGAGGCCGGGCCGCAACACACACATTTACCGAACGCTGAACAAGACCGCATCCCAGTTCGTCGGTTCCCTCCCGTCAAACCGCGAACGTGTCATCATGCGTTCTTAACCCGGCCGTAACCCGGCCGTCACAAAGCTTTGCCAACCGCGCCCCGGCTTGCTCATGTCGCCCCGTGCCCCTGACGAAAGCCGAGCTCTCCCGCCTCCGCGACCTGCGCGACAAGAAGCACCGCGAGGCCGCGGGCCTGTTCGTCATCGAGGGCGAAAAGGTCGTCGGCGAGCTGCTGGCCGCGAAATTCCCTTTGCTCGAGATCTATGCGACCCCCGCCTGGCCGGCCCCGGCCGGCGATGCCCGGGTGCGGGAGGTCAGCCTCGATGAGATGTCTCGCGCCAGCCACTTTCCGACCCCGTCCACCGTGCTGGCCGTGGGCGGCATAAGGCGCACCCACCTGGCCACCGGCGGGCTCGACCGCGGCCTGACCCTAGCCCTCGACGGCATCCAGGACCCCGGGAACGTCGGCACCCTGCTCCGGCTGGCCGACTGGTTCGCCCTCGACCGCGTGCTGCTCTCGCCCGATTGCGCCGACCTGTTCTCCCAGAAGGTCATCAACGCCAGCATGGGCTCGTTCGCCCGCGTGACCGTGCACACCGCTCCCTTGGCCGAGATGCTCGCCGGCACGAAGGTGCCGGTGCTCGGCTGCGATCTCGCCGGCTACGACGTGCACACGCTCCGCCCGGAGCGCGACGCCGTGATCGTCGTCGGCAGCGAGGGCCGCGGCCTGTCGCCGGCCGTGTCGGCGCTCGTCACCAAGCGCGTGACCATCCCGCGCTTTGGCGGCGCCGAGTCCCTCAACGCCGCCATCGCCGCCGCCATCGTCTGCGACAATCTGCGGCGGCTGTCTTCCTGAGTGGAGCGGCGCTCCATGAGCGCCGGATTGATGGAGGCGGGACCATCATTTCCCTGCATCAAACCTTAAGCACACCCCGGAACCCCCGGGCGCCATAATAAGACTGCGCTCCGTTGTGCCCGATGAAGACGCGGCCGTAGCGACGATCCCCATAGATCGCGCCGCCGAGTTTCCTGATTTCGCAGGGTGTCTTCACCCAACTCGACGTCTTCGTGTCGAATTCCCCCAGTTGCTGCAGATTTAAATATTCATCTTCCGTCAGCAACTCGACGCCCATGCCCGCGGCCATATCCACGGCGTTGTTTTTCGGTTTATGCTCCTTCCGCGAATCCAGCCCTTCGCGGTCGTAACAGACGCTGGTGCGGCCGGCCGGGCTTTCCGGCGAGCAATCAAAGAAGATGTATTCGCCTGTCTTTTTATCCAGCCCGACGACATCCGGCTCGCCGGCGGTTTTTTCCATTTCATGGAGTGACCACATTTTCCCAGCATTGGCCGCCAGCCGGGCATTCACCTTGGCCCATTCCAAGCCCTTGTGCCGGCCCATGTTTTTCTCAAAGCGGGCCTTTAACCCACCGAGCAGTTCTGCCGTTTGTGCCGATGACAGCTTCTTCTTTGCTTCAGCGCTCTTCATAACTGGCGCAACACGTGCGACAGCAATAGTCATTGGTCCTGGCGCCCCGTTAGGATTTTTCTTCATATGTGAAGTCTGCGGATGCTGCCGAAAAATGAATGAATGAATTCGTGGACGATGAAAAGAAGCGGCCTGAGAACTTCCCAGTATCAATAGCGCGAGAATCAGATCCGGTATTATCGGGTGCGCAGAGATCGATTAAATACGGCGCTCGACGCTCGTAGCTAAAATCTGGCAGGTCTACGGAAATATGGCCGAGCCCTGACAAAATTAGAGTGCCGAACCGACGTGCCTCACGCGAAGCGTAGTCAGGAGACGCCGGGTTTCCCACGCAAACTTCCATGAGAAATCGAGCTACGCCGGCGGTCAAATCGACCGAATATGAGTGCAGCAACGCGTCGTGGAAACCGCCGCCCATGGACGCCTCAAGTTCAAAGATATTCATCTTACTTTTCTAAGGTGGTTCATGCCACCAGCCGTGGCTCACTCGAATTCATGGGACGTTTCATGCGGAAGATTAGCGGAAATCAGATCCGACCCAAACCTGATTGGTCACTGGTGCGGGGACGGTAGTTTTGGCGGCGCCGGATTCAATCCAATCTTTAACCGCAAAGAACGCAGAGAACACAAAGAAGCCATACCTCAATCTTTGTGCTCTTTGCGTTCCTTGCGGTTAAAAACAGGAAAACCTCACCCCTTCTTCCGTGCGATCCAGGCGCGGACGTTTTCCTCGAGGAGGTCCATCGGCACGGCTCCGTCCTTCAGCACGAGGTCGTGGTATTCGCGGAGGTCGAACCTCGCGCCGAGTTCCTTCTTCGCCAGCTCGCGCAGCTCGAGGATCTTGAGCTGGCCGACCTTGTAGGCCGTGGCCTGGCCGGGCCACACGATGTAACGGTTGGTCTCGGTGAAGATGTCGCGCTCGGGGTTCGGCGTGTTTTTCCGGAAATAATCCATCGTCTGCTCGCGCGTCCATTTCTTGGCGTGCAGGCCCGTGTCCACCACGAGGCGCACGGCGCGCAGCAGCTCGTCGTAGAGCCGGCCGAAGTCCTGCATGGGGTCCTGGTAGAACCCGAACTCCTTCGGGAAATACTCGGCGTAGAGCGCCCAGCCCTCGACGTAGGCCGTGTTGCCGCCGAACTTGCGGAAGCGCGGGATGCCCGTGAGCTCCTGCGCGATGGCGATCTGCATGTGGTGGCCGGGGATCGCCTCGTGGTGCGCGAGGGTCTCCATCTCGAAGATCGGCACGCCGCGCATGTCGATCGTGTTGACGTAATACGCGCCGGGCCGCGACCCGTCGGGGGCCGGCTGCTCGTAGAACGCGCCCGCCGAGCCCTGCTCGCGGAACGGCTCGACCGGCTTCACGACGAGCGGCGCCTTGGGCTTGGTGATGAAGAACTCGTCGAGCCGCGCGCGCATCGTGTCGATGATCTCGGTGGCGCGCTTCATGTAGGCGGCCTTCCCCTCGGGCGTGGTGGGATAATAGAACTTCGGGTCCTCCTTGATGTATTTGAAAAAGGCCTGGAGGTCGCCCTTGAAGCCGACCTGTTTCATGATGGCCTCCATGCCGGAGTGGATGCGGGCCACCTCGCGCAGGCCGAGCGCGTGGATCTCCGCGGCGGTCAGGCGCGTCGTCGTCGAGCCGCGCAGCTGGTAGGCATAGAATTCGCCCCCCTCGGGCAGCTTCCAGACGCCGTCGTCCGTGGTCGTGCGTTTTTCGTGCGCCTGCAGCAGGGCGATGAGCTTGCCGTAGGCGGGCTGGACCGCGCCCGTGAGCGCGGCGGTGGCGTCGGCGAGGAGCGAGGCCTTGGTGGCGGCGTCGGCGTCCTTGAGCGCGGCGACCTTGCCCTCGATGTCCTCGAGGAGCGCGCTCTTCTTGCCCGACGCGTCGAACGGCGCGCCGGCAATCACCTCGCGACAGGAGTCGAGGACGAGCCCGTAGACGAACTTCGGCGGCATGATGCCCTTGGCCGCGCGGACCTCGGCCTTGTCCATCAGCTGGTCGAGCAGCGGGGCGATGCCCCGGAGGCGGGCAATGTAGGCGCGGGCGTCGGCGACGCTGTCCACGCGGTGGAAGTTGATGAGGAAGGCCGGCACGTCGGAGTGCAGGCCGGACATCTGGTTGAGCGGGTAGCTGTGGTAGCGCCAGCGCCAGCCCTCAATCGAGCGCTCGGCGTCACGCACGAACATCCGGTAGCTGACCTTCGCCTGGTCGTCGAGGAGGTCGAAGTTGATGGTGCGCTTCAGCTCGCCGAGCTGCTTCACGCCGAGCTCGAAGTCCTCCAGCTCGCGGGCCTCGGAGAGGTCGTCCCACTTGTCGTAGTCGGTCTTCATGCCCAGCTGGGTCATGAACATGGGGCTGCGGGCGACGTTCTCGTCGAAGACGCGCTCGAAAAAGGCATTGGCCTTGGCGGACTCGGCGGCGATTTCGGCGGTCGTCGCGGCGCGGGCGGGCCAGACGGCGAGCGCGGCGGCCACGCACGCGAGGAAGAGGCGGGTGCGGTATTGCATAGGGGGAATGGTGGTTTGCCGCGGATTAGGGTGCGGGGCAAGCCGCGAGGAATCTGGCGCGCTTTTTTGGAGGGCCGGCCTCCGGCTACTCCCCGGCGTATTTCATCCCCACCGTGGCGCGCCAGCGGTCCAGCAATGCCATATTGCCGAGCGAGTCGGCGTGGCTCATGGCGGCCGCCTCCCGTTCGCCGCGCGCGATGGCATCGCCCACGGTGTCGGCCTCGAGCGTGTAGAGGCCGGCATCCGCCAGGCAGACAATCTCCTCGGCCGCCGCGCCGGTGCGCTGGACGATGATCCGGCCCGGGCCTTCCGCGTCCGTGCCGGGATGGAACGGCGCCGGCAGGCTGATGATGCCCTCGGTGCCGTGAATCCGCACCGCGAGTTCCTTGGCCGTCGTGGTGCCGCAGGTGAGCTGCGCGAGCGCGCCGCCGGGGAACTTCAAGGTGGCCGCGGCCTGTTCGTCGACCTGGGCCACCGGATGAATGCGGCCCGTGCCGTGGAATTCGACCGGCTCGGCGAACGGTTTGCCTTCGGCCGCGCCGGCGACCAACCGCGCGATGGACGCCGGGTAGCAGCCGATGTCGAGGATCGCTCCGCCACCGAGCGCGCGGTTGTAGAGGCGCAGCTTCGGATCGACCGGCCGGTTGAAACAGAACACCGCCGAGATGAGCCGGAGCTCGCCGACGGCCCGCTCGCGCACGAGCTCCGCCAGCTTCGCCGTCTGCGGGTGGCAGCGATACATGAACGCCTCCATCAGGAAAATCTTGTGCTCCCGCGCCGCCGCGACGGCACGCGCGGCGTCGGCGTGGCTGAGCGCGAGCGGCTTCTCGCAGAGAATGTGTTTCCCGGCCTGCGCGGCGCGGATGCACAGTTCCGCGTGGGAATCATGCGGCGTGCCGATGTAGACGGCTGACACCGCCGGGTCGGCCAGCAGCGCCTCGTAGCTGGCGTGCGCCGTGATGCCGCCGAAGTCCGCGGCGAATTTTCCCGCCGCCTCCGCCGTGCGGCTGCCGACCGCCACCAGCCGGCCGGTGCGCGAGGTGGCGAGCGCCGTGGCGAACATCCGGGCGATGCGCCCGGTGCTGAGGATGCCCCAGTTGAGCTTGGCGGCCATCAGCTCAGTGCGCCCACTCGTTGCGCGCGTCGTCCACCATCTGCTGCAGCACGGGGAAGCGGATCTCGCCGTAGTTGAACGCCACGCGGAGCTTGCCCTCGCGGTAGACCCAGGTCGTCGGCACCCACGTGACCGGCAGGCCCAGGAACGAGTTGAGCCGGTCCGCGGCGAGCCGGGAGGGATTGGGGTGCGTGAGCAAAAGCAGGTTGGGCTGCGCGCCGAGGCCGGCGGCGGCGAGCCGCGGCGCCGGGTCCTGGCCCTTGTGCCAGATGTTGAGGAAAATGACCTTCACGTCGGGATTGGCGGCGATGAACTTCGCCCAGCCGTTCGCCGGGTCGAACTCCGCCCGGCAGTTCGGGCACCACGGCGCCCAGAAATGCACCACGGTCACCTGCGGGCCCGCGACGAGGTCGGCCACCTGCATTTCCAGCGGGTCGGTCGCGGGGGCCGCCGCGCGGAGCAGGCCGGCGGCCGCCAGCGCGAGGAGAAGGGCCAGACGTTTCATGGCGGAGAACATGCCCAAGAGGGCGGGGTGCGCCAGCGGTTTTTGTGTCAGTGGGGGCAGGGCGGGGACTCCGGTCCGCGCCCTGCCTTATTCAGCCCTCAGGGCTGGCCTTCGTGCAGCACGACCGGCACGGACTTCTTGCGCAGCTTCAGGTTCATCAGCTCGACCGCGAAGGAGAACGCCATGGCGAAGTAGATGTAGCCCTTGTTGACATGCTGGTGCGTGCCCTCGGCCACCAGCGTCACGCCGATGAGCAGCAGGAACGACAGGGCGAGCATCTTCAGCGTCGGGTGCTTGTGCACGAAGTCGCTGATGGATCCGGCATACTTGAGCATCACGCCCAGCGCGATGACCACGGCGGCGACCATGACGCCGAGCTTGTTGGCCATGCCGATGGCGGTGATGACGGAGTCGAGCGAGAACACGATGTCGAGCAGCAGGATCTGCACGATGATGGCGCTGAACTTCGGCGCGACCTTGCCGGTGGCGGTGTGGTCGTCGCCGCCCTCGAGTTTCTCGTGGATCTCGCGCGTGCTCTTCCAGATCAGGAACAGGCCGCCGCCGAGCAGGATCAGGTCGCGGCCGGACAGGGAGAAATTGAAGACCGTGAAGAGCGGCGCGGTGAGCTTCACCATCCACGCCAGGCTGGCGAGCAGGAGGATGCGGGTGACGAGGGCGAGCATCAGGCCGGTCTGCCGGGCCTTGGCCTGCTGCTCGGCCGGCAGCTTGCCGGCGAGGATCGAGATGAAGATGATGTTGTCGATGCCGAGCACGATCTCGAGCGCCGTCAACGTCACGAGGCTGATCCAAATCTGCGGGTCGGTGATCCAGTCCATAGGCCGGCCAGTCAGTCGGAGTTGCCCGAAGCCGTCAACGCGCCGTGTGGTGGAAGAATCCCACCCCTTTCCACCTTCACCCTCACTTTCACTTCTCAGGGCGCCAGCCCCACGAACGACAGACCGAACCGGATCCAGAAGGGGATCGTGAACAGCGCCAGCGCCGTCGTGCCGAGGATGATCTGCACGGCCACCAGCGGCTGCCCGCCGTAGAGGCGGGCCACGATGATGGAGACCACGGCCGAGGGCATGGCCGCCTGGACCACCAGCACGCGCTTCAGCTCCACCGGGCAGGGCAGGTAGCGGGCCGCCAGCAGGAAGACCCACGGCAGCACCACCAGCCGCAGCAGCCAGGCTGTGAGCGTGACGCGCGTGTTGACCAGTTGCTTCGGGTCGTCGAGGTGCGGCTGGATGCTGACACCGGTCAAAAGCAGCCCGAGCGGGATCGCGCAGACGGCCAGCACGTGCACAAAACCCATCACCACGGCCGGCACTTGGGCGGCCACGCCGGTGAGGTTGGCGGTGATCGCCAGCAGCAGCGCGATGACCGGCGCGTTGATCAGCTTGCGCCAGCCCTCGAGCGGCGAGAGGCCCGTCACCACCAGCACGCCGCCGGTCCAGATGGCGGCCTCGACGCCGACGTTGTGCACGAGCAGCACCGCGCGGCTCTCGGGCCCGAACATCGCGTCCATCAGCGGCAGCGGCAGGTAGCCGTAGTTCGTCAGGCCCACCGCCAGTGCGAACGTCCGCAGCCCGTGCCCGATGGTCAGCCCCAGCGCGCGGGCGACATACCAGCCCAGGGCCATGCACAGCAGTGTCAGGCCGAAGCCGAGCAACGGCGGCAGAAAAAGGTTGCCCGGCTCGCGCAGCGCCGGATTGGTCGCAACCGACTCGTAGATGAGGCACGGCGTGGTGACCTTCACGACCAGGTTGAACAGGCTGTCCTCCGCCGCCTCGGTGATCAGCCGCGTGCGCCGCAGCACCGCGCCGAGCGCGATCATCGCGAACACCGGCAGGACCACCAGGAAGAGCTGGCCGTAGGACATCATGTCAGGGGACAGAAGTCAGGGCACGGAGGACCGAGGACAACCGCAAACTCACCTTCACTTCGACAGGCCCGCCATGGCGCGGCCCGCGAGCCAGCCCCCGGTCCACGCCGCCTGGAAGTTGAAGCCGCCCGTGATGCCGTCCACGTCGATCACCTCGCCGGCGAAATGCAGCCCCGGCACGAGCCGGCTTTCCATCGTCTTGAAGTCGATCTCGGCGAGCCGCACGCCGCCGCAGGTCACGAACTCCTCCTTGAACATGCTCTTGCCGGTGACCGTGAACTCCCCCTCGCCCACCTGCCCCGCCAGCGCCCGCACCGCCGCGCCCGACAGCGTCGTCCACGTGGTCTCCGGCTTCAGCCCCGCCGCCGGCAGCAGTTTTTCCCAGAGTCGCAGCGGCAGGCCGACCGGGCACCAAGTGCCAAGCTGTTTCTTGGGATTGGTTGCCTTCGCGCGCCCAAGCTCGGCGCGCAGGGTCTCGGGGTTGAAGGCCGGCGCCCAGTTGACCGTGAGGGTGAACTTGTAGCCGCAGTCGTGCAGCAAACGCGCACCCCACGCCGACAGCTTCAGCACGGCCGGGCCGCTCAGGCCCCAGTGCGTGATGAGCAGCGGGCCGCGCTCCCTCAGCGCCGTGCCGCGCACCGCCGTGACGGCCTCCTCGACCGACACGCCCGACAGTTCCTTCAGCCGCGGATCATCAATGTGAAAGGTGAACAGCGACGGCACCGGCGGCTCGATGATGTGGCCCAGCTGCGCGGCGATCTCGAGGCCGGCGTTGGACTTGTTGCCGCCCGTCGCCAGCATCAGCCGGTCACAGGCGACCACCTCACCGGTCGTAAGCGTGACCTGGAATCCAACCGGCGTTCTCGTCACCGCCTTCAGTCCCGTCCGCAGCACCACCCGCACGCCGGCCTTGGCCGCGGCGGTCTCCAGGCAGTCCACGATCGTCTGCGAGCTGTCCGTCGTCGGAAACATCCGGCCGTCTTCCTCGGTCTTCAGCGGCACGCCGCGGCTCTCGAACCATTCGACGGTGTCACGCGGCTGCCAGCGGTGGAACGCCCCGAGCAGTTCGCGCCCGCCGCGCGGATAGCGCTTCACCAGCTCGCGCGGCTCGAAGCAGGCGTGGGTGACGTTGCAGCGGCCGCCGCCCGACACCTTCACCTTGGCCAGCGGGTGCGCCGTGGCCTCGTAGAGCGTGACCGTGCAGCCCGGGTCGGCCTCGGCGCAGGCGATGGCCGCGAAAAAGCCCGCCGCCCCGCCGCCCGCTATGACTACGTGCCGTTGACCCATGGCCCGCGAGCGTGCGGCGGGCCCGGCGGCTTGTCCAAAAGGAAAAGCGCCGCGGCCCCACGCCACGGCGCTTCCTTTTGCACACTCTGCCTGACGGCAGAAGCTGGTCAGGGGCCCGGCGGCGGGCCCATCTTGTCGCCACCGTGGTGGCGGCCCGGGCCGCGCTTGCCGTGGGCGGCCTTCATTTCCTGGGCCTTCGCCTTTTGCTCCGGCGTGAGCACGGCCTCCATCTCGGCGCGCAGTTCCTTCTGCAGCCCGATGGCCTTCTCGCGGTGCTGGAAGGCGATCTGGCGCATCTTGGCGCGCTGGTCGTCGGTCAGGCCCAGGGCCTCGGCGCGATGCTCGCGCTGCTGCTTTATTTTGTGGTGCGCGCGCATCGCCATCTGGCGCATCTGCCGCGGATCAGGCCGGTGCTGGCCGAAACGTTCCGGGCCGGGGCCACGGGCGGCACGGCCCATCTGCTGCGGGCCGCCCGGGTGATGGGCCGCCATGCGCGCGTGCGCCTGCATCATCTGTTGCTGCTGCTCGGGCGTGAGCACGGCCTTCATCTGCTCGCGGTTGGACTCCATGATCCCGCGCACCTTGGCGCGGCGGTCCTCGGGCGAGAGGGCTTTGTCCCCGGCCACGGCATCGAGCGCGGTGCGCTGCGCCTGGCGGAGGTCGGTGAGCTTGGTGCGCTGCTCGGCGGTCAGGCCGAGCTGGTCGGCGACCATCCCGGCGAATTTCTCCCCGGGACGCGCGGAGGTCGCGGGGGCGGGGGCGGCAGGAGCGGCAGCGTCGGCGGCATGCGCCGCCACGGCGAACAAACAGGCTGCACCGCAGAGGGTGAGCGAGAGAGGCAGGATCTTTTTCATGGTAATCGGAGTTGTGGAAATGACGCCGGACCGGCGGCGCGGTTACGGCCCGGCCGTTTGACCCGGGGCAAAGAAAAGCGCCGTGGCCCCACGCCACGGCGCTTCTATTGCACACACTGCTTGCAGCAGTAAGCTTCACCCGGATAGACGCCCCACCCCGCGGAACGTTGCATCATTTGCCGGGAAAATTTTCGCCGCGGATGTAACCTCGGGTGGGTCGCACCGTCCATGCGCCGCTTTACTCCGGGACCGGCTTCGCGCAACGTGCCCGCTCCCGTCCCGCATGAATTTTCAGCAGCTGACCGCCCTCGCCGAACAAACGGTCTCCGCCGCGCGGCGCTGCCTGCCCGCCGCGGTGCGCGCGGCCGCCGACCAGGTGCCGGTCTGCTACGAGCCCCACCCCAACGCCGCCATCCTGGCCGAGGGCTGGGAACCGGACATCCTCGGCCTGTTCATCGGTCACGTCCACGGTGCCAACCTCGACGCTGGCACCGAGCAGGCCCTGCCGCCCCAGATCCTCCTTTTTCTGGAAAACATCTGGGACTACGCCGAGGCCGACGAGGAGATCTACCGCGACGAGGTCCGCCTCACCTACCTCCACGAGCTGGGCCATTATCTCGGCTGGGACGAGGACGAGATCGCGGAGCGGGGGCTGGAATAAGAGGTAAGCCTGACTTTGGCCGCGGCTCGGCCGGGCCGGAAACCGGCACAAACCCTGGCTCCGTCGAAACGCACAACGGGGGCAACCTTCTCCCCGCCAAGGGGTCACCATGACCGGCCAAGCCGGCCCGCGGGCCAAGTAGGGCTTTCATTCCCCCCCTGAATCTGCATATACCCGTCTTGGAAAACAGCTTTGCGCTCCTCCCGCGCAGCCCCATTCTCCGCTCCATTCAACCATGAAGAAGTTCCTCTCCGCCCTTTTCTGCATGACCGCCCTCGCGGTCACCCTGCCCGCCGCCGGCATCACCCGCGAGACCGTGGTCTCCCATCTCGATAGCTGCGAGGCCATCCTGCAGGAGATCCAAGGCAACGTGAAGACCGCCATCCCGGCCGACAAGCTGCGCAGCGCCAAGGGCATCGTCATCGTCAACCAGTTCCAGGCCGGCTTCATCTTCGGCATCAAGGACGGCTACGCGGTCGCGATGGTCCGCCGCCCGAACGGCAAGTGGTCCGTGCCCGCCTTCCTCAAGGCCGGCGAACTCAGCTTCGGCCTCCAGGCCGGCGGCAAGTCCATCAACGCGGTCTACCTCCTCATGGACGACAACACCGCGCGCCTCCTCCTGAAGAACCGCATGAACCTCGGCGCCGAGGCCAAGGCCGTCGCCGGCATCCGCGCCGCCGAGCGCGAGGCCAATTCCAAGAATCTCCCCGGCGACGCCAACGTGCTCGTCTATTCCACCACCGAGGGCTTCTACCTCGGCGCCGCCATCAAGACCGGCTACATGTCCCCGAGCGAGGAGGCCAACCGGCTCTTCTATAATACCAACCACCGCATGCCGGAACTGCTCTTCAGCGACTGGGTCACTCCGCCGACCGAGGCCCAGTTCATCATGAACTACGTGACGCGCCTCACGCAGTAAGCGCGAAAAAACTACCCCTCTCCAACCCGCCGCACCCCGGCGGGTTTTTTATTCGTCCCGCCACGCCGCCACGTGCGCGACCAGCAGGCCGATGACATCCTCCGCGATGCGCGCCTGCGCCTCGGTGCGGTTCGCCCCGAGCACCTCGATGGTGCCGGAGTTCAGCGCCAGCCGGCCGTTCGGCCGCCGCTGGCAGATCGCCCACCACGCCATCGGTGCCTTCACCCCGGCCGCGCGGTCGGGCTCGGCATAGCCGGTCGTCGCCGCGGCCAGATCCGCGCCGAAGAGCTCCATGACCCCATGCGCCATCTCCACCGCCACGCGCTGCGACACGCAGTTGACGCGCTTCGCGTGCGCCCGGTTCACACCGAGGAGCTTCACCTTCTGCTCCAGGCTGTAGGCCGTGACGCCGCCGAGGAAATAATTAGACGCGCCCGACACCGCCGCGATCCGCGCCTGCACGTGCCCGGCCGTCAGGCTCTCGGCCACGGCCAGCGTCAGCCGCGGCTTGCGCATCATCAGTTGCTTCAGACGGGCCTCGTAGTTCATGCCCGCAGACTGGCCGGCCGCGCCGCGAAGAAAAGCCTGCTTTGCTCTGAAATGTCGGGGCGTCGCTTGTCGACGGACCGCGTTCGCTGGTAGGGGCGGTTGCCCTCAACCGCCCTTGTTCACCGAAGGGCCGTTGAGGGCAACGGCCCCGACCGGCCGGCGACAAGCGCCGGGCCTATAACTTCCCCGCCAATATCCGCCGCACCCGCCAGTGCAGGCGCCGGTTGACGATGTAGCCGACGCAGCCCGGCGCCCCGCAGCGGCAGGGATGGTCGCGCCACTCCGTGAGGTCGAACCGGTAGTCGTAGGTCAGCTCCTCGCCGGCCGGGATGTCGCGCAGCGCCACGATCCAGATCCGGCCGCGGACCACCTGCGTCTCGCAGTTGGGGGCGCAGGAATGGTTGATCCGCCGCGCCAGGTTCCACGGCACGCGGCCGTCGATGTCGTGCCGCTGGTTCAGCTCGTAGATATACACGCAGCCGTCGCCGCCGGCCGCCAGCCGGGCCAGGCGCTGCTCGTCGCGCCGGTCCGCCTCGGCCTTGGTGATGCGCTCGCCGACATACTCGATGATTTGCGCGCCACGCGCCAGGGCCGCCCGGGCGAACAGCCCGTAACCGTGCAGGCCGGATCGGCCCAGCCGCACCGTGGCCGGGATTTTCGCCCGGCCCGTTTTCCCGCCTTTCGCGCGCTTCACGTCTTCAGTTCCACCCCGACCGGGCAGTGGTCGCTGCCGTGCACGTCCGACTCGATCCACGCGCGCTTGAGCCGCGGCTTCAGCGCGGCCGAGGCCATGACATAGTCGATGCGCCAGCCGACGTTGTTGGCCCGGGCGTTGGCGCGGTAGGTCCACCAGCTGTAATGCCCCGCCCCTTTCTCGAACTGCCGGAAGGTGTCGATGAAGCCGGCCGCGAGGAATTCCCGGAATCCCGAGCGCTCCTCGTCGGAAAAGCCGGGGTTGCCCACGTTCTCCTTCGGCCGCGCGAGGTCGATCTCCTCGTGCGCCACGTTCAGGTCGCCGCAGAACAGCACCGGTTTCTTCTTCTCGAGCTTCTTCGCGTGCGCCAGCAGCGCCCGGTCCCAGGCCTGGCGGAAACCGATCCGCGCGAGCTCCGGCTGCGCGTTGGGCACGTAGACCCCGACGACATAGTGGTCGGCGAACTCCGCCGTGATGGCCCGGCCCTCGGCGTCGTGCGCCGGCGAACCGAGGCCCAGCGTGACGCCCAGCGGCTTCTGCCGCGTGAACAAAGCCGTGCCGCTGTAGCCCTTTTTCTCCGCGGCGTTCCAGACGAGCTCATAACCCTTCGGCCACGCCACGCCCTGCACGTCACCAGGCAGCGCCTTCACCTCCTGCAGGCAGATGACGTCCGCCTTGGCGGCGTTCATCCAGTCGAGCAGGCCCTTGCCGAGTGCGGCGCGCACGCCGTTGACGTTCCAGGAGACCAGTTTCATGCGGCCCTAGTTCGCCGTTTCAAATGCCGGCTGCAACCTGTTTTGTCTTCCGCCGGTTTCACCCGCCGGACAGCTTGGTGCAATGCCGGCCTGCACACTTGAGCTCAAGACCATCCCGAACGCCCCGCGCGATGAGATCGCCGGCTGGCTGGGCGACGCGCTCAAGGTCAAGGTCCACGCCCCCGCCCTCGAGGGCCGCGCCAACGACGCCCTGCTGGAATTCCTCGCGGACAAACTCGGCGTCCACCGCCGCGACGTGGCCTTGGTCCGCGGCGACAAATCCCGCCACAAGGTTGTCCGCATCGCCGGCCTGACGCTGGCGGAGGTCAAAAGCCGCCTCACGATATAGGCGCTGGTGTGTCGGGTAATGACACAGACCGCAGTTGCCACCCCCCTCGCACCGGCCAACTTTCCTCCCCCGCATCCCTCATGTCGGTCTTCAAGCCCATCCCCCTCGGTCAACGCATTCCCGGCAGCCCGCACTCGGTCGCGTGCAGCCTGCCGGCCATGGCGGACGTGATCGGCTACGAGGAAGGCCACCCCGAGACCACGAAGCACATCGCCTCGGGCTACCCGCGCTTTGTCGTCCACACCCACGCCAAGCGCCTCTGCGAGCATCTCGCCCGCCGCCCGGAGCTCGCCGGCAAGTCCCTCTGGCTCGTCACCTCCGCGAAAATGGCCGCCGCCCTCGCCGATTATCTCGGCCGCACCGGCCCGGCCGCCACCACGCCCTTCACCGCCGATGGCATTGACGGCGTCGCCCACACCGACACGCCCGAGCAGAACACCCGCGGCAAGGTCTACCTGCAGAATATCGGCGGCTTCCTCTCCTCCCGCGCCGCCGAGGACCACCTCGTCCGCCTCGGCCAGCTGCCGGCCGCCGCGCCCGAGAAACTTTTTCCCGGTGATGCCACTGCCGAGATCAAGCGCGTGCTGCGCGGCCCGTTCCCCGTTGCCGACGCCGACCTGCTGCTCGCGCCGAGCGGCATGAACGCCCTCTACGCCGCCTTCCGCGCCGTCAGCGCCGTGCAGGCCCGCGCCGGTCGCACCGCCTGGGTCCAGCTGGGCTGGCTCTACCTCGACAGCATCGCGCTGCTGAGAAAATTCACGCCCGACCCGGCGCGCGACTACCTGCGCCACGGCGACATCACCGACCTGGTTGGCTTGGGAAAACTCTTCGCCACCCACGGCCCGCGCATCGCCGGCCTGATCATCGAGGCGCCCACCAACCCGCTCATCCAGACGGCCGACATCGCCGCCGTCACCGCCCTCGCCCGCCGCCACGGCGCGAAGGTCATCCTCGATCCGGCCGTCAGCTCGCCCTTCAACGTCGACCTTCTGCCCCACGCAGACGTTGTCGCCACCAGCCTCACCAAATACACCGCCCACGAGGGTGATGTCATCGCCGGCGCCGTCGTCCTCAACGCCTCGCGCCCCGACGCCGCCGAGCTCCGCTCGCTCATCGCCGCGCAACTTGAGCCCGTGCATGGCCGCGACCTTGCCCGCCTCGCCGCCCAGATCGGTGCCACGGCCGAAGTCGTTGCCCGCATCAACGCCAGCACGCTCAAGGTCGCCGCGTTCCTCGAGTCGCACCCGGCCGTCGCCAAGGTCTGGTGGGCGCACCAGCCGGCTACCAAGGCGAACTACCTCAGGATCGCCCGCTCGCCCTCTTCGCCGGGCTGCATGATTTCCTTCACGCTCCAGGGCCCGCTCGCGAAGTTCTACGACGCCGTCCGCCTGCCCAAGGGACCGAGCTTCGGCATGACGACGACGCTCATCTCGCCGTTCATCTACCTTGCGCACTACGACCTCGTCACGACCGAAGCCGGCCGTGCCGAGCTTGCCGCCCACGGCCTGTCCCCCGACCTGCTCCGCCTCTGCCTCGGCACCGAGCCGGTCGACGACATCATCGGAGCACTCGCCGAGGCCTTGGGTTGATCCCCGGATTTTTCAGGCTTCGCTCGATGGCTGATGTCAACTATTGGTTGACATCAGCGCCAGCCAAAATCCCAGCTTACAGCTAATTTCCCTCTCAACGCGAAGCAGACGTCAGCCGGTGGAACCGCCACCCGAGCAACAGCGCGGCGCAGCCCAGGCCCGCGGCGAGGCCGGTCCATAATCCGACGGCGCCAAGCGGCGTGTGAAATGCCAGCCAATAGCCGAGCGGCAGGGAGATGACCCAGTAGGCGATGAAGGTGATGACGGTCGGCACGCGCACGTCGTGCAGGCCGCGCAGGGCGCCGACGCTGATCACCTGACCGCCGTCGAAGAGCTGGAAGATCGCCGCCACCACGAGCAGTTGCGCCGCCAGCGCGGCCACATCCATCGCCGGCGTGAACCCCGCGGTGATGACCCGCCCGGCCAGCGCGAACACCAGCGCGAAGCCCACCATGATGACCAGCCCCGTCAGCAGCGCGCCAAAGCCGATCGGCCGCAGCGCGTCCGTCCGGCCCTCGCCGCTCGCGCGGCTGATGCGCATGCTCACCGCGAGCGACAGCCCGAGCGGGAACATGAAGGCCAGCGACGCGCAGCCGATGGCAATCTGGTGCGCGGCCAGCGGCACGGTGCCGAGCCAGCCCATCATCAGCGCCGACGCGGCAAACGCCCCGCCCTCGAACAGCAGCATGCCCGCCGCCGGCACGCCCAGCTTCAGCAGCGCGGCGAAGCGCCCGCGTTCCCAGCCGGTCCACGGCGCGGAGCGCACCGGCGCGAACGTCGGCGAGGTGTTCAGCCACAGCGCCAGCGCCGCCACCGCGGCGAACCGCGCGATCAGCGTCGCCCACCCGGAGCCGACCAGGCCCAGCGCGGGAAAACCCAGGTGCCCGAACACGAGCACCCAGTTGAGGAAGGCGTTCAGCCCGATGTCGGCGAGCATGATGCCCATCGGCACCCACGGCCGGCCGAGCGACTCCGCGAACTGGCGCTGCACCTGGAAAAACAGCGCGAACACGATCGAGCCCGCGATCAGCAGGTAGAACGGCCGCACGACCGCCACCACCTCCGCCGGCTGGCCGAAACGGTGGAGCTGCCAGGACAGGACCAGCATGCACCCGAACGCCAGCAAGCCGACGGCGAGCGCCAGCGCCCGGCCGTGCCGCAGCCACGCCGCGCAGCCGGTCTCGTCGCCCGCCCCGTGGTCGCGCGCGGCGAACACGCCGGTGCCCAGGATCAGGCCGATCCCGACCACGTAGAAGATGTTGAACACGCCGTGCGTGAACGCCGCGGCCGCCAGCTCCACCTTGCCGACGCGCCCGATGAAGGCGTTGTCGGTCAGCCCGATCAGCATCTGGCTGACCTGCCCGACGATGATCGGGAAGGCCAGCCCCAGCGTCGGGCCCAGCTCGCGGCGGAGATCGGACATTTTAACCACCCCGGCACGAAGCCCGCGAAGCCGGGCCGGCGCAAGCTTCTCGGGATGTATCGGGCGGTTGACGGGGAAACTGTGCCGGAAATGGCGCCGCTTTTCCCGTTGTTCTCCACGCCCTTCGCGTCCTTCGTGTTTCAAAATGTCCGCCCTCGCCCTTGGCATCATCCTCGTCGCCGCGTTCACCCACGCGACCTGGAACTACGCCGCCAAGCGCTCGGGCGGCGGCCTGCCCTTCGTGTGGCTGACCGGCCTCGTGTCGCTCTGCTTCTATGTGCCGCTGTCCATCGCCTACGTGCTGTGGAAGTCACCCGCGATCCCGCCGGGCGCGTGGCTCGTCGTGGTCGGCAGCGGCCTGATCAAGATGGTCTACGCGCTCCTGCTGCAGCGCGGCTACAAGCACGGCGACTTTTCGCTGGTCTATCCGCTCGCGCGCGGCACCGGGCCGCTGTTCTCCACGCTCACGGCCATCGCGCTCTTCGGCGAGCGCCCCACCGCCCTCGCGCTGGCCGGCGGCGGCATCATCATCGTGAGCATCTTCTCGCTGACCGGCGGCACCAAGCTGCTCCACGCCGACCGCGCGCACCTCCGCCAGGGGCTGCTCTACGGTTTCACCTGCGGCTGCTGCATCGCGGCGCTGACGGTGTGGGACAAGCACGCCGTCGCGCACCTGCACCTGCCGCCGCTGGTCTACGACTGCAGCACGCAGGTCGTGATGTGCCTCGTGCTCGCCCCCTTTGCCTGGCCGCGCCGCGCCGAGGCCGCCGCCGCGTGGCGCGACCACCGCTGGAAGGTGTTCGCCGTGGCCCTGCTCGCGCCGCTCGGCTACATCCTTATCCTGACGGCGATGACCTTCACGCCGGTCAGCTACATCGCCCCGGCGCGCGAGATCAGCATCCTTATCGGCACGTTCTTCGGCGCGAAGCTGCTGAAGGAGGCCGACGCCCAGCGCCGGCTCTTCGCCGCCGGCGGCATGGTCGTGGGCGTGATTGCGCTGGCGCTGGGTTGAGCCCGGCCTAGCTTCCGCCCGTGCGTCGCAACAAGGAGATCATCATTCTGCTCGGCCTGCTCGTGGGCATGATGGCGTTCGTGCTCTGGTATGTGATCGACCGGCGCGCGAAGAACCGGGCCACCGCCACCCCGGCCGCCGTGCACCCAATCACGCCGGCCCGGCCGTGAACCATCGCCTCACTTCCCCGACCGCACCAGGATGGTGAACTTCCGGGCGCGGCTGTCCGTCGCGAAATAATGCACGGCCTCGGTCGCGCCGGGGTCAAGGTGGAGCGCCAGCCACGGGGTCTCGTCGCCGGTGGCCAGACCCGCCGCATCCTGGAAGACGCAGCGCACCTGCATCCGGATCTCCTGCGGGCCGCGGTTCCTGAGGTTGGCCACGAGCTCGAGCCGGCCATTGGCATCGAGCCGCTCCTGCAGGCCGGTGCAGGCGACGGCCAGCTGGGCCGGCCGGTCCAGCAGCTGGAACTTCTCGGTGTTCTCGAGGGAATACTTGGCCGTCTCCTCCGCGAAAAAGCCGGCGGGCCCGCCCTGGCAGCCGGCCAGCAGCAGGACAAGGAGGAGCGGCACGGGGAACTTAATGGGGTGCGGAAGCAAGGTCCGGGACAACGTGGCGGGGCAAAGTTCGCTTGTCACGGCACGTTTTTGGGGCCACCAGCCCTTGACCCCACTCCACCATGCTGAAGGGAAGCTTTGATCTGCCGGTGCTATTCGACCTCGGGGCGACCTTTGCCTTCGCCCTCACCGGCGCGCTGGCCGCCATCAGGCGGCACTACGACATCGTCGGCGTGCTGGCCCTCGCGCTGGTCTCCGGCATCGGCGGCGGCCTGATCCGCGACGGTATCTTCATCCAGCAGAGCCTGACCCCGTTGCTCACGACGCCCGACTACCTCTACACCGTGGCCGCGGCCGTCGTCGCCAGCCTCTTCTTCGGGCAACAGGTCCACCGCTTCCACCGGCTCATCGCCTGGGTCGACGCGCTCGGCCTCGGCGCCTACGCGGCCTTCGGCGTGCAGAAGGCACTCACCGCCGGCCTGCCGCCCTCCGCCGCCGTGCTCATCGGCGTCATCAACGCCATCGGCGGCGGCCTGCTGCGCGACGTGCTCACCCGCGAGGAGCCGCTCGTGTTCAAGCCCGGCCAGTTCTACCTGCTCACGGCGCTCGCCGGCGCGGTCACCTTCATCTGCGCCGGCGTCTATCTCGCCGTCAGCGCGACGCAGGCGGCGCTGCTGGCCATGGCGGTGACGTTCCTCTTCCGCTCCATCACCATCGCCTTCAACTGGCGGACGGCCCCCGTGTCCTCCGGCGCCATCTTCAAGCAGGGCGACGACACCGCGCCGCCGTTCCCGAAAAAGGACTGACCCATGCGCTGCGTCCTCGCGCTCGACCAGGGCACCACGTCGTCCCGCGCCATCGTCTTCGACCGGCGCGGCCGCGCCGTGGCGACGGCGCAGCAGGAGTTCGCGCAGCACTACCCCAAGCCCGGCTGGGTCGAGCACGACCCGCTCGATCTCTGGGAGTCCACCCGCCGCACCGCGCTCGGCGCCGTCGCCGAGGCCAACCTCACCGGCCGCGACGTCGCCGCCCTCGGCCTGACCAACCAGCGCGAGACCACCCTGCTCTGGGACCGGCGCACCGGCCGGCCGCTGCACCGCGCCATCGTCTGGCAGGACCGGCGCACCGCCGACCTCTGCGCGAAGCTCAGGCGCCGCGGCCTCGAGCCGCTGTTCCGGCAAAAGACCGGCCTGCTGCTCGACCCGTATTTCAGCGGCACGAAGCTCGCGTGGCTCCTCGACCACGTCCCTGGCGCGCGCCGCCGCGCGGAAAAGGGCGAACTCGCCTTCGGCACCGTGGACACCTGGCTGCTCTGGCAGCTCACCGGCGGCCGCGTCCACGCCACCGACGTCTCCAACGCCGCGCGCACCCTCCTGCTCAATATCCGCACCGCCGGCTGGGACGACGAACTCCTCAAAATCCTGCGCATCCCGCGCGAGGTGCTGCCCGGGGTGCGCGCCAGCAGCGGCATCTTCGGCGAGGTGTCCGCCGTGCCGGCGTTGAACGGCATCCCCATCAGCGGCATCGCCGGCGACCAGCACGCCGCGCTCTTCGGCCAGGCTTGCTGGAAACCCGGCATGGCGAAGAACACCTACGGCACCGGCTGTTTCCTGCTCATGAACACCGGCGACCGGCCGGTCGTTTCGAAGAACAACCTGCTCACCACCATCGCGTGGCAGATCGACGGCCGCGTCGAATACGCGCTCGAGGGCTCCGTCTTCATCGGCGGCGCCGTCGTCCAGTGGCTGCGCGACGGCCTCGGCCTCATCGCGCGGTCCGTCGACGTTGAGAAACTCGCCGCCAAGGTCGCGGACAACGGCGGCGTCTACCTCGTGCCCGCCTTCGCCGGCCTCGGCGCCCCGCATTGGGATGCAAGCGCACGCGGTGTCATCACCGGCCTGACCCGCGGCAGCAACGCCGGCCACCTCGCCCGCGCCGCGCTCGAGAGCATCGCCTACCAGAGCGCGGACCTGCTCCGCGCCATGGAGGCGGACTGCGGCCGAAAACTGCGCGAGCTCCGCGTCGACGGCGGCGCCGTCCGCAACAACGCCCTCATGCAGTTCCAAGCCGACCTGCTGCGCGTGCCGGTCGTCCGCCCGCGCACCACCGAGACCACCGCGCTCGGCGCCGCCTATCTGGCCGGCCTCGCGACCGGCTTTTGGAAAAACCGCGCCGAGATCGCGTCGCTCTGGTCGGCCGACCGCACCTTCCGCGCGGCCGCGCCCGCCGCCACCGCCCGGCGCCTCATGGGCGAATGGCACCGCGCCGTCGCCCGGGCCCGGGGCTGATCGGCACCTGCCCGCTGCCGGGTAAAGCCCCGGTTAACCAGCTATTTTTTTACCGGACAGCCTCGGGCGGGCTTGCAGCCGGGGCGGCACCCGGACATATGTTTCCGCCTCCACACCAGCCTGCCGCATGAAAATTTTCCGTTCGCTTGCCGCCGTTTTGTTCGTGTCCGCGTTCGGCCTCGCCGCCGTCGCTCAGGAAAGCAGCGAGGTCGCCGGGCTCCGGGCCAAGGCCGTCAAGGGCAACGGCATCGCCCAATACAACCTCGGCCTGGCCTACGCGCAGGGCCGCGGTCTCGCCGCCGATCCCGTCGAGGCGTTCGTCTGGCTCTCCCTCGCCCGCGAGAACGGCGCCCGCGGCCGGGACCTCGACAGCGTCATCGGCTCGCTCGACAAGGCCGCCCTCGAACTCGCGCAACAGCGCCTGACCGAGCGCAAGGCCGCCCTCGGCGTCCGCCCCGCGGCGCCGGCCCCGGTTCGCACCGCCGCCACTCCGGCCGTCGAAACTCCCGTCCGCTCCGCTCCGGCCGCCCCCGGCGGACCCGGCGCCCCGGCTTCGTCCGGTGATGATTCCGCCGCCGCCACCCTGCGGGCCGAGCGCGATGCGCTCGCGGTCCGCGTCAACACCCTCTCCGGCGACCTCGCCGAGCTGCGCACCGAGCGCGAGCGCCTCACCAAGCTGTCCGCCGACAACGAAAAGGCCGCCCGCGCCGCCGAGGCTCGCGCCACGGAACTCGCCCGCGCCAGCGAAGCCGCCAAAACCGAGCTGGCCCAGGCCCGCCAGGCGCTCGCCAACCTGGAGAGGGCGCCGAAACCCGCCGCCGACACCACGGCGCTCGACGCGAAGAACCGCGAGCTCCAGGCCGCGCTCGCCGAGCTGGAATCCGCCCGCAGCTTCGGCCGCCAGGTCGAAGAGACCCTCAACAAGGTCAACGACGACAAGGCCCGGGTCGCCGCCGCCGCGGCCGCCGAGCTCGCCGCCGCCCGCAGCTTCGGCCAGCAGGTCGAAACCACGCTGAACAAGGTCAACGACCAGAAGGCCGCGCTCGAGTCGCAGCTCGCCGTGGCCCGCCAGGAACTCGCCGCCAAGCCCGGCGCCCCGGCTTATCCCGACCTCTCCGGCCGCGTCACCGAACTCGAGACCGCCCTCGCCGCGGCCCGCAGCGCCGCGCCGCGCTACCCCGACCTGCGCGCTCGCGTGACCGAGCTCGAGGCCCAGTTCACCGCCGCGCAGGCCACCGCCGCCCAGCGCGCCCAGGAACTCGAACGCGCCAACACCAAGCTGGCCGGGGACGAAAGCACCTTCGCCGCCCTGAACCGCGAGCTCGCGGCCGCCAAGACCTCCCTCACCCAGGCCAACCAGGCCCTCGCGGCCAAGCCGGCGGCCCCGTCGTATCCGGACCTTTCCGGCCGCGTCACCGAACTCGAGGCCACCCTCGCCGCCCTGTCCTCCGAAGCTGGCCGAGCCAAACAGGAAATTGCCACGCTCACCAAAGCGAAGGAGGAGGCCCGCAATGCCAAGCCCGCTTATCCCGACCTGCGGACCAATGTCGCCGCGTTGGAAGAACAGCTCACGGCCGCAAAGGCCTCGCTCGCGGCCAAACCCGCCGCCCCGGCCTACCCCGATCTCCGCAAGCAGGTCGGCGAACTTGAGACCAAACTCGCCGCGGCCGGCGCCACTGCCAGCAACGCCCAGCAGCAGGTCGCCGCGCTCACCGAGGCCAAAAACGTGGCCGAGAAGGCCCTCGCCGCCAAGCCCGCCGCGCCGAAATACCCGGACCTCTCCGGCCGCGTCACCGAACTCGAGGCCGCCCTCACGGCTGCCCGCAGTGCCGCGCCCAAATATCCTGATCTCTCCGGCAAGGTCGCCCAGCTCGAGGCCTCGCTTGCCCAAACCAGCGCCGCCCTTGCCGCCAAGCCCGCCGCACCCAGCTATCCCGACCTCACGGGTCGCGTGAGCGAACTCGAGACCGCCCTCGCTGCCGCGCGCAGCGCCGCGCCGGCTTACCCAAACCTCGCCGGCAAAGTCACCGAGCTTGAAGGCTCGCTCGCTGCCGCACGCAATGCCGCCCCCGCCTACCCGAACCTGGCCGGCCGCGTCACTGAGCTTGAGACGCAGGCGACCGCCTCGGCCCGCGAACTCGCCCTGGCCCGCGCCGAGCTCAAGGACAGCGCCAGCAAGCTCGACGCCAGCAACGCCACCGCTGCCGCCCTCCAGACCCGGATCGCCGATCTCCAGAAGCAGGCCGCCGCCCCAAAGTATCCTGACCTCTCCGGCAAGGTCGCCGAACTCGAGGCCGCCCTCGCCGCCAAGCCGGGCGCGCCGGCCTATCCCGATCTCTCCGGTCGCGTCGCGGAGTTGGAAAAGGCGCTGGCCGACAACAGCCGCCAGCTCGTCGCCGCCCAGAACGCCAAGCCCGCCGCCCCGGCCTACCCCGATCTCACCGGCCGTGTCGCCGAGCTCGAGGCCGCCGTCGCGACCGCCCTCCAGAAGTTCGGCAACGCCGAGCAGGCCCGGGCCGAGGCCGTGCGCCAGTTTGACGACTACAAGAGCGCCACGGCCGTCGCCCAGCGCGAGCGCACCACCCTCCAGTCCACCCTGAAGATGCTCGAGTCCGACAAGGTCGCGCTCCGCCGCCAGGTGGACGCCGCCACCGCCGAGTCCAACCAGCTCCGCACGCAGGTCGCCGCGCTCAAGACCCAGGCCGCCAGCATCAAGCCCGCCGCCCCGGCTTATCCCGATCTTTCGGGCCGCGTGAGCGAACTCGAGACCGCGCTCACGGCCGCGCGCAACGCCGCGCCGGCCTACCCGAATCTCACCGGCCGCGTCAGCGAGCTCGAAGCCCAGCTCGCCAGCCAGGCCTCGGCCGGCCAGGCCGCGCAGACGCAGCTCGCCAGCCTCACCGCCGAGCGCGACTCGGCCCGCGCCGCGCAAAACGAACTCCGCGACACCGTCGCGAAGCTCGCCCAGGAAAAGGCCGGGCTCGTCGCCGCACCCGCCTACCCCGACCTGCGCGAGCGCGTCGCCAGCCTGGAATCGGACCTGACGGCCTCCCGCCAGGCCCTCGCGGCCAAGCCGGCGGCCCCGTCGTATCCTGATCTCTCGGGCCGCGTCGCGGAACTCGAGACCGCCCTGGCTGCGGCCCGCAATGCCGCGCCGGCTTATCCCAATCTGTCCGGCCGTGTGACCGAACTTGAAGCCCAGCTCGCGGCCAAGCCCGCCGCGCCCAGCTATCCTGATCTCTCCGGTCGCGTCGCCGAACTCGAGGCCGCCCTCACGACCGCCCGCAGCGCCGCCCCCGCCTACCCGAACCTCACCGGCAAGGTGACCGAGCTGGAGACCAAGCTGGCGGCCGCCGAGCAAGCCGCCGCCGCGAAGCCGTCCGCGCCGGCCTACCCCGACCTCTCGGGCCGCGTCACCGCGCTCAGCGACGAGATCACCCAGCTCCGCTCCGACCGTGAGCGCATGCAGAAATTGCTCGCCGACACCGGCCGCCAGCTGGCCGAGGCCAACGCGCGCCCCCGCCCGGTCGGCTCCCCGGTCCAGCTGGACCGCATCAAGGAGCTCGAGACCCAGCTCGCCCAGGCCAAGGCCGCCGCCCAACCCGCCGCGAACGCCTATCCCGATCTCTCCGGCCGCGTCCGCGAGCTCGAGGGCCAGCTCACGGTCGCCGAGGACAAGCTCGCCAGCGCCGCCACCACGGCCCAGGCCGCCAGCCAGGCGGGCGCCGAGAGCGCCCAGCTCCGCCGCGAGCGCGACGAACTCTCCGGCCGCGTGACCGACCTCGCCGGCGAGGTCACTCAGCTCCGCTCCGACCGCGAGCGCATGCAGCAGATGCTGGCCAACGCCGGCCGCCAGCTGCGCGACACCTCGGCGGACGCCACCCGCATCAAGGATCTTGAGACCCAGCTGGCCGCGACCCAGGCCCAGGCCGGCGGCATCACCAGCGAACGCGACGCCGCGCGCGCCGCGCAGAACGACCTCCGCGAAGCCGTCGCCCGCCTGGAGCAGGAAAAGACGCAGCTCGCCGCCACCCGGCAACCCGCCGCCCCGGCTTATCCCGATCTGTCGGGTCGCGTGACCGAGCTCGAGGCCCAGCTGGCCCAAGCCCAGTCCGCCCCCCGCGGCCGCGCCCCGGCGTATCCTGATCTGTCCGGTCGCGTGAGCGAACTCGAGACCGCCCTCGCCGAGACGAAGCAGCAGCTCGCGTCCGCGCAGACCGCGGCCGCCCCGGCCGCCGCCACCGGCGGCGACACCAGCGAGCTCGCGAAGAAACTCGCGGACACCGAGGACCGCCTCGCCACCGCGCTGCGCGGTTACGCCGCTCTCCAGCGCGACCGCGACGCCATTGCCCAGAGCGCCGGCCATGCGGCCGCGAACGTCACGGCCGAGCGCGACGCCCTCGCCGCCCAGGTCGCCACCCTCACGGGCCAGGTCGAGCAGCTCCGCACGACCGCCCAGAGCAGCGAAGGCAGCACCCAGGCCGAGCTCGCCCGCCTCGGCGAGGCGGTCGCCACGTTGCAGCGCACCTCGACCCAGTCTTCCCGCGACCTCGCGGCCGCACGCGCCCTCGCCCAGCAGTTGCAGGGCGCCAACACCGTGCTCGCCAGCGAGAACTACCAGCTGAAGACGATGCTCTCGCGCACCACGGGCACGACGGCCACCGCCGCGACGGCGGCGCCGGTGTCCCTGCCCGGCGTCCGCACGCACGTGGTCGCCGCCGGTGATTCGCTCTCGCGCCTCAGCCAGCGCTACTACGGCAACGCGAACCGCTGGCAGGAGATCTACAACGCCAACGCGGCCCTCCTCGGGCCCAACGGCGTCCTGAAGGTCGGCACGCAGCTGCGCATCCCGTAAGCTGCAAGGGGTGGAGTGTCTTGCCCCCAAGACGCTCCGGACGCGTTGCGGGCAACGCGCTCCACCCTCACGCCACCGCCAGGATCACCGCGAGCGAGACGAGCGACAGCAGCACGCTGAGCACGATCGCACCCGAGGCGATCGGCTCGTCGCCCTTCATCTCCAGCGCGACGGTGTAGGAAACGATCGCGGTCGGGCAGGCCATGAGGATCATGACCAGCTTGGTCTCCGGCGCGTCCAGGCCCAGCGCGCGGCCCACCAGCCAGCCGAGCCCGGGCGCGGCCACGGTCTTGAGCAGGGCCGAGCCGAGCGGGCGCGGCCAGTGCGCCCCGAATTTGACGGTCACCAGCGAGCCGCCGACGCCGAGCAGGCCGAGCGGCAGCGCCATCTGGCCGAGCGCGGAAAAGGTCTGGTCCACCGCGACCGGCAGGGTCCACCCCATCAGGGCAAAGCCCATGCCGGCAAACGTCGCCAGCAGCGGCGGCGTGACCGCCAGCTGCTTCACGAACGGCCACAGCATGCGCCAGCTCAGCGTGTGCTGGCTGAGCAGCAGCACGACCACGCCGGCAACGTTGTAGAACACCATCATCGGCGCGACCGTCACGATCGCCGCCGTGCGCACCGACATGCCGCCCGCCAGTGGCGAGTCCGGCAGCGAGTAGATGATCGGCAGACCGACGAAGGCCAGGTTGCCGCGGAAACCGCCCTGCACGAAGGTGCCCACCGCCGCGCCCGGCACACGCAGCAGCCTGGCCGCGAGATAGCCGGCCAGCACCAGCAGGCCCGTCGCCCCCAGCATGACTCCGAGCATGAGCCCGGCGCCGTCGGACTGGTGGAATGACCCGGCCAGCTGCGTGAACAGCAGCGCCGGCAGGCCCAGCCAGTAGGTGACGCGGTTGGCCTCCTTCAGGAAATCCGGCGGGACGAACGCCGTCTTCTGCAGCGCGGCGCCGAGCGCGATCAGCAGGAAGACCGGGGCTAGGATGTTGAGGATCTGCACGGCGGGAGAGCTTGGCCGCGGGGCGCCGCGCCGCGAGTCCGTTTTGGCATCGCCTCCCCGCGGCGGGCGTGTTGCGTTCGGCGCATGTCCTCGCACTCGATCGCGTTCATCGGCACCGGCGTCATGGGCCGCAGCATGGCGGGCCACCTGCTCAAGGCCGGACACACGCTGCATGTCTCCAACCGCACGAAGGCCAAGGCGCAGCCGCTGTTCGACGCCGGCGCGCACTGGCACGACTCCGCCGGCGCGGCCGCGGCCCACGCGGACTTCGTGTTCACCATCGTGGGTTTCCCCGCCGACGTGGAGGAAACCTACTTCGCCCCCGGCGGCGTGCTCGCCTCCGCGAAACGCGGCGCGGTGCTCGTGGACATGACCACTTCCAGCCCGCTGCTCGCACGCCGCATCGCGGAAGCCGCCGCGGCGAAAGGCCTGGCCGCGCTCGATGCCCCCGTGTCCGGCGGCGATGTCGGCGCCCGCGAGGCGCGGCTCGTCATCATGGCCGGCGGTGCGGCGGCGGCCTTTGAGCGCACCAAGCCCCTGTTCGAGCTGATGGGCAAGAACATCATCCTCCAGGGCGGCCCCGGCGCCGGCCAGCACTGCAAGATGGCCAACCAGATCTCCATCGCCTCGGTCATGATGTCGTGGTGCGAGGCGCTGACCTACGCGAAAAAGGCCGGCCTCGACCCGGCGCGCGTCATCGAGAGCATCGGCGGCGGCGCGGCGGCAAGCTGGTCGCTCAACAACCTGGCGCCGCGCGCGCTCAAGGGCGACTTTGCCCCGGGTTTCTACGTGAAGCACTTCCTGAAGGACATGCGCATCGCGCTGGAGTCGGCCGAGGAGATGAAGCTAGACCTGCCCGGCCTCAAGCAGGCGAAGAAACTCTACGACGAGGTCGCCGCCCGCGGCTGGTCCGAGGACGGCACGCAGGCGCTGCTCAAGCTTTACCAGGCGCAGGGCTGAGCCGGCTCAGCGCGACCAGCGCCGCACCGCCAGCGAGATCGCCAGCCCGACGCAGGTCAGGTGGATGAAAAACTGCGGCCAGCCGAACGGCGCGTGCGCCCAGTTCACCGGCGTGTGCAGGTAGAGGCTGCGGAACCAGGAACAGAGCGGAATCGTGACACAGTTCATGAACAGATAGACCCCGAGGCCGTAAACCAGCCCGGCCGGGATGGCCTGGCGCAGCAGCGCCGGGAATTTCCGGCTCAACAGGACGAAGACCAGCGTCGCGCCGAATGCCACGGTGAAATGCATGCCGAGCCCCAGCACGCCCACCCAGGCCCCGCCGCCAAACGCCGCATCGCGGCCGAGCACCGCGCTCGCCACGGCCCGCAGCACCCACAGCGGGCTGCGTCCCGCCGTCAGGTAGGCGCTCAGGAAGGCGGCGTGGATGTCGAGCACACCGCAGATCAGGCCGCCGGCCAGGAGCGGCCGCCCGAGGGGCGCAGGCGGGGCACGGCAGCGGGGGCGTTCATCGCCGGCCAGTCGGTCAGAATTCCGCCCGGCGCTCAATCCTTCTGCGCAATCCCTGTCATGTGCCGTCCGCCGGATTGACTCTCCGGCCTGCTTGCACTCTCACTTTCACTCCCATGTCCCTGCCCACCTCGTTCTCCGGCGTCACCGTCCACCCCAAGGCCAATGTCTACTTCGACGGCAAGGTCGTCAGCCACACCGTGCTGATGCCCGACGGCGCCAAGAAGACCCTCGGGCTCATCTACCCGGGCAGCTACCACTTCGGCACCGGCGCCCCCGAGCGCATGGAGATCACGGCCGGCGCCTGCCGCGTCACGCTCGACGGCGCGACCGCCGTGAAGGATTACCCGGCCGGCACCTTTTTCGACGTCCCCGGGAAGAGCGGCTTCACCATCGAGGTGAAGGACGGCATCTGCGAATACATCTGCTCGTTCCTGTGAGGGTCTCACCTCCACGGTGAGCCGCCGGGGAAGGCTGGTCGCGATGCGGCCTGTCAGACTGTTTCAGCAAAACCGGCGCGAGCGAAAAGACGGCGTTCAATTCAGCGCAGGAAACCGGAGGACCATGGTCGTGCCCCGGCCCGGCTCGCTTACGATCTCCGCCCGGCCCTTGTGCAGCTGCATAATGGACCGGACAATCGCCAATCCCAGACCGGCACCCTGCGATATCTGGTCGCGGGATTTGTTCGCTTGGTAGAAACGGTCGAAAACGCGCGCCCGGTGTTCCGGCGCGATGCCGGAGCCGGTGTCACTGACCCGGACCTCTGCCGCCCCATCCGCGGTATTGTGGGCGGAAATCACCACCCGCCCGGCCGGAGGCGTGTGCTTGAGGGCATTGGCCAGAAGATTGCTGACCGCGCGCCGGAGCAACATGGGGTCGCCGGTCAAGCGGGCATCGCCCTCGCAGATCACGGTGATCTGTTTCTCATTCGCGAGGGCCTCGTAGAATTCCTGCACGGCATCCATTTCCCGGCGGGCGGTGATCACACTGTGCTCGATGGTGGCGTTGGGATTGTCGGTGCGGGCGATGAACAGGAGCCCGTCGATCAGCCGGGCGAGCCGCTCGTATTCCTCCAGGCTGGAGGCAAGGATCTGCTGGTATTCCGCCGGCGAACGTTCCTGGGCCAGCGCCACCTCGGCCTCGCCCCGGAGATTGTTGATCGGATTGCGCAGGGCATGGGCAATGTCGGCGGAAAATTCGTTCAGCCGGCTGAAGGATTCCTGCAACCGGTCCCGCATGGCATCAAAGTCCGTCGCCAGTTCGCGCAGCTCCGTGGGCCATTGGCCGGGATTCAGCCGTTCCGTGAGATTGCTGGCCGTGATCCTTTGGGTGCTTTGCGCGATGGCCCGCAGCGGCCGGAGTCCCAAGCGTGTCACCATCATGCCGACCGCCGCAGCAAAAACCAGGCCGGAACCGAGCACGACCAAAAGCCTCCAACGGTAGCGGGCCAGCACCGCGGTGTTATGCGCAACATCCAGCGCAATGTGCAGGATTCGCCGGTCCTGCCCGGCCGGGCCGGCCTCGAGCTCGGCCGCCAGCAGCAAGTAGGTGCGGTCCGGCCCGACCTGACGCTCGACGATCGGTGGATCACCGGTCGTCACACGAACCGGCTCGGGGAAAACGAGCACCGGCAGCAGCCCCGCCATGCCGGTGGTCTCGATCAACACCCGGCCACGGGCGTCCAGCACGCGCATGTAATACCGAAACAATTCATTGGAGGACGCCTCATGCTCGACCTCGTTCTCCAGCACGCCTGCCTGGCCGTGGTTCTCCAGCAGGAGCCCCTGCATCACCCGCAATTTTCCGGCCACCAAGGCCCGGTCGGACCGGGCCAGGCTGCGCTGGGCGCCGACATAGAGATACCCGGCCGCCAGCAGCAACAACACGGCGGTCGCGCAGAAATAGAGCAGGGTCAATCGACGGGCGATGGACCACAACCGGCGCACCGGTTCCGGCAGGGGCAGCCGGGTATCGCGTTCAGTCGGCATCGAGGACATATCCGACCCCGCGGACCGTGCGGATGAGTTTTGTGGGATGAGGATCATCCACTTTGCTGCGCAACCGACGGATCGCGACATCGACCACATTGGTATCGCTGTCAAAATTCATCTCCCAAACGAGCTCGGCGATGAGAGTGCGGGAGAGCACCTCCCCCTTGCGGCGGGCCATCAGCGAGAGCAGGGCGAATTCCTTCGGGGTCAGGTCAAGGCGCTGGCCGGCCCGGGCCGCCTTGTGGTGCGGCAGGTCGAGCTCGAGATCGAGCACGCGCAGCACCTCCGGCTGGCGCGCGGGCCCTCGGCGAAGGATGGACCGCACGCGGGCCAGCACTTCGGAGAAGGCGAATGGTTTCACCAGGTAATCGTCAGCGCCAAGATCGAGACCCTTCACCCGATCCGCTACCGTGTCACTGGCCGTGAGGAAGAGCACCGGGGCCTGCCGCCCGGCGCGGCGAAGGGACTGCAGGATCGACCAGCCATCGCGGCCGGGCAGTTGCACGTCCAGCACGATCAGATCGTAATACTCGGTCATCGCCAGGTGCAGGCCGTCCTCGCCGTGCCGGGCGACATCAACCACGAATCCGCTCTCCGAGAGCCCCTTCCTCAGGTAATCGGCGGTCTTGGCCTCGTCCTCCACTATCAGGATGCGCATGCGGGTTGAGATAGAGGATGTTGTATTCACGGGCGAGTTTGTTTCGGAAATAAGTCTGCGACCCGACCCCGCCATCTTCCGGGACCGGGCTAAAAAAAGGCCGGCGCGCCGTTGGATCGCGCACCGGCCGGGATCTAGACCGGCCGGGCCGGTCTGAGCCGATCAGAAACCCCAGGTGATCTGAGCAAAAATCCGGTCGTCGGTGTATTTTGTCGTGCCGGCAGTGGTGATGTTGCCGCCCAGATAGGTCTGCTTCCGGCTGTATTCGAGCTGGAATCGCGCGCCGCTTTTCTCGGTCTGGTAAAGCATCGCGTTGAACCCGACGAGCACCATCGAAACCTCGTTGTTGCCCACGTCGGTATTGGGGTCGAGCCGGTCAAAGCGGGCGAACACGCCATAGGTGTCGCTGAAGTTATAGTCGCCCAGCAGATAGTAACCGGCGTTGCTCGCCTTACCGCCGGTCGCGTTGATGGTTTCTTCACCCATGAAGTAGGTGCCCACGACGCGCCAGTTGTCCCGAATGTAGCGACCCATGAGGCCGCCGCGGTAGAAGTCATTCTTGTAGAGCAACGCGGTGGAAAAATCCTGCTTCACCGTGTAGTTGGAGAACTTGCCCTTGTAGTAGAATGCGCCGATGGCGGACTCGTTCTCGTCCAGGTTTACCAGCGCGGAAGCGAAGACGTCTTTGTCGCTGTCCGCGTCGATCGAGTTGGTCGTCGAGGTATCGGATCCATTCAGGATGCCGGCGGCCAGTTCGAAGCGCGCCGTCACGAGCGTGGCATCCAGCCCTTGCTGGCGGCTGAAGGGCCGGTAGGTGTTGCTGTTCCCGGCCAAGGCTTCGTTCAGCACGATGGCGCGCTGCTCGGCACTGCGGGCACCGACGCCGAAGACATGGAGGATACCAGGCAGGATCTCACCGGCCCGGATGGCGACAAACGTCTCACCGGTGTCGCCCAGCGGGTGGTTGTATTGCAGGAAGGCCTCGGCAAGCTTCTTGCGGGACGCATCACCCTGCACGATATTGGCGCCCGACGTCGCGCCGGTGTTTTCACTGAGATACAGCTCCGTGAAATAAGAGAACCGGTCCGCGAGGGCGCCGCCCGTGTATATCGAGAACGAGTGCTGCTCGAAATTGAGCGTGGGTTTTTGCGTGTTGGCGAGACCCGTGCGAGCGTCGTCCAACTGGTCGGAAAACGCCCGGCCCTTCCACACGAGACTGAAATAGTGGTCCCACTTCATGTCATCGGTCGAGATCTTGAGTGCCTCGGCCCGGTGGCCGTTCTTAAGGAAATCCAGCCCGGTCTTATTGAGCTGCATGGTGGGCGTGGCGTGGCAACTTGCGCAGGATGCGGCTGCCTGGCGGGACCAGGCCGGGATCGCAAACGTCGTCGCTGGGGCGATCAGTGCGATCGCCAGCAATACTGTCAGTTTATTGGTTTTCATGGTGGGATAAGGTGGGGATTATTTGCCGTTGTTCGGATAGTCCTTGAGCCAGGACAGATCCATTTCCTTGGCCTGGTGTTTCTGCTTCTGCTCCATGAGCCACTTCCCGCGCTCAGCGAGGGGCTCGTCCTTTTTCGGCTTCTTGCTCACATGACAGGCCAGGCATGAAGTCACCGCGGGGTCGAAGGCCCGCGCTTTTTTATTCCAAGCCAGCTTGGCTTGAACCGGAACGCACAACAGGGCGGTAAATGCCCCCAGCACGCCGAGCAATTGGATGGGTTTGGTTTTCATGGGAATTATTGGACGGGGAAATAAGCCGCGCCCAGCCACACCCCGCCTGCCGGTTCTGAGGTGCCGGGCCTCGGGCGCGGGAGAGAAATCGTGTTGGGCATGCGCGGAGTATGCTCTCGGCCCGGGCACAATTTCGTGACCGGTTGATGACATTTTCGTAATCCTCCGGCCCGTCTCTCGACCGCACCTTTCTCGGCGTTCGGCGCGGTTTCTCATGAAAGATTGCCCGCCGGGGTCCCGTTAAATACTCCATGATAGCCACCATGGACGAGCCCCACTCCTCGCTGCACACCCGCCCGACGCTGCTTTTCCGGCTGCGCGACTGGGAGGACAAGGCCAGTTGGGACGAGTTTTACCGCCTCTACCGCAACTTCGTCTACGGGCTCGGCCGCCGCGGCGGCCTGACCCACGTCGAGGCCGAGGAGGTGGCGCAGGAAGTCTTCGTCCGCGTGGCCGAGACGATCAAGAACTTCGAGTCCGACCCGGACCGCGGCACCTTCCGCGGCTGGCTGGCCCAGCTCACGCGCTGGCGCATCGCCGACAAGTTCCGCGCCCGCCCGCGCGACGCCGCGGCCGGCCCCTCGCGCCGCAGCCAGGAAATCACCGACGCCACCCGCACCATCGAGCGCATCGCCGACGACAAGACCAGCACGCTCGACGAGCTCACCGAGACCGAGTGGCAGAAGCACGTGCTCGACGCCGCCCTCGGCCGGCTCGCCCGCCGCGTGCCGGCGAAACATTTCCAGGCCTTTGATTTCTACTCGCGCCAGGGCTGGCCGGTCATGCGCGTCGCCCGTGAGCTCGGGATCAACCCGGCCGCCGTCTACCTGATCAGCCACCGCCTGACCAAGCAGCTGAAGGCCGAGGTCGCCGCCCTGCGCGCGTCGCTGGGTTGACCGCGGTCCGCTTCCTGCTTTGCTCCCACCCGTCGTGTCGACGGAGGCCGCGCCGCAACCCCCAGTGATCCCCGACTATGAGCTGCTGCGGCTCATCGGCCGCGGCGCTTACGGTGAAGTCTGGCTCGCCCGCGGCGTCACCGGCGTCCACCGCGCCGTCAAGCTGGTCTGGCGCGACCGCTTCCCCGAGGCCGGGCCCTACGAGCGCGAGTTCCACGGCTTGAAGGAATTCGCCGCCATCTCCCTCACCGAGTCCCGCCAGCTCGCCCTGCTGCACGTCGGCCGCGACCCGGCCGCCGCCTACTTCTACTACGTGATGGAGCTGGCCGACGACGTCACGACCGGCCGCGACATCGACCCGGCGAACTACACGCCGCACACCCTGAAGGAAATGCGCGCGCGCCGCGGCCGGCTGCCGGCGGGCGAGTGCGTCACGCTCGGCGTCGAGCTGGCCCGCGCGCTCTCCGGCCTGCACGTCCGCGGCCTCGTGCACCGCGACATCAAGCCGTCCAACGTGATCATCGTCGGCGGCGCGCCCAAGCTGGCCGACATCGGGCTGGTCACCGAGGCCAGCGCGGCGCTGACCTTCGTCGGCACTGAGGGTTTCGTCCCGCCCGAGGGCCCCGGCGCGCCGGGCGCCGATGTGTTCGCGCTCGGCAAGCTCCTCTACGAGCTGGTGACCGGCCTCGACCGGCACGACTACCCGCGGCTGCCGCCGGAGCTGCACGCCTGGCCCGACCGCAAGGAGGTGCTCGAGCTCAACGAGGTCCTGATCCGCGCCTGCGAGCCCCACCCCGACCAGCGGCACCTCGACGCCGCCGCGCTGCTCGACGACCTGTTGCTGTTGCAGGCCGGCAAGTCCGTCCGCCGCCTGCGCAAGGCCGAGCGCCGGCTCGCCCGCGCCCTGCGCATCGCGGCGTTGTTCGGCCTCATCGCCGGTGTCGCCGGGCTTGGCGCCTATCTCGAGCGCCAGCGCGCTAACCAGGAAATGGCCGGCCGCCTCGCCGCCGAGGCCGAGCGCGACGCGCTGGTGCAGCGCCGGATCTACGCCAACACGCTCGGCAACGCGCGCTCCGCGATCGACCGCGAGGAGTTCGGGCAGGCCCGGCAGCTGCTGGGCGAGGTGGTCCCGGCCGCCGGCCAGGCCGATTTGCGCGGCTTCGAGTGGCATGCCCTCCGGCGCGAAGCCCAGGGCGATCCCGCCGCGGTCCTGCGGACGGACGGACCCGCCATCAGCAAGCTGGCCGTCTCGCCCGATGAAAGCCTCCTGGCCGTCCACGACAGTGGCGGGGTCGTCGCCCTCCACGAGACGGCGACCCGGCGCGAACTGCGCCGCTTTGCCGGGGTCCGCGCGCTCGGGGGATTTTCCAAGGACGGCGCCTGGCTGGTGGGCAGCGACGCGGCCGGCGCCCTGCAGCGCTGGCGGGTCGCCGACGGCACGCCCGGCGGCCCGGCCCGCAGCTTGCCGGCCCTCCGGATCATCGGCCCGCAGGACACCGACCGGATCGTGGTGCTCAGCGGCACCAATCCCGTGACGCTGGTCGTGTGGGACTACGCCCGCCAGGAGGCCGTGCGGCAGTTGCCGCTGGCCGAGCCCGCCACCGAACTGCGCTGGGAATTTTTCCGCGGCGGCATCGACGCGGCGGGCACGCGGGTGGCGTTCGCGTGGATTCGCGGCCGCGGCAGCCGGGCGGAATACCGCCTGACATCGGTCGACCTGCGCGAGGCCGAGCCGCGGGTCGTCCACACCCTGATCCCGGACCGGCCCGGGGCCGTCGGTTTCGACCGGGACGGCGCCTGGGCGGCCATCGATGCCACCGGCGAAATCTGGCGGCTGGCCGACCGCAGCGCCGCTTGGAACCGGAACGATGCGCCCCTGCTGAAGGGCATCCGCAAGATGCTACCCGGCCCGGTGGCGGGCACCGCGCATATCGCCGCCGACCGCGACGGCCTCTACTGGCTGGATGATGCCGGCCGGGTCGTGCGGCGTGGCCGCGGCCACCAGGGCGTGATCGGTGATGCCGTGGCCCTGCCCGGCTCCGGGTGGGTTTACTCCGCCAGCCACGCCGGGGAGGTGCGGGGCTGGTCGCCGGCCGCCGATGCCCTGGCGGTCGACACCACGCAAATCTGGAACACCCGCGCCGGTTTCACCCAGGCCGTGTTTTCGCCCGACAACCAGCTGATCGCCGTGCCGCTGGACGGCGGGAACTGCGGCATCCTGGACGCAAAGACCCTGGCGGTCCGGCAGCGCATTCCCGCCATGCGCATCCCGCTGCACTGGACGGGAACCAGGCTGACCGGCCTCGCGGTCGATGCCGGCCTGGTGGTCGCCTCGACCGTGACCGGCGAGGGCATCGAGCGGCTCCTGACCGGCGCCGCGCCGGGCCTGCAGGCCCGGCTCTCGGCCGATGGTTCGCGCGTCTGCCTCACCGGCCAGGATGACAACCTGTGGGTGGAAACACGCGGAACGGCGGCCACGGTCCCGGTGGCCAGGGGCGGATATCAAAACCGCTTCGCCCTGGAGATCGACGCCACGGCCAGCCGGCTCTGGTCGGCCGGCAATGATCTCCGCCTGCGCAGCCAAAGCCTGTCGGACGCCGCCGAGCAGTGGAGCGACCTGCTGCCCGCCATCGCGCCGGCCCTCGCCCTGATGCCCGACGGGCGCCGGCTGCTGGTCCCGCTGGAAACCGGCCGCCTGCAGGTCCGCGACGCCGCCACCGGACAGCTGCTGCGGGACCTGGCCACCGGCGGCTCCACGCCCCAGTCCATCGACGTCAGCCCGGACGGGCGCCGGGTGTTCATCGCCGGGTCCAAGGGCGACGTGGTCTGCCTCGAAACCACCGACTGGGCGCCGGTCGGCATCTTCCAGCTCTCCACGCACGAGCCCCTGCAAACGCTGCACCTGGCTCCCGACCAGAGCATGCTGGCCGTCATAACAAAATCGGGTGGGCTGCACCTGGTGCGCGCCCACCCGTGAGGCAGTCCGGCGGCGAACTCAGTTTTCGCCACCGCCATCCGGCGGCGGCGGCGTGGCGTCGTGCGAGGTGAGGATCACGAAACCGGATTGGAGCGCCAGGAACGGGCTGTGGCGCTGCCGCTTGGACAGGATTTCCAGCGTGCAGTCCGTTCCCGTGAACTTGATAAAGGCCACGCGGTCGTCGCCCAGGTTGTCGGGCTGGTTGGGATTCCATGCGCCCTTGGCTACAAACGGGATTCCCCGATATTGCCGGCCGTCCGACCAGGTGCCCGAGGTGATGGGAGCCGCGGTTCCCGGCGTGAAGGTAACCTGCGCCCCGCTGACCACGTGAACCTGCGTCTGCCAGCGACGCCCCTGGATCTGGAGATTATACAGGCTGTAACCCTTCGGGCTCGTCGCGTCCGCCGTCTGGTTGATCACACAACGGAAACGGTCAAAAACATTGGCCCCTTGCTGTTCCTGGCCCAGATAGGTCCAAGTCACGGTCACCACCCCGGTGGTGGTCTTGTCCGTGAACTCCCGGACCACCGGCTTGGCCACGTAGCTCAGCTCGTCGTGATCGTGGTGCAGCGTTTTGACAGGCGCGGCGTCCTTGGCAAACAAACCGGCCGCGCTGAAAAGCGCGCCGAGAACAAGCGTGGGCAGTCTGAGTGTTTTCATGTTAACGGGTGGATGGATGCAGGAAACGCCCGCCGGCGTCAGCTTCTTTCAGAAAACCCCGCGGCCTTCCTGAATCGGCTCGCGGAATAATCCGGCCGCGCTAGGTTGCCGGCATGCTTCGCCGACTCCTTCCCCTGTTGCTGCTCGGTTGCACCTGGCTCCCGGCCACCGAGAAGCTCGCCGACGGCCTCTATGCCGTGTTCACCACGCCGCGCGGCGTTTTTGTCACCGAACTCTATTACAAGCAGGCCCCGGCCACTGTCGCCGGCTTCGTCGGCCTCGCCGAGGGCACGCTGTCGCCTCGCGACGGCAAGCCCTTCTACACCGGCCTGACCTGGTATCGCGTCGTCCCGGGCTTCGTCATCCAGAGCGGCAACCCCGGCCTCAAGGACACCGGCAACGACATCATCCCGCACCGCTTCAACGACGAGTTCGTGCCCGGCCTGCGCCACAGGGACGTCGGCATGCTCTCCATGGCCAACGCCGGCCCCGCCACCAACGGCTGCGAGTTCTTCATCACGCTCGGCGACTGCACGCGCCTCAACTACCTCCACGCCGTCTTCGGCCGCACCGTCCAGGGCCTTGAGGTGCTGCCGCTGCTCCAGCCCGACGACGCCTTTTCCATCAAGATCATGCGCGTCGGCGCCGAGGCCCGGGCCTTCAAGGCGGACCCGGACAGCTTCAAGGCGCTGGCGGCGAACGTCGCGCCCTACCAGGGCTCGGCCGAACCCGGCCCCGCGGCGCACTTCGACGATCCCGCCGGGCTCATCCCCGCCGAGCCGCCGCGCGCGAAGAACTTCAACTACAAGCTCGCCAATTTCGAGCGTGTCACCGGCGTGCGCATCGTCGCCCGCCTCCTCAGGGAGGCCCCGGCCGCCGCCGAGGACGCCGTGCCCGGCGCCTACATGCGGGCGCTGGCCGAAAAACTCGGCGTCGCGAAGCGCGGCGCCCTCGCGGTCTACTTCGCGGCCGACGACGACTGGCGCGTGTGGATCGGCGACGAGTCCACCGCCGCCTTCTTCGGCCGGCCCGCCACCGCCGCGGACCTCGCCGACGGCGGCGCATTTCATGACGTGAAGGAAGCTTTCCTCGCCGCCACCCGCGCCGAGGGTGACGCCGCCTACGAAAAACAGAAGGCCGCCGCTCCCGCCGACCGCCAGCCGCCCCCGGCCCAGCGCCTCAAGCTCCAGACCGACGCCGTCCTCGACCACCTCATCCTCAAGCTCGAACCCAAATGAAACTCCGCCCCCGCCTCCTCGCCCTGCTGCTCGCCCCCTGCGCCCTGCTTTCCGCCGCGGATGGCGTGCGCGACTTCGTCGCGAACAAGCTCGCCGCCGATTACCCGGCGCTCGACGCGCTCTACAAGCACCTGCACACCAACCCCGAGCTGTCGTTGATGGAGGAGAAGACCGCGGCCCGGATCGCGGCCGAGCTGCGCACCGCCGGCTATGAAGTCACCGAGAAATTCGGCGGCCACGGTGTCGTCGGTGTGTTCCAGAACGGCCCGGGACCGGTCGTGTATTTCCGCACCGACCTCGACGGCCTCCCCATCCTCGAGGAAACCGGCCTGCCCTACGCCAGCACGACCCGCGTCACCAACCTCTCCGGCCAGGAAGTCCCCGTCATGCAGGGCTGCGGCCACGACATCCACATGACCATTTTCACCGGCACCGCCCGGATGCTGGTGGCGATGAAGGACCGGTGGTCCGGCACGATCGTGTTCATCGGCCAGCCCGCCGAGGAGGTCGGCGCCGGCGCCCGCGCGATGCTCGTCGCTGGGCTCTACGCGAAGTTTCCCCGGCCCGACTACGTGCTCGGGGTGCACGACAGCGCCACGCTGCCCGCCGGCACCATCGGCACCGTCGAGGGCGCGGCCTGGGCGAACGTCGACTCGATGGACATCACCGTGCGGGGCCGCGGCGGCCACGGCGCCTACCCGCACACCACGATCGACCCCATCGTGCTGGCCGCCCGCATCGTCACCACGCTGCAGACGGTCGTCAGCCGGGAGACGCGCCCGCTTGATCCCGCCGTCGTCACGGTCGGCTCCATCCACGGCGGCACCAAGCACAACATCATCCCCAACGAGGTGAAGCTGCAGCTCACCCTGCGCTCCTACAGCGACAAGGTGCGCGCCCAGACCATCGCCACGATCCGGCGCATCTGCCGGGGCGAGGCCATCGCCGCCGGCGTGCCCGACGACCTGCTGCCCGTCATCACCGTGGCGGAGGACCAGTTCACGCCGTCCACCTACAACGACCCGGCGCTCACCCGCCGCGTGCGCGCCGCCATCGGGAACTGGATCGGCGCCGACAACCTGCGGGTCATCGATCCCGAGATGGGCGGCGAGGACTTCGGCCTGTTCGCCGGGCCGGGCCGGAAGATCCCCGCCACCATGTTCCGCGTCGGCGCCGTCGATCCCGTGAAATTTGCCGAGAGCCAGCGCACCGGCGAGCCGCTGCCCTCGCTCCACTCGAGCAAGTTCGCGCCGCTCCCCGAGCCGACCATCAAGACCGGCGTCACCGCCCTCACCGCCGCCGCGCTCGACCTGCTGGTGAAAAAATAACCCGGCCCCGATGCCTCGCTCCCTCCGCCTCATGCTGCTGGCCGTCGCCCTGGTCCCCGCGCCGGGCCGGGCGCAGCCTGCCCCTGATGCCGCGGCGCTCAACACGGTCCGCACCCAGTTCGGTGACGTGCGCGACGCACTGAAGGAATATTATTTCCCCGCCGCCAAGGTCACCCCGGATTTTCTCGCCCGCTGCGCTGCGACCGATCGCGCCGTGGCCGGGGCCCGGTCGCTCAACGAGGCCTACGGCCTGATCGCCGACGCCCTCGCCGCACTGGATCCGCGGATCCGGTATTATCCTCCCGTCCGCGCCAACCGCGTGGATTACAGCTGGGAATGGGGGATCATCGGCGCGAACGCCCATGTTACCCAGGTCGACCACGAGGGCGACGCCGCGAAACAAGGCCTGCAGCGGGGCGACCGGATCCTTTCCATCGAGGGCATCCCGCTGGGCCGCGACAATTACCAGCAGGTCTTTTACGCCCTCGGCACCCTCGCCCCCCGCCCGGGCCTGCGCATCCAGGTGCAGTCCCCGGGACAGGAGCCGCGGTGGCTGGCCATCGCCTCGACCATCCGGCCCCAGCGCAAGCTCCGCGCCGACGGCTCCCGGACCTACACCAAGGAGGAAAACCGCCGTCACGAGGAATTTCTCCAGCCGGAAAACCACGTGCGCCGGGTCGGCCAAGCCGCCGTGTGGCAGGCGCAGGAGCTACACCGCGATGCCCTCGCCGTGGCCAAGGGCCTGAAACTGGCGCAAGAGGCCGGCAGCCTCGTGCTCGACCTCCGCGGCCGTTATGTGCGGCAACATGAACCTGTCCTCCGCCTGCTGGACGGCCTGTTCACCGAGGGCTTCGAGTCCGGCAGCGTCGACCGGGATGGTCTCGCCTACAAGCTCCGCATCGGCGGCAACAGCCGGGCCTTCACCGGCACCGTGCTGGTCCTGGTGGACGCGGAGACCGCCGGCTATGCCGAGGTGCTGGCACGCATCATCCAGCAGCGCCAGCGTGGTGTCATCATCGGCGACCGCACCATGGGGCGGGTTTTCGACGAGATCCTCGCCGCTTCCGCGCGGGGCACGGCCTTCAGTTTCAACGTGGGCGGGGTCGGTATCCCGGTGGGCGAGGTGGTGATGGCGGACGGCGTCGCCCTCGACGGACGGGGCGTGACGCCCGACTACCAGCTGCTGCCCAAGCCCGCCGACCTGGCCGGGCGCCGTGACCCCGTCATGAGCAAGGCGCTCGCCATGCTGAAAGAAACCCTTTCGCCGGAGGACGCCTACCGGCTTTTCCCCCACTACGAGGACGTGGACGACGATTTCTGATCCCTCACCTGGTTTCCCCATGCGCCAATTCAGTATCCTTCTCCTGCTCGGCTTCATCCTCGCCTTCATCGCGTGGCAGGCGCGCACCGGCATCTTCCGCCGCGCCAATCCCGGCGAGCCGGCCAACAAATACATGCGCGCGGCCATGGCCAACCCGCAGCTCTCGGAGGCCGACGCCGCCATCATGCGCGACCAATATGGCACGGCGCACACCAATCCCTCCGGCCTGCGCTACCTCGTCCGCCGCCCGGGCACCGGCGAGCCGGCCGCCGCCGGCCGCGAGGTCGTCGTGCACTATGAAGGCTACCTGCTCGACGGGACGAAGGTCGACAGCTCGCGCGACCGGGGCACGCCCTACGTCTTCCACCTCGGGACCGCCAGTGTCATCCAGGGCTGGGAGGAGGCGTTCGCCACCATGAGGCCGGGCGAGCAGCGCACGCTGCTGATCCCGTGGTGGCTGGCCTACGGCGAGACCGGCAAGGGCCCGATCCCCGCGAAGGCCACGCTGCGCTTCGAGGTCGAGCTGCTGGAAGTCAGGTGACGCTGGAGTGCCCGCGTCGGTGCGGGCCACCCGGGGCGGGCTTCACAGCCCCAACAGGCTGCCGTTGCGCTTCAGCCATTTCTCGGCGTCGCGCCACCAGGGGCAGACTTCCTGCACGCGGGCCCAGAAACGGTCGGAGTGGTTCATCTCCCGCAGGTGCATCAGCTCGTGGTAGATGATGTAGTCGCGCACGGTGTCCGGCGTCTGCACCAGGCGCCAGTTGAGCGAGATCGTGCCGCCCGCCGAGCACGAGCCCCAGCGCGAGCGCTGGTTGCGCACCGTCACGTGCTTTACATCCGCGCCGGTCTCGGCCGCCAGCTCCCACGTGCGCGCCGGCAGCTCGATCTTCGCCCGGCGGGCGAAGTGCGCCTCCAGCCGCGCCCGCAGGTCGCCCCCGGGCGACGACACCCGGAAAACATCTGCCGCCAGGCAAACCGCCGGATGCTCGCCGGCGCTCGCCACCCGGATCTCCGTCAATTCCCCGCGCCAGAGCACGGGCGTGCCGACGGTCCAGACTTCCGCCACGCGCGGCTTCCGGGCGTGCCGGGCCCGCGCGCGCGCCAGCCAGTCATGGTGCTGCTCGACGAAGGCCCGCGCCTCGCGCTCCGATCCCCGCGCCGGCACGGTTGCCACCGCCACCCCGTCCTTGCGGAGCGTCAGCCGGTAATGCCGCGCCCGCAGGCTGCGGACAAACACGAGGTCGGGTTTGGCCCCGCTCCTGGTTTCGAGAAACTCCTGCTGGTCGCCGGTCACGCGGGCTCTGGCTAGACGGGGGCCGGCTTCGACGCCAGCTAGGATTTTTCCCTAGGCAACGGCCCGCCGTCCGGCGTCTTATGTCACATTCTTATGCGGCCGGTCGAAATTTTTGAAAGAAAAGCTTCCTGCAAACTGTTTTAGCCTGAATGCTTGCACACCTGATAAATACCAGTAGCCTCTGGTCCTGCTAACTAACGTAATGCCGCAAGGTCCGCACATCCCCCCTTTGCCCCGTCACCGGTCTAGGGCGTTCACCTTGGTGGAGATCATGGTGGTCGTCGTGATCATCGGCCTCCTGGCGGCTGCCTCCCTGCCGGCCTACCGGCTGATCACCCTGCGCTCCCGGGCCGCCAGCGTGGTCAACGACCTGCGCACCTTCTCGACCGTTTTCATCACCTACAGCCTGCAGAACGGACGCTATCCCGATGATGGCGACCCGCAGGTCGTCCCGCCCCAGGTTGCCGGCCAGCTGCCGGGCAACTTCAGCCAGCGCACCCCGATTGGCGGCGTCTACAAGTGGAACTTCGACATCCCCGCCGACGGCGTGCCGGCCAAAGCCGCCATCATCATCCAGGCGGTCAGCGGCAACGCGCTCCTCGACGACCTCGACCAGCTCGAGACCGTCGACAAGCAGATTGACGACGGCAACCTCGCCACCGGCAACCTGCAGCTGGGTTCCACCAATTCGCTGGTGTTCATCATCGAGAAATGAGCGCCACCTACCGCATCACCCTGGTCCAGCTCAAGGCCGACGCCTCCGCCGTCGGCGGCGCGAGCGACAAGATCGAGCACGGCACGCACCCGGTCGAGGAGATCGTCCGCCTGGCCGGCAAGCTCCTCCAGCTCGACCTTTCCAGCACGCGCGCCGAGCCGGGCATCATCGTCCAGCGCGGCGACAAGGGCTGGCGCATCGGCGTCCACCAGGGCCGCCTGCGCATGCACAAGAGCATGTCGCTCTTCGACGATTTCTGGACCGCGGACAGCGCCGCGGCCATTGCCGATCTGCCCCCCTTCCAGGCCGGCAGCGGCCCGGCCCCGCGCACCATGCATGCCGCCCCCGCGGGCAAGCGCCATGGCACCGTGCGCACCGTGCTGGAAGCCGCCGGCCTCTTCGCGGCCGCCCTCGTGCTCGTGGCCGTCGGCCTGCGCTTCGGCCTGCCCCAGCGGAAGCTGAGCGACCTGCCCCCGGGCGTCAGCATCGTCACCTCCTCCGACGAACGCGCCAACATCTTCAAGACCGTCGCCGGCGTTTACTCCACCGGCAAGACCGCGGGCAACAGCCTCGTGATCATCTCCGAGGACGGCCAGGTTTCGCTTGGCACCATCGGCAAGGATGGCAAGCCGACCAAGCCGCGCATCCAGGAACAGGCCCGGGCCGGCCGCCAGGGCAGCATCGCCTGCGTCATCACCTCCTTCGGCATCATCGCCGGCATCGAGCCGCCCGAGGCCGTGAAGGTCGGCAACTTCCAGTGGAAGAAGGCGCCCGCCACCGTGACCGCGGTGAACTGAGGCACCGGACGGCGGAGTTATTGGTTGAGGGTTGATCGTTGAGTGGCCCCAAGGCGGAACCACCCGTTCTTGGCTGCGCCTATCCGGCTCTCAACCCTCAGCCCTCAACTCTCAGCTTCTTACAAAAGATCACGTTGGGTTTCAGCGTCCCGTCCGGGTCCATCGCGTAGTCCGGGATGCCCCCGCAGTGAAGGTAGCCGAGGCGCTCATAGAGCCCCGCCGCGCCGCCCGCGCCCTCGCTCGTGTCGAGGAACAGCAGCGTGCGCCCGCGCGCCCGGGCCGCCGCCTCGAGCGCCTGCATCAGCGCCGTGCCGGCCCCGCGGCCGCGCTGCGCCGCGAACACGAGCAGCTTCTGCACCTCGGCCCGGTGCCGCCCGTTGCTGCGCGATTCCAGCGCGAGCTGGCCGCTGCCGATGAGCCGGCCCGTTTCGTCCCGCGCCGCCAGCACGACCTTGTTCCCGCCGGCGAGCTCGGCCCCGACTTTGCGCCAGTAGTCCGCCACCTCGCTGTCCGCCAGCGGCCGCGTGAAGCCGATGGACGCGCCGTGCTCCACCGCGTCACGCAGCAGCGCATGGAACTCCGCGGCGTCGCGCCCCAGGATCTCGGGGGTGACCGGGGAAATGGTCATAGCAGTTCCAGCCGCCAGTCCGGCGGTTGTCCCTTTTTCAACTCCAGCCAGCCGAAGCTCGCCCGGGCGCCGCGGTTCGGCCGCGTGATGCAGCCGGGGTTGAGCCACCGCACGCCGCGCGCGTCGGTCTCGTCCCGCGGCACATGGGTGTGGCCGTGCAGCACGACGTCCGTCCCGGCGGGCGCGCGGGATGGCGGGATGTGGACCAGGAAACACTTCACGCCCCCGCGCTCGAGCCGCAGCTCCAGCGGCCAGAAGTTGTGCCACTCGTTGTTGCCGAGCACGACGTGCAGCGGTTTCCCGAGGTTCTGGAATTCCACCAGCGTGTCCGGGTCGCACACGTCGCCGAGGTGCCAGATCTCGTCGGCGGCCGCGAGCCGCGCCGGCAGGCCCGGCGGATACCGGTCGTGCGTGTCGGCGATGACTGCGATGCGCATGGCCGGCCAGCGTGTGATTTTCCTCCGTCCGCGCAATCCTGCAGCGACCGGGCGGCCAAGCCCGCGCGGAGCGCGGGTTTGACCCATGGGATCACTTCGCCGCTTCCGCCGCCGGCAGCGCCACGTAGGGCTCCTCGTGCAGGTCGGCCGGGCGTTTCCCGGCCAGCAGCTGCCACCAGACCCGGGCGCTGGCCGCCACGATGATCAGCACGAGGACCATGAAGGCGCCGGTCACGGCCACGTCGATGTGGTTGTTCAACACCTGCGACTTCCACGCCGCCAGCTCGGCCGGCGTGCCGCCCGCGGCGATCTTCGCCTCGAGGCCGCGCGCAATGGCGAGGAACCCGATGGGGGCCGGGCTGAAGATCTTCATCCAGCCCGCCGTCATCGTGACGGACAGCAGCCAGGCCAGCGGCGCGAGCGTGACCCACGCGTAGCGCCTGCGGCCCATCTTGATGAGCACGGTCGTGCCGAGGGCAAAGGCGATGACCGCCAGCAGCTGGTTGGCCACGCCGAAGATCGGCCAGAGCGAGTTGATGCCGCCGAGCGGGTCGATGACGCCCTGGTAGAGGAACCAACCCCACGCGCCGACGAACAGCACCGTGGCCGCCGTGTTGCCGGCGAAGGATTTCGTGTCGCCGAGCCGCTTCCAAAACAGGCCGAGGAAATCCTGCACGAGGAACCGCCCCACGCGCGTGCCGGCGTCGATCGTCGTCAGGATGAACAGCGCCTCGAACATGATCGCGAAGTGATACCACACCGCCAGCGCCGCCTTGCTGCCGAGCACGCCGGCGAACATCTGCGCCATGCCGACCGCGAACGTCGGCGCGCCGCCCGTCCGGCCGATCATCGTCTTCTCGCCCACGCTGGCGGCGAGGTCGGTCATCTGCGCCGCCGTCACGGGGTAGCCCAGCGCGCTGACCTTCGCGACGACCGCCGCGGTGTCGCCCTTCATGTTGATGGCAAAATACTCGCCGGGCTCCATCGCGCAGGCCGCGATCAGCGCCATGATGCCGACGACCATCTCGGTCACCATCGCGCCGTAGCCGACCATGCGGATGTGGTTCTCGCGGGCCAGCAGCTTGGGCGTCGTGCCCGAGGCGATGAGCGAGTGGAAACCCGAGACCGCCGCGCAGGCGATGGTGATGAAAACGAACGGGAACCACGGCCCGGCCACGACCGGCCCGGTGCCGTCGATGAACTTCGTCAGCGCCGGCATCTTCAGCATCGGCCCGATCGCCACGATGGCGAGGCCGAGCGCGATCACCGTGCCGATCTTCATGAACGTGCTCAGGTAGTCGCGCGGCGCGAGCAGCAGCCACACCGGCAGGATCGAGGCCAGCAGGCCGTAACCCATGATCCACCACGCGAGCGTCGTGCCCTTCATCGTCAGCCAGCCCTCGAGCGCCGTGCCGTGGACGAACTGCCCGCCCCACACCGCCGCGAGTAGCGCCCCCACCCCGAATACGCTGATGGCCAGCAGCCACTTGCCGCTGTGGCCGCCGTAGCGCATGGCGCAGCCCATGATGACCGCGATGGGCATCGTCGCCGCGATCGTGAAGACGCCCCACGGGCTCTCCGCCAGCGCGTTGACCACGACCAGCGCGAGCACCGCCAGCAGGATGATCATGATGGCGATGATGCTGACGAGCGCCACGAGCCCGGCGAAGGGCCCGACCTCCTCGCGCACCATCTGGGCGAGCGACTTGCCGCGCCGCCGCACCGAGCAGAACATGATGACGCTGTCGTGCACCGCGCCGCCGAGCGTGGCGCCGATGAGCATCCACAGCATGCCCGGCAGGAAGCCGAACTGCGCCGCCAGCACGGGCCCGACCAGCGGCCCTGGCCCGGCGATGGCCGCGAAATGGTGGCCGAAGACGACCCACTTGTTCGTCTGGACGAAATCCTTGCCGTCCTCGTTCACCTTGGCCGGCGTGGCGCGCAGCTCGTCCAGCGTGAGCACTTTTGCCATCAGCCACGCCGAGTGGAAGCGATAGGACACGGCGAACACGCACAGCGCCGCGACGACCATCCACAGCGCGCTGACGGGCTCGCCGCGCGACATGGCCAGCACGGCCACGGAGCCGACGCCAAGCGCGACAACGAGAAACCAGGTTCCGGCCCGCAACCAGGAGGGAAATTTCATGGGGTAAGAGTCTTCCACTAGAGCGGCGCGCCGCTGCTTTTCAACCTTTCCTCTTCCCGGCACGCGCGGCGGCGATCTTCCTCTTCAGCCACTTTTCGTAGAGCTTGGCGTCCAGCGGGAGCTCCACGGTCTTTTCCGTCCAGGCGGAGAGGAGCATCGCGTTGGCGAGCTCGAGGGAGTTCAGGCCCTCGGCGGCCGGGGCGATCAGCGGCACGCCGTCGAGGATCGCGGCGGTGAAGTTCGTCAGGATCTCGCTGTGCTGGCCGCCGTGGCCGAGGCCCATCAGCTTCTCCTCCGTCGTGCCGGGCGCGAGGAACAGCTCGCGCGAGCTGCGGCTGAAGGCCGAGGCCGGCGTCGTGTTGCGGGTGAGCTGCAGCACGTCGTGCTCATAGACGATGCGGCCGCCGTCGGCCGCGATCTCGAGGCGGTTCGTGCCGGGGGCCTCGCCGGTCGAGGCGATGAAGGTGGCGTGCGCGCCGTCGGCGTATTCAAGGTAGGCGCTGACGTCGTCCTCGACCTCGATGTCGTGGTAACGGCCGAAGTGGCAGTGGGCGCGCACGCGCACGGGCATGCCGGTCATCCACTGCAGCAGGTCGAGGTTGTGCGGACACTGGTTGAGCAGCACGCCGCCGCCCTCCCCCGCCCAGGTCGCGCGCCAGCTGCTCGACTTGTAGTAGGCCTCGGGGCGGAACCAGTTCGTGATCGTCCAGTTGATGCGCCGCACCGCGCCGAAGGTGCCGCCGCGGACCAGGTCGCGGATTTTCCGGAAATACGGGTCGGTGCGCTGGTTGAAGACCGCGCCGAACACCTGCGCCGGCCGGCGCTTCGCCGCGGCGATGACCGGCAGCGCCTCGGCCTTGTGCACGGCGAAGGGTTTCTCCAGCAGCACGTGCATGCCCGCCTTCAGCGCCGCGAGCGCCAGCGGGGCGTGCAGCGGATGCGGCGTGGCGATGAGCACGGCGTCGACCAGGCCCGATTTCAGCAGCGCGGCGGGCTCGGTGAAGACCTTCACGCCGGAGAGGTGCGGGTGCCGCGCCGGGTTGCTCTCGGCCACCGCGGTGAGCGTGAGCCGCGGGATCTTGCCGCCCGCCACCTGCGCCGCATGGCCGGCCCCCATGTTGCCGTAACCGATGAGACCGAGGCGGACCTTGTGCATGGCGGTCAGGGGGTGATCCGGCGCGCCGCCGCCTGCGCCTGCAGGCAGAGCTCGGCGGCCTTGAACGCGTGGGCCTGCGTCATGGCCTTCTCCGTGCGGTTGAGGCAGTCGAGCACGAGCTCGCCGAAGAAACGGAAGCCGACCTGGCCGGCCACGTTGAGGTGCTGCTCGCCCTTGTCGTCGACGAGGTAGAGGTTGTCGCCGGCCTTGTCGCGGGCGACATCGACGTATTTGCGGAGCTCGATGTAGCCCTTCGTGCCGAGGATGACCAGGCGGCCGTCACCCCAGGTGCTGAGGCCCGGCGGCGTGAACCAGTCCACGCGGAAATAATGGCTCGCGCCGTTGTTGCCAAGGAGCGAGGCCTCGCCGAAGTCCTCGAGCTCGGGATGGTCCGCGTTGCCGAAGTTGCCGACGGCGGCGCTGGAGACCGTGGCGTCGGTCGCGCCGCTGTAATAAAGGAACTGCTCGATCTGGTGGCTGCCGATGTCGCAGAGGATGCCGCCGTATTTCATCCGCTCCCAAAACCAGGCCGGGCGGCCGGCGGGGTTGCCGATGCGATGCGGCCCGAGGCCGAGCACCTGGATGACGCGGCCGATGGCGCCGGCGTGCACGAGGTCGCCGGCGTGCATCGCGCACTCCACGTGCAGCCGCTCGCTGTAATAGACCATGTATTTGCGGCCGGTGGCGGCCGCGACGCGCTTCGCCTCGGCCAGCTGGTCGAGCGTGGTGAACGGGGTCTTGTCCGTGAAGTAGTCCTTGCCCGCCTGCATCGTGCGGCAGCCGATCGCGCCGCGCTCGTTCGGGATCGCGGCCGCGGCGACGAGTTTGACCGCCGGGTCGGCGAGGATCTCGTCATAGGACCGCGCGACCTGCGTGCCGGGATATTTTTCGAGGAAGGCCTGCACCTTCGCCGGGTCGGCGTCGTAGACCCACTTGAGCACGGCGCCGGCCTCGATGAGCCCGTTGCACTGGCCGTAGATGTGGCCGTGCTCGAGAAAGGCCGCGGCGAACACGAACTCCCCCGGCTTCACCACCGGGCGGGGCTTGCCCTGCGGGGCATAGTTCATCCCATCGGACTTCTGGGGCATCCGGGAAGGAAGGCCCCGACCGGCCGCGATGGCAATGCCTTTGCGGCTCTGACAGTCCGTCATAGCCCGTTCGGGGAGGTGGAAGCGCTCGACATCGCCCCGCCGGGGCCAAAGCTCCCCGGTCTCCGCATGGCAGCAAACCCCCTCGGCTTTGGTATCATCGGCGCCGGCACGATTTCCGGCTTTCACGCGCAGGCCATCGCCCAGCTCACCGGCGCCCGGCTCGTCGGCGTCGCCAGCCGCTCGGCTAGGGGGAAGGAACTGGCCGACAAGCACGGCGTCTTCTCGACCACCGACACCGCCGCCCTGCTCGCCCGCCCGGATCTCCACATCGTCTGCATCACCACGCCGAGCGGAGCCCACCTCGAGCCCGCCCTGGCCGCCATCCGCGCCGGCAAGCATGTCGTCATCGAAAAGCCCCTTGAGATCACGACCGCGCGCGCCGACGAGATCCTCGATGCCGCCGACCGGGCCAAGGTGCTGGTCGCCCCGATCTTCCAAGGCCGCTTCGGCGACGGCGCCCGCGCGGTGAAGGCCGCCCTCGACGCCGGCCGCCTCGGCCGCCTCGTGCTGGCCAGCGCCTACGTGAAGTGGCACCGCACCGCGCAATATTACACCGGTTACCGCGGCTCGCTGGTCCTCGATGGCGGCGGCGCCGTCATCAACCAGGCCATCCACGGCCTCGACCTGCTGCAGTGGTTCGCCGGCCTGCCGGCCGGGGTTTTTGCGTGGTCGACCCGCCGCGTCCACACCGGCATCGAGGCCGAGGACACCGCCGCCGCCACGCTGAAGTTCCCCGGCGGCGCCCTCGGCGCCTTCGAGGCCAGCACGGCGCTCTGGCCCGGCTGGTCGCGACGCATCGAGCTCTGCGGCGAGCACGGCTCCATCTGCCTCGAGGACGACCGCTTGGCCAAATGGGAATTCCGCGAGACGCGCCCGGAGGACGAGGCCATCCGCGCCGGCGGCGCCGCCAACGCTCTCGGCTCGGGTGCCAGCGACCCCAAGGCCATCAACACCGAGGGTCACCGCCGGCAGTTGCAGGACCTGGTCGACGCGATTGCCACCGGCCGAGCGCCCGCGATCGACGGCCGCGAGGGCCGCAAGGCCGTCGCCTTCGTCAACGCCATCTACCAGTCCGCGCAGTCCGGCCAGCCGGTGAAACTATGAGGCGCCTGCATCGTCCCAAGGTGGAACCCGCGCTCCGCGCGGGTTTGTTTGGGAATCGCATCACCTGAAAACCCGCGCGGAGCGCGGATCCCACCTTCCACCCCATGTCCACCCCCTCCCCCGCCTGGTGGCGCAGTTTCAGCCGTGAGCACTGGTTCGTGTTCAGTGTCGCCTCGCTGGCGTGGCTGTTCGACTGCCTCGACCAGCAGTTCTTCAACCTCGCGCGCGACGCCGCGATGGAGGCCCTGATGCCGACCAAGGCGCTGGCCAACGAATACGGACCTTACACGACGTCCGTCTTCCTCGTCGGCTGGGCCGTCGGCGGGCTCGTCTTCGGCGCGCTGGGTGACCGTTACGGCCGGGCGAAAATCCTGTCGCTGTGCGTGCTGCTTTACTCGGTCTTCACGGGGCTGAGCTCGTTCTCCACCGGGTTCATGGATTTCTGCGCCTACCGCTTCCTCACCGGGCTCGGCGTCGGCGGCGTCTTCGGCCTGGCCGTCGCACTGGTCGCCGACACGGTGCCCGACCACACGCGCGCGCCGGCGCTCGGCCTGCTGCAATCGCTCTCCACCTGGGGCAACATCCTCGCCGGCCTCACCGGCATGGCGGTCGGCGCGCTGGCCGCGCGGCACCTGCTGCCCTTCGGCCTGCAGACCTGGCAGACGCTTTTCCTGATCGGCGCGGTGCCGGCGTTCCTCTGCGTGTTCATCCTGCGCCGGCTGCCCGAGCCGCCGAAGTGGGTCGCGGCCAAGGCCGCGGGCGAGAAGGCGGGCCTCAAGTTCGGTTCCTACGCCAACCTGCTCGGCCACCCGAAGTGGCGGAAACACGCCTGGCTCGGCCTCATCCTCTGCCTCGCCGGTATCGTCGGGCTCTGGGGCATCGGCAACTTCCACCCGAAGATCGTCCGCACCATCATCGAGACGCACCTCGCCAGCTCCGGCCTGTCGGCCGACGCCATCGCGAGCGAGAAGGCTTTCTGGAGCAGCGTCGCCCTGCTGCTGCAGAACATCGGCGGCTTCGCCGGCATGATGACGCTGGCCTGGCTGGCGCAGGCGAAGGGCCGGAAGCTCGCCTTCGCGGTCGCGCTCACCTGCTCCTTCCTCTCGACGCTGCTGGTGTTCCGGGGCCTGCGCGAGTTCAGCCAGATCTTCTGGATGATCCCGCTGATGGGCTTCGGTCAGCTGTCCGTGTTCGCCGTCTACGCCATCTACCTGCCCGAGCTGTTCCCGACGAGCCTGCGCAGCACCGGCACGAGCTTCTGCTACAACTTCGGCCGCCTCGTCGCCGCGACCGCGCCCTTCACCATCGGCCAGATCACCCGGCGCCTCGGCGGCGACCTCGAGGGTTTCCGCACCGCCGGCTCCTGGGTCGCCCTCGTGCTGCTCGTCGGCCTCGCCGTCCTGCCCTTCCTGCCCGAAACCAAGGGCCAGCCCTTGCCCGAGGAGTAGTTTGCCGGGCGACCGGCCCGGACAAACACCGGGCTGGCAGCAGCCAGCAACGGTGCCCTATCATTCAAACATGAGCTCGAACTACGCGATCGCCCACCTTGACGAGATTCCGCCTGTGCCCTGCCCCTGCGGCCAGTCGCGCCGCGCCTTCGTCACGCCCGACAACCCCGTGGCCACCATCCACCTCGTGGACGCCAAGGTCGACACGCAGACGCACTATCACAAGAAGCTCACCGAGATCTACCTCATCCTCGAGGGCACGGGCCACATGGAGCTCGACGGCGTGCTCCACCCGGTGAAACCCATGAGCACCATCCTCATCAAGCCCGGCTGCCGCCACCGTATCCTCGGCCAGATCAAGTTCGTGAACATTCCCGTCCCCGCCTTCGACCCGCACGACGAGTGGTTTGATTGACGGCCTCCGGCCGTCAAGTTGATGGTTGAGTGTTGAGGGTTGAGAGACCCCACCCAACCACTTCATTCCGGTCTCCGGAGCCAACCACTCTCAGCCCTCAACTCTCAGCTCTCAACTTTCCCCATGCCCCCCCGCCTGCTGCCCCTCGTCCTCCTGCTGACCTCCGTCTCCGTGTTCGCCCAGCGCGGCGACAAGCCGGGCGAGGCCCAGCAATCCGTGCCCGAGCACATCAAGACGCCTCCCGCCCCCGTCCTGGTGGCCGAGGAGGCCGTCAAGACCCTCAAGGTCGCCCCGGGCTTCCGCGCCGAGATCGCCGCGGCCGACCCGCTGGTGGGCGACCCCGTCGCCATGACCTTCGGGCCCGACGGCCGCATCTGGGTCGTCGAGATGCGCGGCTACATGCGCAACGCCGACGGCAAGGATGAGAACGCCAAGGTCGGCACCGTCGCCGTCCTCGAGGACACCGACGGCGACGGCCGCGCCGACAAGCGCACCACCTTCCTCGAGGGCCTCGTCATGCCGCGCGCCCTCGCCCTCGTCGGCGACGGCGTCCTCGTGGCCGAGCCGCCGCACCTCTGGTTCGCCCGCGACACCAACGGCGACGGCGTGGCCGACGAGAAGAAGGAGGTCTTCTCGGACTACGGCGGCACCAGCAACCCCGAGCACACCGCCAACGGCCTGATGTGGGCCCTCGACAACTGGATCTACAACGCCAACCACACGCAGCGCTTCCGCTACCTCGGCAACGGCAAGTTCGAGTCCGACTCCACCCTCTCGCGCGGCCAGTGGGGCATCTCGCAGGACGATACCGGCCGCATCTACCACAACAGCAACAGCGACCCGCTCCGCGCCGACCTCGTGCCGACGGCCTACCTGCGCCGCAATCCCTTCCTCCTGAACGCCGCCGGCGCCAATGTCCGCCTCGCCCCCGCCAACCTCCCCATCTGGCCGGGCCGCGTCACCACCGGCGTCAACCGCGGCTACCGCACCCTCAACGCCGAGGGCAAGATCACCGCCGTCACCGCGGCCTGCGGCCCGCTCGTCTACCGCAGCGCGCTTTTCCCCGCGGAGTTTTATGGCAACGCCTTCATCGTCGAGCCCGCGGGCAACCTCGTGAAGCGGATGATCCTCACGGAGGCGGACGGCACCATCACGGCCCGCAACGCCTACGAGGGCGCCGAGTTCATCACGTCCACCGACGAGCGCTTCCGCCCCGTCAACACCGCCAGCGGCCCCGACGGCGCGCTCTACGTCGTGGACATGTATCGCGGCATCATCCAGCACCGCATCTACATGACCTCCTTCCTGCGCAAGCAGGTCGAGGAGCGCGGCCTCGCCGACGGCATCGGCATGGGCCGCATCTACCGCCTCGTCCCCGAGGGCGCGACGCGCCCGAAGGTGAAGTTCAACCTCGCCACCGAGCCCACCGCCCAGCTCGTCACCCGCCTGCGCGCCGCCAACAGCTGGTGGCGCGACACCGCCCAGCGCCTCCTTGTCGAGCGCCGCGATCCCGCCGCCACCGCGCCGCTGCGCGAGCTCGTCCGCACCGGCCCGCCGCTCGCCCGCCTCCACGCGCTCTGGACGCTCCACGGCACCGAGCAGCTCGACCGCGACACCGTCCTCGCCGCCCTCGGCGACAAGGACGAGCGCGTCGCCGCCGCCGCCATCCGCCTCGCGGAGAAATGGCTCCGCACGCCCTCCGACACCGGGCTCTACCAGCGTGTCACCGCCGTCAACGCCGCCGCCTCGCCGGCGCTCACGCTCCAGCTCGCGCTTTCGCTCGGCGAGAGCCCGGCCCCGGCCGCGGTCACCGACCTGGCCGCCATCGCCATGCGCGCCGGCCGCCAGCCTTTCGTGGCCGACGCCATCGTCAGCGGCCTCGCCGGCCGCGAGCTCGAGCTCATCGAGCTGGTCGACGTCGCCAACGCGTCGGACAACGCCGCGCCCGTCCTGACCCTCGCCACCGGCGCGCTGCTGAAGTCCGGCGACGCCGCGCGCATCACCAAGGTCCTAGCGCTGCTCGAGCCGGCCGCACCCGTCGCGTCCTGGGTCCGGTCCGCCGTGCTCAACGGCATCGAGCGATCCCTGCCCAAGACGCCGGAAGGCAAGCCCGTCGCCGGCATGATCGCCGTCGAGCCGCGCCCGCTGCTGCTGCTCTCCGTCCAGGGCAGCTCGCCCGAGGCGAAGCAGGCCGGCCGCCTGAGCGCGCTGTTGAAATGGCCCGGCAAGCCCGGCCTCGAGAAGGAGTCCGCCGAGATCGCCGCGCGCCTGACGCCGGAGCAAAAGGTCCTCTTCGAGAAGGGCCGCGACATCTTCGCCACGATCTGCGCCGCCTGCCACCAGGCCGGTGGTGAGGGCCTGGCCGGCCTCGCGCCGCAGCTACTGTATTCGAAATACGTGCTCGGCGTCGAGGGCGCCATCACCCGCATCGTGCTCAACGGAAAGGAAAAGGAAGGCCTCGTCATGCCGCCGTTGCGCGGCGCGCTCGACGACGCGTCCATCGCCTCCGTCCTCACCTACATCCGCCAGTCCTGGGGCCACAACGCCCCGCCCGTCTCGCCCGAGAGCGTAGCGAAGGTCCGCGCCGTCGTCGGCAACCGCGAGGAGCCCTGGTCCGACGAGGAACTGCTGACGATTACCAACTGACAGATCTCACGCGAAGCCGCGAAGCCACGAAGGATTGAATCGCCTTTCTTCGCGGCTTTGCGCCTTCGCGTGAAACATATGCCTTGGTCTTGGTTTAGTGCAGTGTCCGGACCTTGATGCTCCGGAAGCGGACGACATCCCCGTGGTCCTGCAGCAGGATCGGGCTCTTCGCGGCCTGGGCGAAACCCGGGATCTTCGCATATTTGCTCCGGGCCACGCGGGCGGCGAAATCGGCCGAGCCGCGCTCAAATTCCACGACCTTGATGCCGTTGAGCCAGTGCTCCACGTGGCCGGCGGGCGTCACCACGATCCGCGCGTGCTGCCATTTCCCGGCCTCGGGCTTGATGGCCGCCCCGCTCGGCAGCTTGCCGCGCGGGATCAGGTCGTAGAGCGAGGCCGTCGTGCGGTTGCCGTCCACGCCGGCCTTGGCGTCGGGATGCCGCTCGTCGTCGATCAGTTGGAACTCCAGCCCGACCGGCGCACCTTTCTCGTCCGGTGAGACGAAATACTTGATGCCGCTGTTGGCACCCTCCGTGACCTGAAGCTCCAGCTGCAGCTCGAAGGCGGAGAACTCCTCCGTCGTGACGATGTCCCCGCCCTTGGTCTCGCCCTTCAGCCCGAGCACGGTCAGCGCGCCGTCGGCGATGCTCCAGCCGGTCGTTGGGAATTCCGTGCCTTTGGCGCTGCGCCAGCCCCGGCTGGTTTGTCCGTCCCACAACATCCGCCAGCCCGCGGCGCGCTCGGCGTCGGCGAGCGTATTGGGCACGAAGCTGCGGATGAAAATGCCGCTGGCGGGTGCCGGCGTCAGATCGGTGGTCTGGATGCGGAGGTTGCGCCAGGAGATCCGCCGGCCGGCCGCGTCCTCGCGGCTGATGCTGTGGACCTGCAGCGCAATGAACCCGGCGGGCGTCATCGTATCAATGAGGTGCGCAATGGGGACCCCGTTGATCCAAGTCCGCAGGGTGGAGCCGATGGCCTCGATGCGCACGTGGTTCCACTCGCCGTAGCGGTAGGCCTTCTGCCCCGCGGGATTCAGGTCGCCGGGATACATCCAGCCGCGGCGGGCCTCGTCATAGATGCCGCCGGCCCAGGCGCGTTCGGCGGACTCTAGCTCCATCTGGTAGGCATGGACCCGGCCGTTCATATAGTCCGGGGTGCTCAGGCCGCGGAACATGATGCCGCTGTTGCTCGGCCCGATGTCCTGCTTCACCTCGCACTCGAAGATGAAGTCGCCGTAGGTCTTTTCCGTCGCGAGAAAACTGTTGGGCGAGCCGGCGATGGTCGTGCTGACAATCATGCCGTCCGCCACCGTGTAGGGCGCCGTGCCGTTGACCTCCTTCCAGCCGGTGAGGTCCTTGCCGTTGAACAGCGGCTCCCACGGACCGGCCGCGAGGCGGGCCACGGCGAGAGCACCAAGCACACCAGCAGCAAACCAACGGACCGGGGTAGTCATGGCCCCAACAAATGCACCCGCCCGAACGAAGCAAGAGTGGGCTGATCTCCGTCCTCTGTCCCCTGAAACGTCTGCTCAGCTCAGCACCTTAGCTCCATCCGCCGCCTGCAGGTGGATCATCTCGGGATCGCGGCCGTGCCTGGCCCGGTAGGCCTGCGCGATCCCGGCCGCGTCCTTCTCCGTGAAGCTGTCCTTCGTCAGCGCCATCACGGCGCCGCCGAAGCCGCCGCCGGTCAACCGCGCGCCGAGCACCGCCGGGTGTTTCTCCAGCAGGTCCACGAGCTGGTCGAGCGCGGGGGTGCTGTTCTCAAACAGGTGCTGCGAGCTGCGGTGCGACGCCGTCAGCAGCCGGCCGACCATCGCCAGGTCGCCGCGTTGCAGCGCCTCCGCCGTGTCGTGCACGCGGGCATGCTCCTCGACGATGTGCTTCGCGCGCTTGGCCTGCGCCGGGGTCAGCTTCTTCTCCAGCGGCGGCAGCTGCGCCGGCGTGAGGTCGGCGAGCAAGGCCACACCCAGCGCCTTCGCGGCGTCGAGGCATTCCTTGTTCCGCGTGGCATATAGGCCGTCGATCAGCGCGTGTTTCTCCCGGGTGTTGAAGATCCAGAGGTGCGCGCTCACCGGGAACGGCACGCGGGAGAACGACGGGCCGCGGCAGTCGATGTGCACGAGGTGCCCGGCCTGGCCGAAGGCGCTCGTGCCCTGGTCGAGGATGCCGCAGGGCACGCCGACATATTTGTTCTCGGCGTGGCGTCCCAGCGCCGCGAGCCGGTCGGCCGGCAGGTCGGCCTGGTCCACGAGGTGGAGCAGCGCCAGCGCCGTGGCCAGCTCGAGGGCCGCGCTGCTGCTCAGGCCGGCGCCCGCGGGCAGGTTGGACTCGATGAACAGGTCGAACCCCGCCGGCTGCTTCAGGCCGAAATCCTTCAGGCTGCGCCAGACGCCAAGCGGGTAATTGGCCCACGAGTCCGAGCCCGTGATGCGCGCGCCCGGGTCGGACGGCAGCTCGAGCACCGCCTGGCCGCCCGCGCTGAACAGCCGCAGCCGGCCGGAGGGATTGGTCGCCGCCGCCACCCACACATATCGGTCGATCGCCGCCCCGAGCACGGCGCCGCCGTTGTAGTCGGTGTGGTTGCCGATGAACTCCACCCGCCCCGGCGCGCGCGCCACGACCGACGGCGGGCTGCCGTAGGTCGAGCGGAACCGGGCTATGATGCTCTCGCGGGTCGGGATGCTCACGGGGAAGAAGGTGCGACGGCCGGACGGCCGTGCAAACCTGAAACCTGAGACCTGAAACCTGAAATTAAAACCTGCCTTGCCTCAGCGGCGTCTCACCCTCAGGCCTCAGGTCTCTCTGTGAAAACCGCGTCATACATCGCCCTGTTCCTCGCCTTGGTTGCGCCGGCGGCTTTCGCCGACGACTTCCAGCCGACCGTCGAGCTGGCCGGTCCGCCGCCCGCCCCCGCGCCGGCGGGCATGGTCTGGATCCCCGGCGGCGAGTTTTCCATGGGGTCGAAGGATCCGCGCGGTGACATCTGCGGCGGCAACGAGCCGATGGACGACGCCCGGCCTGTCCACCGCGTCCAGGTCGACGGCTTCTGGATGGACCGCACCGAGGTGACCAACGCCGAGTTCGCGCGTTTCGTCGCCGCCACGAAATACATCACCGTGGCCGAGCGGCCGCTGAAGGCTTCCGATTTCCCCGGCGTGCCGGCCGCCCAGCTCGCGCCGGGCTCGATTGTCTTCACGCCGCCCGGCGCGGCGGTGCCGCTGGACAACGTCCTCCGCTGGTGGGCTTGGGTGCCGGGCGCGAACTGGCGCCACCCCGAGGGCCCCGCGAGCAATCTCGACGGCCGCGACAATTTTCCCGTCGTCCACATCGCCTACGAGGACGCCGCCGCCTACGCCGCGTGGGCCGGCAAGGACCTCCCGACCGAGGCGCAGTGGGAATTCGCCGCGCGCGGCGGACTGAGCGGCAACGCCTACGCCTGGGGCAACGAGCTCAATCCCGGCGGCAAATGGATGGCCAACATCTTCGAGGGACATTTTCCCAACGAAAACACCCGGGTCGACGGCTTCGCCGGCGCCGCGCCGGTCGCCTCCTTCCCCGCCAATGGCTACGGCCTGCACGACGTCGCCGGCAATGTGTGGGAATGGTGCAAGGACTGGTATTTGCCGCAAAGTGCGAACGCAGCTTTGCGGACAAACACCGGGTTGGCAGCGGCCAACAACGGTGCCGCCCTGCTAGTTCTCAAGAATCCGACCGGTCCGACCCAGGCCGAGAGCTTCGATCCCGCCGAGCCGGGCATGGCCAAGCGCGTGCAGCGCGGCGGCTCGTTCCTGTGCACCGACCAGTATTGCACGCGCTACATGGTCGGCACCCGCGGCAAAGGCGCCCCTGACACCGGCAGCAACCACGCCGGGTTTCGCTGCATCAAGACACCCTAAGTGTCTCACGCGAAGATACGAAGGTCGCGAACGGTAGGGGCTGTTGCCCTCAACAGCCCTTCGGAAGGCGCTTGAAGGCAAGCGCCCCTACCAAAAACCCACTTCGCGCCTTCGCGTGAGATTCTTCAACTCTTGGGCGCTGGCGTCCCCGGTTCCGGTCTCGGCGCCTCACGGCCGCCCGGGCCGGGTGACTGCTTCAGATATGCCGGCGCGGGCTCGGGCTTTGACGGGTCCATGTCCCGGTAATCGTCGACGATGAACTTCGCCAGGCCGGGGACGCCGGCCTTGATGCCGCGGACGATGTTCTTCGCGAGCAGGTAGCCGCCGTAGCCGCTGAGGTGCGTCTGGTCGGCGAACGCCGTGCCGACGTCCTTCCCGAGCGCGGTCCACATCTCCTTGCTCATGGCCCACTGGTCGATGAGCGCCACGTTGTTTTCCTTGGCAAACTCCCGCATCGCGCGCGCCCAGGGCCCGACGGTGTCGCCGTTGCCGCGGCGCTCCATCGGCGTCACGAGCACGAGCGTGGCGCCGCGGCGCTTGGTCTCGGCGAGGTAGACGCCGAGGTAGGCCTTGAAGCTCGTGGCGGGCTCCGTGTAGCTCTGCGGCCACTGGGGCTTCGAGTCGTTGTGCGCGAACTGCACGAGGAAGAAGTCCCCGGCCTTCATCTGGCTCAGGACCTTGTCGAATCGCTGGCCGGTGATGAAACTCTTGCTGGTCTCGCCACCCTCGGCGCTGTTGCAGACGGCGAGCTCCGGCTTGAAGAACTGGCAGAGCTGCGTCGGCCAGTTGCCGCCAGGGCCGCGGCGCGGGTCGCCGACCGTGGAGTCGCCGGCCATGAAGACCGTCGGCACCGCGGCGTCGCGCACGATCGCCAGCGCCGCGACGCGCGGCCGCGCGCCGTTGAACTCGAGGGTGAGCTTCTCATCCCAGTGCCGCGCCTCGGCCTCGCCGCGCAGGAACATGTGCACCCTCGGCTCGCCGGGGGCGTTCTGCGGCGCCGGCGGCTGGATCTCGGGCCGGCGGACATTCGCATAGAAGGTCTTCGTGGTGAACTGGCCCGCCGCGGTCTTCACGTCCACGAAGTGGATGTGGCCCGACTCGCTGCGGATGGTCGTGTCCGTCTCGCCGGCGGGATCGCCGAGCGTGACCGTGACGCGGTAGTTGCCCTCGGGCACCTTCACCGAGAAGAAAAACGGCGTGTCGGTGCCCGGCTTGGTGCCGAGGTCGAAGCCGTAGCCCTTCTCGATCGTGTAGGCGTCGTAGTCCGCCACCGCCACGGCCGTCGTTCCCGGCTTGGCCGCGCCGAACTCAAAGTTGAACGCCACCGGCACGGGCGCCGCCGGCGGCAGCGGCTTGTCCTCCGGCCGCTGGGCGAAGAGCGCCGTGGCGCCGAGCAGGGAGAGGACCACGGAAATGAAACGATAGCGGTTATTCATGGGGATTGGGGGTATCGAAGAGACGGAGTTCTTAACCACGGATTACACGGATGAACACGGATAATGGGATTGGGTTCGATCCATCCGTGCCAATTCGTGTAATCCGTGGTCAAAGGGTCGGGGATTCAGTTCGGCGTCTTGCTCGGGTCGGCGAGGGTGCCGGAGGCGCCGAGGTCGTGCGGCAGTTCGCCGCCATCGACCTGCACCGGGCCGTCGAACTCGAGCACGACCACGGACACATCCGGATCGGGTGCGGCGCCGGGGAGCGTCACGAGGAGGCTGTCGCCCACCACGGCGACGGCCGCCGCCGCGCCGCTGGCGAGCACGCGCGCGGTGCGCGGGGCCTGCGCGATGCCGGGCACGAGGAGCTTGCCGTAGGCGGGCCATTGCCAGACATGGAGGTAGAGGGTCGTCGCGCCGTTCGCCGCGCGCCGGTAGGTGGTGCGGCCCCAGTCGAGCGGCTTCAGATAGAGGCCGCCGCGCGTGGCGTGGATGGCGGCGGCGTTCACCTTCATCCATTTCCCGATGGCCTGCAGGCGCTCGACCTGCGGCGCGGGGATCTCGCCCTCGGCGGTGGGGCTGATGTTGAGCAGGTAGTTGCCGTCCTTGCTGGCGACGTCGGAGAGGTTGCGGATGAGGAGCTGGGCGGACTTGTAGTCGAGGTCGTCGGCCCGGAAACCCCAGGAGCGGTTCATGGTCATGTTCACCTCGAGGGCGCGGCCGTGCATGGCGCTGGCGGGGATGCGCTGCTCCGAGGTGCGGAAATCGCCGAGCACGCCGCCGCCGAGCCGGCTGTTGTGGATGAGGGCCGGCCGCGAGAGCACGAGGTCGAAGAACGGCCGCGCGCGCTCCGGGGTCATCGCGTATTCCGTGTCCCACCAGAGGATGTCGGGGTTGAACTTCTCGAGCAGCTCGCGGGCCTGCGGGAGCGCGATCGTCTGCAGGTAGGTGTCGAAGTCGCCCTGCTTCTGGAGTTCGTCCCACGGCTGGTCGCGGCCCTTGCCGCCGCCGGGGTTGATCCAGTCCTGCGACTGCGAGTAATAGGCGCCGAACTTCAGCCCGCGCTGGCGCACGGCGGCGGCGAGCGGGGCGATCAGGTCGCGCCGGGCGGCGGCGCCCCTGACGGCGTTCCAGTCGGAATAGGCGGAATCAAAGAGCGCGAACCCGTCATGGTGCTTGGCGGTGATGACCACGTATTTCATGCCCGCGTCGGCCGCGAGCTGCGCCCAGGACGCGGGGTCGTATTTCGCCGCGGTGAATTTTTCCGCGAAGGCCCGGTAGTCGGCCACGGGGATCTTGCCCTGGTTCATGATCCACTCGGCGCCGACGGAGCGGCCCTGCCACATGCCCGCCGGCACGGCGTAGATGCCCCAGTGGATGAAGAGGCCGAAGCGCGCCTCGCGGAACCAGGCCAGCCGGGCCTCCTGCTGAGCGGGCGACTCGGCGCGGACGACCGCCGGCAACCGCGGCAGCCCGGCCGCCGCCGGCGCCATCAGGATGGGTTGCGGCGCCGGCCCGCCCTGCGCGAAAACGACGGCGGGCACGGACAAGGCCAAAACCAAACGGGATAGTTGTAGGCGCATGGGGTAGAACCAAACCAAGGGTAAGGATCGGGGCTGATCGCTGACGCCTGAACGCTGACCCCTCGCCCGCCCTCCGTCACGCCGGCTTGTTCTCGTTGAGTAAGAACCGGTAACTCCACCACCGCCGGGGGAAAGGGCCCGGACCCAGAAAACTCTTGCGCGAGGTGGGGCAGATCGTAGCTTCCCCGATTCCGTGCTGGGTCCCCATCGTCTAGCCCGGTTAGGACGCCTCCCTTTCACGGAGAGAACCGGGGTTCGAATCCCCGTGGGGACGCCACGGTAGTATAAGCTGCTAATCATCAACGAGTAGCGGCTTATTTATTTTAAGGCTTACACAGAATGCTACACTACTGTTTTTGCACCTGTAACGCTGCCTAGAGAGGCCTCAGCGTTTTTCATTCCGCGCTTTTGTGGGACTTCGGCCAACCTGCCAACTTGACGGCATGACCGAGACACTGCGAACGCTCGCGGAGCGTGTTCAGTCCGACGTATTTCATGCTCGGCTATCTGGACTATCAGCGCACGGTGCGCCGCTGGCTCTGAGACGCGAGCCCATGAATGTGATCGATGCTCTGCAGACCGTATTGTTGACGACCGTGATGTTCGCGGCCCAGGTGGGCGGACATACGAAGCCTCCGGTCGCATGCGGCACGAACCAACGAATCAAAGGCGGGGTTTTGCCGGCGGTGCCCACCTTTCCATGAATTTGTCGATCTGCTTGACCGTTTCCTCGTCAGTGGGCGCCGCTAGGGAGTTTGTTTCCTGAGTCGTCAGTTGGGCGCCGTCTCGATCTAGCACAACGAAGACAGGCAAACCGTATTGCTTGATGGGGTCGCCGTAGCGCTTGAGCAACGTGGCGTTTCGATTTTTGTCCCGGCGGAAGTTTGCATCCACCTGGACGAGGACAAATTCCTTCCGCAGCCGTGCCACCAGCGCCGGTGCTTCTTCGAATAGTCGATGCAGCCGGCGGCACCATGGGCACCAGTTCCCCCCGAAGAATACAAGGACTCGTTTATCCTCCTTTTTCGCCTTCACCAGTGCCTGGTCGATGAGAACCTCGCCCGGCACCTGCCGATCAAAGATGTCCGGGCCCATCGCACGATATTCCGGTTCGGCATACACAGGCAGGTTGCTGCTGAGCAAAAGCAGTAGAAACGTCCAATAATGCTTGGTCATTGGTCTCAATTTACGCTGCTCCAGTCGGATCTCTCAGAAGCCTAAGAGCGTTGGCCACCACCAGCAATGTCGCCCCGGTGTCCGCCAGGATCGCCAGCCATAAGCTCGCGGAGCCGGCGAGCGTTAGAATCAGGAAGATGAGCTTCAGCGACAGCGAGAAGGTGATGTTGAAACGGATGATCCCCAGCGTCCGGCGTCCCAACAGGATGGTTTCAGCGATTTTCCCCAGGTCATCTTTCATGAGCGTGATGTCAGCCGTTTCAATAGCGGCATCGGTCCCGGCCATACCCATGGCAATGCCGATGTTCGCAGTAGCCATGGCGGGCGCATCGTTCACGCCGTCCCCGACCATGCCCACGACACCGTGTTTCTCCCGCAACGCTTTCACGGCGGTCACCTTGTCGTCGGGCAGCAGATCGCCGCGCGGTTCGTCGATACCGACCTGCTTCGCGATGAAATCAACCGCCCGCTGATTGTCGCCGCTCAACATCATCACCGACACGACGCCAGCTTCGTGAAGGGCCCGGATTGAGTGCGCCGCATCGGCGCGCAACGTGTCGCCGATCGCGATGATCCCGAGCACCTCGCCCTTGCAGCCATCGTGCGGCCGATGTCCGACCACCACGACGGAGTGCCCGCGACCTTCGATGGCAGTGAGCCGGCTCTCGACGTTCTCATTGCACACTCCAAGTTCGTGGGCAAAGCGATGATTTCCTAGGAAATAGGGATGCTCGTCTACCACACCCTCGGCACCGCGGCCGCTTCGGTTCTGGTAGTTGTCCGCGCGGTTGAACGCGATTTTCCGTTCCTCCGCGTATTGCACAACTGCCTTGGCCAGCGGATGCGCTGAGTGAACGTCCACCGCCGCAGCTATTCGCAGGATTTCCTGCTCGGTAACCTGCCCAATGACTTCGACTCCCTGCACCTTGGGTTTTCCTTCCGTGATCGTGCCCGTCTTGTCGACGGCGAGGGCCTTGAGTTTGCCGATCTCCTCCAGATGCGCACCGCCTTTCACCAGCACACCGCGTTTTGCGAGCGCTGTAAGTCCGGCGACAATCGACACCGGGGTGGAGATGACCAAGGCGCACGGGCATGCCACGATGAGGAGGACGCAAGCGCGATAGAGCCACTGCGGCCAGTCACCATTCATGAAAAGCGGTGGCACGATAAATACAAGCAAGGCGGTCAGTGTGACGAGTGGTGTGTAATACCGGGCAAAGGTATCCACGAAACTCTGCGTCGGCGCCTTCTGCTCCTGCGCTTCTTTAACTAGGCGGATGATCCGAGAGAGCATGGTATCGCCGGCGGCCTTGGTCACGCGGATCTCCAAGGAGCCTTCGCCATTGATGCTGCCTGCAAAGACCGGGTCTCCCGGCTTTTTGTCCACGGGAACGGACTCTCCGGTGATCGGCGCCTGGTTAACCCCGGACTCGCCACTTATCACGGCGCCATCGAGCGGGATGCCCATGCCTGACTTTACCGCGACCGTTTCATCAATCTTCACTGCTTCCACCGGCACCTCGGCGAATTTTCCATCGCGCTTCACAGTCGCCATTTTTGGTGCTATCTCCAGCAAAGCTTCGACGGCTCGTCGTGCGCGACGGTCGGCCCATCCTTCAAGCCATTCCGCGACACCAAAGAGAAATACGACCGCGGCCGCCTCGACCCACTCACCGATGATCGATGCTCCAATCGCCGCGATAACGACGAGAAGATTGATGTCGGGCCGCAGATGCTTGATTGCCTGCCAAGCCTTGGGGAGAAGGAACCAGCCACCTGCGAGCATGGCCGCGATGGAAAGGGCTGCGACCAAAGGGTTCGACGCTTTGCTCCAATTGACAATCAACGCTGCCGTCACCAATACGCCAGAAACAATTAGGCTGATCGATTCAGCACGGTTACTCTCATGGGTATGACCTTCATGCTCGTCGTGTTTTTTTTCGTCACCGTGGTCATGTCCGGCATGAGCATCGTGAGGTAGTTGCTGTTTCTCGCGATCATCATCTTCCGGGGAGTTGTCAGGTGTTTTCATGAAACCGGGTGGAGTTTGGATTGGTCGGCGGCGCGGAAGCGATGCATGCGCCACTGGAACCGAAGCGCTTCGAAACCCGCGCCGAGCATTAGGCCAGCCACGGAAGTAGCCATCATAAGAGTGGTCTTCACGCTGTAGACTAGCTCCAGCCCGAAACCAACAATCCAGCCGATGACAATACCAACCATGATGCCTGTCATGGCGTATTCCGGCTTTGCAGGCCGGTGATGACGTTTGCTGCGCAATTGGAAGGTGGATGTCATTGACCGCTTGGTCATTTGGAATTGGCAGCGGTTTGTGGCGGAACGAGGCCGGCAGCCTCCCCGTAATCGACTTCCGAATGCCCCATCGCGTTGCGCAGCCGAGCCTGAGCAACGTTGTGACTATAGGTAGCCCGAAGCTGGTTCGTTCGCGCGGTGGTCAAAGCGACCTGCGACTGCAGAAGATCGAGCTGGGGGGTGGTGCCGGCTCGATACCGGATGCGGGCAATTCGCACCGCTTCTTCGGCTTGTTTTACCGACTGCCCAGTGGCGCTCACCAGCTCTGTCGCTTCCTCCAGCGAAGACAGCGCGCGGCGGACCTCAACCTGCACCGCGAGTTCGGTGGAGCTCAAGGCGAGGCGGGCCTGTTCAATCAAAGACTCGGCTTGTCCGACTCGCCCGGCCGTGGCGCGAAGATTGCCATTCCACTGAGCTTGCGCTCCGGCCCGCAATCCCCGCAGGGAGTCGCCAAAGTCTTCCGAGGGTCCTTTGCGCAGATCGCCGCCAGCAGTAAGCGCAAGACTGGGAAAATAGGCGGCCCGGGCAGTCAGTTCGCCCGCTTCAGCCGCCTCAACCAACTTGGCGAGCCGCCGCAACTCCGGTCGGCTTGCGCGGGCTGCGGCTAAAGCAGCCGGTAGCCCCACTATTGCGGGCTCGACGATGAGCGTCCCGACGAATTCTGGACCCTGGTCGAGCGCGTCGTCGCCGGCCGGCATCAGCCCGATGGCCTTGCGCAGATCCACGATGGCCAAGCGCAGGTCGTTGCGCGCCTTGATCAGCGGCGGTTTCGCATTGGCGACTGCTACTTCGGCGCGAAGCCGTTCGAACTTTGAAACCGCGCCGGCCTCGAAGCGGGCGGTGGCGTCCCGTAACTGGAGTTGCAGGAGTTCCACGTTTTGTTCCTGCACCGTGATGTCTTCCCGGGCGAGCAGCACCGTGTAGAAGCGCGTGCGCACATCGAACAGGGCCGCATTGATGGTCTCCTGCAGAGCGAAAACGGCCGCATCGCGCGTGAACGTGGCGGCCTTTCTTGAGGACCGGATGCCCCCGCCGGCATACACCGCCTGCCGGACAGTGAAATTCATCCGCCAGAAGCGCCCGGACGGAAGTATCACTGGTTGGCCGGAGTTCTGGGTGCCGGCTTGAAACAACTGCAGATTACTCTTCTGGAGCGTGGCGGAGGCGGAAACACTGGGCAGGCCTGCCGCAGTTACGGTTGTGACAATACCTTCTTGTTCACGGATCCTCTCGCGTGCCTGCCTGATCGTGAAATTATGATCGAGTGCGAACGCTAGCGACTGTTCGAGGTCAAAGCGGTCCGTGGCGTTGGCTTGGTAAGCCGGTGCTGCTTGCAGCACTGATGTGCCAAGCAAAGCCAATCCGATGAGGGTGACAGGACGGAACAACACTTCAGGGATATTTGAAATTGTAAGTCTCGGTCGGACCGGCACCTTCCCGGGTAAACAGACTGAGCATCACGAGAAAGTTGTGTGGCGGGCGAACGGTCGCGGTAGAGGCGAGGGTTTCGCCTTGAAGATTTAATGCGGCGCGCTCTGGGTTCTTTGAAGAGTAGCGGAACTGGGCGAAACCGCGCACCACATCTGGCGCCACCGACTTTTTCTCCTTGTCGTAGAACTTCACGACCAACCTGGTGCCAACTGCCTCCACATTGATCCATCCGCCCTTGGGGCGCGGCTGGTTCAGGCCCGTCTTCGGAAGCTCGTAGACTTTCTCCTTTGCCGGGGGTTTCGACTTGGATGCCGGCGCGGGTTTTTCCGCCGCCAGTGCGGTAAAGGCAGCCAAAGCAAAACACAGTGCTGTGAGTAGCGGCTTCATTAGTGGTGCCCTCGACGGTGGCCGTGGCCACCATGTCCGAAGTTATGGCCTAAACTGCCATAGTGGTGGCCGGCATCAAAGTGCGGGTAGCCGAAGCCAAACCGCGTCCGATAGCGCGAGTAGATGCGGACGTTCCTCGCGGGCGTGGATAGCAGGTAATCGATGACGCGAACGGACACACCGGAGGCGCGCATTTGGTCAATTTGAGCGAGCGTTAGCTCGTAGGCGGCACCTGTCTGACGAAGGTAGGCTATAGTCGTCTCGTCAGGAACCTTCAGGCTCGCCAGTCTTTCAATGTCCACCAATGCGAGGCGTCCCCCGCGCTGTAGGGTCGTAACCAGAGGGGCCGGGGCACCGAGTTCGGCCGCCAAGGTAGCGGCAGCGGAGCGGGAGGAGGTGGCGGTGGCACAACCGCTGGTCGTCAACAGGGCGACCGTGCAGGCAAGTATCGTCAACAGGGGGTGTTTCATGAGTCGATCTCCTTGATCGAGAGTTGATGAGCGGGTAACCAACGGCCGGATTCTCGGATTGAGAATCCGCCGGCAGAAAGTCAGGATGGTGCGTAAGAGGTGTGCGTGTCGGGCATGATCACCTTCCGTGGGACTAGGGCGCGTGCGCACCCTCATGGGCACGAACTTCGATCCGTGCGGTATCTGCGGGTAGCGGATCGAGCACTACCCGATAGGTGGCATCGCCATGCCGGCGAAAGCGGCGAACGATCTGCCGCGGTTCAAAATTCGCGGCGGTCGAGCGAAGCTCATGACCGGTCGCATCATAGAGCGTGACGTGGAGGTGCGTCTGGGTGGTGTCGTTGGCATCCATGCGTTTAAGAACGAAACCTTTCACGACCAGAGGCCCATTCTTTCGCTCCAGCCAAATCTTCTCGACCTCAACTACCGGGGAATGAACGCGGTCGAGTTTGATGTGTGCCACATCGGGCGGAGCCCGGAAAGGCGTGACGCAGCCCGCGAGCATCGCACAGGCCATGCCGATTGATAGTAGGATTGGATTTTTCATGGGATTAGCCTCGGAGAGGATTCTCACACCGCGGATTCGCCGAATTCGTTGGTGCTGATGCGCCGTGCAGAGCTGAGTGGCAGCACGTAGATTTTGCCGTCTCCGCGCTGCCCGGTATGGGCAGCAGTGGCGATGGCTTGTTCGGTCGCTGCTTGCGCTGCGTCAGGCACCATGACTTCCACTCGGACGCGAGGAAGAGTCCCCACCACCGCCTCCCGTTCGGCTTCAGCGAATGAACGCCCGCGGCCCCGACCGAAGCCGCGGATGTCTGAAAAGCTGGCACCAGAAAGCCCGGGGATGGCATGGAGCGCCTCGCGAACGTTTTCCTCCTTCGAAGGACGGATGAAGGCGATGATGAGTTTCATGGGAATCAGTGCCTTTCTTTTTCCCCACCCGCGTCGTCGCAAATGCAGGCATACTCGGCGCGCTTGCACTCGCCGCAGACTTCGTCGTGGAAAGTCACCCGGTGATTCTTGGGTTTGGCGACCGCGCTGTCGCGGATCTGCACGACCACCGTGTAGTCGTCACTTTCCGGTAAAGGTTGCTTGGAAACAAAACCTGAGGTGGTTTTTTCGAAGTCCAGTTTCACCTTGCCGGTCTTGGCCTCGGCCACGGCGTTGATGACCTGATCGACGGGGCTTACGGGCTTCAGGTCCTTGTCGTAGAACGAGACAACGACCGTCCGGTCCTTCTCGACGAAGAACTCGATGTGCGGTGCTTCGGTGGTGAGGATGCGACCGCCTTTGGGACCAGGGATGGGCTTGGCGACGAGCGCCACTGCTGTAGCGAGCAGCGCGAATGATGTCAGGAACAGGTTTCGGATGTTTTTCATGAGAGGAGGAGTGGAGGTTTCAGGAGGAATGGTCGCCTTCATGGGCGCGGACTTCGATTCGGACGGTGCCTGGCGGGAGCGGATCGAGCTGCACCCGGTAAGTCGCATAGTCGGGCCGGCGGTAGCGGCGCGGTATCTGGCGCGGCTCGAAATGCTCCAAGGTGCTGCGCAGAACGCGACCACCAGTATCGAGGAGGATCACGTCAAGGTGTGTTCCGGTCGTGTCTTCTGTGGACAATTCTTTGATCACATAGCCGGTGACGACGAGTGGGCCGTTCTTTCTTTCCAGCCAGATTTTCTCTACGCTCACCAGCGGTGAGTCAAACCGGACGAGTTCGATGTTGGCCACGTCGGGTGGAGCCCGGAATGGCGTGGCACAGCCGGCGAGGGCCAATGCCACGAGCGGTAGCAATATAACGGTTTTCATGCATGACCTCCGGTGTTGGGGGGAGTGACTTCCGTATCCTGCGGTGCGCCGTCGCGTTCGAACCAACAATACAAGGTAGGCAGCAGGACGAGAGTCAGAAATGTGGCGGTGATGATTCCGCCGATGACGACGGTGGCGATGGGGCGCTGGACTTCCGCGCCCGAACCGCTGGCCAAGGCCATCGGCACAAACCCGAGGGCGGCGACCAAGGCGGTCATGAGCACAGGTCGAAGACGGGTCAGTGCACCTTCGACCACGGCATCACGGACGTTCTTTCCTTCTTCACGGAGCTGATTGATGAAGGAAATCATCATGACGCCGTTGAGCACCGCTACGCCAGAGAGGGCGATGAAACCGACCGCGGCCGAGATCGAAAACGGCAGATCGCGCAGCCACAGGGCGAAGATGCCACCGGTCACAGCGAGCGGGATGCCACTGTAAACAATCAAAGCCTGCCGCACGCTGCCAAATGCCATGAAGATCAACAGGAAGATCAGGAGGAGTGCGGCCGGAACCACGATCGCCAGGCGCGTGCGTGCTTCCTGGAGATTTTTGAACGCACCACCGTATTCGACGAAGTAACCTTCCGGCATCTTTACCTGGGCTCCGATTTTCTCCTGCGCTTCCAGGACGAAACTCTGCACATCACGGCCGCGCAAGTTGACCTGGATGGCCATACGGCGCTGGAAAGCCTCGCGACTGATGGTGTTGACGCTTTCGCTCATGCTCACGTCGGCCACTTGGCCAAGAGTGATCATGCCACCATCGGTGGTGCGCAGCGGAAGGTTGGCGACATTGGCAAAGTCCTGCCGGGATGATTCCGCCAGGCGGGTGATGATCGAATAGCGGCGGTTGCCATCCACTATGACGCCACCCTCGACACCGGCAAACGCCGTTTCGATGACCTTGTTCACTTCGTCGGCATGAACGTTGTAGCGCGCCATAGCTCCGCGGTTGAGCACCACTTGGAGGACGGGAGCCTTACCCGCCGCATCGAACTCCACGTCGGCTGCGCCTGGAATCTTTTCCACGATCTCGCGGACCTCACCGGCCACCTTTTCCAGGGTGTCGTAGTCGTCACCAAAGACCTTGATGGCAATGTCGGCGCGGCTGCCGGAAAGCAGTTCATTAAAGCGCAGCTCAATCGGCTGGGAAAAGAGGTAGCTCTGGCCGGGGAAATGAACCGTCAGCTCCTTGGACATCATATTGGTCAGCTCATCCTTCGTGATGGTGCGACCATCAATCTCTCGCCATTCAGAGGGCGGTTTGAGCATGATGTAGCTGTCGCCCACGTTTACGCCCATCGGATCGGTGGCTACTTCGGATGTGCCAACGCGAGAGAACGTGTGAGTAACCTCAGGAAACTTCTCCAACATCAGCTTCTCTGCGGCGTTCTGCATCTGCACTGAGGGCGCCAGGCCAATGCTCGTGGTGCGAATCATCTGAGCTGCAAGCGAACCCTCATCGAGCTGGGGAATGAACTCCGCCCCCAAGAATGTGAATACCCACAACGACAAGCCGAAGATGGCGATGGCAATGGTCGACATGAGCCAGCGCATCCGCAGACTGAAATTGAGCACCGGAGTGTAGACACGCTTGGCGAGACGGATGAGGAAGTTGTCCTCTTCGCTGACCTTCGCGGTCATGAAGAAGGAACAAAGCACTGGCACGACGGTGAGCGCCAGGATCAATGCGCCGATGAGGGCGAAGACCACGGTGAACGCCATCGGGGTGAACATTTTCCCCTCGATGCCCGTGAGAGTGAACATCGGCAGGTAAACGATTGTGATGATCGCCACACCGAATACCGTGGGCGTGCCAACCTGTTTGCACGCGGTCAGGATCGTGTGCAGTCGCTCCTCCTTGTTCAGGAGTCGACCCAACTGATGCTGGCGGTGGGCCAGCATGCGCACGATATTCTCCGCCATGACTACGGCGCCATCGACGATCAGGCCGAAATCCACCGCGCCAAGGCTCATGAGGTTACCCGACACGCCGTAGCGGACCATGCCCGTCATGGCGAAAAGCATGGAAAGCGGGATGGCGGTGGCGACGATTAGGGCCGCACGCCAGTTGCCCAAAAGACCGATGAGAATTGCGATCACGAGGAGGGCCCCCTCAAAGAGGTTCTTCTCCACCGTGCCGATCGTGGAATTCACCAGATCGGTGCGGTTATACACCGTTTCCACCGCCATGCCGGCGGGGAGTTTCGACTGGAGTTCGGCAATACGAGCATGGACCCGGCCGGAAACTAACCGGCTGTTCTCGCCGATTAGCATGAGGGCGGAGCCAAGAACGGCCTCCGCCCCATCGTGGGTTGCCGAGCCCGTGCGAATACCCGAACCGATCCCCACGTCCGCGACATCCTTGACGCGCAAGGTGCCGGCGCGGGCGCCGGCGAACCTGATCGGAAGATTGGCGATCTCCTCCGTTGTCTGCACGCGCCCGATCGCGCGCACGGTGACCGCCTCGCCACCCTTCTCCACCACGGAGCCGCCGGCGTTAGCCACGTTCTCCGCAATGATGTCGGCCACATCACCGATGGTAAGACCCACGCTGGCGAGCTTCGCCGGGTTGGGCATGATGACGATCTGCTTGTCGTAGCCACCCGAGGTATTGATCTCAGTAACGCCGGGCACGGTGCGCAGCGCAGGTTTCACAATGTAATCCTGCGCCAGCTTGAGTTCGCGCAAACGGTCGATCGGGTCGGCCGGAGCGTCCTTGAAGCCCTCTTTGTAGCGCACGGTGTAGTGATAGATTTCGCCGAGGCCCGTGGTGATGGGGGCGAGCTTTGGCGTTACACCTGGTGGCAGCTCGTCCAAGACCGCTTGGAGGCGCTCACCTGCGAGCTGTCTGGCACGATAGATGTCCGTGCCCTCCTGAAAGATCAGGGTAACCTGGGAAAGGCCGAATTTTGAGATAGAGCGGACTTCGAGAAGCTTCTCGATGCCACCCATCTCCACTTCGATAGGATATGTGACCAGCTTTTCAATTTCCTCCGGTGCAAGCGAGGGCACCGAGGTGTTTATCTGCACCTGGACGTTGGTGATGTCAGGCACGGCATCGATGGGCAGCCGGGAGGCTGACCATGCGCCGACGAATATGAGCGCCACCGCGCCAAGCAGCACGAACACGCGCTGGCGGAGGGCGAACTCTAGGATTTTATCGATCATGGGAACGAAATTTCAGGATTGCTGATTAGTGGCTGTGCCCGCCGCCCTTGGTAAGGCGCAGTTCCGCAAGCCACAGTTGGTTGACCGGTGTCGTGACCACGACATCGCCGGCGTAGAGGCCATCAGTGATTTCAACGAAATCGCCCGAGTAGGCGTTGATTTTTACCGGTGCGCGCAGGTAGTTCTCACCATTGACGACGTAAACGAACGTGCCAGTGGCTGCGTCCAGAATGGCGGATCGCGGCACGGTGAGCGCAGGGCGCGGCGTTTCGGCGAGCGACAGTTCGATGAATTCACCGACCTTCGGGGCAGGGCTGCGATCGACGGCGAAGATAGCGTCCACTCGTCGTGTGGCCGCAAAACTGGTGCGGTCCAACCGGATCAGCTTCGCACCTGTGAATCCCTGTTTTTCAAACCAGGCCGCCTCGGACTCAGAGACACTTGCGCTAGCCAGAATCTGGGGTGTAGTCGCAAATGCCTGAGCGAGCAATCTCACCTCGGCTGAGAGCGGTCGCTCCTCTACCTCAGCGGTCTTCAATCCAAGGGCCCGGATAACGTCTGGGTTCAGGACTAGGCCACCACCTTCCTTGAAAGAGACCCCACCGTCCTCAGCGCCTTCTTCGGTTTGTGCCGTCGTTTCAGATGCTTTTTTACCGCAGCCCGCAGAGAGCAGGCCGCCACAGGCGATCAGAACTGTGATCCAGCGGAAACCTTTCATGGCGCGATCTCCACTGGTTTGAAGTCGACGCCGGTAAGCTGCTGGAGCAGGAGCCCGGCTTCAAGGGCCTCGATCTTCGTATCAAGCAGGGCCTCGACTGCATCGAGGTAGGAGTTCTGCAATTCGATGTAAGTCGCTATAGGCACAGCCCCAAGGCGATAGTGGCGGTCGGCCAGGTCAGCCGCCTCGCGGAACTTTTGCACTGCCTCCGAAGACCAGCGTTGTGACTCCGCAACCTTGGCGCGGAAGGCATGGGCGGAAGTGAGCACGGTGCGTTCGAGTTCGCGTTGGGCGAGGAGGACCGCGACCTCGGCCTGATTCTGGCGCGCTTTCGCCACGTCAACCGCGGCGCGATTGCGTGACGTGAGCGGCAGGGGAATGGAAAGACCAATGCCGTAGTTCTGCTCTTTGTCGCCAGCCTTGGCCTGGGAGAAATACGGGCTCACGCTAAAACTCGGGTAGCGCTCGTTTTGGGCGAGCTGCACAGCGAAACCCTGCTGCTCCAACTCCAACTTCTTCGCGCGAAAATCGAAATTGTTTTCGCGGGCGGCGACCAACAGGACATCGAGGTCCGGTGCAGAGTTGAACAACAGCTTGGTGGCCGAGGCCCGCAATTCGGTTGCGGGCGGCACACCGCGAAGCTGGTTCAACTCAATGAGCGCAGCCTGGGCGGCGAGCTCTGCTTCGGTGGCGCGGCGCTGGATGGCCAGTTCCTGTGCTTCAATGACGCGGGTTTCCAAGAGTGGCGTCACGCCCGCCGGATCACGGGCAAGAAAGGTTTCCTTGAGCGCAGCGAAACGGTCAGCGACTTCACGCAAGGCGGCGCTTTTCTCGGCGGACGCGTAGAGCCCGAACGCTAGGGAGCGGGCCCGGGCCTCCAAGGCCAGCTTGAAGCGGCTCAGCCCCAGTTCCGCGAGGTCGACTTGCCGGTTAGCGACCGCCTTGCGGAGTGCTATGCGACCCGGCCACTCAAAAGTTTGGGTAACGGAAACTCCCCACGACGCGCCATCCCCGATCAGTGCTCCCGAGGGATCCTTGAGTCGTCGACGGCCCACATCGAAGCCCAGTTCCGGGTTGTTGTAAGTGCCGGCACCGCGCAGGCCAGCCTTGGCCGCGGCGATTTCGGCCTCATAAAATTTGAGTTCAGGATTATTGGCGGCGATTTCGCCGACGATCACGGGGAGTGATACCGAAGCTGGTTCGGAAGGAGCGGATTCCTGGGCGCGGCCGATGGTGGCCAGGAGCAGGATTCCGTAAAGGGGACGAAAAAAAGAGAGATATGACAGGTGATTCATGGAGCGTGGAAAAAGGAGGCATGGACATACGGGCACGACATGGCCCGGTAGGGAACGCGACGCGCTCAGGCGTCAGCGTGCGAATAGATAACCCGTCAACCCGCGCAGGGGCCGATCAGGTCAAGCGAGCGAGGGTGCCCGGGCCGGCAACGCAGTGCGTTGCTCAAAGCTCCAACTGACAACCCAACCTTGGGGTTCCACAGGAACTCCCTGAGAAAAATTTGCCACGGAAACTAGTGTGGTCGGTGCCCCGATCTGCAGGCACAGGGAAAGCAGCCACGTGCTCAAATCCGGCGCTACAATCTTCGTAGCGAGATTCGTTTGCTTCAAAAAACCGCTCTCTACCACGCGGCAAGCATCCCCGGCGCAGTCGGCAGCATTGGCACAGCCTTGGGATTGCTGGAGCAGGTCTACGGCTTCCAACGCGCAATGCGACGTGGCTGGCATCCAGAGGACCAGCAACACTGCAGTGATAATGGCGCGTAACCGAGACATTGCATGCACCATCTCGATTAGCGTCTTCCTGTCAATGCCGAGTTGATGGACATGAATCTCGGTGCTCGGAAAACTACTTTTCGGATGACGAACCTTGGCTGATCCACGGTCGGCTTAACACCACAGGAATAGCGGTATGCGCCTCCATAGCGTTGGCTTTGACAAGGACCGGGCCCATATATGCAGCCATCCTGGCGGAGGCCAACTGCAGCTCGCACATGTCCGCCGCTTTCAAGTAATCTATCGAGCCGACCAAGCCGCTAATGATTATCGCCGCGGGGGGCTTCTGCGGGACCAGTGACGAATAACATCAGGATCTGGCCCGGGGAGGCGACACCCGCGGTTGAACTCCCATGGCAATCAGACACCGTCAAGTATCCGCTTGAGCTTCTGCCGTGCATGAGCGACGCGAAGTTCGACTGTCTTTGGGGTCGTGCCGAGAATGTCCGCCGCCTCGCGCTGCGACTTCCCTTCCAGGGCAAACAGGATAAGTGCGGACTTGAGTTTTGGAGGGAGCTTGTCGATGGCCGCTTGCAGCATGGCAAATCGATCTCTCTGCCCCGCCTGCACGTCGGGCAGGGGGCCTTCGTCGGCGACTTCCATCGGTGGTCGGTCCTCCGGGCCTGGAGCATCCAACGACACCATGCGTTGGCGCTTGGACAGCTTGCGGCCCTCGTCCCGCGCAAGATTGAGCGCGATAGCGTAGATCCAGGTCTTGACCGACGCCCGCGGTTCAAAGCTCTTTACCTTGAAGAATACGCGCACGAAAGTTTCTTGAACCACATCGCGCGCTCCCGCCTCGTCCCGCAGGTAGCGAAAGACAAAATAGAAAAGCGGTTCCCGGTGGCGATCGATCAGCTCATTCAGTGCCGATTCATTGCCCGCCTGAAGTGCCTCGATGAGCGGCAGGTCGGGGTCCACGGGGTCAGGGCGACTGTTCCAGTGCTTGTTGGGCAAGAACCAGAAGCCGGTCACCTTGCTCCGGGGTCAGCACGGCACGCATCGCGAAGACGTGCTCGATGGACACCTTCTGCAAGTCGCCCATACAATGATGCACGTGCTCGACTGCGGCTGTTACACGTGGCGTGTAAGCCTTGTCCTCGGCTATTGCCCGGGCGAGCTGACGATTGGCCTCGCGCAGCGCTTCAGCCAGTCGGTGCTGTTTGTCACTAAAGCCCTTTTCAATGGGTTCGAGAGCCTTATGCTGGGCTTCGGTAAGCTTCAATTCCCGGTGGAGCCATTGGTGCGACGCAACGTCGTCCGCGGTCACGCGGGGTTGGGCCATTCGCAATGTGAAATAACAGGCGATTGCCGCCACGACCGCTATGGCGGTGAGAAAGAGCGCGACCTTTTTCATCGGCTGGACTCCCGGGCCGCAAGGCCGGGTTGCGAGAAGACGGAGCTGAGCGGATTCTGGCTTACCGCGAAAACCTCGAAGTGGATGGACTGGCGGGCGAGACGCCGTTCGTTCTGCGCGCGACCGATTACTGCCGCCGGCACCACCCCGACCAAGGCGGCAAAGGCGAGCGCTGCGACTGCCATCCGCGGTTCTAAGAACAGATCGCGCAGGTCCAGAGTAGAAAAGATCCGGGTCCAGCTCGATTGCTTCCGACGCTGCTCAATTGCACGCCAGATTTCAGGGCGTGACGGGCCCCGGAACTTTGGAAGCGGTTGTTTGGCATAGGCCGCCAGCATGGAGTCGAGGTCGTTGCTCATGGTGGATTTAACGTAAGAAGAAGGGGGGTTCCCTCAAGAATTTACTGTCCGGCTTGCCAGGCATCGGGTTACCGGAGCACTGCTCCATCCGCGTATTTCAAATCCGACTGGCCAATCGCCTTCCGCAAGCGGGCCACGGCAACATTGTGGGGATAACCACCAAATTATTCATCAGAATGCAGCGGGCACTCTCATCCAGCCTTGCTGGTCGGATTGATTGACGAGTGGTGCTGGTGTCCACCCGAACCTCCGCCGGGCATGGTGCCGCAGCCGGCGAGAAGAGCAAAGCCGACAGCGGCGCAGATGAGTGGAATCAGGCGATTGAGTTTTGTTTTCATGGGAAGAGGATAAGATCTATCTTTGCTGCTGCCGCAATCGACCATCTGTTTTCCGAGATAAACGATGGTCTAGGGTGACTTGTGCCGTAATGTTGAACAGAGGATCGTGCTCTATCCCTCTGACTTTGCTCGGGAAAAGCTGCGCAGATATTGTCTTCCGCACCCGAGTCATTAGTGAGTAGCCACGAAACAACGCAAGAATCCGACACGCGGCGCGGTGCCTCTCGCGATCCATGCGTGACAAAAGCTGCGCAGATTTATTTGCGCTTTCGAGACCGGCCGGAGCAACGGGCATAGCTTGTCAAATACGGCCCAAGCCTAGCGAAGGTCCTTTTTGGCGGAGCATTCCCGAGATCACGCGTATCTCGCATGCGCAAAATCCGCGCAGTTCTTCTCAACAAATGATCGAGGGATGCGGACTTCTCCAACGTATAAGCTCTCATAGAACACGAAGTCCCCCTCAGTCACTGAAAACCAGCAATCCAATGAACACAGCACTCCGTTCCGCGAAGATCATCGGGTCGGGTTCCCTCCTGGCTCTCGTGCTCAACTTCAGCGTATCCGCCTATGCCGGCCCCGGCTCGGACTACTGGCAGAGAATGGAAAGGGCTCAGGCTGATTACAAAGCAAGGGCCGCGAATCCCGTTAAAACTCCCAACATGGCGGCCCCGGCCCAGATGTCGTGCGAGGCGTGCAAGACGGTTGTTCTCCGCGAATCAGGGTGGATCGGTCCTCCCAGCAAAGGGCGCCTCGAATGGTTCCCCGTTGGCGCAAAGCATAGCTGCGCGCACTGCGCCGGCGAAATCAAAGTCGTTCGCGGCAGGACGACCAATACGATGCAGCACAACTGCCCCATGTGCGGCAAGGATTCTGCCAAGTGCTCCGTGGCCGTCCAAATGCCAGCGGTGAAGACATAATCCCCAACCTGTCCCGCCCCAATCCCTCGTCTCCGGCTCCCGGAGTCGGGCACGGGTGACGGGGGGGAAGGCACAGTCTTTCTCACGACAAGCACAAAGAGTCATTCACCCGATTTGAGATACTGACGAAATGACCGATGCACCAAACGACAGTCAACCCAACCAGAATACTAGCCATGAAAAAACCATCCCAGATACCAGCCCTTGTCCCGGTTATGTTTGCTTACACCGATCCACTCGCGAACTCCGTGTTCGTGGCGGGTTCGTTCAATGATTGGCGCCCCGATGTGGCTGCACTCAACCAAACCGCGCCCGGGAACTGGCAACTCGAACTGTCTCTCCAGCCAGGTCGCCACGAATACCTGTTCGTAGTTGACGGCACATGGGTGGCCGATCCTCTCGCCCGCGAATCCTGCCCAAATCCGCACGGCGGAGTTAATGCGGTCATTCAAGTCTGACCTGGACGCAGATCGATATTCATTCCTCGCACCACCACCGTTTCACCCAATCCCATCGCCGAATCGGCTCTGGCAGTGGAGTTTTCAAAGCATTCTCAATTCAATCACACTTTTCACCAACAGCTCGGCCATTCCTCCCGTCGAAAGACCGCGCCGTGCTGGTTGCTCGCAAATCCTCAGGAACCGGTGCCGCCAGAAAGAACCAGGCTCTGGCTTCACCGTTATCCCCTCCCAATGCTGCTTAGGCGGGTCGCCCGACCTAGCTGCTCCTGATCAAACATGTCCACCTCACCGCAGATCGCATATTTCTCGATGGAGATCGCTCTCACGCCCGAGATCCCCACTTACAGCGGCGGCCTCGGTGTGCTCGCCGGTGATTTCCTGAAATCCGCCGCCGATCTTGAAACCCGGATGGTCGGCCTCACGCTCTTGCACCGGCAGGGTTATTTCCGCCAGCGGCTCGATGCCGCTGGCCACCAGACGGAAGAGCCGGTTCCGTGGGTAGTCAGTCGCCATCTTCGCGAACTCGCAGCCCGCGCCCACGTAACAATCGAAGGACGCCGCGTGGCGTTGCGCGCCTGGCAATACGACGTGCGCGGACCCGCGGGCTTCATCGTGCCCGTCTTGTTTCTCGACGCCGATCTCCCGGAGAACTCCGAGTGGGATCGGCATCTTACGGACCGCCTCTATGGCGGCGACCACTACTACCGCTTGTGCCAGGAGATCGTTCTCGGCATCGGTGGCGTGCGGATTTTACGCGCGCTCAAGTTCGATGCGATCCGCAACTATCACATGAACGAAGGCCACGCCGCACTGCTAGGCCTCGAACTGCTCGACGAGAGCGCCGCCGCGCACGGCCGCAGCCGCTTCACGGGCGAGGATGTCGAACTCGTTCGCCAGCGTTGTGTCTTCACGACGCACACGCCGGTGCCCGCCGGCCACGACAAATTTGCGCTCGATCTCGTGGGTCGTGTTCTCGGGCTGCGCGACTTTCACGCGCACCGCGAAGTCTTCTGTTGCGATGGCGTCCTCAACCTCAGTTACCTCGCACTCAACCTCAGTCACTATCATAATGGGGTTGCGCGCCTTCATGGCGAGGTATCGCAGCTCATGTTCCCTCGCTACGTGATCGATTCCATCACGAACGGCGTTCACGCTGCGACGTGGGCGAGCGAGCCGTTCCAAGAACTGTTCGACCGCTACATCCCTGACTGGCGGCAGGACAACCACAGCTTGCGCAATGCGCTCCGCATCCCACTCGCGTTCGTGCATGCCGCGCACCGCCAAGCGAAGGAACGACTCATCACCGAGATCAAGCGCACCACCGGCGTGGCGATGAAACCGACCGTGCTCACGCTCGGCTTTGCGCGCCGCGCCGCGCCTTACAAACGCGCCGATCTCCTGTTCACTGATTTGGAGCGGCTGAGGAAAATTGCGGATCGCGCTGGCACGATCCAGATCGTTTACGCGGGCAAAGCCCATCCTGCCGACCAGCCGGGCAAGGATATTATCGCACACATAGCGCGCTGCCGGGACGCGCTTCACTCCTCCAGCGTGCAACTCGTCTATCTCGAAAACTACGATCTCGAACTCGGAAAACTTCTCGTGGCCGGCGTCGATGTGTGGCTAAACACGCCACAGCCGCCGATGGAAGCTTCCGGCACGAGTGGCATGAAAGCCGCGCTAAACGGCGTGCCCAGCCTCAGCGTGCTCGATGGTTGGTGGGTCGAGGGGCACATCGAGGACATCACCGGTTGGGCCGTTGGTCGCCCGTGGGAGCCCACCGGCAGCGCGGCCGACCATGACAGCGCGCATGACGCGGCGTCGCTCTACGACCAACTGGAGCAGAAAGTGCTGCCGCTCTACCGTCGCAACCACGGTGCTTTCACCGAAATGATGCGCCACTGCATAGCATTCAACGGATCGTTCTTCAATACGCACCGCATGCTTAGTCAATATGCCCAGAAAGCGTATCTGAGCTGAAGGCCCGACACGGTTCGCGTGGCGTCGGAACTGCACGGCAAGATATGCGCAGCACAACGCAAGAACTGCACGAGGGAAACCGCCGGCGGGCGCGTATAACTTGTGCAAGGCCACTCATGTCGGGCGGCCGTCCACCGAAAGCTTCAAATCCGATGAAAACTCGTCGCTCCCTCCTGGCCCTCGGCACTGCCGCTCTCCTGCTGTCGGCCACCTCGCTCATCGCCGGTCCCGGTCCCGAATACTGGGCGCGCATGAACCAGAAGCCGGCCTCCCAGCCGGCCATCTCGCAAACCAAGGCCTCGACCGAAACCAAAGCCCAGGCCGCCGCCAAGCCCGCAGCCGAGACCAACGCTGGCTGCACCGCTTGCCAGAGTGGCGCCAAGAAGTCCTGACCGCCACCACGCAACGGTCACCGTCAATCCAGCCGCCGCCACTGCCGTGCGGCTGGATCTTGAGGTCCAGTCACCCACTCGCATCTCGCGCTCTCACTCTCCCCGCAGTCCCTCTTCGTCTCAACATGAAGCTCCTCCGTTCCTCCGCCGCCCTCGCTCTCACCAGCTTGCTGTTGGTCAGCGTGCCCCGGGTATTCGCCCAGCATGGCTCCACCGCTGCATCCTCACCGAAAGCGGAGGCCGCGCCGCTTGCGGCCGTTTCTGCCGCCGCGCTGCAGTCGCTGGCTGTCGCGATGAGCGATGCCAGTGCTGCCCTCTCGGCGGACGACTTCGCCCGCTACCAATCCCTGCGAACGACTGTTCGCAACGCCCTTCACGACCTGTCGGATGCGGACTCGCAACTGGCCGAGAGCCTGTCCTCGAACCTTGCCGATCCTCTGCCGAATCGGGGAAATATCACCGATGCCCGCAAGGATTACGTCCGGTTCAGCACGGTGGTGACCGATGCGGTTCGGAGCAAGAAGGTCCACCTAGCTGCGAATCTCCGCATCTTTGAATGCACGATGGCTCCGGAGATCGGCACCGGGCGCTGGCTGCAACGGGAGGCCGCAGCCAAGAATCCGTTTTACGGCTCGGCGATGCTCAAGTGCGGAGTCGAGCTCGACCGGAAGGCCGCGGCGCGCGCGTTGCCCCCCGGGCACCCCCCGATTGAGGGCCTTACCCCGGCCGACTATGCGCGTTACGCCGGCACCAAGACGACCCCGGCCGCCAGCGACGGGTGCGGAAGCTGCGGGATGAGCAAAGAAGCCATGGCCGCGGGTGAACCGTGCGAGCACGGCAAGAAGTAACCGTTTTCCCGCAACACCATGACGCGAAAACACATACTCACGATGGCAAGTGGGCTCGCCGCGCTCGGCAGTGTGCTTGGCCTGACCGGTTGCGTTGGCCGTCAGGTTGCGGTCGAAAAGGCGGCGCGCCGCCAGATTGCCGAGGTGGCGAGCCAGCTCGGTGCGCAACCCGGCGAGGTCAACCTACCCACGCTGACGGCGGATTCGTCCCAGGTGGATGCCTTGCGTTACGCGGTGCTGAAACATCCGCGGATCCGGGCGGCCTACTACGAATGGGCCCGGGCGGTGGAGCGGATCACGGTCGAGCGGTCGCTGCCCGACCCGGTCTTCGTCTTTGAAGCCGATGTCTCGGACATGATCTCCAGCTTGATGCCGGGCCTGATGCTTGAACTGCCGGGATCACGCAAACGCGCCTTGGCGGCTCGGGCGGCATCGGCCGAATCCGAGGTAAAGTATCATGAATTGGAGGTTCAGGTGCAGCAGGTGGCCTACGGCTTCAAGAAGGCCTACTATCAGCTCTATTTCCTGGAGTCGAAGCTCCGGGTGAACGCCGAGTCGCTGGAATTACTGAAGGACCTCGAAGCCATTGCCCGGCGCCAGAACGAGGTCGGCAAGGCGACCCTCCAGGATGTGCTTCGCACGCAGATCGAGCAGGACCAGATGGCGGCCGAAATCGCCAACCTCGGGGATGCCCGTCAGGCCCTGCTGGCTCAATACAAGGCCGCATTGGGTCTCCAGCGACATGACCCCGAGCCGGCAATGCCCGGCCGCTTTGAGACAACGGCATTGGAGGTGAACCCTGACCAGCTTTGGCAGACGGCCCTGACCCGCAATCCAACCCTCCGCACGATGGCGGCTGAAGTGCGCGTCGCCGAGGCTTCATTAGCCATGGCCAAGCGCTCCCGCTATCCGGATTTCTCGGTCGGACTGGAGGCCGACATCAAGGCCTCACCCGTCATGGTCCGTCCTTCCTTCGGAGTGACCCTGCCGATTTGGCGGGACAAGATCGCGGCGGAAATCGCCTCGGCCCAGTCAGCCAAGCAGGCCGGGGAGGCGCGCCTGGCAGCCGAGCAGATCATGGTCGCCGTCGAATTGGCGGAGAAGACCTTCATGTTCCGCGAAGCGACGCGGAACCAGGCTTTGATCCAGCATGACCTCCTCCCGAAGGCCCAGCAGTCACTGGAAGTTGCCCGCGCGGCCTACATCACGGGACGGACGGGCTTTCTCGACGTGATCGAAGCGTCGCGTTCGCTGCTGGATTTTGAACTGCAAAGCATCGAAGCCCAGACCCAGCGCGAACTCTCGCTGGCCGAGCTGGCCCTTCTCGTCGCCGGTATCCCGACCGAAAACACTCCCCTCAAGAACTCCGAGTCCAACTGATCTTCCTGAACAGCCATGCGCACGAAAATCCTCCTCCTCACTATTCCCCTCCTGCTCTGGGCCTTTCTCGGTGCCGGCTGCGGCGGATCGGGCCACGATGCCCATGCCAAGGCGCAGAAATACCACTGCCCGATGCACCCGACGTATATCACCGACAAGCCGGGTGACTGCCCGATCTGTAACATGAAGCTCGTGCCGATCAAGGATGAGCCTGTGGTTGCCGCTGCGGCGGCCAGCCCGGGGGCCAGCGCGGCCAAGCCCGGGCAATACACCTGCCCCATGCACCCCAAGGTGGTCAGTGATGGCCCCGGTTCGTGCCCCGATTGCGGGATGAACCTCGAAAAGGTGCCGCCGGCTGATCCCCACGCGGGACACAAGGCCGCCGCAGCCGCTCCGGTTCCCGGCCGGATCGCGATCTCCATCAGCCCGGAAAAGCAGCAGTTGATCGGCTTGACCACGGAACTGATCACGGTTCGCAAGCTCTCGCAGCCTGTGCGTTCGACGGCGACGCTGGAGCACGATGAAACCAAACTCGCCCGCATCGCCCCCCGGTTTGCCGGCTGGGTGCGCGAGTTGAAGGTAAATTACACCGGCCAGAAGGTCGCCAAGGGAGACCCACTCTTCACCGTTTACAGCCCCGAACTCTTCGAGGCCGAGAGCGAATACCTTCTCGCCCTCCAGCGGGTCACCCAACTGAAGTCCCGCGAAGACACGACGCAGGCGGAAAGCGCCAAGCGGCTGCTGGAATCGGCCCGCCGCAAGCTGTCGCTTTGGGAAATCGGCGAGACGGAAATCGCCGAGCTGGAAGAGTCCGGCCAGGCCCGCGACGAAATCCTGGTGCGCTCGCCCGCGACCGGCCACGTTGTCACCAAGAACGCCGTGCAAGGCCGGGCCTTCATGGCGGGCGAGACGCTCTATGAGATCGCCGACCTGTCTCGCCTCTGGGTGCGGGCCTCTGTTTTCGAGTTCGAGGCACCCCTGATCAAGGAGGGTCAGGCCGCCCGCGTGATCTTTCCGTATCTGGGGAATCGCTCCGTCGATAGCCAGGTGACCTTTCTGTATCCGCACATCGATCCACAAACCCGTCGGGCAGAGGTCCGACTCGAAATCGACAATCCGCGGCTCGACCTCCGGCCCCAGATGTGGGCAAACGTTGAACTGGAGGCGTCCTTCGGCGAGGTGCTCACCGTGCCGGCCAACGCGATCATCGACACTGGCGCCCGCCTCGTGGCGTTCGTGATGCGGGATGACAACCACCTCGAACCGCGGGAAGTGACCATCGGGGCGAGGTCGGATGACTACTACGAGGTGCTCTCCGGCCTGAACGACGGCGAGAGAGTAGTGGCGCGCTCTCTCTTCCTGATCGACTCCGAAAGCCAGCTCAAGGCCGCCATCTCCGGCATGGGCAGCGCGGGCAGCCACAATCACTGAGACCCTCAGCCACCACGGCGATGAACGACTCAAAGACCCAATACGCGCCCAAGAAGGATTCCCTCATCGAGCGGATCATCGAATGGAGCGCACGGAACAAATTCACGGTGTTCATGATGGTCGGCGCGCTCTTCGTGGGCGGCGTCTACACCATGCGCAACACCCCGCTCGACGCGATCCCGGACCTCTCCGATGTTCAGGTGATCGTATTCACCCAGTGGGAGGGCCGCAGCCCAAACCTGGTCGAGGACCAGATCACATACCCGATCGTGACAAAGCTCATCAGTGCCCCGCAGGTGCGGGTGGTGCGCGGGTATTCGTTCTTCGGGTATTCGTTCGTGTATGTGGTCTTCAAGGATGGCACGGACATCTACTGGGCACGTTCCCGGGTGCTGGAATACATGCAATCGCTCTCGGGGTCATTGCCGAACGGTGTCACCCCGACCTTGGGGCCGGATGCGACCGGCGTAGGCTGGGGTTTCCAATACGCCCTGGTCGATAAATCCGGCAAGAACGACCTCGCGCAGCTTCGCTCATTCCAGGACTGGCATCTCCGCTACTGGATCCAGAGCGTCGAGGGCGTGGCCGAGGTCGCGACGTTCGGCGGCTTCCAGAAGCAGTATCAGATCGAAATCGATCCGAACAAGCTGCTGGCCTACAACATTCCGATCAGCAAGGTCGTCTCCTCGGTTCGCAGCTCGAACAACGATGTGGGCGGCCGGGAAATGGAGCGCTTCGGCACCACCTACGTGGTGCGGGGACACGGCTACATCAAATCGCTCGAAGACCTCCGACTCGTCGTCGTCGGGGCGGACTCCAAGGGCAATCCAGTCCTGCTGAGGGACGTGGCCCAAAATATCCAGCTCGGCCCCGAAATGCGTCGCGGCGCCGGCGACCTCAATGGCGAGGGTGAGGCGGTCGGCGGTATCGTGGTGGTCCGCTTCGGCCAGAACGTCCTGCAGGTTATCGACCGCATCAAGGCGAAGCTCGAAGAGGTGAAGGGCTCGCTGCCCCCTGGCGTGGAGATCGTGACGACCTACGACCGTTCGGACCTCATCAACCGGGCGATAAGCACGCTCACTCGCACCATTGTCGAAGAGTCGATCATCGTAGCCTTGGTGATCATCGTCTTCCTGCTGGATTTCGGCGGCGCCTTGCGCGCCATCGTCACGCTACCCATCGCGGTGGCCCTCGCTTTCATCCCGATGTATTTCATGGGGCTGACAGCCAACATCATGTCCCTGGCGGGTATCGCCATCTCCATCGGCGTCATCACGGACGAGGCGGTGGTGATGGTGGAGAACGTCCACAAGAAGCTGGAGCACGCGCCCGCCGGTCTGACCCGAGCACAGCGGCAGGAGATAATCATTGGGGCCTGCAAACAGCTTGGGAAACCACTCTTTTTCGCCTTGTTGGTGATCACAGTCAGCTTCATGCCCGTCTTCACCTTGGAGGCGCAGGAAGGCCGCCTGTTCAAGCCCCTCGCTTATACGAAGACGTTCACGATGGCCTGGGCGGCGTTCCTGTCCGTGACCATCGGACCTGCCCTCATCGTCCTCATGACCGGGGCGAAGGTCATCCCGGAGCATAAGCACCCGATTAGCCGGTTCATCCACCGGCTCTATTACCCTTGGGTCAGCGCCCTGATGACGCGACGCCTCCTGTCCATCGGCATAGCAGTCGCTGCCATCGCCTCCTCCATCCCGATCTTCACCAAATTGGGCTCGGAGTTCATGCCACCGATTGAAGAGGGCACGATTCTCTACATGCCGACTACGTTGCCCACGGTGTCCGTCACCGAGGCGACCCGCCTGATGCAGATCCAGGACAAGGTGATCAAGCAGTTCCCGGAGGTCCTGACCGTCCACGGCAAGGCCGGCCGTTCCGAGACCGCAACCGATCCTGCCCCCTTGGAAATGTTTGAGAGCGTCGTGCAGTTGAAGCCGCAGGACGAGTGGCGCAAGGTGTCGCAATCCCGATGGTATTCGAACTGGGCACCGGGTTGGCTGAAGTCGGGCTTGGGTAAAATCTGGCCGGAAGTGCGTCCGCTGACCAAGGACGAGCTGGTTCAGGAAATGGACGATGCGCTCCAGATTCCCGGTCAGGTTAACGCCTGGACGATGCCCATCAAGGCTCGCATCGACATGCTCTCAACGGGTGTGCGCACCCCGGTTGGCGTGAAGATATTCGGCACAGACCTTACCGAAATTGGCAAACTGGGCGAGCATCTCGAATCCGCGCTCCGGCAGGTTCCGGGCACACGCAGCGTGTTCTCGGAGCGAACCACCGGTGGCCTCTACCTCGACATCCTTCCGAATCGGGCGGCCATCGCCCGCTACGGACTGAATGTCGAGGATGTCCTCATGCTCGTGGAAACCGCCATCGGCGGCATGGCGATCGACAAGACCATCGAAGGACGCGAGCGCTACTCCATCAACGTGCGCTACAGTCGCGAGCTGCGCGATGACGTGGAGAAGTTGAAGCGCGTTCTCGTGCCCGTGGCTCAGGCTGGGATGGCGGAAGCCAGCGACGGGAGTGAGTCTATGAACGCGCCGGCGCCCTCTCGTGCCGGGACCCCGGTCGTGCAGATCCCGCTCGGGCAGTTGGTCGAAATCAAGACGACCACGGGGGCTCCGCTCATCAAGAACGAGAACGGCGCTCTCACCGGCTGGGTCTATATCGACATGACCGGCCGCGACATCGGTGGCTACGTTGCGGAGGCCAAGCAGGTCGTGCGCGACAAGATCGAGAAGGCCGGCCTGCTGCCGTCGGGCTACCGCGTGGAGTGGACCGGCCAGTATGAATACATGCTGCGCGTGAAGGAGCGGCTCAAGGTCGTGATCCCCATCACGCTCGCGCTGATCTTTGTCCTGCTCTACATGAACTTCAAGAGCATCCCCGAGACCTTCATCATCCTGCTCTCCATTCCCTTCGCGATGACCGGTAGCATCTGGTTTTTGTGGATGATGGGCTACAACCTCAGCATCGCCGTGTGGGTGGGCATCATCGCGCTGTCGGGCCTGGCGGCCCAAACCGGCACCGTGATGATCATCTACCTGGACGAGGCTTTTCACGCTTACCAGAAAGCGGGGAAGATGAGGAATCAACACGACCTCTTCGAGGCGATCACCTACGGTGCCGTTCAGCGGGTGAGACCCAAGCTTATGACGGTGTGCATGATCACGTTTGGCCTGGTGCCGGCCCTCTGGGCACATGGCGCGGGCGCCGAAGCGATCCAGCGCATCGCGGCTCCGATGATCGGTGGCTTGGTCACCTCCACAATTCTCACGCTCGAAATCGTCCCGGCGATCTACTCGCTCTGGCGCGGCCGTCAGGTCGAATGGGTCAAGGGACCCAAGCCCAAGAAGAAGTCCTGGGCCGAACTCAGCGAGATATTCGTCGAGATCGAGCGCAAGGAACACGAAGCCGAAATCGCCAAGATGCAGGCCCCGTAAGAGCACTTTACCCCGCCCGTTGACCGGGCGGACAAACCCGAACCCACAACAGGATCAAAAAATGAAAACCAAACTGACAGTGTTACTCCTCGCCGGCCTTTTGACCGGCGTGACCACAGTCATCGCGGGTCCCCCCACGGGAACCTGGCAAACGCTGAACAAACCCGCCCAGTTCGAGAAGCTCAAGGCCGGTGACAAGATCGTCTACGCGTGCAACCAGTGCCAATCCGTGACGGAAGTGACCATCCAGAGCACGGCCGAAGCCATGGAGCACTGCAAGGAAGGTGCCACCGTGACCTGCCCGTCGTGCAAGGCCAAAGTCAAGGTCGTCGTCAAAGGTCCGCCAAAGAACCCGGCACTCGTTCGGGAAGTGACTTACGTCAACGAGAAGGGTGAACCCTGCCTCTTCATTGCGAAAGTGGTGGAGAAAAAATAACGAAACTATCCCGCGGTCTTGTTGGTCGTCGTCGATCTTACCCCGTCGGCGGCGGCCAATTGACCGAAGCAGCGCCGCGGCTTCCAACCATTCCCTCCAATGAAACCTTCGCACGTGTTCCTCGTCGTCGTGGGGCTAGTCGTCGGCGCTGGGGTCACATCTGTCGCTTGGGAGCGGTCGAAGTATGGGGAGATTCTCCATACGAGAGCGCAATTCGAGCAGCTCAAGCCTGGCGACCGGATCGTTTACGTCTGCCGGGAGTGCGACGCCAAGCGAACGGTCGCCCTCACCAGTGTCGCCGAGGCGATGGAATACTGCCGAGAGGGAACGACGTTGAGCTGTCCGGGCTGCAAAGACGAAATGCAGGTGGTGCTCAAGGAAATCTCTGGCGCTACCGGTCCCACCGTCGAAGTCCGCTACGTCAACAAGAAGGGGCACGAGTGCCTGACCATCGCCAAGGCGCTGCCTGAGCCCTGAGCACAGCCGCGATTTCCCTTATGAAGCCCGAAGAAACTACCGACCAAACCTGTATTGTCTGCGGCAAGGACCTGAGCGGTGCCACTGCCGTTGCTCACCTGTATCACGAGGGGCGGCGTTTCTCCCTTTGCTGTCCAATGTGTGTTCAGATGTTTCAGCGCGCTCCGGGACGCTTCGCTCGCGGTGAGAGTCCGAAAACCCTGGTGGAGGAACTGCTCGATGAAATCAAATGGAAGGAGACCGGACGCTGGTAGCGCAGCGGCCATGAAAATCCGCAATTCGCTGAGTAAATTGCTTCAGTGCTGGCAGGTGCGCCTGGCCCGAATCCCAATTTCAGGGAAGCGGTGTGGAAGCGCATTCGCCGGTTGCGACAACGCGACAAAGCAAATGTCGCAGGGCCGGTCCGCCGGGAATTGAGGCGCTCCGATTAAAATCATTCGCCTCTGCGGTAAATAGAGGGACCGGAGGCAGCTCATGCGTTCAACTACAAGTGAATCGTCGCCATATCATGATCCAAGGAACAACCCGGGCGGTTAGCAGCCTGTGCAACTCGCGCCATGCCGTGAGAATCACCGGCTTTGTCCTGCTGGCGACGTTGTCTCTGGCCGGCTGCGCCACTCCGTTTCGTGCGCCGCCCGACGTGGCCCACATCAAGCTTGAGCGGGTCGATTCGCCGGTGGTCATCGTCGAGAAAATCTGGCTGGAGCGGAAGAATGGTCCGCTCGTCGTGACGGGCTGCGTGCTCAAGCGGCTGAGTGCCGACGATACAACCAAGACTCACCTTGATGTGACGCTTTATGATCAAACCGGGCAGGTGCTTCGGTCCACGCTGGAGCATTTCGAGCCGAGGCAGATACGTCGTCAATGGCGGCGGCCTGGCTTCGGCAACTACCGTATCGTGCTCGACCCTCTCCCGATCGGCACGATCCGGATCGAGGTGCGGGCCCATGAGGGGACGCACCCTCATTCCTGAACCGGTGAGACGGAGGCTGAGGAGCGACATTGGCCGCCAGAAAGTTCGGCAAAAGTCGAGGGATTGGTGTTCGGCGATGCGTTGAAAGGGGCACCGCACCTTTCGGTTCAGCTTCATGAGACACATCTTTGCTCTATTTTCGTTATTGGTTGGCAGTGCCATCGCCCGCGAAATCACGCTCGATCAGGCGGTCGTGCAGGTCCTTGCCGGCAACAAGGATCTGGCCGTCTCGTCCTTGGAGGTTGCCAAGGCCGAAGGACGGGTGATTCAGGCTGGCCAGCCGCGTAACCCCTCGCTCGAAATCAGCGCCCGGTCCGACCTGCTCTTCGGCAATGAAGGCGAGCGTGGCGTAACGCTGGGGTTCTCGCAGGCCATTCCGCGCAAGGATCGCCTGCGGAAGGCCCGGGAGGCGGCTTCTCTCTCGGTCGAGCAAAGACGCGCGCTGGTGCGCGATACCCAACGCCAGCTTGTGGGCGAGGTGCAGACACTCTTCGTCCAGGTTCTCAATTTTAACCGGCAGGCTGAAGCCCGCCAGAGACTGCTGCTAGCGGGGGAGAAACTCGCCGCCCTGATCGAGCAACGGTATCAGCGGGGCGAGGTGCCGCAAACGGACATTGCGCCGATCCGGATCGAGAACGCCAAGCTGGCGCAAGAACAACAGCTCCTCTTGGCCGAGCGAACCGCGACGGAATTGCGGCTCAAGCGACTCTTGGGGCTGCCAGCCGACGAGCCGCTGGTATTGGTCGGCGATCCGGACGAACTGACCGCCCCCTTGAGTGCGGCCGCAGGGACTGAGGTGGTCGCCGAATCCCGTCCGGACTACGAAGCGGCCCGGGTCGCGGTCAATCAGGCAGACGCCGAGGTGCGGGTCGCGAAGGTTGAAGCGTATGACGACTTCACCGTCGGCGTTACCTATGAGGGCGATCGCTCCGTCTTCGATGCCCCGGTCGGCGCCAAGCGGGACCATTTTCTGGGGGCCAGCATCTCAATTCCCCTGCCGGTGCGAAACAAGAACCAGGGGCGAATAATCGAGCAACAGGCCGCCCATCGGCAGGCCGAGGCCGAGTTGGTGGCACTGCGGCTCAATATCTCCTCGGAGGTCGCGCAGGCCCGGGTAGCGGTCAGCCAGCTTGCCCCGGTGCTCGCCCGCTATCGCGATGAGCTGATTCCTCTCGCGGAACAGCAGTTCCAGGCGATGCAACGCGCGTATGAGCGGGGCGAGCAAGGCATTGCTCCCGTTTTCCAGGCTCAGCAGCAGCGGTTCACCGTGGAACTCGACTATTTTGGCCATCGCGCGCGCTACGCCGAGCTGTTGATCGCGCTGGAAACCGCGCTGGGCGCCAATCCCCACCTTCGCAATCAGAGCCTTTCCGCCTCACCGACCACGCCATGAAACGACTTCTCTCCATCTGGTTCGCCTTTGCCCTCGTTTTGCAACCTGCAGCCCGGTTGCTGGCCCATGCCGGTCACGACAAAGCTCCTGGTGAGGACGGTGCCGGCCCTTTGACCGGTCCCATCACGATCACGCCGGAAGCGGCGAAGAACCTCGGGCTAAAGCTTGAAACCGCGGATCTGCGCACACTGGAGAAAACCCTCTCCGCCCTGGGTCACGTCGAAGCCGATCCGGCACGGGTTGTCTCGCTGACCAGCCGCATTTCCGGCCGGGTAACCCGCCTGAGTGTCAATGAAGGCGACCGGGTCGCCCAAGGAGACTTCCTGCTCGAAATCGAGAGCCGGCAGATAGGCGATCCGCCGCCGCGGATCGAGTTCAAGGCAACCATCGGCGGCACCGTTCTGGATCGTCACATTTTTACCGGAGACAGTGTTGAGCCCGACTCGCACCTGCTCAAGGTCGCCGACTTGTCGTCCCTCTACGTCGTCGCCCGGATCTACGAGGGGCAGATTGCACTGATCCAGCCTAACCAGAAAGTGCGGGTGCGGGCTGAAGCTTACCCAGACCAAGTCTTCGAGGGCACTGTCGAGGGACACACCGCTCAACTCGATTCGGAGACCCGCACCTTGGGCGTGCGGGTGCGCGTCCCGAACCCAGGACTGCGGTTGTTGCCCAACATGCGTGCGACACTCAGTATCGTGACCGCCGTGGCCGACTCGATCATTACGGTGCCGCTATCCGCGGTGCTCGGCGAGGCGGGCAACCTATTCGTCTTCGTGCAGGACGACAAGGATCCGCAGACCTTCCTCCGCACTCCGGTGGTCGTCGGCCAGCGGGATGATCGCTATGTTGAGATTGTCGAAGGCGTGCTGCCGGGCGCGAATGTCGTCACCGTGGGCAACTATCAGCTCCAATACGTGCCTCCGGCACCCAGAAAAACGGTCGCTGACTCTCACGATATGCCGGCCAAGGCGCAACCGGCGAGCGAAGCCAAGAGCCATTAAGCAAAGCGCTCCGCCATGCTTAATCGCCTCATTGAATTCTCCCTGCGCAACCGCCTCTTCGTGCTGGCGGCGAGCGTGCTGCTGCTCGTCTACGGCGGCTACGTCATCCTCCAGTTGCCGGTTGACGTGTTCCCCGATCTGAACCGCCCGACGGTCAACATTCTCACCGAGGCCGCGGGGCTTGCTCCCGAGGAAGTCGAGACCTTGGTCAACCTGCCGATGGAGACCTCGCTCAATGGCGCGCCGGGCGTGAAGCGCGTGCGCTCCACCGCTGGCATCGGGTTGTCAGTGCTCTATGTCGAGTTCGACTGGGGCATGGACATCTACCGCGCGCGCCAGCTCGTGCAGGAACGCCTGCAACTTACCGCGGAAAAGCTCCCCCGCGGCGTCACGCCGACCATGGGACCGATCAGTTCCATCATGGGTGAGATCATGCTGATCGGCCTGAAGAGCGAGACCGGCGTAACGGCGCCAATGGACATTCGCACGCTCGCCGACTGGACTGTTCGTCAGCGGTTGCTCACGATCCCGGGTGTATCACAGGTGATCCCCATCGGCGGGGGTGTGAAGCAGTATCAGGTCCTGCCGTCACCGGAAAAACTCGCCGCCTACGGCGTCAGCCTGCAGGAGGTCGTCGCCGCCGCCGAGCAGGCGCAAAGCAACACCTCCGGCGGTTTCCTGGAAAACGCCAACAAGGAGGCGCTCATCCGCAACGTCGGGCGCACCACCTCGCTCGAAGACATCGCCAACACCGTCGTCGTGGTGCGCAAGGGCATCCCCGTGCACCTGCACGATGTCGCCACAGTGCAGTTCGGGAAGCAGGTCATGCGCGGCGACGCCGGCGTGAACGGCAAGCCTGCCGTGATTCTCTCCGTGCAGAAGCAGCCGGGCGTCGACACCGTCAGTCTCACGCGAAAGGTCGAGGCGGCGCTTGCGGAGATCGGCAAGACGCTGCCGCCGGACGTGAAGGTCTACGAGCTGTTCAAGCAGGCCAACTTCATCGAGGCGGCGATCAAGAACGTGGAGGAGGCGATCCGTGACGGCGCCATCATGGTCGTCATCGTCCTCTTTCTCTTCCTGCTCAATTTCCGCACCACGGCGATCACGCTGACTGCCATACCGCTTTCGTTCGTCGTGACCGGGCTCTATTTCAAGTTCGCCGGCATCACGATCAACACGATGACCCTTGGCGGCCTCGCGGTCGCCATCGGCATGGTCGTGGATGACGCGATCGTTGACGTGGAAAACGTCTACCGCCGCCTGCGGGAGAACCGCCACGCGCCAATCCCGCGTCCGGCACTGCGTGTAATCGCCGATGCCTCCTCGGAGGTCCGGAACTCGATCCTGTTCGCGACCCTTGTCATCATCTTGGTCTTCATCCCGCTCTTCGCACTTGGCGGCATCGAGGGACGACTCTTTGCGCCCATCGGCGTGGCGACGATTGTCGCCATGATCGCATCCTTCATTGTGTCACTCACGGTGATTCCGGCCCTCGCGTCTTTTCTGCTGCCGAAAATGAAGCGCATGGGTGATGAAACTGACGGCTGGCTCGTGCGCGGTCTGAAGGCGTTTGATCGGCGCGTGGTGCTCGGCCCATCGCTGCGACATCCGTGGGTGCCTATCACGGTTGCCTTGCTGTTGGTGGTCGGCTCCTTCGCCCTCTATCCCCGAATGGGCAAGCTGTTCCTGCCTGATTTCAACGAAGGCACCTCGACCGTTAATGTGCTTTCCGCACCAGGCACTTCGCTGGCGGAGTCGGATCGCATTGGTGCCATTGCGGAAAACTTGTTGCTCAGCGTGCCCGAGGTTGCCTCGACCGGCCGGAGAACGGGCCGCGCTGAATTGGATGAACACGCGGAAGGTGTGCATTACACCGAAATCGACGTGGATTTCAAAAAATCTGACCGCCGGCGTGATGAAATACTTTCCGACATCAGGGCAAAGCTCGCACAAGTTCCTGGCATAGCGATGAATGTCGGCCAGCCAATTTCTCACCGGCTAGATCATCTGCTCTCCGGCGTCCGTGCCCAGATCGCCGTCAAGATATTCGGCCCGGACCTGGACAAGTTACGCCTTTATGCGGCCGAGACCGAAGGCGCGATGCAGGGCATCCCCGGGCTGGTCGACCTCCAGACGGAAAAGCAGGTGCTGATCGACCAGATCAAGATCGAGGTGCTCCGCGACAAGGCGGCCGCCTACGGGCTGCAGCCTGGACAGCTCAACGAGCTGCTCGAAACTGCGTTGAACGGCAGGGTGGTGGCGGACGTTTTGGAAGGCCAGCGGACCTACAACCTCATCGTGCGGTTTAATGACCCCTCCCGCATCAATCCTGCCGCCATTCGCGACATCCTGATCGATACACCGGTCGGTGGCAAGGTGCCGCTCTATCTGGTCGCCAATGTCCGCGAGAGCAAGGGTCCCAACCTCATCAACCGCGAGGATGTCCAGCGCCGCATCGCCGTCTCGGCCAACGTCTCCGGGCGCGACCTCGGCTCGGTCGTCGCCGACATCCAGAAAACCGTCGGCGAAAAGGTGCACCTGGAGGCCGGTTACTTCATTAGCTACGAGGGCCAGTTCCAGAGCCAGCAGGAGGCCACGCGTATCATTGCGATCCTGGCCGTGCTGACCTTTGGCATCGTGTTTATCGTGCTCTACGCGCATTTCCGCTCCGGGATGATCGTCGCGCAGATCCTGCTCAACGTCCCACTGGCGTTCATCGGTGCGCTCGTCCTGACCTATTTTATGGTCGGCCAGGTGTCAATCGCGACCCTGGTCGGCCTGATCACGCTCGCGGGCATCGCCTCGCGCAACACCATCATGATGATTTCGCACTACCTCCACCTGATGGAGCATGAGGGCGAGAAGTTCGACGAGCAGATGATTGTTCGCGGCTCGCTGGAACGGCTGGTGCCGGTGACCATGACGGCGCTGACCGCCGGTCTGGCTCTTATTCCGCTGGTCCTCGCGGCGGACCAGCCCGGCAAGGAGATTCTCTATCCGGTGGCCGTGGTCATCCTTGGCGGCCTGGTGAGTTCCACGTTCCTCGACATGGCGGTGACGCCGGCCGTGTTCTATAAATTCGGCCGCAAAGCGTCCGAGAAATACCTCGCCCGCGCCAAGGTCGATCCGCTCGACGCCGCCAACTGATTTCTCTCCAAAACCATGAAAACACAAAATCGCAAAAGCCATCTCGCGCTGGCGCTCGTCGCCGGCGCTTCGCTCCTTCTGGCCAGTCCACTTGTGCGCGCTGACGAAAAGAAGGGCCACGAGCACAAGGAATCCACCGCCGCCATGCCAACGTCCGCGGCAGCCGCGTTGGGCAAGGCCCACGACCTCCACATGGAGCTAGTTGCACTGGTCAAAGCCAAAAACCTGAAATCCGTTCACGAGTCGGCCGAGCAACTCAGCGAAACCCTCAAGATGCTGCCCGGGCTTTCCAAGGATATGCCGGCGGACAAACTCAAGCGCGTTGAAGGTGCGGTCAAAAATCTGGCCAAGGCGCTCGACGCGATGCACGACGCTGCGGACGAGGGCAACCAGGCCGGGACCGAGAAGCAGCTTGGTGCGGTTGAATCTCTCCTGAAAATCGTTTCCGCCCAGTATCCTGCCAGCAGCGGCCACGATCACAAGTAACGTCATCACCGGCCGGAATTCAATACTTTGGCCGGCAGCTTCATTCTCCTTCATTGAGCACCATGACAATTCCACTCCGTTTCACCCTGGCGTCTGCGATTATCGCGGGCGCAGCCTTGTTCAGCGCGCCGGCCCCGGCCTTGCACGCCCACGAAGAAAAACCGCCCGCCCGAGCTGTTTCCGCGATGCAGTCCGCCAGTCCGACCGAAGCGTGGGGCACGATCAATGCGCTGCGGGAGAAACTTGCGACCCAAGTTGCCTCAAAAAACTTGAAACCGGTCCATGAGACCGCCGAGCAGTTCACGGCAGCGCTCATCACGCTGCGCGAGGCGTCCCATGACCTTCCCGCCGACAAGCTAAAGCGCGTCCAAGGTGCCGTGGCCAACCTGGTAAAAGCGCTCGATGGCGCTCACGAAGACGCCGACAAGGGCAACCAGGCCGGGACGGAAAAACAACTCAAGGCTATCGATGGATTGCTCAAGGTGCTGGCGGCACAGTATCCCGGCGAAGCCTCCGCCGCCAAGCCCGCCGGAATGGCTCGGGAGGACCACAGCCTCCACCCCCAAGAAGGCATGACCTACTCGTGCCCCATGCATCCTGACGTTACCTCCGGCAAATCTGGCGACCGCTGCCCCAAGTGCGGCATGGCGCTCGTGCCCACCGTCGGTGCATCGCCCGCTGCGAACAGCTCTGACCAAGATGCGATCAAGGCGGTGCTGGGCGCCTACAATCAAGCCCTAACCAGTCTCGATGCCGCCAAGGCGCAAGACCTCTTTACGGCTGATTCCGCTGTCTTTGAGTCGGGCGGAGTTGAGGGCACCTACGCCCATTACTTGGAGCACCACATCGGGCCAGAACTGGCTGAGTTCAAGGAATTCTCATTCCGGGATTACAAGGTCGAGGTGCGCCTTGAACCGCCTGTCGCCCTAGCCACCGAGACCTACATCTACAAGATCGTGCTCAAAGAAGGCGATCGCGTGATCGAGAAGCGCGGCGTAGCCACGTCCGTGCTCAAGAAAGTCGCCGGCGAGTGGAAAATCATCCAGACACACACGTCCTCACGCAACGTGCCCAAGAAGAACTGAACTGCGAAAATGACCGCGCCTGAGGCAATCAAACCCGCGCTGGCCTACGCTTGGCTCACGCCATTCTACGACCCGGTGGTGAGGTGGACGACGCGCGAGCGCGCGTTCAAATCTCGCCTGCTTGTGCAGGCGGGCATTTGTGCGGGGCACCGTGTCCTCGATGTGGGGTGCGGCACCGCCACCCTCGCGCTCGCCGTCAAGCGAGCGTGCCCCGGAGCCGTCGTAACCGGGCTAGACGCTGACCGGACGGTATTGGCGCGTGCCGCCCGCAAGGTGGAGGGGACCGATGATCCGGTAACACTGGTCGAGGGGCGGGCCGACTCGATGCCTTTTAGCGACGGCACTTTCGACCGCGTGATCAGCAGCCTCTTTTTTCACCACTTGGATCGTGCGTCCAAGCAGCGCGTGTTCCGGGAAATCCACCGCCTGCTGGTGCCGGGCGGCGAACTCCATGTGGCCGACTGGGGACGGCCGGGAAATACGATCATGGGCGTCGCGTTTCTCACCGTTCAGCTCCTCGATGGTTTCTCCACAACGGCAGACAATCGTCATGGGCTGCTTCCGGCCCTCATGCGGGAAGCCGGTTTCCGTGAAGTCGAATCCACCCACCACTTGCAGACTCCCTGTGGCACGCTCTCACTCTACCGCGCGGTGCGAACTTAAGTTTTGTCCCATCCCAACTATGAAATCCATCCGTATTCTCCAAGCCCTGGGCCTATTCGCGTTGCTCGGTCTCACCGTGCGGGCGCACGACAAAAACGCGCCGCTTAATGACGAGCAGAAGGCGTTTCTTTCCCAATACGAATCTGTCCGTTCCGCACTCGCAGCCGACGATCTCGCCGCGACCAAAAAGGCTGCTGGCGCGATGACGACGGAGCCGAAGGCTACTCCGGCGGAGCCAATGACCCCTGAACAGAAGGAACGGCAGGTGGCGTTCGCTGCGACGGTAAAGAAGATCGCCTCGGCTGATTCCCTCAACATTGCTCGCGAGGCGTTCAAGATGCTGAGCAAACGGGCGATCCACTATGCAGAGGGTAAGGAGGGTTACTACGTCGCTAACTGCCCAATGGTGCCGGGCGGTGAAGGTGACTGGATCCAGACCTCGACAACTATCAGCAACCCATACTACGGAAAATCGATGCTACGCTGCGGTAGCATCAAATAGTTGAATTTCACGGGCCACATTGGATGAGGCTCGTGAGGTCAATAAACCAGCCACCCGGCAACGGGTGGCTGGTTTATTGACCGAACTCTTCCCGGGCATCTGCTTGCTCTGCCTTGTCTCGAATACCCGATAATGCGTCACCTGGACCCGTAATGTCGGTCCTATTCCCAATGCAATGCTCCGAGCTTTCTCGTCTATGAACACCAAGCGTCTCATTCCCTCTCTTTCGCGACGTGGCTTTCTTCGCACCTCGGCGGCGGCCAGCGCTCTGGCGGTGCTCAACCGTCTTACCCCTGCCTACGCCCAATCCACTCACGCCGGTCACGGCGCGATGCCGGGTGTGGTCGAAATGCCGGCCGCACCCAACGAAATCGACCTCGCCATCCGCCGTGCCACCTTGGATCTCGGTGGCAGCGCCGTTTCGGCTGTGACGGTCAATGGCACCGTGCCCGGCCCGCTGTTGCGCTTCCGCGAGGGCGAGGAGGCTGTCATTCGCGTCACAAATCACCTTGAGGCCGAGGACACCTCGATCCACTGGCACGGGCTCATCCTGCCGCCCGCGATGGATGGCGTGCCTGGCGTGAGCTTTGACGGTATCAAGCCCGGCACGACCTTCACCTATCGCTTCCCGCTGAAACAAAGCGGCACCTATTGGTATCACAGCCATACCGGGTTTCAGGAGCAGGTCGGTGTTTTCGGTCCGCTCATCATCGATCCTATCGAGCCCGCGCCCTACGCCTATGACCGGGAATATGTCGTGATCCTCTCGGACTGGACCTTCACTGATCCGCATCTCGTTTACTCGCGCCTTAAAAAACAAAGCAACTACTACAACTATCAGCGCCGCACGCTCCCCGACTTGGTTCGCGATGCCGGCCACGATGGTTGGTCGGCCGCACTTGCCAGCCGCCGGGAGTGGGCGCGGATGCGCATGGATCCAACCGACATTTCCGACCTCACTGGCGCGACCTTCACCTATCTGGTCAACGGTCTCCCGCCCGCGGCCAACTGGACCGGCTTGTTCCGGCCGGGTGAACGCGTGCGCCTGCGCTTCATCAATGCCTCTGCCGCCACTTATTTCGATGTCCGCATCCCCGGCCTGCCGCTGACGGTCGTCCAGGCCGACGGCAACGACGTGCAGCCTGTCACCGTGGACGAATTCCGCATCGCCATCGCCGAGACCTACGACGTTATCGTCACGCCAACCGAGGACCGCGCCTACACTCTTTTCGCTGAGACAATGGATCGGAGCGGCTATGCCGCCGGCACGCTCGCGCCGCGTCAAGGCTTGACCGCATCGCTGCCGCAACGTCGCATTCGTCCGCTTCGAACGATGGCCGATATGGGCATGGATCACGGCGCTGGCACAGGCTCGATGGCTGGGATGCCGGGAATGGCGGCCGACGAACATTCGGGGCATGGTGGCCCGCCGACCCCGCCGCCGTCTGCCCACGCGGGGCATGACACGGCAGCGATGGCCGATAGGTCGAAGTCTGCTCCCGCGCCCGCAGTCGATCATTCTAACATGGCCGGGATGGCCGACACGCCCGGCATGATAATGCCGGCCACCCCGTCTGCGAGCGTTGAACACGTCGGCATGGCGATGCCCGCTGCGCAGCCTACCCCCGCGCCTGCGTCCATCCCGCACGGCCCCGACAATCATGGAGCGGGCAATGCGATGGTCGCGATGGCTCCGCGCAATCGACTGCACGAACGCGGCACAGGCTTGGAAGATGCGCCACATCGCGTGCTCGTTTACACCGATCTGCGCAGCCTCCAGCCGCGTCCCGAGGTGCGTCCGCCTGACCGCGAAATCGAACTCCACATCACCGGCAACATGGAGCGCTATATCTGGGGCTTTGACGGCAAGACATTTTCCGAGGCCGCCCCGCCCATCGCCTTCAAACTCGGCGAGCGCGTGCGCCTGACCTTCATCAATGACACGATGATGGACCACCCCATGCACCTGCACGGCATGTGGAGCGAACCTGACAACGGCGCCGGGGCTTTCCGTCCGAAAAAACATACAATCAACGTGAAGCCTGCCGAGCGCCTCTCGCTCGACATCGAAGCCGATGCGCCCGGTTTCTGGGCCATGCATTGCCATATCCTTTATCACATGGAAGCTGGCATGTTCCGCGTGGTGTCCGTGAGCTGACCAAGGAGCACCCGGCCATGAAACTTCGCTTTTTTTTCCTCCTCTCCCTCACCATCCCATTGTTGGGATACACCCAGACCCATTCCGGCCACGGCGGCAACGCCATGCCCGCCGAAAAACCGACTGCTACTGCTCCCGCTGCGACTGGCACTCCACCCCACCAGCTCTATGGCTGGGCTCCGCCGGTGGACGACCGGATGCGTTTCAACTACGTTCTCCTTGAGCGGCTCGAACTCAGCACCGGTGAGGCGCCCGATGCACTCCACCTCGATGCCCAAGGTTGGTATGGCGACGACCGCAACAAATTCTGGTGGAAAGCCGATGGCACCCATCAGACCCAGGGAACGTCCGCCGGTGAGGGCGAGTTCCAGGCTCTCTACAGCCGGCTCGTTGCGCCTTTCTGGGATTTTCAGGCCGGGCTGCGTTATGACCGCACGTGGGGACCCGGACCGGATCACGGCCGGGCTTTCGGCGTGATCGGTTTCACCGGGCTGGCCCCATACTGGTTCGAGGTCGAGCCCGCCTTGTTCGTGAGTGAGGATGGCGATGTGTCCGCCCGCCTCAGTGCAAGCTACGACGCACTCCTTACCCAGCGGCTTGTGCTCCAACCTCGCCTGGATGTGAATGTCGCGTTGCAGGATGTGCCGAAATTCGGGATTGGCAGGGGCTTTAACGACGTGGAGCTTGGACTGCGCCTGCGCTATGAAATCACCCGCGAACTTGCGCCTTACGTCGGGGTGACGTGGACGCGCCAACTCGGGGCAACTGCCGACCTCGCACGGGCCGCTGGCGCGACGCTTGACGAGGTGCGCTTTGTCGCCGGTGTGCGCGTCTGGTGGTGAAGCCCCACAACTCAGCTATACAATGAGAGCTCGACCCGACAATAAGGCGCCAGCCTGGACTGCAATTGCGCCCCGGTGCCGGAAAAAAACGGCGCGTGTAAGATTCCAGGATGGGATCCGTCTCCGGGATGAACCCACTCATCCCATGACAAAAATCAAAGAGACTCCCCCGGTCAGTGGCTGTCAGAACTGTTCCTGCCGCCGCGGCCCGCGTTGCCACTGCCACGCCCCCAACGTCCTGCTCGCTCTCTGGGACTACAGCCGCCTGCTCCGCCGTCGAAAAAACCGCAACTGATCCTCGCCATGAAACACGACCATTCCAGCCACGGCCACACTGATCACCATCACCCCCATCATGGACACGATCATGGGTCTCCCGATCACAGCGTGCAGCCGGCCAAGTCCGCGAAATACTTTTGCCCGATGTGCGAGGGCGTAGTGAGCGACAAACCCGGCGACTGCCCGAAATGCGGGATGGCTCTGGAGCGGAACCACGCTTGGGTGCCGCCGGCAACGGGCAAGACCATCTACACGTGTCCCATGCACCCTCAGATCCAACAGGACCATCCCGGCGATTGTCCGATCTGTGGGATGGCGCTCGAACCAGTTCTTCCCACCAACGACGATTCCGAAGAGGAGAATGCGGAGCTGCGCGACATGACGCGACGCTTATGGATCGGCGGTATTCTCACGCTGCCAGTGTTGGTTCTCGCGATGGCGCACCTGGTGCCAGCCTATGAGCATGTTGCCAACGGGACAATCAGCCGCTGGATCCAGCTCATCCTCTCGACTCCCGTTGTTTGGTGGGCCGGCTGGCCTTTCTTCGTCCGCGGCGCTCGGTCTATTCGCAGCCGGAATTGGAATATGTTCACCCTGATCGCACTGGGCGTGGGGGCAGCCTGGATCTACAGCGCGGTGGCCTTTTTCTTTCCGGGAGTCTTTCCGCCCGCGATGCGGCAGCATGGAGGCATGGTGGATGTCTATTTCGAGGCAGCGGCCGTCATTGTCGCGCTGGTGCTCGTGGGACAAGTGTTGGAGTTGCGGGCTAGGGCACGCACTTCCAGCGCCATCAAGGCGCTCTTGAATCTCGCGCCGCCGACAGCCATTCGTGTCACCGAGGCTGGTGATGCTGAGATTCCGCTTTCAGAGGTCAAAACAGGCGACCGCCTTCGTGTCCGCCCAGGCGGCAAAGTGCCGGTGGATGGCGCCATTGAGGAGGGATCGTCGTCGGTCGATGAATCTATGATCACTGGTGAATCACTCCCTGTGGAGAAGATGACCGGCGACCGAGTAACCGGCGGAACCGTGAATGGCACCGGGGGATTTATCCTCCGGGCTGACAAAGTGGGGGCGGACTCGCTCCTCTCGCGCATTGTGCAGATGGTGGCGGAAGCCCAGCGCAGTCGCGCGCCCATTCAGGGTCTGGCTGACAAGGTGGCGGGCATCTTTGTGCCGGCCGTGGTTGCCATCGCCGCGATCACGTTCGCCATTTGGTTCTTCTTTGGCCCCGAGCCGCGACTGGCCTATGCCATCGTCAATGCGGTGGCTGTGCTGATCATTGCCTGTCCCTGCGCCCTTGGTTTGGCCACACCGATGTCGATCATGGTCGGCGTCGGCCGTGGTGCGCAGGAAGGCGTGCTCGTGAAGAATGCCGAGGCACTGGAGCTCCTGGGCAAGGTCAACTGGCTAGTTGTCGACAAGACGGGCACCCTGACGGAGGGCAAACCACGCCTGGTCGATGTCGTGCCGGTGCCTGGTGTCGATGAAACCATCCTTCTGCAGGCCGCAGCTTCGCTCGAACGCTCATCGGAGCATCCCTTGGCCGCGGCAATCGTGCGCGGGGCGGGGGAACGAAAGGTTCAACTTCGCGAGGTGTCGGAATTCCGCTCCGTCACTGCAGGAGGCGTCGTTGGCTTGGTCGACGGCAGGAAAGTCCATGTCGGCAAACCAAAGTTTATTGAAGCAGAAGGTCTGTCGATCGACGCGAACTTTCGGGATCGAGCGACCGCGCTTCAGGCTGAAGGCAAGACGGTGCTTTTTGCAGGCCTTGAGGGGAAGTTCGCCGGTTTGATCGCGGTTGCTGACCCAATCAAGGAGTCGACCCCGGAGGCTATAGCGATGTTGCACGAACTCGGGGTGAAGTTGGTGATGGCCACTGGCGACAACCGCCGCACCGCCGAAGCCGTGGCGCGAAAGCTTGGGCTTGATCAATTCGAGGCCGAAGTGGAGCCCGCCGACAAGATCAAGCGGGTGAATACGCTCAAGCAGGGCGGCCAAGTGGTCGCCATGGCAGGGGACGGTATCAATGATGCCCCGGCGCTGGCGGCAGCCGACGTGGGGATAGCGATGGGCACCGGAACGGATGTCGCGATGGAGAGCGCCGGGATCACCTTGATCAAAGGAGACCTCCGAGGCATTGCCCGTGCCATCCGTCTGTCGCGCGCCACCATGCAAAACATCCGGCTGAACTTATTCTTCGCCTTCATCTATAATGCCGCTGGGGTTCCCATCGCTGCGGGGCTCCTCTATCCATTCTTCGGCATCCTCTTGAGCCCGATTTTAGCGGGGGCCGCGATGTCCCTGTCCTCCGTCTCAGTCATCAGCAACGCGCTGCGATTGCGGCGCGTGAAGCTTTGAAAAACTTCGGAGTCCGCCCCGCCCTGAAGCGCGGGCGCCACTCCGGTGGATTTGATGCTGTTGGCGCCGGCACGGTTTTGTCCATCAAGGGCTCAGCGAATCAGACAATTCATACGGCGACGGACATTGGGGCGTCTAGGCTGCCGAGGCGGGAGGCTTGGTGAGGTTGCCTTTAATCTTAACTGGCAGAAGGGCAAAGTTACGGTCGCACGGCTCAAGTTTCCACACCTCGACATGACGAAGGGGTGGCTGCTCGGTGGCAGCCAGGATCCGTTCTTTCAAGTCATCGTCAGCGCGACATCCAAGCCAGACTCTGTTTATTGCGGCAGCCCCGCTTTCTTGGCCCGCCAATGGCTCGGTGTTGCTCCAGAGGCGGAGATAATAGCGGCGTTTGCTGCCTTCGCCCTCATAACGAAAGGCCGGATGCGTAAAGTCATTGGAAATCGGGTGGATCAAGCGCCATTCCTTCTCGTTGCCCCATGCGCGGGCAGATTTCATCGCGAGCCAGGCCCGAATGGTGCGCCACATCTTTGCGTCGTTCCACTCATCGAATTCAGGGAGATCAATCAGCAGCCTCTTTTTGAGGTAGTTCACCGGGAAAAGCCATTTTGCCTCAGCGACCGCCGTGAAGAAGCGATGCCTTCCGTTATACTCTATGGCGTAACCCCGATGTTCGTTCCCGTAGGCGGCCCAATGACGAATCCCGACCTCACCGGTAAATTGGCTGTTCGAAAAAGCCGAGAAGCACGTGGCGCCAAGCGAACCAGAACCCAATGATTTGATCGAGCCAGCGTAAGAGCGCGCGTGTCCCGCCCACTGGTCCGGTGTTGCCCGAACCCGTGCCCGCAGTGCTTGTAGAAACGCTGCGGGATCCTTTTGGAACGAAGGCGAGCGGATTGCCATCGCCTTCATGAAGAGACCGGTCGGCGAACTTACGCTGCGGAGCATGACCTCCTCGGTGAGCGCCTCTGTCGCGATGCCCACCCACATTTCGAATGGATCGTTGAAAAATTTGGGCGGGGTGAGGTTGAGCCTTCCTTCGGTGAGTGCCGAGATATCGATGGAACCTGTGTCATCGGCCCGCCCCTGAAAGCGCCACAACCTCTTGGGCGGCCTATGGACAGGAAACTCCTTGAGGGCGGCAACCAACATGCCCGTAGGGGCCAACAGCGATTTTCGCTTTTTCGCCTGGAACTCTTGGTCTTGAAGACGACTTCTTGCGCTCAAGGGCATGATTTGAAGGTAAACGGTCATAGATTCGTCGCGAGGCGAAAGGGTAATGACTCGGTGGAACCTTGGTGGGACCCGCTCGGGATACGGCTGCTTGGACAAGCAAGCAGGCAACCATCGGCCGCTCATCGCTCCGTAGCTTTGGTGCATGAGCACCGCGCGATTCATCACCCCCGACGAGCGCCAGAAACTGTTGGCCCAACTGGCGAAACCGAGAGATGTCCTGTTTTTTCAGTTGGCCGTAAACACCGGCCTGCGCGTCTCCGAAATCTTGGGCCTTAGGTGGCGACATCTCATTCGGAACGGGGTGCCGGCGCCGGCTTTCGAAATACCGCGACGGAGCCTGAAGGGTGGGCGCTCGGAAAATCGTCGGCGCGTGTGCACGCGCCGCATCCCGATTAACGCCGCGGCGGCCGCGGCGATCAGAGAATACGCCTTCGCCGCCTTCGGCTCAGCCGAACCGCCTTTGGAGAGTTATGTCTTTGCCTCTCGCAAGAGATCGCCGGGCGTGATCTCGCGGAAGCAGGCGCACCGGATCATTGCCGACGCCGCTCGGCGCGCCGGGCTGGAAGGCACCATCGCGCCTCATTCGCTTCGCCGCGTATTCGCGCGTGCCTGCTATCACGCCACAAATCACGACCCCGTGGCCCTGCAGGTTTTGATGGGCCACGCCAATTTCCAAACCTCGGTGATCTACATCAAGCCCGATCCCTCGGAATTGGCGCACGTCTACGAGGGGCTTCATTCGCCGGCCGCCGAGGCCGCCGGTGCCAGCCGCCCCGTAACTCTCAACCATCATGCTCAATGACATCATCCGTTACAACGAGTCCGCGATCACCGACGCGTTCGCCCTCGCTCTCAAACGAGCCCGGAAGGAATCCGACGATCCTGCGCAATTGGAGCAGGTAATCTTCAACCTCGCAGCCACCGATATGCAGCTACTTGAACTTCTGGCGGATAATTCGAAAATGATCCTGGAATGCGCGGGCACGGTCTACAAGTTGCTGGCGCATGCGCAGCGCCGCGCGATTACCCCGGAGGCGCGGGTGCGAATCCGACTCTTGGCAACCAAGCTGGGCTTCTGGCCGCAGTTGCAGAAAGAAACACGCAGCCTGGAGTCGTTCACCCAGTCACAAAGGAATGCGCTGAAGGCGCTGCACGCGATCGCGGAACTGTCGCAGGACAACACGCATCAGTTCGCGGATATTTTCAGGTGCATGCCCCTCATTGTGGGTCCCAGCGGGGTCGGCAAGACGCACACCGTTCGGGCGTTCGCGGAGCAATTGGGCCGGCCAATGCTCCGGCTGGCCGTGGGGGACTGGATCGTGAGTGGCGCGGCCAAATACGAATGCACCTACCAGACGGTGCTCAGGCATCTCGATGAGCACGGCAAGCTGGTGATCTTCATCGATGAAATCTGTAAGCTCGGGCATCACCACGAAAACACCGCCTGGTCTGCAGCGGTTATCACCGAGCTGTTTGCCTTGCTCGATCGAGAAGTCAGCTATCAGGGCAACTCAGAATTGCCTTGGAAGCCTGGACATAGCGTGATGCTGAAGCGCGATGTCATCATCGTCGGAGCGGCCACCTTCCAGAATGTCTGGAACACGCTCAATGCGCCCAAGATGGGATTCACTTCCGCACCGGTCACCTCGGCGAGCGTGGTTCAGGCCGTGCGCAAGGCGCAGATCCTGCCCGTGGAGATGATGAATCGGTGGATGGATAACTGGCTGATAATCGAACCATACACCGTGGCAGACTTTGCCCGGATCATGAAGCAGCGGAAGATTTCGCGCCGCATTGTCGATCCGGTGAAGGCCGCCGCGTCCGGACTGAACTATCGCTACCTGGAGTCGGCGGTGACGAGCGATGCAGTGAGGAAGCAGATCAAGCGGAATGCCGCGCGTAACGCACACGCGGTGTCCCCCGACGTGGAGGCCGCTTAATGACCACGAACATGAAATCTCTTCGCGTGTTGCACTGCAGTGACCTCCATTTCGAAAAACGGTGGTTCGACTGGATCCGTCGGCAAAGCCACCTCTATCAAGCCGTCGTCATCTCAGGGGACCTGATCGGGCGCAGGAACGATGTTTCCATGCACGAGCAGGTGAGGTGGGTCACCCAATGGATTGCGACCTTTCCGGGCAGGCGGCTCATCCTCTGTTCCGGGAACCATGATCAAAGACCGGACGACGTGCCGCCGGCGCTCCAGTATTGGATGCAGGACCTCGACTACCCACACGTCACCACCGATCGACAGAATGTCCAGATCGGTGAGTGGAACTTCGAGTGCGTTCCTTGGAACGAGATGCCGATGCGTGGCGGACCGAGGCAGATAGCGGTCTGCCACTGCCCACCGGAGGGAGCAAAGACGGCAATCGCCGAGCCGGAGTGCGTGGATTTCGGGGACTTCGAATTGGGCGAATGGTTGAGACAACCGCAGGGCGATGCCAGCGCGGGATTTTTCCCGCCTGCGGCCGTCGTATTATCGGGCCACACGCATCGGCCGCGCCGCTGGTGGGATCGTGTGGGTGTCAGCAGCCACTCGTTCAATCCAGGAGTCGGGGCCTTGGCACCCCACGGAGCCCCGAATCATATCATCCTGGACCTGACGGCCCAGATTGCCGAATGGTGTTCCGCAAACGGACGCACCGAGAGAATCAGCCTGAAAGTGAAGGCCCCGGGGCCCTGAGGTCACCGCATTACCGGTGGCCTCACCGGGGCTGCATCGTGTTGAGCGATACGTCATCAGGCTAGTTGCCGGAACCGAGAAATCGAGCGTCGATATCAACTGCTCGACCGCAGACCGTATGGCCGGGGGCGGGCGGGTGAACGGTAACCGTCTTCTTAAGGTAGCCGCAGCGCAAACGGGGAGATATGCCACAGTCCTTCCTCGACTTGCCTTGAGTGCCTTGAACCCGGGTTTCGTCGAACTGCGTCACGATGCATTCAAGTCACTGGCCCGAGAACTATCGCTGATTTGGAACGCTCGAATGTTGCAGGTTCGGCCCTTGGCCAAACAGGTGAGCGTCCACCTCAAGGAGGCCTTTTCCGGGCGCAATAAGATCGGGTAGCGTTAATGGACGACTGGCAGCAGACAAAGCTGCTAGATGTTCGCTCTATAACAAAATCAGTGTATCGCGCCGTGTGAGCCTCAAATGCCGAGGCTCATGGCAGCGCAATATATTCACGGGAATCCTTGAGGTCGTAGCCGTTTTCCTTCGCGAGCTGCTTAACCTCGGGGGAACGACGATAGCGATTTTCATCGTCCATCGCGAGGAGCTCGCGTTCCGGGATGAAGCTGTCCAAGTCCAATTTCGCACTTGGCGTGCTGGCGGCTGCATAGGCGGGCGCGAGGGCCAAGAGAAAGTTAGCGATCCTGAACCCGGCCACGGGATGCTTCTTCAGCGCAGGCCGCATGGCCACGTAGGAGGCGAGCAACCTGGCCGGCATGTCCGGCCAATACATCGCCTCGACCTTTGCTGGCTCCTCGGGGTCAGTCACCAGCGCGCAAATGTGCGGGGACCCAATTTGCGGAGCGACTGGCAGCGTTACTGGGAAAAAATCTTGGGCGCTCAACGGCGGTAACGCCGAGAAGCCCGTGACGTTACCGTCGCTGGCGATAGCCTGGACTAGGGGCTCACTTGGCGAACCGAAAACTAGGGTCTGGAGGCCGAGGGGGCTCAAGTTTCCGGCGTGGGAACGATCGCCGGCGGTGAGGTAGCCGATGGCTGCGGTGGGATATTTGTTCATGATGATGGAGGGTTGAAAGTGCAGAAGCGCACTCCCCTGAATAGCACACCGATTGCGTCGACCTGCGGCATGGCTAATCGTGACCCACGCTCTTCGTGGATCAGCCATTTCGTAGCCTTGCTGGACGCTCCGCCTGGCCCTCGCCAATGCTTGCGAAGACGCCGTCACCCACTAACCAAAGCTTAACACCTTCTCGTCGTGCTCTGGCTCAAGAAAGAATGTGAGTGGCAGTCCGGAAATTGAGGCAAGGTCGCGGGGATTGAGCGATAGTTCCTGAGCGACTCTCGCGCCTGAAATCCCTTCACGCTCGCTTAAGGTGCGAAAGATTTGCTCAAGCAATATCGGTTTTTCAATTTCAAGAACGTCGTCGAGCGGCTCTTTTGTGCGCCAACGTTTTTGCGAGAGGCGCACATTAAGCGATGCGTAGGCGGCACGATCGATCTGCTCAAGATCGTAGCAGCGGCGTATCATCGCCGCGATTGACACATGCCACTTGCGCTTCAGAAACTCAAAATATCCGAGCGTCGGCGCCATCAGGTCGTTAAGAAATGCTTGTGCCGGCAGTAAGAACGACGATGCGAAGCGGTTCGCTTGGTCTTCGAGGATCTTCGCGTCAGCGAGTGCGTCATAGCGCTGAGTGCTGACTTGGGAATGGAGCACGATATGCCCCAGTTCGTGAGCGAGGCTGAAATACTCCCGGACGCGCGATGGTTCATCACGGGCAATGATTGCGCACAGTGGTCGGCCAAGCTCGGTATGCTGCGAGAGGCCGTCCATCTTCACGTTTGCAAGACTCGCGTATCGAAGGATTGCGATACCGGCCTTCTCTAGCGTGCGGACAAGATTGGTGATCGGCTGCGTCCCAAGACCCAATTTCTCTCGGACTGACAGCGCGATGGCCTCGATCTCCTTGTCCGTAAGCGCCTGTGGCTCTTTGATGCTGCGAAATGCTTCGAGAAAAGTTGGCTGGGGCGTCTGCAGATGCCGGTCAGCATAGATCAAGCATTCCGCCATCCACGCAAGCCGCGTTTCTGCCTGTTCAGCCGCCTTCTGGGTTAGATTTGACGGAGCTCGAAATAGTCTGGGACCCGCGAGACGTGCACCTACCAAAGAGGGCCGAAGAAAATATGACTCTGGAAATTCGAGCGCCGCGGCAAGCTTCCCAAGCTGGTCCGGGCTGGGCGTGGTGTGCCGGTTCTTGTATTCTGAAAGAGTGCTGGTTTTGACGACGGCGGAATCCGCCAACGCCTTCCATGTCAGGCTACGCGCCTTGACCGCCTCTTCCAGTCGTTCCGGGTAGAAGTCTGGAGTAGAAACTGCGGGCATGGCTTATTGAGCTTGCTCGTCAGCGTCAGGTTCCCGCTTGGGCGGCAGATCGATGGTGTCCTCATCCTTGAGCAAGGTCCCTTGATGGATGCCGGTGGCCTCGGCGATAGCGACCTCAAGATTGCAAGAAGCAAGCACGTTGCCCTGCTCGCTCGAAGGCAGGATGAAGTAGATAGGGCCAGCCTCGCGCTTGTTGGTCGCTCCGTCCTCGTAGAACAAGATGACGTATGCATCCGAGGCCGCGACGGGCTTCTCCTCCGTGAAAAGAGCCATCTGCCCAAACGGCAGGTTGATGCTCGTCATTTGACGGCGATAGTCGGCTTTGACCATCTGCTCGCGCAGCGGCTGGTAATTGTTGAAGTGTTTGACGTGAAGGACGAGGCCATTCGCCTCGACCTCAAGGAAGTGGTAACCGTTGGAGAGCGTGCGGGCGCGCACCGTGAGACCCAGGTCGTGGGCGAGCTGATGCAGATGCTCGAAAACGAGCTTGTTACGCTCGTGCGGCTGCATGTTCGACCAATACGGCAGCATATGCTCCTCACCGGCGCGGGGCGCCTCCTTGAAGGCCTGTTCATAACTATCGTTGACGAAAGGCCGCACGGCGTTGAGGAACGCGGCGGGTAAGCGGGCCGCAAGATACGCGGCAAAAGAGGGAGATTTGTCAGGAGCCGAGGCGGCGACGGTTGCCATTGTGATTTAATTATCGATACAAAATGTTCGGGTATCACAACAGAAATCGTTTTTAGTTCGGCTTTTTTACATATAAACCGGTTCTGGCCGCCAAGTAGAGGTCTTCAGCATGGTGGCAGCCTGAAACCAATGGTGCACCTCACACTCCTCCCTTCATGAGGGAAAATTGAGTGGAATTCCACCATGGGGCGACGGTCATTCCCGGCGCCAACGACGGCGCTCAAAGGGGTGCTATTAAATCAGGATGCCTGACTTTGATCACCCCTTCCCCGCCATGTCCGTTGACCCGGCGCAAGCGTGCTTCGTTTTTCCATTAGACAGTGCAACCCCAGAGGTCATTCCGGCAGCGGATCTCTTGCCGCCCAACACCGCGCCAGGCGCTGATGTTTACGACCTGGCCCAGCCCAACCTTGTAGTTCGCCCCCGGCGACAACCGCCGAAGCGAGCGAGGATCTCGTTCGTGGCGCCGGCGCGGCTCAAGGCAAGACTGGACCGGACCGCACATGATCTGGATCGCAGCAAGACGACCCTGCTGCGCGAGGCCGTGGGAAACTTTCTCAAGGCACTGGATGAACGCGAAGGGAAGTCATGAAGCCGCACACCACCCCGGGGGTGAAACGCAAGCATCGCGGCTCAATCCGAACCCAGAGTCGCGTCCGTTATCTCACCGCTGGCCTAGCCGCCGCGCTGGCGGACCCGGCGATGCGCGATCACGTCGCCTTGCTCGGAAAACTTTTCCGCGGGCGCCGCGGGGCCAAGGTGACCACCGTGCACCTGACCCGGGCCCTGGCCGCCGCCCATCCCACGACAGGACGGATCTTGCGCGCACGGGTCAACACCGGCACGCGTCAGGAGGGGGAGAGCCGGGTCGCAAATACCTGCTACGGCTTTGATGTAACACTGTCGGCCGACAAATCAGTTTCAGTCGCCGCACTGCTTCTAGGTGACAAGGTTGTCCTGGCGACCGCGCTCGCCGCCATGATGAGTGCCGGCCGCTGGCTCACGCAAAAGATGGACCGCCGGATCCGCACCGGCGGGCAGAACCGCACGGTCGAGACCGGGCTGGGTGCAGCCTTTCTTCTGCCGGAAAAAGCCGGTCGCGACGGTCAGCCGCAACTTCACGCGCACATAATTTTCCCGAACCTCACGAGTTTTCCTGACGGTGATCGCACCCGCTTCTGCGCCGCGCACTTCCAGCGAATCGCCCAACTTGCCCTTGCCGCCCAGCGGCGGGTGCATGCCCAGCTCCACCGCGACTTGGTTCGGCTCAACTATGCTGCGGACTTTACTACAGGCGTATGCCGGCTGACGAGCATTCCCCAGGCGCTCTGCGACCAGCTCTCGCCCGCCACCCAGCGCATTCATGCGACTGCCCGCCATCGCAGCGGCGCCGGCACACGCACCTCACGGCGTCTGGCCCGGATGCGGGAGGACACTCACCTCTTTCATCGTCCGCCCAAGACGCTGAAAACGTTGGCCCAGTGGCAGGCCGATTGGGCGCTCTCTCTCCAACCCCAGAAGCTAAACACGATCAGACGCGCCTACGCCGCAGCCCGCTTCAATCCGCCGCCGATCGCCTCCCAACCGACTGACGCGTCGGATTCATTTACCGTCCCCGTCCCCACGCTCCGCGGTCCCAGCGCGGAGGAGGCCGAAGTGTTGCTGCGTCCGCGCCGGGCGCGCGAGCGCGACGAGGATGATCCGACGCTCACGGTCCGCCAATTGGTTGGTTCGTTTCGGCAAAAGTTCGAGCGGGAGTGCCCGTCGGCCCGTCGGCCCGAAACAGTCGAGGTGTCCTACTTGTGCCCGGAGGCGACCCCGCACCTCGTAGAATTCACAGAAGCTCTCCGGTCCTCGCTGCGCCGGATCTTCCCGCGTCTTGTCGTGCACCAAGCCTTTACGGCCGAGTCCGTGGCGAGTTTTACGGTCATCGGGGAGGCGGCCTCAAATCCGGCCGTCCGGGAAATCATGCTCCAGGCAACTCGGAAGCTTGAACAAGAATTGGCGCGACCTGAGATCCGCGCCGGCTGGCCGGCACTGACGCGTTGGCTGAGTCACGCGAACATTGCTGCCCCGCGTCAGAAAACCAAACCCACGCCGGCAGGCATTGCCATCCCGACAAGCAATACTGGGCGGGTCATTACACCGCAAAAGCTTGTTTCGGCCACACCTCGCCCAGACCCGCAACCAGTCGTCCCCAGGAAGCTGGCACCTGTAATCGCCCCGCCCATCACGGTGCCAGATGCGTCTGAAATCGAACTCCTGCCATGAAAACTAATCCTGGCCCCGAACCGGACCAGCGGCCCCTCTTGCTCTTTTTCCCCTGCACCCGGCAGGTCTATGACTGGTTCGCCAGCCAAGTGGATGTTGGCCATCCCCCGGTAACAACGGAGCTTTTGCTGCGGCAGAGAGCGTTCGAATCAGATCCAGCAAACGGCATCGACCGGCGGGTCACCTGCCACCTTTGCGGGAAGGCGGAGGCCCGCTACATCATTTGCCGGCGAAAAGGGCAGGAGACAGACCTGCTTTTTCCCCGCCGCTTTCCACTCACCAAGCATCTTCACCTCGCGACGTGCCCCTCCTTTCAGCACGAAACAATGGGGACCGCGCCGGGTTCGGCCGACAACGATGGACAAAAGCCGACGCGTGCGGCACGGGGAGATTTTGCGGCTCTCTGGACCCCACAGATCGATCCAGAACTGCTAGTCGTGCCCGACGCGCGGGTTAAGCGGGTGCGGTCACACTTGGCCCATTCGCCGGTCCAGCGCACCCGGACCACCCGGCCAAACATCAGCCTGCGGCGCTTCGCGAGTGAGCTTTTGCAGCGTGCGGGCGTCTGCGACTGGCGCGCGTCGTTCCAGGCCAGCCGAAGCGAACGGGGTTTCAACGGCCTGATCCTAGGCGCCCTCTCAGCACTTAACGAAGGTGAAAAAGACGGGAAGGCCGCCGCTCTGTTGCGGGGCCTGCCTTCGGCCACTCAGATCGTTCCCTGGTCGTTCCTCGATCCGCAATATCCGCAAAGGATGCCGGACTCGGTTGCGACATGCGTCGGATTCGGGTTTATCGAATCACTTGGCATGCCAAACCGCCACGGCGCACGCGCGATGGCACTACGCAATTTTACCGGCCTGCCGGTTTTGGTGCCGGCTGCGGTGCTAGCGAAAGAGGCGGCTGATCCGCGCAGTCCTTTCTATCCCGGCGCACCCACGAGCAACGTATGGACCATGTTTGTTGCCGAATCGTTCGGCGGCGTTTGGAAAATTCACCATCTCACATGGTTTCGGCTCTCTGCCCGCGGGTTGATCCCGATCGACAGTAGATTCGAGGAGATGATGATCGAGCGCATGATCGGTGAGCGCCGGTCGTTCCGCCGTTGGCTTCTGCCACCACCCGAGCTTCGCGGGGAAAAATGGATACCCGATCTTCAATTGGTCAGCGACGGCAAGTATGGGGTTTTTGTCGAGGTGGCTGGGCGCATGGATGATCCTGCATACTTCGCGAACATCCGTCGCAAAGAGGAGTGGTTGGGGTCACGGCTACTCGTATGGGACACCCGCTCGCCACTGCGGGAATTCGTCCTGCCGGCACAATGAAGTCGGCAATAAACGCCGCGGCGCTGTGCGGATGAGCAGCTAAGGCTGCCAAGGTTGGGGCGGTTTGCGTTTGCGCTTCTTCCCATTGGCAATTGCCGCGGCTATCTTTGCCTTGGACCGAGACTTCCCACCGAGGCGGCCGTTGGCTCTCGCGGCCTTTGTTTTTCTCCGTGATGTTGCCCGACCAGCAATAACGAGATGATCGTAGCTTGGCGGGCTGGCGTGTGGTGGTTGAACAGTGGCCGCGAGAGCACGCAAAGCATCATCATGCTGCAGTATCTGATTCACGCCCTTGATCTCATTGCGGAGAAAATACTCGCCCTCTCTCGGCAGCCCTTTTTTTCGATTCGCCTCCGTCTTGGACCGCTTTCTAGTGCGGGCCCATTGCTCAATCGATGACAGACCCTGAATTGAATAGAAGAACTTCAATTTAGGCAGCGCCAGTTCAGCGGCGACCGATTCCCACTCCTTTTCGACGGTCGTGAGGGCTTCGCGTGCGGATTGGAGGTTTGCAATGATCCCATCGAGCGTCGCCATAAGCCAAGCCAACATTAGCTTGGCTTGGACCTCCAGCCTGTTTTGGCCCGTGCCAGTATCCCGCATGGCAAAAGACAATATCAGTTCCCAACGATGCGCGCGCGAAGGTCCGTTCTGCTGGCAGTCCAAAAATGCGCTCCGCCTGATCGAGGACGCGTGCGACAGTCGCCCTGACAAGGCCTATGTCCTGGCCGTTTACCTCGCCCTGACGTGGCACGCCTCGAATCGTCAGTCGGAGGTGTTTAGGCTGGAGAAGCGAATCCTGGCGGCAAAGGCAGGCATTTGCTACCGTAAGGTGGCGGACATTTTGAAGCTTCTCGTCCAACTCGGGCTCATTACCTCGGAAGCTGAATATATCGAAGGCAGCCTGGCCCAGGGAGCCAATACCTACACCTTGTGCTCTGCCGGGATTACCCCGTGCATGGAAAGCACTGCCCCCATGCATGGCTCGAAAAACGCCGCCGTGCCGAGACTAGGAGAAGAATCTTTAGTAGAATCATCAGAACAATCTATTGCGCCTGACGGCGCGGCTGGGGAAGGGATGAAATCCAACCAGCCAGGCATAAAGGCCCAGCAGTCAAACCAGCGGGATCTAGCCCTGCATGCGCTGGCCGCCGTAGGCGGCGCCGATCCGGCGCAAGTGACCAAGTCGGCCTGGGGAGCCATCGCCAAGGCCCTGAAGGAAATCCGTTCTGTTTGCCCAACGGTGGCGCCGGAAGAAATCAAACGCCGCGCCCAAAATTACCGCGGGCACCTGCCGACCGCGATGCTCACCGCGAGCGCGCTCGCCCGGCACTGGTCGACCTGTGACCGCCCGCCGGCGTCCGCAAACCCCTCTCCGCAATCCAATCGAAGCTACCAGCCGTTTAAGAAATGAAACTCTCCGACCATCCAATCTCCCTGGCCAACGAACAGCGGGTTCTCGCGTGTGAGATCGACCGGGGCACCGAAGCCCTGCTCACCATCATCGAGACCGGCATTACCCCAGCATCATTCGCCGACCCATTTTGCCGCCGCATTCACGAGACCGTCCTTGGTCTGCACGCCACCGGTCTGCCCTTTGCGCTCCAGGACATTCTGGAATGCATGAAACCCTCTTTCACGGAGGCCTCATCCCTCATGGACATCACTCGCTCGCCGAACGAATCGATGATCGTCCTGCCGCGCCTCTGCTCTGAGCTCCGCTCCTTAGAATGTCGCCGTCGAACGATGGTGCTGACTGCCAAGCTCAGCACGGCCGCGAAGGACGATCCGGAACAGATGTCGGGGATTATCGGGGAACTCCTCGCCACTCATGCTGACACCGCCAAGGCCATGTCTTGGTCCAAGATTTGCGACGCAGCCACAGCCGGAGCCATTGATGCGATCAATGGCAAGACCGACACCACCGCACTGGTGTCCTGGGGCTGGCCGCAGCTTGATCAGGGGTTTGAAGCCATGGCTAAGGGAGAGCTGGTGGTCATCGCCGCCCGGCCTGGTGTTGGAAAAAGTTCCCTGGCGCGAGCGGTCGCTTCGGCAGCCGCGATCCGAGGCCAAAGTGTTCTCTTTGAGTCGTTGGAAGTTTCCGCCCAACAAATGGTGAACGGCATGGCGACCAGTCTTAGCGGTCACTCATTCAAGGAGTTGCCGGATCTTCTTCCTACTCACCAGCAGCGCTTCCTCCAATCGATCACAACGTTGCGCGAGGCGCCCATGCAGGTGCACCAAGATCGCACCATGGCGGGTATCATCGCGCGCACCAAGGCGACCCACGCTCAAGCGCCCTTGGATGTGTTGGTGATCGACTACCTCGGCCTAGTTGCCGACTGCGAGCCAGCCAAAGGGCAAACGAAGGCCCAAGCGGTGGGAACCGTCACCAAGGCGCTTAAGCGTCTCGCGATGGAGCTGCAGATCGTTGTGATCTGCCTCTCCCAGATTAACCGGCAGTCGGTCAACGAGGGTAATCGTGAGCCGCGCCTATCCGATCTGCGCGACAGCGGGGACATCGAGCAGGATGCCGACCGCGTATGCTTCATCCATATGCCTGATGAGTGCCCGTTCACTAAGCGAGCACAGAGCCACCTTGACGACGTTAACGAACGCCCCCGCTTTGGCTGCGCCCTCATCCAGGCCAAGGGACGTAACTCCGGCACTGGATTCGGTGCCGTGTGGTTCAATCGCCGGCTGGCCCGATTTGAGTTTGAGTGATGTCACCACTCAGCAAACGGACGAGTTTCCCTCTGCTGGGCGCTCATTGGAGGCCTCGATATGCTTGGAAGTTGAAGCTGGTTTTCGCTAACCGGCCCAGCTCCTCGTATTTTACTCTTCGGTCGCTTACGCGGTCGACCGCCGAGCTTACCATTTGCACGAGCCGTATCCTGTTTCAGCGGCGATTTCGACGTGCCCCCCTTGCGGCCATTTTCTATCGCCGCTAACCTCTTCTTTTCGCTGCTTATCCGGCCAGCCCGGACGTGCCCCAAGCTCCGCCGGTGGGGCCGGGCATCGGTCAGGGTATTGTGCTTCACGTAGGCCAGCCTGATTTTTTCGTCCTCCGCGCAGGCTGCCATCGACTCCAGATGCCTCCTAACCCGGCCGAAATCCATCTGGGGGTGATGGAGACTGTTGGCCGCCGTCTCGGCGGCACGTTTTAGCTTCTGCGCAGCTTCCCGGAGAGAAGCGGCAAACTCACGGAATGCTGGGTTCGTTGATTTCCCCGGGGTCATTGGAATAGCATAAATTTTACAAAAATCTTTTGGGCGCTAAAAATAACCCAAGCTAAGATATGGACTATAGCAATATGTATCTTACTAATTAACAATCATAAATGTGAGATAACCAAAGCCACCACAATTAGCTGACCTCGGAGCTTTCTCGCATGAAATCCATCATGCAGAACGCCCCCTCCGACGAAAACCTTCCCAGCAGCTCCGGCCGCACCAAGCGCAAGTCGCGCGACCTGGTCGCGGCACTGACACTTCGCCCAGCCGAGGTGTTCGCACTCTATGGCATCCCGACGAGCACAATCTGTGTGCTGTGCAAGCACCCCAACCCGGCGCACCGCCTGCCGTCACTGAAGATCCCAGGCCGTTGTGGCCGTAAGGGAATGCGGCTTATTCGCCATGACGCGCTCCGCGCCTATTTTGCAAAGTGGGACGATTCGGGACAGGCTGCTTAACCAACCAAACCGGGGCCGCTTCCGCCGAGAAGCGGCCCTAGCAGATGGTTCTTATCCATCACAATTGTGCATCAATAGCCCCTAATTGAATCTAATTGTAACTCTATTCCTACAATTCTATTACGTTACGCAAAAATTGTTTAATACATAACTACACAGATAAACATAGTTTTTCTAATTCGGATAACATAATGATATCTGTTACCAAAACATAGTTTATTATATTGATAAAACATAGTTCTTTATTTGAATAAAACAAAGTCGATGAACACGCCCCAACAAGCTCTAGCCGCCGCACTTCAACGAGTGCGTGACCGTTCTACTGGCGAAGTCGTCCGTGGCCCGGACATATCTCCGCCAGATCGTCGCTTGCTGACCAAGCGAGGCTTTCTCGTCGAGATCATCAAAGGCTGGTATGCTCTAACAACCCCTCAAGCAGAACGGGGCGACACAACTTTCTGGCACGTCCACTTCTGGGGGTTTGCCAGTGTCTATCTTCGGCATCGCTTTGGCCCCGACTACAGCCTCTCGGCTGAGCACTCGCTCGATCTGTGGACCGGAAACACCCAAACCCCGGCGCAGCTAATCGTCATCGCTGTCAAAGGTGGCACATCCACGCTGCAGTTACCGAATCACACGTCGCTGCTGATTTACGCCGACAAGAAAAACCTGCCTAAGCCGACAGAAATCCTGCAAGGCGTGCAGGTCATGCCCCTAGCCCTCGCCTTGGTGCGCGTCAGCCCGGGTTTCTTTCAACATTCAGCCACCAATGCAGAAATTGCCCTCCGCCTTGTGCGCGCGGACGATCTCAGTCGGACCATTTTGAGCAACCCTGGCACCACGTCGGCCGCCGGTCGCCTGGTGGGTGCATTCCGTCATTGTGGACTGACCGATCCGGCCGATCGCCTCGCAGCGGATCTGACCGCGGCCGGCCTCGACATCAAAGAAACTAATCCGTTCGCCGCGCCACCCCGCCTGCCGGCCGGTTTGCTCTTCACCTCGCCGCATGTGGGCCGACTGAAAGCCCTGTGGCAACACATGCGGCCGACGGTCCACGCACTCTTTCCCGCAGCACCTGGATTGATGCCGGCCGAGGCCTATCTCAATCGCTTGGCTGAAATCTACACGCATGACGCCTACAATTCGCTTTCGATCGAAGGCTACCAAGTAACCCCGGAATTGATCACTCGCATCGCCAGCGGCGAATGGGATCCTGAAGCTAACGGCGTGGACCAAGCACAGGTGGATGCAATGGCTGCGAAAGGTTACCACGCGGCTTTTCAAGCCGTCACAGCGAGTCTCCGCGCAATCCTCCAGGGGAAACCCGCTCCTGTGATCATCAACCACGACCTGCCGGATTGGTATCGGGCACTTTTCAGTCCGTCGGTTCAGGCAGGTCTGCTCCCGGGCTATGCTCTCGCCGGCTTTCGCAACCGCGCCGTCTTTATTCGGGGCTCCGAACATGTGCCACCGCCTCATGAGGCGGTGCCGGAGTTGCTGGACACCTTGTTTGAGCTTTTGGCCGCCGAGCCGTCCGCCGGCGTGCAAGCGATCCTCGGTCACTTCTTCTTCGTCTACATCCACCCTTACTCCGATGGCAACGGACGCATAGGCCGGTTCATCCTAAACGCCCTGCTGGCTTCGGGCGGCTATCCGTGGACCGTCATTAGGGTGGAGAACCGCAAGGCCTACATGGCAGCCCTGGAGAATGCGTCAGTGCGCCACGACATTGGCGACTTCACCCGCTTCGTCGCCGCTGAAATGGTGGCCTCGGCCAAACTATGAGCTACGCGAGGGAATGAACGGCTAAGCCAACTATTTGCTAGCTATCACGGCCGGTTTCTTCGTGCGCCGGGGCGCCGGCGTCACGTCACGCAGGTCTGGAATCTTGAGCAACGCTTCCGTCATTTGGACGTGATCCTCGGCCGTGTATCCCCGACTGATGTCTACGTCCTCATGACCAACTAGCCGCATCCTGGTCATTTCTGGCACCCCACGGGCGTTCAACCAGGTCGATAGAGAATGTCTGAGTGAATGTAGCGAATACTCGGCCAGCTTTCGGCCAACTTTGGCCGGTGCATCCTTATCGGCTCCCTCAGCAACGATTCGCTTCATATAGGGCTGAGAAAGGCCAATCCGTGGCAGGACCGTTTCGCGGAAGCACTTGGAGAGGGTTCGCCCAGTCTGCTCGGCAATGTGCGGCATTACCGGCCCCTTCTTGAGCGTGGCCCGGCGCCTGACGATCACCAGATGGCGATGCAGGGCAGGGTGAATCGGCACGTAATGGATATCATCCGATTTTGTGCGTTTCAGTCCGATGCGCCTATTCTCAAAATCGACCCCATTCCACGGGAGTTTGGCCACTTCCTGCTGACGGCCGCCAGTATAGCCAAGAATCAGCAGGAAGGTCTGCCAGTCAGGATCCAACAACTGGCCACGTCTTGATTTCTCGGTCGGATGAACCGCCTTGATGAGAGTCGCGAATTCTTCGAGCGAGAACGCCCTGCGGGTTTGCGGCCTGGCCGTCTTGCCCTTGATCCGCAACCCCCGCGCCGGATTCACCCGGAGGACCTGATTCATCACAGCCGACTCAAAGGCCTGGCCGAGGATGCTCAGTGCCTTGTTGATTGTCGCTGCACTTTTCCCGCGGAGAACCTCCTGATCGCGGAAATCCCGAACGACATTGTGTGTTACGGTAGCCAGAGAAACGAGATTCCTGCCTTCCGTGAACGCCAAAAAATCGTCGATGACCTTTTGGTAGTTACGCTTGGTTTTGTCCGCGATGAAGGGCTTCCGCGAATCGAACCAACGCTGGATGTGCTGGCGGGTCGTTAAGGTCTGGCCGGTATCAACGTTTGTGATGACCGCAATGGTATCCAGGAACTTCCGGGCCGTGGCCTCCGTGTAGTGCTTAAGCGCAGCCGCCTCCGCCACCGTCTCGTAGGCCCGCGCCAACGTCTCGGCATCATTTTTGTCGTATAGCCCCGACGGCTGTTGAACCCGCCTAAACTCCGGCCGGTTCTTGGCGTCGATCTTTCCCGTTGGCATTTTGTAACACAGGTAATACGGTCCGTCTTTCCGCATTTGTTTCACAGAAGCCATAACTGCATTACACGGGACACTACACAAAACGCCAGATTTATATCATTTACCTAGTTCACTCTCCTCTGAAGAGAGTCTGAAAAAGCATCCGGGACTCCTCCCCGTGGGGACGCCAACGAAAAGCCCACCAAGCCGTTGCTGGTGGGCTTTTTGTTGGCGGAGCGAAGCCGTTTGAACCCCGACCCGTGAGCTGCTTCACCCATCTCCTGCGACCGCCCTCCCTTTGAAAACCCCCGATCCCCAACCAGCCGCGCCGACCCCCGCCGTGCGCTGGGCGCTGGCCGCGCTTTCGCTGTCGATGCTGCTGTCCTCGCTCGGCACCAGCATCGCCAATGTCGGCCTGCCGACGCTGGCGCGGGCGTTCGCCGCCTCCTTCCAGGAAGTCCAGTGGGTCGTCCTCGCCTACCTCCTAGCCATCACCACCCTCATCGTCAGCGTCGGTCGGCTGGGCGACCTCCTCGGCCGGCGCCGGCTGCTGCTGGCGGGCATCCTCCTCTTCACGACCGCCTCGGTCCTGTGCGGTCTCGCGCCCACGCTCTGGCTGCTGGTCGCCGCACGGACGGCCCAGGGCCTCGGCGCGGCCGTCATGATGGCCCTCACCCTGGCCTTTGTCGGCGAAACCGTCCCGAAGGAACGCACCGGCCGCGCCATGGGCCTGCTCGGCACGATGTCCGCGATCGGCACCGCGTTCGGGCCGTCGCTGGGTGGCGTGCTGATCGCCGGCCTCGGCTGGCGCGCCATCTTCCTCGTCAATGTCCCGCTCGGCCTCGCAACCCTGTTTCTCGCCCGCCGCCACCTGCCCGCGGACCGCGCGCGTCCGGCGGGCGACCGGCCGGGCTTCGACCAGCTGGGCACGCTCCTGCTGGCGCTGACGCTCGGCGCCTATGCGCTCGCCATGACGATCGGGCGCGGCCGTTACGGCCCGCTTAACCTGGCCTTGCTGCTGGGCGCAGTCGTCGGGCTCGGACTCTTCCTGCTGGCCGAAACGAGGGCCGCCTCGCCACTCATCCGCCTGGCGATGTTCCGCGACCGGAGGTTGAGCGCGAGCCTCGCCATGAGCTCGCTGGTCTCGACGGTGCTGATGGCGACGCTGGTGGTCGGGCCGTTCTATCTCGCCCGCGGCCTCGGGCTCGAGGCGGCCATGGTGGGTGTCGTCCTCTCGGTCGGCCCGCTCGTCGCCGCGCTGACCGGCGTGCCCGCCGGCCGGATCGCGGACCGTTTCGGCGCGCAACGCATGACCGTTGCCGGGCTCGCCGGCATCGCGACCGGATCGATCGCGCTGGCCCTGCTGCCCGCGCCGCTCGGCATCGCGGGCTACGTCATCCCCATCGTGATCATCACCGCCGGCTACGGGCTGTTTCAGACGGCCAACAACACCGCCGTCATGGCCGGCGTGAGCGCGGACCGGCGGGGCGTCGTCTCCGGCCTGCTCAACCTGTCGCGCAACCTCGGGCTCATCACCGGCGCGTCCGTCATGGGCGCGGTGTTCGCGCTCGCCGCGGCGACGACCGACCTCACCACCGCGTCACCCGGGGCCGTGGCCACCGGCATGCGCGTCACCTTCGGCGTCGGCGCGGCGCTGATCGTGGCCGCGCTGGCCCTGGCCCTCGCCAGCCGGGGCCAAACCCCGGATCGGGATTAACGCAAAGTCGCCAAGGCGCAAAGACGCCCCGCCTCCTTCTTCGCGCCTTTGCGTCTTCGCGTGAGAAAATCAGGCTGCCTCGAACCGGTCCTTCAGCTTCAAAAACCGCTTCTCAAACCAGTAGAACGACATCGTCGCCAGGGCGAGACTCACGCCCACTTTCCACCCCAGCCGCACGACCAGCGGCGCGTCGGGGATGACCTTCTCCACGGCGAAATATACCGGCAGGTGCAGCAGGTAGAGGCCGTAGGAGATCTTCCCGACAAACACCATCGGCCGCGTCGCGAGCACCGGCGCCAGCAGCGAATGCCGGCCCAGCACCAGGTCCGCCAGCACCGTCGCCGCCAGGCCGGCCACGAGCACGTAACCGATCCAGCCCATCCACGGGCTATACCACGTCACGATGTTGGGGATCAGGAACAGGGTCGTCAGCGCCAGCGGGGCAAATACGCGGCCGAGGACCTGGCTCACGCCGTCCGGCAGCTTCCCGGCCTCCACTGCCTGCACGAGATACGATAGCGCGGCGCCGGTCATGAGCGAGTCCATGCGCGTATCGAGGCCGAAGTTGATGCGCTCGTCCGTCCAGACGCCGACATGCCACGCGCGGTAAACCGCGATGCCCGCCGCGCCGGCCAGCAGCAGCCCGGCCTTCGTCCCCGGGGCGCGGACGCCGCGCTCGATCCCGAGGATGACCAGCGGCCAGATAAGGTAGAACTGTTCCTCGATGGCCAGCGACCAGCAGTGGTTCAGCCATGTCATGTAATGGCCGTAAAGCGCCTGCGCCCAGTTCGCCGTGTAGCTCAGCGCCAGGGCGAGGTCGGTCCCGGGAAACGCCTCGCCGAACGCCGGCTTCGCCACGGCCACCACGGCGCAAGTCAGGAACAGCGCCGGCGCCAGCCGCAGGAAGCGCCGCGCGTAGAAATTCCGGAAGCTGATGGCGCCCGTCCGCTGCCGTTCCGTGCGGAGGATGGTCGTGATGAGGAATCCGCTCAGGACGAAGAAAATGTCCACGCCCACCCCGCCGCTGCGGAACCACGTCACGCCGCCATGCGCGCAAAGCACGATGCCGACCGCGATCGTGCGCAGTCCGTCCAAGGCGGGGTAGTAGGTGTGACGCATTCCGGCGTTAAGCTTTAGGTTTTAAGATTTAAGGGGAGCGAAATCTGGCGACAGGCCGCGAACGCACATGGAATTTCCCAAGATGTGCATCTTGGGGGCGGGGCGCCGGCATTGTTCATTTTTCATCGTTCACTGTTCATTGTTCATCTGGCCGAACAATGCCCGGGCCGGCTGGTTCGATATGACAAATGAAATTCGCCTCCCCTCTCGCGATCTTCGCGCCTTCGCGTGAAAAATGCCTTTAACCCTCAGGTTTCAGGTCTCAGGTTTCAGGTTTCCGTCTTTTATGAATTTCGCCGAGATCTCCGCCGCCCTCCCGACCAAAGCCGCCACCACGCTCGCGGATATCACCGCGCAGCTGCCAGCTGTCAGCGGTCAGCCTTCAGCTCCCCACTCTCAACCCTCAGCTCTCAACTCTCAACTGCCCGCGCCAGTCCACCTGGCGTCGGGCAAAGTCCGCGAGATCTTCGACCTCGGCGACGCCCTCCTTCTCGTTGCCACGGACCGGCTGTCGGCGTTCGACGTCATTTTGCCCGACGGCATCCCGGGCAAGGGCGCCATCCTCACGCAGATGAGCCACTGGTGGTTCGCGCAGACCGCCCACCTCATCTCCAACCACCTGCTGCCCGACCAGGCCGGGGAGTTCGCCCGCCGCGGCCTGACCAACCGCGACCTGCAGCTCCGCAGCATGATCGTCCGCAAGCTGAAGCCCCTCGCCATCGAGTGCGTCGCCCGCGGCTACCTCATCGGCAGCGGCTGGTCGTCCTACCAGAAGACCGGCGAAGTCTGCGGCATCCGGCTCCCCGCCGGGCTCCCGCAGGCCGGCCGGCTGGCCGCGCCCATCTTCACACCCACCACCAAGGCGCCGAAGGGCCAGCACGACGAGGCCATCAACGACGCCCAGGGCGCGGCTATCATCGGCCAGGCACTCTATGACCAGGTCAAGGCCCACAGCCTCGCGCTGTATAAGTTCGGCCACGACCGCGCCCGGCAGGCCGGCATGATCCTGGCCGACACCAAGTTCGAGTTCGGCACGGACGCCGCCGGGAAGCTCTACCTGATCGACGAGGTCCTGACGCCCGACTCCTCGCGTTACTGGCCCGCCGACGAGTATCGCACCGGCATCTCGCCCCCCAGCTACGACAAGCAGTTCGTGCGCGACCACCTCCTCGAGCTGAAGTGGAACCAAACCCCGCCCGGCCCGCGGTTGCCGGCCGACGTGATCAGCCGCACGCGGGACAAGTATCTGGCCGCCCTGAAGAACCTGATCGGCTGAGCTCGCCGATATTGTCCATTTTTCATCGTTCATCGTTCATTTTTCATCTGGTTCGATCCAATGAACCCGAGGATCCAACCAAGGCAGGTTTAACTCACCGTTGCGGCGTGCTCGCCGCCCGGCATTTGTCCCGAGAACTCCGTCCTCCGGCGGATTCACGGGCAAACAAAGGCGCAGAGGCGCAAAGGCAGTCCGTTTTTGACTATACGCGGCCTTTGGGTCCGTTGCGTTCATCAAACCAGCCAGCCTTGTTCCTTCGCGACTTTGCGTCTCTGCGTGAGCCCAATCTTGTTTGGAAGTTCGCCATTGTCCCCTTTCCGTTTCCTCAGTTTACTGCTCTACCAATCCATTCCTTAGCGTCTTTGCGACTTCGCGTGAAAATCCTCCGTCTTCTGTCCTCCGTCATCTGTCTACTGTGCGCCGCCACGGCGGCGCAGGCTTTCCTCGGCGACACGCTCGCGCAGATCACGAAGCACCGGGGCAAGCCGGCGGGGCAGCCGGACAAGACCAAGGCCGTGTGGTTGTTCGAGGGCGGCGACGAGCAGGTGGTTTATGCCGTCAAGTTCGACGCCGCGGGCAAGTCGGTCGCCGAGACGCTGAAGCCCGCGCGCACGGGTTCGCCGCTGCACCCCGAGATCGCGCGGGATTTCATCAAGGGCCAGCGGGCGATCCTCGGGGAATCGAAGACCACGCGCGAGCCCGCCCTCGGCGAGACGTTCACCTTCGCCGGCCAGACCTTTTCCGTCGCCAAGGACGAATACGTCATCCTCGACGAACCCAAGGGCTTTCTCCTCGTCTACGTGCGAGGGTCGCTGCCGTCGGTCACGGTGCTGGCACCGGCCGCCCTTCAATAAGGGCGCGGCGGTCCGCACCGGCTATAAGCGATAAGCTGTAGGCTGTAAGCCAGACCCGTCGCCAATCTCGGGTTTTGTCTCGAGCCTAAAGCTTACCGCTTATCGCCTATCGCTCTCCGCCCACACCATGATCAAGCCGGTTAAAAATTTCCAAGCGTTGCTCAGCACCCCATTCGCCGACGGCGTGAATGCGCTTTGCTGGTCGCGTTCGCTGCCCGGCGACTACGCCGAGGTCGTCCGCCTGCTCGGGCCGGGCGACGGCATCGTCGCCTTGGACGAAGATCGGCTCCGCAGCTTAAAGCTTACCGCTTACGGCTTACTAGCTATCGACCAGATGCTGGCGGACTTGAATCTCCTCCGCGACGCCGGCCGCGACCCGGTGCTCAACATCATTTACGGTTATCCAAAAGACGAGGAAGGCGGGCCCGTTCCCACGGACGTCATGTCCTGGCACGTCGACAGCGCCCCGGTGGAGGCAGACACCTGGCTCTGCACGTATCACGGCGCCCCCAGCGAAGGCTTGGATCCAGAGGATGCGATTCTCAAAGTCAGCGATCCGGCGATACGGGCTCAACTTTTAGACCTATACGGCGGCAAAGAGGATGACTCGTTCGCTGAATGGCTCACCGAGAACCACTACAACTTGCACTATTCAGCGCGGCCCGGAGCTCGCCCCCACTCCTTCGGGGTTCACAACCTTTGGCGCATCACTTGTGCCTGGCCCGACAGTCCGGTGCCCCCATGTGTTCATCGCGCACCTGTCACCGATGCCCCGCGCTTGTTGCTGATCAGTTAGTCGCTTCTACCGTGCCCCCCAAAGCCTTGGCGGAGGGGGGGGCGATCTGCACTACGCGCCTAAGCCCGGTGCCCAGCCCTACAGCTTCGGCCAGTTCAACCTCTGGCGGGCTACATGTGATTGGCCGGGTTCTCCCGTTCCACCGTGTGTGCATCGAGCGCCAGTGACCGATATGCCGCGGTTGTTGCTCATCAGTTGATCCGACCGTGCTTGTCTCACGCAGAGACGCAGGGGCCGCAGAGTCTTTGAACGTCCTACCCAGACTTGGGGGTTGCCTGCCAAGTGCCTAGTCCTAGCTTCCCGTCCGGGCCAACGCACACCGACGCTTTCGGTGAACCACACGCAGGACGCTTATGGCCCCTTCGGATCAGAACATTTCGCCCGCCAATGAAGAAACCCCGGTCCCTGGCACCGCCGCGGAGGACGGGAGAAGGAAATTCGGGGCTTACGCGCATACATATCGGCCGGGCGTCGGCGAAGTTCAAGCGGCATTTTTCCACCGTGTCGCCACTGCGCTATCCATCGAACGGTTGGAGTCTTACGGAGCCGACGCGGCGAGCCCCACCATTGCCCTGGCCCGGTATCTCCTGAATCTGGCTCTTTGTGAAAGTCTGTATTCACCCCTGCAATTGTGTGAAGTCGCGCTCCGCAACACCCTGCACCGACATCTGTCCGCCCGCCTCAGCCGGGAAGACTGGTATGATGCCGCCGGCTTTTCTTTGACCGACTGGGGGCGGTTGGAGGTGTCCAAGGCAAAGGAAAAGATCGCGGCCGCCAGCCACCCGGTGACTCCCGGCCGGGTGGTTGCCGAGCTCCAATTCGGCTTTTGGACCAGCTTGTTCGAAGCCCATTATGAAGGTCGGTCTGGTTTCCTGCCTGCCGGGATTCGCTTCCTGTTCCCGCGGTTGCCCAAGTCCCTCCACAATCGCAAGGGACTCAAACGCACCCTCGAGGAAATCCGCCTGCTTCGTAACCGGGTTTTTCATCATGAGCGTATTGTGCATTGGACCGACCTGGAAGCACGTCACCGGGCGATCCTCGATGTCATTGGCTGGATCAGCCCCGAACTCTTGGAGCTGGCTGTCGCCCTCGACCGCTTCAGCGCGATCCGCCGCGATGGCCTGGATCCTTGGATCGGCAAGATCAAGGCCCACTGGCCGCACCAAGAACCGCCGCCGGATGACCCTGTCGGCCAGTCGCCGGCCCGGCCCTGATTTCACCGAATGGCTTGCCGCCTGTCCGGCGTTCCGCTGTCCTGACATTCCCCTTTCATGTTCGAACAAGCCTTCAAAAACATCGACGACGTCCTCTGGAAGGAAGCCGGTTGCACCACGGAATTGGACTACACCGAGCAGACCTCCTGGCTCCTCTTCCTGAAATACCTCGACGGGCTCGAGCAGGACCGGGCCGACGAGGCCAAGCTGGAGGGGAAGAAATACTCCTTCCTTCTCGACAAGCCCTACCGCTGGGAGACTTGGGCCGCCCCCAAGGGCAAGGACGGTCAGCTCGACCACCACGCGGCCATGTCCGGCCCCGACCTCGTCGAGTTCGTCAACGACTCGCTCTTTCCCTATCTCACGCGCTTCAAGGGCAAGGCCTCCGGCCCCAACACCCTCGAATACAAGATCGGCGAAATCTTCGGTGAGATCAAAAACAAGATCACCAGCGGCTACAACCTGCGCGAGATCATCGACCACATCGACGCCCTCCGCTTCCGCTCGCAGACCGAGAAGCACGAGCTCTCCCACCTATACGAGACCAAGATCAAGAACATGGGCAACGCCGGCCGCAACGGCGGTGAGTATTACACCCCGCGCCCGCTCATCCGGGCCATCATCCGGGTTGTCGCGCCCCAGCTCGGCGAACGCATCTACGACGGCGCCGTCGGCTCCGCCGGGTTCCTGTGCGAAGCCTTCGATTATCTGCAGGCCGCCAACCCGACGCGCACCACAACGCAGGACAAGATCCTCCAGACCCGCACCTTTTACGGGAAAGAGAAGAAGTCCCTGGCCTACGTGATGGCGATCATGAACATGATCCTGCACGGCATCGAGGCGCCGAACATCATCCACACCAACACACTGGCGGAGAACCTCGCCGACATTCAGGATAAGGATCGCTACGACGTGGTGCTGGCCAACCCGCCCTTCGGCGGCAAGGAGCGCCCTGAGGTGCAGCAGAATTTTCCCATTCGCACCGGCGAGACGGCGTTCCTCTTTCTTCAGCACTTCATCAAAAGCCTGAAGGCCGGCGGCCGCGGCGGCATCGTCATTAAAAACACGTTTCTCTCGAACACCGACAACGCCTCGGTGGCCCTGCGCAAGCTCCTCCTCGAGAGCTGCAATCTGCACACCATCCTTGATTGCCCCGGCGGCACGTTTCAGGGCGCGGGAGTGAAGACTGTGGTGCTCTTCTTCGAGAAAGGCTTACCCACGCGGAAAGTCTGGTTCTATCAGCTCGATCCCGGCCGCAACCTCGGGAAGACGAACCCGCTTAGGGACGACGACCTAGTCGACTTTATCAAACTGCAGAGGAAATCTGCCGATTCTGGCAAGAGCTGGAGCATGGACGCCAAGACGATTGACCTGACTACTTTCGATCTTTCCGTGAAGAACCCAAACGGCGGCGAGGAAGTCGCGCACCGCAGCCCTGCGGCTATCATGAAGGAAATTGCCGCGCTGGACGCCAAGAGCGCCGGAGTGCTGGAGAACCTCAAGGCATTACTATGAGGAGGGCGCCCAATACCACGGCGCTTGGCGACATTGTGGACTTGGTCATGGGGCAGGCCCCATCCAGCAAAGACACAAATTTTGAAGGGAAAGGGACGCCATTCGTAAAAGTCGGAGAATTTGGTGAAGTTCGCCCGGTGATTCGAGAATGGACGACGGACCCACGACGGATGGCGCGCAAAACCGATGTCTTGCTTTGCGTAGTCGGCACATGCGGCAAAATAAACTTGGGTGAAGAGTGCGCTATCGGACGTTCGGTTGCTGCGATTCGACCGCATCCGACAAAGCTCCGACAACTCTATCTCTATTATTTCATGATGACGCTGGTGGAGCGTCTTCGGTCCGGTTCTGTCGGCGCAGCACAAACGGTAATTTCAAAAGAAATGGTTGAGGCGGTTCAGATCCCGCTACCCGCATTAGCCGAACAGGAGCGGATCGTCGGGCGGCTAGACAAAGTGTTTACGGGTTTGAGCATCGCCAAGGCTAACGCCGAAAATAATCTTCGGAACTCCTTCGCGCTCTTCGAAAGCTACCGCCAATCCATCTTTGCTCAACGCGGCAAGGCCTGGGTTGAGAAGCCTCTCTCTGAACTCTGCGACATCAAACACGGCTACGCCTTTGAAGGGGAATTCTTCAGCAACAAAGGTGAATATGTTCTGCTCACGCCCGGCAACTTTTATGAGCGCGGCGGCTACCGCGACCGTGGAGAAAAGCAGAAATTCTACACCGGCGAGATTCCCCGCGACTATGTGCTCAACGAGGGCGATTTGCTCGTTGCTATGACAGAACAGGCGGCCGGGTTGCTCGGCAGCCCTATCATTGTTCCAGCGTCCAACAAGTTCTTGCACAATCAGCGACTTGGTCTTGTTACGAAGAAACCCGGCACGGCGTGGACTAACGAGTTCTTCTTCCATGTCTTCAATACGCAGGCCATTCGGAAGGCGATTCATCTCAGTGCATCAGGCGTGAAGGTGCGCCACACGTCGCCAACAAAGATTGGCGAAGTTGTCGTCGCTTTCCCCACGTCGCTGTCAGAACAAAAGCGAATTATCACAACTCTTGCACGGCTGACGGGGGAAACGCAGCGCCTCGCTGCGCTCTACGAGCAAAAGCTCGGCGCGCTGGAGGCGTTGAAGAAGTCGTTGCTGCACCAAGCCTTCACCGGCAATCTCTGACCATGGCAACCGGGCGCAAAGACAAGGCTCGCCTGCTGGCCACCGCCCGTCGCCTTGCGGCGCAACTCAAGCTCTCTGATCAGGGGTCGGTGCTGCATGTTCGCCGGCCAGCTCGTGTTACGATACCGCAAACGGATGGTTGGCGCGCCATAGTTGGGGATATCGGAAGTGGGAAAATCCGCCTGGAGCTATGGTTGGATCGTTTTTCCGGGTTTGGCCGGCGGAAACTCTGGGCATGCCTTTATTCCAGCAACCGCAGCCAGTTGCTAAGAATCACCCGGCGGGTCTCCCGCCAACTGTGGCCGGTGCGCACGATTACCGTGAAGGATACGACTCACAGTAAGCATTTCGCCCTTTCGTCAAGGTTAGCATCGTCCCACCTCGCGAAACCCATCCTCGAAAAATACACGGACGAAAGCTTCTTCGGAATCTACGACCCCGCAAGGCGCGCATCGGCCAACGCGGATGCACACTTCTGCAATCGGGCCACCGCATTCTTCCTCCAGATAGCCGAATCGTTGCCACAAGCAAAGGGCCGGGTGTTGGGGCGCCCGGACTATCCGCGCTGCGAGAACCGTAAGCTGGTCAGCGCTCACCTCAGGCGTGAGCGCAGCAGCTATCTCGCCGTCCAGTGCAAGGAGCGCGATGGCTACCGCTGTCAGGTTTGCAATGGCACCTTTGCCAAAACCTATGGCAAGGGGCTCGGCGCGATGTTCGCCGAGGCCCACCACCTCAAGCCCCTCGGAAAGCAAGGCGACAAGGTCCGGACCGATCTCAAGGACCTGATCACGGTCTGCGCCAACTGCCATCGCATGCTGCACCGGATGGATGGGAATCCGAGTGACGTGGCAAAATTGCGTGCCATTGTGCGCCAACGTCGCCGATGAACGAAGCCGAGACTCGCGCCGAGCACATCGATCCCGCCCTGAAGGCGGCGGGCTGGGGCGTGGTCGAGGGCACACGCATCCGCCGCGAATATCCCATCACGCCCGGCCGGCTCGAGGGCCACGGCCGGCGGGGCAAGCCGCTGACCGCCGACTACGTGCTCGAATACCGCAACACCAAGCTGGCCGTCGTCGAGGCCAAGGCGTGGGGTGAGGCGGTGAGCGAAGGCGTGGCGCAGGCCAAGAACTACGCCGGCATGCTGTCCGTCCGCTTCACCTACTCGACCAACGGCCAGGGCATCTACGGCATCGACATGGCGACCGGCAAGGAGGGCGCCGTGCCGGCCTACCCGACACCGGAAGAGCTGTGGGCGCGCACCTTCGCCAAGCAGAACGACTGGCGGGATCGCTTCGCCGCGGTGCCTTTCGAAGACCGGGGCGGCTACTTTCAGGGCCGGTATTACCAGGACACCGCCATCGAGCGGGTGCTGGAGGCCGTCGCCGCCGGGAAGTCGCGCATCCTGCTCACGCTCGCGACGGGCACCGGCAAGACTTTCATCGCCTTCCAGCTCGCCTGGAAAGTGTTTCACGCGCGGTGGAATCTCAGCCGCGAGCCGTCGCGCCGGCCGCGCATCCTCTTTCTTGCCGACCGCAACATCCTTGCCGACCAGGCCTACAACGCCTTCTCAGCCTTTGAGGACGCCACCCCGGGCTCCCTCGTGCGCATTGCCCCGGCCGACATCAAGAAGAAGGGCAAGGTGCCAAAGAACGGCAGCGTGTTCTTCACGATTTTCCAAACCTTCATGAGCGGGCCGCCAAAGGAAGGGCAGCCGTCGCCCTACTTTGGCGAATATCCGCCGGACTTCTTCGACTTTATCGTGATCGACGAGTGCCATCGTGGCGGCGCGCAGGACGAGAGCAACTGGCGCGGAATCATGGAGTATTTCGCCCCGGCGGTGCAGCTGGGCCTCACCGCCACGCCCAAGCGGAAGGACAACGTCGATACCTATAGGTATTTCGGCGAACCGGTCTTCATCTACTCACTCAAGCAGGGCATCAACGACGGCTTCCTGACGCCGTTCAAGGTGCGGCAAATTTCCACGACGCTCGACGACTACATCTACACGCAGGATGACGACGTCGTGGCGGGTCAGATCGAGGACGGCAAACGCTACACCGAGGCGGAGTTCAACAAGATCATCGAGATCACCGCCCGCGAACGGAAGCGCGTCGAGCTGTTCATGGGCATGATCAACCAGGCCGAGAAGACGCTGGTCTTCTGCGCCACGCAGGCCCACGCACTCGCCGTGCGCGACCTCGTCAACCAGCTCAAGACGAGCAAGGACCCCAATTACTGCCAGCGCGTCACGGCCGATGACGGCGCACTGGGCGAGCAGCACCTGCGGGATTTCCAGGACAACGAGAAGAACAGCCCGCTCGTCCTCACCACGTCGCAGAAACTCTCGACCGGCGTGGATGCGCGCAACATCCGCAACATCGTCTTGATGCGTCCCATCGGTTCGATGATCGAGTTCAAGCAGATCATCGGCCGCGGCACCCGGCTCTACGACGGCAAGGACTACTTCACGATCTACGACTTTGTGAAGGCGCACCTGCATTTCAGCGACCCCGAGTGGGACGGTGAGCCGATCGAACCCGAGCCGAAGGGGCCGCGCCCGGTTCCACCGTTGCCACCGCACCCCCCCGAACCACCCGAGCCACCGCCGGAACCGCGCCAGAAGATCATCGTCAAGCTGGCTCCCGGCAAGGAGCTCACGATCCAGCACATGGCGACGACCTCATTCTGGGGGTCGGATGGCCGGCCCATGTCCGCCGAGCAGTTCCTGAAGCGCCTCTACGGGGAGTTGCCGGATTTCTTCAAGAACGAGGCCGAGCTGCGCGCCCTGTGGAGCGATCCGGCCACACGCAAGGCCTTCCTCGCAGGGCTGGCCGACAAGGGCTACGGCCGGGACACACTGGCTGAAATGCAACGGGTCATCGACGCCGAGAGGAGTGATTTATTCGACGTGCTGGCCTATGTGGCGTTCCAGCTCCAGCCCGTCACCCGCGAACAACGGGCGGAGTCGGCCAAGGTGGAGATCAGCACCCACTTCAACAGCAAGCAGCGCGTCTTCCTGGAGTTCGTGCTCTCGCAATACGTGAAGGTTGGCGTGGACGAACTGGCGCAGGAGAAGCTGTCACCTTTGCTGAAGCTAAAGTATCACAACGCCATCGCCGATGCCGTGGCCGACCTCGGCCAACCCGAGGAAATCAGCAAGGCCTTCGCCGGTTTCCAGAAATACCTCTACGATAAAAACGTCGCGTGAACTCCCTCCGGCTAACACGGGCGAATCAGGACGTAGGGTCTTTCCTCTCCGTGCTCGGCTCTTTGCGGGAGACACGCCTGACCGCGGTGCTTGGCTTCTTGGTGGCGCGATTCCCCGAGGAATTTGGCCTATTGTTGGGTTATCGACCGTCGTCCACGGATGAAGTGGTCGTTGAGGAAACCGACGCCGGTGACCGTTATGATGTATTGGTCCGCCAGTCAGGCGAAGCTCTCATCATCGAAGGCAAGATCGGCCCCACTCAGGACGTCACCCAGTTGCTGCGCTACGTCCGGCGCATGCGCACTAAAAACGGACGCAAGCCGGCACTGACCGTGGTGGACGACGGCTCGGAGTTTTACCAGTCGCGCCGACGCGCCTTCCAAGACCTCGACCGCCACGTTTCCCGGCTCCGCTTTGTCACTTGGGCGAAGGTCGCGGCCGTCTGTTTTCAGTTGGCCCGCAAGAGCAAGAATTTCACCAACGACCGGGTGGGCACAGTTGTTGCCCACGAACTCGCCGTCCACCTCAAGGAGCACAATATGACATCCGAACCCCAACCCGAGATCTACCTTCGCGACGTGAGCAGCACCGACTCGGTGCAGCTCTATTTCCGTCACCATATCTACAAGTGCCAGCCAAACTTCTACAATTCGGCCCGCCGTAACCTGTATTTCGCCCCCTATTTCACGAGGCAAACGGCCGATGCACTCAGTCAGGACAATCTCGTGCCGGTGGCCGAGGGCATATCCTTTGTTTCCCGCGTGAAACTCGTGCAGGTGATCGCGACGAGGGACGTCCGCGATTTTCTGAAGCTGCACAAACACCCGCATGCCCGCGAAGCCGCCGAGAGCATTCGCAAGGCGCATCGTGCACCGGACGTGCTGATAATGCTTCTGGGCGAGCCGCGGCTTATGTTCGTTTCGCCCATCACCAAAGGTAAGCTCGCCAAGCTCGATCTCGACCTGCGTTTCACCAAAGGCGCCATGGGCTCCCGCACCTGCACCTTTGACGATCTGCTGGCAGCCTCGCAGCGCTGAAACATGAAACTTACCACCGAATCGGCCAATCCGCGGCAGCTTGCGTGGTGGGCTAAAGACGCGGTCGTCTATTTCATCGCCGCCGGCAATCCGGTGCTAGCGGTGAAAATAGGGGTCACGACCTGGGCCACCGTCTCCAAACGCCTCGCCGCGCTACAATCTTCCAATCACGAACCCCTGGAACTGCTTGGCGTGCTACCCTTCCGCGGCATGCCCCAACCGATGAAAGAAGCCGAAGACAGAGAGCGTGCGCTACACAGGGAGTTTCGTCACCTGCAACGAGCCAAAGAGGGACAGCGCGGTTACGAATGGTTCACGGGAAAGGCTGAGCTGCTGGAATTCATCGAACGGAGCGCCACAAAGCCCGATACCCTACAATTCCGCCGCCTCGCCCGGCCAGCATCGCCCTAACGGGAATTTCAATGCCGTAAACCATGAGTGTCCGCTCCATCGTTCCAGTCCTGGTTTTTGTTCTGGCGGTGTCCGTGGCGACCGGGCGCGTCGGGGAGACCGAGCAGGAGCTGGTGGCGCGGTATGGCGCTGTGACCAACCGGCAGCCGGCTCGGAAGTCCGTGCAGGGGCGGATGAACATCTACGGGGAGCGCCTGGGCTTTAAGTTCGAATTCTGGACGGTCAGCGCCGTCATCATCGCCGGCCGCTGCGAGGAGATCACCTACTCCCTCGCGGGCAAATGGACCGACCCGCATTTCCGCCGCCTCCTGGAGATCAACGGCGGCTGGACGGAATGGACGGAGCAAAAGACCCGCAACCCCGACAACCACCGCCAGTGGCTCCGCCGCGATCAGGCCACCGCCAGCTGGGGCCTGAGCGGCTTCATGATCCGAACCCCGGCCGCGGAGCGGGAGCGGTAAGCGGTCAGCTGCAAGCGAGAGGCCGACTGACAGAACATTTGACGCGTCCAATCGCTCACCCAGTCTCCACCCATCGCCCGGGGCCACGAGCGGTGAAATTCTATGACGAAGTTATACATGATTGTGGCCCTTGTGTTGGTCGTGGGAGCCGTGATGGCTGTGGTCTTGGTAGTATTGAAGGCCAAGTTCGCCAGTGGAGGCACGAAGGCCGGCGTCTACTACCTGAGAAAATCACTCTTCACGCCGGCCGAGCGTTCCTTTCTCGGCGTGCTGGAGCCCAATCTTCCGCCCGGCGTCCGGGTGTTCGGTAAGGTGCGCCTCGAGGATATTCTCGGGGTTAAGGCCGGGCTCGAGCGGGGCGAGCGCCAGGCCGCCCGGAACAGGATCAACCGCAAACATGTGGATTTCCTGCTCGTGCGGTCGAATGACTTGGCCCCTGTGGCCGGCATTGAGCTCGACGACAGTTCCCACGAGGAGGAAGAACGCCAGCAACGGGACGACTTCGTGGACTCCGCCTTCGCCAGCGCCGGCCTGCCCCTGCTCCATTTCCCCGCCCAGAAAGCCTACCACCCCGCCGACCTCCGGGCCAAGATCGCCGCGGCCCTATCCACTCCTGCCCAGGAGCCGCCGAAAATCTAGTCTGCAATCATGCAAGCGCTCACCAACTTTGTTTTCGTGGACTTCGAGAATGTCCCGGGAATCGACCTGGATGTGCTGAGCGCGCATCCAGCCGTGGTTCTGCTTTTTCTCGGACAGAAGAGTAAGCTCAAGCCCGACTTGGTGGAGCAGATAAGCCGGCTGCCTTGTGAGGTCCGCCTCATCAAGGTTGGTGTGACCAAAAAGAACGCTTTGGATTTCGTGCTCACGTATCATATGGGCGCAGTCATGGCCCGGCATCCGGGAGCGAGTTGTCACCTCATTACCGGGGACAAGGACTACGACCCGATCATCCGGCACCTGGCGCTCAACGGCATCACCGTCTCCAAACACGCCAGTCTTGAAGAACTGCCGTTCCTTACAAAGCCGCGAAAGACGGCCCCATCCAAGACAGCGCCTCAGCCCAAGAAGCCCGACGACGATAGGACCGCCAGGATCATCGGCTGGCTTACGGATTCTGCTAATCACATGAAGCCTTCGACCGAGAAGGCACTACGCGCTCGCATCAAGACGGACCTTGGAAAGGACGCGACAGCCGAGAAGGTGACGGAGCTCGTCACCAAACTGAAGCATCGTGGCTCCATCAGTATCGACGAGAAGGGAAAGGTCACCTACCGCGAGGTTAGCCCTGCGTCTTAGCGTCTCTGCGTGAGATAAGGCACGGCTCGTCAGGGATGACCGCCCTACCCTTCGCGTCCTAGCGCCTTGGCGTTAAGAAAGGCTCCGGGCTTACAGCTTATCGCTTGGCGCTTGGCCCATCGCTTCCCTCACCGGTTGCTGTAGATCGGGCCGGAGATACTGGTGACAATCAGGAACAGGTAGAAGAAGACGACCGGGTATCCGGGCACGAGCATGAGCCCGAGGGCCGCCAGCCCGCACCAGTCCCAGCGGAAATTTCGCGCCACGCCGAGCCGCCAGACTCCGTAGATACTGGAACCAAACCCCACGACGAAGAACACCCAGCTGATCCAAAGCCCCAGACGGTCGGTCGAATTCGCCTGGAGCCAGCCCATCAGCAGAAACAGTCCCACTGCCCCAGCCACCCCGAGGGCCCCCTGGCGCAGGGCCCGTTTCCGGACTTCGATCTCGAGGATTTCCGTGGGCATGCGGGCGCTCACTTCGGCCACAGCCACAAAAACACGCCATAGGTGCCGGCGGCGTAGAGGGCGGCATCGAGCAGATACTTCGCGCTCGAGGACCACGGGCGGCCGACCCAGATCGACTCGGTGACCGTCCCGAAGCCGTGGGCGATAAACGTGAGGGCGCCCGCCCACTTGGCGGCGCGGGCCGCCTGTGCGGGGTCCAGCCCGCAGGCCCGCCACACCAGGTAGCCGACCACCGCCGCGATGACCAGGCTCCAGAGGAACCATTGGCCGAGATACTTGCCCATGTTGGGCACGCCCTTCGGCAGAATCGTGAAATGCATCACCGGGCCTTCCTGATATTTCTTGGCCATCTCCGGGGTGCCCATGTCCTTCATATCCTTGCAAAACGGGACGACATACCGGCCGGGCGCCATGTTGCCGCCGTTGACGGCGGCGCGGATGGCGTCCTCGTTGGCCACCGTGCCATAGTCGGACGCGTGGTATTTGAAGACCATGTGGACGAGGGAGCTGATCACGAACACGACCACTGCACTGAGCAGGATCGGCAACCAGAGGGATAGGAGGGAGCTCATGGGGTTTAAGCGATAAGCTTTAAGCGGTAGGCTTTAAGCTGGGGTGCCCCGATTATTCTCAGAATCGGGCCGAGGACGAAAGACGGAAATGGGCCGCGGGGCGACCCTACTATTGTTCATTTTTCATTGTTCATCGTTCAGCTTTCATTGGCCCCAAACCGGGCTCGTAATCGCCGTCCGGCACGCCGCCCGCCGGCAGTTGGCGTAGTTTCGCCCAGTCGCTTTAGCCCGCCACCCTTCGCGTCTTCGTGACTTCGTGTGAAATCATTCCTCGGTTTTATCTGTCGTCTGTCCTCCGATCTCTGTCATCTGTCCAGCCATGGCCAAGTTCCTCATGCTTTTCATTTTGGTCACCCTTGTGGTGCTGATGGTCCTGGCGACGTTTAAGGGGAAAGGGCCGCGCTGAGCGCGGCCCTTATTGTTCATTTTTCATTGTTCATCGTCCATTGTTCATCGGATCCGGCAAGGAACGGTAAAAATCGGCCGGCGGCGGACGCGGACCTAGTGCGGATTTGACCGGGCTTTGGATTTTTCGGAAGCTGCGGCCGTCCCCGGGGCCACGGGTGAGGCTTACTTTATGTATCGCATCCTCACATTCGACGGCGGCGGCATCCGCGGGCTGGTAACCCTGGCCCTGTTGAAACGGCTCGAAAACCGCGTCCCCTCCCTGATCCGGGACGCCGACCTCCTCGCCGGCACCTCCACCGGCGGCATTATCGCCCTCGGTCTCGCGGCGGGCATGTCGGTCGACGACCTCATCGCGCTCTACCGCGACAAGGGGCAGGAGATCTTCGACGACGGCTGGTGGGACAATGTCCGCGACGTCGGCGGCCTCGCGGGCGCCGACTACGACCAGCAGAACCTGGCGAAGCTGCTGAAGGGCATTTTCAAGGGCGCCCGCCTGAAGGACCTGGGCAAGCGCGTGCTCATCCCGACCTTCGACCTGGACAACGAGGCCGCCAGCGCCGCCAAGCGCACGTGGGGTCCGAAGTTTTTCCACAACTTCCCGGGCAACGACTCGGACGGGCAGGACACGGTGGTCGAGGTGGCGCTGCGGACGAGCGCCGCGCCGACGTATTTCCCGTCGCACGACGGCTACATCGACGGCGGCGTGGTGGCCAACAACCCGAGCATGGCCGCCCTGACCCAGGCGCTCGACACCCGCGGCAGCGAGCCGCCGCCGGAGCTGGCGGAGATCTGCCTGCTCTCCCTCGGCACCGGCACCAACCTCAGCTTCATCCAGGGCCGCACCCTCGACTGGGGCCTCGGCCAGTGGGCCAAGCCCCTCATCAACCTCCTGATGGACGCCAGCACCGGCATCGCCGACTACCAGTGCCGCCAGATCCTGCGCGGCGCCTACCGCCGCATCGCCCCGGTCTTCCCGGCCAAAACCAACATCAAGCTCGACGACTGGAAACGCGCCGACGAACTCCTCGCCTTCGGCCAGGCCACGCCGCTGGTGGACACTTGGGACGACACCGACGTGGTGCCGTGGCTGACGGAGTGTGGGTGGTGAGGGAACGCCGGTTGATTGCCGGCCCAACAACCAGCAACCGGCCACTATTGTTCATTGTTCAATTTCCATTGTTCAGCTTTCATTGCCCGGGGTCCGAAATGGCAAATGAACATTGAACCATGAATTTTGAAAAATTACTGCCGCGTCTTCTCTGTTTCCTGGCCCTGCTTGGTGCCGCGGCAGCCGAGGCGCCGAAGCCATGCGTGTTCTGCGAGATCATCGCCGGCACGCGGCAGCAGGAGGGGATCGTTTATCGCGACGACCGGGTCGTCGCCTTCCTGAGCATCGGGCCGCGCAACCCGGGGCATGTCCTCATCGTCCCGGTGGCGCACGCGGAGAACTTCCTCGAGGTGCCGGCCGACACCATGCACGCGATGACCGACACGGCCAAGCGGATCGCCGAGGCCATCAAGCGCACCGACCTGAAGATGGACGGCTTCGTCCTCCAGATGAACACCGGCAAGGCCGCCGGGCAGTCGGTCTTCCACGCCCATTTGCACATTATTCCGCGGTATGAGGGCGAGCCGGCGGCAAAGACACCGGAGGACAGGGTTGGCATGGACGTGCTGGCGCCGGTCGCAGCGAAGATCCGCGCGGCGCTGGCGGCGAAGCCGTAACTATCTTTCATTGTTCATCGTTCATCTGGTTCGAACCAATGAACAATGGACATTGAAAAATGAACGGTGAAAAATTTTCCGGCCCGGCCGGAAACGGCTTCAGGTCAGCTTGAAGCCGAGCGCTTCCAGCTCGTTTAAATGGAACGGGGCGCTGGCGATGACTTCCTGCAGTTTTTCCAGCGCACCGGGGAGCTTCGGCGTGCTGAAGAGGCAGGCGCCGTCGTCGGAGTCGTGGACGTTGATGACCCACGAGCCGGTGACCTCGTCGCCGACATGGAACACGGCGCCGTGCAGGTAATTGCCCGGCAGCCCGGGATGCGGGCCGGCGCCGGGGACGAGGAAGAGCGTGTGCAGCGGGTCGTGCGGGACGGCCTGGCCGTGCTTGGCGCGGTGGTGGATGGCCTTGCCGATCACCATGAGGCGGAGTTTCTCGGCCTTCGCGCGGACATCGAGCGGCAGCGAGTGCACGTAGCGGTCGTAGATGCTGGCATTGGTCTCGAGTTGGGTGTCGTCGATCGAGCCGGCGATGAACTCGTCGAGATTGTGCGCGTGGAAGAACGGGAGCTGGATCAGCGAGCGCGCCGTGACGTGGCCGCCCTTGTGGTCGGCGGAGGCATAGACCTGCTGCGCGGCGTAGAGCCGGCGGAGGGCGTCCTGGTAGGCGGGCGTCACCGGCACGGCGCCGATGGGGCTGGCGTCGATCTTGTCGAGGACGGCGTGGTCAAATTCGGCGTTGGGGTCGGTGGACATGGGGAATGGGGGAAGAGAAACCTGACGGAGGCTTGGCGGAGATGGCGGAGCAAAGCTGAGGGTAAAGGCAGCTAAGGCTTAACCACGGAAGGCGCGGAACACACGGAATATTTAGCACAGAGTTCGCGGAGAACGCAGAGGTGTTTGGTAGGGGCGCTTGCCCTCAAGCGCCTTCCGGAGGGCTGTTGAGGGCAACAGCCCCTACCCTTCGCGCCTTCGTATGCCCGTGAATCCGGCGGAGCGCGGAGTTCTCGGGACATATACCGGGCAGCGAGCACGCTGCAACGGTGCGTGAAAAATCGGTTTGTTTGGTTACCTCGCCCGGATCCTCGCGTCTTGCCCCTGTCCTCCGTCTTCTGTCCCCTGTCCTCCTGCTTGCCACACCCCTCTTTGCGACTTTGCGCCTCTGCGTGAGAAAATTCCTCCTGCTCTTGTTCGCCTTGGTGGCGTTGTTCGCCCCAAGGCTGGCGCACGCGCACGGGCTCGTGTTCACGCGGGTCGAGGCGATGTTCGGGACGCCGGGGGTGGTGAACATCACCATCGATTACGACCTGAGCCTCATCCTGCCGCAACCGGCCGCCTATTACGCGCTCACCCAAAGCAGCGCCGAAACCCAGCAGGCGGCGGTCAAGGTGGCGCTGCCGCTGATCCTGGAGGCGATGGAATTCTACGCCGGCGACGAACGGCTGCAGCTCGAGCTGCAGGGCTTCTCCCTGCCGGCGCTGCCGGAAACCGCCTTTGCCGACCCGGCGCAGGACAAGGCCACGGTGCTGCGTTTCACGGCGAAGCTGCCGGCGACGCCGGCCCCGCTGGTGATGGTCGTGCCCTACGGCGCGCGGGTGCACCACCCGGTGCTGTTCGCGGCGGGGTCGCCGGCGGCGGGCGTGCTGGCGCGCTCGTGGGTCGAGGAAGGGCCGAGCGAGGCGTTTGAGTGGGCGGGGCTCGTGACCAATCTCCCGGGTGGGGGCACCCGGGCTCCATCCGTGCCGTGGTATGTGGACCTCTGGACCTACCTGCGGCTGGGCTTCAAGCACATCGTCCCGCAGGGGCTCGACCACATGCTGTTCGTGCTGGCGCTGTTTTTCCTCGGGCTGGAGTGGCGCAAGCTCATCGCACAGACGACGGTCTTCACCATCGCGCACGCGACGACGCTCTTTCTCTCGCGCTACGGCGTCATCAGCCTGCCCGGCCGATACGTGGAGCCGCTCATCGCGTTCTCGATCGCGTGCATCGCGCTGGAGAACATCTGGCGGCCGAAGCTCGGCCCGGCGCGGCTGGCGCTGGTGTTCGCCTTCGGCCTGGTGCACGGGCTGGGCTTCGCCGGCAGCCTGGCGGAGGTGGAGTTCCCGCGGGACCAGTTTTTGATGGCGCTGCTCGGCTTCAACCTCGGCGTGGACTTCGGCCAGCTCTGCGTGATCGCGGTGGCGTTCCTCGCGGTCGGCTGGTTCCGCAACAAGCCGTGGTTCCGGACGAGGGTGATGATCCCGTGCTGCGCAGCCATCGCGGCGGTGGGGCTCTTCTGGACCGTGCAGCGGCTCGTCTCGTGAGCCGAGGACGGCTCAATTGTTCATTTTCCATTTTTCATTGTTCAATTTTCATCTGGTCCGGACCCGATGAACAATGGACATTGAAAAATGAACGATGAAAAATCCTTCGGTCAGTCCCCCGAGTAGCCGGGGATCTTGCTGACGTCGACTTCGTCGACCTGGGTGGGGTCGAGGTAGTCCTTGGCGTAGCGCTCGTAGACGCGGGAGCGGATGAAGATGTCGAAGAGCTCGGGGTCGATGTGGCCGTCGAGGCGCATCTTGCCGAGGATCTGGAGCGACTCGGTGAGCGCCTTGCCCGGCTTGTAGGGGCGGTCGCGGGCGGTGAGCGCCTCGAAGATGTCGGCGATGCCCATGATGCGCGCCTGCACCGACATCTGGTCGCCCTTCAGGCCGCGCGGGTAGCCCTTGCCGTCGATGCGCTCGTGGTGGCCGCCGGCGTATTCGGGGACATTCTGCAGGTGGCGCGGCCAGGGCAGCGCCTCGAGCATCTGGATGGTGACGACGATGTGGTGGTTGATGATCTGGCGCTCGGCGGCGGTGAGCGTGCCGGCGCGGATGGTGAGGTTCTCGACCTCGTCGTGCGTGAGGAAGTCCACCGGCTCGCCCAGCGGGTTGCGCCAGCGGTATTTGTTGGCGATGTCGCGCACGCGGTCCTGGGCCTGGGGCGTCATGGCCTCGCCGCCGATGTTGCAGAGGCGGAGGAACTCGCGGTCCTCCTGGATCTCCCAGAGGCGCTTGCGGTAGCCCTGGTCGATGGCCTTGGGGTCGGCGTCCGGCTCGCGGGCGGCCTTGAGCGCGGCAATCTCGGCGTCGCGCTTGAGGATCTCGAAGCGGGTGTCGATGAGGTGGATCCGGTCGAAGATCGTCTGGAGCTTGGTGGCCTTGTCGACGACGTGGACGGGGGTCGTGACCTTGCCGCAGTCGTGGAGCAGCGCGGCGATCTTGAGCTCGTAGCGGTCGAGGTCGGTGAGGTGCCAGAGTGCGTGCGGGCCCTGCTTCGTCTCATGGACGGCCTCGGCCAGCAGCATGGTGAGGATGGGCACGCGGTGGCAGTGGCCGCCGGTGTAGGGCGACTTCTCGTCGATCGCCTTGTTGAGCAGCTGGACGAAGGACTCGAAGAGGTTCTCGAGCTGCGAGATGAGCAGGCGGTTGGTCAGGGCGACGGCGGCCTGCGAGGCGAGCGACTCGGCGAGGCGCTGGTCGGTCTCGTCGAACGCGCCGATCATCCCGGTCGTGCGGTCCTGGGCGTTGATCAACTGCAGCACGCCGATGATCTCGTCCTCGTGGTTCTTCATCGGGACGGTAAGGAAGGACTGCGAGTGGTAGCCGGTGTGGCGGTCGAAGGCCTTGGTGCCGGAGAAGTCGAAGCCCTTGTCCAGGTAGGCGTCGCCGATGTTGACGGTGCGGTCCTTCAGCACCGAGTAGGCGACGACCATGGAGGTGTTGTCGCGCCCGCGGTTGTCGCGCAGCTGGATCGGCGGATAGGGAATCTTTACGCCAGTGGTGCCGCCCATGGCGATGCCGAGGGAATCGGTGCGGATGATCTCGAAGGCCAGCTCGCCGGGGTGGTCGGCGTGGCGGCGGTAGAGCGTGCCGCCGTCGGCGTTGGTAATCTTCTTCGCGGCGATCAGGATGAGCTCCAGCAGCCGGTTGAGATCCTTTTCCTGGGAAAGCGCGACGCCGATCTGGTTGAGCTCCGCCAGACGACGGTTGAGGTCGTCGGGTGGCTCGCGGCTGGGCGTGCTGTCCATGCCGAAGAGCATGAGGGAAGGACCCCAGCCGGTTCAATGCTTGTTATGGAATCTTAGCCTGTTGGCCAATGCGGTAGGGGCGCTTGCCCTCAAGCGCCCGGGCCGTTGGGGGCAACGGCCCCTACCCTCTATTTTTTCCGCAGCACCCGCACCCGGTGGGCCTCGCTGTCGCCGATGAAGACGGAGCCGTCGGCGTCGACGAAGACGCCGTGCAGGCGGTTCATCGCGCAGGCGAGCGGGTCGCCGTCGCCGCCGTTGCCCGCGACGCCGGTGCCGGCGATGAGCTCGATGTTGCCGGTTTTCGCGTCGATCAGGCGGACGGTGTGGCTCTCGGTGTCGGCCAGCCAGGCGTTGCCGGCGGCGTCGAGGGCGATGCCCTTGGGACCGCTGAGGGTGGCGAGTCTGGCGGGGCCGCCGTTGCCGGTGAAACCCGGGGCGCCCGTGCCGGCGATGTGACGGATGAGGCCGGCCTTGATGTCGAACTTAAGCACCTGGTTGCCCTCGCGGGTGACGAGCCAGAGGTTGCCGGCGGCGTCGACGTCGAGGGAGCGCGGGTTGTTGAGCGGCGTGCCGGCGATGGGCGAGCCGTCGGCCGTGGGGCCGGGTTTGCCGGTGCCGGCGAAGGTCGTGATGATCCCGGTCTCCGGGTGGACGGTGCGGATGACGTGGTTGCCGACGTCGCAGATGTAGAGCGTGCCGTCGGGGGCGAGCTGGATGCTGTGCGGGCCGCGGAGGGTCGCCGCCGCCGCGGGGCCGCCGTCGCCCGTGTAACCGCGTTTTTCCCGGCCACCGGCGAGGGTGGTGATGACGCCGGTCCTGGCGTCGACGCGGCGGACGGCGTTGTTGCCGGTGTCGGCGATGAGGAGGTTGCCCGCGCGGTCGAAACGGATCTCGTGCGGCAGGTCGAGGGTGGCCGCGGTGGCCGGGCCGCCGTCGCCCGTGTAGCCGCGCGTGCCGGTGCCGGCGACGGTCGTGATCGTGCCGTCGGGCGCAACGCGGCGGATGCGGTGGCCGTTGTGCTCGCAGAACCAGATGGCGCCGTCGGGGCCGCGGATGACGCCGTAAGGGTCGTTGATCTGCGCGGCGGTGGCCGGACCGCCGTCGCCGCCGGAGCCCAGCACGCCGGTGCCGGCGAAGGTCGAGATGGTCCACGGGGAGGCGGCCGAAGCCGACGAAACGAGCAGCGCCAGCAGCGCGAGACGGGGTAGCGGGGGCATGGGGGCAAGATGCCCGGGGATGACGCCGGGGCGACCTGGATTGTTTCAGACAGTCAAAGCGAAATCCAATGCATCGCTCACGCGAAGGCGCGAAGACCGCGAAGTATAAACCGCCTGACTCACCTCTTTCGCGACCTTCGCGCCTTCGCGTGAACCAATGTTTTTTAAAATAAATCCAGCTGCACGCCGCCGGGGCGGCGGAAGTGGGCGGTCGAGAGCGGGGACTCGGCGCGGTTGAGACCGGCGCGGCGGGTGGCGACTTCGAACATCTGGCTGATCTGCTGGGCGAAGATCCCCTCGCCCGTCAGCCGCGTGCCGAAGGTGGCGTCGTAGAGCTTGCCGCCGCGGAGGTCGCGGATCCGCGAGAGCACGCGCTCCTTCTTGCCCGGCTCGTGGTCGTCGAGCCACTGGAGGAAGACGTCCTTCACGGCGTGAGGGAGGCGAAGCGTCACGTAACCCGCGCGCGTCGCGCCGGCCGCGGCGGCGGCCTCCAGGATCGCGGGCATCTCGTGGTCGGTGAGACCGGGGATGACAGGCGCCACCATCACACCGACCGGCACACCGGCGTCGGCGAGCATCCGCATGGCCCGCAGGCGGTGCCCGGGCAGGGCGGCGCGGGGCTCGAGTTTGCCGGCGAGACCGGCATCGAGGGTGACGACCGTGAAGTTGACGGCCACGCATTGCCACCGCGCCAGCTCCGCAAGCAGGTCGAGGTCGCGCGTGACGAGGAAGTTCTTCGTGAGGATGCCGACGGGCTGGCGGAACTCGGCCAGCACCTCGAGGCACTGGCGCGTCAGGCGGAAATAACGCTCGGCCGGCTGGTAGCAGTCGGTGACGCCGCTCATGAGGATCGGCTCGGGCTTCCATTTCCTGGCCGAAAGCTCAGCGCGCAGGAGCGCCGGGGCGCGCTTTTTGACGAGAATCTTGGTCTCGAACTCGATACCGCTGCTCCAGCCGAGGTAGTCGTGGTAGGGCCGGGCGAAGCAGTAGGCGCAGCCGTGCTCGCAGCCGCGGTAGCAGTTGATGCCCCAGCCGTGGCCGAGGTCGGGGCTGTCGTGGCGCGTCAGGAGCGACTCGGTGGCGTCGTAAAAGAACTGCGTGCGCGGGTGCGGCACCGAACCGGTCTCCGCGAACTCGGCATCGAGCCACTCGCCGTCGGGCTCGACGTGGAGGGGCTCAAAGCGGTTGGCGGGGTTGAGGTTGGGGCCGCGGCCGGGGATGGCGTTCGTGGGCGGGCGCGCGTTCACAGCCCACACGGATTGCCCGGTGAAACCGAAACGCAAAAAATGATTCGGTGCCGCGAAAACTTTTTCTTTGGACGCGGCCGAAGGCGGCGTTTCCGGTCTGCCGCGCGAAAACTGTCAAGGGGTCCGCCGCTTCACCGAGGAGAGACCCGCGGCGGCGAAAAGCCGGAAATAAATTTGACTGCAGGCCGGGGAGGAGCAAGCGGACCCAACAGAAGCGAAAACCACGGAATACACAGAACACACGGAAGGCCGGTAGGGGCCGTTGCCCTCAACGGCCCTTCGGAAAGGCGCTTGGGGGCAAGCGCCCCTACCATCCGATCCTCGGGTCTCCGCCTCAAACCTTGTTATCCTTCAGCTCGTGCAGGGGGTAGAAGGTGCCGCGCCAGCGGATGCCGCCGGTCCAGAGCGTGACGGCCATGGAGCGGACCACGGTGGCGATGATCACCACGAGGCCGACCGGCAGGAACAAACCGTGCCACCAGCGGCCGCCGGTGAAGCGCGGCTGGTCGCAGCCGAGGGCGAGCATCACGGCCACCGTGCCGGCGTAACACCACCACGCGGGGCCGGTCGCGACGAACAGCGCCGCCAGCGGCCAGAGCACGCCCGCCGCCAGCGCCAGCGCCCCGAGCGGCGGCACCCACCAGCGGTAGTCCACGGCGGCGTAGGCGTTCTTCTCCAGCCCGCGGATCATCTCGCCCACCGAGGCATACCACGCGACCGAGATGGCGCCGGCACCGAAGACGAAGTCGCTGAAGCCGCCCGATTTCATCAGCTTGCCGAGCTTGATGTCGTCGTCGGGCCGCAGGTGGATCGGCACGTGGCCGCCCAGCTTGCGGTAGGTGGAGGTGCGCACGAGGTTGAAGGCCCCGACGCCGCCGTGGGCGCGGCTGCGCGGGTCGGCGATCTTCCACGGGCGGAGGCCGGAGCAGAAACCGAAGCTGAAGGCGTTGATGCAGATGCCGAGCCAGTGGCCCGGGGCGCCGAGCGCCGGCACGGCGGCAAGGTGGTCGAGGGTCTGCGCGCGGGCGTAAGCGATGGCGCGGCGCAGCACGTCCGGCCGGAAATGAATGTCGGCGTCGGTGAACAGGATCCATTCGCCGGTGGCGGCCTCGGCGCCGTCGGCCAGGGCGTGGTTCTTGCCGAGCCAGCCCCCGGGCAGCTCGGTGACATGCACGACCTTCAGCCGCGAGTCGGCCTGCGCCAGCCGGTCGAGGATCGCGCCGGTGCCGTCCTCGGAGCGGTCGTTGACGGCGATCAGTTCCCAGTCCGGGTAGTCGAGCGCCAGCATGGTCGGCACGGCGGCGCCGACGGTGGCGGCCTCGTTGCGGGCGGCGAAGACGACGGACACGCGCGGCCAGGCGCCCGTCGCCGGCAGCGGGAGCCGGGCAAGCCAGCGCACGCGGCGGTTCCCCCGGAAGACCGTCTGGCCGATGAGCAGCCAGGCTAGGAGGATGGCGGCGGCGATGGCGAGGGAGACGGTCATGGGTTTGTCATCGCGAGGCCGGCGAAGCCGGTCGTGGCGATCCAGCTACATGGATTGCTTCGTCGCTCCGCTCCTCGCAATGACAGAATAAGAATCCCCGCCGCCGCCGCCGGCCGCCTCACATCGGCGGGGTCGTGCCGCCGGAGCCGGCGCGCTCGATCTTCACGCGGCGGCAGCGCTCGGCGTTGGCCTCGGTGACGGTGAGGCGGTATTCGCCGACGGTCAGCCGGTCATCGCGCTTGGGCACGCGGCCGAAATGACGGTGCGCCCACGTGGCGACAGTCTCGCGCGGGGTCCACTCCAGCGGCCAGCCGGTCTCGGCCTGCAACTCGCGCATGGTGAGCGAGCCGCTGACGGTGATGGCGTTCTCCGTGCGCTCGTAGATCGGGCCGCTCTCGATGTCGGTCTCGTCGCGGATGTCGCCGACGATCTCCTCGAGGACGTCCTCGAAGGTGACGATGCCCGCCAGCGCGCCCTTGTCGTCGAGCACGACGGCGAGGTGGCTGCGGGCGGTGCGGAAGCGCTCGATCATGGTGTGGATCGGCGTGGTTAGGGTGAACTCCAGCGCCGGGCGCATGAGCGGCTCGAAGGAGGCCTCGGACCCGAGGACCTGGATCTGCCAGAGCCACTCGCGGATGAGGAGCATGCCCTCGACCTTGTCGAGGGAGCCGGAGCAGACCGGGTAGCGGCTGTGGCCGCTGGTCTGGGCGATGCGGAGGTTCTCGGCCATGGGCTTGTCGAGCCAGAGGGCGATGACCTGGTCGCGCGGCCGCATGATGTGCTGGGCGGTGGTCGCGCGCACGCGCAGCGACTGGACCATGAGCTTGTTGATGAGCGCGTCGCCCGGATGCGTGTGGCGCGCGTGGGAGAAGACGTATTCGAGCTCCTCGGCGCTGAAGGCGTGGTCGCCCTCGGTCGCGGGCCCGAGGCCGGCCCAGCGCAGGAAGAGGTTGGCCAGGCCGTTGAGCGACCAGATGAACGGGAAGAACAGGTAATAGAAACCCAGCAGCGGCGCGGCGACCCAGAGCACGACTCCCTTGGAGCGCTGGATGGCGAGGGACTTCGGCGCGAGCTCGCCAAAGATGATGTGGAGGAAGGTGATGACGGCGAAGGCGATCGCGAAGGAGACCGACGAGACCATCGCCGGGTCGGTGACGCCGAACTTCGCCAGCACCGGCTCGAGGCGATGGGCCAGGAAGGGTTCGCCCACCCAGCCGAGGCCGAGACTGGCCAGGGTGATGCCGAGCTGGGTGGCGGAGAGGGCGGCGTCGAGGTGCTCGGTGGCCTTGAGGGCGAGCTTCACGCGCCAGCCGCCTGTCTTGGCCATGGGGCGGAGCTGGCTGGCGCGGACCTTCACCAGGGCGAACTCAGCGGCCACGAAGAAGCCGTTGGCGAGCACGAGCCCGACAATGACAATGGTCTCCAAGGTTATGCCCCAAAAGGCGTTCATGGCGTGATGGCCGGCCAAGCTAGGGCCCCCCACCCGGCGGGCAAATCATTTGGCCCGGCCCTGGGTTAAGACCCCACGGGCAAGGGCTTTAGGCCAGTCAGACCTTCGGACCGGCCTCCGCCAGGTAGGCGGCGGCTTTCTTGTCGTCGAACTCCCCCTCCCAACGGGCCACGACGACGCTGGCGAGGCAGTTGCCCAGGACGTTCACGGAGGTGCGGGCCATGTCGAGGAGGGCGTCCACGCCCAGGATCAGGAAGGCGCCGGCGACGGGCAGCTTGAAGGACTCGAGGGCCGCCACGAGGACCACGAACGAGGCGCGCGGCACGGCGGCGACGCCCTTCGAGGTCAGCATGAGCATCAGCATCATGGTGATCTGCTGGTCGATCGTGAAGTGGATGCCGGTGGTCGTCTCGGCGGCCTGGGCCACGAAGACGGACGCGACGGCGAGGTGCAGCGTGGAGCCGTCGAGGTTGAAGGAGTAGCCGGCCGGCAGGACGAAGCCGACGATGCCGCGCGGCACGCCGACCTTTTCCATGTTCTCGAAGGCCTTGGGCAGGGCGGCCTCGCTGTTGGCGGTGGCGAAGGCGAGCGTGAAGGGCTCGCGCACGGCCTTGATGAACGGCTTGAGCGGCACCCGCGCGATCCAGATGACCGCGCCGAACACGCCGAGCACGAAGATGACGAGCGCGCCGTAGAGCGTGAGCACGAGCTTGCCGAGCGTGAGCAGCGAGCCCAGGCCCTGGTGGCCGACGGTCACGGCGATGGCCGCGCCGACGCCGAAGGGCGCGAACTTCATGATGATGCCGGCGAACTTGAACATGACCGCAGTCAGGCTGGAGCAGAACGCCAGCACGGGCTTGCCGGCGTCGCCCGCCGCGATCACCGCGACGGCGAAGAGCACCGCGAAGCACACGACCTGCAGCACGTCGTTGCGCGCCATGGCGTCCATCAGGCTCACGGGGAACATGTGCAGGATGATCTCGCCGAGGGTCTGCGGCTTGGCCAGCGCGGCGGTGGACTGGACGGCGTTGGCCGCCAGCACCACGCCCTCGCCGGGCTTCACCATGTTCACGACGAACAGGCCGACGACGAGCGCCAGCGTCGTGACGATCTCGAAATAGAGCAGCGACTTCCAGCCGATGCGCTGGGCCTTTTTCATGTCGCCGGTGCCCGCGAAGCCCTGGACCACGCTGGCGAAGATCAGCGGCGCGATCATGACCTTGATCAGGTGCAGGAAGACGTCGCGGATGACCACCATGACGCCGTCCCAGCTCTTCTGGCCCTCGGCCGGCATCCGGCTCATCCACCAGCCGAGCAGCACGCCCACGACGAGGCCGAGCATGATCTGTTGCGTGAGGGAGAACTGATACCACTTGCGCGGCGTGGCGGCCTCGGTGGGGACGGACATAGAGGGAGTGCCGGGAATCTACGGAGAGGGGCGGGGCTGGCGAGCGAAAGTTGGTGGGCGCGCTGGGGCTCGAACCCAGAACCAAGGGATTATGAGTCCCCTGCTCTAACCATTGAGCTACACGCCCGAGTAAGGCGGGAATGTGTGTTCGGTTTGCTAGGGCGCGAGCCTATTTCACGCCCGCAGGGGACCGGGTCCCCTGTGCTGTTTCGGACGAGCCGAAACAGGATGTCGTCGCTCCACTCCTCGGAACTAACCATTGAGCTACACGCCCGTGTTTGACGCGAAATCTGCAATCTCGCGCCAGCGGGGCGAGCCTATTTCGCCCGGCCGGGACTTTACGCGGAAAGCGTGCCCGGGCTTGGCTTGGGGCGGGAAATCGGAATCGTGAACCGGCCGTCACCCGCGGCTCCCCCTACCCCCTTCATGTCATCGGCCACGCCCGTTCCCCCGGCGAGCCCGGGTCCCGCCCCGGTCTATCGCGCCGGCTCGCTCACCTACACGGCCGGAGGCCTGCGCGCGGTGTTCGCCTGGCTGCTGGGCGCGGAGGTCATCTTCACGCTGATCGACATGATCGAGCCGAAGGTGCTGCCCGTGCTGCTGAAGCTCCACGGCGCCACCGACACCCAGATCGCCATCATCCTCGGGTCGTTCAACGCCGTGCTGCAGCTGATCATCATGCCGCCGCTGGGCTACTGGACCGACCGGCTGCGCACGCGCTGGGGCCGGCGCATCCCGGTGCTGTTCTGGGTCACGCCCTTCGTCACGCTCTTCCTCGCGCTCACGCCGTTTGCGCCGGAGATCGCGGACTGGCTCCTTTCGTTCGACGGCCCCGGCGCGTGGCTGAAGTCGCTGCCGGTCACGCCGGTCATCCTCGTGTTCGGCGCGCTGGTGTTCCTCTACCGCGTGGTGCAGACGGCGACGAACACGGCCTTCTTCGGCCTGTTGCGCGACGTGGTGCCGGAGACGCACATGGGGCGTTTCCTGGCGCTGTTCCGGGTCTTCGGCGCGGCGGGCACGGCCATCATCACCTACTGGCTGCTCGGGCTCACGGCCACCCACAGCAAGCCGATCTTCATCGGCATCGCCCTGCTCAACCTCGCCTGTTTCGTGGCGGTCTGCCGGTTCGTGAAGGAGGGCACCTACCCGCCGGTCGAGCCGAACCCCGCCGGGGCCGGCGCGGGCCGCGCGGCGCGGGTCTGGGCGGCGACGAAGGTCTTCGCGCGCGAGTCCTACCGGCACCCGGTCTATCTCTGGATCTATTTTATCCGCATCTGCCTCTACGGCGCGCTGCTCGGCCTGTCGGGCTTCATCATCTTCTTCCCGCAATACGAGCTGGGCATGAGCCTGACCGAGGTCGGGCACATGCTCACCTGGCCGTCGCTCATCTGGGTGGTCATCGCCTTCCCGGTGGGCCAGCTGGTGGACCGGCGCGGCGCCACCTGGGTGCTGCGGTGGGGCCTGGTCATGATCACCGTCGGCTACGTGGGCTCGTTCTTCCTCGTCGTGGGGCCGTGGACCTTCCTGGTCTCGTCGCTCGTGACGGGCACGGCGTTCTGGATCGTGATGATGGCCCAGCTGAAGCTGACGCAGGAGGTCTTCCACCCGCAGCGCTACAGCCAGCTCGCCGGCGCCAACACCATCGTGCAGTCCCTCATGATCGCCGTGATCATCAGCCCGGCCTGCGGCTGGATCCTTGATGCGCTGAAGGGCTGGCAATACACGCTCGAGCTGCCGGCCGTGGGCGGCGTCGTGCTCGGGCCCTACCGGCTCGTCAACCTGATGCTCGGCCTCTGCTACGGCCTCGCCTGGTTCGGCCTCAACCGGGTGGAGCACCACATGCGCCGGCACGGCGGCCCCGACAACTATGTCGCCCCGCTCTGAACTCCGCGCCCTCGCCGCGCTTTTGCTCGGGCTGGCCGGTGCGCCCGGGGTGGCGGCGGAGTCCCCGCTGCCGTGGGGCGACCAGGGTGACGGCACCTACCGCAACCCGGTCCTGCCCGCCGATTATTCGGATCCGGATGTGATCCGCGTGGGCGACGACTTCTATCTCGTCGCGTCGGAGTTCCACTTCATGGGTATCCAGGTGCTGCACTCGCGCGACCTGGTGAACTGGCGGATCATCGGCCGGGTGTTCGACCGCCTCGGCCTTGACCCGAAATACGACGAGAACCGCGCCTACTCGCAGGGCACCTGGGCCCCGACGCTGCGGTTCCACGACGGGTTGTTTTATCTCTACGTCTGCACCCCGCGGGACGGGCTGCTGCGCTACACCGCCAAGGATCCGGCCGGCCCGTGGACCGGCGGGTTCATCAAGGCGGTCGACCAATGGGAGGATCCGTGTCCGTTCTGGGACGACGACGGCCAGGCCTACCTGGTGCACAGCAAGCTCGGCGCCGGTCCGCTCATCCTGCACAAGATGAGCCCGGACGGCGCGCAGCTGCTCGACGACGGAGTGGAAATCTACCGCGGCCCGGTCGCCGAGGGCCCGAAGCTCTACAAGCGCAACGGCTGGTATTATATCTCGCTGCCCGAGGGCGGCGTGGAGCGCGGCGGCCAGACCGTCCTGCGCTCGCGCAAAATCTACGGCCCCTACGAGCGCCGCGTCGTGATGCCCGACGGCAGCCCGCACCAGGGCGGTCTCGTCGAACTCGACAACGGCGAGGCGTGGTTCATCGGCTTCAAGTCCGTCGGCCACCTCGGGCGCGTGCCGATGCTGCAGCCGGTGCGGTGGGTGGACGACTGGCCGGTCTTCGGCGACGGCGGCCGCCCGGTGATGGGTGGCAAAAAGCCCGCCCTGCCGTCCGCGGCGGTCAACCACCCGCAGGTGAGCGATGAGTTCGACGCGCCTGCCCTCGCCCCGCAGTGGCAGTGGAATCACAATCCGGTGGACGAGGCATGGTCGCTGGCCGCGCGCTCCGGCTGGTTGCGCCTCAAGGGCGAGGCCGCAGCCAACCTCGAGCTCGCCCGCAACACCCTCACGCAAAAACTCTGGGGCCAGGGCGGCTCCTTCGAGGTGAAGCTCGATGCGGCGGCGCTGAATGACGGCCAGCGCGCGGGTGCGGCGTTCATGAGCGGGAAATTATTCACCGCGGTCGGCGTGGAGCGGCGGGGCGGCGCCACCCGGTTCTATTGGGAGGACTATGTGCCGGCCCCGCCGGGCACCCCGCCCGCGAATCCTCCATTGCCAGGCCAGGCAACCGCCGGCCCCGCGATTGCCAGCGGGCCCGTCTGGCTGCGCGGCGAATACCACGGCGACACGGCGCGCCTGAGTTACAGCACCGACGGCACGACGTTCACCGACACCGGCCTGGAGGTGAAACTGCGCTTCAGCCAGTGGAAGGGCGCGCGCCTGGCGCTCTTCAGCTACGGCGCCCGGGGCGTGGCGGATTTCGACTTCCTCCGTTTCAAGCACGGCAACGAGGCCGTGCCGGTGAAACTCACGGAGGCCACACCCATCGACCGCGAGGCGCTTGTGCGCCGGCACAATCCCGTGATCCGCCGCGTCGATCCCACGGCGCCGCTCACGGTCGGCAACGGCGGCTTTGCCTTCACGGTGGACGTCACCGGCCTGCAGACCTTCGGCGAACACTATTACAAGAACGGCATCCCGCTCGAGACGATGGCCCGCTGGTGCTGGGCCACGGACGACAACCCGCACGGCTACACGCTGGCCGACGCCAGCCGCAGCTACACACAGCCCGACGGCACGACCGTGTCGCTGCCGAGCGTGCTCGGCACGCCCGCCTCCGACTGGCTGCGCCGCAATCCCCGGCTGCACCCGCTGGCGCAGATATCCCTGGAATGGAGCGACGGCACGCCACTCAAGCCCGAGGACATTCAGGAGCCCGAGCAAACCCTCGACCTCTGGACCGGCATCATCACCAGCAAATACAAGCTCCGCGGCGAAAGCGTGACCGTCACGACCGCCAGCCACCCGCGCAACGACACCGTCGCCATCCAGATCGACTCCGTCTTGGTGAAGGCCGGCAAGCTCCGCGTCCGGCTCGCCTTTCCCCGCGGCCACGACCTCGCGGTGAAGAACACCCCGGCGCTGGACTGGTCCGAGCCGGCTTCGCACACCTCCACGCTGGTCAGCAAATCCTGGATCGAGCGGACGATCCCCGGCGCGAATTACTGCCTGACGCTCAGCCAGGATGCGGAACAGGCCGGGCCGCACGCCTTCGTGGTCCCGGCCGCGTCCGGCAGCGGCACGCTGGACCTGACGGTGCAGTTCAAGTCCGGGCGGGCCAAGTTCGCGCTGCCCGCGGCAATGATCCGGGACGAGAGCGCCGCGTCGTGGGCCAATTTCTGGCGCGCGGGCGCGGCCGTGGATTTCACCGGCAGCACCAACCCGCTCGCCCGGAAGATGGAGGAGCGGATCGTGCTCTCGCGCTACCTCACCGCGGTGCAGTGCGTGGGCGATGTGCCGCCGCAGGAGAGCGGCCTCACCTGCAACACGTGGTATGGCAAGCACCACACCGAGATGGTCGTATGGCACACCGCGCATTTCATCCTCTGGGGCCAGACCGCGATGGCGAAGAAGAACCTCGACTGGTTCCTCGGCCAGCTGCCCAACGCCCGTGCCACCGCGGCGGCGCGCGGCCTGCGCGGCGCACGCTGGTCCAAGATGATCGGCCCCGACGGCCGCGAGAGCCCCGGCGGCAATCCGCTCATCGTCTGGAACCAGCCGCACCTGATCTACCTCAGCGACCTCGTGCTGCGGCAGCAGCCCTCCGTCGAGAACCTCGAGAAATACCGCGAGCTCGTGTTCGAGACGGCCGAGTGCCTCGTCTCGATGCTCAAGTTCGACGCCAAGCGCGGCCAATACGTGCTCGGCCCGCCGCTGTGGATCGCGCAGGAGATCCACGACCCGGCCACCAGCCAGAACCCCGGCTACGAGCTGGCCTACTGGCGCTGGGCGATCGAGACCGCACAGCGCTGGCGCGTGCGCTCGGGCCTGCCGCGCGAAGCCAACTGGGACGCCGTGCTGGCGAAACTGTCACCGCTGCCGGTCGTGGACGGAAAATACACCGCGCTCGAATCGCATCCCGACACCTGGACTAATGTCGCGAGCCGCCACGACCACCCGGAGATGCTGATGGCGCTGGGTTTCTTCACCCCCGGCGCGGACGTCGACCGCGCCACGATGGACCGGACCCTGACGGCGGTGCTCAAGGAGTGGGCCTGGGAGACGAAGATCTTCGGTTGGGATTACCCGATGGTCGCCATGGCGGCGGCCCGGCTCGGCCGGCCGGACGAGGCGGTGGAGATCCTGCTGCGCGACGGCCCGAACAACCGCTATTTTCCAAACGGTCATTGTCCGGTCGGCAGCGACCGTGCGCAGGGCAGCCAGCTGGAAGGCCGGCGCGAGATCGCGGTCTACCTGCCGGCCAACGGCGCGTTCCTCTCGGCGGCGGCGTTGATGATCGCCGGCTGGGAAGGCGCGACCGAGGAACAGCCGGGCATCCCGAAGGACGGCACGTGGAAGGTCCGCGCGGAAAACCTGCAGCGGTTGCCCTGAGGTTCAGACGTCCTTCAGCCCGTCGCAATCGCGCGTCCGCAGGCCGCTGACGTCATCCAAGACCACGGCCGGGCGTGCATCCGGCGCGAGCAGGCGCAGGGAAATGTCCCGCAGCTGCAGCCCGGCGGCATGCCGCGCATAAAGCCCCCAGGCCGGCAGGCGGCCGAACAACATGGGCTCGGGATAATCACGAACCATCTCGGGCACGGGGCGCGCGGCATCCGCCGCAGTGCCGCCGCCGCGTGAGTAAATCTGGATGCCCTCGAGCCGCACCTCCGTCACCGGGTGCCCGGGCAGGCCGGCGATGAAGATGCCGTGGTCGGGCGCCACGTCGTGGGCGATGACGTTGCTGATGGCAATGCGGCGCACCGTGCCGGGCCCGGTCACCCCCGGGGCGCGCAGGCGCCCGGCGAGCCGGATGAAGATCGGCGCATTCATCACGTCGCGCATGGTAAGATTGGAGACGACCACGTCCTCCAGGCCCGCGCCGTCGACCTGCTCGAGCGCGAGGCCGCGGCAGAACTCGAAGACGCAGTTGGTGATGGCGATGTTGCGGAAACCGCCGCTGGCCTCGGTGCCGAGCTTGATGCGCCCGATCGGGCCGCCGCGGTGGTTGATGACGCGCGAACGCGTGCCGTCGTAGAGCGTGCCCTCCTCGAAGCCGCTGACGTAGCAATCGCTGATCGTCACGTTCTCGACCGGCCGGACGCCGCCGAAGCCGCAGGAGGCCTTCACACAGATGCCGTCGTCCCACGGGGAGTTGACGGAGCAGTGCGAGATGCGGACGTTGGCGCAGGCGTCGATGTCGATGCCGTCGCGGTTGGTGTCGATGAAGACGTGGTCAACGGTCACGTTGTCGCAGGCGGCCGCGAGGATCGCGAAGTGGCCGCCGTGGAGGATGGTAAGGTCGCGCACCGTCACCTGCCGGCAATGCTTGAGGGCGATCGCCTTGTTGCCGACGCCGGCGGGCAGCACATCCAGCGGATGCGGATAACCGAACGGGCCCGGCGCCCCGACGCCCGGCAGCGGCGCGACGGGGCCGTCGGCCTCGAGCACGTCGGGCAGATGGCCGGGCGGCTGCGGGGCCACCTGGCCGACCGGCAAAGCCACCCGGCCATTACCCCGACTCAAACCCCGGCCAAAGATGATGCCCGGGCCGCAGAGCGTGACGTGCTCCAGGTCCTCGCCCCAGATGAGGCTGTTGCGGAAGCGCGAGTGGCCGTAGTCCTGGAAGACATTCGGCGGGCCCTCCTCCGGCGCGTCGTAACCGCCGGGCTGCCCCGGCGGCGGCGGATCGGCGGCGATCAACCGGGCCCCCGCGCCAAGCCGCAGCGTGAGATGGCTGCAGAGGCGGATGGAGTGGCTGAGGTAATCGCCCGCCGGAAACACCACCGTGCCGCCCCCGGCCGCGCGCACCGCCGCGATGGCGCGGTTGATGGCGGCGGTGTCGGACGTGCGCCCATCGCCGGCGGCGCCGAAGCTCCGCACGTCGAATTCAGGCGAGGCCGCGGCCGGCCCCGCCGGGGATGATCCCGGGGGGAGGTTCACGAGGATGGCGCGCGGCTCAGAAGTTGAACGTCGTGCTGAACCGCACGTTGGTGCCGGGCTGGGTGTAGATGCCCGTGCCGGTGACGCGGCCGCCCGCCACCGCGATGTAGTCGGCGTCGTTGAAGACGTTGTCGATGTTCAGGCGGAAGGAGAGCTTCTCGTTGAACCGGTAGCTGGCGCCGAGCGTCGTCTGGTAGCTGGGCTTCAGGAAGAAGCTGGTCTTTTTCACGACGCCGAGCGCGGTGAAGTTGCCGCCGTCCGTGGCCGAGTCGCCCGCGCGCTTGCTGCTGTAATTGACGCCGAAGTTGACCGAGAGGCCCTTGGCGGCGCCGTCGGTGAGACGGTAGTTCAGGAGCAGGGAGGCGTTGTTGTCGGCGACGGCGCGAACCATGCGGCCGAGGGCGTCGCGCATCTTGAGGTGCGAGTAAGTGGCGATGGCGGACAGGTTGGGCGTGAGGCTGCCCATCAGCTCGACCTCGAAGCCCTTGTTGTCGAGGTCGGAGACGAGCGTCTGGGGCTGGGTCGGGTCGGTCTGGTAGGCCGGGTTCGGCACCGTGACGTTGGTCTGCGCGATCTGGAAGTAGGCGGCGTTGACCGACAGCTTGCGGTTGAAGAACTCGGTCTTCACGCCGACCTCGTCCTGCTCGCCCTGCTGCCAGAGGGGCTGGAGGTTGAGGCCGGGGATGGCGGCGTTGGCGTTGGTGGAGTGGCTGGCGTAAACCGAGAGGCGGTCGGTGGCCTTGAAGAGCACGGCAGCGCTCCACGGGGACTTGCTGTCATCCAGCAGGCCGCTGGCCACGCCGGTGTCGGCGTTCCAGCGCTTGGAGACGGTGGAGTAGCTCATGACGCCGCCGGTGAGGTAGAGGCGGTTGTTGAAGAAGCCGAGGCGCTCGCTGACGTAGAACTGCCAGTTGGCATACGAGGTGCCGGAGCCGCTGTTGGTGGTCGGGAAGTTGGCGGGATAGACCGGGTAGACGGCGACCGGGGCGAAGAGGTTGAGGTTCGGCAGGGTGCCGTCCACGTTGCGGCCGACCACATACTGGCGCGCGTAGGCCGCGCCGACGATGGTCTGCGAGCTGATGCCGCCGAGCTGGTAGTTGCCGGCGAGGTCGACCTGCACGTTGGCGGTCTTGCGGGTCGTGTCCTGGATGTTGCCGCGGTTGCCGATGCTGGCCGGGTTGATCCAGCGCGAGAAGGTGGCGACGTAGGGGTTGGTGGTGGCGTTGTAGGGCAGCGACGGATCCTGGAGCGCCCAGGTCTGGTCCTGCGTGAGCTCGCCGGTCACCGGGTTGTAGCGGTTGGAGAAGTTGGGCGCCGAGAAAAACTGCTGGTCGGAATTCTCCTGGTATTTGCGGCCGTTGGCGGCGATGCGCAGGTTGAGGTTCTCGTTGAGGCTCGTGGTATACACCGCGAACAGGTCGACGCTCTCCGTGATGATCTGGCTCCAGGGCTGCGCGCCGTTGAGGCCGCTCGGGTCGATGCCGGGCGCCAGCTGTGGATCCTTGGTCGCCGCGGTGGTGTCCGGGCTGAGCATGAAGAACGCGTCGCGGAAGATCTCGTGCTGCGCGGCGACGAGCTTGACGGTGAGCTGGCTGCGGTCGGAGATGCGCCACGCGAACATGGGCGCGATGGCCGCGCCCTGCAGCCGGGCCTCCTTGGACCAGTAGCGGCGCGAGTCCTGGTAGGAACCGACCAGGCGGTAGGCGAAGGTCTTGCCGTCGCCGATGTCCAGCGGCCCGCCCATGTCGAGCGTGGCCTTCTGGGAGTCGAACAGGCCGATCTGCGCCGTCAGCGAGCGCTGCTTGGTGAAGGTGGGCGACTTCGTGATGACGTTGATGGAGCCGCCGGGGGCGCCGGCGGGCGAGAGGATGGCGTTCGGGCCCTTGGTCACCTCGATGCGGTCGATGATGGATTCCTCGACGTTGTCGGCGTCGGCCGACTGGAGGAAGTTGTCCACGGTGCGGGCGCCCGCCTGCGTCTCGAAGCCGCGGATGATCTGGCGGTCCTGGAAGTTGAGGCCGCGGCCCTCCTGCACGCCGGCGATGTAGCGGGTGACGTCGAACACGCGGTTCGGCGCGAGGTCGTCCATCATCTCGCGGGTGATGACGGAGATGGAGCTCGGGGTGTCGATCAGGGCCGCGCGCACGCGGACAGCCGAGATGGCGTCGGCCGCGCGGTAGCGGTCGGCGGAATCGGCGGAGACGGTGAAGGGGGAGAGCTCGACGACCTCCTCCTTGGATGCCGCCGCGGTCTGGGCGGCGAGCGGGAGGGCGGACAGGGTGAGGGCAAACAGGGCCAGGAGCCCGGACGATCCGGCGCGGCGGGAACCGCCGGGCACAATGAGCATGGTGTTCATACAGGGTAGCAGGGTAATGGCCGGCGCTTCGAGGGCGCGGGGGTCGCGCCATGAATCAATCCGGCCCGGTGGGGGTCTTGGGGTGACGGTGGTGTGACAAAGGACCCGCGGCGCGCCAAGCGCCCTGCTACTTTCCACGTAAAATAGAATTGCCCTTCCGCGCCCCGGCCGGCGCACTCGGGCATGGCCGCTCCGACCACCCCCGCGGGCCCGCCGACGCTCCGCGAAATCGCGCGCCGCGCCGGCGTCAGCCACACGACCATCTCGCTCAGCCTGCGCAACCATCCCTCCATCCCGGAGCGGACGCGCGTCCGCCTGCGCCGGCTGGCCGACCGGCTGGGCTACCGCTCCAACGTGCTTGTCTCCGCGCTGATGAGCCAGGTGCGGCAGAAACAGCACAAGTCCGCGCCCGAGGTCGTCGGCTTCCTCACCGGCGGCCCCACCGCGGACGACTGGAAGCAGCACTCCGCGAGCGTCGGTTTCTACGAGGGCGCCCGGCGCCGCGCCGCGCAGCTGGGCATGCACATCGAGCCCTTCTGGCTCGGGCCGGGCGGGGCCGCGTCCGCCGCCACCTGTCGCATGCTGCACGCGCGCGCCATCCACGGCTGCCTCATCACGCCCTTCCCCACCCCGGTTTACAGCCACGAGCTGGACTGGGCGCACATGATCTGCGTCGGCCTCGGCTACGTGTTCAACAACCACGCGCTGCACCGCGCCACGCACAACCACTTCCGCGGCGCCTTCCTCGCCTACCAGAAGCTGACGGAGCTCGGCTACCGCCGCATCGGCCTGATGCTCGACCAGGCGCAGAACAGCCGCGTCAACTATGCCTGGCTCGGCGGCTATCTCGCCGCGCAGAACACCCTCGCCCCCGCCCGCCTCGAGCCGCTGCTCACCACCGGGCCGGCGGCGCCGGCCCGCGTGAAGGCCTGGGTGAAGCGCTCGCGGCTCGATGCCGTCATCGGTTTCGGCCCGAAGCAGTTCCTCGCCCTCGAGCAGGCCGGCTGCCGGATCCCGCAGGACCTCGCCTTTGCCGCGCTCGACGTCGAGCAGACGCGCCTCGACCACGTCGAGGCGGTGACCGGCATCAACCAGAACCTGCCGCTGATCGGCGCGACCGCGGTCGATATCCTCGCCAGCCAGCTCTACCACAACGAGCAGGGCCTGCCGCAGCGCCCCGTCTACAGCATGATCGAGGGTTTCTGGGTCCCGGGCCGGACGGCGCCCGCGGTCTGACGGCGCGGCCGCTCACTCGCCCCAGCAGATGCCGAGGGCCTTGCCGGTGGTGACGAGGTCGCCGTCGACCGGCACCGTGCGGAGGGTGCCCACCGCCTCCGCGATGGGCACGTCGGCGGTGTCGGGCGGACGGAGCGCGACCATGCGGCCGAATTTCTTCTCCGCGATGAGGCCGACGGCGCGGGCCCCGAAGCGCGTGCAGATGAGCCGGTCAAAGGTCGTGGGAATGCCGCCGCGCTGCAGGTGGCCGAGCACCACGACGCGCGTCTCCTTCCCGGTGCGCTGCTGGATCTCGGCCGCCACCTGGGAGGCGATGCCGCCCAGCCGGGCCTCGCGGAACGCGCCGCCCACCGGGGCCGCGGCGGTGACGAAATCCTTGTGCTTTTCCCGCGCCCCCTCGGCGACCGCGATCAGCGTGAAATGTTTTCCCTCGGCCTCCCGGGCCTTGATCTTGCGGACGATGCCCGCGTAGCTGAACGGGATTTCCGGGATGAGGATGACGCTGGCCCCGCCGGCGATGCCGGCGTGCGCCGCGATCCAGCCGGCATAGCGGCCCATCATCTCCACCACCATGACGCGGTTGTGGCTCATCGCCGTCGGCCGGAGGCGGTCCAGCGCATCGGTGGCAAACGACACGGCGGTGTCGAAGCCGAACGTGACCACCGTGCCGCCCAGGTCGTTGTCGATGGTCTTGGGCACGCCGACGACCGGGATGCCGGCCTCGAGGCACTGCAGGGCGATGGAGAGCGAGCCGTCGCCACCCACCACGATGAGCGCGCCGAGCCCGAGTTCGTCGAAGTTCCTCTTCGCCTCGGCGAGGATGGCGGGGTCGATGCGTTTGGCCTCGCCGTGGCCGACCTTGGCGGCGAAGCGGCCGCTGTTGGAGGTGCTGAGCACGGTGCCGCCGAGGTGGAGCAGGCCGTCCATCTCGCGGTAGTCGAGCCGGCGGGTCTGCACCGGGGCGAGCAGGCCCTCGAAGCCACCGAGGATGCCAAGGGTGGTCCAGCCGCGCTTGGCCGCGGCCTTGACGACCGCGTAGATCACGGCATTCAAGCCGGGGCAGTCGCCGCCCCCGGTGAGAATGCCGATGCGTTGTTTCATGGGCGGATCCCGGGCCGGGCGGTCAGTAGATGGCCTTCCGGCTGCGCGTGGACTGGTCGGGGCCGAGGCCCTCGTAGTTGTGCACGCTGCCCGCGCTGTCGGCCCACAGGGGGAGGTTGTCCTTGCGGGCCAGCTTCAGGTTGAGCACGCCGGCACGCATGGTCTCGAAATCAGTGAACATCTTCTTGCAGTCGGGCCCGCACTGCTCGGTGAAGCTGCCGAGCCGGAGCATGTAGAGGTTGACGGCGGTGTAGACGAGATCCTCGGGCGAGCAGCCAAAGGCCTCGGCGGCGCGCTCGATGGGCGCGGCCTCCGCATGGTCGAGATGCAACTTGATGGTCATGGGGGTATCCTCCCGGGTCGGGGTTTGGGGGTGACCGCGCGGGGCGGCCGTTTGGTTGCGGGCATTATGCACCCGCGCCCCGGAGGATACTGCGCATATCTTGGCAAATCTGCGCCCGGCCCGGCTGGCCCGGGACGTCACGGATTCGGCTTCGTGAACAGCCGGTCGTAGTCGAGCCAATGCGCGTTCATCAGGTCGACCTTGCGCTTGAGCTGCGCCACGAGGCCGGGCCCGAGCTTCATGATGGTTTCCTCCGCCGGCACCGGCGCGAGGTCGAGGTAGAGGCCGGGGTTGTCACCGAGCAGGCGCATGAGGTGGACGGTGTTGTCGATCTCCTTGCGGGCGGTCTCCATCAGGTCGGTGCGGTCCCAGCCGCTCTGCACGCCGAGCACGGGGTTGGCCTCGGGCTTGATGCCGAGCGCCTTCACGCGGTCGAGCTGCGCCTGGTAGGCGACCATGTTGTCGGCGGAGCGCATGAGGCAGATGGCGACCTCCAGCCGGCGGGCCATGAGTGCCCAGCGCGCCTTGTCCGTCGGATCGGTCGCGGCGTCGCGCACGTGTTCGATGCGGGCCTGGGCGTTCTTCGCCTGCGGAATCACCGTCTCCATGACGCGCTGGAAAAGCAGCTTGGCGCCATAGCCCTCGAACATGCGCATGGCCTGGATGTCGGCGAGGTTGTCGGCCTGCTCCTCGTCCTTCGCCTGGAACAGGAACGGGCGGTAGTAGCTCTTGTCGGCGGCGGACAGCTCGGACGGAAACGGCACCATCGGGCGGTTGATCCAGCGGTTGAGCACGTGGCCGAACTGCAGCATGTCGCCGAAGTCCAGCGGCACGAACCCGCGCTGCACCTCCTCGATGAGCGTCCACGCCTCGAGCAGATCGTCGGCCCGCGCCTCGCCCACCTCGCTGACGGCGAAAGCGCGCAGGGCCTGCAGGCGCTCGACCTGGTTGGCGGCGCGGCTGCCAGCGGTGGCCTTGGCCAGCCGGGCGTTGAAGGCGAGTTGCTCCTCGTCGCCGCGCAGGCTGATGAGCCGGCGGACCGGGGTGTCAGCGGCGGGGGTCGCAGCCGCACTGCGCCGGCCCTGCGCGCGGAGGCCGGGCACGCTGATGCCGACCACGGGATAGAAGGCGCCATTCGCATAGGCGTCGCTGCTGCCGGGCGCGGCGTAGCGCCGGCCGTCGGGGCCCTCGCGGCCCGACACGGCGATGCCGCGCGGCAGGCGGCGCAGGATCGCCTCAAGCTGCTCGGGCGAGAACGAGGGGATCATCCACTGGCGCGGCTCAATGGGCCGCAGGCTGATCTCGACCGCGTGACCGGAGGCCTTGGCGGCGTCCTGGAGCGTGATGAGGAAGGTCGCGATGCGCTCATCCATCGGGCGTTCCTTGCAGTCGCTGTGGCCGTTGAGACCGGGATAAAGCGCCGGCACCCAGCAGAAGCCGGAACCGGAGTCCTGCGAGAGGAAGGCGAAGGTCTCGATCTCCGGGCAGCGCGCGAGCAGGTTCTTCATCGCCTCGGCGTAGAGGCGGCGCGTCTCGGGCTGGTCCACGCACATCGAGAACCACGCGACCTTCGAGCGGTTGGGCTGGTCGACGCGCGGGCCGCGGAGCTCCGGGTGGTCGGTGAAGAATTTCTCCGGCATCACCTGCGGGAGGTTGGCGCCCCAGTGGCCCCTGAGGCCGAGCTTGCGCAGGATTTTCGAGCGCGCCTCGAGGATGCCCGACACGCGTTTGCCGTAGGCCATGTCCACGTAGGGCTCGACCTCCTTCGCCGGGAACAGCTTGAAGAAATCCGGGCGCTGGATGAACCAGCCCGGATACGGGTCATCGGCGCGCTGGAACTGCCAGGTCGCCGGCGGCAGGTTGTCGGTGATCGGCACGTGCGTCGCGCCGAGTTCCTTCGCGAGGGTCGCCTTGCGCTCGAAGAGCGCGAGGTTGTCGGCATCCAGTTTGGCGAAGTCCGCCTGGGCGAGACCCAGGGTAAAAGTGAGCAGGCAAAGCGGTGCAAGCAGCGCGCGACGGAGGCCGGTGGTTTTCATGGGGTAAGCCGCAGTGTCCCCCGGCCGCCGGCGCGACACACGGCCTTTGGCATCTGACAGTCCGCGGGCCCGGCCAATAAAAAAGCCGGTCCTCGCGGACCGGCTTTTGCCTAAAACGTTTTCCCGACTCAGCCCTCGTAGGCCGGGAGGGTCTTGTCGACCGACTCCTTGGCGAGCTTCGCGTAGGCGGGCAGGCCGTTGTCGTAGGGGACCGCGACCTCGCCCTGGATGAGCGGGGTGGCGTAGCGGAAGAACTGGAAGTTCAGGCTGACGCCGTCCTCGTTGATCCACTCCTTGGGCAGGCGCTTCGGGTTGCCGATGACGTCGCTGAGGGCGGAGAGGCCGGTCTCGCAGGTGTAGTTGTCACCGTCGCCGCGCACGAGCGTGACGAGCTTGTCGGACTCGCCGGCGATGGCGGCCTTGACCGCGGCCTGGCCGGCGAGGAACGCCTCGTCGGCGTCCGTCTTCGAGGCGAGGTGGGCGGCGGAGCGCTGGGTGATGCCGAGGCGGGCGACGCGGCACTTGGCGCCGATCTGCGACTCGACGAGGTCCTTCAGGGTCTCGCCGACGCCGCCGAGCTGCGTGTGGCCGGCCGCGTCTGCGTTCTCGACGGAAACGTAGTTGCCGTCCTTGTCCACGAGGCCCTCGCCGACGACGACGACGGCGTGCTTCTCGCGCTTGAGGACGCGGCGGACGTCATCGAGGAACTTCTCGTTGGTGAAGGGAACCTCGGGGAGGTAGACGAGGTGCGGCGGATCGTTCGGGTGGTCGCGGCGCTTGGCCAGCGAGGCGCCGGCGGCGAGCCAGCCGGAATTGCGGCCCATGACCTCGACGATCGTGACGAGGTCGCCCTGGCCCATGGCGTCGGCGTCGAGCGAGAGCTCCTTGACGGTGGCGCCGATGTATTTGATCGCGCTGCCGTAGCCGGGGCAGTGGTCGGTGGCGGGCAGGTCGTTCTCGATCGTCTTCGGGATGCCGATGATGCGGAGGTCGTAGGCCTGGGCCTTGGCGAGCTCGCCGAGCTTCAGGGCCGTCTCCTGGGAGTCGCCGTCGCCGATGTGGAAATAATAGCGGATGTTGTGCGCCTTGAAGACCTCGAGCACGCGCTCGAACTCGGCGGGCTTCTTGAGCTTGGAGCGGCAGGTGCCGAGGGCCGCGCCGGGGGTGTAGCGGAGGCCGCGGATGGCCTGCTGCGACTCGGCCGCGAGGTCGACGAGATCCTCGCCGAGGAGGCCGAGGACGCCGTTCAGCGCACCGTAGACTTCCTCGATGGAGGAATGATTCAGGGCCTCGGCGACGACGCCGGCGACGCTGGCGTTGATGACGGCCGTGGGACCGCCGGACTGGCCGATGAGACAATTACCTACGAGTTCTTCTGCCATGATGTGTTGTGGTTAAAGCTGTTAAAGAAGCGAAAAGAGGGTTCAAAAAAGGCCGCGCGCCGGACGCTGGCAAACTAAAACCTTGGGGCGGCGAAAAATTAATCCGCCCGGAGTGCACGAAATGGCGGAGCGTCCCGCCTCCAGGGCGCTTCCCCGGTGCGCTGGGGGCAACGCGTCCCGCCGGCAGACGAAAAATATTTTCGTCGGAATGCGCGGCCTTACAGCAGCTTGCCGGGGCGGTAGTCCGCCGCACCCCTGTGCTTCTTCGCCAGCGGCGCGACCGCGGCGACAAGCGCATCCACCTGGTGCGGCGCCGCGCCGACAAAGCGTTCGTTCTGGCCGAGGATTTCCTGCAGCTTCTTTTTGCCGAGGCCGACACGCTTGTCGCCGGCCAGCCGGCCGAGGAGGTCGGCATCGCCGCCGTTGCGCAGCGCCTTGGCCGCGGCGAGGGCGTGCTCCTTGATGGCCTCGTGCGCGGTCTCGCGGCCCGCGCCGCCCTTCACCGCCTCCATCAAAATCGTCGTGGTGGCGAGGAACGGCAGGTTGCGCTCGTTCTCGGCCGCGATGGCCGCCGGGAAAACCTCCATCTGCCGCAGGATCGTGAGGAAGGTCTCGAGCAGGCCGTCGATCGCGAAGAACGCGTCGGGCAGCGCCACGCGGCGCACGACCGAGCAGGACACGTCGCCCTCGTTCCACTGGTGGCCGGCGAGGTTGGCCGTCATGGTCACGTAGCCGGAAAGGATCGTCGAGAAGCCGCAGACGCGCTCGCAGTTGCGGGCGTTGACCTTGTGCGGCATGGCGGAGGAGCCCACCTGCCCTTCCTGGAAACCCTCGGTCAGCAGCCCGGCGCCGGCCATGAGGCGCAGCGTCGTGGCGCAGCTGGCGGCCGACGCGCCGGCCTGGTGCAGCGCGCTGACGACATCGAAGTCGAGCGAGCGCGGGTAAACCTGGCCGACCGCGCCGAGCGAGGCCTTGAAGCCGAGATGCTTGAGGATGCGCGCCTCAAGCTGGTCCACCTTGGCGGTGTCGCCGCCGAGCAGCGTGAGCTGGTCGAGCTGCGTGCCGACGGCGCCCTTGAGGCCGCGCACCGGGTAGCGCGTGACGAGGTCGTCGAGCCGCGCGAGGGCGATCTGCAGCTCCTGCGCGAACATCGCGAGGCGCTTGCCGAAGGTCGTGGGCTGGGCCGGCACGTTGTGGGTGCGGCCGGTGATCATCAAGTCGCGGTGCTGCTCCGCGCGCTTCGCCAGCGCGAGCAGCGCGGCGGCAACCTTGAACTGCACGAGCTGCAGCGAGCGGGCCACCTGGAGCTGCTCGACATTCTCCGTCAGGTCGCGGCTGGTGAGGCCGAGGTGGATGAACTGGCGCTGGGCCAGCTCGGAAAATTCCTCGATGCGCGACTTCACGTCGTGGAGGGTGACGCGCTCGCGCTCCTTGATGCGCTCGACGTTCACCTCGCCGCGCACGCGCTCGTAATCCTTGATGGCCTCGGCCGGGATGGCGACGCCGAGGTCCTTCTGCGCCTTCATCACCGCGATCCAGAAGTCGCGCTCCAGCAGGATGCGGCCGGTCGCCGACCAGGTCTCTTTCATCGCCGGCGAGGCATAGCGCTCGGCGAGGACGTTGGGGATGGTTTCGGCGGACTGGGCAGGTGGCTTCACGGCGCGTGAACGCTTGCGCGTCCGGTTGAAGGTTGAAAGGTGAAAGTTGAATGATCCCGGTCATCTGTAAACAGGCTCCGGGCCGCCCGGCGTGCCGGTTGGGCGTCTTTTCCTGCTTTCAACTTTCACCCCTCAACTTTCAACTTCCCCCCATGAGTCATTCCGTCGAAGGACACCTCAAGCTCAACGTCGCCGACTACGACAAGCTCATCCGGCAGCTTGTGCCGGGTTATGCGGCCATGCGCACGGCCCACATGGCGCTGCTGCGGAAACTCCTGCCGGCCGACCGGCGCTGCCTGGTGCTCGACCTGGGCGGCGGCACGGGCGCGCTGGCCGAGGCCGTGGCGGAGACGCTGCCGCTGGCGGAGGTGGAGATCTGGGACATCGACCTCGCCATGCTCGGCGTGGCCCGCGAACGCTGCGCGCGCTTCGGCCCGCGCATCCGTTATGTGGAGCGCTCGTTCGCCGAGCCGCTGACGCCATGCGACGCGGTCGTGGCCTGCATCGCGCTGCACCACGTGAAGGACCTGACGGCCAAGGGCGCCATCTACCGGAACATCCACACGGCGCTGCGGCCGGGCGGCGCGTTCCTGAACGCCGACGTCGCGATCGCCGCGGGCGGCGGCCTGCGTGAATTCTCCTACCGGGAGTGGATCAGCGCCATGGCGCCGCACGGCATCAACGAGACCCAGGCGCGCGCGCATTTCGCCAGCTGGGCCCACGAGGATTATTATCCGCCGCTGGCGGACGAGCTCGGCCTGCTGGGCGGCGCCGGCTTCGACGACCCCGAGTGCTTCTGGCGCGAGATCCCCTGCGTGATTTTCGGCGGGATCAAATAGCGCCGGGCGCCAGGCAGCGGACGGCCATGTCGCGCAGCACCGCCTCCTGCTCATTGGGCCGGCGGACGATCTCCTCGAATGCGCGGATGAACTCCTGCTGGTTGTCGATCAGGCGGCGCAGCCCCGGCAGGCGGCCCGCGCCGGCCAGCTTGCCGACATACCACTGGTTCTGCGTGAAAAGGTTGTAGGCGCTCTTCTCGGCGTCGCCGCCGAAGTGCTTCGCGTAGACACCCTGCGCGCGGGCCCACGCCGCCTTGTCGAAGCCGTAGGGGCCGGGCGCCCGCAGCTCGCCGGTGTCGAGCAGCACGCGCACCTGGATGAGGATGCGGTTGCGGTTCTGCAGCGCGCTGAGCACGGGGCGGGCGTCGTTGCCGTTGAAGAAGTGCTGCGCCAGCGCCTCAAGGGTGCCCGGCAGGTCGCCGGCGAAGAAGCGCTCGGCCGACGCGAAGAAATCCCCCTCGGCGAAGTTCGGCGTGAGCTCGTCGATCTGCGCGTCGGCGATGACGCCGCCCTCGCCCACGAAGGTCGCGAGTTTGCGCACCTCCTCGGTCAGCAGCCGCGTGTTCGGGCCGATCTTGGAGAGGAGCAGCTCGACCGCGCCGGGGCCGAAGCTCACGCCGCTGTCGCGCGCCTCGGCGATCGCCACGCCCGCCAGCGCCTCGCCGGCCGATTCGCCGTCGCCGCCGGCCAGCGTGAAGTCCGCGTTGGCCTCGCACCATTTGGGGAAAGAGCGGCGGCGGTCCACGGGCGCGGCCGTGAGGACGATGGCCACCTCGTCGGCGTTCACCTTCTCCAGCAGTTCCTGCAGGCCCTCGACCTGCTTGAGCGTGCCCTCGGCGCGGCCGGTCACGGTGTCGGCGAGAAAGTTGATGTCCTTGAACCACACGACGCGCTTGCCGCCGAACATCGGGACGGTCTGCACGGCGTCGCGGAAGCGGTTCACCGCGGTCTCGACCTCGTCGACGTTGTTGGCGAAGCCGCTGATGACCTCGCGGGAGAAGTCGTCCGCGCCCGCCTCGGCCGCCAGCGCCTCGAACCGTTCCTTGCCGAGCCGGCTGACGATGAAGTCGTCCGGTCCGCAGAAGATCGCGAAGGGTTTGGTGGCGGCGGGCATGGGAGGGGATTTGCCCATGAAACGCCGCAAAGCGCACGCAGATTTTTCCGAGGTGGAACCCGGCCTCTGGACGGGTTTATGCGATATGCGTCCTGAAACCTGGATACACGTCCTGAAAACGCGTCCGGAGGCCGCGTTCCGCCTTCACAAACCCCTCAGTTCGCCAGCGGCGCCGCCACCCGGCGCGATTCCTTCACCACCTCGCGGCGGAGCCAGTCGATGGCGGCCGTCACCGCGCGTTCCTTCACGGCGCAGCGCGGGCCCGGATAGGTGAGCTTCTTCGACCAGTCGCCGCCGGGGGCGTGCAGGCCGATGTAGATCGTGCCGACCGGGTTGTCGCCGACGCCGCCGGTGGGGCCGGCGAAACCCGTGATGGCCACGCCGTAGTCGGCGCCCAGCTGCTCGGCCACGCCGGTCGCCATGGCGACGGCACACTCCTCGCTGACGGCGCCGTGCTGGGAGAGCAGGCACTCGGGACAGTCGAGCAGCAGCATCTTCGCGTCGTTGCTGTAGGAAACGATGCCGCCCTGGAAAAACTTCGAGGCGCCGCAAACGTCGGTGAACGAGTTCGCCAGCAGGCCGCCGGTGCAGGACTCGGCGACGGCCAGCGTGCGGCCCTGGGCGCGGAGCTGGTCGGCCACCACCTTCACCATGCTGTCGTGGCCGAAGCCCACGAAGTCGTCGCCGAGCAGCGCGGCGCATTCGTCGGCCAGCGCGCGCAGCGCGGCCATCGCATATTTGCCGTCGGGCGAGCTGACACGGCAGTCCACCTGGCCGAGGTGCGCGCAGAACGCGATGCCGAGGCCGGGATGCCGGTCGAAGAGCGGCTGGAACTTCGTCTCGAGCGCCGACTCGCCGACGCCGGCGGTGCGGATCTGGATGTAGGCCTCGCCCTCGGCGAGCAGGCGGCGGGCGGCGAGCCGCGGGATCACCTGCTCGGTGAACATCGGGCGCAGTTCGTTCGGCGGGCCGGGCAGCATGACCAGCACCCGGCCGTCCTGCTCGACCCAGAGGCCGGGCGCCGTGCCGTTGGCGTTGGGCAACACCTCGCCGCGCTCGAACTTGTAGGCCTGCTTGAGATTGTTGGCGGTCGGCACGCGGTTGAACTTCGCGAAACGCTCCGTGATCGCGCGCTCGATGGCGGGATCGAACACCAGCTGCTGCCCCAGCGCCTGCGCGAGCACGTCGCGCGTGCGGTCGTCGCAGGTCGGCCCGAGGCCGCCGGTGGTGATGATGACGTCGGCCTTGGCCCAGCTCTCGCGGAACTGCGCGGCGATGGCGTCGGCGTCGTCGGAAATGGTGACATTGCGCGCCAGCTGCACGCCGCGGCGGCCGAGCTCGGCGCCGATCCAGGTCAGGTGCCCGTTCGCCGTCAGCCCGAGCAGCAGCTCATCGCCGAGCGTGAGCAGTTCGTAGCGGGGCGCGGCGCCGGGCGCGCGCGGGTTTGACGATTCCGAGGTGGCCATACTGTGTGTGGGGGCGCAACCTACCTCGTTTTTCCCAAAATGCCAGCCCCCGCATACAGCGAAGCCCTCCGGGAGAAGATCCGGTCCCTCCCGGACAGCCCCGGCGTCTACCTGATGAAAGACCGGCTGGGCCGCATCATCTACGTCGGCAAGGCCAAGAGCCTGAAAAAGCGCGTCTCCACCTACTTCCAGGCCGGCCGCGAGCGCGCCCTGCGCCACCAGCCGAAGATCCGCACGCTCATCGAGATGATCACCGACCTCGAGATCCTCGAGGTCAAGTCCGAGACCGAGGCCCTCCTGCTCGAGGGCAAGCTGATCAAGCAGTGGCGGCCGAAATACAACACCGACTTCACCGACGACAAGCGCTTCCTCCTCGTCCGCATCGACCTCGAGGCCGAGCTGCCGAAGTTCGTGCTCACGCGCTTCAAGAAGGACGCCCGCTCACGCTATTTCGGACCCTTCGCCCACTCCGCCCTGCTGCGCAAGACCCTCGCGACGATGCGCCAGAAATTCGGCGTGCTCCTCGCCGACACCCACCCCAAGAAAATCGCGCCCGACACCTGGCAGCTCTACGACGACGTCCGCGCCGAGCTTTACGGCTGGCCCAACACCGTCACGACCGCCGAATACCGCGAGCGCGTGACCGAGGCCTGCGCTTTCCTCGACGGCAAGAGCCGCGAGTGGCTCGCCTCGCTGCGCGAGGAGATGTCGGCGCGCGCCGCGAAGCAGGAATTCGAAAAGGCCGCCGAACTGCGCGATGTCGTGCTGGCGCTGGAGCAGACCCTCGCGCGCACGCGCAAGTTCACCCGCGACCTGACCAAGCTGCAGCCCAACCAGGCCGCGCTGAAGGAACTGCAGGCCGCGCTCGGCCTCGAGTCGCCGCCGGTGCACATGGAGTGCTTCGACATCTCGCACATCAGCGGCACGTTCGTCGTCGCCTCGATGGTGCATTTCACCGACGGCCGGCCCGACCGCGACCAATACCGCCGCTTCTCGATCAAGAGCTTCATCGGCAACGATGACTTCAAGGCGATGGAGGAGGTCGTGGCCCGCCGCTACCGCCGGCTGATCGAGGAGCAGAAGCAGTTTCCTGATCTCGTCGTCATCGACGGCGGCCGCGGGCAGGTCGGCGCGGCCTTGAAGGCCTTCGTCGGGCTGGACTGCCCGCCGCCGGCCATGATCGGCCTCGCGAAGAAGGCCGAGACCATCATTTTTCCCGACGCGCGCGCGCCGCTGAACCTGCCGCTCGGCAATCCCGGCCTCGGCCTGCTGCAGCGCCTGCGCGACGAGGCCCACCGCTTCGCCAACACCTACAACGCCGACCTGCGCTCGCGAAAGATCCGGGAAAGCCTCCTCGATGACTTCCCGGGGCTCGGAGCCAAGCGGAAGACCGCCCTCCTCGCCCACTTCGGCTCGCTCGATAAATTGCGCGGCGCGTCCGTGGAAAAGATCACGCAGGTGCCGGGTTTCGGCGAGAAATTCGCCGCGCAGCTGCACGCGTTCCTCGCCGCCAACCCACCCGCCACCGTCAGCCCCGATTAGTTCAGGCGCACAATCGCGGCGTTGAGCGCCGTCGCGAAGCTCACCCAGAGCACATACGGCACCCAGAGCGCGCCGGCCAGGCGGTCGCTGCGCCACAAGCCAACCTGCAGCCAGGCCAGCAGGCACCAGAGCACCAGGATGTCGGCCAGCGCCCAAGCCGGCTGCTTCAGGCCGAAAAACAACACGGACCAGAGGGCGTTGAAGAAAAGCTGCGCGAAATAAAGCCGCACGAGACGCGACGCCGCCGGGCCGCCCGCGCGCCAGGCCCGCCAGATCGCCACGCCCATCAGCACATAAAGCGTCGTCCACACGGGGGCGAAGAGCCAGCCGGGCGGATTCCAGGCGGGTTTCTGCAACAGCGGAAACCAGTCGCGGACATTCGGAAACGTCGCCCATGAGCCGATCGCACCGGCGATGAAGGCGGCGCCGATGAAAGCAATGAGTGCGGGGATCTGACGCGTCATTTCCGCAAGCGCACAATGAACGCCAGCGCCCGGTCGGGCAGGAGCCATTTCAGGAACAGGAAGACCTTGGCGTGGAACGGGCCGCTGTAGCGGGGCGCGGGGTTGTCCGACGTCAGCGCCCGCTCGACCAGCCGCGCGATGTCGTCCGGCGTGCCGGCGATGCGGCGGAGCTTGTCGTAGCCAACCCGGAAGCCGCCGAGATAGGGCGCGTAGGGCCCGGCGTTCCCGATGACCTCGGTGGAGGCGGCGTTGGCGGCGTCCACGAATTCCGTGAGGATGAAGCCCGGGCGGATGAGCGACACGCGCACGCCGAAGGGTTTCAGCTCGCCGCGCAGGCCGTCGGTGAGGGCCTCAAGCGCGTGCTTGGTGGAGTCGTAGATGCTCGACAGCGGCCGCGCAATCCGGCCGGCCACCGAGCCGATGTTGACGATGCAGCCCGTGCCGCGCTCGCGCATGGCCGGCAGCACGAGCTGCGTGAGGGCGATGAGGGAAAAGACGTTGGTCTCGTAATTTTTCCGGATGACCTCGATCGGCGCGATCTCGACCGGGCCGCGCGTGCCGTAGCCGGCGTTGTTCACGAGGCCGTCGATGCGGCCGAATTTATGCAGTGTGGCCGCGACCAGTTTCCGGCGGTCGGCATCGCTTGTGACGTCGCCCGCCACGGCCAGGACATTCGCGCCTGAGGGGTCGAGTTCGCGCGCCAGCGTCTCAAGCCGGTCGGGCCGGCGCGCCGCGATGACAACCTTCGCGCCGCCGCGCACCAGCCGGCGCGCCGTGGCCTCGCCGATGCCGGCGGAGGCCCCGGTGACGATGATGACCTGACCGGCGAGCTGCGGCATGATCGGTTACTCCGAGTCGTAGATCTGGACCCGCGTCCAGTAGGTTTTGAAATTGGCGACAAAAGCCAGATGGAGCGGGTCGACCTGGTAGGCGTCGTGCGCGGCGAGGTCACGGCACTGCACGATCAGCGCGACGTCGTAGCTGCGCTCGATCACGGGGCGATCGCCGGTCGGCGCCGGCACGCCGACATCAACCTTTGCGACGGCCTTGATGCCCGCGAGGCTTTCGACGCCGCGGCGGAATTCCGCGCGCTGGGCCGGCGTGAGTTCGGGCTTGAGCCAGAAGTAGACGTTGTGGAACAGCATGGGCCGGAACCCAACACCAGCGCCCGGCCCGAGGCAAACGCCGAGTGGGCGGGTTTTACGAGTTGTTGATTGTTTTGCCGCCACACCCGGACACACTGGGCCTAAGATTCCGGGGCATCGTCCGTCTTACCCCCACAATCCCTTCACGTCCCATGAAACTCACCCGACTGTTTGCCCTGCTCTCCCTCGTTCCGCTCGCGGCGCTCGCCGCGCCGGTCAATTCCACCATCTCCGCCGTCACGGTCTACACCGATCGCGCGGTCGTCACGCGTTCCGCCACGGTCGACCTGGCCGGCGGCACCACCGAACTCGTCTTCGCCAACCTGCCGCAGGCCCTCAACGAGCGCTCGCTCCAGGTCAGCGGCCGCGGCACCGCGCAGGCCCTCATCCTCGATGTCAGCGCGAAGCAGACCTACGTGGACTTCACGCCCAACGCCCGCGTGAAGGAGCTCGAGGACCAGCTGAAGGGCCTCGGCAAGCAGGTGCGCGGCCTCGACGACCGCACCAACCTGCTCAACGCCTCGCAAACCTCGCTCGACCGCATGGAAGCCGCCCTCTTTGCCCCGCCGACCAAGGACGTGCCGCGGCCCGACCTCAACCAGTTCACCAGCTCGCTCAACTACCTGACCGAGCAGAAGGCCAAGCTCGCCACCGAGCGCGCATCGCTCGACGACCAGCGCGAGGAGCTGGCGAACAAGATCAACACGGTGCAGAACCAGCTCAACGAGCTGCGCGGCGCCGGCGGCCGGGCCTTCAAGACCGTCACCGTCCGCGTCTCCGCCCCGCAGGCCGGCTCGCTCGACGTCGCCCTCTCCTACACCGTCCCCGGCGCCAGCTGGGCGCCGAGCTACGACGCCCGCGTGCTGAGCAGCGAGCGCGCCGTGAACCTCGGCTACTTCGGCATCGTGCGCCAGAGCACCGGCGAGGATTGGAAGGACGTCACCCTCACCCTTTCCACCGCCCGCCCGGGCCTCGGCGGCGCCGCCCCGGTGCTCAGCGTGTGGAATGTCGATGTGTTCAACCCGATCGCGCTCCGGCAACGGGCGGACGACGAACGCCGCCGGGAGATGTCGGCCAAGTCGATGAATGCCCCCGCTCCCGCCATGACCGGCGCGGTGAACATGCAGACCCTGACCACGGACCTGGCCATGCCCGAGGAGAAGGACGCCGAGATGGCCAGCGCCACGATCGAGGCCGGCGCCACGAGCGCGTCGTTCAGGATCGCCGTCGCGTCCTCCGTCCCCAGCGACAACTCGCCGCAGAAGGTGCCGATCACCAGCGCCACGCTGAAGGCCAGCCCCGAATACCTCACCGTGCCGAAGCGCCTCGCGACCGCCTACCTGACCGCCAAGGTCGTCAACTCCTCCGACTTCCCGCTGCTCGCCGGTGCCATGAACGTGTTCCTCGACGGCACCTTCGTCGCCACCAGCTCGCTCCGCACCGTGATGTCCGGCGAGAAGTTCGACCTGGCCCTCGGCGCCGACGAGGGCATCAGCGTGAAGCACAAGCGCGTGAACCGGTTCACCGAGGACACCGGCCTGACCAATTCCGGCAAACGCATCACCTACGAGTATCTCATCACGATCCAGAACAACAAGCGGACCACCGAGCGCGTGATCGTCGCCGACCAGATTCCGCTCTCCCGCAACGAGAAGGTTGTCGTCAAGCAGCTCGCCCCGGCGACCGGCGAATTGAAGCCGACCGACGAGGGCACGCTCAAGTGGACGCTCGACCTCAAGCCCGGCGAGAAGCGCGAGCTCCCCGTGAAGTTCACCATCGAGTATCCGAACGACGTGAACGTCACCGGCCTCGACTGAGGCGGCCCCTTACGCCGGCACGAGCCGCCCCATCGCGGGCGGCTCTATTTTTTTGGCCGCCCCGACATAATCGCAGAGCAGGTCGCTCAGCTGCTTGTCGCGGGCGACCTCGCGGCCTTTTTTGAACGACAGGTAACCGTCGCCGCCTTCGCCGAGGAAGCTGTTGGTCGCGACGCGGTAGCTCCGGCCGTCCTCCACGGGCCGGCCGCCGACCTCGAGCGTCACCAGCCGCGACCCGGCCGGCCGGCCGAGGTCGTAGGTCGCGCGCAGGCCGGAAACCTGGCTCATGCCCGCCTTGAGCGACAGGCCGTGCTCCAGCACCCCGCGCAGGTCGGCCCCGGCGAGCTCCACGGTCACGGTGTCGTTCAGGAAGGGGAAGGCGTCGAGGACATGCCCGCGGTCAATCATCCCCTCCGGCAGGTCGGCGCGCAGGCCGCCGGCATTGGTCACGGCGACATCCGCCCCGGTCCGCGCGCGCATGACATCGGTGATCAGGCCGCCCAGCGGCGATTCGCGGTTGTATTTGCGGATCAGCCGGGCCGTGCAGCGGCCGAGCGGCGAACCGATCTGCGGGGCGATGACCTGGCGGTAATGCGCGACGCGGGCCGCCACCGCGGCATGCGCCGGCAGCCCGTCGCTCCACACCTTCAGCAGCTCGATGTCGTGGGCGACCACCCGGCGGTCGGCGACCTTGAGCCGGATGCGGCCGAGGCGTGTGCCATAGCCGTAGGTCTGCGTGATGAGCGTGCCGGTGTCCGGGTGCACGATCGGCTGCTCGAGGCCGTGGTGGGAATGCGCCGCGATGTAGAGGTTGATGCCGGGCACGGCCCCGCAGAAGCGGAGATCCTCGTCGAGCGGCCGCTGCACCTCCGGGTCGTTCTCCGCGTCGGTCTGCATCGCGCCGGGCAGTCCCTGGTGGCCGAGGACGACGAGCACGTCGACCGTGTTGCGCAGTTCCTCGACACAGGCGCGGGTCTCCTCGACCGGGTCGGTGAACTCCAGCTCGGCCACCTTGGACGGCATGATGGTATAGCGGGCGGCATTCGCGCCCATGACGCCGATCACGCCCACCCTGGTGCCGTTGCGCTCGAGAATCGCATAGGGCCGCGTGAAGCGGATGCGGGTGCCCTTGTAACGGACGTTGCAGCACAGGACCGGGAACGGCACCCGCTGGACGGCGCGGTCGAAGACCTGCCAGCCATAGTCGAACTCGTGGTTGCCCGCACCCAGCGCATCGTAGCGCATCAGGCTCATCATCTCCATCAGCGCCTCGCCGTGCGTGAGGTGCGACATCGTGCCGGTGAACATGTCCCCCGAATCCAGCAGGAAGCAGGTGCCGGCGGCGGCGCGCTCGCGCTCCACCAGCGCGGCAAGATGGGCGGCCCCGCCGAGGCGGGGCGAGCCGGGCAGCCAGTAGGCGGGGATCGGCTCGAAGGCGCTGTGAAAATCGTTCGTGTAGAGGATGGTCAGCTCATGTTTTCCGCCCCCGAGGCGGCCGAGGTCGGCGCGGGCGCGGTTGAGCATGGCGCCGAGGGCGAACGGGGTGAGTGCGGCGACCCTGGCGAACTGGCGGCGGGTGAGCGGGGGCATGGGTGGCGGGGGGTTATTTTTTCAACGGTTCGGCCGTGATCACGACCTCGCCCAACCAGCCGTCCGGCAGGAAGCCGGGCGAGGCGTAGTCTTCGGTAACGGGGGTGAAGAGATCGCAGCCGAGGTCGAAGGTCTCGTGGGTGATGTTGCGCATCACGCGCGGCACGCGGCCGCGGCCGGCCTCGCGGCCATCCGCCGTCAGCACCGCCTCGGCGCCGCCGTCCGGCTGCAGCGTGAAACTGACCGCCACCTGGTGGGCGCCGGACCCGGCCAGCGGACCCGGGGCGGTGATGGTGGTCCGCTCGAAGCCGCCGTAATTGTAGTGAAACTTTAGCGTGCCCCCGTGCAGGTAGAGCGACCAGCCGGAGAAGCGCCCGCCAAAGGCGGCGATGACCCCGGTCCCTCCGGCGGCGGCCGGCTCCAGTTCCGCCGCCAGCCGCCACGAGCGGTGGCGCAGGTCCGGCGCCGCGCCCTTGTGCACCCCGCTGACCGGTGGATGAAACACGAAGCGGTCGCCGCCCTGGGGTGCGCCCGGCGGCAGGATCATCTCCCGCGCGGCGCGGCGGTCATCGAGCGGATAGACCTGGTTGGCCTGCGCCTCGCGCTCCCACACGGCGATCAGCCCGGCGAGTCTTTCCGGCTGCGCCACGGCCAGGTCGCGCGTCTCGTTGAAATCGGACCGCAGGTCGTAGAGTTCCCACCGGTCGTCCGCGAAGGGCGTGTCCGGCGCATGGAAGGTCACGGCCTTCCAGCCGTCGTGGTAGATGGCGCGATGCCCGTAGATCTCGGCATACTGGGTCGGGCGGCGCGAGGGCGCCGCCGCGTCCGTCCAGGTGTAGGCCATGCTGGTGCCGGCGAGCGGCAGCTGGGCCCGGCCGTCGAGCACCGGCGGCGGCGTGACGCCGGCCGACGCGAGGATCGTGGGCAGAAGGTCGGTGACATTGTGATACTGGGTCCGGATGCCGCCCGCATCGGTGATCCGGGCCGGCCAGCGCATGATAAGCGGCACGCGGATGCCGCCTTCGTGGACCGTGCCCTTGGTCAGCCGGAACGGCGTGTTGCCCGCCATCGTCCAGCCCGTCGGGTAGGTCGGATAGGTCAGGGCCGAGCCGAGTGCGTCGAGGTGCGCCGCGCCCTCGGTCCAGCGGTCGAGCGACTCGGTCGTGAAGAGCCGGACCTCGTTCCACATGCCTTCCGGTCCGCCCTCGGGGCTGGCCCCGTTGTCCGAGGCGAGGATGACCAGCGTGTTGTCCAGCTGGCCGCTGCGCTGGAGAAAATCGAGCACCCGGCCCATCTGCTCGTCCGTGTGTTCGACGAAGGCCGCGAAGGTCTCGTAATAGCGGGCGTAAAGCCGGCGCTCGTCCGGGGCGAGGTCGGCCCAGGCCTTGACCCGGGGATTGCGCGGCGGCAGCTGGACGTCGGCCGGCACCAGGCCGAGCCGCTTCTGCCGCGCGAGGGTCTCCTCGCGCACGGCATCCCACCCCTGGTCGAACTTGCCGCGCCACCTGGCCAGGCGGTCCGCCGGCACATGATGCGGCGCGTGGCCGGCACTGAAGGCGAGGTAGAGGAAGAAGGGCTTGTCCGGCGCGGTCGCGCGCTGCCCGGCCAGCAGTTGGATTGCCTGGTCGGCCAGGTCCGCCTCGGAATGTTTCGGCGAACCGTCGGGGTTGACCGGCGGCAGCTTGATCCGCTCGCGGCCGACGAAGAGCTCGGGCGCCCAGGGGTTGGTCTCGCCGCTGGTGAATCCATAAAAATGCTCGAAGCCGCGGCCGGTCGGCCAGTGGGCGGACGTGGCGCCGGGATGCAGCTCGTTCATCGGCGTGAGGTGCCACTTGCCGACCGCCGCCGTGCTGTAGCCGCCGCCGCGCAGGTAGTCGGCCAGGGTGCCGGCCGCGGGGTTGATGCCGCCCAGGCTGTTGGGCTGGCCGTTGGCAAATTCCGTGATGCAGGCCACGCCGACGCTGTGCGGATTGCGCCCGGTCAGGAGCGCGGCGCGCGTGGGCGAACAGACTGCCGCCACGTGGAAGTTGGTGTAGCGCACGCCCTGGGCGGCCAGCCGGTCCACGTTCGGCGTCACCAGCGGCGCCCCGTAGCACCCGAACTGCGCGAATCCGATGTCGTCCCACAGGATCACCAGCACGTTGGGCGCGCCGGCCGCAGCCCGGACCGGCTCCGGCCAGACAGCCGCGGGAGCCTGACGATAATCCTGGGACGGAGCCGCGGTCAGCAGGGGAATCGCACCCAAGCAAAGCGCCACGCCGCACAGGTATTTATGGCCGGTCATCGGTGGGGAGGGCTCGGGTTAGCAACTCACCGGGGCGAGGCAAAGTCAACTTCCCGGAGCGACCGCGGCTTGCGCCCGCCGGTCCGCGCCGCTTGCCTGTGCCGACCATGCCCGTGACCCTGCTCGTCGACAACGGCTCGCTCGAGCCCGGCGCCACTCTCGCCCTGCGGGGGCTGGCGGTCCGGCTTTCCCGGCGGCTCGGCCGGCCCGTGGCCCCGGTGTCCCTGCTCCACTCGTCGGCCATCGAGCCAGCGCTCATCGGCGGCGAGTCCGCGGAGATCCTGTTCCCCTCGCTCGAGCGCCGGCTGGCGGCCGGGCAGAATAACTTCATCCTCCTGCCACTCTTCTTCGGCCCAAGCCGCGCGCTGACCGAATACCTGCCGGAAAACCTGGCGCGACTGCGGCAGAAGTTTCCCAGCTTGCGCCTGAAGCTCGCCCCGCCGCTGCACGCGGCCCGTGACAACCGCCTCGCGCAGATCCTCGCGCAGCACGTGCGCGATGAACTCGATCCGTCGGGCGCCGACCGCGTGGCGCTCGTGGACCACGGCAGCCCCGTGGCCGTGGTCACCGCCGTGCGCAACGAACTCGCGCAGCAGCTCGCCGGCCTCCTCGGCTCGCGCGTCGCCGCCGTGGCGCCGGCCAGCATGGAGCGCCGCGCCGGACCGGAATATGATTTCGTCAAACCACTGCTTGCCGACCTGCTCGCGACCCGGCCGTGGAATACCGGCCGCGTGATCGTGGCGATGCAGTTCCTGCTGCCCGGCCGTCACGCCGGCCCGGCTGGTGATGTGGCGGAAATCTGCCGCGCGGCGGAGGCCGCCTCACCCGGGTTGCGCACGGTGATGACGAAGCTGGTCGCCGAACACCCGCTGCTGATCGACCTCCTGGCCGACCGGTGGCGCGCGGCGGTCAGTGCCTAGCCTTGGCGAGCAGCGCCGGCACCTGGGTGGCGAAACCGGAAAACCGCACCACCTCGCCGATCACGACCAGCGCGGGCTGGGCGATTTCTCCCGGGGAGATGGCCGCCGCCTCGCCGAGCGTGGTGATCGTGATTTTCTGCGACGGTTGCGTGGCTTCGCTGATCAGGGCGAGCGGCGTGTCGGCCTTCATGCCGTGTTGGAAGAGATTGTGCACGATCTCCGGCAGGCGGCGGACGCCCATGTAGAAGCAAAGCGTGGCGCGCAACTTGGTGAGCGCGCCCCAGTCCAGGCCGCCGGTGTTGGCCGCGCATTGGTGACCGGTGACAAAAACCACGGCCGAGGAGCAATCCCGATGCGTCAGCGGCAGGCCCAGCGACGCCGCGGCCGCCGTGGCCGCCGTTACGCCCGGCACGATCTCAAAGGGGATGCCCGCCGCGCGCAGGGCCTCGAGTTCCTCGCCGGCGCGGCCGAAGATCATCGGGTCGCCACCCTTCAGGCGCACAATCTTCCGGCCCTCGTTGCCCAGCTGCACGAGTAGCGCGTTGATCTCCGCCTGGGTGGCACTGTGGTGCCCGGCCCGCTTGCCCACGGCATGGATTTCACAGCCGGGCGGGCAATGGGCCAGCAACTCGTGGCTGGAGAGCTCATCATGCACCACGGCCTCGGCTGATTGTAAAAGCCTCAATCCGCGCAGGGTTATAAGGTCAGGCGCGCCCGGTCCGGCTCCGACGAGCCAGACGAAACCCTTTGTGGTGGATGAACTTGAATTTAACATGACTTCTTTAGTCAGTATGACGTCGATTCAACTTTACCCGTTGGCCGACAAGTGCAACCGTTCTCTACGTCATGTCCGAAAATACTCCAGCGCCCGTGAACAAGAACGAGGTCCTCAAGCAGAACGATCCGACACTGAGCGGGACGTTGGCCGAGACCCTGGCCAACCCGGCGCTCGCCTGCTTCTCGTCCGATGATGAGCAGTTCCTGAAGTTTCACGGCATCTATCAGCAGGACGACCGCGACAAGCGCAAGACCGGCAAGCAATACATCATGATGATCCGCGCCCGCATCCCGGGCGGCATCATCCCGCCGGACCAGTATCTGGCCTTCGACGACCTGTCCGAGAAATACGGCAACGAGACCCTGCGCATCACCTCGCGCCAGTCGTTCCAGTGGCACGGCGTCGTGAAGGACAAGCTCGGCCCGCTCATGAAGGGCCTCAACGACGCGCTCTGCACCACGGTCGCCGCCTGCGGCGACGTGAACCGCAACGTCATGGCCCCCGCCACGCCCGCCACCAGCGTGCTCGTCGAGCGCGTGCTGGAGGACGCCCGCCGCGTCGACGCCGCGCTCAAGCCCGTCACCGAGGCCTACCATTCCATCTGGATCGACGGCGAACCGCTCAAACTGCAGCCCGAGGAGAAGAAGCAGTTCGAGGACCCGCTCTACGGGAAGACCTACCTGCCGCGCAAATTCAAGATCGCCTTCGCCATCCCGCCGCTGAACGACACCGACGTCTTCACGAACTGCCTCGGCTTCGTCGCCATCCCCGACCCCGCCGAGCCGGCGCGCGTGCTCGGCTACAACCTGCTCTGCGGCGGCGGCCTCGGCATGAGCCACGGCAACAAGGAGACCTTCCCGCGCACCGCCGACGTGCTGGGCTTCTTTGCGCCCGAGGAGATCGTCAACGTCGCCAAGGCCGTGCTCACCGCCTACCGCGACTCCGGCGACCGCACCAACCGCAAGCACGCCCGCCTCAAGTATGTGATCGAGGAGCGCGGCGCCGACTGGTTCCGCGCCGAGGTGGAGCAGCGCTCCGGCCTCAAGCTCGCGCCGGCCCGCCCGATGAACTTCACGAAGCAGGGCGACCTGTTCGGCTGGCACCAGCAGAGTGACGGCAACTGGTTCCTCGGCCTCTACGTCGAGACCGGCCGCATCAAGGACACGCCGCAGCGCCAGCTGAAGACCGCGCTCCGCCGCATCGTCGCCAAGTTTCGCGCCGAGACCCGGCTCACGCCGTCACAGAACCTCCTGCTCGCCGGCGTGCCGGCCGCCCACAAGGACGGCATCACCGCGCTGCTCGCCGAGCACGGCATCCCGGTCGAGAACCAGGCCGGCGCCATCCGCCGCGCGTCGATGGCCTGCCCGTCGATGCCCACCTGCGGCCTCGGCCTCGCCGAGAGCGAGCGCTACCTGCCCGGCCTGCTCGAGAAGATCGAGGGCCTGCTGGCCGAGCTCGGCCTCGCCGACGAGGAGATCATCATCCGCATGACCGGCTGCCCGAACGGCTGCGCCCGCCCCTACATGGCCGAGATCGGCTTCGTCGGGAAGGCGCCCGGCAAATACAACCTCTACCTCGGCGGCAACGCCGGCACCACGCGCCTGAACCGCGAATACCGCGCGAGCGTGAAATCAGACGACATCCTCAACGAGCTCCGTCCGCTGCTGACCCGCTGGAAGAACGAGCGGCTGCCCGGCGAGCGCTTCGGCGACTTTTGTTCGCGGATTGTGTTGCCCGAGCAAATCAAAGCGGGAGCGGCCGGGGATGCCGCTCCCGCCCCCATCTCCACATGAACGACACCGCCGCCCTCACCCGCTGGAACGCCGAGCTCCGCGCCAAATCGCCGCTGGAGATCGTCCGCTGGGCCGTCGCCCAGGCCGGCGGCCGCGCGATCGTCTCCACCAACTTCCGCCCTTACGAGGCCGCCATCCTGCACGTCGCGACGCAGGCGCAGCCCGACATCCCGGTGCTCTGGGTCGACCACGGCTACAACCGCCCGGCCACCTACAAGCACGCCGAGGCCCTGCGCACGTCACTCGGGCTCAACCTCAAGCCCTTCCTCCCGCGCCTGACGCCCGCGCACCGCGACGCCATTCACGGCCCGATCCCGACCACCGAGGACGAGGCCGGCCTGAAGAAGTTCAGCGCGTTGATGAAGCTCGAGCCCTTCCAGCGCGGCATGCGCGAGCTTGCGCCGACCGTCTGGATCACCGCGCTGCGCAAGGTCCAGAACCCCAACCGCGCCGGCCTCGACATCGTGTCGCTCGACGAGAATTTCGGCGCGCTCAAGGTCAGTCCCTTTTTCCACGCCACCGACGCCGACCTCGAGGCCTACCTCGCGCAGCACAACCTGCCCAACGAGTGGGACTACTTCGATCCCGCCAAGGCCGACGAAAAGCGCGAGTGCGGCCTGCACGCCGCCTGGGGCAAACAGGCGGTCAACGCCTGACCCGCCCGCGCCACCGATCCTTCCCGCGCCCCGTCGGGCGCAGCCCCTTCATCGTCCATGCCGACCAGCTACCATCTCGACCACCTGCAGCACCTCGAAACCGAGGCGATCCACATCATGCGTGAGGTTGCCGGCGAATTCGAGCGCCCCGCCCTGCTCTTCTCCGGCGGCAAGGATTCCATCTGCCTCCTGCGCCTCGCCGAGAAGGCCTTCCGGCCCTCGGACATCCCGATGCCGTTCCTCAACGTCGAGACCGGCCACGAGTTTCCCGAGCTCATTGAGTTCCGCGACCGCCGCGCCAAGCAGCTCGGCGCCCGGCTCATCGTCCGCACCGTCGACCAGGCCATCACCAACGGCACCGCCACCCCGGCGCCCGGCGAGGTCAGCCGCAACAAGCTCCAGATCCCCGTCCTGCTCGGCGCCATCGAGGAGTTCCGCTTCGACTGCGCCATCGGCGGCGCCCGGCGCGACGAGGAGAAGGCCCGTGCCAAGGAGCGCTTCTTCAGCTTCCGCGACAGCTTCGGCCAGTGGGACCCGAAGAACCAGCGCCCCGAGATCTGGAACCTCTACAACGGCCGCCTCAACCCGGGCGACAACATGCGCGTGTTCCCGCTGAGCAACTGGACCGAGATGGATGTGTGGGAATACATCCGCCAGGAGGAGCTCGAGGTCCCCAGCATCTATTTCAGCCACACCCGCGAGTGCTTCCGCCGCGGCGGCCAGTGGCTGCCCGTGCCGCCGCCGCACACCGACGCCACCAAGCCCGACCCCTACGCCGGCGCCCGGCCCAAGCCGACCGAGCCGCGCAAGACCATGGTCTGCCGCGTCCGCACCATCGCCGACATGATCAGCACCGGCATGGTCGAGAGCCCGGCCAGCACCGTTGATGATATCATCGGCGAGGTCGCCGCCGCGCGCGTCACCGAGCGCGGCTCCCGCGCCGACGACAAGGCCTCCGAGGCCGCCATGGAGGACCGCAAGAAAGCGGGCTACTTCTAATCCCTTAACGCATGTCCGTGCTCACTTCACCCTCTCCCGCCACCGCCCCGGTTTCCACCTCGGGCGCACCGCTGCCGGTCGACATCCTGCGCTTCAACACCTGCGGCAGCGTCGACGACGGCAAGTCCACGCTCATCGGCCGCCTGCTCTACGACTCAAAGTCGCTGATGGAGGACCAGATCGAGGCGCTCGAGCGCTCGGCCGACATCACCGGCGGCGGCGCGATCAACCTCGCCAACCTCACCGACGGCCTCCGCGCCGAGCGCGAGCAGGGCATCACGATCGACGTCGCCTACCGCTACTTCGCCACGCCGCGCCGCAAGTTCATCATCGCGGACACCCCGGGCCACGTCCAATACACGCGCAACATGGTGACCGGCGCGAGCAACGCCAACGTCTCCATCATCCTCGTCGACGCCCGCCTCGGCGTGATCGAGCAGAGCCGCCGCCACACTGCCATCGCCTCGCTGCTGCGCATCCCGCACCTCGTCGTCGCGGTGAACAAGATGGACCTCGTCGGCTGGAGCGAGGCGCGCTTCAACGAGATCCGCGAGCAGTTCGAGGCCTTCCTACCGCGCCTCGACATCAAGGACGTCAAGTTCATCCCCATCAGCGCGCTCAACGGCGACAATGTCGTCACGCCGTCCGCCAACACGCCCTGGTATCCCGGCCCCACGCTGCTCGGCCACCTCGAGGGCGTGCACATCGGCAGTGACTGGAACCTGAACGGCTTCCGCCTGCCCGTGCAGTGGGTCAACCGGCCGAACAGCCCGACCGACGCGCAGCTCCACGACTTCCGCGGCTGCAGCGGCCAGATCGCCGGCGGCATCGTCCGCACTGGCCAGAAGGTCCTCGTGCTGCCCGCCGGCATCGTGACCACCGTGAAGGAAATCTGGACCTACGACGGCAGCGTGCCCGAGGCGTTCTGCCCGCAGTCCGTCACGCTCGTGCTCGCAGACGACATCGACGCCGGCCGCGGCAGCATGATCGTCGGCCTCGACAACCCCGCCGGCACCGGCACCGATCTGCACGCCAAGATCTGCTGGATGCATTCCCGCCCGCTCGAGCGCGGCAAAAAATATTTTCTCAAGCACACGACCAGCACCGTGCAGGCCGTCGTCACCGAGCTCGTGCACCGGCTCAACATCGAGACGCTCGACCCCGAGCCCGCGCCGGCCGCGCTCGCCATGAACGACCTCGGCGAGATCCGTCTGCGGGTCTCGAAGCCGCTCTATTACGACGGCTACGGCGTCAACCGCCTGACCGGCTCCTTCATCCTGATCGAGCAGGGCACCAACGCCACGGTCGCCGCCGGCATGCTGCTGCCGTCGCACGAGGTCGTGAAGCCCGAGAACGGCGACTTCATGATCTGAGCCTGCCGGATATTGCCAACCTCCCGATCACCCGTAGCCTGACGCACCCCCCGTGAAAATCTCCGTCAAAGTCGACTATGCCTGCCGCGTCATGGCGGAACTGGCGCGGTTGCACGGCACAGGCGGGCTCGCCCAGATCGAGCACCTGGCGCGCACGGAGGACGTGCCGGCCAACTTCCTCGCGCAGATCCTCGGCAAGCTCCGCACCGCCGGCCTCATCACCAGCCGGCGCGGCAACCTCGGCGGCTACACGCTCGCGCGGCCGCCGGAGGACATCTCGCTTTACGACATCATGATGGCGGCCGAGGGCGAGTGCCTCGGCCTGAGCGGCAACTTCGCCGGCCGCAGCGGCCGCCGCCTCAAGCAGGTGTGGGACGAGGTCCGCGCCACCATGGTCGAGAAGACCAAGGAATACACCCTCGACCAGCTCGCGTCCAAGAATCCGACGGAGATGTATTACATCTGAATGTAGGACGGGATCACTGATCCCGCCTGTTTTCTTTCTTTCTGGCGGGGTCAGTGACCCCACCCTTCATCCTAGCCATGCTCGACTCCCCGCCGCTGCATCACCGCTCGATCCCGTTCCTGATCGCGGCCGCTTTCATCCTGTTCGGCACCGGCATCTTCTTTCCGTTTTTCCACGTGACGAAGTTCTGGGTGTTCGACGACGCGGTCTCGGTGGTCGGCGGCATCATCACGCTTTTCCGCGAGGGCGAGTATTTCCTCTTTGCCGTGCTGACGCTGTTCACCCTCGTCTTTCCGTGCGTCAAACTGGGCCTGCTCGCCGTCGTCTGGCTGGAGCGCGAGCACGACCTGGCACGCGTGCGCCGGCTGCACGGCTGGGTCGAGTCGCTGGGCAAGTGGTCGATGCTCGACGTGTTCGTCGTCGCCATCCTCATCGTGGCGATGAAGTCCGCCGCCGTGGCCCAGATCCACATCGGCCTCGGGCTCTACCTGTTCACGTTCTCGGTCATCGCGACGCAGTTTGCGTCGGCGTGGGTGGCGGGTTTGTTGAAGCGTGCCTAATCCGCGGGCCCCGGCTCCGCCTGGCGGATGACCGCTTCCAGCGCCTCTCGCGCGAACAGGCTCTCCACCGGGCTCATGCTTTTGTGCTTCAGCGCATGCAGACCCTCGCGGGCCCTCTTTGCGGCCTCGGGTAACCGGCCTTCGGCCAGCAGGACCGCGGCCTCGGCCCGCAGCCTGGTGGCGGGGTCAAAATCAATTCTGCCGGCGGAATCCAGCCACACCCGGGCGACCGTCGCCCCTGCGCGCGTCGTGGCCAGCAGCCAGGCATATTCACAGCGCACCACATCGCGCACATAGGGCACGAGCTGCGTCTCACCCGCCAGCACGCGGTCGAGGTGGCCTTGTGCCCCCGGCCAGTCGCCCCGGTCGGCCGCATGCGCATACGCCGTGAGGTTGCCATAAAGATCAAAGAGCGAGCCGTCGCCGAGTGAGACGGCCCGGGCGACCAGCGCCGGATCGTAGTCAGCCGGCCGCACCCCGGCCAGACCGGCCGTGGTCAGCGCCAGCACCGCCGCCTCCTGCTCCGAGCGCCGGTCCCCGCGCAACAGGTCTATCACCCGCTTGCCGTCGGTCTTGAAACCGCCTGCCGTCCCCGGAAAGGCGGTCACGCAAAAAATCACCAGAGACAGGCCCGCGGTGGCAACCGTGACATGCTGCAGTATCGCCAGCCCGGACGGGACCGGGCCCGCGGCGACGGCGATCGCGGCCGCGAGCCAAAGGGCGACGACCACCAGCACCACCGAGGCGACGGGTCCACCGAGAATCATCACCGCCGCGCGACGGGGCGTCATGCGTCCGGGTTCAAGCGGCAGGCATGCGGCCATGCCGCCGGACAGGTTGACGTTGCGGTTCCACATCACCCGGATGCCCGCCGGCGTGCGCCGGATCATGATCGGCCCAATGACCAGGAGCAGAAACCGGCCGCCGGTCATCCAGCCTCCCACCAGATGACCCACCTCGTGCCAGCCCACCACCAGCAGCCAGATGAAGGGGAGGGCCAGGACGACTCCCAGTTTGTGGATTTTGTGGGCGACCGGCAGCATGATGCCGTTCCCATAACGGGCCCCCAGATAGCCCAGCACACCGCCGAAGAGAACGAGACCCGCAAACCCGGCCACTTGGCGCAGGGTGATTTTCGCCGCGCCTTTCCTGGCCACTGGCGGCGGCGGCCGCGGAACCGGCAGCAGCGGCGGCTCGAGCGTCTCGGGTCCTGGATCCATGGGTGCGTTGCTACTTGCAGTCGCCTGGGTTGCCAACCTGACAGGACGGACGGCCCCGGCGGCGGGATGAGCGGCGGCGATTGTTACGAATGCCGGCCGTCGCGCCGCAGCGGCAGCATCCACTCCAGCACGTCGCCGATGCGCGCCGCCCAGGCGTGCTCCGTGTGCTCGGCGCCGGGCACCTCCCGGCAGACCAGGTCGTCGCCCTCGCGCCAGCCCTTGCCGGTGAGCGTGTCGCGGAACAGCCGGATCGCCTCCCAGCCGGGCTCGCTGGTGCCCATGTCGACCCAGAGGCGCACCCCGGGCTTCTTGCGGAGCTTCGCGAAATCCTGGAACACGACGCGGTTGTCCCACCAAATCGACGGCGACAGCGCCGCCACGTGGCCGAACACGCGCGGGTGCCACAGCGCGAAATACAGCGACACCAGCCCGCCCATCGACGAGCCGACGACGGCCGTGTCGCGCGGGCCGGGCCGCGTGAGGTAGTGCGCATCGATGAACGGCTTCAGTTCCTGCACCACGAACTTCGCGTAGCGCTTGGCGTCACCGGTGCTCTTGCATTTCTCGCCGTCCCAGCCGGAGAACTCGGCGGGCGTCGGCGCGTATTCGTTCATCCGGTTGAAGCCGGTATTGTAGATGCCGACCATGATCGGGGCGGCGATCCGGTGCGCGCGGATCAGGTCGGTCGCGCGGTCGCCGGCATGCCAGGCGTTGCCCAGGAAGGCGGTGATCGGGTCGAAGATGTTCTGCCCGTCCTGGAAATAGACGACCGGGTGCCGGCGCCCGCGGATCAGGCCGTAGCCGGGCGGCAGCCAGACAACGATGTCGCGGAGGCTGCGCAGCCCATGGGAGCGGAAGCGCCGGTGGAGGCGGAGCGGGGAGTCGTTTTTGCGCGGGCGCGGCATGGTGCGGGTGCCGCCATGCCAGCGGCGGGCCCGGGTGAAGCAAGCGCTTTTAGTAATACCCGCGCCCGGCGGGGGATCGGGCGTTGACCCGGCACGGTTATTGCGTGACAGCGGAGGTGCGCCGGTTTCCCGACGTGGCCACATCCCGCATGAACGAACAACATGTCCGCTGGTATACGCGCCACCTGAGCCGGGAATTCGAGATGCTGGTCTTCGGCCACGCGGGCTACCCCGTCGTCCTGTTTCCCACCTCGCTGGGCCGCTATTACCAGAACAAGGACTTCGGCCTCGTCGGCTCCGTCGCCGACCTGGTCGACGCCGGCAAGATCCGGATCTACTGCCCCGACGGCATTGACGAGCAGAGCTGGTATAACAAGTCCATCCACCCGGCCGACCGCGTCCGGACCCACCTCGCTTACGAGAACGTCATCCTGCACGACGTCCTGCCGCACGCCATGCGCGAGACCGGCCACGGCCGCGTGTGCCTGGCCGGCGCCAGTTTCGGCGGCTACCATGCGGTGAACCTTGCGCTGCGCCACCCGGACCTCGTCGGTTACTGCATGAGCCTGAGCGGGTCGTTCGACATCCGGCCGTTCCTCGACGGTTATTTCGACGACAACTGCTACTTCAACAACCCGGTCGACTACCTGCCCAATCTGAACGACCCATGGTTCCTGGAGCAGATCCGCCGCATGGGCATCGTCCTCGGCACCGGCGACCGCGACGGCTGCCGCGACCGCAACCTGCACCTCTCGCACCTGCTCAACGCGAAGGGCATCCCGCATTTTCTCGACGACCGCAAGTGGTGCGGGCACGATTGGAATTACTGGCGGGACATGTTCCCGCATTACGTCTCTTTGATTAACCCCTGAACGACCATCTGCATCATTCGGTAGGGGCGCTTGCCCCCAAGCGCCCGGGCCGTTGAGGGCAACGGCCCCTACCCACCAACCATATTCCCCATGAAAAAAATCGGCATACTGCACGGCAAGGAGCGCAGCTTCCCGGCGGCGCTCATCGAACGTATCAACGCCATGAAGGAACCCGGCATCACCGCCGAGGAGGTCCTCATCAACCAGGTCCGCCAGGGCGAGCCCACGCCCTACGCCGTCATCCTCGACCGCATCTCGCAGGACGTCCCCTTCTACCGCGCCTACCTGAAGAACGCCGTGCTCAACGGCACCTCGGTCGTGAACAACCCCTTCTGGTGGTCGGCCGACGAGAAGTTCTTCAACAACTGCCTCGCCACCAAGCTCGGCGTCGCCGTGCCGAAAACCGTCATCCTGCCGTCGAAGGAAATGCCGGCCGATTGCAGCGCCGAGTCGTTCGCCAACCTCGCCTTCCCCCTCGATTGGGACGGCATCTTCGAATACATCGGCTGGCCCGCCTACTTCAAGCCGCACTCCGGCGGCGGCTGGAAGAACGTCTACAAGGTCCGCAACCCCGACGAGTTCTTCAAGGCCTACGCCGAGACCGGCCAGCTCGTCATGCTGCTGCAGTCCGAGGTCCACTTTGACGACTACTACCGCTGCTACTGCATCGGCGGCACCGACGTCCGCATCATGCAGTATGAGCCGCGCAACCCGCACCACCTGCGCTATGTCGTCGACCGCCCGCCCGGCTCGCCCGAGCTTCTCGCGCGCATCACGCAGGACGTGCTCACGCTCAACCACGCGCTCGGCTACGAATTCAACACCGTGGAGTTCGGCGTGAGCGGCGGCGTGCCCTACGCGATCGACTTCTGCAACCCCGCGCCCGACGCCGACCGCAAGTCCGTCGGCGAGGAGAACTTCGCCTGGGTCGTCGAGGCCGCCGCGAGGATGCTTGTCCGCAAGGCCAAGGCGCACTCGCCCGACCGCAACAACACCGTCTGGGGCTCCTACGTGCAGGGCGCCGTCAAGACCGGCGCGCCCGCCGCGCTGCCGAAAAAGAAATAGGCCCTTCCGCGTTTCCGCGATTTCCCGATCACCCCATGGCCACGCGCAAAAAGCACAAGTTCACCCTCGGCATCGAGGAGGAGTTCCAGATCGTCGACCCGGTCACGCGCGAGCTGAAGTCCCACATCGAGGAGATCATCGAGGGCGGCAAGGTCATCCTCAAGGAGCGCGTCCGGCCCGAGCTGCACCAGTCGGTCGTCGAGGTCGGCACCGACATCTGTGAGGACATCGCCGCCGCGCGCAAGTCCGTCACCGGCCTCCGCCGCGACCTCGCGGGCCTCGCCAAAAAATCAAACCTCCGCATCGCCGCCGCCGGCACGCACCCGTTCTCCCACTGGATCGACCAGAAGATCTCCACCGGCGAGCGCTACCAGGGCGTGCTGAACGACCTCCAGCAGATCGCCCGCGCCAACCTCATCTTCGGCCTCCACGTGCACGTCGGCATGCCCGACCGCGAGACCGCCATCCAGCTGCAGAACACCGCGCGCTATTTCCTGCCGCACATCTTCGCGCTCTCCACCAACTCGCCGTTCTGGGTCGGCCGCAACACCGGCTTCGCCTCCTACCGCCTGCAGGTCTTCCAGCGCTTCCCGCGCACCGGCATCCCGGATCTGTTCGAGTCGGTCGAGGAGTTCGACGGCTACGTCAACCTGCTCATCAAGACCGGGTGCATCGACAACGCCAAAAAGATCTGGTGGGACATCCGCCTCCACCCGCTTTTCCACACCCTGGAGTTCCGCGTGTGCGACATCCCGATGCGGGTCGACGAGACCATCTGCCTGGCCGCGATCATGCAGGCGGTCATCGCCAAGCTCTACAAGCTGCACCGCAAAAACCTCGGTTTCCGCACCTACCGCGCGCGCCTGATCAACGAGAACCGCTGGCGCGCCTCCCGCTACGGCATCAACGGCAAGATGATCGACTTCGGCAAGCAGGAGGAGGTCCCCACCCGCGACCTGATCAACGAGTTGCTCGAATTCATTGATGACGTGGTGGATGAACTTGGTTCCCGCGCCGAGGTGAACCACGTGCAGGAGATCCTGGCCAAGGGCACGGGCGCCGACCGGCAGGTTGAGGTTTACAACCGCACCAAAGACCTCAAAGCCGTGGTGGACTACATCATCACCGAAACTCACCACGGCCTTGATCTCTGACCCACTCCCGCCCGGCTCCATGCCCCACACGTCCTCGTTGCCCGCCACTTTCGACCCCGCGCTCGCGGTCGGGGCGCACAATGCCATCCAGGTCTGCCTGCAGCTGAAGCCGGGCGAGCGCATGACGCTCATCACCGACCAGGCCAGCGCCGAGATCGCCGCCGCCCTCGTCACCGAGATCGAGAAGACCGGCGCGGATTACCAGGTATTCGTGCTCGAGGAATACGGCTCCCGCCCGCACCGCGACATGCCGAAGCCCGTCCTCGACGACCTCGCGAAGTCCCAGGTCTCGATCTACGCTTGCATCACCCAGACCGGCGAGCTCCGCACCCGCATGCAGATGATGGACGTCATCAACCCGCGCCACATCCGCCACGGGCACATGGTGAACATCAACAAGCAGATCATGGTCGAGGGCATGCGCGCCGATTTCCTCGAGGTCGACCGCCTCTCGCAGAAGCTCATCGAGAAATGCCGCCGCGCCACGCGCGTGACCTGCAAGACCGACGCCGGCACCGACTACGTCGCCGAGCTCTCGCCGAAGCTCAACTGGGTCAAGACCTCCGGCCTCATTTCCCCCGCCAAGTGGGGCAACCTGCCCGGCGGCGAGATCTTCACCTCGCCCTACAACTCCAACGGCCGCTTCGTGGTGGACGGCGTTGTCGGTGACTACCTCTGCCAGAAATACGGCGACATCGGCGCCACGCCGCTGACGATCGACATCAAGGACAACCGCATCGCCGGCCTGAGCTGCGCGAACAAGGAGCTGCTCGAGGAATTCGACCAGTATTGTCACACGGACGAGAACTCGAACCGCGTCGGCGAATTCGCCATCGGCACGAACCTCGCCTGCACCCGCATCATCGGCCACATCCTGCAGGACGAGAAGCTCCCCGGCATCCACATCGCCTTCGGCCATCCGTATTCCGAGCACACCGGCCAGACCTGGAAAAGCACGACGCACATCGACTGCGTCGGCCGCTTCTTCGACATCTGGCTCGACGACGAGCAGGTGATGGCGAAGGGGAAGTTCCTGATCTGAGTATGGTTTATTTCATTAAGAACCTGACAACTGGTCATATTAAGATCGGTTCTGCAAAAAAGCCAGAGGTGCGGCTAAAGCAGCTTCAGACTGCTTCGTCAGACAAATTAGTTCTCGTAACATCAATTGAAGGCGGCCTTCCCGATGAACGCGCCCTTCACAAGCGATTTGCTCACTTAAAGCTAGAGGGAGAATGGTTTCGTTTTGAAGCCGAACTATTCGAGTATCTCGCTCCCACAAAAAACGATGTGCTGCTTGGAAAATATTTCCACACCTACACAGACAAAAACAAGTTACATTGGCAGGGTCGCGTTGTCTCTGTTGCACAGCCAGGTTTCTATGTCGTCCAACTGTATTCTTGGCTAACTACTGGTCCCACTTGTCAGCGCTTAGTTAGCATTCACGAGATGACGCGCTGGGATTATTACGATGTCCGTGAGGACTGGCTGGAGTTTGCGAAACAAAAGTCCCGCCAGTCAGAATGATCCGCGCCATCCACCTGCACTACAATATCGCGTTAACGAAAAAGCGCTATGCGGCGGTCACCGCGGAGCCGAACAAGGCGGTTTACCGGCGGGTGGATTTCCCGCTGCCGCAAAATTCTGTCAGCGAGCCATGAAGGCAAACACCCGGTCGATCATGCCCGGCAGGTTTTCGTGGGCGAAATCGGGATAGAGCACCACGTCCTTCTTTGATGTGATCTTGTTGAAGGCGGCGAACTGCGTGCTCGGCGGGCAGATGGGGTCCATCAGGCTCGTGAACATCAGGACCTCGGCCTTGATGCGCGGCGCCAGGTGCTGGCAGTCGATGTAGCCGAGTTTCTGGAAAACCTCCTCCTCACGCTCGTGGCGCGGGTCGAACATCCGGAAATAATACGTGAGCTCGAAATAGGCCTCCTTCGCCTGGTCCATTTCCCAGACACGGCGGTAGTCGCACAGGAAGGGAAACACCGGGGCGCAGCGCCGGATGCGCGGCTCGAGCGCGGCACAGGCCAGCGCCAGCGCGCCACCCTGTGACTGCCCGTAGCAGCCGACCCGGGCCGGATCGACCTCCGCAAAATTCATCACCACCCGCGCGAGCTGCACGGTGTCCAAAAAAATCTGCCGGTAGGCGAGCTTGTCGGGATTGGGATCATCCAGGCCGCGGATGATGTGGCCGCGCAGGGTCGTGCCCAGCACGCCGCCCGGGTCCTCGGATTTGCCGCCCTGGCCCCGGACATCCATCGCCGCGAGGACGTGCCCCGACGCCGGCCAACCCAGCTTGTCGAACCAATCGCCGCTGTTTCCCGAGTAGCCGTGGAATTGCAGCACGGCCGGATGCGGGCCTTTCGCGAGCGGCCGCAGGTATTTGGCGTAGATGCGCGCCCCGCCGACGCTCGTGAACCAGAGGTCGAAGCAGGCCATGCCGGGCGCGGAGAACGCCGCCGGCTTCAGCTCGGGCTTGGGGTCGACGGCGGCCAGCTCGGCCAAAGCGCGTTTCCAGTAATCATCAAAATCCGCGGGACGGGGATTTTTGCCGGCATAGCGCCGGAGTTCGGCCAGGGGGAGATCGATCAGGGGCATGGGAAATCAACCCGCAGCCTGCCCGGAAAAACCCGCTTGGCGATTCGTTTTCGCCCGAACCGCAGTCCCTCGTTTCGCAGGGTTGCGTCCCGCGGGATGTCCCGCTTGTTTTCCCCGACCGGCCGCCATGATCTCCTCCCTCCGCCAGCGCTACAATGCCGCGTTCACCGAAGCGCGCTACACGGCGTTCACGGCGGAACTAAACAAGGCAGTTTACTGGCCGGTTGATTTCCGCGTGGCGGAATCGCCGCTGTTCCTCGACGAGGCCACCACGCGCGCGCTGATCCGCGCCTCGGATGACATCATCGGCCAGCTGGCCAAGCCGGCCTTCCGGGTCCACGCAAAGACCGCCATCCCCCATGGCCTGGCGGTGCCCAACGAAACCGAGTGGCCGCACTTCCTCGCCGTGGATTTCGCGCTGTGCCATGACGCCTCCGGCCAGGTGTTGCCCCAGCTCATCGAGCTGCAGGGTTTCCCGACCGTCGCCTGCTGGCAGGCCCTGCTGACCGGCACCTACAAGAAGCATTTCCCCGAGATCCCGGCCGAATTAACGCCCTACTTCGGCGGGCTCGACGAAGAGGGTTACCTCGCCGACCTCCGCCACGCGATGGTCGGCGGCTGCCTGCCGGAGAACACGGTGTTGCTCGAGATCACGCCGGACCAGCAGAAGACGCGCGTGGATTTCGCCTGCACCCACGCTTTTCTCGGCATCAAGCCGTTGTGCGTCACCAAGGTCCTCAAGCGCGGCCGGCAGCTGTTTTATCCCTCCGGCGGCCGCGAAGTGCGCATCGAGCGCATCTTCAACCGCGTCATCTTCGACGAGTTGCTGCGCAAGAACCCGCCGATGAAGTTCAGCTTCTTCGACGACCTCGACGTGCAGTGGGCCGGCCACCCCAACTGGTATTTCCGCATCAGCAAGCACACCCTGCCCTACCTCCGGAGCCCGTTCGTGCCTGACTGCCGCTTTGTCAGCGAGCTCGGCGGCAACATCCCGGCCGACTTGGAAAACTACGTCTGCAAGCCGCTCTACTCCTTCGCCGGCCTCGGCGTGGACATCGCGCCGACCCGCGAGAAGATCGCCGCGATCGAGAAACCGGCCGAGTGGCTCCTGCAACGCAAGGTGACCTACGCGCCCGTGATGGAGACGCCCGACGGCCCGGCCAAGGCCGAGGTGCGGCTCATCTATGCCGGCGACGGCACCGGCATGCCGAAGCTCGTCAACCAGCTCGTGCGCCTGACCAAGGGTGCGATGCACGGCGTGGATTTCAACAAGGGCCGCACCTGGGTCGGCGCGAGCGCGGGCTTCCACGCGCCGCTCTGAACCAAGAAAAGAGCCGCGGTGCACCCCTGCACCGCGGCTCATATGCACACACTCTGCCTTGCGGCAGAAGCTCGTTGGAGGCTTAGAAGCGGAAGTTTGTTCCGATCGTAAACGACGTATTCTGGTCGTCGTCGCGGCTGATGCCGCCCGTGACGGACCACTGGCTGTCCACCCAGTAGTTGGCCTTCACGCCGTAGGTAACCGTGCCGTTGCCAGCGAAGTCCGGGGCGTCGGCATACTTGATGAACGGCGTCACCGTGACGGCCGGGGCCAGCTGGAACTCGGCGCCCACGCCGACGCCCCAGACAAAGGAGTTGTCGGAGGAGCCGTAGCCGCGCTGCCACGCAAAGCCGCCGCCCGCCTCGACGTAGGGCTTGCCCCACGCGAAGGCGTTGCTGAAGGCGCGCAGGCCGGCCGTGAGGCTCTGCTGGTTCAGGCGGTCGCCCGCGAAGAGGCCCGTCTGCGTCCAGTCATAGCTGAACACGGCGTCGAGGCCGGTGTTGAGCGGCTGGTTGAAGCCGAAGCTGAAGTTGTCGGCGTGAACCGGCGCATCGAGGTCGATGTAGCTGTAGGCCAGGCTGGCGTATTGCTGGCCAAGCAGGCCCTGGCCGACCGCGGTGGTCGACTCCAGGGGCTTTTGGTCGGCGAGCGGCACGTCGGCCCGCGCGAACGTCGCGAGGCCGAGGGCCGCCGCGGCGGAGATGAGGAGATTCTTCAGAATGTGGTTCTGTTTCATAGTATTTGGTTTGTTGGCGCCACCGCGCACAAAGCACGCGGCAACGCCCACAGAGAACCCGGCGGGGCGGCAGTGTTCCGCGCCGGAAAAACTTCGCCGGGTTAAACATATTTTTTCGGAACCGGCCCCGGCGCACGCTGTCCGCCCGGCGCCTTTCCGGGGATTTTCCGCTACTTGCCTATGGGCCCGACCTGGCTAGGGTCTGCGTCCCATGAAAGCCCTCCGTTACCTCCTCCCCCTCCTTGCCATGTTTTCCTTCACGAAACTTTTCGCCGAGCCGCTCAAGGTCGGCGATGACGCCCCGGTCATTTCCGCCGTCACCGACGCCGGCGCCACCCTCAACCTCGGCGACGTCTACAAGGCCAACGCCTACACCGTCGTCTGGTTCTACCCGAAGGCCCTCACCGGCGGCTGCACCAAGCAGGGCTGCTCGCTGCGCGACGCCAGTGCCGAGCTCACCAAGCACGGTGCCGCGGTCGTCGGCGTCAGCACCGACACCGTCGAGAAGCAGAAGGAGTTCAAGGACACGAACCACTTCCCGTTCCCGCTGCTCGCCGACACCGACAAGAAGGTCGTCAAGGCCTTCGGCCAGTCGGCCATGATGTTCGCCTCGCGCGAGTGCTACGTCATCAAGGGCGGCAAGATCGTCTACAAGGACACCGGCGTCACCGACAAGCAGGCCGACAACGTCCTGGCCTTCCTTGCCAGCGACAAGAAGAGCTGAAGCTGTTTCCGGCTCCCCTTTCCAGCCGCGACGGTTCCGTCGCGGCTTTTTTATAACTCGTCGTCGCTGACCGGGGCCAGCACCTCCGCCCTCGGGTCGTGCCGCGCGCGCTCGATCCAGTCATGGAACAGCCGCATCTGCCCGAGCCACTCCGGCGGCAGCGGCGCCGCCACCAGGTCGATGACGCGCCAGTCGCCCTTCTCGTCGGTGACGACGTTGCGGTCATGCGTATCGGCCACGAGCCAGGGCACGCCGTCGAGGAACGCCAGCCGCGGGTGGTCGCGGTCGGCACGGAGAAAACGCGAGGGGATCGGGATCAGCCGCTCCGGGTCGAGGCCGGAGACATTCGTCTGCTCCGGCAGCGCGCGGCCGAGGGTTTGTTTCGCCACGAGGATGCCCTCGGGCGTGATGCCCGCGATCTCCGTGGGCATGCCAAATTCATGGATGAGCCGCAGCTTCTCGAACAGCATGTGGTAGCTGCCCGGCACGGCGGTCGCCGTCAGCAGGTCGCCCTCGCCGCGGCTGAAGGCGAAGGTCGCGCCGACATCACCGCCCTCGCGGAACAGGAAAAACTTGTAGACCGACTGCCGGGCGTCGACGAACGCCAGCGCCTCCACGCCGCCGCCGATGCGGCGCAGCTGCACCGTGTTGGCCTCGAAGGGGTCCTCGACCTCCGCGCTGAAGCCAAAGTCCTCCAGCCGCACCAGCGGCAGGGTGGCCCGGAAGTCCCGGATGGCCTGGCCCAGGGCGGCCCATTCGCCGCCGGTCATCTCTAAAAGCCCTACTTCGTCTTCCTCGGCGAGGACGAGAGTGCGGTCTTTATCTGTTGCGATAGAGCATTGGGCTGCTTTTTCGCCCAACTGATCGAGCGCCCGAAGTCGTTGCCTGTGACCGTCCAGAACAGCGGTCCATCCTTCCGGGCCGGGGAGGAGGGGGCCTTCGAGGAAGGTTTCTCGTCCGGTGAAGGGGTCTTGGGGCTGCATTTGTCGGTCACGCGCCCAAGGTCGCGACGGCCGCGCCCGAACGCAAAAACTATTTATACGCAGGGTGTTCACAGCGGAAAGCCGAGGCGAGAAAGTAACGACCCGGGGCTTGCGGAGGGTCAAATTAGCCGAAAACCTCTCGCTTGACACCCCCCGCCCCCTCCCGCGAATCTGACCCTCTTTTTGCCATAAATCTATGAAGCCTACATTCCGCCCGCATCGCAAGAAACGCGCCCGCAAGATCGGTTTTCGCGCCCGCAAGGCCACCCGCGGTGGCCGCAAGGTCCTCGCCGCCCGCCGCCGCAAGGGTCGCAAGCGTCTCACGGTCGTCTGAGGATGCACCTCCGCGCCGGACAGCGCCTGCGGCGTAACGCCGACTTTGGCGCCGTCCGCGAGCGGGGCCGCCGCCTCGATTGCGGCGCCTTCCTCCTGACCTGGGCCCCGCGCCCGGGTGCCGTGCCGTCCGCTCCCGCCCGCGTCGGGGTCGTCGCCTCCCGGGCCTCGGTGGGCAACGCCGTCCACCGCAACCGCGCCAAACGCCGCCTCCGCGCCATTTTTCGCAAGCACCAGGCCCTCGTCCCGCCGGGCCTCGACCTCGTCCTCACCGCCCGCGCCGCGCTCCTCCGGATGGAGTTCGCCGAGGTGGAACAAAGATTCACCGCCGCCTGCCTGAAGCTCGCGCCGAAACCCGCCTGATGTCCGTTCACCGCCCGACCCTCGTCGATCTCCCCGCCCGCGCCGCGAGCGGGCTGGTCTGGGTCTACCAGAAGACGGTCTCGCCGGCGCTGGTCGTGCTCGACCCGACCGGCGGCTGCCGCTTCGCGCCGACCTGCTCGCACTACGCCCGCGGGGCGCTGGCCGAGCACGGACTGATCTTCGGCACCGCCCTTACGCTGCGCCGGCTCGCCAAGTGCGGCCCGTGGCACCCGGGCGGCGAGGACTCGGTGCCGGCGCGGGCCCGGCCCGTCTGCACCAAGGTTTCCGCCCATTAATTCCCTTTTTCATGGATAAAAAGAACACAGTCATCGGGGTGCTCCTCCTCGTCGCCGCCATGGCGAGCTTCTACTTCAGCGCGCGTTACGCGCCCCAGCAGCCGGTGCGCCCGGCCGCCCCGGCCACCACCAGCGGCAGCCCGCTGGCGGCCAACGAGGCGCCCGCCACCGGCCCGGCCAGCTCGCCGAGCGACGCCACCCTCACCGCCTCGGTCGCCTCCTCCCTGGCCCCGGCCGAGTTTGTCACGCTCGCCAACGAGTTCATCGCGGTGAAGTTCACCAACCACGGCGGCGCCATCGACTCCATCGCCCTGCTCAAGAAGGCCGCGCACCTCGACGCCAAGGGCAAGACGACCGCCGAGCGCTACACCCTCAACGCCAGCCAGGCCGCCCCCGCGCTGAGCCTCGCCGACTTCCCCGGCGCCGACCGCGGCATCGCCTACACCCTCGTCTCGCAGACCGCCACCGAGGTCGTCTACCGCGCCGTCACCCCGAGCCTCGAGGTCACCCGCCGCTACTCGCTGGCCAGGGCCCCCGGCCTCGACGACTACCAGCTCCGCCACGAGACCACCTTCCGCAACCTGACGGCCGCCCCGCTCGCCCTGCCGCGCGCCGTCTTCAACCTCGGCACCGCCACGCCGCTCAGCGAGGTCGACACCGGCATCTACCTCAACGTCGGTTACTTTGACGGCGAGGACGCCTCGTTCGTCCAGCGCGACGAGCTGGCCAGCGCCGGCTTCTTTAGCTCGGCCCCGCCGCCGACCCACCTCGACAAACCCGCCGCCATCCGCTGGGCCTCCGTGAAGAACCAGTTCTTCGCGATGATCCTCACGCCCGACCAGCCGGGCAACGGCGTGCGCATCGAGCGCGTGAAGGTCAACCCGCTCCTGCCCGCCGACAACCGCTCGGCCTACGGCGTCACCGCCTACGCGCAGTTCGACCTCAAGCCCCTCGCGGCCGGCGCCAGCACGACCTTCGGCGCCAGCTACTACGCCGGGCCGAAGGAATACAAGCGCTTCGCCAACGCCGACATCTTCAAGCACCACGAGGAAAAGGTCATGCAGTTCAGCAGCGGCATCGGCAAAATCTTCTTCTCCGGCGTATTCGCGCCCCTGCTCCTCACCATCATGACGTGGGTGCATTCGATCGTGCCGAGCTGGGGCTGGGCCATCGTCATCACCACCCTCCTCCTGAAGATCGTCTTCCTCCCGCTCACGCTGGCCGCCTCCCGCTCCGCCAAGCGCATGTCGAAGCTCCAGCCGCACATGGCCGCCATGCGCGAGAAATATAAGGACAATCCACAGAAGATGCAGACGGAGACGCTGCGCCTGTTCAAAGAGAACAAGGTCAACCCGGTCGGCGGCTGCATCCCGATCCTGATCACGATCCCGTTCTTCATCGGCTTCTTCACGATGCTGCAGAGCGCGTCCGAGCTGCGTTTCGCCTCGTTCCTGTGGGTGAATGACCTGGCCGCGCCGGACACCATCTACAGCTTCGGCACCGTCACCCTGCCGCTGCTCGGCCTGACCCATCTCAACATCAACATCATGCCCGTGCTCATGGGCGCGACGATGATCTACCAGATGAAGCTCACCCCGACGCCGACCACCGACCCGGCGCAGCAGATGATGTTCAAGATCATGCCGTGGATCTTCACGCTGTTCTGCTACACCTTCGCCTCCGGCCTTGCGCTCTACTCGACGATCAACGGCCTCTTCACCATCGGACAGCAGATGGTCATCAACCGGATGCCCGAGCCCGACCTGCCGATCAACAATGGCGGCGCCAAGCCCGCGGCCGCCGGCGGCATGAAGAACGTTACGCCGCCCAAGAAGAAAAAGTGAACCAAAAGCCCGGCGCTCGCCGGGCTTTTTTATGCCCGCTCATCAAGGTGGAACCCGGCCTCCGGACGGGTTTTCAGGGTGCACGCATGAAGCCCAAGCCGCCTGCGCAGGCTTGAACCAACCCGGCCGGAGGCCGGGTTCCACCTTGTTTCACCGGCCCGCGCTGAAGTGGGCCGCCTGCCTGGTCAGCGTCTTCTCGAGGCTGCCGCAGACCAGTTCGCAAAGCTTCGGGATCGTCGGATCGCTGATCCGGTAAAAGACCTGCAGCCCCTCCTTGCGCCGGTCGAGCACGTGCGCCGCGATCAGCGTCTGTAGGTGGCGGGAAATGTTGGCCTGCGTGCCGCCCGTGGCCTCGACGAGATCCGTCACGTTCTTCTCCCCGTCGAACAGGGCCTGGATGAGCCGCAGCCGCATCGGCTCCGCCAGCACGGCAAAGCGGCGGGCGACGATCTCGAGGGCCTGGTCGTTGAGCACGGGATGGCGGGACATGGGGCCAGCAAATGCCGGCTTGACCTTTTGGCAAGTATATACGTATTTGCTCATATACTATTATGAAAACCGAGAACCTCATCCGCGTCCTCGCCGGCTCTATGACGCTCCTCAGCGTGGCCCTGGCACATTTCGTGAGCCCCTGGTGGCTGCTCCTGACCTGTTTCGTCGGCCTGAACCTCATCCAGTCCGCCTTCACCGGCTTCTGCCCGCCGACCCTCGTCCTGCGCAAGCTCGGCTGGGTCGACGCCAACGACGTCATCCACTGGGGTGGTCAGGGCAAATGATCCCCGCCATGCCCGCCCGTTCCTGGTTTCTCCTGCTGGCCCTGCCGGCGATCACCGCCTGCAGCCGCCAGGCGCCCGTCACCACCGCGGCCGAGGCCCCGCCGGTGACGGTCCGTGTCGCCACCGTGGCCGCCGAGTCGGTGCCGGTGCTGGTCGAGTCGCCCGCGACCGTGCGACCGGCCGAGCGCGCCAGCATCGCCGCCAAGCTGACCGGCTCCGTCGCCTCCTTCCCCCACGGTCTCGGCACCGCCGTGGCCGCCGGTGATATCCTCATCACGCTCAGCGCCCCCGAGACCGAGGCCCGCGTCCGCCAGGCCCAGGCCCAGCTGGCCGAGGCCGAGCGCAACGCGACCCGCCAGCGCACCCTGGTTTCCACCGGCGTGAATCCGGCCGACTCCCTGCGCGACGCCGAGGACCGCCTGCGCTACGCCCAGGCCGCCGCTGCCGAGGTCGAGGCCCTGCTGGCCTACGCCACCGTCCGGGCGCCCTTTGCCGGGGTCATCACCGAGAAGCATGTCCTGCCCGGCGACCTCGCCACCCCCGGCCTGCCCCTATTGGTGCTCGAATCGACGCAGCATCTCCGCGCCGAGGGCACGATCCCGGAGAAGGCTGCCGCCACCCTGCGTCCCGGCGCCGTGGTCAGCGTGCTGCCCGATGATGCGGCCGCGGCCGTGGTGGGAAGTCTTGATGAAATTTCCGCCGCCGCCGATGCCGTCAGCCGCAGTGTGCTCGTCAAGGTCTCCCTGCCCGCCGGCACGGTGCGCTCCGGCCAGTTTGTGCGCCTGCAGGTCGCGAGCGGCACCGCGGAGGCTTTGTTCGTGCCGGCCGACGCGGTCACCCGCTTCGGCCAGATGGAACGGGTCTTCGTCATCCAACAAAACCGCGCGATCCTCCGGCTCGTGAAGACCGGCCGCACCACCGGCGGCCGCGTCGAAATCCTTGCCGGCCTGAACACGGGCGAGCTTGTCGTCCTCGCGCCTCCCGCCGCGCTGCGCGACAGCCAGCCGGTCATCGTCCAGCCATGAGCCAGCCCGGCGCCAATACCCCACACGGTTTCGCCGGCCGTCTGGCCGGGATGTTCATCGATTCGCGCATCACGCCGCTTCTGGTGCTGGCCTCGCTACTGCTCGGTGTCTTCGCCGTGATCATGCTCCCACGCGAGGAGGAGCCGCAGATCAAGGTCCCGATGGTCGACGTCCTCGTCGCCATGCCCGGCGCGACGGCGCGCGAGGTCGAGAACCGCGTCACCCGCCCGATGGAGAAGCTCCTCTGGGAGATTCCAGGCGTCGAATACCTCTACTCCACCTCCAGCCCCGGCCGCTCGCTGGTCATCGTCCGCTTCAAGGTCGGTTCCGACCTCGAGCAGAGCCTCGTGCGCCTCAACCAGAAGCTGCAGGCCAACTCCGACCGCATCCCGCCGGGGGTCAGCACCCCGCTCATCAAGCCGCGCACGATCGACGACGTCCCCGTCGCCGCCCTCACCCTGCACAGCCGCACCCACGACCATCTCACCCTCCGCCGCCTGGCGGCCCAGCTCGACGACGCGGTCAAGGCGCTGCCCGACGTGGCCGAGACCACGCTCATCGGCGGCGTCCGCCGGCAGCTGCGGGTGCAGGCGGACCCCGTGAAGCTCGCCTCGCGCCAGCTCACCCTCGACGACCTCGCCGCCACGCTCCGCGCCGCCAACGCCCGCAGCCAGGACGGCACCCTCGCCACCGCCAACCGCGACCTGCTCATCGAGACCGGCGCCTATTTCCGCGACGCCGCCGACGCCGCCGGCCTGGTGCTGGGCGCCTGGGACTCGCGCCCGATCTTTCTCCGCGACGTTGCAACTGTCACCGACGGCCCCGCGGAGCCCACCGACTACGTCCTTTTCGGCCGCCCCGGCGGCGATGCCGAGGAAGCAGCTGTCACCCTCAGCGTCGCCAAGCGTCCCGGCGCCAACGCCGTCACGGTCGTCCATGCCCTGCAGGACACCGTGGCGCGCCTGCGCGGGGTGCTGCTGCCCGCCGACGTCGAGGTCACCTTCACGCGCGACTACGGCGCCACCGCCAGCGAGAAGTCCAACGAGCTCCTCCTCCACATGGGCATCGCCGTCTTTGGCGTTGCCCTGCTCATCCTGTTCTTCCTCGGCTGGCGCGAGTCGCTGGTCGTGCTGCTGGCGATCCCGGTGACGCTCGGGCTGACGCTGCTGGTTTTCTATCTCTACGGCTACACGCTGAACCGCATCACCCTCTTTGCGCTGATCTTCTCCATCGGCATCCTGGTGGACGACGCGATCGTCGTCGTCGAGAACATCGTGCGCCACCAGCGCCTGCCCTCGTCCCGCGGCCGTTCGCTCCAGGCGATCGCCGTCGAGGCCGTGAGCGAGGTCGGCAACCCGACCGTGCTGGCCACCTGGGCCGTCATCGCGGCCGTGCTGCCGATGGCCTTTGTCGGCGGCCTGATGGGTCCCTACATGCGCCCAATCCCGGTCGGCGCCAGCGCGGCCATGCTGTTCTCGCTCGTCGTCGCGTTCACGGTGACGCCCTGGGCCGCGCTTCGCGTTCTCCGCCGGCATGCCGCGCACCTTTCACCGGGCCATGAGGCGGATTTGCACGATGTCGAGCCGAAGGATTTCTTCACGCGGCTCTACCACCGCATCATGGACCCGATGATCGCCCGCGCCCGCTGGCGCTGGACCTTCCTCGGAATCGTTGCCGCCCTGTTCCTTGCCGCCATGGGCCTGGTCGGGCTCGGCATCGTGCAGGTCAAGATGCTGCCCTTCGACAACAAGTCCGAGTTCCAGGTCATCCTGGACATGCCCGAGGGCACGACGCTCGAGGAGACGACCCGCGTGGCCCACGAACTCGCCGCCGTCCTCCGCCCCGAGCCCGAGGTGCGCGACTACCAGATCTACGCCGGCACGGCCTCGCCCTTCAATTTCAACGGCCTCGTCCGCCACTACTTCCAGCGCCGCGGCGCCAATGTCGCCGACCTGCAGGTCAATCTCCGCCCGAAGCACGAACGCTCGGCCCAGAGCCACGACATCGCCGTGCGCGTCCGCCCGCGCCTCGCGGCCATCGCGGCGAAACACGGCGGCGCCCTCGCCATCGCCGAGGTGCCGCCCGGCCCGCCGGTGCTCCAGACCCTCGTGGCCGAGATCTACGGCCCGACCGAGGACACCCGCCTCGCCCTCGCCGGCCGCGTCAAACAGATCTTCGAGGGGACCAAGGGCGTCGTGGATGTCGACTGGTATGTCGAGGAACAGCAGCCGACCGTCCATCTCCGGGTCGACCGCACCAAGGCCGCGTTGCACGGCATCAGTGTCGACACCATCGCCCGCACCATCCGCACCGCCGTCACCGGCGCCCGGGTCGACCTGCTCCACCAGCCGCTCGACCGCGAGGACGTGGACATCCGGCTCGAACTGCCCCGCGCGCTCCGCAGCCGGCCCGAGGATTTGCTCGCGCTCCAGCTGCGCTCCGACCACGACGACATCATCCGCGCCGGTGAGCGTCCGCTCATCCCGCTCGGCGAACTGGTCACGCTCGAGCGCACCGCCGGCGAGCGGAACCTCTACCGCAAGAACCTCCGCCCCGTCGTCTATGTGACCGGCGACGTCGCCGGCGCGGTCGCCAGCCCGGCCTACGCGCTCTTCGCCATGAACCGCGAGCTCGCGAAGCTCGACGGCCGCGACTTCGGCGGCACGCAGCCGGCGGTCAAACTTTACAACGCCAGCCAGCCCGACAGCGAACTCGAGCCCGCGATCAAGTGGGACGGCGAGTGGCATGTGACGCTGGAGGTCTTCCGCGACCTCGGCCTGGCCTTCGCCGCCGTGTGCATCCTGATCTACATGCTGATGGTCGGCTGGTTCAAAAGCTACGTCACGCCCTTCATCATCATGGTCGTGATCCCGCTGTCGCTCATCGGCATCCTCCCGGCCCACGCGCTGATGGGGGCGTTCTTCACCGCCACCTCGATGATCGGCTTCATGGCCGGCGCCGGCATCGTCGTCCGCAACTCGATCATCCTCGTCGATTTCATCGAGCTGCGCCGCAGCCACGGCCTGCCGCTGGCCGAGGCGGTCGTCGAGGCCGGGGCCGTGCGCTTCCGCCCGATGCTTCTCACGGCCCTGGCGGTCATCGTCGGGGCGTCGGTCATCCTCGCCGACCCGATCTTCCAAGGCCTGGCGCTCTCGCTCATGGCCGGCGAAGTTGCCTCGCTGCTCATCAGCCGCTTCGCCGTGCCGGTGCTTTATTTCATGATCAACCAACGCAAACCGTGAACCTGCTCTGGATCATCCTCGCCCTGATCGGCGGTTTCCTCGTGCTCCGGATGTTTTTCCCCGGCCGCCCGGGCCTTGACCTGGCCTCAGCCAAGGCCGCGCTGCAATCCGGCGCGGCCGTGCTCGTGGATGTCCGGGAACCGGGCGAGTGGCGCAGCGGCGTGGCCCGGCAGGCGGCCATGTTGCCGCTGAGCGACCTGCGCGGCTCAAGGGCGCAATGGCGGGATTTTCTGGAGAAAAATCCCGGCAAGAAACTGCTGCTCTACTGCCAGTCCGTCACCCGCTCGGGCCTGGCGGCCGCCCAACTTCGCGGCGAGGGCGTCGACGCCGTCAATGTCGGCTCGCTCCGCGACTGGGACCGGGCCGGGTGGCCGGTTTGCACGCCCAAGGGTCTCCGTTGATGCACTTTCCCGCCAGTAATCACCCCAACCCCTGAATCCCATGAAAGCCAATGTCGGCGGTTTCGACCGCGTTCTCCGGGCCCTTGTCGGCCTGTCCCTCCTCGGTGCCGGCTTATACTTCAAAAGCTGGTGGGGCCTCGTCGGCCTCGTGCCGCTTTCCACCGCCATCTTCCGCTTCTGCCCGGCCTACCTGCCGATCGGACTGAATACCTGCGGGCTCAAGAAGGATTAAACCAGGCGGCGACCGGCGATAAACCAGCATGCGCAGTGCCACCGGGCTGCGCATGGATTGGCATTTGCTGGTCCCGGTGACGGAACGGTCGCCGGGGTATATACTCGGGGGATGAAAACCGCCCTTACCCCTTGGCTGACCCCGTTGCTGTGGGCCGGCCTGCTGGCCGCCACGCCGGATAATCCGGAGCTCCAGCGCAAGTTCACCTGGATGGATGCCGCCGATCCGGCCGCCGCCGAAATCCGCCGCGTCGCCGATCCCGTGATCCAGCAGGCCGGCAGTCGCATGCTCAGCGAGGTCAACCGCGTGCTCGCCAAGAAGGGCGCGGAGGCCGGCATCGACGACCTCCACCTGAAGGAATGGAAGCCCCCGGTCGCCGTCCCCGGCCAGCCCCGGGTCACCGCGGTCAAGCGCACCAGCCTGCGCGTCCGCAATCCCGCCAGCCTGCCCGACAACGCCGACCTCGCCGCGCTGCTCTCCATCCAGACCGCGATGGCGGATGGCAACACGCCCCCCGGTGTGCTCGTGCAGCGGCTTGAGGCCACCGGCGGCCTGCCCGCCGAGTGGCGCGTTTACCGTCCCATGATCACCACCGCGGCCTGCCTCGCCTGCCACGGCCCGGTCGACACGCTCACGCCGGGCGTGAAGGCGAAGCTCGAGCGGCTTTATCCCGGGGACAAGGCGACGGAATACGCCGCAAATGAATGGCGCGGCGTCATCCGCGTCTCCATCGTGGCGCCCGACGAACCCGCCCCCAAGAAAACCCCCTGATCCCATGCGCCGCCTCCTCCTGCTTCTCACCCTTGGTTTTTCCACCGCCTTCGCCGCCGAGGTCGCGAAGATCACCCCGGCCGCCGCCGCGCAGCTCGTCGCCGACGGCAAGGCCGTGCTCGTCGACATCCGCGAGCCCGCCGAGTGGGCCGAGGCCGGCGTGGCCGCGCCCGCCGTGCTGCTGCCGAAGAGCGATTTCGACAGCGACAGGAAGCAGTGGAAGGACTTCCTGACCAAGGTCGGCGACATACAGATCATCCTCTACTGCCGTTCCGGCCGGCGCGCCGACGCCGTCGGCCAAACGCTCGCCGCCGAGGGCCGGTCCGTCGCCAATGCCGGCGGCATGAAGGACTGGGTCGCCGCGGGCTTGCCGGTCCGCGAAGCCAAGCCGTAAGCGGCCCGCCTCAGGGTTCCATCTTCGCGCCGGTCTTCACCCACGCGGCGAGCACCGCGCGCTCCTGCTCGGTGATCTGCGTGACGTTGCCGAGCGGCATGATGCGCGTGACGATCACCTGCTGGTAAAGGCGCGGGGCGTTCTGCACGAGATCCGCCGGCGTGTGCAGCAGCACGCCCGCCTGCGGCTGCGTGTAGCCGGGATAGGTCGGCTGCGGCGAATGGCACATGATGCAGCGCGAGCCGACGATCGCGCGCACACGGTTGAAGGTGACCTCGCCCTCGACCGGCGGCAGCTCGACCACCCGCGGCTGCGTCCACCACGCGACGACCGCCAGGAGCGCGGCGCCGAGCGCGGGATAACCCCACGCATAGACGCCCTTGTGCTTGCGGTTGAAGAAATGCCGGATCGCCGCACCCGCCGCCATCATCAGCACGAGGATCGCCCAGTTGTAAGCGTGCGAGTAGGTCGAGGCGTAGTGGTTGCTGATCATGATGAACAGCACCGGGAGCGTGAAGTAGTTGTTGTGGACGCTGCGCTGCTTGGCGCGCTTGCCGTCCTCGGGGTTCGGCGACTGGCCCGCGCGCATCGCCGCCACCATCCGCTTCTGGCCGGGAATGATGATGAAAAACACGTTCGCCGCCATGATCGTGCCGATGGCGGTGCCGACGTGGATGAACATCGCGCGGCCGCCGAGCAGGCGCGACAGCCCCCAGGCCAGCACGCCGATCAGGACAAAAACCACGAGGCCGAGCAGCCCCTCGCGTTTGCCCAGCGGCGAGCGGCAGAGCAGGTCATAGACGAGCCAGGAGCCCGCCATGCTGGCGGCGCCGATGCCCACGGCCTGAAGCGGGGTGAGGGCCATGACGTTGCCGTCGATCATCATGGTCCCCGCCTTCAGCCAGTAAACCAGCACCAGCAGCGCGGTGCCCGAGAGCCAGGTCGTGTAGGCCTCCCACTTGAACCAGTGCAGCTTCTCCGGCAGCGCCGCCGGGGCCACGAGGTATTTCTGCGGGTTGTAGAAGCCGCCGCCGTGCACGGCCCAGAGCTCGCCGCCCACGCCCTTCTTCGCCGCGTCGGAGCCCGGGGGCGGCGCGTCGAGGCTGTTGTCGAGCCAGATGAAGTAGAACGACGACCCGATCCACGCCACGCCGGCGATGATGTGCAGCCACCGCACCAGCATGCTCAGGAACTCCAGGTAGTGCGCGTCCATGTTCGGTGCGCGCCATGCAAGCAACCGCCGCGCCAGTGGCAACGCCGATTACCCCGGGCCGGCCGCAGCCCGCGCCCTGAGATTGGCAACCCATGCGCAGCGAGCCGGGCCCCGTTGGTGCTACCTTTTCCCGCAGCATCCCGCCGTGCTGCGTCCGCCATGAACGCCGCTGAGCCACCCGCCCCGCCCGATCCGATCCGGATCATCCAGCCGTGCTCGGAAGCCTGCACCTGTTTCCGGCCGCTGCCGGACGGCCGCTGGCCGGACTTCGGGCTGTGCCGCAACCCCGCGTCGCCTTTCCACGGCTCCGTGGTGCGCACCGGTCGCGAATGTCCGCGCTACCGGACGGACCCGCCGCCGCGCCATCCCGGCGCCGGCTGAACGCCGGTCACCCGCGCCAGTTTTTCAACCGCACCGCCTGCACGAGGCACACGCAGTCCTCGCCATCCTCGGTGTGCAGCCAGTGCAGGTCGAGCTCGGGAAAGGCCGCATCCATCGCGGCGCGCAGGCCGCCAACCTCCAGCACCACGATGCCGTGCGGCTGCAGGCGCTCGCGCGCCTGGCGCAGGAGCTTGCGGATGATGTCGAGCCCGTCCTTGCCGCCGTCGAGCGCCATGGCCGGCTCCTGCTTGAATTCCTCGGGCAGGCCGCGGAGCTCGCGCGTCGGCACATAGGGCGGGTTGCTCAGGATCAGGTCGTATTTCACCTGCGGCACGGCGTCGAAGACGTCGGAATGGAACAGCTTCACGCGTTTCCCCAGGCCGTGCATGGCCACGTTGAACTTCGCCACGGCCATCGCGTCGGGCGACAGCTCGATGGCGTCGACCTTCGCGTCCGCAAACTGGTACGCCAGCAAAATGGCGAGGCAGCCGGAGCCGGTGCACACATCCACGGCGCGCTTCACCGGCTTGCCCGGCGAGAGCCACTGCGGGATCTGTTCCGGCAGGAGCTCGAGGAAATAGGAGCGCGGGATGATGACGCGCTCATCGACGTAGAAGCGGTGTTCGCCGAGGAAGGCCTCGCGCGTCAGGTAGGCGGCGGGAACATGGTTCTCGGTGCGGCGGCGGATCACCTCGGTCACGCGGGCCCGTTCGTCCGCCGTCAGCTTGCGGCGCAGGACGGCGGGCTTGCTGTCGAGCGGCAGGTCGAGGGTGCGGAGCAACAGGTAGAGCGCCTCGTCATGGGCATTCGTCGCCACCTGCCCGAGCGCCACGTTGTGCCGGGCGTAGGCGCGCTGCGCGCGCTCGAGCCACTCGCCCAGGGTTGTCGGGGTGGCCGCCATGGTGTGGTCAGAGCGCGATCTGCTCCATGATCAGGTAAAACGGCAGCGCCACCAGGCCCTGCAGGATGCCGAAGACCATGGCGACCGGCTTGAGGTTGATCAGGATGATGATCACGAGCCCGCTCCAGCGCGCGATGTTCAGGTAGGCCTCCTCGGAAATGTAGCCCAGGTGCCGCAGCAGGCCGCCGGCCGGCAGCGGCGGGAGCGGCAGGCAGTCGAACACCACGAGGCAGCTGTTGATGGCGATCAGCGCGCCGAAGATCCCGACGATCTGGGGGTCCGCACGGTAGAGCAGCCCGCCGGCGACGGCCGCGACGAACAGCAGGATCAGGCTCATAATGAGCCCGGAGAAGCTCACGAGCACGGCGCCGCCGCGCGGATTCCTGAAGTTATGCGGGTTGATCGGCACGGGCTTGGCCCAGCCGAGGAACATCCGCAGGTCCGCCCGATCCAGCGACGGCTGGAGATAAAAGATGAAGATCAGCGGCAGCGCCACGGTGCCGAGGATGTCGACATGGGGCAGCGGGTTGGCCGTCAGGCGGCCCTCCATGGCCGGCGTGCGGTCCCCGAGGCGGTTCGCCATCCAGGCCTGGGCGTAGGCGCGAAGGCACAGGCTGGCGGCCAGAATGATGAAATAAATCAGCCCATTGCGCAGGACGAGGGGATCCATGGTCGCCTATTTCTCGTCCGCTTTGCCGAGCTGGTCGAGCAAAGTTTGCTTCTGCTTCGCCAGCGTCAGCTCGGTCACCTTGCCGACGAGCGCGCGGGCCTCGTCCGCCTTGCCCTGCTTGATCAGCACGTTGGCCTGGTGGAGCCAGAGCGTCTGGTGCTCGAGCGGGGTCTCGACGCCGGCGTCGAGCTTGCGCCACAGCGCCAGCGCGTCATCCCACGGCGGGGTCTCGAGATCGTAGTAGGCCTCGGCGTGGCGGTAGGCATACGCAAAATTCGCGGGCGCCAGCTCGGCGGCGCGGGCAAAGGCCTGCAGCATCGCCTTGTCGAGCGAGGCGCGCGTGAACTGGCCGGTCTTGATGAAATCATCGCGACCCTCGGTGAGCAGCTTGCCGAGGTGGTAATGGTAGAGCGGCTGCGATGGCTCGAGGTCGATCGCCGCCATGATCCACGGCAGCGCCTCGACCAGCTTGCCATCCTCGGCGAGGAAGCGGCCGATCTCGTTTTTCACGACGGGGATTTCTTTGTCGAGCTGGTTGGCCTTGAGCAGAATGCCGACGGCCTCCTTCGTCATGCCGACCTGGCCGAGCAGCATGCCGTAGGCGACGTAGGCGGGGGCGAAATCCGGGCTCTTCTGGATGAGGATGTCGTAGCTGTTGATGACGCTCTGCAGTTCGCCGCGCAGCCAGGCCACGTCGAGGTGGTCGCCCTCCTTGTCCGCGCGGCCGAGCAGGTCGCGCTGGCGGGCGACAATGTCCCTGAGGGTTTTTTCCGCCATGGTCTCGGCGCGGGCCGGCGCCTCGGCGGCTCCCACGGGCAGCACGGCCAGCAAGGCGGCCGCCAGCAGGAGGGTTTTGAGGAAAATTCGCATGGACCTACGACACGGGCTCCGCCTGATCGTTCAAGGCTTTACGCCATATCTTATGCTGGGATGCAGCAGGATTCATAAGCCTGCCACCTCGTCTTGTAACCGGATTGCAACGTGCCAGCTGGCACCGGAGGTGCTATGGTAGGGGCAGTCGCAAGACTTTGCTTTCAAAGGACCCTCCCCAAGGACGTTCTTTGACTTTGGTTGGATCCCGCGCGAGGCCGCGGAAAATTCAACCAGGACAATTGTATAATGTTTTCTGTCGGGTTGCCGGTCGCGCCGCTTTTGCGCGCCCGGATCGCCCCAAAGCAGACTTTTGCCGCCGCCGGGCCCATTTAACCCGGCGATGGCGAAACGGGACGCAGATCTGCGGTCATTCCGGCCGGTGGTCGCGTCCTGTCCTGAACAGAAAAAAACCTCCGCCTCACCGCGGAGATTAAAACATGAACACAAAGTCCAAACTAGCCCTCAGCCTCGGTCTGCTCGTGGCGCCCCTCGCCCTCATGGCGAAATCGCCCGAGAAGGCCTATGTCGAGTCCTACCGTGGCCGCACGGACATCCCGGCTCCCCTCGCGGTCGTCACGCCCGCGCTGGAGTCCCGGTTTGCCGGGCAGCAGGTAACGCTCGAGTTCGTCGTTGATGCGACGGGCAAGCCGACGCTCTTCGCGCCGGCCGCGCCCGGCGTGGACGCCGAGCTGGTGGCCGCCGTGGTGGATGCCGTCTCGCAGTGGAAATTCTCCCCTGCGCTGGTGAACGGTCTGCCCGTGGCCAAGAAAGTCGTCCTGCCGGTGAACATTGTCGACAGCTTCGACAAGTCCGCCGTCGCGATGAAGTAATAACAAAGCAAACAACCAAGGCCGTCTCCCGCGTCAGCGGGGGGCGGCCTTGTCATTTTCAGGCCGCGGGTTCGATTTTCAGCACCCGCCGCCAGAGCCACACCACCAGCCACGCCACGAGCATCGTCGTGAGCGTGTGGCTGAGGTAGTGCGCGCCCTTCAGCATCTGGTAGCCGCCCATCCACCAGCCCAGCCCGAGGCCGAGCGCGAGGATGCCGCTCCGCCAGCGCCGTGTGCCGCGCACGGCGAGCAACCCCATCAGCGCAAACCCGCCGCTGGCGTGGCCCGCCGGGAAACAGCCGCCGCGGCGCAGCGGCCGCTCGTCGTCCGGATAGGGTTCGCAGAGCTTCGCGTAGGCCACGTCGCCCCCGTAACGCCGGATTTCCGAGGGGCAGAAGATGTTGGTGTATTTCTTCCCCAGCCCGGCGAGGGCGGGCACGGTCGCGATGACGAGCACGCCGAGCCAGAGGCCGCGGCGGTTGACCCGGAATTTTTCGCGCCAGCGGGCCGGGCCGGCGGCGAGCGCCAGCGTGGTGAGCGCGAAGACCCAGACCAGGGCCTTCGGGCCGTTGTAGAAGATTAGCCGGCCGACGGGCTCCTTCTCGTCCACCACCCAGCGCCGGGTCTCGAAGTTGTAGAACTTGTCCTGCAGCTTCAGGTCCAGGTCGGTCAGCTCAAACAAGGCCAGCACCGCGGCGAGCAGGCCGAGGGTGATCCAGAGGGTGCGGGAGGAAACGGCCTGACCGGGGCTCATTGCGGCGAGGCTGGCGCCTTCTTCAAGCCGAGCAAGCGTTTGAAATCGAAATTCACCCGGAGCTTGGCGTTGAGTCCGATGTCATTCCCGTCGGGCCCATGGGAAAGGCGCAGCCCGACGCCGAACAGCCATTTGCCCTTGGAATTAAAGGTATACTTCGCCGGCAGCACCCACAGCACGCTCGGCCGGAGGGCGAAGACGTCGCGATTCGCGGCGGAGGTAAGCCGGGTCGTGGCATAGGTGGCTTCCAGCGCATAGGTGGTCGTGCCCCGCTCCCAGAGGACGCCGGTGGAAAAATTGACCGAATCGTCGCCCAGCTCGTTTTTCTCCAGTTCGCCGCGCGCGGCCACCTGGGTCACATCATCCACCCCGAAGCCGCCAAACACCCTCCACCCCGGGGCGCGCGCGAGCGGGTGTGACGCGGTGATGTAAGGCGCGATGTGCCTCAAACCGTCCGTCACATCGATCGGCGGGCTGCCAATCGGCGTGGCGTAGTCCACGCCGACGGAGGTGTCCCACCCCGGCACGAAAACCTCCCCCAGCCGGTATTTTGTGCCGAGATGCAGGGTGGAGAATCCGCTCTCCTCGAAAAATGCCTTGGCCTTCAGCCCGTGGGAAAAATAGGCGTCCGCCTCCAGCGTGGCTTCCCAGCGCGTGGTAATGCCGTAGCGGAACCCGATCGCGGTCCGGAGATTGTCCTTCCTCGTCAGATCCCCCACGTGCGGGTGCACGATCAGCCGCAGGGAGTGCTTTTTCTCGGTGCGCGGCAGCACGCTGTTGAACACGCCGCGCACCCGCAGGTCATCATCCGAAGGCTGGCCCTGCCCGGCAGGAGTAGCCGGGGGCGCGGAATTCGCCGCGGGCTCGGCCGCCGCCAATCCGGTGACAAGGAGCAGGGCCAGACTGCAACGGCCGCGCCAGGGGGGAAAGCGGAGGGCGATCACGGCTTGGAGGATGTGGCGGCCGGCGTCTGCAGGTAGCGGGCAAAATCCCCCGGGCTGAGCTCACGGTAAAGCTGCTGCTGGAAGAGATGGCTCGCCGTCTGGTAGTAACTGACCGCCTCGTTCGCGAAGTCCTGTTTCAGCGGCTGCTCGGTGAGCGCAAAGCTGGTGCGGTTGTAGCTATACTGGTTCTGGCGGCGCACCGGGGTGAGCACGAGGAAGTCCTCACCCTTGAGCAGGCCGAGTTTCTGGTAGGTGCCGACGAGCGCCCGCGCCTCCTTCGGGTCGGTGGTGCGGACATCGCGGCCGAAGAAGCGGCTCGGGTAGCTCCAGTTAAGCAGACCGAGCAGGGTCGGGGCGTAATCCACCTGGCTGGTCAGGGCACGGACGTGGCCGGGGGCGATCTGGCCACCGGGCGCGTAGACGATGAGCGGAATGTGGTAGTTCTGGACCGGCAGGGCCGTCTTGCCGGCGCTCGAGGCGCAATGGTCCGCCACGATCACGAAGATCGTGTTCTTGAACCACGGCTTCGTTGACGCGTCCCGGATCAGCTTGCCGATGGCATAGTCCGTGTATTTCACCGCGCCGGCCCGGCCGGATATTTTCGACGGCAGGTCGATGCGGCCCTCGGGAAAGGTGTAGGGCCGGTGGTTCGACGTCGTCATCACGAAATAATGGAACGGCTTGCCGGTGGCGTGGCTGGCGTCGGCCTCCCGGATGGTCCAGCGGAAGAGATCCTCGTCGCACACACCCCAGACATTGGCGAAGGTGATGTCCTCTTTCGGCACGCCGGTCCGGTCGATGACGCGGTAGCCGTTGTTGCCGAAAAAGTAGTTCATGTTGTCGAAGTAGCCGAAGCCGCCGTAGATGAACGCCGTGTCGTAACCTTTCGCGCGGAAGACCGAGCCGAGCGTGAACATGTTCTCGTTGTGTGGGCGCTTGACCAGCGAGCGGCCGGGCGTGGGCGGCACGGAGAGTGTGAGTGCCTCCATGCCGCGGTCGGTGCGGGTGCCCGTCGCGTAGAAGTTGTCGAACACGAGGCTCTGCGCCGCGATCTCCGCGAGGTTCGGCGTGAGATTGGAAGCATGGTTGAAGATGCTCAGGAAGTCCGCGCTGAGGCTCTCGACGGTGATCTGGATGACGTTCGGCCGCAGTTCGGGGCCGTCTTTCCGCACCAGGCGCAGCGTGTCGTGCGGACCATCCAGCATGGTCACTGCGGGATCACGGGCGATCTCCCGCCGCACGGTGGCGAACGCCTCGTCCACCGGGAGTGTCGAGTAGAACTGGTCATATTCGAGCTCGTTGTTCTTGAAAGCGGCGAAGAGCGACCAAAGCCCGTTCTTGCCGAGCTCGCGGTTGAAGTTGTTCTTGAAGTTCGGCAGCCAGTCGCCGTTCAGCGCCGAAGCGAACCCCAGCGGCAGCAGGAACCAGAGCGCGCCAGCCTTCAGCCGCGACCTGAACGGCTCCGCCGGCGCGGCGAACCAGCGCGCGGGGAGACCCAGGCGCCACACCGCGGCGTGCAGCACCGCGGCGCCCGCCAGCACCCCGCCGATGATCAACGGCAGGTTGTAGGACTCGCGGATGTTGCCGATGACCTCGGTCGTGTAGACGAGGTAGTCCACCGCGATGAAGTTGAACCGCACGCCAAACTCGTCCCAGAACGTCCACTCGGAAACCAAGCCGAAGAGCAGGAGGTAAATGACCACGAAGCCGAAGAGGTGCGCCAAGGCCTGCTGCCAGCGGCGCTGAAACCAGCCGGCGGGGAGCAGGGTGAGCAGCACTGCGAGCGGGAGCGAGGCGAACGCGGCCGCCCCGAGATCATAGACCAGCCCCCAGCCAAAGGCGGCTACAAGGCTGAGGGTCCAAGTGACATCGTGCGCGGCCTTGATCAGCAGCGCCCCGCGGGTGAGGAATGAGATCCCCAGGAATACCGTGAAGAAGATGACCAAACCGCCATGACGACGTTTGAGCTGCTGGGAAAAAAATCGTGTAACCGGACCTGTGGAATCGTTCAAGAGGGGGAAGGGGTGGCGCGTGCCGTGGATAGGGTAAGACTGAGTTCCAACTGTTTTCGTTCATTGTTCACTCCCGACGCGAGGCTAAACCCCGACCCCAGAGCGCGATGGCCAACACCGCAGCCGCGCCCACTATCAGGCCCGCAGGCAGGTGTTCGCGTCCCTCCGCCAGACCGATGCCCAACCCCGAGCCGGTCCAGCCCGCCACCGCATAGACCAAAGCGGCCAGACCCGTTCGCCCGCCATATGCCGGATAAAACACCAGCGCGGTCGAGTAGACCGACACTCCCGCGACATAAAACAACCCGGCTGCGGCCGCGCTTGAAAACGTGCCGCTGATCATCAGGCAGGCCAGAAACAGGGACGCGGCGCCGAGTCCGACGATCCGCCCCAGCCAGCGCCGGTCAAAAGCCCACCCCGCGAGCACGGCGGCACCCAGGTGCACGCCGGCATTCAGCCACAGCCGGCCGCCTCCCGCCCACATGGTCTCCTTCAGCGCCGGGGTGTGCTGGATGATGAAGAACGCCGCGCTGTCGAGGCAGACGAGCACCAGGAAAATCATCACCCACGACGCGACCCCGGAGCGGGAGTAATCCCGCTCCAGCCGCAACTCCACCGCCATCCGCGGCCCGAGCGCACCGCCACCCAACATTCCCGCCGCCACCGCCAGCAGCGCGATTCGCGCCTGGGTGGTTGCGCCGGCTTCAAAGACCACGGGCAGGTTGCAAAGCGCATAAGCCAGACCGGTGCCCAGGCCGACGATCAATCCGAGGCGACCGTCTCCCACCGCCCGGCGCAGGAGCCCGGCCAGGGTCACGGTCACAAGGCCGGTGCCCGCACCGGTCAGCAACGCGATGGCGTAAAACGCCCACGCGCCTTTCGCCGCCGGCGCCCAGGCCGCGGCACCCGCACAGATCACCAGGCCAATCAGCAGCTGACGCCGGCCGGGCGGGCGCGCCAACATCCACGCCGCCACGCTACCTGTGATCCCGGCAAAACCCATGACGGCCATGACCGGCCGGATCGCACGGGCGTCTTCACCCAGTGCAGCCAGCACCGCCTTGAGGAAGCCGAACTGGGCGAAGATCAGGAAATACACATAGACCGCTGCCACCGTGGTCACGGCAGCCAGAAGGGTTTTTCCGTCCGGCCGGTAGGTTTGGGGCGCCATGCTTGTCGCTTATGACGCACCAAGTTGCGCAGCCGGCGGCCCGTCGCGACAGGAAAATACTTGCGCCACCGCCGGGCCGGGGGCATCAAAGCGGCCCTTCATCCATGGTTCTCAACCACCACCATCACCACGTGAGCTAGCCTTCCCTCCTCGGGAAGGCCTGGAGCGCCTTGCCCGTGGCAGATGGAACCCGATTTTCCTAAACCCCGGCAGGTGCAAACCGCCGGGGTTTTTCTTTGCCCCGGTTCCAGGCCCACCCGGTGAACCGGCCGACCCACTCCACGCCTCGCCAACCTCGCCACTTTCCCTCTCACTCAATCCTCCGCCCGCCATGCCTCCCATCACCATTCCCAAAGACCGCCTCCGCCTCGCCATCCAGAAGAGCGGCCGCCTTTCCACCGACTCGCTCGACCTGCTCAAGAGCTGCGGCATCCGCGTGAAGTCCCCCAAGGAGAAGCTCCTCCTCCACTCCGAGAATTTTCCCCTCGATATCCTCTTCGTCCGCGACGACGACATCCCGCAGCTCGTCATGGACGGCGTGTGCGACCTCGGCATCGTCGGCACCAACGTGCTCGAGGAAGCCGCGCTCCAGCGCCGCACCGAGGGCCTGGCCGGCGGCTACTTCGTCGAGCGCCCGCTCGACTTCGGCGGCTGCCGCCTCGCCATCGCGCTGCCCGAGGAGAAGCCCTACGCCGGCCCGAAGGACCTGCAGGGCACGCGCATCGCCACCTCCTACCCTTACCTGACCAAACGCTACCTCGAGGAGCAGAAGATCAAGGCCGAGGTCGTGACCCTCAGCGGCTCCGTCGAGATCGCCCCGCGCCTCGGCCTCGCCGACATCATCTGCGACCTCGTCTCCAGCGGCTCCACCCTCGAGGCCAACAAGCTCCGCGCCGTCGAGACCATATTCAAGAGCACCGCCGTCCTGCTCCGCAACGCCCGCGAGCTCAATGCCGAGAAGTCCCATGCGCTGGAGATCATGCTCCGCCGGCTCGATGGCGTGCAGAAGGCCGCCGACACCAAATACATCATGCTCCACGCCCCCAAGGCCGCGCTCGAGCAGATCAAGCGACTCCTGCCGGGCTCGGAGAACCCGACCATCCTGCCGCTCGCCGGCGACGACACGAAGGTCGCCCTGCACGCCGTCTGTTCCGAGGCCGTCTTCTGGGAGACCATGGAGTCCCTCAAGAAGGCCGGCGCCAGCAGCATCCTCGTGCTGCCCATCGAGAAGATGATGCTCTGATTCGCGCCATGGACCTCCTCGCCTGGAAAAATCTCCCCGCGTCCCGCCGCGCCGCCGCCCTCCGCCGCCCGGCCCAGTCGGCGCAGCCGGCCATCGCCGCCGCCGTGCGGGCGATCGTCGCGGCCGTGCGCCGCGACGGTGATGCGGCACTGCGCCGCTTCACGGAGAAGTTCGACCGGGTGACCCTGCGCACGCTGCGGGTGACGGAGGCCGAGTTCGCCGCCGCCGAAAAATCCCTGTCGCGCGCCGATCTCGCCGCGCTCCGCACCGCCTGCCGGAACATCCGCCGCTTCCACGCCGCGCAGCGGTCGAAGGACCTGCGCGTCGAGACCCAGCCGGGCATCGTCTGCGAAAAGACCGTGCGTCCCATCGGCCGCGTCGGCCTCTATGTGCCGGGCGGCAGCGCGCCTCTGCCCTCGACCGCCCTCATGCTCGGCGTGCCGTCCCAGCTCGCCGGCAACCCCGTGCGCGTCCTCTGCACGCCGCCGGACAAGAACGGCCGCATCAATCCGTGGATCCTCTGCGCCGCGCGCCTCTGTGGCATCACCGAGATCTACAAGGTCGGCGGCGCCCAGGCCATCGCCGCCATGGCCTACGGCACGGTCAGCATCCCGAAATGCGACAAGCTCTTCGGCCCGGGCAACGCGTTCGTCACCGAGGCCAAGCAGCAGGTTGCCCGCGATGCCGCCGGCGCCGCCATCGACCTGCCGGCCGGGCCTTCCGAGGTGATGGTGATCGCTGACGGAACGGCCGACGCCTCCTTTGTGGCTGCCGACCTGCTCTCACAGGCCGAACACGGCCCCGATTCGCAGGTGGTGCTCGTCACTTTCGCCAAATCCTTTGCCGCCCAGGTCGCTCTCGAAATCAAGCGGCAGCTCGCCCTCCTGCCGCGCCGCGCCATCGCCCGGCGCGCGCTGGCGAAGAGCCGTGTGATTCTCGCCGCCTCGCCCGCCGAGGCGGTCGAGATTGCCAACGCCTATGCCCCCGAGCACCTCATCCTCCAGGTGAGGAAACCGCGCGCGCTGCTGTCGAAGATTACGACCGCGGGCTCGGTTTTCCTCGGCCTCTGGACGCCCGAGTCGCTTGGCGACTACGCCAGCGGGACCAACCATGTCCTTCCGACCTACGGCTGGGCGCGCGCCTGCTCCGGCCTTGGTCTCTCCGATTTTCAGCGCACCATGACGGTGCAGGAAGCCTCCCCGCTCGGCCTGTGCCGTCTCGGCCAGGTCGTCGCCCGCCTCGCCACCGCGGAGAATCTGATCGCCCACCGGCGGGCCGTGACCATCCGCCTCCAAAAACTTGCCCGATGAGCTCCGTCGACAACGTCCTCAAACTCGTCCGCCCCGATATCCTCGCGCTGACGGCCTACAGCTCCGCCCGCAAAGAGTCGAAGGGCGGTCGTGTCTGGCTCGATGCGAACGAGAACCCGCAGACTCCTTCTGCGGCCAAGCCGCTGCTCAACCGCTATCCCGAGCCGCAGCCGGCTGACCTCGTCGCGCAGCTCGCCACGCTTTACGGCGTCACCCCCGCGCAGGTGCTCGTCACGCGCGGTTCCGACGAGGGCATCGATCTTTTGCTCCGCACCTTCTGCCGGGCTGGACAGGATGCCATCCTCATCACGCCGCCGACCTACGGCATGTATGTCGTCGCCGCCGGCATCCAAGGCGCACGCACCGTCACCGTGCCGCTCATCCGCGATAAGAACTTCGCCCTCGATGCCGACGCCGTGCTCAAGGCGGTCACGCCCGACGTTAAACTCATTTTTCTCTGCTCCCCCAACAACCCGACCGGCGGCCTGCTCGACCGCACCGCGGTGATGTCGCTCGTCAAATCCCTCGCCGGCCGCGCCGTCGTCGTGGTGGACGAGGCCTATGTGGATTTCTCCGGCCAGCCGAGCCTCGCAGCCGAGATTCCGGCGAATCCCAACTTGGTTGTCCTGCGCACGCTCTCGAAGGCCTACGGCCTCGCCGGTGCGCGCGTCGGCACGACCATCGCCGACCCGGCCGTCATCGCCGTGCTCCAGAAGGTCATCGCCCCCTACCCGATCCCGGCCCCCGTGCTGGTCGCCGCCCTTGCCGCCCTCACCCCGGCAGGTCTGGTCGCCGCCAAGAATTCCGTCGCCACCCTGGTTGCCGAGCGTGCGCGCCTTGCGGCCGCGCTGCCCAAGTTGCCCGCGGTCAAGCGCGTCTGGCCGAGCGACGCCAACTACCTGCTCGTCGAGGTGGCCGACTCCGCCAAGACCATGGCCGCCGGCCGCGCCGCGGGCGTGGTCTGGCGCGACCGCAGCAAGGACGTCCCCAATCACATCCGCATCACCGTCGGCACCGCCGAGGAAAACAACGCCACCCTGGAGGTTTTGTCCCGTGTCTAAAAAAATCCTGTTCATCGACCGCGACGGCACGCTTATCACCGAGCCGTTCGACCAGCAGATCGACCGCCTCGACAAGTTCGCGCTCGAACCCGACTGCGTCCCCGCGCTGCTCCGCCTGCGCGACGCCGGCTGGACCTTCGTCATGGTGACCAATCAGGACGGCCTCGGCACGCCGAGCTTCCGCGAGGAGGAGTTCCGCCCGCTGCAGAAGCTGCTGCTCGACATCCTTGCCTCCCAAGGCATCGCCTTCGAGGCCGTGCGCGTGTGCCCACACACCGCCGCCGACAAGTGCGACTGCCGCAAACCCAAGCTCGGCCTGCTCACCGACTATGTGAAGGACGTGTCATGGTCGCGCGAGCAGTCCGCCGTCATCGGCGACCGCGAGACCGACGTGACGCTGGCGCAGAACCTCGGCATCCGCGGCCTGCGCTATGACCGCAAGACGCTCGGCTGGACGGAAATCGCCCGTCAGTTTGTCGACGCCCCGCGCCGCGCCACCATTGTCCGCAACACCAAGGAGACGAAGATCACCGTTTCCGTCGACCTCGACCAGGCCGCGCCGGCGCAGCTGGCGACCGGCCTCGGTTTCTTCGACCACATGCTGGAGCAGATCGCGAAAAACGCCGGCATCGGCCTCACGATCAAGTGCGACGGCGACCTCGAGATCGACGAGCACCACACCATCGAGGATGTCGGCATCGCGCTCGGTCTGGCCATCAAGCAGGCGCTCGGCGACAAGCGTGGCGTCGGCCGCTACGGTTTCGTGCTGCCGATGGACGAGGCGCAGGCGCAGGTCGCGATCGACCTGAGCGGCCGCGCTTACTTCACCTTCGACGGCAAGTTTGACCGCGAGTTCGTCGGCGAGATGCCCACGGAGCTCGTCGCCCACTTCTTCCGTTCCGTCAGCGACTCGCTCCTCGCCACGCTGCAGATGAGCGTGAAGGGCGACAACACGCACCACATGGTTGAGACGCTCTTCAAGGGCTTCGGCCGCGCCCTGCGCCCCGCCATCGCGCGCGGCGCCGGCAGCGAGATCCCCAGCACCAAGGGAGTCCTCTGATGCTGGCTATCGTCGACAGTGGCGGCGCCAACATCGCCTCCGTGCGCTTCGCGCTGGAGCGGCTCGGCATCCACAGCGAACTGACCGCAGACCCCGCCGTCATCCGCTCGGCCGAGCGCGTCATCCTGCCTGGCGTCGGCTCCGCCGCCGAGGGCATGAAGCGCCTGCAGGCCAAGGGCCTCGTCGACTGCGTGCGCGGCCTCACCCAGCCCGTGCTCGGCGTCTGCCTTGGCATGCAGCTGCTGTTCGAGCAATCCGAGGAAGGCAACACGCCCACCCTCGGTATCATTCCCGGCAAGGTGGCCCTGTTGCCCGACTCGCCCGGCATCACCGTCCCCCACATGGGCTGGAACACCCTGACCACCGGCCGCGAGGTCGGCCTGCTCGACGGTATCGAGCCGGAGTCCCGTTTCTATTTTGTGCACAGCTACGCCGCCCCGGTGAACGCCTTCACGCAGGCCAGCTGCCAGCACGGCACGCCTTTCGCCGCCATCGTGCAGCGCGCCAATTTCTCCGGCTGCCAGTTTCACCCCGAGCGTTCCGGCGTCGCCGGCGCCCGCCTGCTGCAGAACTTCGTGGAGGGCCGGGTATGATCATCTATCCCGCCATCGACCTCCGCGGCGGTCGCGTCGTGCGCCTGACCGAGGGCAAATTCGACCAGGAAAAAACCTACGGTGACGACCCACTCGCCGTGGCCAAGGATTTCGCCGTCTCCGGCGCCACCTGGCTCCATGTCGTCGATCTCGACGGCGCCAAGGATCCGGCCAAGCGCCAGACTGCGCTGGTCGAGCAAATCGTCCGTGGCAGCGGCCTGCGCATGCAAACCGGCGGCGGCATCCGTGATGAATCGCAAATTGCCGCCCTTCTCGCGGCCGGTGCCCAGCGGGTCATCGTAGGCAGTCTCGCGGCCAAACAACCCGGGTTGGTCCGTGGCTGGCTTAAAAAGTTTGGTGCTGAAAAAATCATTCTTTCGCCCGATGTCCGCCTCGATGTGGACGGCACCCCGCGGGTCGCCGCGGCCGGCTGGCAGGAAAGCACGGGCGTGGCGCTCGATGATTTCCTCAACGGTTTCCTCGCCGCCGGCCTGGTCCATATCCTGTGCACCGACATCAGCCGCGACGGCAAACTGACCGGTCCAAACTCGGCCCTTTACGCCCGACTCGTGAAGAAATTCCCCACGTTGCAGATCCAGGCCTCCGGCGGCGTGTCATCGCTCGATGACCTGCGCGTCCTGAAGACCACGGGCAGCGCCGGCGCCATCGTCGGCCGGGCGCTTTACGAGAAGAAGTTCACACTCAAGGAGGCCCTCGCATGCTAGCCCGCCGCATCATTCCCTGCCTCGATGTCCGCGATGGCCAGGTCGTCAAGGGCACGCAGTTCCGCGACCACGAGGTCGTGGGCGACATCATCGAGCTGGCCCAGCGCTATCGCGACGAGGGCGCCGATGAGCTGGTGTTCTACGACATCACGGCCAGCAGCGACGGCCGCACGGTTTCGACCGAGTGGGTGACCCGCGTCGCCCGTGTGCTCGACATCCCCTTCTGCGTGGCCGGCGGCATCCGCTCGCTCGATGGTGCGCGCGCCATTCTGCACGGCGGCGCCGACAAGATCTCCATCAACTCCCCGGCGCTCGAGAACCCCGCGCTCATCACCGAGCTGGCCACCGAGTTCGGCTCGCAGTGCGTGGTCGTCGGCATCGACAGCCGGCAGGAGGCGGGCGACTACTTCGTCAAGCAATACACCGGCGATCCGAACAAGACGCAGTCCACCCGCTGGCGGACGATCGACTGGGCCCGCGAGGCCCAGCGGCTCGGCGCCGGCGAGGTTGTCCTCAACTGCATGAACCAGGACGGCATGCGCCAGGGTTACGATCTGGCCCAGCTGAAGCTCGTGCGCGCCGTGCTGCGCATCCCGCTCGTCGCCTCGGGCGGCGCGGGCACCATCGCCCATTTCAACGATGCCTTCCGCCTCGCCGGCGTGGACGGCGCGCTCGCCGCGTCCGTTTTTCACAAGGGCACCATCAAGATTCCCGCCCTGAAAGAACAGCTCATCGCCGACGGCATCTCCATCCGCCCATGAGACTTCTCCCATCGAGAAAGCATATACCTATTGGGCGCGCCCGTAACATCTGACCGCATCGAAAAATGAAACTCCCGAAAATCGACTGGAAGAAAAACTCCGGCCTCGTTCCCGCCATCGTGCAGGACGCCGCCACCCTGCAGGTGCTCATGCTCGGCTACATGGACGCCGCCGCGCTCAAGAAAACCCTGCGCACGAAAAAGGTCACCTTCTTCAGCCGCAGCAAGCAGCGGCTCTGGACCAAGGGCGAGTCGTCGAGGAATTTCCTGCACCTCGTGGACGTGAAGGTCGACTGCGACAACGACACCCTGCTCGTGACCGCCCGGCCCGACGGCCCGACCTGCCACCGCGGCACGGTCAGCTGTTTCGGCGATGCCGGCGCCAGCGGCGTCGGTTTCCTCGCCCAGCTTGAGCAGACCATCGTGGGCCGCATCAAGAGCGGTGACAAAAAGAGCTACACGGTGCGACTCGCCAAGGAAGGCGTCGCCCGTGTGGCCCAGAAGGTCGGCGAGGAAGGCGTCGAGACGGCGCTCGCGGCGCTGAAGAACAACAAGCCCGAGTTCGCCGGCGAGGCCGCCGACCTGCTCTACCACCTGATCGTCCTGCTCCGCGTGAAGAAGATGTCGCTCAGCGACGCCCTCGCCGTCCTGCAGAAACGCCACGCGCCCAAGCCCTGAGCCGCGTCAGGGTCGCGTGTTCTTCGCGACCAGCGAATAGAGCCTCGTTTCCGAGGGATCGCCGGACCAGGCCGTCGGCCTGGCCAGGACGGGTGCGGTGCCCGGGTTCAGGCGCAGGGTCTTCATGTCGCCGGTGTGATAGTTGTGGCACTGCTGGCAGCTGTCGCCCGCCTTCGCCGGCTGGTGGCAGGTCGCGCAGGTGGCCTTGTTCATCGGCGTGAAGTTGCTCTGGAAGAGCGCCGGGTCGCGGTTGAGCCCGAAACCGCGGGCGTGGTCCGCCTCCACATCGAGCGCGTGGCAGGTCGCGCAACCCTGGTCGCCCATCAGGCTGAAATGCGCCGTGTGCTTGAAGGTGGTGAACGGCCGCCGGTCTGGCTGCGGCTGGGCGGTGTCCCACTGGACCGTCTGCCGGCCGCCGACGCGGTCAATGGTGTGGCACTTCATGCAGACTCCGGGCGCCGTCTCGGCCGACAGCTGGTTGAAGATCGCCTTGGCCGTCGGGGTCGCGTCGTCGGCCGTGGCGTCGAGCCAGGCGGTGAGAAACGGGTCCGCGTGGCCACCGGGCTTGTAATAGAGCGTGTAGTTCTGGTCGCGACGATACCAGCCGCCCTCGGCCACGCGCGCCTCGGCGTCATCGAACTCGAGTGCGGCGAGCGAAAACGCCGGTGCGGGTGCAGCCGCGGCGGCCGGTGCGGGCGGTTTCTCGCCGCGGCGGTAGGCCGCGACCTCGGCCAGCAGGTTGGGCAGCCAGGCCCGCTGTGCCGCCTGCAAACTCTCGGCGGAAAACTGCCCCGTGCGGTTGATGGCCGCGGCGCCGGCCGGCCGCGGGCCGAGGCGGCGAAGGATCGCCGTCTGGCCCTCGGTGGTCAGGTCCGCGATCAGGCCCTTCACGCTCCACAGGAGACGGCCCGCCGCGGCTTTCTGCGCCGGGGTGGCCTTGGCCAGATCGGTGATGTTCGCCGGGCCGAGGTCCTGCAACGCGGCGCGGGCCGCCGGGTCGCCCTCCAGCAGCCGGCGCATGAATGGCGTGAGCCCGAGGGCCGCGCGGTCAGGCCATTCGCCAACCGCCTCGCCGGCCGCCTCAAGGGCCGCACGGTCGAAACCGGGCAGGCGGAGAAACGCGAAGCCCTTGGCCTCCGTGCGGCCGTCGCCCTTGATCTGTCCGTCGTGGCACGAGGCGCAGGTCTGCTCGTAATTTTTCACCATCATCTGCCGACCGTCCAGCGCGGGCTCATGACACGAGGCGCACGAGGTCGGGGCGCCGGCACCGGTCAGCTTGGCGTCGGGGAAATACCGCTGCCAGTGCGTCACATGGTCGAAGCGCTGCCGGGTGCGGCGCGCATAGGGATAGTCCTTGAACTCGGGGTGGCCGCGCTCAAAGCCCGCGAACTGCGTCTGGTGGCAAACCTGGCACTGCTGGTCGCTCATGCGCTTCAGGTCGAAGTCGCGGCCCTGGTGCTCCACGTGGCAGGAGGCACAGGCGAGGTCCTTGGGCCCGCCGGGCTGCAGCGCATGCACCGCGGCCAGCGCGAGCGGACGCGTGCCGTGGTCCGCCGGCTCCTGGCGCGCCAGGGCGGCGAGTTGCGCGCCGGTCACGCCGTGCGGCGAGCGGGGCTGCGGGCCGAGATCATGGCATTGCAGGCAAAGCTGGTCGTGTGCCTCGTGCCGGGCGGCGCGCGCCGTGGCGGTGATGGCCAGGCTTCCGGTCTCGAGGTGGCAGTCGGCGCAGCGCTGCGCCGACATCGCATGATGGGAACTCAGCGGTCCGGGGTTGGACCACTCGCCGGCCGGCCGGCCGAGGATGCCGAGGACCACCAGGCCGAGGGCGAACGCGAACAACAGCCAGGTCACCCGGCCGCGCTGGGCGCGCAGGCTGCGTTGCGGCCGGCAGGGCGGCACCGGGCAGCCGCAGGAACCGTCGGGCATCGGCCCCGGCTCGCACGCGGCGCCGAGCGAAATCGGCCGCGTGCAGATCCAGCGGTCGCCCTTCTTGGCCGGCAGGCACTGGCCGGTGGCGCGGCACTCGCCCTTGGGGCCGGGGCCGAACACGCAGGCCTGGCACTCCGCCGCGCGCCCGCAGGTCCACTCGTCCTGCGGCCGGTCGTATAGCTTGCGGTTGTAGATGATGCTCTGCAGCAGGCGGCGCATGGGGATCGGGGACTACCGGTGCGAATACTGCAGGATGAGCCAGACGTGCGCGGCCGTGAACACGAGCAGCGCGAACGTCAGCGGGATGTGGGCGAACAGCCAGAGCTTGAGCAGGCGCTGGCCGGCAAACTGGTGGTCGAGGTTGCGCTTGGCCTCGACCAGGTCCGCGAGCTGGTCGGCGATCTGGATCTCGCGGACGCTCAGGAAGCGGCGCAACGCCTCCAGCTCCAGCTTGACGCGGTGGTGCTCGGCGTCGCCGCCCGCCAGCGGGGCCAGCCACGCCGGCTGGTGGGCAAAATATCCGGCCAGCACGCGCACGTGGAAATCGCCCAGCGTGGTGGACTGCGTCTCGGCCTCCGCCGCCCGCACGATGTCCTCCGCCTCGGTGACGAGCCGGTGGCGCAGCATGGGGATCCGTTCATAGACCAGGCTCTCGCCGGAGCGCGTGAGCCGCGGCGGCAGCCACCGGCTGAGCCAGAGCCCGAACGCGCCGCTGGCCGCGACCAGCCCGAAGGCAGCCGCCAGCATGATCTCCACCGCCCCGGACGGCACCCGGCCGCCGGTGTGCAGCAGGAAGACGAAGCACGCGAGCCAGCCCGCGTAGATGTGCACCTGCAGCCAGGTGCTCGCGCTGAACAGCGGGATGAACGGCAGCTTCTTCCGCGCGTTGAAAAAGGTCAGCCCCAGCAGCAGGACCAGCAGCAGCCAGCCGGTATACATCGCCACCGGCCGCAGCGCGACGCGGCCCAGCAGCCACGCAGCCACCAGCCCGCCGGCCACGGCGGCGGTGACGAGGGAAAGCACGAGGCGGCGGGTGAAAAACGAGGTCATCGGTGCAGCCAGGCCGTCAGGGTGTCCATCTGCCGCATGTCCGCCCGGAGCAGGGCGTCGTGCGGGCACGCGCTCACGCAGGCCGGGCCGCCCGGCTGGTCGATGCACAGGTCGCACTTGGTCGCGCGGCGCACGGGCGCGCCGGTTTCCTCCGTCACGATGGGCAGGCCTTCCTCGTCGTGCAGCGCGACCATCTGGATCGTGCCGTAGGGGCAGCTTTGCGCGCAGACGCTGCAGCCGATGCAGGTGTCGGGGTTGATGCCCACCTGGCCGTCGGCGCTCTCGCGGTAGATGGCGCCGGTCGGGCAGCCGATCATGCAGACCGGGTCGACGCAGTGCATGCAGGCGCTGGCCACCATCACGCCGCTGGCCTCGGGCCCCTGCCGGATGAAGCGGGGGTTGTTGTCGTGCGTGGCGGCGCAGGCGCGGACGCAGTCGTCGCAGCGCGTGCAGCGGTCCAGGTCGATCAGCATGGTCGCGCGGCCGTTGATGAAGCGCTGCGCGACGATGAACTCGAGGAAGCTGTCGCCGCCCGGCTCGTGCAGCGCCGCGGTGGCCGCCGGTTCCGGCGGGAGCCGGAGCGCGTCGATCTGCTCCCGGGACAGCCGGGGCAGCACGTGCTCCTCGAGCACGGCGGTGGGGATGAAAAGCATGTCGACGTAGCCCAGGGCGCGCAGGCTGCTGCGCAGGGGCACGTGCGCGGCGCGCCAGCCGGTGACGATCTCGCGCAGGCCGAAGGTCTGGCCCTTGCCGAGGTAGCTGTCGGTGCGCTCGCCGTGGTTGTAGCGGCTGCTCACGCGGGCGAAGCCGCTGCGCACGAGCAGCAGGCCGTTGGGGTAGTCGCCCTCGCGGGCAATCACCGGCTCCTGCTCGAGGCGCTGGCGCTCGTCGTCCTTGTGGCCGCGGTGGTAGGCACTGTGCCAGTCGAACTCGCCGAAGGTCTCGAACCGGGTCGCGTCGGCGATCAGCTGCAGGGTGGCCTCGGGCAGGTTCCACAGCAGCGGCGTCTCGGCCAAGTGGCGCAGGAGGCTGCGCTCGCGATAGCGGCGGTCGATCTCCTTCTTCCATTCCGGCGCGTAGTTGCGGATCTCGCGCAGGCCCTGCCAGCGGATCTCCAGCAGCAGCGCCTCGTCCACCGCCACCACCGTCGTGGTGCGCGGCGTGCGGCCGAGGGCGGCGATCTCGCCGAAGAGCTCGCCGGACTGCAGCAGGATGGAGCGGTCGGGATCGAGCACCCCGGGCACATCCTGCAAAAACAACCGCGCCTCGCCGCCCTCGCCCACCCGCAGGCCCGGCGGCGTGCCCCCGGTCTTCGCCTGCTCGGCGAAACGCGGCTGCTGCCACCAGCGCTTCAGGCTGCCCCAGACCGAGGGGCGCAGCTGCTGGCGGCGGCCGAGCTGCTCGGCGGGCGGATCCTTGACGAGGACGCGCACGGAGCCCGCGAGGATGACAAAGGCGGAGTGGCCGTAGTCCCCCCGGCGCACAATGACCTCGCCGGGCATGAACCGGCGGATGCGCGCGTCGTTCTTCAGGATGCCGCGCAGCGGGATCGAGGGCGGGAAACGCTCGGGCCGGGTCGTGATGAAAAGCGGGTGCGCCAGCACGAGGTTCACGTCCGCCTCGGTCATCTCCTTGCTGAAGGGCGTGTCCCAGCGCTCGGGCTCGGCCTGGCGCGTGGCCTGGGAAAAGGGCGCGCTGGAACCGGGAAGGATCGCGGGGCGGCTGGCCGATTTTGCCATGGCGGGGTCAGGTGGCGCCGACGACCCCGAGGGGTTCGCCGCGGTGGCTTTCCGGGCCGGGAGGCAGGGGCCCGGGGCTTGTTCTCATCGAGTGCATCGCGCGGGTTGGCGGCGCCGCTGCGCGCGAAGATTGTGGCCGTAAAATCCAGCGCAAGCCGAATCTCCTCCACATTCCGTTTGTCAGGCGCGCGCCGATGCCCGATAACCTCGCGCGGCGCCTGTTGCGCCCCGTCACCCTTTCCCGGATCCCCGCCCATGCTCTGGACCTATCTCGGCGCCGCCCTGCTGCTGCTGGCCATCGGCCTGCTGGGGCTGAACCTGTTCACCGCCATCCGGCGGATGCGGGTCGAGGCCGAGCAACACGCGCTGGATCTCGCGCGCTTCGAGGAGGAGCTCGCCATCCTGCGCGAGCGGCGCCGCAAGGTCGCCCAGGAGCCGCTCCCGTGGAACGGATTCCGGAAGTTCGTCGTCAGCCGCAAGGTGACGGAGGGCGCGCAGGTCAGCTCGCTCTACCTGACGCCGCACGACGGCAAGCCCCTGCCGGCCTTCCGGCCGGGCCAGTATCTGACCTTCCGCCTGCCCGGCGCACGCCCGGGCAGCCAGCTGATCCGCTGTTACAGCCTGAGCGACCATCCGCATCAGCCGCACTACCGTGTCACGATCAAGCGCGCCGGCGCCACGGGCGGCGCGACGACCGCCGGCGTCTGCTCCACGATCCTCCATGACCAGGTGCGCGAGGGCGACATCCTCGACCTGCGCGCGCCGCTCGGCAACTTCACCCTCGAGCCGGCGGACCCGGAGCCGATCGTGCTCATCGGCTGCGGCATCGGCATCACGCCGGTCTTCAGCATGCTGGCGACGCTCGCCCACCAGAAGAGCCGGCGCCCGGTCTGGTTCTTCCACGGCGTGCGCAACCGGCAGGAGCACCTCTTCAAGTCGGAGTTCGCCGCCTTTGCCCGCGCCAACCCGCAGCTCGCCCTGCGCGTCTGTTATTCGCAGCCGGGACCGGACGACCGCCCCGGCGAGGACTACCACGTCGCCGGCCGCGTGACGGTCGAGCTGCTGCAGCGGGAGCTGCCGTCGAACAATTTCCGTTTCTACTACTGCGGCCCCGGCGCGATGATGGAGGAGATGACCAACGGCCTGAAAAACTGGGGCGTGCCGGACACGCACCTGCACTTCGAGGCCTTCGGCCCGCTGAGCGTGAAGCGCGTCAGCCATGCCACGACGGCCGTCGCCGCGGCGCCGGCGGCCACGCGCCCGCTCGTCACCTTCCGCAAGACCGGCACCGCGGTGCCCTGGGACGGCGAGCACGAGACCCTGCTGGACCTGGCCGAGCATCTCGGCATCGGCATCGCCTCGGGCTGCCGCGCGGGCAACTGCGGCACGTGCGTCCTCGCCATGCAGTCGGGCGAGGTCAGCTACATCCAGCCGCCGGGCAGCCCGCCGGAGGCGCGCACCTGCCTGACCTGCATCGCCCAGCCGAAGGGCGACATCGTGCTCGACGCCTAGGCGCGACCGAGGATGGGGCAACAAAAAGGCCGGCGCTGGTGGCGCCGGCCGCAGGTGGAACCCGTTTACCCGCCGGGTTACTTGACCGCCGGGGTGATCGAGACGCGGAGCATGCCGCGCCATTCCTGGGCGGCGTAATCAATCGCCTTGTCCTCGGGATACTGCGCATCGAGGGCTTCCTTCACGCCGGGCTTGAAGGTCTTCGGGTCGCCGTGGCAGGCGAGGCAGGATTGGGAGGAGGCGATCGGGCGGTAAACGCGCCACTCGAGCGGGTGGCCGGGCTGCTCGATCTTCTGCACGACCACCTTGTCCGGCGACTCGTCGGCCATGAGCTGCTTGTGGATGCGGTCGAGGGCGGCCTGGTCGGCGCCATCGGGGGCGTTGAGGGGATTGCGGATCAGGAGGCTGGTGCGCTTGATCGCGGTGATCTTCGGCTGGCCCGGGGCCGCCTTGGGCAGCTGCAGATCCTTGGTGTGCATGATGCTGACGACGAGGCTCGTCTCCTTGGCGGCGAGCTCCCGGTTGACCTCGGAAACCAGCATGCCGCCGACGCGGTCGATGGTCTTGTAACCGAGGGAGACGATGTCGGCGATGGCCGGGTCGGCACTGTCGACGAAAGTGTAGACGGCGCCGTCGGCGCGGGGGCCGGTGGCCGCGACCTCACTGGAAATGTAAGTGACCTTGCCGGTCACCGCCGCCTTCGGGGCGTCAGCGGCGATCAAACCGGCCAGCAAAAGAGAGCACGAAAGAAAACTGAGCGTGGTGTATTTAGTCGCTTTCATCGCGTGGACTCCATCCTGACGCGGAAATAATGCAAGCCTGCAAGCGCCACCTGCTAGGGGGAGGCGCGCAGCGCCTGCACATATGCCGCCAGCGCGGAGATTTCGCCGTCCGCGAGGTATTCATGGCCCGCCATCGCCCCGCCGGGCAGGCCGAACCTGATGATCCGCGCCAGCGCGCGCTGCTCGGCCGCGGGATCCGCCAGACGCGGGAAATAGAGCCACTCGGCCCGCGTAAAATCCCGCGGCGGCCGGCTCAGCCGCGCCGCGAGCGGACCGTCGCCCCGGCCGGCGGCACCATGGCAACCCGCGCAGTAATTCCGGAAAAGCCGCTCCGTTGCCCGCGGCGGGGGCAACGCGGCGGGCGCCGGCGACCATTGCGCCGCCGCCAGCCACCAGTCGTCCTGTGTCGCGGCTCCGAGGCTGCCCAGGTAGGCGACCAGCGCCTCGCCGTCGGGGCGGCCGGCGCGGAACAGGTGGGCATAGGCCGGCATGCGCGAGCCGGGGGTCAGCGCCCGCGGCGCCTGCAAGTGCAGCCGCTGCCACTCCGCGCTGCGGCGCGCGCCGACGTTCTGCATGTCCGGCCCCTGCCGGCGGTTGCCCAGCAGCGGCGGCCGCGGCGCCTCCACCTCGGCGAGCGAATGGACCGGACCCCAGCGATCCGCGTCCGAGGTGTGGGGCCGCACATACTGGGAATGACAATGGATGCAGCCCTCGGCCACATAGACGGCCCGGCCGCGGCGGATGAGCGCCGCCCCGTCCTGCGCCAAGGCCGGGAGGACCGGCAGCAACGCGAGGATCACCCCGGGGATTATCCGGCCGTCAGCGCGCATCCTGGAAAACCCCGCTCCGCAACAACCACGCCTGCGCCGCCGCCAGCGCAAAATCCGTGGCCGGCACGCTCGCCCATGCCGGCTCGAGCCGGCCGGTCGCAAGCGCCCAGACACAAAAACTTCCCACCGCGAGCCGGAAGAAAACTGTCAGCGCAAAGACCAGCCGCAGCGTCGCCGGCCCGCGCCGCAGCGCCCAGAGGTAGCTGAAACCGACCAGCCCGACGAACACGCCGAGAAAGCGCAGGTAGGTTTCCGCCGGCCCCACCGGCGGGGTCACGCCCATCAGGCGCAGCGTCAGCGCCGGCAGGAACACCAGCCCGAGGCCGGTGGAAAAATCGAGGGCGCCGGCGCCCAGCGCGAGCCCGCGGGCGATCGTTTCATTTCGCGGTTGGTTCATGTCGGGCAAGGGTCATCCACCAATTGAGGGACGCGATGAACATCGCGCCGCCGGCTACCAAACGCAAACCGTAGGCCAGGTCAGCCTCGCCGCCGCGCAGGTAAAGCAGCGCGGGAGCCGTTCCCTCCCGCCACCCAAGCCACAGCAAGGCGACGACGTGCACCGCGCAGCCGAGCTGCCAGAGCCAGAAGCTCGCCGCGTGCGGCGCGCGGCCCGGTCCCAAGTTGAGCAGCAGGGCGACGAACAGGCTCGTCACCAGTCCCGCCATCGCCAGGTGCGCGTGGGCGACCAGGCCGTTGGTAAATTTCAGGTGGTCGGCGATCTCCGGCAGGAAGTCGACCCAGCCGGTGAGCACGAGCAGCAGCCACCAGACGAAGGCCGCGCCCAGCCAGCGGGATGATCCTGGGGCCCAGGCAAAGGCGCGGGCATACCACCACACCAAGGGGATCCAGATGACGAGGCTGCCCAACCCGATGACCTGGTCAGGGCGGTGGTTCGAGGTGTCGCCGTGGCCCATGCCGGCGTAGAACGAAAGGGCCAGCGCGAACGCCGCGGCAAACCAGCGCCGCGCCCGGGTGCCCGGCACTGGCGGCAGGCGCAGCAACCACGGGATCACGCCGAAGAGCCCGACCACGCCAAGCGTCGAACCCAGCAGGCTTGCGCCCGTCGCGCCGCCGGTGTCGGGATCGACCGGCGGATAGGACGCCGGTTCGGACGCCCAGAAAAGCACGAACGGCACCAGCCCCAGCGGGACCAGCAGGGCCCAGGCCCACCACGGGAGCCCGGCCCGGCGACGCGCCTGCCACAGCAGGCCCAACCAGAGCACCAGCCCCGCAAACATCCACAGCAGCCGCGTCGGCCCGGTCCAGTCGAGAAACAGTTTCCCGCCCACGCCGCCGGCCAGCCAGCTCAGTCCGCCCGCGAAAAGCGCGGCCGACCAAAGCCCCAGGCTGAGCTGCGCGGCAAAGGCCGCCCGGTCGTCCTCCGGCAGGTAATAATGGAACAGCACGCCCACGAGCGGCAGCGAGCACCAGCCGTAAAGCTGCCAGTCGAGGTGCAGCGGCACCCAGCGGCCGTAGGTCAGCGGGGCCAGCAGGTCGTTGAGCCCCGGCCAGAGCAGGAACACCGCGAGAAGGAGGCCGACCAGGTTGGCCGCGACGAGCCAGCCGAGGCTGTGCCGGCGCACGGCGGTGGCGACGCGCGCGTTCACGCCGTTTCAATCCGGCCCGACCGCACGCGCAGCACCCGGTCGCACTGCTCGGCGAAACGCCGCTCGTGCGTGGCGAGCACCACCGCGATGCCGCGCGTCTGCACGAGATGGCGCAACAGGCTAAAAACCGTGTCAGCAGTCTCTTCGTCGAGGGATCCGGTCGGCTCGTCCGCCAGCAGCAGGCGCGGCGAGTTCATGAGGGCGCGGCAGATGGCGGTGCGCTGGCGCTCGCCGCCGGAGATGTCCTGTATGCGGTGGTTCAGCCGGTGCGCGATGCCGACCGACTCGGCCAGCTCGCCCACGCGCGTCCGTGTCGCGGCCGCCGCCGCGCCGCCGGCGAGCGCGGGCACGCGGAGGTTTTCCGCAACCGTCAGGTCGGGGATGAGATTGTGCAGCTGGAAGACAAAGCCCAGGTGCCGGCGGCGCAGCTCGAGGCGGTGGTCCTCGCTTCGGGGATCGAGCCCGCAGACGGTGAGTTCGCCGGAATCCGGCACATCGAGCCCGCCGAGCAGGTGGAGCAGCGTGCTCTTGCCCGAGCCGGACGCGCCCCACAGCGCGACCATCTCGCCGGCGCACACCTCGACGCTGACGCCGTCGAGCACGCGGACGCGGCCGGCGTCGTAGGTTTTGCGCAGGTCGCGCGCCTGGACAAGCACCTCACTCATAACGCAACGCCTCCGCGGGCTGGATTTTCGAGGCGAACCGCGCCGGCCAGAGCGAACCGGCCACCGCGGTCACGATCGCCGTGGCGACGATGCCGGCCAGCATGCCGGGTTTCACGACCGCCTGGATGTAGCCGTTGAACTGCGGGGTGTGCTCCAGCGCGAACAGGGTGCCGTAGCCCAGCGCCAGCCCGAGGGCCAGGCCGGCGGCGGCGATGACGACCGCCTCGCCGAGGATCAGCCCGGCCACCTGCCCCTTGGAAAAGCCGCAGACGCGCAGCACGGCGATCTCACGGATGCGGCTGAACACCGACAGCAACATCGTATTCGCGACACCGAGCCCGCCGAGCAGGAAGGCGCAGAGCCCCACGGCCCAAGCCGTGAAATTCAGGATCTGGAACTGGGTGTAGCTCTGGTTGAACTCGCGGTTCTCCAGCGCCATGAGGCCGGGGTTGGCGGCCTCGACGGAGCGCTTGAACTCCGCCCCGCGCGCCTGGTCGCGCAGCTTGATCGCCACGACCGAGGAGACCCCGGCGCGGCTGAAGAATTCCTGGGCCTCCTTCAGCGGCAGGAAGACGCCACCATCCTCGAAGCCGTTCTCCGTCGAGAAAATGCCGGCGACCGTGAACTCGCCCTTGCCGATCGCGATCTTCCGGCCGGCCTTGGCGTCCAGGAACTCCGCCGCGCGCGCGCCGAGCCAGATGCCGCCCGGCACGCGGCCGAATTCATCGGGGCGGCCGGCCAGCCACTTGGCCTTGGCGAGCCGCGGGTTGGTGGCCTCGAGGCCGAAGCAGGTGATGATCGGCCGGTCGCCCGACGTCACGAGGCCGAAGAGCAGCGGCTCGGCCGACGCTACATTGTCCAGCGCGCGCAGCGCCGCGGTCCGGTCGTCGGGCACGCTGCTGAAGAAGAGGTCCGAGACGTTCTTCTCAAACACGAGGTAGTGCGAATCGACGGCAAGGATGCGCTCGAACATGCCGATGGCGCCGTTGACGATGGAGAGGATGGTCAGCATCGCCGCCACGCCGAAGCCGATGCCCGCGACGCCAATGAGGGCGCGCAGCTTGTGCCGCCGCAGGTTGACGAAGACGAGCGCGAGGAAGCGCATGCGGACAGGGTGCGCGCCGCGCCGGGCGGCGCAAGCCGCTTACTTGGCCGGCTCTTCCACCGGCGTGCCGGTGAACTTGAAGCGGATCTTAACCTCGGGATCGACCTTCAGCATGAGCGCGATGCGGATGACCTTCAGCTTCCAGTTGCGGTAGTCGATCGTCGTCTCGCCCGTGACGGTGTAGACGTTCCCGGCCTTGGTGACCTCCACGGGAAACTCGATGCGCTCGGTCACGCCGTGGAAAATCAGGCGGCCGGAGGCCTGGCCGATCCCGTTGGGCGTGACGGCGAGGTTGCCGAGCTCGAAGCGGCCCTCGGGCTCGCCGCCGCCGAGCCACTCGATCATCTTGGCGTCACGGTCGGGCTTGCCGGTCTTGAGGTCGCGAAACTTGAAGGTGAGGACCGCGGTCTTGATCTTCCCGGCATCGTCCACCGTGATCCTCGTGTCGTGGGCGTCGAGGCGGCCGGTGAACGAGTCGACCGTGGCCTTGACGTCGACGTCGACGAAGGTGCTGCCGCGGTCGATCTTGAGCGGGCGTTCCGCGGCGACGGCGAGCAGGGGCAGGAGAAAGAGCGGGGCGAGCAGGCGGAGAGCTTTCATATCAGGGAAGAGTGTGATGATCCGGCTTCAGACCGCAAACCCGGGTTTGGGTGCCATCGGGCCGCCCCCGGCCGGATCATTTCAGCGGCCCAGGCTGAACTCGATCAACTGGCTGGCCCGGCAGGCGACCGGCACACCGTCCAGGGTGGCCGGTTTGAATCGCCAGTGGCTGAACGCGCGTTCCGCCATTGCCGCGAAGAACGGATTGGCCCCGCCCAGGGTGCCCACATGGGTAACCCGGCCGTGGGCGTCGATTATCATCTCCACGACCACGCGGCCCGTCAGGCCGCGGGAGGACATTTCGCCGGGATAATCGGGCGGGACCTGTTTCACCGCCTTGGGCGGAGTGCCCACCTGCTTGATCGGCCTGGCCTCCCGCAGCTCGGCGGGCAGCCGCTCGAGTCCCTCGCCGCTGCGCACCCCGGGCCGGACCCTCAGGCCCGAGGCCGCATGGTTTTCCGGGAAAAACACGAGCGTGACTTCCAGCTCTGTCCGCACGGCTCGGCCGCCTTTTTTGCCCGGGGTGAACCGCCATTTTTCAATCACGGCCGCGGCCGCCTGTGCACATTCCGCGTGGGTGGTGATGAGCGGGTGAATGTCCCGGGGCGCGCCATGCTCGTCGACGATAAGCGCCATGACGGCCTGCCCGAACCGCCGCTCCTGTTTCAATATCCCGGGCGTGTCCGGCCTGATTTCCTTTTTCAATTCCGGCCATTCATCCAGTTGCTCCACCGGGTGGACGCCGGGGCCCGGCGGCAGCGATTCCCTTGTCCGGCGCGCGTCGAGATCCGCCAGATCCGCCGGGCCAAGCGCGAACCCCACGGGTATGCCGACCCTGACCGCACAGGGTTGGCCAGCCTTGGTGGCCGGAAGGTATTTCCATTGTGCAACCGCGGCGATCGCGGCGTGCGCGAACTCCTCGCGGGAAGCCTGATTTACCACCAGATCCTTAACCTCGCCCTGTTCATTGATTACACCCTGCAAATCAACCGAGCCCACAATGCGTTGTTCCTTGAGCGCCGGCGGGTAGGCGGGGGCCGGTTGAATCCTGGGCCGGGGCGGGGTGTCGGGCCGCGTGACGGGCGCTTCGCCACCAAGGAGAACCGCCGGTAACATGAGCAGCAGGGGACAGAGCAGACGGCGCATGCGCCAAAGTCACCGCGTAGTGCGCGTCTTGGCAACCCGCCTTTGCCGACCCGGCCCGGGCTTGCACTCGGCCGCCCGATTGGCAGGCTTTCGGCCGTTACCCCATGGCCACCCCGCGGAAGTCTGCCGACCAATGGTTCGCCGAGTATGGCGAAAGCCATCAGGATGGCACCAACGAGACGATCCACTGGATCTGCGTGCCGATCATCTTTTTCAGCGTCATGGGCCTGCTGTGGTCGATCCCGGTGCCGGACGCCATCAAGGGGGCGTTGCCCTGGTTCAACTGGGTGCACCCGATCATCCTGGCCGCGCTCGGGTTTTACTTCCGGCTGTCGGTGCCGCTGGCGTTCGGGCTGCTCGGGTTCGTCTCCGCCTGTTATTTCCTGATCGAGTGGCAGGTGATCATGGGCTGGCTCCCAGTCTGGCAGACCAGCCTCGGGCTGTTCGTGGTGGCGTGGATCGGCCAGTTCATCGGCCACAAGATCGAGGGCAAGAAACCGTCCTTCTTCAAGGATGTCGTCTTCCTCCTCATCGGCCCGGCGTGGCTGATGCACTTCATCTATAAGAAGCTGGATATCGCCTACTGATTTGCCGGTAGGGGCCGTTGCCCTCAACGGCCCGGGCGCTTGAGGGCAAGCACCCCTACCCCAAATTACCCCCGCCCGCCGCGCAGCAGCACGATGTTGGCGAGGTCGTTCTTCTCGAACTCGGCCCAATAGCGGTCCTCGACCTTCTTGAGCCGGTCGTCGCGGGACGGCGCCGGCTCGACGCCGGGGGTGTCCATCGCCCGCTTCACCTGGTCGCCGTCGATGTCGCGGTCCGCCAGCCGGGTGACCAGCTCGTGCCAGAAGACATCGTTCTGGAATTCACTCTGGATTTCGCGGACGCGCTCATCCTCTGACAGTTTCGGCGCCGGCTGCAGGCTGCCGTCGTCCATCGATTCCACCAGATCCGCGCAACCGGCGTCGGTCGCCAGCTCCAGCAGCTTCTGGTCGAGGGTGTAGTAACGCTTGGCCGCGGCGGTGTCCTCGCCCTGGTAGCCGGTGACGGTCCACATGCCGAGGTGCACGAGTTCGAGTAGCTGGCGGTATTCCTTGGCGGTGAAGGCGGCTTTCATAAGCGCCCACCCTTGCCCGGCCGGCCAGCCCCGCAAGCGCGAATTGAGTGACAAGACCCAGCCTTGACCGGGCCGGGGCGGCTGCCTTTGCTCGCCAGCTGCTCCCCACATCCAGTTGGGGGCGATCCTTCCCACCATGTCCAACGCCGCCGAACCCGCCAACCTCATGGAAGCCCTTGTGTCGCTCGCGAAGCGCCGCGGCTTCATCTATCCGTCCTCCGAGATCTACGGCGGCCTCAACGGGTTCTTCGACTACGGCCCGCTCGGCTCCGAGCTGAAGAAGAACATCCGCGACTGCTGGTGGAACGACATGGTCCGCCGCCGCGACGACATCGTCGGCCTCGAGTCCTCCATCATCATGCACCCGAAGGTCTGGGAGGCCTCCGGCCACGTCGCCGGCTTCAGCGACCCGCTCGTGGACTGCAAGGCGAGCAAGCAGCGCTACCGCGCCGATCAGCTGTTCTGGTCGTCCGTCGTGGTTGACGGCAAGACTGTCGGCTATGTCTCCGCCCTCGAAAGCGAGAAGACCGCCGAGGACCTCCAGGCCGCCGCCGAGCTGTTCAAGCGCAAGAAGGCCATCACCGGCGCGCTCGCCCCGGTCACGCCGAAGGATTTCACCGAGGCCGCCGAGGCCGAGATCCCGCTCATCCCCTCGCCCGCCACCGGCGAGGCCGGCAGCCTGACGGCGCCGCGCGCGTTCAACATGATGTTCCAGACGAACGTCGGCGCCATGACCGACGCCTCGTCCGTCGCCTACCTGCGGCCCGAGACGGCGCAGGGCATGTTCGTCGACTTCAAGAACGTCGTCGACACCACCCGCGTGAAGCTGCCCTTCGGCATCGCCCAGATCGGCAAGTCGTTCCGCAATGAGATCACGCCGCGCAACTTCATCTTCCGCTCGCGCGAGTTCGAGCAGATGGAGATGGAATATTTCATCCACGAGGACGCCGACTGGGCCAAGTGCCACGAGGAGTGGATCACCTGGTGCGAGAACTGGCTGAAGAGCATCGGCCTGCCCGCGTCGCACCTCTCGCGCTACGCCCACCCGAAGGAGAAGCTCGCGTTCTACTCCAAGGGCACGGTGGACATCATGTTCAAGTATCCCTTCGGCGTGCAGGAGCTGTGGGGCATCGCCGCCCGCGGCAACTACGACCTCAACCAGCACGCCACCGCCAGCGGCAAGCCGCAGGACCTCTTCGACGAGGCGTCGAAGAAGAAGTTCGTGCCGCACGTCATCGAGCCCGCCGTCGGCGTCGACCGCATCTTGCTCGCCGTGCTGTGCGCCGGCTACGCCGAGGAGGACGTCAAGGACGACAAGGGCAACGTCGAGAAACGCACCGTGCTGCGGTTCTCGCCGCGCATCGCGCCGGTCAAGGTCGCCGTGCTGCCGCTGCTCAAGAACAAGGAGCAGCTCACGAACCGCGCCCGCGCGCTCCACGCCAAGCTGCAGCGCCGCTACGCCGTGCAATACGACGACGGCGGCGCCATCGGCAAACGCTACCGCCGCCAGGACGAGGCCGGCACGCCGTGGTGCGTGACCATCGACTTCGACACGATCGAGAAGCCCGGCGACACCTTCACGCTCCGCGAGCGCGACTCGATGGCGCAGAAGCGCATCACCGAGGCCGAGCTCTTCGCGCTGCTGGAAGAGCAGGTTTACTGAGATTTTGCGTGTGGCGGCTCCGCACCGGGACACATGGCCCGGTGGCCGGGCAGGAGCATTCCCCAGACCCGGGGTTTGCTTTTGCTTCGCCGCCGCCGGTTCACCTGAATGCCGGCATGTTCACCCGCCGCCGGTTCCTGCCCCTCCTCGTTCTGGCCGTGGCCTTCACGGGCCTGATCCCCGCCGCCTTTGCCAAGGGTTCGCCCGATGAGCGCCGCGAGAAAACCCGCAAGATGCACGACGCCGTGCTCGCCGACCTCTACAAGCAGAAGCCCGAGGTCAAGGCGCGGATCAAGAAGGCCGCGGGCTACGCCGTCTTTTCCAACGTGGGCGTGAATCTCGTCCTGGCCAGTTTTGCCGGCGGCTCCGGCGTGGTCGTCGACAAGAAGGGCCACGAGACCTTCATGAAGATGGGCTCGGCCGGCATCGGCATCGGGCTCGGCGTTAAGGATTTTCGCGGGGTGTTCATCTTCTACGACAAGGATAAGCTGCAGAAATTCATCGACAAGGGTTGGGACTTCAGCGGCCAGGCCGATGCCGCGGCCAAGTCGGACAACAAGGGCGGCCAGATCGCCGCCGCCGGCAACGTGGTCGACGGCGTCGAGCTCTACCAGCTGACCAAGAACGGCCTCGCCCTCCAAGCCACGCTGCAGGGCACCAAGTATTGGAAGGACCGGGACCTGAACGACTGAGCCGCGCCGACCTCAACGTTCGGCGGCCACCTCCGCCTCGATCGGTTTGAGCTTCGTCGTTTCCGGCCGGTAGTCCGGGCGCGGAACGAAGATCGGGCGGATCAGCTTCAGCGACTTGATGTCCGCGAGCACGAAGGTCCGCCAGCCGGGCGGCGGCTCGCTCGCGCTGCCACCCGACACCTGCCAGCCGAGCAGCGCGGGCCGGTCGCCGCTCACACGGCCGAGCGCGTGGGGTTCCACGCGGCGGGAATACCCATGATACTTGAACTGCAACACGCGCCGCTCGAGGAGTGCCTGCCGGAGCAGTTCATCGGCGGTCTTTTTCGGCGCAGCCGCCAAAAACGCCGGGCGGGTCACCATCAACCACAGCCCGGTCGCGCCCACGGCCCGTAGGAAGCCGCGCCGGTTCATTACACCGGCATCATCGCACGGGCGCCGCGTTTTTCAAGACCGGCTTCAGGCTCCGCCCTGGGTCTCCAGCCGGACGGCCTCCAGTGAAAGCGCGATTTCGCGCAGGAATCCCACCACCGCCCCGATGAGAGAGAGCTGCCCGAGGGCAAAGAGGAGGACGATAGGCACGCCGAGCTCCAGCCCGAGCAGGGCGGCGAGAAAGAGCACGAGGATCATGATGCTGACGAACAGCACGGTCAGCGCCGCCAGCGTGATCGCCCAGCGCAGGATGCCGGCCCGCCGGTCGATCAGGCCGATCTGCTCCCGCAACAGCACCTGGCGCTCCGGCGTCGGCCCGGACAGCCGTTCGCGATGCAGGAGCCGCGCCCGGTCGATCAGACGTCCCAGGCGGTTGGTGAAAGAGAGAAGCAACAGGCCCACACCCGAAATGAGGATCACGGGCCCGACGGCGAGCTGCAGGGTGGGAACCAGCTGGGTGAGGGTGATGTTCATGGCGGGCCGCCGTTACTTTAGCAGAGCCCCCGGCCGCCGGTTGCGCCGATCTTGTCCAAAACCGGCCATGGCTTGCCTCACCCGCGGCACCCGGCAAGCTGCCCTGCCATGGACGCCCATGCGAAAGCCCGCGGTCTGATTGATGCCGCGCACCACGCCGATCCCAAGCGGGCGCCCGACGGTCGCGCCGCCGAGCTGGTGTATGCCGACCGGATGGAAGCCTGGATGGCGCGCCTCGTGCCCGCGGCCGCGCCCATCCTGCTCCTCGCCGCCCGCTGCCAGCACCTCGAGCGCTGGAGCGTGCCGCGCGCGACGTTTCCCGAGGGCAAGGCCGGTTACCTCAAGTGGCGGCAGTCGCTCTACAAGAAACAGTCCGGCCGTGCGAAGGAACTGCTGCTCGCGGCCGGCGTGGCCGCGACCGAGGCCGACGAGGCCGCCACGTGGATTTCCAAGACCGCGCTCAAGACCAATCACGGCACGCAGGCGCTCGAGGACGCCGCCTGCCTCGTGTTTCTCGAGAACGAGATCGCCGACTTCGCAGCGCAGCACGCCGACTACCCGCGGGAAAAATTCATCGATATCCTGCGGAAGACCTGGCGCAAGATGAGCCCCGGCGCCCAGTCAGCCGCGCTCGGACTGGCCCTGCCGCCCGCCATCGGCGCGCTGGTGCGCGAGGCCGTCGGCCCCGCCTGACGCTTGCCACGCGGCGGATTCACCGGTTGCATCCCGGCGCTTGTCCGACGCCGCCCGCACCTTCCCCGCCTCGCGCTGGAACTGGCTTTTGCCGGCGGTCGCGCTGCTGTTGGTTTTCCATTTCTCGCCGTTTGGCGCCACCCTCGACCGGTCCTTCTTCGACGCGGCCAGCCGGCGCCCGCTCTCGGCCCCGCCGCTGCCCGAGAATTCCGCGCTCGTGCTGGTGGACGACGCCACCCTGGCCGCCATGCACGAACAGGGCCTGCGCTGGCCGTTTCAACGGGCGGCCTTCGCCGGACTGATCGCCGCGCTTCACCGTGCCGGCGCCGAGCGGATCCTGGTGGATTTCACCTTCCTCGAATCGTCCGACTCGCTCGAGCAGGACCTGATGCTCGCCGCCACGGCGGCGGCCGCCCGTTCCACGGTGCTCGGCCGCACCGCACAGCGGGGCCCGGTTTTCTGGACCGATGAATACATGCGGGAGCATGCGGATTTCTTCCGCACCGGCCGCACCGGCAACACGACCTTCGTCGAGGACAGCGACGGTGTCGCGCGGCGCTATCATGCACCCGGATCACTCGCGGCCGGCGGCTTGGCCAAACCCACGGCCGCGACCGACGGCCTGCTGCGCTGGTATGGCGGCCTCGATCGTCTCCGGGCACTGGGCGTGCCGGTCGTGCCCGCCGGCGACTTCATCCTCCAGGGCCTGCACACCGAGACCCGGCTCGCCGAACAGGCGCCGGATTTCTCCCCCGCGGGATTCGCCAAGGGCCTGCAGGCCGAGCCGGCGCTGACCGGCGGGGTTTTTGACCTCGTGAGCGGCAAGGTCGTGTTCGTCGGCGCGAATGCCAGTGGCACCTTCGACCTGAAGCCGCTGCCCGTGGGCAAGGTCGAGCCCGGCATCCTGCTCCATTGGACGGCCTGGGCCAACCTCTCGACGAACGGTTTCATCACCGCCGCCCCCCGCCCCGTCGTGTGGCCCGTCGCCTTTCTGGCCATGGCCGCGATCATCTGGGCCGGGCGCCGGCAGATCGCGCTGCAGGGTCCGCTGCTCATGACCGGCGGCCTCGTGCTTGTGCTGCTGGGCGGCGCCTACGCGCTGTTGTCCACCGGCTGGTTTCTGCCGCCGGCTACACCGGTCGCGGCATGCCTGCTGACACTGCTCGGCGTCGTGGCGGAGAGCTTCTGGCGCGAGCAGGCGCGCAAGCGCGAGATCCAGGCGATGTTCGGCGCCTACGTGGACCCGGCGGTTGTCGCGACGCTCGTGCGCAACCCCGACGCCATCCGCCTCGGCGGCGAGCGCCGCGAGGCCACGGTGTTTTTCTCCGACCTCGCCGGCTTCACCGACCTCTCGGAAAAGCTCCGCGACGAGCCCGAACGAATGGTCGAGGTGGTCAACGCCTACCTCGAGGAGACCAGCGAGTGCCTGCACAACCACGGCGCCTACGTGGACAAATACATCGGCGACGCGGTGATGGCGGTGTTCGGTGTGCCGGCGGCCCTGCCCGACCACGCGCTGGCGGCGTGCCGCGCCGCGCTCGAGGCCCGCCAGGCGCTCGCGCACATCAACACCCGCTACGCCGCGATCGGCGTCGAGCTCGAGGTGCGCATCGGCCTCAACACCGGCGAAATGATCGTCGGCAACCTCGGTTCCAGCCGGAAGAAAAATTACACCGTCATGGGCGACGCCGTGAACCTCGCCTCGCGCCTCGAGGGGGCGAACAAGGAGTTCGGCACAAACATCCTGCTCGGCGAGACCACCGCGCGCGCCGTCGCCGGCCGCATGGCGACCCGCCCGCTCACGCGGCTGCGCGTCAAGGGCAAGCTCGTGGCCGTCGAGGTGCACGAGCTGGTCGGGGTGCCGGAAAACCTCACCGCGCCAGAAAGGGATTTCCTCGCCGCCTACAACCCGGGCTACGCGCACTTTGCCGCCCGGCGGTTCGCCGCGGCTGCCGGTGATTTTGGCCGTGCGCTCGCGCTGCGGCCCGACGATGCTGTGACCGGCGAGTTGCTCCGGCAGGCGCAGCTTTACGCCGCCCGGCCGCCGCCGGCGGACTGGGAACCCATCTTAATCCTGGAATCAAAATGACGCCTCACGCTATTTCCCGTTTGTGGCCGGTCGCCTTTCTGCTGGCGGCCGGCGTGCCGCTGGCCGCGGCACTCTCCGCCGGCGGCACCGCCTACACCAAGCGCGTTGAAACCAACCTGCTCGCCGAGCCCGCGCCGCTCGCGGCGGTGAAGGGCAAGGTCGCCTTCGGCCGCAAGCTGAAGGTCGAGGAGGCGAAGGGCGCGTGGCTCCGCGTCAGCGACGGCCCGGCCGCCGGCTGGGTCTTCGCCGGCAACCTCAGCGAGACCAAGCCCGCCGAGGGCAAGGGGCTCGACGGGCTGGGCCTGGCCGCGAGTTCGACCTCCGCCACGGCCGCCGCCCGCCCGCTCACGCCCGCGGCCGACGATTACGCGGCCCGGCACAATCTCACCAACGCCCGCGACGATCTCAACTGGCTGCTGGCGCGGTGCCACGCGCTCTCGCCCGCCGAGGTGGAGTCGTTCCTGAAGGAACAAAGGAAGGGGGAATACCAATGAACCCGCGCCTGCTTTCCCTTTTGTTCGCGGCGGGCCTCGCCTCGTCGGCGTTCGCGCTCGACCTGGGCGGCCTGAGCAAGGCCCTTGGCAATGCCGACAAGCTCAAGAAGGGCCTCGATACCGCCAATGACGCCTCGAAGGTCATGAAGGGCCTCGCCGGCATCGGCCCCGAGGAGGAGCGCCTGATCGGCGACTCCGTCTCACTGGAAATCGTCGGCAAATACGGCGGCCTCGTGCGCGACGAGGCCACCATGCGCCGCGTCAACCTCCTCGGCCGGGCGCTGGCCCGCTACTCCGACCGGCCCGGGCTTGAGTGGCGCTTCGGCGTGCTCGACTCTGACACGGTCAACGCGTTCTCCGCGCCGGACGGCTACGTGTTCATCACCCGCGGCCTGTATGCGCTGGCGGAAACCGACGACATCCTCGCCGCCATCCTCGGCCACGAGATCGCCCACATCACGGGCAAGCACGCGCTGAAGATCGTGCAACGCGGCGAGTTGCTCTCCGGCCTCGGCAGCCAGGTCGTCAAGCGCAGCGGCAACACCCGCGAGGTGGAGGCCCAGCTCCAGCAGTTCAACCTCGGCGTGACCGAGATCACGAAGACGCTCTTCGAAAAGGGCTTTGATCCGCAGACGGAATACGCCGCGGACCAGGAAGGCCGCCAGCTGGCCGTCGTCACCGGCTACGCCCCTGGCGGCTTGCGCGCCGTGCTGGCCCGGCTTCAGCAGATCCCGGCCGGGCCGCAGAAGATCTTCTCCACCCACCCGCCGCTCTCCGAGCGCATCAGGCGCCTGCCGGCCGAATCCGCCACGGCTCCCGCGGCAAAGCCGGGCCCGGCGGCCGGTGCGTCGGACCCCGCTTCCCTGGAGAAGCCGGCCGCGACGTCGGCTGACGATGATGACAAGGCCTTTGCCGAAGCGGCGGAGAAGAAACCCGCCAAGAAGAAGGGCAATTAAGCCGGCTCAGTCTTGGTCCCGGCGGCCGGCGGTTCCATCGCCAGGGCGACCTTGCCCAGGGACTTTTCAATCTGGGCGGCCTCGGCGTCGGTGAGATGCGCCGCAAAATACTTGGCGATGCCCGCCCGGTAGACGGGCCACATCTTGCGGAGCATATCGATCCCCTTCTCGGTCAGCACGGCGTGCTGCACGCGGCCGTCGGAGGGACAGGACCGGCGCTCGATGAGCTTTTCCTTCTCCAACTTGTCCACCAGCCGGGTCAGGCCGCTGCGGCTGAGCAGGGCGCTGCGGGCCAGCTCGTTCATGCGCAAGTGGCGGCCGGGCGCGAGGTAAAGCTCGTAAAGGGCGTCATACCAGCTGAGCGACGGCAGGCCGGCCGCGTCCAGGTCCGCCTCGATGGCGGCCATGATGCGCCAGAAAGACGGGTAGTATTTCCGCCAGGCGTGGAGGTGCCCCTCGGGCAGGTTGGGCTTCATGGGGAAGATTCCTGAAGATTTTTGTTGCATACGCAATCAAATTAACGAGATTGGTTGTGTATGCAACTATCTTCCCTCCTCCAATCCCTCGTCGCCACCGGCGACTCTTTCGCGCCGACCTTCCTGCGGCTGGCGCTTGGTTTCATGATGTTTCCCCATGGAGCCCAGAAGCTGCTCGGCTGGTTCGGCGGCTACGGCTTCACCGGCTCCATGGGTTATTTCACCGGCACCGTCGGCACCCCCTGGGTGGTCGGCCTGCTGGTCATCCTCGGCGAGTTTTTCGGCAGCGTGATGCTGATCACGGGCTTCGGCACGCGGTTCGCCGCAGCGAGCCTCGTGCTGATCATGCTTGGCGCCGCCTGGCAGCTGCGCGGCAACGGGTTTTTCATGAACTGGTTTGGCAACCAGAAGGGCGAAGGCCTCGAGTTCTTCATCCTCGCGGTCGGCATCGCGGGGGCCCTGGTGATCACCGGCGCCGGCAAGTGGTCGGTGGATGCGCTGCTGGCGCGCTAAGGCCCGCCTTTTGTCTCCATCATCGGGGCCGGCTTGTGCCGGCCCCTTTTTTGCGCTCTCTTGGTGGCGTGGCCATGGACAAGATCAGCCTCCCGCAGAAGTTTTCCCTGTTTTCGAAGCACTGGAGCCCGAAGATCGTCGCCGAGCTCAACGGCCAGCACGTGAAGCTCGCCAAGTTCCAGGGCCCGTTCGTCTGGCACTCGCATGAGCACGAGGACGAGCTGTTCTACGTCGTGCGCGGTTCGTTCAACATGGAGTTCCGCGACCGCACTGTGGCCCTGCAGGCCGGCGACCTGATCGTCGTGCCGCGCGGCACCGAGCACCGGCCCGTGGCGGACGAGGAGGTTGAGGTCATGCTCTTCGAGCCCGCGTCGACCGTGAACACCGGCACCGCCGGCGGCGACCGGACTGTCGCGCAGCCGGACTGGATCTAGGCCGCCGGACGCGCCGCGGAAAATCCGGTTACAGCGCCACCAAAAATTTTGCCCCCCTTTTTACCCATGAAACTGAAACACCCGGAGAATGGCTGCGTCTCGGCCCGTAACCATCCTCTCCTCATGAAACAAGACCGCACCTTCAAGTATCTCGCCGCCGCGATCCTCGCCGGCGTCTTCCTCGCCATCGCCGAACCCGCCCACGCCGCAGAGGGCAAGGAGCGCACCAAGAAGCATTCCGGCACCTACAGCACCAGCGAGGGCAAGTCCGGCACCGCGGAAACCACGGTGACCAAGGGCAAGGGCAGGAAAACCCGCGAGGGCTCCGCCACGAACCAGGACGGCGAGATCGTCACCCGCAAGTCCGAGCGCGTCACCGACCGGGACGCGGGCACCAGCTCCTTCTCCGGCACGACCACAGGCCCGGGTGGAAAGACGGCGACGACGAACAGCACCGCGACCAGGACGGGCGAGGGCACCGCCAGCACGACCGGCACACGCACCGGCTTCAACGGCGAGACCAGCACCTACGCCGGCACCGTCGCCAAGACCGAGGAGGGTCGCACCGCCACCGGGACGATAACCGGCCCCGATGGCAAGACCGCCGCGGTGAACACCACGGCCACGCACGGCGACGGCGAGGCGAACAAAACGACCACTCTCACCGGGCAGGACGGCAAGACCGTCGAGCGGATCGTCGCGACAAGGAAGAACCCCGACGGCACCGTCACCCGCACCATCCAGGTCACGAATCCCGACGGCACGACCTCCACGCGGACGGAAACCGTGACCGTCACATCCGACGGCAGGAACTAAACCCTCGCGAACCGGCCACCGCCCGCCGCCACGGATTACTTGGAGACCAGGATCGGGAAGCCGTGCTTGCGCAGCGCGCGGTGCAGCTCGCGGATATGCGCGTGGTCGCGCGTTTCGACCGTGCACACGGCGTTGACCGCCGAGACGTCCGGCCCGCTGAAGGCGCGGTCATGCTCGATGTCCTTGATGCTGGCGCCGCTGCCGGCCACGACGCGCGTGAGCTCGGCGAGGCCGCCCGGCCGGTCGCTGATGACGGCGGTGAAGCGCGTCAGGCGGCCATCGTGCACCAGCCCTTTCTCGATGACGCGGCTGAGGATGGCGGGGTCGATGTTGCCGCCGCAGACGGTGAGCACGACCTTCTTGCCGCGCAGGCCGGGCAGCAGGCCGGCCATCAGCGCGGCGAGCGGGGCCGCGGCCGCGCCCTCGACGACGGTCTTTTCGAGCTCGACCATGCGCAGGATGGCGAGGGCGATCCAATCCTCGGACACGCGCACGACCTGGTCGACGCGCGGCCGCGCCAGGTCAAAGGCGTTGGCCCCGACCCGGAGAACCGCGAGACCGTCCGCCAGCGTGGCGCGCCGCGGGATCGTGACCGGCCGCCGGGCCTTGAGCGCGGCGGTGAAACTGGCGGTGGCGACGGACTCGACGCCGATGATCCTGATGCGCGGCTTGAGCGCCTTGATGGCGACCGCGAGGCCCGCGACGAGCCCGGCGCCGCCGATCGGGCACACGATCGCGTCGATGTCCTTCACCTGCTCCAAAATCTCGAGCGCCATCGTGCCCTGGCCGGCGATGATGGCCGGGTTGTCAAAGCCGTGGATGTAGGCGAGGCCCTCGCGGTCCACGAGCGTGTCGGCGTGGGCGCGGGCCTCGGCAAAATCCCGGCCCGCCACGATGACGCGCGCGCCGAGCCGCTTGCAGGTGCTGACCTTGATGAGCGGCGCGTAGTCGGGCATGACCACGGTGACCGGGATCCGGAGCAACCGGCCGTGGTAGGCGAGGCCGAGCGCGTGGTTGCCGGCGGAGGCCGCGATGACGCCGCGTTTTTTCTGCGCGGGCTCCAGCTGGAGCAGCGCGTTGCGGGCGCCGCGCTCCTTGAACGAGCCGGTGCGCTGGAAGTTGTCGAGTTTGCAGAAGACACGGGCGCCGGTGATCTCGGACAGCGGGATCGATTCCGGGCAGGGGGAAACGATCACGCCACCGGCGATGCGCCGGCGGGCGGCGCGGATGTCTGCGAGGGTAACGGACGGGGTGGTTTTAATGGCGCCGTTCTAGCGCCCGCCGGACCCCGTGCAACAAAGATGCGGGCCCTTACTTGTCCTTCTTCCGCTTGCCGGCCGGCTGGCCGTCCATGAAGGCCTTGAGCGCGGTTTCCTTCTCGGCGTCGTTGAGCTGCCCGTCCCCGTCTGCGTCAAATTTCTTCACCTGCTCGGCGCGGAATTTTTCCGCGGCGGCGCGCTCCGTCTCGTTGAGCTGGCCGTCGCCATCCTTGTCGAACCGCTTCAGCGCCTGGTCGCGGAATTTTCCGGCCCCGCCGTTCTTCTCGAGCATCTCGCGGGCCTTCTCCGCCTCGGCCCGCTCGGCGTCGTTGAGCTGCCCGTCCCCGTCCTTGTCAAAGCGCTTGATGATCTGCTTGCGCCGGTCCTTTTCGCCGCCGCCGCCCTCCATGCGCATGGCCTTGTGCGCCGCGGCCTTCTCGTCCTCATCCAGGCGGCCGTCGCCGTTCTTGTCGTAAAGCCTGATCAGTTCCTCGTGGTTTTTCTTCATCCGGCCGCCGCCCTCGGGCTTGGCGCCGGGGCCGGTCATTTCATTCTGGGCCGGGGCGGGAACCGCGAGCAGCGCCGCGGTCAAAAGCATGAGCGAAACAGAGCTGGTTTTCATGTCCGGGGAGATATAGGGGTGACGTTGCCTAGACAAGACGCGTCGTCCCCTCCACGGTTACGGCGCTGTCCCCTCCCACCATGTATCAGGTCACCTTCTCCGAACAAAGCATGCGCGAGCTCAACAAGCTCGATAAACTGGCGCAGCTGGATGTCATCGAGCCGATCAGCAAGATCCGCCCGGCCGACCTGGCGCACCCGCGCGAGCCGCTGGGCAAGTTCCACCGCGGCGGCAAGGACTTCTACCGGCTGCGGGCCGGCGACTTCCGCTTCTATTTCGAGGTGCAGGGCGAGACCCTCCACACCCACTACATCCTGCACAAGGACTCGCTGGAGGACGCCCTTTTCCGGATGAAGCTGCCCGTGAGCGAAAAGCAGCTGTTCGAGCAGGACTCGAAGTTCTGGAAATACCTCGAGAGCCTGACCAAGTAAGCCCGCCATGTCGGACCTCGACCAGCGCAACAACCCCTACAACGTCACACAGGCCAGCCGGATTTATTTCCTGCCGAACCTGATGACGGCGGGGAACCTGTTCTGCGGCTTCGCGGCGGTTATCAAGTGCATCCAGGCGCGGCTGCTTACGGACGGCGGCGAATACCTCGCGCTGCACCCGAACCAGTCGTGGATGACGCTCTACACCCAGGCGGTGTGGCTCATCCTCGCCGCGGTCATCTTTGACTCGCTCGACGGCCGCCTCGCCCGCATGGGCGGCCGCACTTCACTGTTCGGCGCGGAGTTCGACTCGCTGGCGGACGTCGTCTCCTTCGGCATGACGCCCGCGCTAATGGTGTTCTTCCTGATCCTGGCACCGCGCGAGGATTACCAGTGGTTCCGCGAGCTCGGCTGGATCGTCGCCTTCATCTACCTGCTGTGCGGCGCCGTGCGCCTGGCGCGCTTCAACGTCATCACCAACCCCCTGCTCCACCGCGACCAGGCGGATTCGAGCAAGGACTTCGTCGGCCTGCCCATCCCCGCCGCGGCCGGCACCGTGGCCTCGCTCGTCCTGCTCCTGCTGAACATGTCGGCCAACGCCCGGGAGCTGCGCCAGCTGACCATCGCCCTGCCCCTGATCCTCGTCCTGGTCTCGTTCCTCATGGTCAGCACCATCCGCTACCCCAGCTTCAAGCAGGTCAACTGGGAGACGCGGACCCGGTTCCAGACCTTTGTCTTCGCCTTCGTCGGCATCGTCCTGGTCGTCCGCCTCCAGGAGGTCGCCCTGTTCTTCCTTTTCCTCGGTTACATCGCCTACGGCCTCTTCGCCCATTACCAGCGCGGCGTCCGCCACGCCCAGATGCGCGCGCTGCGCCGGAAGGTTGTGAAGATGAAGCAGGAAACTTCCGAATAACTTTCCCCTGTGAACAAACCGGGGGTTATTCGCGGTTATTCAGGCGGGCCTCACAGCCGCCGGCCGGCCGGGTTTCACTCGGGAAACCCCGGGTTATCGGCATAATCGGACCCCATAATAATACGGATACTTTTCATTATTGTATCTCTCTCTAATCACCCTTTGTTAGTTAGCGCACCCACCCCGCCAATCGACTGATGAAATTCAAGATCAACCGCGACCACTTTAGCAACGGCCTGGCCCAGGTCCTCAACGTCGTGGGCTCCAAGGCGGCCATGCCCATCCTGAGCAATGTGCTGATCGAGGCGGAAAAGGACCACATCTCGCTCACCACGACCAATCTCGACCTCGGCATCCGCTGCAAGATCAAGGCCGAGGTCAAGGAAGGCGGCTCCGTCACTCTCCCGGTCAAGCGCCTCGCCACCATCGTCCGCGAGCTGCCCAACGTCGACGTCTCCTTCGACTCCAGCGCCAGCCACCAGGTGAAGATCGCGTCCGGCGGCTCCAACTTCCGCATCATGGGCATCGGCGCCGAGGAGTTCCCGAAGCTGCCGGATTCCGGCGACGACAAGGCCTACACCCTCGAGCAGGGCGAGCTGGCCACGATGCTGAGCAACGTCTCCTACGCCCAGTCGACCGACGAGACGCGCTACATCCTCAACGGCGTCTATTTCAACTTCAAGGACGGCAAGCTTGCGCTCGTCGCCACCGACGGCCGCCGCCTCGCACTCGTCAGCAAGGAGATGACCGTCCCGGCCAGCAGCGCCGGTGCGATCATCCTGCCCGCCAAGACCGTGGCCGAGCTGCTCCGTCTCCTCGGCAAGGGCGAGAAGCTCAAGATCGCCTTCAACGAGCGCCGCGCCGCGTTCCAGATCGACACCGGCAAGGACTCGAGCGGCCTCACCGACAGCATTTTCCTTTTCTCCAAGGTCGTCGAGGGCAACTACCCGAACTACCAGCAGGTCATCCCGAAGGAGACGCACCAGCGCATCAAGCTCGAGCGCGAGCTGTTCCTGCAGTGCGTGCACCGCGCCGCGCTGGTCACCTCCGAGAAATCCAACTCGGTCAAGATCAAGCTCTCAGCCAACCTGCTCGAGATCACCGCGTCGTCGCCGGACTTCGGCGAGTCGCACGAGTCGATGGCGATTTCCTACAGCGGCCCCGACCTCCAGGTGGCGTTCAACCCCCAGTTTGTCATGGATCCGCTCCGCGCCCTCACCAAGGACGAGGTGTTCTTCGAGCTGAAGGACGAAGTCAGCCCCGGCGTCTTCAAGACGCTCGAGAGCTTCGTGTGCGTCATCATGCCCGTGCGGCTGAGCTGACCGCCCCTCCGCGGGTCCGCCCGCCCCCATTTCACCATGCCGGAAACACTGTCCCTGTTTCTCGCCCCGTCCGTCGCGGTGCTGCTGTTGCTGTTCTACATCAACCTCCGCGTGGCGTCACCGGTGCTCGCGATCCCGATCCGCTGGCTGCGCTGGATCCTGTTTGCGCTGTTCGCGGCGCAGACCAGCGAGCAGTTCGCGTGGATCGACCGGCCGTTCTGGGCCGTGGCGGCGGCGGTGTTCCTGCTCTGGTTCCTGTTCGAGTCCGGCTTCAACTGGCTGAAGGTGAGCGCCATCAGCCTCAGCCCGATGCCGCTGTTCCCGCGCTACGTGGTGAACAGCAGCGGCGACGAGTGGCCCACGCAGCAGCGCCTGCTCAAGGTCCGCGACTGGCTGCGCGACAACCGCTTCACACCCGTGCAGGCGCTCAAGGCCGAGCTGGGCGGCGGCATCTGGCTGCGCACCTCGGTCTACCACAACCACGACGGCACGCTGCGCCTGCATGTGCTCTTCGTGCCGCAGGAGAACGGCGCCATCACGGTCTGCTTCAGCCTCGCCACGCGCACCGAGCGCGGCCGCCGTTACGTCACCGACAACCTCTACATTCCTTTCGGCGGGTTCTACCCTGAGAGCTGGCACGTCGAGCGCAGCCCCTGGCGGCGCAGCCTGGCCAAGCTCGTGGCCCGGCACCAGGAGCGCGTGCGCCAGGATGGCGACGCGACACTGGCCTGGGACGTCAGTCCGATCGACGACATCAACCAGCAGCAGCAGCAGATGGAGATGATCAACACCGAGCTCGGCTACCTGCTGCCCCACGCCGAGCGCGAGGAATACGGCAAGATCACGCCCGAGGGCCGCTTCCGCATCTGGAAGGAGGCCTGGCTGCTCGACTACCTGGGCATCGCCGGCCGCTACCAATAGGTTCCAGCGGTCAAAGCCCGGTTAAACCCGGCGGCGGGGCAAAAATGACTCGTCTCCCGGCCCTTTCCGGATAACCCGTAAGCCATGCTACTGCTTGCCGTCACCGCCCTCGAGAAGATCAAGACGCTGCCGCCGGCCATCTGGACCAAGATCGCCATCGCGATCGGTGCGTTCGTCCTGACCATTTTCCTGTTCCGCCGGGTGATGAAGATGAACAAGATCATCGCGGCCGTGATTGTCTTCGTGGTCTTCACCGTCGTGTTCTTCTCCTGGGTCTACAACCGCAACGAGCCGCCGTTCATGACCCCGATCGTCCAGCGCATCGCGCCGTTTTTCCCGAGCGCGGGTTCCTACCAGTCCAAGCAGGCGACCCCGCCCAAGCCCTGAGCTGTCAACGGGCTGGGTTATTACACGCTTTGGCGTGAAAAACGGGTTGGTCTTTCGCGGGTCGGCCGCTAGCTCTGATGGCTCTTATGGCCAAATCCCATTCTGATATCGGACTCATCGGCCTCGCCGTGATGGGTCAGAATCTCGCCCTCAACATCGCCGACCACGGCTTCCAGATTTCGGTCTACAACCGCACCACCGAGAAGACCGACAAGTTCGTCGCCGAGAACCCGAACACCCCCGGCGGCCTCGTCGGCACCAAGACACTCCAGGAATTCGCCGCCTCCCTGGCCAGGCCCCGCAAGGCCATCATCCTCGTCCAGGCCGGCAAGCCGACCGATGCGGTCATCGACGGCCTCGCCGCCGTGTTCGAGCAGGGTGACATCATCATCGACGGCGGCAACGCGCTCTGGACCGACACAATCCGTCGCGAGAAGGCGCTCCGCGAAAAAGGCCTGCGCTTCATCGGCTCCGGTGTCTCCGGCGGCGAGGAAGGCGCGCGCTTCGGCCCGTCCCTCATGCCCGGCGGCGAGTTCGCCGCGTGGCAGGAACTGAAGCCCATTTGGGAGGCCGTCGCCGCGAAGGTCGACGCCAAGACCGGCAAGCCGATCCCCGGCGCCAAGCCCGGCCAGCCCGTTTCCGGCGGCGTGCCCTGCACGACCTACATCGGCGAGAACGGCGCGGGCCACTACGTGAAGATGGTCCACAACGGCATCGAGTATGGCGACATGCAGATGATCTGCGAGGCCTACGCCCTGATGTCCGGTCTCCTCGGCCTCAAGCCCGCCGACATGGGCGCGATCTTCTCCGAGTGGAACGCCGGCGCGCTCGACAGCTTCCTGATCGAGATCACCGCCGACATCCTCAAGCAGAAGGACCCGGCCACAAAGAAAAAGGCCTTCGTCGACATCGTCCTCGATACCGCCGGCCAGAAGGGCACGGGCAAGTGGACCTCGACCAACGCCCTCGACATGGACGTCCCCGCCCCGACGATCGCCGAGGCCGTGTTCGCCCGCTGCATCTCCGCCATCAAGGAGGAGCGCGTGTCCGCCTCGAAGATCCTCAAGGGCCCGGGCAAGAAATACCGCGGCTCGAAGAAGGCGCTCATCCAGGCCATCCACGACGCCCTCTACTGCTCGAAGATCTGCTCCTACGCGCAGGGCTTCCAGCTCATGCGCACGGCCCAGCAGGAATACGGCTGGAAGCTCAATTTCGGCGAGATCGCCCAGATCTTCCGCGGCGGCTGCATCATCCGCGCGGCCTTCCTCCAGAAGATCACCGAGGCCTACGCCCGGAACCCGAATCTGGCGAACCTGCTCCTCGACCCGTATTTCAACAAGACGGTGAAGAAGGCGCAGGCCAACTGGCGCAAGGTCGTGTCCCTCGCCGCCGAGTGCGGCGTGCCGGCCCCGACGTTCTTCTCGGCGCTGAGCTACTACGACAGCTACCGCTCGGCCCGCCTCCCGGCCAACCTGCTCCAGGCGCAGCGCGACTACTTCGGCGCGCATACCTACGAGCGCGTCGACCAGCCCCGCGGCAAGTTCTTCCACGTCGACTGGCCCGAGCCCACCCGCCCGCAGCTCAACGCCTGAGGCGTTGGGCGGGAAACCCGCGGAATTATTGAATAACCGGGCCGCCGGGGTCGTCTCACCAGCATGAACCCCGGACGTCTCCTCCTGTTACTCGGCCTGCTGTCTGCCACCTCGGCGATGCAGGCACAAACACGGGATCGCGATCAGGATCGCGGCAGGGACCGTGACCGCGGCCCGCGGGTCATCGTTTATGACGACGCGGAATACCGCGGCGACCGCCTGGTGCTTTATCCGGGCGACTCGCTTGAGAACCTTTCCGGCATGACCTTTGGGGACGGGGGCCGGCTCAACGACCGCATCTCCTCCATCCGGGTCGAAGGCGGCGCCGAGGTCTATGTGCATGCCGACGCCCGCTTCCGCGGCGCCGTGATGCGGCTGACCGAAAACGCCCGCGACCTCACCGGCCGCCTGCTGCCCGGCAGTGTGTCCACCAGCTGGAATGACCGGATTTCCTCGCTGCGCGTCGAGGCGCGCCGGCGCGACGAGCCGAAGGCGGACCCGGACATCATCATCAAGCGGGCCTTTCTTGACCTGCTGGGCCGCGAACCGGACCAGGCAGGCTTCCGTGATTATCGCTCGCTGATCATCGACCAGGGGTGGACCGAGACGATGGTGCGCGACAACATCCGGCGCGGGGACGAGTTCCGCCGCGAGGGTGCCGACCGCATCGTCCGCCGCGCCTATCTCGATGTCTTGGGCCGCGAGGCCGATTCCGATGGGCTGAGGTTTTACCGCGGAAGGGTGCTGGAGAAAAACTGGACGGAGGGCGACGTGCGCGACGCCCTGCGCAAGAGCGACGAATACCGGAAAACCGGCGGCCGGCCCTAGCCGCCCGCTCTTACTGGCCGAAGAGCCCGGGGTTGCCACCACCCTGCGCAAACCCAGTCTGGGATCGTGATCCCCCGCCCCCGTCTGTTCGCCCTGCTCTTCCTGGCCGGTGCCCTCGCGGCGCAGGCCGCGGCCCCGATGAACGTCCTGTTCATCTCCATCGACGACCTTCGGGCCGAGGTCGGCGCCTTCGGCAGCGCCCGGGCGCTGACGCCAAACATCGACCGGTTTGCCGCGCGTGGCGTGAAGTTCGACCGCGCCTACTGCCAGTATCCGCTCTGCAACCCCTCGCGCGCCTCGATCCTCACCGGCCGCTACCCGAAGACCCTCGAGCTCTACGGCAACCGCGACTGGTTCAACGGCTGGTATCCGGACCTCGTGAGCCTGCCGAAGTATTTCAGGCAACAGGGCTACACGACGGTCCGCTACGGGAAGATATTCCACGGCGACACCATCGATGACGCCGCGGCCTGGACGATCGGCGGCGTGCCGCACAACTTCACCGGGCCCAAGCCCGCGAACCTGGTGGCGGCCACCGCCATCACGGAGGCGCAGGAGGCCGCCCGCATCGAGCGCGCCATCGCCGGCGATGTCCGCCAGGCGGCGGGCTCCGACCGCTGGAAGGCCGTGACGGATCCCGCCGAACTCGCCGGGCTTGGGGACACCGTCAACGCCGACAAGACGATCGCCTACCTGAAGCGGTGGAAAAAGGGCGATGCGCCGTTCTTCATCGGGTTCGGCCCCGTCAAGCCGCACAGCCCGCTGGTCGCGCCCAAGGAATTTTTCGACAAATACGACCTCGCCAAGATCGAACTGCCGGTGGATTTCGCCCCGCGGCCGACGGTGCCGGCGGGTTTTCCCAAGGCCTCGATCCGCCCGATCAACGCCGACCTCTTCATCAAGCGCGACGCCACCCCGGAACAGGCGAAGGAAATGATCCGCGCCTACCTCGCCTGCGTTTCCTACATGGACTGGAATGTCGGCCGCGTGCTTGCTGCGCTCGAGGAGGCCGGCCTGCACGACAACACCATCGTCGTCTTCTGGAGCGACCACGGCTACCAGCTCGGGGAGAAGGGCAAATGGTCCAAGGCCGGTTCGCTCTGGGAACAGGGCGCCCGCGTCCCGCTGGCCATTTATGATCCGCGCACCAAGGGCAACGGCTCGGCCTCGCCGCGCGTCGTCGAGCTGCTCGACCTCTATCCGACCCTGGTGAACCTTGCGGGCCTGCCCGTGCCCGCCGGTCTCGAGGGACACAACCTCGCCCCGCTGCTGGACCGGCCCACGGCCGAGTGGAACCACCCCGCCTACACCGTCTGGAGCGAGCGCAATCGCGGCATCACCGGCGTCGTCGTGCGCACCGAGCGCTGGCGCTATGCGGAATTCTTCGGGCCGGGCGCCGGCGCCTTCCTGACCGACCCCATCAACGACCCGCACGAGCTGACCAACCTCGTGAACGACCCGCGCCACGCGGCCGTGGTAGCCGGGCTCTCGGCCCTCGCCCGCGCGCATGTCGCCGGCAAGACCGAGCCGACGCCGACGCCATGAACCGGGGCCGGCGAGCCCGGCTTATAGGGTGCTTGCGCCGGGCTTAATCCTTGCGCGGTTCCCGCCGCGGGGGTTGCGCAGGGTGCCGACGGCCACAACTTGGCCGGCATGATTGAAGCCAGTGTCATCCTGTTTGTGATTGTGCTCGCCGGTTCGCTTTTCATCGGCGCGCGCCTGATGGCGCAGAATGCCCGGAAGGATCCCATGGCGGAGATCGCGCGGCTGCACGAGTCACTGGCCTGGCACGAGGAGCGGTTGCGCCTGGCGAAGGCGAAGAACTGGGATTACGACATGGTCAACCGCATCACGGAGGAGCTGGAGGACACGCGGTTCCAGCTGGCGCAAATCAGCGCGCGAGCAGGAAACTGAGCGGGATGTCCACCCGCTCACGCCAGCTCCGTTCGGAGTGGATGGCGCCGTGGAACTTGCCGGTGAGCCAGTCGCGACCCTCGCGATACCCGGCGGCCCGCATCACGGCATCGACGCGTCGCTGGTAGGGTTCGTAGGTCGCGTCGAGCGTCTCGGTGCCGAAATCGAAGTAGATCCGGTGCGCGCCGGGCTTGGGCAGGTGGCGCGCGAACCAGTCGATGATCACGCCGTCACCCAACGGCCAGTGGATCGACACGCAACCGGCGCCGCCGAAAACCTCCGGGTATTCGCAGATCGCGTAGGCGGAGATGAGGCCGCCCATGCTCGAGCCCATCGTGGAGGTGTGCTCGCGCTCCGGGCGGGTGCGGTAGGTGCGGTCGATGAAGGGCTTCAGCTCGGTGACCAGGTATTTCAGGTAGTCGTCACCCCGGGGCGGGACGGCCGAGAGGTTGAACTGCCTGACCAGGGCGGCATAGGCCGCGTCCGGCACGGCCTTCTGCGGCAGGTATTCGGCGAAACGCGCCGACGTATTCCAGATGCCGACGATGATGGCGCCGCGCGTGCGGCCGGCGGCCATGAGCCGGGCCATGGCCGTGTCCGCCGACCATGGGACGTTGCCGTAGCTGGTCGCGGGATCGAAGAGGTTCTGGCCGTCGTGCATATATACCACCGGGTAGCGCTCCGTCGTGGTGGTGTCGTAGCCTGGCGGGAGCCAGACATCGACGCGGCGGGACGGGACAAACTTGGACGGCAGGGCCGCGTGCGTCTCGACGCGGGCTCCGGGCAGGGCGGCCACCGGGTCGGCCGTCACGACCGTCGCGGGCGCAAAGACGGTGCCGGCGCGGTTACGCACCAGGGCGACATAACGGCCAGGCGCGGTCACGCTGAGCTCCGCGTCGGTGCCCCCGGGGATCTCGGCCCCGTCGCGGATCCACTGGTATTCCAGCGGGCCGGTGCCCCCGGCGGCGACGCGGAGCGTCAGGAGGTTGCCGGCAGCCAGGGCGGCCGTGGCAGGTGGCGCGGACTTGATGACCGGCACCGTGGCGCCGGCGATCCCGAACGGGAACTTTGCCGGGGCAACCTTGACGCCGGCCACGCTGGACGCGGCCGTGCGGCCGCGCAGGTCGGTGACCGTGGCGGTGAAGGTGAGTTGTTCGCCCGGGGCGAGGTCGGGCGGGGGGCGCCAGAACACACGGTAAGGCGCGGCGTCATCGGTGCCGAGCAGTTCATATTGGCCGGGGCGCGAGGCGCGCTGCAGCACAAAGGTGACCTCGGCGAAGCCGTCGTTGCCCCCGACTTCCGCGCGGAGTTCCTGGCGGGATGGAAACAGGTGGCCGTCATACTCGCGCTGGCTGAAGGCCAGCGTGGCGTTGTCCGCCGGGGTGACGAGCGCGACCCGGAGCGGACCGGCCGGTGCGGTGAGAGGGACCTCGGCCCGCCAGACGGCGAATTGCAGGGGATCCAGCGCAACGGCCACACGGCCGGCGGGATCAGCGGTGACGGTGGTGTCTGCGCCGGCGCCGGTGCGCGAGTCGAAGAGCAGCTTGAAGGCGGCGCCGGCCGGCTGGCTGGTCGGGAGCGCGGCGGCGAGTTTCTCGCGGCGGGAATTGTTGAGGGCGACGAGGTATTCGACCTTTTCGCCGCGTTCGATGCGGGAAAAGGCGAAGAGCCCCGGCTGGCCGCTGTCGTGGAGCAGCATGGCGCCGGTGCGCAGCGCCGGGTGGGCGGCGCGCAGGGCGGCGAGCTTGGCGAAGAACTGGTAGAAGGGATGGGCGGGGTCGAATTTGTCATCCGCACCGGTGCGCGTGGTGGCCAGCAGCGTGGCGTCGCGGAAATCCGGGGCCTGCGACGGAAACATGTCCTCGCGGGCCTGCATGTCGTTGCCGCCGCGGCCGACCATGCCCTGCTCGTCGCCATAATAGACCACGGGCTGGCCGCGCGAGAGATAGAGGAGTCCGTGGCCGAGCTTCACGAGATCGGCCAGCAGGGCCGGGGTGGCGCCCGGGTTGTCCTGCTGGAGGAAATAGCCAAACCGCCCGGCGTCATGGTTGCCGATGAAGGTGGTGGTCGAGTGGATGTTGCTGTCGTGGTCGGTATAGAGGTCGTCGCGCTGGAAGAGATCGGTGAGGGCGGCGGCGGTGCCGCCCTTGGCCACGAAGCGGCGCGCGGCGGTGAAAAAGCCGAAGTCGAGCGTGGTGTCCAACGGCATCTGGGTGGAGAACTCGCTGAGCACGTCGACGTTGTCGTCGACCGCCACCTCGCCGAACTGGATGAAGGCGGGCCGGCCGGCGGCGCGGGCCGCCGTGCGGATGGCGGGGCCGAAAGCCTGCCAGAACTCGCCGTTGACGTGTCGCGCCGTGTCGATGCGGAAACCGTCGACGCCGTAATCCTTCACCCAGGAGCTGAAGACCTCGATCATGCCCTGCACCACGCGCGGGTGCTCGGTGAAGACGTCATCGAGGCCGACAAAGTCGCCGTGCACGGAACTCTCGTCGCGGAAGGTGGAGTTGCCGCGGTTGTGGTAGAGGGTGGGATCGTTGAGCCACGCCGGGTTCTTCACCGTCTTTTCCGCCGCCGGCACGATGGGCCGGTGGGGGAAGCTGAGCTCGGCGGACAATGGCGGCCGCGCCGTGTCGCCGAGACCGTTGTAGGCGAAGCTGCGCTCGGTGAGCGGCGCACCGGTGGCGGCGTCGCGCAGCGGGTGGGTCTTCGCCTCGAGGTAGTCGACGCGGTTGTCCGGGAAATGGATCACGTCGGCCGTGTGGTTGACGATGATGTCCATATAGACCTTCAGACCGCGGGCGTGGGCCTGGTCGACGAACGCGCGGAATTCCTCGTTGGTGCCGAGGTGCGGGTCGATCTTCAGGAAGTCGGTCACCCAGTAGCCATGGTATCCCGCGGAGCCGGACTGGACGGGTTTGTTCTGGAAGGGGGGCGTGACCCAGACGGCCGTGGTGCCGAGGGTCTTCAGGTAATCGAGCTTCGCGGTCAGACCGGCGAAATCACCGCCGTGGAAGTAACCGATGCGCGTCGGATCGAAACCATGGTCCTCGGTGCCGCCCGGGAAGCCGCCGGTGTCGTTGGCCGGGTTGCCGTTGGCGAAGCGGTCGGTGAGGACGAAATAAAACGTCTGGCCGGCGCCTGGGTGGGTGAAGCGGGGCACGGGGCCCGGCTCGGTGGCGCGGGCCGCGGGGAGGCCGGCCAGGCCGGCCAGCAGACAGAGGACAAGGCGGATCCGGGGGGTCATGGGGTGGATTGAAGATGGAACGGGGGCGTGGCCGGTCAACCGGCCCCCGGGGGAGAAGTCTTGCATGGCCCGGAAAAAACCTAGGTTCCGGCCGGTAAAATCCGGCCGGCGTCATCGCCGGCCGCGGGTTTGCGGAAGCGCCCGCGCCCCGGGTTTCCCTCGGAAAAGACGCGTTTCTCCGTCCCGGCGCGGCCGGATGGCGCGGGCGCCACCTCCCGCCCGAGACCTAAGACTTTTCACCCCCATCGCGGTTTTATGGGAGGTTTGCGCGTGGCGCCGCGACCGGCCGGTGATGAATCTCGGCTCACACACGGAGCACCCCCCGGTGCACCCCAGCCCCTTGTTCAGCCCCGAACCCGAGAGACACACCATGCAAGCATTGAACCCCAACAATCGATTCACGCGTAGCGCGGCCCTGGCCGCCGCTATGGCGTTTTCCGCCGCCCTGGCCCACGCCCAGCAGGCCGCCCCCACCGAGAAGGAACCCGAGAAGGAGAAGGTCGTCATTCTCGACACCTTCACCGTCCGCGCCGGCTTCAGCGGCAGCCTCGCGGCCGCCGCCGAGAAGAAGCAGAACGCCGTCAGCATCACCGAGGTCATCGCCTCGGAGGACCTCGGCAAGCTGCCTGACATCAGCATTGCCGACGCCCTCACCCGCCTGCCCGGCCTCGCGGCCCAGCGCACCAACGGTCGCGCCCAGCAGATCAGCGTCCGCGGCCTGAACGGCGACTTCAGCACCGCGACCCTCAACGGCCGCGAGCAGGTCTCCACCAACCTCAACCGCGCCGTCGAGTTCGACCAATACCCGGCCGACCTCCTTGAGACCGTCACGGTCTACAAGACCGCCTCCGCCAACCTGCCCAGCCAGGGCATCGCCGGCACGATCGACATGCAGACGGTCAGCCCGCTCAGCAAGAGCCGCCGCCAGATCGCGGTCAACGGCTACTACCAGTGGAATGACCTCGGCCAGCTCACCCCCGGCGTCAGCGAGAACGGCCACCGCGTGGGCCTCGCCTACATCGACCAGTTCGCCGACGGCAAGGTCGGCATCGCGCTTGGCGTCTCTGTCGCCAGCACCCCGTGGGCCGGCGAGCAGTTCCAGGCGTGGGGCTACCCCACCGAGAACGGCGGCGCCTATGTCCTCGGCGGCACCAAGTCCTACGTGCGCAACAGCAACCTCGACCGCGAGGCCTACATGCTCGTGCTTGAGTTCAAGCCGAACGACATGATCCACGCGAAGTTCGACCTCTACAGCGCCGACTTCGAGGAGAAGCAGCTCCTCCGCGGCATGGAGATCCCCCTCTGGTGGTCCGGCGCCGCGATCCAGTCCGGCTACACCACCTCCGGCGGCCTGGTGACCAACTCCACGTTCACCAACGTCATGCCGGTCGTCCGCAATGACGTCTTCGTCCGCACCGACAGCCCGCTGGCGCTCGGCCTGAACCTCGTCATCGGCGAGAAGTCCGCCTGGCCCGTCAACGTCGACTTCGGCTTCTCGACGATCAAGCGCACCGACCAGAACCTCGAGTCCTGGTCCGGCGTCAGCTTCCGCGGCACGCCGTTCACCACGGCCGACACGATGCAGGTCAAGCTCACCCCGGGCGCCGTCCCCACCATCACCTCGGCCAAGAGCTACGTGGACGGTTCCGTCCTCCGCCTCAGCGATCCGCAGGGCTGGGGCCCGGGCTCCCTCCCCGGCGGCGGCATGCACGGCTACCTGAAGTATTTCCGCGCCAAGGACGAGATGGGCCAGTTCAAGGCCTTCACGAAGCATGACCTCGGCAAGTGGTTCTCGAGCGTCGAACTCGGCACCAGCTACACCGACCGCTACAAGCGTGACGGCGAGGGCCCCTCCGGCTTCATCTCGCCCGCCAACAACGCCAACACCCTCGCCCTGCCGGCCAGCGTCGGCACGACCAACATGGGCTTCCTCGGCCTCGGCCGCATCTACGCCTACGACCCGCTGGCCGCCTACAACTCCGGCATCTGGGCCTACACGCCGAACACCGACGCCGGCATCGTCGCCAACCGCTACGAGATTCGCGAGAAGGTCACCCAGCTCTACGCCCTGTTCAACATCGACACCAAGCTCGGCGGCCTGCCGGTCTCCGGCAATGTCGGCGTCCGTGGCATCTACACCGACCAGGCTTCCAAGGGCTTCTCGGCCAACGGCAGCACGCTCACCGCGGTCAGCGACGGCGACAAATACTGGGAATTCGCGCCGAACCTGAACCTGAACTTCAAGGCCACCGACGACACCATCGTCCGCTTCAGCGTCGCCCGCCAGATGGCTCGGCCGCGCATGTATGACCTGCGCGCTTCCCGCACCTGGGGCTACAACCCGGCCAACGCGGCCGCCACCAGCCTCGCCCAGAGCCCCTGGAGCGGCGGCGGCGGCAACTCCCGGCTCCGCCCGTGGGCCTCGAACTCGGTCGACCTTTCGATCGAGCACTACTTCGCCCAGAAGCGCGGTTACTTCGCCGTCGCCGGCTTCGCCAAGAAGCTCACGAACTACATCTACGAGGCGCAGTCCGTCGCTGACTTCACCGGCTACCCGGTCTCGGCCGGCCCGGCGCCCGTCCTCCGCCAGGGCATCGTCTCCCAGCCGGTCAACGGCTCGGGCGGCAGCCTCAGCGGCGTCGAGGTCTCGCTCTCGCTCTCCTCCGAACTGTTCAACCGCGACATCAAGGGCTTCGGCCTCGTGATGGGCGGCGCCTACACCGACAGCGGCATCAAGCCCTGGGGCCCGACCAACGCCAGCGCGCCGATCTCCGGCCTCTCGCGCCACGTCGCCAACATCACGGCCTACTACGAGCGCCACGGCTTCTCGGTCCGCGTCAGCGACCGCTACCGCTCCGAGAACCGCCAATACATCACCACGTTCGGCGTCCCGAGCCCGAGCGGCGACGTGAACCCCAACGGCGGCTTCTCCGTCGCCCAGCCGGAAAACGTCATCGACGCCCAGGTCGGCTACGCCTTCGAGAAGGGCCGGTTCAAGGGCCTCTCGGTCCTGCTGCAGGCCTACAACCTGAACAACGAGCCGCTGATCACCTACGACAACAACGATCCGCGCCGCGTCATCAACTACCAGACCTACGGCGCCTCGTTCTCCTTCGGCGCGTCCTACAAGTTCTGAGCGGAGCCACCCCGTCCCCCGTCCTTCCCGCGGCCACCAGTCCGACCCTGGTGGCCGCTTTCATCCCCCTCGCCCGCTGGCGGCGGACTCCCTCCCGGGGTTGAGCCGAGCCATCGGCCGCCAGCGCGCGAAACCCTCCCCTGTCGTGCAGACCGCTTCCGAACCCCTGATCATGGAACACCCGCCCCAGTCGTGGCTGACCACCCGCACCGCCGGCGTGCTCGCGCACGTCTCGTCGCTGCCCGGGGCCTACGGCATCGGCAACCTTGGGCCCGGCGCGCGGGCGTTCGTGGACTTCCTCGCCGAGGCGAAGGTGCGTTACTGGCAGATCTGCCCCATCGGCCCGACCGGCTATGGCGACTCGCCCTACCAGCTGTTCTCCGGCCGCGCGGGCAACCCGTATTTCATCGACCTCGGTGAGCTGCAGGCCGCGGGCCTGCTCGAGGCCGCCGAGCTCGCCCCGCTGCGCGCGCTGCCCGCGGGCCGCGTGGACTACGGCCGGCTCTACGAGTCCTTCTGGCCCGTGCTGGCCCGCGCCCACGACCGCTTCGCCGCCTCCGGCGCGGACCGGCTCGGCGGCCTTGACTCGCTGCGCGAGTTCCGCCGCCAGCACGCGGAATGGCTCGAGCCCTTCGCTGATTTCATGGCCCTCAAGGCCCACTTCGGCGGCCGCGCCTGGACGACCTGGCCGGAGGAATACCGCCAGTGGAACGCCGCGCTGCGCGCCACCGCGCCGGAAAGCATCCGCCGCGAGGCCGACCGGCACGCCTTTTACCAGTATGTGTTCTTCGGCCAGTGGGACCAGCTCCGCCGGCACGCCGCCGAACGGGGCGTCGGCATCATCGGCGACGTGCCGATCTTCGTCGCCCTCGACAGCGCCGACACCTGGCAGAACCGCGCCGTCTTCCGGCTCGACGCCCACGGCCAGCCGCTGGCGGTGGCCGGCGTGCCGCCGGACTATTTCGCGGCGACGGGCCAGCTCTGGGGCAACCCGCTCTACGACTGGGATTATCTCGCCCACACCGGCTACGAGTGGTGGATCGACCGGCTCAGCGCCGCGTTCGAGCTCTACGACATCATCCGGCTCGACCACTTCCGCGGCTTCGACACCTACTGGGAGATCCCGGCCGGCGCGCCGGACGCTCGCGGCGGCCGCTGGCTCAAGGGCCCGGGCCGCGCCTTTTTCCACGCCGTGCGCGCCGCGCTGCCGGCCGCCCGCATCATCGCCGAGGACCTCGGCTACATCGGGCCCGATGTCGTCGAGCTGCGCCGCGCCGCCGGCCTGCCGGGCATGAAGGTGCTCCAGTTCGCCTACGGCCACGACGCCAACAACGTCAACCTGCCGCATTTCTACCCGCCCGACAGCGTCGCCTACACCGGCACGCACGACAACGTCACCACCCGCGGCTGGCTCGAGTCGCTGCCGCCGTCCATCGCGGCGATGGTGGACGACTATTACCTGCTGAGCGGCGCCCGCTCCGCGTGGCCCGTGATCCGGGCCGCCCTGGCCACCCCGTCGCGGCTGGCGGTCATCCCCATGCAGGACTTGCTCGACCTGCCCGCCTCGGCCACCCTGAACCGGCCGGGCACCAACGAGGGCAACTGGCAGTGGCGCTTCACCGCCGCCGAGCTCTCGTCCCTTTCCGGCGAAAAGTCCGCCAGGCTCTCCCACTGGATCAAGCTCTACGACCGCACCGGCGACCGCCCCCTCCGCGACTACAGCGAACCCCCCGAACACTGACCGCCCCATGACGACCCTGCGCCCCATGACCCTGCCGGCAATCTGGAACATGAGCTTCGGCTTCTTCGGCATCCAGTTCGGCTGGGGCCTGCAGATGGCCAACATGAGCGCGATCTACGAGTTCCTCGGCGCCTCCGAGAGCGAGATCCCCATCCTCTGGCTCGCCGCCCCGCTCACCGGCCTGATCGTGCAGCCGATCATCGGCTACTACAGCGACCGCACATGGATCCGCGGCCTCGGCCGCCGGCGCCCCTACTTCCTCGGCGGAGCGATCCTCGCCAGCCTGGCGCTGGTCGCCATGCCGAACTCGTCCGCGCTCTGGATGGCGGCGGGCCTGCTCTGGGTGCTCGACGCCTCGGTCAACATCAGCATGGAGCCTTTCCGCGCCTTCGTGGCCGACCTGATGCCGCCGGCGCAGCGGCAGGTGGGGTTTGCCATGCAGAGCCTGCTCATCGGGCTCGGCGCCGTGCTCTCCTCCGCGCTGCCGTGGCTGCTGACGCGCTTCGGGCTCGTCGAGGCCGCCACGACCGGCATCCCGCCATCCGTCAAGATCTCGTTCTACGTCGGCGCCGTCGTCTACATTGCGGCCGTCGTTTACACGGTCGTCACGACCCCGGAGTTTCCGCCCGAGATCACGCCGGCGGCGGACGCGCCGAAGCCGGCGTCCTTCTTCGTCGAGATCTTCCACGGCATCGCGAACATGCCGCTCGTGATGCGCCGGCTGGCGCTGGTGCAGTTCTTCACCTGGCTGGGGCTGTTCTGCATGTGGATCTACTTCACGCCGGCGATCGCCCGCGGCGTGTTCGGCGGCTCACCCGGCTCGCCCGAATACCAGCGCGGCCTCGAGTGGGGCGGCGTCTGTTTCGCCGTCTACAATGGCACGGCCTTCGTGGTGGCGTTCGTGCTGGTGGCCCTCGCCGGGCGCGGCGTGCCGGCCAAGCTCCTGCACCGCTGCGGCCTGCTCTGCGCCGGCGCCGGACTCTGTTCCGTCGGGCTGGTCAAGACCCCCGAGCTGCTGCTGCTCTCGATGGCCGGGGTCGGCATTGGCTGGGCCACCATCCTCTCGATGCCCTACGCCCTGCTCGCGAACGCCATCCCGGCGAAGCAGATGGGTTTCTACATGGGCGTATTCAATTTCTTCATCGTCCTCCCGCAGATCCTCGCCGCCACCCTCCTTGGGCCGGCCGTGAAGCACCTGCTCGGCGGCCACGCCGTGGCGGCCGTCGTGATCGGCGGCAGTTGCATGGTGCTCGCCGCGGTCGCCCTGTCCTGGGTCCCCGAGGAAAAAACCGCCGCCTGATTTTGTCATGAAAAACCTCACGAAATTTCTGCTGGCCGCCTTGCTGGCCGTCGCCACGGCCTTCGCCGCCACCCCGGCGGATCCCTATCAGCCGCAGCCCTACGTGAAGCTGGCCCACCCGGAGTGGTCGAAGAACGCCACGATCTACCAGGTCAATGTCCGGCAGTTCTCCGCGGAGGGCACCTTCGCCGCGGTGGAGAGGGAACTCCCGCGCATCAAGGCCCTCAACGTCGACATCATCTGGCTCATGCCGGTCCACCCGATCGGCGAGAAGAACCGCAAGGGCACGCTCGGCAGCCCCTACGCGGTGAAGGATTACTACGGCGTGAACCCCGAGTTCGGCTCGCTCGCCGACCTGAAGCGCCTCGTCGACACCGCGCACGGCCTTGGCCTCAAGGTCATCCTGGACTGGGTGCCCAACCACACCGCGTGGGACAACCCGCTGGCGACGCAGCACCCCGACTGGTATCAGCACGACTGGAAGGGTGGCTTCCGCCCGACGGCGTGGTTCGACTGGTCTGACATCATCAACCTCGACTACCGCGCCCCCGGCCTGCGCAAATACATGACCGAGGTCATGAAATACTGGGTGCGTGATGTCGGCATCGACGGCTACCGTTGTGACGTGGCCGGCTTCATTCCGCTGGAATTCTGGAACAACCTCCGCCGCGAGCTCGATGCCATCAAGCCGGTCTTCATGCTGGCCGAGTGGGAGTCGCGTGACCTCCACGCCGAGGCTTTCGACGCCACCTACGCGTGGAGCTGGTATGAGAACATGCACAAGATCTGCAAGGGCCAGGCCGACGTTGGCGCGCTCTTCAACTACTACGCATGGAACGAGGGCTTCTACCCCGAGAACATCATGCGCATGACCTTCGTCTCCAACCATGACAAGAATTCGTGGGAGGGCACGGAATTCGAGAATTTCGGAGACGGCCTCGAGGCCGCCATCGTCCTCTCCGTCGTCAGCGAGGGCATCCCCCTCATCTACAACGGGCAGGAGGCTGGCTACAACAAGCGGCTGCTCTTTTTCGAGAAGGACCCGATCCAGTGGCGCGACCACCCGATGGCCGGCTTCTACCGGAAGCTCTTCGCCCTGAAAAAGGCCAACACCGCGCTGTGGAATGCGAAGTGGGGCGCCCGGATGGTGCAGGTCGTCAACAGCGACGGCACCAAGGTCTTCAGCTTCGTGCGCGATAACGGCAAGGACAAGGTCTTCGCCCTGATGAATTTCTCCGGCGAGACGCGGAAGGTGAAGCTCACCGACGGGCCGTATGCCGGCCGCTACACGGAATTCTTCAGCGGCGAGAAGGCCGACATCGCCGAGGGCGCGGAGCTGACGCTGCCGCCTTGGGGCTACAAGGTTTTTCTCCGGTAGGGGCGGTTGCCCTCAACCGCCTCTTTCAGCCGCGCGGGCTCAGCGCTCAAAGGCCTGGTCGGCGGGGCGACCGGCGGCCAGTTCGCCCCGGCCGGGTCCCGCCTTCCCTGCCTTCCCCGCCGGCACGCCGTGGGTGAAGTCGAGCCGGTCGTGATAGACCGTCTTCGGCTGCTCCTCCTGCGCCTGGCGCGAGGCCTCGAGCCGGGCGCGGTAGACCTGGGGGGTCGTGCCCTTGTGCTGCTTGAACACGCGGGCGAAATACGCCGGGTCGGAAAAGCCGCTGGCGTAGGCGATCTCGGAGATGGTCAGCGGCGAGGTCTCCAGCGCGAGGATGGCACCGTCGATCCGGATGCGCTGGATGTAGTGCGTGAGCCGCTCCTTCGTCTCGGTGTGAAAGAGGTGGGAAAGGTAGTCGGGCGAGCAGCCGAGCAGCTCGGCGATGTGCGACACACCGAGGTCGGCGTTGGCGAACTGCTCGCGCACGAGGCATTTCGCCTGGAAGACCTTGCCGATGTCGCTGTTGAGCTGGCCCGAGCCGGTCTCGACGATGTTGCGGAAGAGCCCGAGCAGCGCGAGCAGCAGGCCCTTGAGCACGGCGTCGCGCGCCGGGCCCTGCATGCTGTGGGTCGCGGCCGTGGTGTTGGCGAGCGTGAGGAAGACCTCGAGGTTGGGCGCGTCGAAGAACTCGATCACCTCGATGTCGGGCTTGCCCGGCCGCACCTCGTGGGCGAAGTGCAGGCTGAGGGTGTTGTTGTAGAAGCCGGCGACGAGGTTGCGGAAGGGCCGGTCGGCGCCGGGTTGCACGACCTCGCCGTGCGGCACGCCAGCGGGGATGATGCAGATCTCGTCCGGGCCGAGCCGGAAGGTCTCGCGGGGGAAGCTGAAGTCGGTCGAGCCCTGCAGGCCGAGGAAAATCTCGGGCCGGTAGTGGTAGTGCATGCCGCGCTTGTTCTGCACGGTCTTGGACTCGTGCGGCACGCGCAGGACAAGCCGGTTGCGCTCGGCGAGCTTCAACGCGTGGTCGAAGGCCGCCCGCATCTCGGCGCGGTTGTGCGCGCTCATCGAGCGGGCGGTGAAGAGGGCGTGCGGAACGCCGGGGGCAGACATGGGGTTCAGGCCGGCCGGTGTGTGACGGCGGCCCGGGGTTAGGGTTGGGGCAAGCAATGCCGCCAAACGCTGCAAACTCAAACGGGAAATGGTGGCCTAAGCCAGGCGCAGCACCCTGGTCTCCCCGAACTCAAGCGTTGTAAAGGCCTCGGCCGTAACCTGGTGCGCCGTGCGGGCGGCCGCCAGCTCGTGCAGCGGGGCGTCGATCGCCTCGTCCGTCAGCTGGAACGTGCCGAAGTGCATGCCGATCGACTGGCGCGCGCCGAGCGCGAGGTGTGAGCGAACAGCCTCATCCGGATTCATGTGCACCGCCTCCATGAACCAGCGCGGCTCGTAGGCACCAATGGGAATCAGCGCCAACGCGGGCGGACCGAGCCGGGCATGGATCTCGGCGAAATGCGGCGCCCAGCCGGAATCTCCGGCGAAGAACACCAGCCCCGTCGCCGTGCGCAGCATGAAGCCGCCCCACAGCGTCTGCCGCGCGTCCCACGGCGTGCGGGCCGCGAAGTGCTGCGCCGGCGTGCAGATGGCCTCGAGGTTCGCGGCCGGGTGGTGCGACTGCCACCAGTCGAGCTCGGTCACCCGCCCCACCCCGCGGGCCTCGAGCCAGGCCTGGTTGCCCAGCGTCGTGACGATGGCAGGCCGGTGTTGCCGGGCCAGCCATTGCAGTGCGGCGAGGTCGAGGTGGTCGTAATGATTGTGGCTGAGCAGCACCACGTCGATGCGCGGCAGCTGCGACAGGCGCAGCGCCGCCGGCCGCGCGCGCTTGGGCCCGAGCAAGCCGAACGGACCGGCGTGCGAAGCAAAGACCGGGTCGGTCAGAATGTTCAGCCCCGGCAGCTGCAGCAGGAAGGTGGAGTGGCCGATGAACGTGACCGCCATCTGACCGGCGGGGATACCCTCCGGCAGCACCGGGGTGCGCGGGGCCGGCACGGTCCGCGGCCAGCGCGAACCCTGGCCCTTGACCAGCCGCTGCCACCACCAGCGCGGCAGCTGGGAAAATCCCCGCATCTGCAGCCGGCCGGCCGGGTTGAAAAAGTGCGTGCCGTCGCAGTGGTCGCTGACGGGGAAGCGGGTGCCGGCCATGGTCGGTCAGGCCAGCTTGGCCCGGGCCTGCGCCCAGTAGTCCAGCAGCGCGCGGAAATCCTGCTCCTTGGTGCGGCTGTGGATCACATAGTCGTAGGAATTGCGCTCGGCCAGCTCGAGCTCGGCGCTGTGCATCCGCCGCTCCAGCTCCTCGGGGGTCACGGCCCCGCGGCCCTGCAGGCGCTCGCGGAGGACGTCCAGCGAGTCGGGGGCGACAAAGATCGTGACCAGCCGCTCCTTGAGCAGCGGGATGGCCTGGGCCGCGGTGCGGATACTGCGCACACCCTGGACATCGATGTTCATCACCAGGCTCGAGTGCGGCAGCCGGTCGAGCACGGCGGACTTGAGCGTGCCGTAGCGGTATTTGCGGTGCACCCAGGCCCACTCGAGGAAGTCGTTCGCGGCGAGCCGGGCGTCGAACTCGGGCTCGGAGAGGAAGTGATAGTCGCGGCCGTTGACCTCGTTGGGGCGCGGCGGACGGGTCGTGGCCGTGATGGCGCGCTCGAAGCCCGGCACCTCGCTCACGAGGCGGTCGCAGAGCGTGCTTTTGCCGACGCCGGCGGGGCCGGCCAGGATCAGGAGCACGGTCTTCGTCGCGGCCATGCTCAGTAGGTGAAGGCGGCGCCGGCGGTCGCCAGGCCGTAGGACAGCAGGATGGCGCCGGCCAGCCGCACGCGCGCCGGCCGCTGGAACAGCCACTCGAAGAAATCCCGCAGCCGGTAGGGCGCGGCGGCCAGGTAGAGCGCGAGGCCGAGGCCGAGATAGACGGCGCTGACCATCAGCAGCCGCTGCGGGTGCTGGTATTCCATGTAGGCGGCGGAGAGCAGCGGCTCGGCGGCCAGCAGCATCAGCACGCACAGGCCGCGCACGGCGAGGAAGTCGGGCGTGTAGATGAAGGCCAGCACCGCGAGCACGCCGAAGCCGATCATCACCGGGCCCGGCGTCTTGAAGAAGATCAGGTCGGACTCGTTGAGGTGCGACAGCCGCCACACGAACCAGGCGGCGCCGGCCCCGAAGAACAGCCACGCGCCGCGGTTCGAGCGCGGCAGGGCCTTCGCCGTCGAGCCGACCAGCGAGTTGGGCCAGAGCAGCGTCGCGCCGAGCAGCGCGAGGAACAGGCCGGGAAGCAGCGTGGCGAGGAAAAGGGACATCGGCGTGATCAGTTAGGGACTCCCGCCAGCGCGAGCGAGCCGTAAAGCACGGCGGTGGAGGCGCGCTCGATCTTCACCGGCACAAGCTCGCCGATCAGGCGGGGGTCGGCGGCGAAATGGACGATGCGGTTGCCGCGGGTGCGGCCCATGAACTGGAGCCCCTTCTTGTCCGGGCCGTCGACCAGCACCTCCTGCGTCGAGCCGAGCAGCGTGGCGTTGCGGCGGTTGGAGTTGGCCTCGAGCAGGCCGAGCAGCTCCTGGTTGCGCGCCTCCTTCACCTCGTCGGGGATCTGGTCGCCCATGTCCGCCGCCGGCGTCCCGGTGCGGATGGAATACTTGAAGATGTAGGCCATGTCGTAGTTGCAGGCCTCGAAGAGCTCGCGCGTCTGCCGGAACTCCTCGTCGGTCTCGCCGGGGAAGCCGACGATGACGTCGGTCGAGAAATACATGTCGGGCCGCACCGCGCGGAGGGCGGACACGATCTCGAAGTAACGCTCGCGGGAATAGGGCCGGTTCATCGCCTTCAGGATGCGGTTGGACCCCGACTGGAGCGGCAGGTGCACGTATTCGCAGAGTTTTTCGAGGCGGCCGTAGGCCTGGATCAGGTCGTCCTTGAACCCGCGCGGGTGCGGCGAGGTGAAGCGGATGCGCTTGATTCCCGGGATGGCGTTCACGCGCTCGAGCAGCTGGACAAAGGGTGTGACGCCGCCGGTGTGCGCGTAGTCGCGCCGCCCGTAGCTGGTGACGATCTGGCCGAGGAGCGTGATCTCCTTCACGCCGCGCTCCGCCAGCTGCTCGCACTCGCGCACGATGTCATCCATCGGCCGCGAGCGCTCGTCGCCGCGGGTCTTGGGGACGATGCAGAACGCGCAGTCCATGTTGCAGCCCTGCTGGATCGAGACGAAGGCCGAGACCTGCTTCTCCTCCAGCACGTGGTCGCGGATGGTGTTCTGCGAACCGGCTTCCTCGGCGATGTCGACGATGGTCGAGCCGATGGTCGAGCCGATGGGCACGCCGGCGGCCTGCGCGGCGCGGAGGTTGTCCAGGTAGTCCGGCACCTGGTGGAATTTCTGGGTGCCGACGATGAGGTCGAGGTCGGGCAGGCGGTCGAGCAGCTCGGCGCCGCGGTTCTGCGCCATGCAGCCGAGGATGCCGAGGATGAAGTCCGGCTGCTTCTTCTTGCGGGCGGAAAGGTAGCCGGCCTTGCCGATGGCCTTCTGCTCGGCGGCGTCGCGGACGCTGCAGGTGTTGAGCAGGAGGATGTCGCAGTTGTCCTCGTCCGGCACGATGCGGTAGCCCCGCCCGCGCAGGAGCGCCGCGACCGCCTCGCTGTCGCGCTCGTTCATCTGGCAGCCGTAGGTCTTGATATGGACGCGGTTCATCCGGGGATGGGTCTAACTACCCGTCCACCCCGTCCGGTCAACGCGGTAAAAAACCGGCCGGAATCAGTCGTCCTTGCGGCGGCCGAGGTTCTTGCCGCGCCGGTTGCCCGGGCCGTATTCGCGGTTCACGCGCCAGGTCTTGAATTCCTCCCAGGCCCAGACGGCGACCAGGGTCAGGACGACGGTGGCGAGCACAATCAAGAGCACCTCGATCCAGCCGAATTTCATGACCGGTGGCCCCCGCTGGCGGCAAAAGATGAAAACAGGCCCATGCGGTAATCAGCCGAAAAAAGGCCCGGCGGCACAAGCCATCGGGCCTAGGGAAATCCCTGATTTTAAGCGACGGCGAGCCCGGGGTTTACCAGCCGGCCGGTGCGGTCTCAGCGGGCCAGGCCCTGCGTGCGCACCCAGAGCGCGGCGCGGGCCACCAGGGCGTTGGCGTGGGGCACCCCGAGCTTGCCCTTGATGTTCTCGCGGTGCGACTCGATCGTCTTGACGCTCACGTTGAGCGCGGCGGCGATCTCCTGGGTGGAGCGGCCCTGGCCCAGCTGGACGAAGACCTGCAGCTCCCGTTCGCTCAGCGCGGCCAGTTCGTGTTCTTCCTGCGGCGCGGTCCGGGGCGTGCGCCCGCTGCCGGTCTGGCGCAGCGCGGCAATGATCGCGGCGGGACCCTCCAGCTTGGAAACAAAGTGGTTGGCGCCGGCCTGCAGCGCCTTCGGCCGGTAGACCGCGGCCTCCAGCATGGAGAGCACCACCAGCCGCAAGCCGGGCAGGTCCGCGCGCAGCTCGCGCACCAGCTTCAGGCCGTCGTCATTCTGCAGCATCAGGTCCACCACCGCGGCGTCCGGTTGCAGGCGGCCCGCGAGGGCGCGGGCGTGGGTGGCGTTGTCGGCCTCCCCGCAGACTTCCAGGCCCGGCTCGCTCTTCAGGGCGGCCACGACGCCCGCGCGGAAAAGCGGGTGGTCGTCGACCACCAGCACGCGGAGCCGGGGGGATGTCTTGTCGTGGTTGATAATGCGCGGAGTGAGAGGAGAAAAACGCACCGGACAAGCGGGATATTGCAAAAATCGATGATGCTCAGCGGGGCATTGGGGGAAACACCCACGGCCGGCAGGGACATCAGGAAGATGCCAGGGCGTCGAGGGCGGCCGCGCACCGGAGCCAGGCCCGGTTTGCGGCATCCGCATTCATCGCGCCGGCGGCGCTTTCCAGCGCGGCGCAGGCGTCAAACAGGTCCCCGGCCTGCACGACCAGCGCGCTGTTGCGCAGGTAATGGGCGGCGGCGCGCACGGCCGCCCAGTCGCCTGCTTGCACCGCCGCGGCGAGGATCGCCCGGCGCCCGGGGAGATCGCGCAGAAACTCCGCCTGAAGCCGGGCCTGCAGGGTTGATGGCAGGGCGAAGAAAGCCGGCGGGATGGCCGGGGCCGGTTCGCCGGCGGCGGTGACCGCCGCCCACAGCGCGTCCAGGGCCACCGGTTTGACCAGGAAAACGTCCATGCCCGCCGCCAGCGCGCGCGTCCGGTCGGCGGGGCCGGCGTGGGCGCTCACGCCGATGATGCGCACGCCGGCGGCGAGGGCGCGGAAGCGCGGCACCAAGTCCGCGCCATCGCCATCGGGCAGCGCGAGGTCGAGCACGATCACTTCCGGCCGCTCCTCCGCGGCACGGGCCAGGCCCTCGGCTCCGGTGGTCGCGATGCGGCAGCGGGCGCCACGCTCCGTCAACGAGGCCGTGAAGAGTTCGCGCACAAGGCGGTTGTCATCCACCACCAGCACGCGCGGGACCCGGCCGGAAGAAAGCGCGGCGGTCGCCGGGGCCACCGTCGGCGCGGCCGCGGGGGTGACGAGGAGCGTGGCGGTGAAACAGCTGCCCGACCGGCCGTCGCTCTCGACCGTGAGGTCGCCGCCCATCGCGCGGCACAGGGCCGCGGACAGGGCCAGGCCGAGGCCCGAGCCTTCCTTGTCGGCCGTCCGCGCAAGACGGGTGAACGGGGTGAAAAGTTGCGCCTGCTGCGCGGGCGGAATGCCCGGCCCGGTGTCTTGCACGGCCAGCACCAGCCGCTGGCGGCCCGCGCGCGCGGGCCCGGCGTGGAAGGAGACGGTGACAGCGCCGCGGTCGGTGAACTTGATCGCGTTGCCCGCGAGGTTGAGCAGGACCTGGCGCAGGCGGCCGCCGTCGGCCACGACCCAGACGGGGACATCGCCGCCGGTCCCGGCGCGCAAGTCCAGGCCCTTGGCCGCGGCGCGCGGCCGCAGGCTCTCGACCGTCTGGTGCAGGAGATCCGCGGGATTCACGGTCTGCGTGGCGAGCTGGAAGGATCCGCTCTCGACCGCGCTCAGGTCGATGAGGTCGTTGACCAGCCGTGTCATCAGTTCGCCCTGCTGGCGCAGGGCGTCGAGCCGCGGGTGGGCGCCGACGCCCAGTTCCTGCCGCAGCAGCTCGCTGTAACCGAGGATGCTTTGCAGCGGGGTGCGCAGCTCGTGGCTGACGTTGGCGAGGAAGGCGGTCTTGATCCGGCTGCCCTCGGCGGCGGCGGCGGCGGTGCGCAGGGCGATCTCGCGCTCGCGCCCGATCTGGCGCTGCAGGAATACGAGCGTCAGCAGGACCACGCCGAGCGCCGTCATCAGGAACGGCGCGGCGCGCCAGCGGCGCTCGACGCTCAGGTAGTATTCCCGGCGCACGCAGTCGAGCCAGCCCAGCATCCGGCCGTCCGCCCCGAGGATCGGGGCGCGGCAATAGTAGTCGTAGCCGATCTCCGGCACGGGGGACTCCTCCACGTAGGGTTCTTTCTTCTGCCAGCGCGCCAGGTCGTCCGGGGTGGCGCGCCGCAGCACCTCGATCTCGCCGGGCCGGGTGGCGTGGTCGGAGGAGAGCACCGCCACCAGCCAGCCGTCCTGCAGCCGGACCAGGCGGGCGTGGTCGAGAAAGGGGGTGGCCAGGACGACTTCCTGCAGCCGAAGCCGGGCCGGTTCCGCCGCGCCGCCGGCCAGCCAGGGCGAAAAAGCCGGGGCGGGTTCGCCGGAGGCGGATTTCCATTCGATCCGGAACTCCGGCCGGTCCAGCGGTTCGAGCAGGACCGGATCAAACACCTTGGCGTGGGCGGCGGCGGTGCGCAGCCGGTTCTGCTGGATCTCCCGCCGGTTGTCGCGGCCGGTCTGGATGCCCCACGTCAGCCCGATGGCCAGCAACCCCGCGACCCCCGCCCAGAAAATCCGGCGGTCACGCCGGAAGGCGACACGGGTTTCAGCCGGCAGGCGCTCCGGGAGTCCGCGGGCCAGGCCGGCCAGGACCATCGTGCCGAGCAGCAGCTGGAACACCGCCGCGCCCAGGCCCATCGGGGTCGGCGGCCCGGAGCGTTGCACGACATGCAGCGCCACCGCGAGCGGCCCGACGGTTGACAGCACCGGCAGCAGCGCGGCGCTGGCCAGGGCCAGGCGCGCCACCGGGTCCGCCGGCACGTGGCGCCGGAGCAGAAGGACGGCAAGCACGGCGGCCAGGGTCAGCAGCCAGCAGCCGATCGTGGCATTCGCGGCATGGAGCACGGCGATCCCGGCCAGGCAGGGTGCGGGCAGCCACCGCAGATGCGGCCGGCCGGCGCGGCGGGCGGCCAGCCAGCCCCAATATCCCGCCATGGCCGCCAGGGTCGCCCCCATGAGCGCGTCACCGAGCCAGTAGGGATCGATCAGCGCCGGCCGGTAGTCGGACAGCGTGCCCGGGATCAGCCGGTCCTGGAAGATGTCAAAAGCGGGGTTGAACAGGCCGAACTGCAGCAGCGCCGTCCCGATCGTGGCGAGGCTGGCGCCCGGCAGCCACGCCCACGAGGCCCGGCGCTGCGGGTGCCGCCACCAGAGGACCATGGCCAGGCTCCAGACCAGCAGGGAGAAGAACCAGAAAAAATCCTGGTGCACGCTGATGCGGCCGAACCACGTGGCGGCATCATAGCGGTGGATGGGATTTTCCATTCGTGGGGCAGGAGGCTTGCGTGGTTTTTTTGCGCGGACAAGCTGCATCCCGATGCGATCCAGCGCCCTTGCCCTCCTTTTCTCCGCCGTGACCGCCGCCGCCCAGCCGGAGGCGCTCGTGATCCTCGCCGGCGACCAGCACTCGGCCTACGAGCGCACGGCGCAGGTGGTCGCGGCCGTGGACCGCCTCAAGGCGGAGCACCCCGGCCTGCCGCTCGCCATCCTGTTGAACGGCGACACGCTCGAATACGGCAACATCGTCGCGCGCCGCAGCGCCGGCGCGGTGGACTTCGCGATGTTCGCCGCCCTCGCCCGCCGCGCCCCGACCATCGTCAACGTCGGCAACCACGAGCCCGAGTTTTATGACCTCATGGAAACGGTCGCGCGCCTGCAGGCGACCGGCGTCACCGTGGTCTGCAACATCACCAACCGCGCCACCGGGCAGCCGTTCGCCCCGGCGTCCGCGAAGCTCCGCCTTGGCCGCGATGAATTCAGCGTGGTGGGCCTGACCACCGACAACCTGGCCACCTACCGGGTCGCCGTCCGCCCCGCGCTGGACCTGGCCGACCCCGTGGTCTGGGCGCACAGGAATTTTCCCACGCTGCTCGCCGGCGACACACCCGCCATCGTGCTCAGCCACGCCGGCATCAAGGCCGACCGCGGCCTCATGCCGCTCGTGCCGGCCGGCACGCTCCTAGCCGGGGCGCACGATCACCAGCGCTTCGTGCACCCGTTCGATCGCGGCGTGTATGTGCATTCCGGTTCGTGGAACGAATACCTGACGCTCGCGTGGCTGCACCGCGATGAGGGCGGCCGGCCGCGCTGGGTGGTGGAGCAGATCCCGGTGCCGGCGGACGGACCGGCGGAAACGGAGCTGGCGGAGCTCATCAAGGAAACCCGCGCGAAACATCTCACGCCGGAGGACACGGCCGTCGTCGCGCACGCCCGCGCCTCGCTTGGACCTGCCGAGGCGGCGCGGCTCATTGTCGGCGCGTTGCGCGATGCGGCCGGGGTGGACGCGGCCTTCGTCGGCAACACGACCTTCGGGGCCGGGCTGCCGGCGGGCGACGTCACCCGCGAGGAGTTCGACGCCTGCGTGCGCTTCGACGGGACGATCTTCACCGCCGAGGTGGACGGGGCGCGGCTGGCGCAGCTGCTGGCCGACGCCAACCTCGGGCCCGGCACACCGTTTGAACTGCGCCGCGGCGAATTTTCCCACGCCGCCGGCCCGGCCGGCATTGATCCGGCGAAAACCTACCGTATCGCGACCACCGACTGGGGTGCGAAGAACACCGCGCGCTACTTCGGCGAGCCGGCCATCACCTGGCGTGAGCAGGCGGGCTTGAGGCTGAAGGCGGCGGTGCTCGCGAAACTCAACGGCACCAACGCCCCTCCCGCCGGTCATTGAGCCGGCTTCAGTCGCTCCGGCGCCGTCCGCGCGCCTTGGCGCGCCGGTCCTCGCGGCGGTGATGCCGGGTGGCCCGCCAGTCGATGATCTCCTCGCGGGCCCAGAGCGCGATGAGGGTCAGCACCACGGTGCCGAGGCCGATGAGGAGGATTTCGATGGCGCCGAATTTCATGGACTCCCCCCGTAACGCGGCCGGGCCGCCGGTTCTTTCAGCAAAACCGCCTCGCTTCGGGCGCGGGGATTCGTTTGCTGGCAGCCCATGGGATTCTTCGACCGCAAGCCTGCCGACCAACCCGTGGCCCCGGCCACCCCTTCCGCCGCGGAAAAGACCAGCGCGGCCGGCGGCGTCCTGCCCCAGCTGGCCGCCGCCCGCGAAAAGCTGAAGGCCCGCGACATCGCGGGCGCCATGGCGATCTATGAGGGCGTCCTGGCCGGCGCCGGCGACCGGGCCGACGTGCTCGTGACCATCTCGGGCGACCTCGGCACCGCCGGCCACGTGAAGGAGCTCATCGAGCTGCTCGCCCCGCGCTACGACGCCCAGCGCCACGGCGCGGCCGCCGGCATCAACCTGCTCCAGGCCTACCTCGTGACGCGCAACGCCGAGGCCGCCCAGCACCTGCTCGACCTGCTCTTTTCCCTCCAGCAGCCGGCGCTCGAGGCGCGGCTGGTAGGCTTCTCCAACGCCGTGGCCGAGCTCTTCGTCAGCGAGGGCGAGGCGGCGGAGCAACGGCCCATGACGGAAACCGACGCGAAGGTCAGCCTCGTCAGCCTGAGCAAGCCGGTCTGGTTCTACGGGCTCGAGGCGCTCGCCCCGCACCTGCTGCCCGCGGCGGAGGGCAAGCGCCGCCGCGTGGCCTTCGCGCAATGCGCGGTGCTCGGGCTCGAAAACGCCGTCGCGCGCGCCGCGCAGCCCGAGGAGGCGCTCGGCCGCCTGAGCCGCGGCCTGCCGCTGTGGTTCGCCGAGACCTTCGCCTCCAGCGCCGGCTACGAGCCGTTCGCGGCCATCGGCGCCTCCGACCGGCGGCACTATGCTCTGTTTCCCACCGAGTGGGTCGCGGAGAACATCCGCCAGGTGCATGAGACCACCGAGGGCGGGCTGGACTACGTGGTCACGGGCGCCCTCCGGAACCGCAACGACGACTTCGAGCTCAGCCTCCGCATCTGGGAGGTGAAGAAATTCCGCGAGCTGAAGGTGTTCACGACGCGCTGGACGCCGTCGGACGCCGACGTGGAGCTGAAGAAATTCCACGAGCTGGTGCGGGGCTACATGGAGTGGCGGGAGCTGTCCGGCGGCCTGCCCTACGCGCCGCCGGCGGCCCCGCTGGCCTACGTGCACGGGCTGGGCTCGGCGCTCACGCTTTTCCTCGGGGAAAAGGGCGTGCTGGCGCCGGAACAGGTGACGGCCGGCACGGAGGTGCTGCTGCAGTCGGCCCGCGCCAATGCGGACGACGCTCGCGCCCAGCTGGCGCTCGTCGCCGCCCTGCTCCGCCTCAAGGCTCAGGGCATCGCGCCCGATCCCGCCGCCCACCAGCACGCCAGCACCTGGCTTGCCTCCCCGGCCGCGCAGGCCGCCGACGCGTCGGCGCTGATCATGAAGCTGGGGTGAACCGTGTGGCTGGGACTGGCGGTCCCGCCTCCGATCAACCCCAACAAAAAGGCCCGGCTTTGGGCCGGGCCGGTGATCAGGATTTCACGCCACCCGGTTACGGGTGCTTGGCGTTGTAGTAGCCGATGAAGTCGGCCGTGAGGTCGAGCTCGGGCTTGGCGTCGAGCAGGCCCTCGCCGAGCTTGGCGATGTCGAAGAGCATCGAGATGTCGCGCTCCTGGGCGAAGGCGCGCAGCTCCTTGCCGAGCTCCACGCTGACCGGGCCCTGCAGTTCCTGCTGGCGCTTGCTGAAGGCCTGCTGGGCGGCTTGCTGCTTGGCCTGGAATTCCTGCTGGAGCGCGAGACCGGCGGTCTGCTTCTCCTCGATGGCCTTGGCGTCCGGGGCCGCGTCGGCGCGGAGCTTGTTGAGCTCGCCCACGATGGTGCGGAGCTTCTCCTGGAGCAGCGCGAGCTCGCTCTGCTGGGAGCTGAACTCGAGCTCGAGGGACTGGAAGGCCTTCACCAGCTGCTTCACGCCGGTGGCGGGCTCGAGGAAGGCCGAGCTGTTCACATAGGCCACGCGGGCCGGCTCGATGGCCTTGACGACGGGGGTCTTGGCGGGCTGGGCCGAGGCCGAGATGGTCAGCGCGGTAGCCAGGAGGGAAAGGATCAACAGGCGAAAGGATTTCATGGGATGCTGACTCGTAGAGTTCCGGGGGGGTTTGGCAAAGGTTAAATCTAGGGGGTTTTCGGGGTAAAAACTCAGGTCCGGAGGGTCGCCAGCTGGCCGCAGCCGGCGGCAATGTCGATGCCCCGGCGCTGGCGGACGGTGCTGGGCAGGCCGTATTCCTTGAGGATCTGCTGGAACCGCTTCGCCGCGTCCCGGCCGGTGGGGGCGCCGCCGTAGCCGGCGGTGGGATTGAGCGGGATCAGGTTAACCTGGGCGTTCTGGCCGTGCAGGAGGCGGCCGACGGCGTGGGCGTTGTCGGCGGAATCGTTTTTCCCCTCGATCAGCGTCCATTCATAGAAGATCCGGCGCTGCTGCTTCGCGATGTAGTAGCGGCAGGCGTCCATCAGCTCGTCGAGCGGCCACTTCTTCGCCACCGGCACGAGGGCCGCGCGCTCCTCCTGCGTGGCGCCGTGCAGCGACACGGCGAGGTGGATGGGCCGGCCCTCGTCGGCCAGCCGGAGGATGCCCGGCACCACGCCGACGGTGCTGAGCGTGATCTGCTTCGTGCCGAGCGACAGCCCGGCCGTGTCGCACAGGATCTCCGTGGCCGTCATCACGGCGTCGTAGTTGTGCAGCGGCTCGCCCATGCCCATCAGCACGATGTTGCGGAGGCGCTCGCCGGGGCTGGCCGCGTGGAGCACGCGGTTCACATGCAGGGCCTGCGCGACGATTTCGCCGGCGGAAAGGTGGCGGGCGAACCCCATCTGGCCCGTGGCGCAGAACACGCAGCCCATGGCGCAGCCGGCCTGGCTGCTGATGCACGCGGTCACACGGCCGGTGAAACGCATCAGCACGGTCTCGATCCGGCGGTCGTCGGCGAGCGCGAGGAGGTATTTCTTGGTGAAGCCGTCGCTGCTGTGCGACTCGGTGGCCACGGGCAGCGCCGTAAAGGCCAGCTCGGCCTCGCCCTTGGCGCGGAAACGCGCCGGCAGCTCCGGCATCAGCGCCCAGTCGTCCGCGTTCTCCAGATAGACATAGGCCCACAGCCGCGCTGCATGCACCGGGCTGAAGCCCCAGCGCACGACCTGCAGGCGCAGGGCCTCGCGGGTCAGGTCGTAGAAGTTGGCGCGGGCGGTTTTCACGGGTGGTCAGCTAAAATGAAACGGCGAGGATTTGCCACAAGCGTCCTTTTTGCCCCACCATCCCGCGCATGGCAAAAGTCATCCTGGCGGGCGGCAGCGGGTTTCTCGGGCGGGCGCTCGGGCGCGCCCTGTCCGCCGGGGGCTGGGAGGTGGTCGTTCTGACGCGCGACACCGACCGCGTCGCCCCGTCGGACGAGACCCCGGCCCTGCGCGGGGTCATGTGGAATGGCGAGACCGGCGGCGCGTGGGCGGCGGAGCTCGAGGGCGCCGCGGCGCTCGTCAACCTCGCGGGCCGGAGCATCAACTGCGTGCACTCGCTGGAAAACAGCCGCGAGATCCTCGATTCGCGGCTCAACGCCGTGAAAGCCCTGGCCAAGGGCTACGCGCGGGCGAAAAACCCGCCGCCGGTATGGGTGCAGTGCAGCGCCACGGGTTTTTATGGCAACGCGGGCGACCGGTTTTGCGAGGAGTCTCTGCCCTCGGGGCCGGGTTTCCTCGCGGAGGTCTGCCGCCAGTGGGAAGAGGCCTTTGCGGCGCTCGACCTGCCGGACGTGCGCCGCGTGGTCCTGCGGCTCGGCCCGGTGCTGGACCGGAAGACCGGCCCGTTTCCCGCGATGCTGGGCCTGACCCGGAAATTCCTTGGCGGCGCGGCTGGCAGCGGCCGGCAGTTCCTGAGCTGGATCCACCGCGACGACGCGGTGACGGCGTTTGCGGCGGCGATCAACCGGCCGGAGCTGACCGGCACCTACAACCTTTGCGCGCCCGGCGCGGTGACGAACGCCGAGTTCATGCGCGAGCTGCGCGCGGCCGTCGGCCGGCCCTGGGTCCCGCCCGCGCCGGAGTTTGTCGTGCGGTTCGTCGCCGAGCACCACTTCTTTACCGACGGCAACCTCGCGCTGCACGGCCAGCGCTGCACGCCGCAGAAGCTACTCGCGACGGGCTTCAAGTTCACGCACCCGGCCGTCGGCGGCGCGATCCGCGACCTGCTGGCGCCGGTCCGCTGACGCGTTGCTTTTTGGCGGCCGGCCGGGCTACCCTGCGGGCATGCTCGAGTGGCTGACCAAGTTCCTGCAGGCGTTCATCCCGCTCTTCGTGGCCATCGACCCGATCGGGCTGGCGGCCATCTTCCTCGGGCTGGGCCAGAACATCGCGGCGGAGCGCCGCCAGAAGATCGCCGACCAGGCCGTATGGACTGGCGGGCTCGTGGCGCTGGGCTTCCTGCTGCTCGGCAAGAGCATCTTCGCGGCGCTCGGCATCTCGGTGGGCGACTTCCAGATCGCGGGCGGGCTGATCCTTTTTATCCTAGCGGCCAAGGATCTCGTGCAGTCCGCCGCCGAGCCGGAGAAACTGCCGGAAGATTTCGGCGTCGTGCCGCTCGGCATGCCGCTCATCGCCGGCCCGGCGTCGATCACCACCCTGCTCGTGCTGGCGCAGAACGAGGCCATCGGGCTCGTCGTCACGCTTGTGGCGCTGGCGGTGAACCTTTTCCTCGTCGTGCTGGCGCTGCACTACAGCGAGTGGCTTGGCCGCAAGGTCGGCGCCACCGGCATGCGCGCCATCTCCAAGATCATCGCCATGCTGCTCGCGGCCATCGCGGTGAGCATGATCCGGCAGGGCTGGAAGAGCTGAGATGAAGGCAATCGCGCCCGCCCTCCTGCTGGTGGCCGTCCTGACCGGCGCGGCTGCGCCGCTGGACGACGTGGTTCGCCGCGCGGCGGAGGAGACGCAGGCCGAGTTTACCAGCCCGGCGCTCAAGCCTGAGCAACTCGCGATAACCGTCATCGATCTGCGCGGTGCGGCACCCGTGCAGGCGCATTATCGTGGCGACGAGCGCTTCTACCCAGCGAGCGTCATCAAGCTTTTCTACCTGGCCGCCACCCACCGCTGGCTGGAGGACGGGAAGATCGCCGACACGCCCGAGCTGCGGCGCGCGATGCGCGACATGATCGTCGATTCGTCCAACGACGCGACCAACCACCTCGTCGATGTCCTCACGGGCACGACCGGCGGACCCGAGCTCCCGGCCGATGAGTTGAAGGCTTGGAACGAGAAGCGCGGTGCGGTCACCCGGTATTTCGCGTCGCTCGGCTACCAGAACGTGAACGCCAACCGGAAAACCTGGGGCGACGGGCCCTTCGGTCGCGAAAGCCAGGACATGAAGGCGCACCCGCCGGCGCGGAATTATCTTTCGACCAACGACACCGCCCGGCTGCTGACGGAGATTGCCGCGGGCCGGTGCATCACGCCGGCGCGCTCGGCGCAGATGCTGGAGCTGCTGGCGCGCGATCCGTTCACGCCTAAGCCCGACGATCCGGACAACCAGGCGACCGCGTTCAGCGGCCCGGCGCTGACGCCTGGCATGAAGCTCAGGTCAAAGGCCGGCTGGGTGAGCTGGGCGCGCCACGACGCGGCGCTCATCGAGTTTCCCAACGGCGGGCGCGTGATCATCGTGACGTTCACTGACGGCCGGGAGCACGCCAACAACCGGGCGATCATTCCCGCGCTGGTGAAGCGCGTGCTGGCGAATTTGCCTACCCCTTGAACGTCGTCAGTAAATCCGCGTAGATTTTCGCGGAGTCGGTCAGGTCCTTGAGCCGGGCGCGTTCGTCCACCGCGTGGTAGTCGAGCCCGCTCGGGCCGTGGCCGAGCGTCGGGAGCTTTAGCACCGAGGCGAAGTAGTGCATGTCGTTGAAGCCGGTCGACACGGTGAACTTCGCCGGCCGGCGGCGGACGCGGGCCACGCTCGAGCGCATGGCGGCGAACAGCGGGTGCGCCGGCGCGGTGTAGCAAGAGTGGTTGTCGGAGATCTTCTCGACGGTGATCCGGCACTGCGGGATTTTTCTGGCCGCGGCCTTGAGCCAGGCGCGGAGTTCGCGCTCGGCGTCGCGCACGCTCTCGATCGGCAGCACGCGGCGGTCGATGGAGAAGCTGGCGGCGGCGGGCACGGTGTTGACCTTGCCGCCCTCGCCGGAGGCGAAGACGCCGCCGAGGTTGATGGTCGGGTGCATGCGGCGACCGTCGGGCGCGCGGAAGGTGCGCCGGGCGAGCTCCTGCTTGTAGCCGTTGAGCGCGAGGACGAGCGCGGACATCTTCTCCAGGGCGTTGATGCCCGCTTCGGGCGTGGAGCCGTGGGCGGCGCGGCCGTGGATGCGGACGTTGAGCCACACGACGCCATTGTGGCCGCAGCACACGCCGTCGCCCTCGCCGCCCTCGCCCACCACGGCGTAGTCGGCGCGGAGTTTGCCGTGCGCCGCCACCCAACCGGTGCCGAGCGTGCTGTCGGTCTCCTCGTCGGCGGTGAAGGACACCTCGACATTGAAGTTGGGTTTCACGCCCGTGGCGCGCAGGGCCTTCAGGGCAAAGACGATGCTGGCGATGGCGCCCTTCATGTCGGCGGTGCCGCGGCCGTAGATCCAGCCGTTCTCCACGACGGGATTGAACGGGCTGCCGTGCCGCCACTTCCCGGAGACCGGCACGACGTCATAGTGCGCGTTGAAATGGACGGTCTTCTTCGCACCGGTATCCCAGAAGCCGATGACGTTGTGGCGCGGATAATCGAGCAGCTCCGGCTGCGTCTTTTTCTGGAGCGAGCGCGGGACCGGCAGGCGGCGCACCGACAACCCGAGGCCGCGCAGCGTGTCCGCGAGCAGGGTCGTGACCTTGCCGTAGTTCTCGCCCGGCGGGTTGACCGTGCGCAGCCGGATCAGCTGCTGCAGGAAGGCGACGAGGTCGGCCTGGTGGCGGTCAAGGTAACGGGCGGGCGACATGCGGGCATCATGGGCCTGCGGTCACGCTGGCGTAAATGAGTTTCAGCGCCACGAGGGAGGCCATCACGAGAAAGATGGGCCGCACAAAGCGCGCGCCGCGCGTCATGGCGAGATGCGCCCCGAACTGGCCGCCGATCAGCTGGCCGGCGCCCATGGCCAGGCCGGGCAGCCAGGCCACCGTGCCCGCCAGGGCGAAGAAGGTCAGGGCGGCCACGTTGCTGGCGAAGTTCATCACCTTGGTGTGGGCCGCGGCGCGCACGAAGTCGTGCCCGAGCACGGTGACGAAGGCGATGGTCCAGAACGAGCCGACGCCCGGGCCGAAAAAGCCGTCGTAGAACCCGAGCCCCAGCCCGAACAGCAGGTAGAAGGGTCGCAGCTCCATCCGGTGGTGCCGGCTGGTTTCGCCGAGTTGCGGCCGGAAGATCATGTAGATGATGATGGCCCCGAGCAGCCACGGGATGAGCGTGCCGAGAAACTGCGGGTCCACCGAGCGCACGGCGAGGGCCCCGCCCGCGGCGCCGAGGACGGTCAGCCCGGCGCCCAGGCCGCATTCGCGCAGGTCGACCGCGCCGCGGCGCGCATAACTCCACGTGGCGGAGCCGGTGCCGAAGACGCCCTGCAGCTTGGCCGTGCCCAGCGCAAACGGGGCGGGCAAGCCGAAGCCCAGCAGGGCCGGCAGCGTGATCAGGCCGCCGCCGCCCGCGATGGCGTCCACCGTGCCGGTGACCAGGCCGATCACGAACAGCACGGGGTAGGCCCACAGGGGAAGTTCGGGGAAAGCCGGCATGTCGGGGACCGAGCGTGCAGGATCAGGATGCTTTTGACAGCGCGGAGTGCGGGCGCACCATGGCGGCACCATGGCACTGGCCGACATGCGCAAGGATTACAGCCTGGCGGGGCTCCTCGAGAAGGACCTCGCGAAGAATCCGTTCCGCCAGTTCGAGCAGTGGTTCCAGGAGGCCGAGGCCGCAAAGATTCCCGAGCCCAACGCCATGACGCTCGCCACCACCGGCCGCGACGGCCGGCCCGCCGCGCGCACCGTCCTGCTCAAGGGCTGCGACGGACGCGGGTTTGTCTTCTACACCAATTACGAGAGCCGCAAGGGCCGCGAGCTCGACGCCAACCCCCGCGCCACCCTGCTCTTCCCGTGGGTGGCGATGGAGCGCCAGATCACCGTCGAGGGTCCCGTGGTGCGCGTCACGCGCGAGGAGTCCGAGGCTTATTTCCACAGCCGGCCGCGGCAGAGCCAGCTGGCGGCGTGGGCCTCGCCGCAGAGCACCGCCGTCGCGGGCCGCGCGGTCATCGAGGAGAGCTACCGCGTGATCGAAAAAAAATACGAGGGCCGCGAGGTGCCGCTGCCGCCCAACTGGGGCGGGTTCCGGCTGGCGCCCGAGACGGTCGAGTTCTGGCAGGGCCGGCGCAGCCGCCTGCACGACCGGTTGCGCTACCGCCGCGAGAACGGCGGCGACTGGGTGGTCGAACGGCTCGCGCCCTGACCGATGTCCGCGAAGAAGGCGAAGCCGGCCCCGGCCCAGGCGGCGGCCCCTGCGGCCGGTCTGTCCGCCCTGCCGCCGGCCATCGCCGAGCTCGCGGCCACGCTCGGCGTCTTCCATGACGCCGCCGTGATCACGCGCGACCGCTGGCAGGGCGGCGGCGTGGAGCTGCTGCTGGCGAACGATAAATTCACCGAGCTCACCGGCTACGCGGCGGCTGCGCTGCCCGGGCAGAACACGCGGCTCCTGCACGGGCCGCGCACCGACCTGCTGGCCCCTGGCGCGACGGCGGCCGGCCGCCTGGCCCTGGGCGAAGGCTGGCTTTACCGGAAGGACGGCTCCGAATTCTACGCCGGGTGGACCTTCTCCCCCCTCCTGATTCGGGGCGCGCCGAGCGGCTGCCTGGTCGGCCTCTACCGCGACCTCACGGAGACGCGCCGCCTGCGCGAGGCGCTCGTCCTGTCGCAGAAGCTCACCACCGTGGGCCTGCTCGCGGGCGGCGTGACGCACGACTTCAACAACCTGCTGTCGGTCATCAACGGCTACTGCGAGATCCTGGCGACCAAGCTCGCGGCCGTGCCCGCCGCGCAGAAGGACCTGCAGGAGATCCACCGCGCCGGGCTCAAGGCCTCCGCGCTCACGCGGCAGATCCTCGAGTTCAGCCGGCGCCGGGAACGCGAGGTCAAGGTCGTCAACTTCAACACCCTCATCCGCGAGATCGCCGAGATCATCCGCCGCATGGCCGGCGAGGAGATCGTGGTGGAGCTGCGGCTGGCCTCCGACCTCGGCAACGTCCGCATCGACCCGACGCAGTTCCAGCAGGTGCTGCTCAACCTCTGCATCAACGCCCGGGACGCCATGCTGCGCGGCGGCAAGCTCACGATCCGCACCTTCAACCACCGGGTCCTCGGCCCGGCCGACCGCCGCGCGCCGGAGATGGCCGACGGGCCCTACGCCGCGATGCAGGTCACCGACACCGGCCCCGGCATCCCCGCCGGCGTGCAGAAAAATATCTTCGAGCCCTTCTTCACCACCAAGCCCCAGGGCACGGGACTCGGCCTGTCCACTGCGCTCGGCATCGTCCGCGAAAACAACGGCCACCTGCTCGTGCGCAGCAGCCCCGGCGACACGAGTTTCGAGCTTTTCCTGCCCGAGACCGCCGAGCCGGAGCAAATCTCCGTCACCAAGCTCGGCACCCTGCCCGCGATGCGCGGCACGGAAAAGGTGCTGATCATCGAGGCGGACGAGGTGCTGCGCAAAATGATCGCCGGCATCCTCGCCACCGACGGCTACCGCGTCACATCCGCGGCCAACCCCGAGGAAGCCGCGGCCCTGCTGGCGCGCACCGGGCTGCAACCCGAGTTGCTGCTGGCCCCCGGCGGGACGAAGGCCGGGACCGCACTGGTGCGCCGGATGCGTGCCACCCTGCCGCGGTTGCGCGTCATCAGCACGTCCGCGGCGCCTCCGACGGCACTCCTACCCGACTTTCCGGCCGGGACGCTGGTTCACCTCCCGAAGCCCTTCGCGCTGAGCACGCTTCTCCTCAAGGCCCGCGGCCTGCTCGACATGGCGGCGAATTGAGGCTGGCGGTGGCAAAACCCGGTTAAAGACGGCCGGTAAATCCCGGCCCGGCGCCGGGCACCCGCAAAGGCATTGCGCCGGCGCGGGTAAAAATGCAGCCTGACGCGCTCGCATGGTTCCGGACACGAACAACCCCCTCGGCACGAAGAGCCCGCTCGGCCGCGGCCAGCGGTCGCTGGCCGCCATCGTGTTCACCGACGTGGTCAGCTTCAGCGCGCGGATGCAGTCTGACGAGGAAGGCACGCTGACCCTGCTCAAGCGCGACTTCGACGCGATGCGCGAGATCTGCACCCAACACGAGGGCTCCGTGCTCAAGACCACCGGCGACGGGCTGCTGCTTTATTTCTCCAGCGCGGTGCAGGCCGTGGCCTGTGCGCTGGCGATGCAGCGTTTTTTCCTCGAGCAGGCCAAGACCCGCCCCGCCGCCCAGAGCCTGGTCCACCGGCTCGGCATCCACCTTGGCGACGTGTTCGTCAACGAGCAGGACGTGATGGGCGACGGCGTGAACATCGCGGCGCGGTTGCAGGCCGAGGCCGAGCCGGGCGGCATCTGCATTTCCCAGACGGTCTACGACGTCGTGAAGAACAAGCTCGCGCTGCACGTCACCCGCCTCGGGCCGCGCGAGTTGAAGAACATCTCGCAGCACATCCCAATCTACAAGCTGCTGCTCGAGGCCGCGGCCGCCGGATCGGTCACGGAGGAGCCCTACGCCGGCGGCACCAACCCCCCTCTGCCGAAGGCGGCCGCAAAGCCGCTGGGCCGGAAGCAAAAGTTCGCCCTCGCGGCCGGCCTGGCCGTGGTGCTGGCGGTCCTGGCCGGCCTGGTGGTGAGCGCGCAACTCCGGGCGAAGGAAGAGGCCGCCAAGGCGGAGGAGGCCCGGAAGGCGCTGGCTGGCATGATCGCCGAGACCACGCCGGATGCCGCCAGCCGCGAGCGGATCGCGGGCACGCTCGCCGCCTGGCGCACCGAGCTGCGCGACCAGCGCTCGCGCGCGGCGGAGGAATATAATTTTGCCGAGCTCGCCAAGTCGGTGCGTGACCCGCGTTCCCCGGTGGCGGGCAAACCGGAGGCCCAGATCCGGCTGCAGGTGCTGGGGCGGATGCAGGGCCTCTTCGGCTGGATGGCCACGACGCTGCAGGGCTACAGCCGCGAGAAGCCGCTGGTGGTCCACGAGCTTTCCGGCACGGCACCCAAGGAGATCAAGGTCTTCGTCGGCGCGGACCGGCGGCTTTACTACGCTGAGGGCGGCGCGATCCGCCAGCGCAACTGGTCGGAACTCCGGCCCCCGGTGATGGCGGCGATCATCGCCGGCGCGATGCAGGAGGCGCAGCCGTTCCCGCCGCGCGAGGCGGTCCTGGGCGCGCAGGCCTTCGCCGGTTTCTACGGCTTGCCGGAGCTGATGGAGGCGTTGCGCAAGAACCGGCCGAAACGCATGGGCAAGTGATGCTGCACGTCCTTCCCGTCCGCACCGGCGCCGCCGCGGAGAACATGGCGCTGGATTTCCTCCTCCTCCAGCGCTACCCCGCACCGGCGGACCCGCGCTTCCGACACTACGAGTGGCGCCGCCCGGCCTTCACCTTCGGCTACAGCCAGAAGATCGGCTTCGTCCGCGCAAATCTCCCGGCGGGCGAAACCTTCGACCTCTGCCGCCGGCCCACCGGCGGCGGCATTGTCGACCACCGCCACGACTGGACCTACACGCTCGTGCTGCCGCGCGGCCACGCGCTTTACGATGAGCGCGCCGCGCAATCCTACCGCATCGTCCACGAATGCCTGGCCACGGCGCTGGCGGCGCTCGGCCAGCCCGCGGCGGTGAAGCTGGAGTGTGAGCCATGTGCGGACGGACCGGGCGTGTGCTTCCAGCGCGCCGAGCTTTACGACGTCGTGAACACCGCGACCGGTGCGAAGATCGCCGGCGCCGCCCAGAAGCGGAACAAGCACGGCCTGCTTTTCCAGGGGTCGATCGAGAGGTCCGCGGTCGGCCCCGTGGACTGGGATGATTTTTCGGCGCGTTTTGTCGCCGCCCTGGCGCTGGCCCTGCGCACCACGGCGCAGGCCACCCCGTGGCCGGACCTCAACGAGGACGAGGTCGAGGGCCTGATCGAGCAGTATTCCTCGCCCGAATGGGTGGAATACCGGTAGCCGGGCTCTCGCCGCTTGCCTCCCGCCGGCCGCCGCCAAGGATGGCGGCCTATGAAATCCCCCCGCGTCATCGCGTTTCTCCTCACGCTGGCGCTGTCCGTGACGGTTTGTGCCGCGGACAAGCGCCCGATCACCCCGCAGGACCTCTGGGCCGTCAAGCGCCTCGGCAGTCCCGCCCTCTCGCCCGACGGCAAGACCGCCGTGTTCACCGTCCAGGAATGGTCTATCGAGAAAAACAAGAGCACGACCAGCCTCTGGCTCGTGGATGTCGCCGGCGGCGCCCCGCGCCGGCTGACCAACGCCCCGGTTTCCGACAGCGGCCCGGCGTGGAGCCCCGACGGCACGCGGATCGCCTTCACCTCGAAGCGCGGGGAGGACGCGGTCGCCTCCCTCTATGTCATCAACCTCGCCGGCGGCGAACCCGAGAAGATCCTCGAGCTGCCCTACGGCGTCGCGCAGCCCAAGTGGATGCCGGACGGCACGGGCGTGATCGTCGCGACCACCGTCATTCCCGAGCTGGCCGGCACGCTCGCCAAGGCCGACCTCGCGGCGATGAAGAAGGAGATCAAGCGCCGCACTGACTCCAAGATGACCGCCAAGGTCACCGAGGACCGCCAATACCGCTATTTCGACCACTGGCTGACTGACAACCTCGCGAGCCGCCTCGTGCTCGTGAACGTGACGACAAAGGAATTCAAGGACCTCACCCCGAAGTGGAAGGTGCTGTTCCAGACCAGCGGCGACGTGAACTACGACATCTCGCCCGACGGCAAGCTGGTGGCGCTGTCGGTCAACGTCACTCCCCCGCCCTACAGCGGCTTCCTCAACGTGGACATCCACCTCGTCCCGACCGACGGCTCCGGCGAGATGAAGGACGTGACCGCCGAGAACAAGGGTGATGACGACGCCCCGGGCTTCGCCCCCGACGGCAAGTCGCTGCTCTTCGCCCGCACCGAGGTGCCCTACGGCAACGGCGAGTCGGCCAAGCTGTGGCGCCACGACCTCGCCACCGGCAAGAACACGCCGCTGACCGACACCCTCGACTATTCTATCTCGGGCGCGGAATTCTCCGCCGACGGCAAGACCCTTTGGACCACCGTCGAGGACAAGGGCGTCGTGCCCGTCTTCAAGCTCAACGCCGACGGCAGCGGCCTGACCGCGGTCTACAAGGAAGGCACGTCGAGCAGCCTGACCACCAGCAACGGTAGCATCGTTTTCCTCAACGACACGACGAGCCGGCCCAACGAGCTCTTCGCCCTCGACGCCGCCACCGGCGCGGTGCGGCAGCTCACGCACTTCAACGACGAGCTGATGGCCGGGCTCGATCTCGGCAAGGTCGAGGGCTACTGGTTCACCGGCGCGGCCGGCGACCAGGTCCACGGCTGGCTCGTGCTGCCGCCGGGCTACGACCCGAAGAAGACCTACCCGCTCGTGCAGCTGATGCACGGCGGCCCGAACACGATGAACCGCGACAGCTTCAGCTTCCGCTGGAACACGCACGTCTTCGCCGCGCCGGGCTACATCGTCACCTGGGTCAACCGCCACGGCTCGACCGGCTTCGGCGAGAAGTTCGCCCAGAGCATCATCAACCAGTGGGGCGACATGCCGCTCGAGGACATCCTGAAGTCGACCGACTACCTGCTGCAGCGCTTCCCCAACATCGACCCGAAGCGGATGGCCGCCGCGGGCGGCAGCTACGGCGGCTACATGGCCGCGTGGGTCGCCGGCCACACCGACCGGTTCGCCGCGCTGATCAACCACGCCGGCGTGAATGATTTCATCACGCAGTATGGCGCGGACGTCACGCCCTACGGCTTCACCCAGGTGCTCGGCGGCACGCCGTGGAAGAACGCCGAGGGCATGCAGCGCAACAACCCGACCACCTACGCGAAGAACTTCAAGACCCCGATGCTCATCATCCACGGCGAGCTGGATTACCGCGTGCCCTACGTGAACGGCACGGCGCTTTACGCCATCTACCAGTCGATGGGCGTGCCGTCGCGCCTCGTGATCTTCCCGAACGAGAACCACTGGGTGCTCACGCCGCAGAACGCGATCTACTGGCACTGGGAGATGCAGAGCTGGCTGAGCCGCTACATCGGCGGCAAGCCGGCGCTGGAGAAGCCGGTGTTCGATACTGACGCCAAATAAGGTAGGGGCCGTTGCCCCCAACGGCCCGGGCGCTTGAGGGCAAGCGCCCCTACCTTCGCGACCATCATTAAACAAAGCAGGCGCCGGTGAAAAACACCGGCGCCTTTTCTTTTATGGCCAGCGGCCGCCGAAGCGGTCGGGGGTCGCAGCACTCAATGGTGCTGTTTAGAAGCGCGGCGTCGCTAATGCGGCACAGCGCAAGGGACTTTCTACGGGCATTATCGCACTTTTCCGGGAAAAAACCACCGGGAGTTATTCACCAGCCTTAATTGTAGGGCGGGATCACCGTATCCCGCCTTGTTCGCGGCGGGGTTCGGTGACCCCGCCCTACACTTTCGGTGCCCCCAGGCTGTAAACGAAATGATCCACGTGGTGGTCGTAGAGCCACTCGGCCTTTTTTAGCGTGCTCACGTGCTTAAAGCCGAGCCGGAGCGGGATTTTCTGCGCGCGGAGGTTGTCCGTGGCGACGGCCACAACCAATTGCTTGAGCCGGAGTTCGGTGAACGCGTGGTCGATCACGGCGCGGCAGCAGAGGGTCATGAGGCCCTGTCCCGCGCTGTCGGGTGCGATCCAGTAGGCCGGAAACCCGACGCGGTTGGCCCAGTCGATCCGGTTGTGGCCGATGACGCCCACCAGCCGGCCCATGGACCAGATGCCGCAGGTAAAGGCGCGGGTCTCCTTGTCGTCGCGCACCGTGCCCTCGATGTAGGCCCGGCTGTCGGCGACCGTCTTGGTGGCGTCCACCCACGGCAGCCACTCGCGGAGCGAGGCCCGGTGCGCATCCACGATCGCAAACAACACCGGCGCATCGGCCGGCTGCAGCGGGCGAAGCTCAAGGCCGGGGTTGAGCTTGCGCGCGAACATGAGTCAGCCCTTCACCAGCGTGATCACACACTCGAGGTGGCGGGTCTGCGGGAAAAGGTCGAAGGGCTGCACGGCGGTGAGCTTGTAGCCGGCGGTCAAGAAGCCCTTGAGGTCGCGCATTTGCGTCGCCGGGTCGCACGACACATAAACCACGGCACGCGGGCCGAAGGCGAAAAGCTGGTTCAGGAAAAGCTCGTCGCAGCCCTTGCGGGGCGGATCGATGACGACGGCGGTGTCGGCCGGCGGGAAATCGAGGCCGGCGAAGATCTGCGCGGCGTCGCCGGCGCGGAAGGCGGCGTTGGCGATGCCGTTGGTCGCGGCGTTTTCGGTGGCGAACTTCACTGAGGTCTCGCTCAGCTCGATGCCGGTCACCCGCTCGAAGGCCGGCGCACAGCTCAGCGCGAACAGGCCGCTGCCGCAGTAGGCGTCGACCAGGAACTTCGCCCCGCTACCGGCGGCCTGCTCGCGGACATAACCGGTGAAGGCCGGCAGGATGAACGGGTTGTTCTGGAAAAAGTCGCGGGCGAGGAAGTGGAGGCGGAGCGGCTTCGCCGCTCCGGGTTGAGGGTTGAGAGTTGAGGGTTGAGAGCCGATTACTTCGTGAATCACGGCATCGTAGTCGGTGACGACACCCTCCTGGGCGTGGCGCAAAAGCAGGGTCGAATCTCGCTTGTATTCGCCGGCGGCGAGCCGGGCTTGGGTCTTGGCCCGCACCTCGGTCAACTTCCCGTTGATCTCGGGTGTGGCGATGGGGCACTGCGGAACATCGAGGATATCGAACCGGGTGCCCTGCTTGAGGAATCCGATGGGCTGGGGCTTGGGCAATCCGCCCTCCGCAATCGGCGATCCGCAATGGAAATGCGGCGTGATCTTCGAGCGGTAGCCAAACTCCCGGGGTGAGCCGATGACGGGGTTCACGGCAAACTCGACGCCGGCCATGAATTTCAGGAGCTCCTCGACCTGCTGGCGCTTCCACTTCAGCTGCTCGGCGTAGGCCAGGTGCTGGTATTGGCAGCCGCCGCACTTGCCAAACAGGGGGCATTTCGGGTCGGTGCGGTGCGGCGAGGGCGTCAGGACGGCGAGCAGGTCGGCCTCGGAGTAGTTCTTGTGGTTGCGGTAGACGCGGACGCGCACCCTCTCGCCCGGCAGGGTGAACGGCACCATCACGACCCATTTGCCCTCGCCGACCTGCACGCGGCCGAGGCCGACGCCGAGGTTGGTCAGCGTGGCGATCTCCAGCTCAAGCTCGTGATGGTAGGGGAAGGGCTGGTCGTTGAACTTTTTCCTTTTTAACACAGAGGACGCAGAGAACACGGAGGGGTTTGTTAAGTCACTGCTGTATTTTCTCCGTGCTCTCCGTGGCCTCTGTGTTCAAACCTTGGGTGTGCTTCCCGAAAAGATCACCAGCCTGCAGAATCCCCGCGTCAAACAGCTCGTGAAGCTGCGGGAACGCCGCGAGCGCGACGACGCGGGCCTGTTCCTGGTCGAGGGCTACCGCGAGATCCGCCGGGCGCTGGAGAAGGGCGTGCAGCCCAAAGAGCTGTATTTCAGCCCCGACTGGTTCCTGGGCGAAAACGAGCCGGCGCTCATCGAGCAGGCCAGGCAGGCCGGGGCCCAGTTGTTCGAACTGTCCAAGGACGCCTTTGCCAAGGTTGCCTACCGTGAGCGTCCCGACGGGCTGCTCGCCGTGGCGCCGCAGTGGAAGCGCGGTCTGGATGACCTGAAACTCTCCGCGAAACCCTTCCTGCTGGTGGTCGAGTCGATCGAGAAGCCCGGCAACCTCGGCACCATCCTGCGCAGCGCCGACGCCGCCGGTTGCGATGCCGTGATCGTGTGCGATGCCGTGACCGACATTTTCAACCCCAACGTCGTGCGCGCCTCGACGGGTGTGCTGTTCTCCGTGCCGATCGTCGTGGCGGAGAGCACTGCGGTGCATGCTTGGCTGAAGGAAAATGGCATCCGCACGGCGGCGACCACGCCGCACACGACCAATATCTACACGGCCACCGATCTGCGCGGCCCGCTCGCCATCGTGATGGGCAGCGAGCAATACGGACTCAGTGATTTCTGGATGAAGGGCGCTGATGTCCTCGTCCGCATCCCGATGGCCGGCCAGGCCGACTCGCTCAACGTCGCGATGGCGACGATCATCACGCTCTTCGAGGCCGTGCGACAGCGGAACGCCTAGGCCGGGTTGCGGCGCAGGTGTTCGATCAGCTCCGCGGTGCCGTCGGCCATCGTGACGAGCGGGTGATAGCCGAGGTCGCGGCGGGCGGCGGAGATGTTGAACCAGTGGTCCGTGGCCATTTCCTTGGCTACGAAGCGCGTCATTGGCGGCTCGCCTTTCAGCGGCAGCGCGCTCCACAGGCCCTCCATCAGGCAGCCGGCGGCATAGGCTACCGGCAGCGGAACATGTTTGGTGATCTCGGGAATGCCCACGCCTCGCAGCAGCTGGTTGATCCAGTCCCAGAGCAAGACGGGTTCGCCGTTGGTGATGAAGTAGGCTTTGCCGCCTGCTGGCGGCAAAGCCGGTTGAGAGTTGAGAGCTGAGAGTTGAGAGACGATTAGAGCCCCCTCGGCGAGCAGGTGGGCGTCGACGACGTTGGTGATGTGCGTCACGTCGACCTTGTTGCGGCCGGAGCCGATGATCTTGAGTCTGCCGGTGCGCGCCAGGGCCAGCACGCGGGGCACGACGTTCTTGTCACCGGGGCCCCACACGAGGTGGGGCCGCAGGGCGACGGTCGCCAGCGCAGGCCCGTGGGCCGCGAGCACCTCGCGCTCGGCGGCGGCCTTGCTTGTCGGGTAAGCGCAGGGTGCAGCGGTGCAGAGCGGGGCGGACTCGTCGATGCCGGCCAGATCACCGCCGTTGTAGACCACGCTCGGCGAGCTGGTGTAGACAAGGCGTGGCACGCCAGCCTCGCGGCAGGCGTTGATGACGTTACGCGTGCCGCCGACATTCACCTCGAAGAATTCCCGTCGCGAACCCCAGACGCCGACGCGGCCGGCGACATGGAAGACCGTCTCGGCGCCCTGGCAGCCGCGGCGCATGGCCTCGCGGTTGTCGAGATCACCCGGGATCACCTCGGCGCCGAGCGCCTCGAGGTGCGGCAGCGGCCGGCGGGCGAGGACGCGCACGCGCCGGCCCTCGGCGAGCAGGCGCTCGGCGATCTTGCCGCCGATGAAGCCGCTGGCCCCGGTGATGAAGGTCGGAAAGTTTTTGCGGACGATGAACGCGCTCATTGTTTCAGGACGTCGCGGGAGATCTCTCGCTTGTCGAGTTCGTAGCCGTGGTGGCCCGCGGCCCAGCGGGCGAGGGCCAGGCGGTGGATCTTGGCGTTGTGCCGGACGTCGACGGGAAAATGCGGATGCAGGTAGGCGAGCCGGATGAGGTCGGTATGCGGATGCGCGGCGCCCAGCTCGCGCAGCTCCCGCACCAGCTTGCGGCGCAGGGAAGCCGTCGCCACCACGTCGCGCGAGACGGGCTCAATGACGATCGCGGGGCGCCGGCCGTCGTGACCGGTGGCGATCAGCGCGCTGCGGGCGACGTTCGGATGGGCGTTGAAGACCGGCTCGACCTGTTCGGTGTAGAGCCGGCCATGCTGGGTTTCCACCCGCTCGGCCTTGCGGCCGCAGAACCAGAGGCGGCCTTGGGCGTCCAAGTAACCCAAATCGCCGAGACGATGCCAGACGGCGGCAGGGCCGCCGGGTTGCGAGTCGAAAACCTTGGCCAAGGCAGTCGCCTCGGGAAGTTCGTCGTAGGATTTTGTCACCACAGGTCCGCGGACAATGATTTCGCCGATCTCGCCAGCGGGAAGTTCACTGGTATCGGCGAAGGAAGCAATCGGAGCGTCGGTGATGGCGATGATCTTGAGTTCGATTTCACGCACGGGCCGGCCGACGCACGTGCCTTTCCCTGCCGCCGTGGCGGAGGCGGTTTCGCCGAGCACCTCAGCAGCGCTGATGCTGGCAACGGGGAGTGATTCAGTCGCTCCGTAGGGACTGTGCGCGGTGCCGTTGGGCAGGATTTTCTGCAGGTCGGCAAAGAGTCCCGGCGGCACCGGGGCGCCGGCCATGAGCACGCGCTTAACCGACGGCAGGGTGATATTCTTCTTCAGGCAGTGGCGGCTGATAATCCGCCAGAGCGTGGGCGAGCCGAAGGTGTTGGTCACCTTCTCCTGCTGGATGGCGCGGACGATCTTCTCCGGGTCCACCGTGGCCGGCCGGCTGGGGTCGATCTCCGGGACGACGGTCGTCATGCCCAGTGCGGGATTGAAGAGCGCGAAGATCGGCAGCATCGGCAGGTCCACCTCGCCGGGCTGGATGCCGTAGGTGTCGCGCACCAGCCGCACCTGGGCCTCGAACATGCCGTGTTCGTAGCAGACTCCCTTCGGCGCGCCGGTGGAGCCGGAGGTGAACAGCACCGCCGCCAGATCGGTGGCGGCGCTGTTCACCGGTTGAGAGTTGAGGGTTGAGGGTTGAGAGCCGGAAGAGAGGCGCGCGGTGGCGGAGCCGCTGGCCCAGACGCGGATATCGACGGTCTGGAAGGCTGAGCGGAAGACGTGACTCATCACCTGCGCGAGCGGGATGCCAAGCAACACGCGGGGCTTGGAGCGGGCGACGCAGGCAAGGAAGCTTTTCCGGCCCATGCCGGGGTCGATGATGACCGGCACGGCGCCGAGCTTGAAGAGCGCGAAGGCGGCGGCGATGAGCGGCAGCCCCTGGCGGACCATCACCAGCACGCGGTCGCCACGACGCACGCCCTGCGCGGTGAGCCTGGCCGCCCATGCATTGACCTCGGCGTCCAGCTCGCGGAAGGACAGGACAAGATAATCGATGTCACCGCCCGGCCTGCGGCCGCGCGGGATCTTGACCGCCGGGTGATCCGGCTGGCGTGCCGCCATCAGCGGCAGGTGGCGGGCGATGTTGGCGGAGTCGGACACGGGGTGGTTATTTGGAGGGTCGGCCTCCCGGCCGACCGCGGCCGGTCAGGAGACCGGCCCTCCACAAGAGTGCTTCAGCTCCGCCAGGCCGGCTCGGCCTTGATCAGCTTGGCCTGCCAGGGCAGCAGGACCTCCTCGATGGACGAGGGATCGCGGGCAATCTGCACGAGCTGCGTGCGGGTGGCGATGAGGGTGGGATCGAGCTGGAGGCCCGTGGCGAGACGGTCGCGGTCGGCCTTGATGCGGTCCTGCCGGGCGAGCTCGTCCGGGGTCATCGGGCTGAAGTCGCGGCGGCGCTCGCGGCGCGGCAGGGTGTTGGGATCGGTGGCGAAACCGCGCCGGATCGCCTCGGCCAGCGAGGGGAACAGGCGGTCGTGGCGGCGGCCGAGGTTGACGCGCATGACCTCCTCGGGCGGCGCGCCGTCGTCGGCGGTGCGGGCGATGCGGACGAGCATCTCATTGCCCACGACCTTGAAGGGCGGCGTGTTGATCTTCTCGGCCCAGCTTTCGCGCCAGTGCCAGAGGGCGTGGACCACGGCGAGGCCGCGGCCGTGGAGTTTTTCCGAGCCGTTCACGCGCCAGGCGTTCTCGTCGGGGGTGGCGAAGCCGTCCTTCGCCACCGACATCTGCCAGCGGCAGCGCTGCTCGAGCCACTCGAGGCGGCCGAGCTTCACGAGGTCGTCGCGGAGCTTGTCGCGCAGGGCGAAGAGGTGGAACACGTCCATCGCGGCGTAGTCGAGCATGTCGCGCTCGAGCGGGCGCTGGGACCAGTTGGCCTTCTGGTGGTCCTTGTCGAGCTTCACGCCGAAGTTCGTCTCGAGGAGCGCGGCGAGGCCGAAGCGCGGGATGCTGAGCAGCTGGGCGGCGAACATGGTGTCGAACAGGCTGTGCGGCTGGAAGCGGCAGAGCTCCCAGAGCAGGCGCAGGTCGTAGTCGCTGCCGTGCATGATGAGCGGCTTGGCGGCGAGGCGCGGCCAGAGCTCGCCCAGGTCGAGGTCGGCCAGCAGGTCGACAAGGTAGATCTCGCCGACGACATGGATCTGCAGGAGGCAGACGCGCGTCTTGTAGCGGAACAGGTTGTCAGCCTCGGTATCGAGCGCGATCTCGGTGCAGCGGTCGAGCGCGGCGAAGAGCGGCGCCAGCTGCTCGGGCCGGGTGATGAGTTGGTAGTGGGGGACGGTGTTCAAGGGCTTCAGTCTTTCCAGGCGGTGAGGAAGGCGTCGATCAGCTGCGGGAGGTCGGGACTGTAGCCGCCCTCGAGGATGGCGGCGGCGGGCAGCCCGCTCTCGCCGAGCCAGCGGCCGAGGGTGGCGAAATCCTCGCGCTCGAGGGTCATCTCGGTGATGGGGTCGCGGGCGTAGGCGTCGAAGCCCGCCGACACGAGCACGAGGTCGGGCCTGAAGCCGAGGACCTTGTCCCAGGAGCGGGCGAGGTCCGCCATGTGGGCCTCGCGCGGCGTATGCGGGGCGACGGGGAAGTTCTGGCAGTTGGCGAACGACGCGGTGCCCGTGCCGGGGTAGCCGGGATACTGGTGCACGGAGACGAACAACACGTTCGGCCGGTCGCGGAGGATGTCCTCGGTGCCGTTGCCGTGGTGGGCGTCGAAGTCCCACACGGCCACGCGGTGGCCGCTGGCGGCGCGGAGCGCGGCGATCGCGATCTGGTTGAGGTAGCAGAACCCCATGGCCTGGGAGCGGGTGCAGTGGTGGCCGGGCGGGCGCATCAGCGCGAAGGCGTGGCGGCCGGCCAGGGCATGGTCCGCGGCGGCGAGGGCGGCGCCCACGGCGCGGCGGGCGTGGTCGTAGATGCCCGGAAAATGGGGGGTGTCGGCGTCGATGTCCGGCGCTTGCTGGATCCGCTTGATGAGCGCCGGGGTATGGGCGGTGAGCAGGAGAGCCTCGTCCGCGGCGGCGGGTTTTTGCCAGGTCCAGCCGGGGTGGGCGGCCTGCAAATGGGCCGCACTGCGGAGCACGCGGGCCGGCTGCTCGGGTCGCATATGCGAGCCGTATTCGGCGCAAAGGGGGTCGTGCAGGATGATCATCAAGATTGTCCGCCCACGGACAGCAAGGAGCCCCGAAAAAAGCCCAATTAGCCGCCCCAGTAAAGCGGGATTATTGCCCGGGGTTGCGGCCGGAGATTTCTTGTGTCCCTTCCCCCTTTGCGCCCCCATGGCCCCCACATGAAAGTCGTCGTGCTCTGTTCCGGCGGAATGGATTCCGTGACCGCGCTCCACTGGGCGCGGTGGCGGCATGACGTGCGCGCCGCCGTGAGCTTCGACTACGGGGCCAAGCACAACCACTGCGAGCTTCCGCTGGCCGCGGAACAGGCGAGGATCGCCGGCGTGCCGCACACGGTCATCCCGCTCGACTTCATCGGGCGGCTGTTCGCCTCCGACCTGCTGAAAAGCGGCGGCGAGATCCCCGAGGGCCACTACGCCGACGCGAACATGCAGCGCACGGTCGTCCCCTTCCGCAACGGCATCATGCTGGCCGCGGCCGCGGGTTTCGCCGAGAGCGCCGGGGCGGAGGGACTGGTCATCGCCGCGCACGGGGGCGACCACGCGATCTATCCCGACTGCCGCGAGGATTTCATGTCGGCCATGGGCTCGGCGATCCGGCTGGGCACCTACGCCGGCATCCAGCTGCTCCGGCCGTTCATCGCCATGACGAAGGCGCAGATCGCCACGGAAGGCGCGCGGCTCGGCGTGGATTTCGCGCGCACCTGGTCGTGTTACAAGGGCGGCGCCATCCATTGCGGCAAATGCGGCACCTGCGTGGAGCGCCGCGAGGCGTTCCTGCTGGCGGGCGTCGCCGATCCGACAAAATACGAGAGCACGCCGCCGCTGCCCGCCGGGCCGAAGGCATAGGGCCGATATTTCCCGATGCTGATTTCCGAGATCTTCCACTCCCTGCAGGGCGAAGGCGAATTGACGGGTGTGCCGTCGGTTTTCGTCCGCACCAGCGGGTGCAACCTGCGCTGCAACTGGTGCGACACACCCTACGCCTCGTGGACGCCGGAGGGGACGCAGATGCGCGTCGACGAAATCGTGGCCGAGGTAAAGAAGCACCCGGCGAAACACGTCGTGCTGACCGGCGGCGAGCCGATGGTGGCCAAGGAAATCCGCGAGCTCGCCGCGACCCTGAAGAAACAGGGTTATCACATCACGATCGAGACCGCCGCGACCATCGCGCCGGAGGGCATCGCCTGTGACCTGGCTTCGCTCAGCCCCAAGCTGAAGAACTCCGGGCCCGACGACCGCCTGCCCGCGGCGTGGCGGGAGAAACACGAGACGCTGCGCTGGCAGCCGGAGGTCGTGAAGGCCTGGCTGGCGTCGTATGGCTTTCAATTGAAGTTCGTCGTCGCGCAGGTGGCCGACGTGGACGAGATCGAGGGCATGCTCGCCCAGCTGGGCGGCGGGATTCCGCGGTCGAAGGTGCTGCTGATGCCGGAAGGCACGACGGTCGAAGCCCTGCGGGCAAAGGCCGGCTGGCTCGGGGAGCTGTGCAAGGTCCGAGGCTACCGCTACGCGCCGCGGCTGCACATCGAGCTCTACGGCAACAAGCGCGGCACATGAAGATCCCGCTGAAGGCCAACCGGCCGCCGCCGCGCAAGCTGTCGGTGGAACTCGCGGAACTGCGCGATCAGGCCGCGGAGCGGGCCGTGACGCTGCGCGAGGTGATCTACACCCTGCACGGGCGGGCCTACATGCTGCTGGTGCTGCTGCTGGCGCTGCCGTTCATCACGCCCATCCCGCTGCCGGGCCTGTCCACGCCGTTCGGCCTGGCCATCCTGTTGATCGCCCTGCGCCTGTCGCTCGGGCAGCGGCCGTGGCTGCCGATGAAGCTGCAGCGCAAGGAGCTGCCGGCGGGATTCCTGCGCAAGCTCTTTGCCGTGGCGGAGCGGGTGCTGCGGTTCTTCGAGAAGTTCCTGCGGCCGCGCCTCACGTTCATCACCGACACGCCGCTGCTGGCGCAACTGCACGCCGTGCTGATGCTCGTGGCCGCGCTGGTGCTGCTGCTCCCGCTGCCCATCCCGTTCACCAACTCGTTCCCGGCCTGGTCCATCCTGCTGCTGGCCGCCGGTCTGCTGGAGCGCGACGGCCTGTTCATCCTCGGCGGCTACCTCGTGTTCATTGCCGGCGTGTTCTATTTCATCTTCCTCGGCGAGGCGACGGCGACGTTGCTGCACGAGCTCGTGCAGTGGCTCCGGGGCTAGGGCTTATCCGTGGGCGGCCGGTGCCGGGCGGGCGGGAATGAGCAGCGAGGCGCCGACCGACGCAGCCAGCAGCGCGCCGATGATGCCCAGCGACCAGGTGATGGGGAATTTGCCCCCGAAGGCCTCGTTCAGCCATACCATCTTGAGGCCCACGAAGACGAGGATCAGGCCGAGGCCGTATTTGAGGTAGCGGAACTTGTGCATGACACCCGCCAGCAAGAAAAAGAGCGCCCGCAGGCCGAGGATGGCAAAGACGTTGGACGTGAAGACGATCAAAGGTTCCTTGGTGAGCGCAAAGATCGCGGGGACGCTGTCCACCGCGAAGACGATGTCGGTGATCTCGATGAACACGAGGCACACGAACAGCGGCGTGGCGTGCCAGACGCCGTCGAGCTTGGTGAGGAAGCCCTGCCCGTGCAGCCGGGGCGTCACCGGCAGCAGCTTGCGGAGCAGGCGGATGACCGGGTTTTTTTCCGGCTCGATGGGTTTTTCCGGGGCGAAGAGGATCTTGATGCCGGTCAGGATCAGGAAGCCGCCGAAGAGCCAGATGACCCAGTGGAACTGCATGAGCACCGAGCCCAGGCTGATGAAGATGATGCGGAAGAACAGCGCCCCCAGGATGCCGTAGAACAGCACCCGGTGCTGGTATTGGGCCGGCACCGCGAAGTAGCCGAACACCACGACAAACACGAAGATGTTGTCCACCGACAGCGATTTCTCGACGACGAAGCCGGTGAGGTATTCCAGGCCGGCCTGTTTCGCCAGGGCCGCGTGGTCGAGGCCCGCCAGGCGCGGGTCCAGGGGAAATTTCCAGAGCCCGTATTGGTAGAGGCCATAACCGAAGGCCAGGGCCAGGGTGATCCAGACGGTGCTCCAGCCCAGCGCCTCCCTGACGCCGACCACGTGGGCGGAGCGGTGAAAGACGCCGAGGTCCAGCGCGAGCAGGCCCAGGACGAACAGCGTGAAGGCGCCGTAGAACCACCAGTAGTCGGCGAGGGGGAAAAGCGGGATGTATTCCATGCAGGTGCGTGAATGCCTGCGCGGTGACCGGGTTCAAGCGGGACCGGACTGGAAAACCCGGCGGCGTTTCCAGCCGGGAAACGTCAGATCACCAGCCCGATCTTGCCGAACTGCGCGGCGGCCTCCATGTGGCGCAGCGCGGCGTCGGCCTGGTCGAGCGGGAAGACCCGGTCGACCACGGGCGTGATCCTGTGGGCGTCGACGAACTTCGTCATCCCCGCGAAATCAGCCGGCGAGCCCATGGTGGTGCCGAGGAGGTTGATCTGGCGGAAGAAACTCTTGCGCATGTCGAGGGCCTTGGGATTCCCGGTCGTCGCGCCGAAGAACACGATGCGGCCGCCGGGGGCGGTCAGGTCGATCAGGCTCCCGAAACCGTCGCCGCCGGCACTGTCCACGATCACGTCGAAGCGGCCGGCCTGTTTCTGCAACGAGGCGGCCCAGTCCGTGTCGCGGTAATTGATGCCGCCGCGCGCGCCGAGCGCCTGGGCGCGGGCAATCTTGTCGGGGGAGCTTGAGGTCACCCACACCTCGGCGCCCGCCGCCACGGCGAACTGAAGGGCGAACAACGCGGCGCCACCGCCCACGCCGGTGACGAGCACGCGTTCGCCGGACTTGAGCTGCGCGCGGGTGAAGAGGGCGCGCCACGCCGTGAGTCCCGCCAGCGGGAGCGCGGCGGCCTGCTCCCAGGAGAGATGGGCGGGTTTGGGCGCGAGGTTGGTGACCGGGATGGCGACTTGCTCGGCGAAGGTGCCGTTGTCCGGCAGGCCGAGGATGCGGAAGTTCGGGCCCTGCGCCCCGGGATCGGCGCCCCAGTCGAGCGAGGGATTGATGATGACTTCGCGGCCGACCCAGGGCTGGTCGGCGGGCGAACCGACCGAAGTCACCGTGCCGGCGCCGTCCGAGCCGAGGGTGATGGGCAGCTTGATGTTCGGGTAGAGCCCGAGCTGCGTCCAGAGGTCGCGGTGGTTGAGCGCGGCGGCCTTGAGGCGCACGACGGCCTGGCCGGGGGCGGCGGTCAGGTCAGGGACTTCGCGGAGCTCCAGCGGCTTTTTGACCTCGGTGAGAACGGTGGCTTTCATGCCGTCAGTCTGGCCCGAAATGCGCCCTGCACAAGGCCGCGGACCTGACAGTTTGGCCTGAATCAGGGCAGACAGTCGCCGGTCGCTTGCAACCGCGAGCCGGCCGGACATGTTCGGCCGGCAACATGAGCCACGCCACCGTCCGCCCGCGCCTGCACTATGCCTGGATCGCCGCGGGGGTGACGTTCTTCACGCTGCTGGCGGCGGCCGGGGCGCGGGCCACGCCGGGGGTCATTTTGCTGCCGCTCGGCAACGAGTTCCAGTGGAGCCGGGCGACGGTGTCGTCGATCGTCTCGATCAACATCTTCCTCTACGGGCTCATCGGGCCGTTCGCGGCGGCGCTGTATCAGCGCTTCGGATTGAAGCGGACGATGATGGCGGCGATGGCGCTGCTGACCCTGGGCTACGGGCTCTCGACGGTCGCGACGCAATATTGGCAGTTCATCGTGCTCTGGGGCTTCGTGGTCGGCGCCGGTTCGGGCCTGGCGGCAACGGTGCTCGGCGCGGCGGTGGCCAACCGCTGGTTCACGGAGCGGCGCGGGCTGGTCATGGGTCTGCTCACGGCCAGCACGGCGACGGGCCAGCTGATTTTTCTCCCCAGTTTGGCTAGCGCGGTGACGTCGCATGATAACTGGCGCGCGGCGCCGTGGATTGTCGCGGGCGCCACGCTGCTGGCGATCCCGGTCATCTGGTGGCTGATGCGCGACGATCCGCGCGACGTGGGGCTAAGGCCTTATGGTGAAACCGGGCCGGTTGAGGCGGCCACGCCCCGGGCGACGGGCAATCCGGCGAAGCACGCCATGAACGTGCTGTTCGAGGCCGTGCGGGTGCGGGATTTCTGGCTGCTGGCCGGGTCGTTTTTTGTGTGCGGCGCGAGCACCAATGGTTTGATCGGCACGCACATGGTGGCGGCGGCGTTTGACTGCGGCATCCCCGAGGTGCGCGCGGCCAGCCTGCTTGCGGTGATGGGGCTCTTCGACCTGGTCGGCACGACGGCGTCGGGCTGGCTGAGCGACCGCTACAACTGCCGCTACCTGCTCTTTGGTTATTACAGCCTGCGGGGCATCTCGCTGCTCTTCCTGCCGACGGCGCTGCTCGGGCCGGTCGCGGGACTCGGGGTGTTCGCGATCTTTTACGGGCTCGACTGGATCGCGACCGTGCCGCCGACGGTAAAGCTGACCGCCGAGGTGTTCGGCCGCGAGAAGGCCGGCATCGTGTTTGGCTGGGTGGTGGCGGCGCACCAGGTCGGTGCGGCCTTCGCCGCCTACGGCGCCGGCGCGCTCCGCACGGTGACCGGGAGCTACACCTTCGCCTTCTTCAGCGCCGGGGCGCTGTGCGTGATCGCGGCGCTGGTCGTGCTGCCGATCGGCAAGGCGCGGCGACTCGTGCCGCAGCCGGCGCCGGCCTAGCGCCTCAGCTTCGCCTGAAGTTTTTTGATTTCCGGACTGACGGCACCACAGCTCTCGCTGCCGCAGCCGGATGACTTGCGCTTGGAAAACCAGGAGCGCAGCAACAGCGCCGCCGCGATGGCGACGATGGCGAGGGCGATGATCGACTGGAGCGCGGCGGACATGGTCAGTAGCCCAGCGCGCGGCCAGCCTGATAGAAAACGAGGCACACGAGCCAGGCGGTGCCGGTCATGTAGAAAATCTGGAACAGCGGCCAGCGCCACGAGTTGGTCTCGCGCTTCACCACGGCGACGGTGCTCATGCACTGCATGGCAAAAACATAGAACACCATCAGCACGAGGCAGACGAGCGGCGTGAACAGCGCCGCGCCGTCCGGCCAGTGCGCTCCGCGCAGGGCATCGCGGAGCGGCGTGGTGTCGTCGTCCGCGCCCTCGACGCCGAAGATGACGCCCATCGAGCTGACAAAGACCTCACGGGCGGCGAAGGAGGTGATGAGGCCGATGCCGATGCGCCAGTCGAAGCCGAGGGGCTTGATTACGGGCTCGATGATATGGCCGGCCTGGCCGGCGAAGCTCTGGGCGATCTGCTCGGTGGCCGTGGCGTCGGGATTCGGGTGCTTCGGATAGGTCGTGAGGAACCAGAGCACGATGGAGATGCCGAGGATGATGGTGCCGGCGTTCTTCAGGAACAGCCACCCGCGCTCGAGCATGTGGCGGAGGATTTCCTTGAAGCGCGGCGGCTGGTAGGGCGGCAGCTCCATGATCATGTGCTGCGGCGCGGTCTTGAAGAGGGTGCGCTTAAACAGCCAGGCGAAGAAAAACACGCCGCCGGTGCCGAGGGCATACATGAGCAGCATGATGCCGGCCTTGCTGGTCGCGGGCACGACGTCGCCGGGCAGCAGCGTGGCGATCATCAGCAGGTAGACCGGCAGGCGGGCGGAGCAGCTCATCAATGGCGCGACCAGGATGGTGACGAGGCGGTCGCGGGCGTTCTCGATGGTGCGAGTGGCCATGATGCCCGGGATAGCGCAAGCGTAGGAGCCGAGCAGCGGGATGAAGGAGCGACCGTTGAGGCCGACCTTGCTCATCGGGCGGTCCATGATGAAGGCCGCGCGGGCCATGTAGCCCGTGCTCTCGAGCAGGCCGACGAAGAAAAACAGGATGAGGATCTGCGGCAGGAAGATGACGATGCCCCCCACGCCGCCGATGATGCCGTCGGTCAGCAGGTCGCGCAGGTCACCGGGCGCCATGGCGCCCTTCACCCAGCTGCCGAAGGCCGCGACCTGCTCGTCGATGAAGTTCATCGGCGACTCGGCGAGCGAGAAGATGGAAAAGAACAGCGCGCCCATGATCACGGCGAAGACCGCCCAGCCCCACACGGAATGGCAGAGCACGGCGTCGATGCGGTCGGAGCGCGACGGGCCGGATTCCTTCGGGCGGCGGATGACGTCGCGGCAGAGCAGGCCGATGGCGTCGTAGCGGCTGCGGATCAGCACGGCGGACCAGTCGGTGCCCTCGGCGATCCAGCGCTGGCGCCACTGGTCGAGGAGCTCGTGGGTGCGGGGGCTGAGCGGTTTGGAGCCGGCGACGCGCACGGTGTCGAAGTCGGTCAGCAGCAGCAGCGCCTCGGCGCGCGCGATGAGCGGGGAGCGGGCGTCGTGGTCGCGCAGCGAGGCTTGGAGCTCGGCGACGGCCGGGGCGATCGGGGCCGGCACGTCCCAGCGGTGGCGCGCCAGCGGGAGCTCGATGCGGCTCATGGCGAGCTTCAGCTCGACGAGACCCTTGCCGTGGACGGCCTCGCAGGCGATGACCGGCACGCCGAGTTCACCCTCGAGTTCGGCGGCGTCGACCTTCATCCCGGCCTCGAGCGCCATGTCCATCATGTTGAGCGCGACGATGACGGGGCGGCCGAGATCGAGGATCTGGTGGACGAGGTAGAGGTTGCGCTCGAGGTTGGCGGCGTCGACGACGCAGATGATGCGGTCGGGCTGCGGGGTGTCCTCGCGGCGGCCGAGGAGAACGTCGCGGAGCACGGCCTCGTCGGGCGAACGGGCGGCGAGCGAGTAGGCGCCGGGCAGGTCGATCAGCTGGATCGGCCGGCCGTGCTGCGAGTAGGTGATGCCGATTTTCTTCTCAACGGTGACGCCCGGGTAGTTGCCGACCTTCTGGCGCAGGCCGGTGAGGGCGTTGAAGAGCGTGGTCTTGCCGCAGTTCGGGTTGCCGACCACCGCGTAGACCGGGGTGCGGTCGGAGCCGGACACCGGGCGCTTGCGTCCGGTCAGCGCAATATGGGCCGGGAGCTTCAACGCGCGCTGGCCGGGAGCTGCTCGACGAGAATGCTCATGGCAGCCCGGTGGTTGAGGGCGATGCGGGTGCCGTTGACCAGGCAGAGGCTGGTGGACGAGCCGGAAATCTTCGTGACCAGGGACGCCTCGCCGAAACCCATCTCGCGGACGCGCTGGCAGAAGCTGTCGTCACCCGTCAGCTCGCACACGCGACCGGTGCTGCCGGCGGGCAGCTGGCAAAGCGGCGAGAGGTTGAGGCGGGGGGTGGGCATCTGGAAAACTAACTTGTGAGACTCAGTTTCAATGTCAATGGGCAGGGCTGGGCGAATCTTGTTTTTACCTCGTCGCCCATTGCCGATCAGCAGCAGATCGATTTTCTCAACCTGTTAATGGGTAGCGCCTAACCAGCCATCCCCGCAGGGGCCGCCGCCGGTGGGGACCTTGAGGGTGGTCACTGGCTCGCCGCGAAGGTTGAGGATCGGGTGGTAAAACTGGGCGATCTGGTCTGAGGCCTCGTCGATGTAGTGACCGATGAAGGTGCGGCGGCTGCGATCCGTGGTGCGGTTCGGGCCGGACCCGTGGATGAGGTTGCCGCCGAAAAACATCGTCGCGCCTCGCGGGACCTCAACCGGGATGGCCTTCGCGTCCTTGGGGAAGGGTTTGATGTGCGTGTCGCCGTAACTCATCCACGTCGTATCGGCGCCCTCGGCCGGGCAGTGGATGTTTTTGTGGTTCGAGCCCGGGACCACGTAGAGGCAGCCGTTGTCGATGGTCGCCGCATCGATGGCGGTCCAGGCGGCGATGCAGGTGTGGGGCTCGGCCAGCAGGTAGAAATTGTCCTGGTGCATCCCCTGCCCCTTCGCGCCCGGCGGCTTGAAATAATACATCGTCTGCGCGAGCAGCGGGTCGCGGCCGAGCAGCGCGGCGAGCACGGCGGTCACGCGCGGGTGCAGTGCCCAGGCCTTCGCGCGCTCGCTGTAGCGGTGCGGGTGCATGGCGCGGAGCTGCACCTTCGTCGGGTCGACATCCTCGAACTTGTGGCCGTTGTCGTAGACCGACAGGCCGAGGCGCTTGAAGTCCTCGAAGAAGGCCTCGATCGCGTCGGTCTCCGCGGGGCTGAAGAGAGCGTCCACGACGCAGTAGCCGTCGCGGTGGAACTGCGCGATCTGCGTGGCGCTGATCAGGGGGGTGGAGGTCTGGCCGGGGGCAACCATGGCGGCAACATGGCCCGCCATGAGGAGGAAATCAACGGCCTCTGTTAGTTGACTGTATGAAAGGCCACACCGGCCCCTGGGGTATTTTGCTTTGGGGATTCGCGAATACTGGGCGCGCCACCGGGCGCGCCGGTATCAAAAAAAACGCGCCCGGCAGGGCGCGTTCGAAAATCGCAGGGGCGTTTTTAACGCCGCCGGCGCTTCACCGCCAGCTGGACGCCGGAGTAGCGGATCAGGCTCTGCAGGTGCTCGTATTGCTGCGGATCCATGTCCTTGGCGGCCTTCACGTCGGCCTCGGCGCGCTTCATGGCGGCCTCGACGGCGTGCTCGTCGATCTTTTCCTCGGTGATGGCGTGCTCGGCGAGCACGCGGACCGCATCACCGTCGATCTGGGCGAAACCGTTGCCGACGGCGAGCCACGTGGTGGTGGCGCCCTTCGTGACGCGGAGTTCGCCGTGCTCGATCTGGGTGAGCAGCGGGATGTGGCCGGGGAGGACGCCGATCTCGCCCTCGACCGTCGGGATGACGACGGAGTCGATGGTGTCGGAATACACCTTCGCCTCGGGCGTGACGATTTCGAGTGTGAGGGCCATGGTGGATTACTTCTTGGCGCTGGCCGCGATGACCTCGTCGATGCCGCCCTTCATGTAGAAGTCACCCTCGGCGACGTGATCGAGCTCGCCATCGAGGATCATCTTGAAGCCGCGGACCGTCTCCTTGACGGGGACATACTTGCCCGGCGTGCCGGTGAACACCTCGGCGACCGCAAACGGCTGCGAGAGGAGGCGCTGGATCTTGCGGGCGCGGTAGACGGTCTGCTTGTCCTCGGGCGGGAGCTCGTCGAGGCCGAGAATGGCGATGATGTCCTGGAGATCCTTGTAGCGCTGGAGGACACGCTGCACCTCGCGGGCGACCTTGTAGTGCTCCTCGCCGACGATGTCGGCCTGGAGGGCCTTCGAGACGGAGGCGAGCGGGTCGACCGCGGGATAGATGCCGAGCTCGGCGATGGAGCGCTCGAGCACGATCGTGGAGTCAAGGTGCGCGAACGTGTTGGCCGGCGCGGGGTCGGTCAAGTCGTCGGCGGGCACGTAGACGGCCTGCACGGAGGTGATGGAGCCCTTCTTCGTCGACGTGATGCGCTCCTGGAGGAGGCCCATCTCGTTGGCGAGGGTCGGCTGGTAACCGACCGCGGACGGCGAGCGGCCGAGGAGCGCGGACACCTCGGAACCGGCCTGCGAGAAGCGGAAGATGTTGTCGACGAACAGGAGCACGTCCTGGTTCTTCTCGTCGCGGAAATACTCGGTCATCGCGAGGGCCGAGAGGGCGACGCGCATACGGGCGCCCGGCGGTTCGTTCATCTGGCCGAACACGAGCGCGACCTTGGACTTGCTGAGGTCCTTCTGGTCGATGACGCCCGCCTCGGACATCTCGTGGTAAAGATCGTTACCCTCGCGGGAACGCTCGCCGACGCCGGCGAACACCGAGTAGCCGCCGTGGGCCTTGGCGATGTTGTTGATGAGCTCGAGAATGACGACGGTCTTGCCGACGCCGGCGCCGCCAAACGCGCCCGCCTTGCCGCCCTTGATGAAGGGGCAGATCAGGTCGATGACCTTGATGCCGGTCTCGAGGATCTCGGCCTTGGTGTTCTGGTCGACGAGCGCGGGGGCCGCGCGGTGAATCGGGTAGCGCTTCGTGTGGGCGACCGCGCCCTTGCCGTCCACCGGGTTGCCTGTGACGTCGAAGATGCGGCCGAGCACGCCGTCACCGACGGGGACGGTGATCGGGCCGCCGGTGTCGGCGACTTCCATGCCGCGGACGAGACCCTCGGAGGAGGACATCGCGATGGCGCGGACGACGCCCTCGCCGAGGTGCTGCTGCACCTCGAGGGTGAGGACTTCCTTCTTCCCGGAGACCGTGAAGCTGATGGTCAGCGCCTGGTAGATGGGCGGGATGGCGTTCTCGGCGAACTGCACGTCGACGACGGCGCCGATGACTTGGACGATTTTTCCGGTGTTGCTCATGACTTAAACGGGTCGGGGGTGGATTTTTTTGAAATTAGGAGGCGCTGCTGAAGGCGGCGGCGGAGATCTCGAGGATTTCCTGGGTGATGGCGGCCTGGCGGGCCTTGTTGTATTCGAGGGTGAGGTCGCCGAGGAGGCTCGTGGCGTTGTCCTTGGCGGTCTTCATCGCGACCATGCGCGCGCTGTGCTCGGAGGCCTTGGCGGAGAGGACCAGCTGGTAGATGTAGCGGTTGACGTAAAACGGCAGCAGTGCGGCGAGCACGGCGTCGGCGCTCGGCTCGAACAGCATGTCGCGGTCGTCGGTGAACTTGCCGCCGCCGCTCTCGGCGCGGAGCGTGCTGACGAAGTCCTTCACGTTGGTCAGAGGGAGCACGGGGCGGATGATCGCCTCCTGCACGAGCGTGTTCTTGTAGCGCGAGTAGATCACCTCGACGGTGTCGACGGTGCCCTCGAGGAACAGGTTCACGAGGAACTCGATCGGGGTCTTCACCTCGGCGAAGGCCACGCGGTCGCTCACGCTGAAGTCGGCGACGAGGTCGCGCTTCGTGCGGGAGAGGAACTGCGCGCCCTTGCGGCCGATGGCCACATACTTGGCCGGCGTCTTGATCTCGGTGACGAGCTTGAAGAGGTTGGCGTTGAGCGGGCCGCAGAGGCCCATGGCGGTCGTGACGAGGATGATGCCGCGGACCTTGACCTCGCGGCGGGTGAGCAGCGGGTGCTGCGTCTCGCTGACGCGGGAGGCGAGCGAGGCGAGCATGTCGGCCATGAGCTGGGCGTAAGGCCGGCCCGCGAGGGCGGCGGCCTGCGCCTTCTTCATCTTGGACGCGGCGACGAGCTCCAGCGCCTTGGTGATCTGGCGGGTGTTCTTGACCGACTTGATGCGCCGGCGGATGTCGCGTGTGGAGGCCATTAGCTAGGGGGAAGCGGCTGGTCGAAGGTGCGGATTACTTGGAGAACGTGCCCTTCCACTCGTCGGCGGCGGCCTTGAGGCCGGCCTCGATGGCGTCGGAGAGCTTGGCCTCGGTGCGGATGGAGGTGAGCAGGGCGTCCTTGCGGCTCGTGAGGTAGTCCTTCCACGAGTTGGCGGCGGTGACGATGCCCTTCACGTCGATGGAATCGAAGTAGTTCTTCTGGAGGGCCCAGAGGATGGCGGCCTGCATCTCGATCGCGAGCGGGTTGAGCTGCGGCTGCTTGAAGAGCTCGACAATGCGGGCGCCGCGGTCGAGCTGGGCCTTGGTCTTCGGGTCGAGGTCGGAGCCAAACTGCGCGAAGGCCGCGAGCTCGCGGAACTGGGCGAGTTCGCCCTTGAGTTTGCCGCCGACCTGCTTGGTGACCTTGATCTGCGCGGAGGAACCGACGCGGGACACGGAGAGACCGACCGAGACGGCGGGGCGGATGCCCTGGTTGAAGAGGTCGGTCTCGAGGAAGATCTGGCCGTCGGTGATCGAGATGACGTTCGTCGGGATGTAGGCGGACACGTCGCCGGCCTGGGTCTCGATGACGGGCAGCGCGGTGAGCGAGCCCTTGCCGTCGAGGCGCGCGGCGCGCTCAAGGAGGCGGGAGTGGAGGTAGAACACGTCGCCCGGATACGCCTCGCGGCCGGAGGGGCGCTTCAGGATGAGCGAGATCTGGCGGTAGGCGACGGCGTGTTTGGAGAGATCGTCATACACGATCAGGGCGTCCATGCCGTTTTCCATGAACCACTCGCCGATGGCGGCGCCGGAGAACGGGGCGAGGTATTGGTTGGCCGGGTTGTCGGCGGCGGGGGCCGAGACGATGACGGTGTATTCGAGCGCGCCGGCGGCCTCGAGGGCGTTGATGGTGCGGACGACGTTCGACTGCTTCTGGCCGACGGCGACGTAGATGGAGTAGACCGGGCGGAAGCCCTTGTCACCGGACGCGAGGCCGACCTTGTTGATGCGCGCCTGGTTGATGATGGTGTCGATGCAGATGGTGGTCTTGCCCGTGCCGCGGTCACCGATGATGAGCTCGCGCTGGCCGCGGCCGATCGGGATCATGGAGTCGATGGCCATGATGCCGGTGAAGAGCGGCTGGTTGACGGACTTGCGGACCATGATGCCGGGGGCGATCTTCTCGACGGGGTAGAATTCCTTGGAGTCGATCGGGCCCTTGCCGTCGACCGGGCGGCCGAGGGCGTCGACGACGCGGCCGAGGAGGGCCTTGCCGACGGGGACGGAGAGGAGCTTGCCGGTGGTCTGGACCTCGTCGCCTTCCTTGAGCTGGGAGACGTCGCCGAGGACGACGCAGCCGACCTCGTCGGCCTCCAGGTTCAGCGCGATGCCGATGGCGCCGCCGGGGAACTGGACCATCTCGTTATACATGACGTCCGAGAGGCCGTCGAGTTTGGCGACGCCGTCGGCGACGGCGCGGATGGTGCCGGTGTTCTTCTTGACGGCCTTGCTGGAAAGCTTGGCGATCTGCTGTTCGATTTGGGCGACGACGGTGCTCATCTTGGGAAGGGATTAAGTGGGGCGGACGGATTAGACTGCGTTGGAAAGGGTGGTGAGTTGGCCGGACACGGTGGACTCGTAGACATCGGAACCGATGCGGACGCGGAGACCGGCGAGCAGCTTGGGGTTGGCCTGGGCCGTGGCGCTGACGGGGCGCGCATACTTCTTCGTCATCGCGGACGCGATGAGGGAGAGGGCGCTGTCACTGAGCGGGCCGGCGTGCTCGACGCGCGCGTGGGACTTGGCGAGCTCGGTGACGATGGCCGAGCGGTAGAGCTTGAGGAGACCGAGCGAGTTGCGCGGGGCAACCTTCTCGATGTAGCCCAGGACGCCGGCGACCTGCTCGGGCGAGACGGCGCCGTTGACGACGCTCAGCTTGAAGAGCTGCTTCGCGAGGGCCTTGGTCTTTTTGTCGGCGCGCATCGGTTAAATCAGCTGACGGAAAGTTCCTTGGTCGCGGCGTCGTTGTAGGCGGCGCGATCGGCGTCGGTGAGCTTCTTGGCGAGGACCTGCTCGGTGGTCTTGACGACGAGGCGGGCGATCTCGCCGCGGGCCTCATTGAGCATTTTCTTGTGCTCGAGCTCGATGGCCTGCTGGGCCTTGGCGAGGGTGTCGGCGGCGCGGGCGGTGGCCTCGGCGTTCTGCTTGTCGGCGAACTCCTTCGCGGACTTGCGGGCCTCGTCGACGAGCTTCTGGGCGTCGAGCTGGGCGGCCTTGATGAGGGCGGCGCTCTCCTGGGCGGCGGCGGCGAGGCGGACCGAGGTCTCCTCGGCGTGCTTGAGGCCGTCGCTGATCTTCTTGTTGCGCTCCTCCATCGTGGCGATGGTGGGCTTGATGCCGAAGAAGTAGAGGACGCCGAACAGGATCAGGAAGCTGACGATCTGCATCACCAGATACTTCGGCTCGACGCCGAAGTGCGCGAAGGTGTCCTTGAGGCCTTCGATGGGACCGGGAGCAGCGCCGTGGGCGGCGGGTTCGGTGACTGCGAGCAAGAGGGTCAGCATGGCGGGAAAGGGGTTGGCGGCGCGGAGCGGTTGAGGCGGCGCGCCGCCGGTTCAAACGGGAGGATTACTTCGCGAGGAAGAGCGCGAGGATGCCGAGACCTTCGGCGAGCGCCATACCGATGATGGCCTGGACGAGGATCTTGCCGGACGCGCCGGGGTTGCGACCGACGGCTTCGGCGGCCTTCTGGCCGATGAGACCGACGCCGATGGCGCCGCCGAGGAGACCGAAGGCGCTGGCGATGTTGCCAGTAAGTTCAGCGAGGATGGGATACATGTGGTGGATGGATTTGTGGTTGCGGTTGCCGCCGTGCGCACGCGAGGCACGCTCCCGGCGGTAAAGTCTCAGTGGTGCGCCTCGGCGGCGTGCCCCTCCTTGTGCTCGTCGTGCTCATGGTCATCGCCATGGTTGCAGATGAGGCCGATGTAGACGGAGGAAAGGAGCGTGAAGACGACGGCCTGGATGAGGCCGACGAGCAGCTCCATGAAATAGAAGATGAAGATGAAGCCGGTGCCGTGCAGGAGATTCTCGCCGCCGAACACGTTGCCGAAGAGGCGGACCGAAAGGGTGAAGGGGCGGATGGCGATCGAGAACACCTCGATGCAGCCGACGATCAGGAACACCAGCGAAAGAAACGGGTAGAGCCAGCCCGGGGTCTCGGCCTTGTCGGCCTTGTTGCCGAAAAGGTCCCAGAGGATGAGTTTCGGGCCGGCATACTTGAAGATGATGATCAGGTAGGCGCCGAAGGAAACCAGCGCGAGGGCGATGGTGCCGTTGAAGTCGGAGTTGAACGGGCGGATCCAGGGCTGCGTGAGGTGGAAATGACCGTCGACATCGTGGCCCCAGCCGAGCGTGCCGACGCCCGGCAGCAGGCCCATCCAGTTATGGATGAGGATGAAGATGAACAGGGTGACCAGCAGGGGAAACGCGGCGGGGAACGCCTTTTTGCCGATGATCGGTTCGAACAGGTCGCGCAGGCCCTCAAGCAGGGACTCGAAGACGGCCTGGCTCTTGGTCGGCAGGATCTGCGGCTTGCGCACCGCGAACAGGATCAGGGCGATCAGGAGGGCGGAGACCGTCCAACCGGTGGCCATGCTGTTGGTGATGGCCCAGCCGTCACCGAAATCGACGAGCTTGGCGGCAGCCGGTGAGACTCCCTCGCCTTCCGCGGCAAACGAAACAGTCGCGATGCTCAGGGCGGCGGCCAGACCTAGGAGTTTCTTGGCGAAGGGCATTTAGATTCCGGGAAGGAGCGTTGGGTGGAGCCCAGATAGGTAGGTTTTAGCCCTTCAAAGCGTCAACCCCCGAAATCGAAAAACCGGGGGAGTTTCGCTAAATTAGTCCCGCCGTAACCCCGGCCAGTCCGAACTAATGAAACAGGCCGCGCTTGCCTCCGGCCGTGTGATAGGGCCATTTGTAAAGGATGGATCCCGCCACCCGCGACCTGCTGACCCGGACCGAGCCGCCGCTCCGTTCGAATGGCGAACGCAAGCTGGCGCACAATGTCTTCATGCAGGTTACCTGGGGCCTACTGGGGGCGGCGGCCTTGGGGCAGCTGTTTCTGCTGGTCTGGCTGGATGTGATGTCCTGATCGCGACCAGCGATTGGTAGGCGGGCGCCCGGGCCTGAAAGACGGTTTCCTGTTCCAGTGGCCACGGAGCGGCCGGGTCCAGCCGCCAAGTCTGCAGGGTTGGAATGAAGGCCGCGACAGTGCTGAAATACTCCGCATGGTCGGTGCGGAAATAGAGCCGTGTGCCCTCCCCTGCCCGCCCGGCCAGCGACTCGAGGAAATCCGCCTGCATGATCCGGTTCTTGTGGTGGCGCTTCTTGGGCCAGGGATCGGGAAAGAGCACCCAGACCTCCTGCAGGGTCACGCCGGCCGGCAGGGCGTCGAAAAACTCCCGGGCCTCGGCCTGCACGAAGTGACAGTTGGTCAGCTTCGCGCGGTCACGCTTCTTGCCGCTGCGGTTCAGGCGGTCACGGATGATGTCAACGCCGACGCAGAATTTCTCCGGAAACGCCTGCGCATACTGCACGAGGAAGTGGCCGTGTCCCGAGCCGATCTCCCAGGTGACGGCCCGGTTCGCCGGCAGCAATGCCGCCAGTTCCGCACGCAGGGCGGCGCGGCGTTCGGTGATGCGGGCGAGGAACTCGGGTTTGTAGGCCACGCGCCCTATTGGCCGGGAAGCGGCGGGGCGCGCAATCCCGAACCTCAGGTTTTCTGCACGCGGGGCAGGCGGATGAGGATGGCCAGGCCGGCGCCCTCGCGGTTTTCCGCCCAGACGCGGCCGCCGTGCAGCTGCACGATGTGCTTCACGATGCTCAGGCCGAGACCGGTGCCGCCGGTCTCGCGCGAGCGGCCCTTCTCCACGCGGAAGAAGCGCTCGAAGATGTGCGGCAGGTCCTCGGCGGGGATGCCGGTGCCGTTGTCGCGCACGTAACACTCGATCTCGCCCTCGACGGTGCCGAGGGCGCCGATCTCCACGCGCGAGCCCTTCGGGGTGTATTTGAGCGCGTTCTCGATGAGATTGCCGAAAACCTGCGTGAGCTTCTCGCTGTCGGCCTCGAGCGGCCCCATCTCCGCGGGAACGGTGACCGTGATCTCGTGGTCCGCGCCGGCCGGCCGGCGGCGGTATTCCTCGGCCAGGCCATGGAAAAATGGCGCGAGTGTCACCGGGGCGAACTTCAGCCCGGGCGTGGCCGACTCCAGCCGCGAGAGGACCAGCAGGTCGTCGATGATCGACTTCAGCCGGTCGCTGTGGCGTTGGATGGTTTTCAGGAACTTGGCGCGGTCATCGATCGCCATCGTCTCATGGCCGTCGACCAGGGTCTCGATGTAGCCCTTGATGATGCTCAGCGGCGTGCGCAGCTCGTGCGAGGCGTTGGCGACAAAATCACGGCGCACGCGCTCGAGTTTGCGCTGGCTGGTCATGTCGTGGATGACGAAGAGCGCCCACCGGGACTTGCCGTCGGGTGACGGGATGGGCGCGCCGGAGGCCTCGATCCAGTGGGTGTTGTCGCTGTCGATGATCTCGAACTCCTCGCGCGGCAGCTCCTGGCCCGCGCGGGTGGCGCGCACGTAGTCGAGGAACGGCCCGCTGCGCACGATCAGCTCGAGGCGCAGGTTCACGAGGTCGCGGGCCGCGGGGAAAATCTCGCGCAGCGCGCGGTTGGCGAGGTGGATGTAGTTCGACTCGTCGACGATGAGGACAGCCTCGCGCAGGTTGCCGAGCGTGGCCTCAAGCTGGGCCAGCTGGTCGGTGCGCTGCTGGCGCAGGGCGGTGTTGTCGGTGATGAGCTGGTTGACGGTTTCGGCGAGCGCGGGCCAGGCCGGCAGGTCGCCGGCCGAGACCTGGTCGCGGAGCAGCGGCTGTCCGCTGCGCACGGCCTCGCGCAGCTGTTGCAGGACCCGGTTCTGCCTCCGCATCACCCACAGCAAAATCAGCAGCGCGGCGGTGAGGGAAACGAGGAACAGGGTGGTCATGCAGGCAGCTTCTTGTCCGCGATGCGATACCCCACCCCGCGGATGGTTTCAATCCATCCCGCTTCCGGACCGAGCTTTTCGCGCAGCCGGCGGACGTGCGTGTCCACGGTGCGGGTTTCGATCTCGGTGGAGTAATTCCAGACGTTCAGCAGGAGATGCTCGCGGGTCTGCACGCGGCCCTGGCGTTCCATCATCAGGCGGAGCAGCTTGAATTCGGTGGCGGTGAGTTCGAGGAGGGAGCCGCGGACGGTCACGCGGTGCGTGTCGCTGTCGAGGAGGATGTCGCCCACGTGCAGCTTGGCGGTGGTCGGCTCCTTGGGCGCGGCGAGGCGGCGCAGGATGGATTCCACGCGCAGGACGAGCTCCTTCGGGCTGAAGGGCTTTCCCATGTAGTCGTCGGCGCCCGACTCGAGGCCCTCGATGCGATCATGCGGCTCGGCCTTGGCGGTGAGAAAGATGATCGGCACCTTCGCGAGCTTGGGATCGCTGCGCAGGATCCGGCAGATCTGGATGCCGCTCAGGTGTGGCATCATTATGTCTAATATGAGCAAGTCCGGCTGATAGCCGCGAGCCTTGGAGATGCTGGCCGTGGCGTCGTTGACCGTTTCCACGTGAAACCCTTTCGCCTTCAGGTGATAGGCGACGAGGTCAGTCACATCGGGCTCGTCGTCGACGACCAGGATCTTTTTCTTCTCCATGAGGTGCGCAGTATTGCCGGCGAAGAGGGCCTTTCCAGTGAATTAACCCGCGTCACCAGAATGTCACAACATCCTCACGGGATTCGTGACGGCGAGTGCGTTCAGGCTTTCTTTTCGCGCTGCGCGGCCGCGATGAGCACCATGAGGATGCTGATGTCGGCTGGATTGACCCCGCTGATGCGGCCCGCTTGGCCGAGATTTTCCGGGCGGAATTGCTGGAGTTTCAACGCGCCTTCCCGGCGTAGACCCGGGATCGCGAGATAATCGAGGGAGGAGGGGAGCTTGATTTTTTCGACGTCCTTCAGCTTCTCGATCTGGCGCCGTTCGCGGTCGAGGTAGCCGCGGTAGGTGACGCGATAGAGGACTTCCTCCCGCACTCCTTTAGGTTCGGTAGAGAACTCTGTGGGCAAGGTGGCGGCGTCTTTGTCGCGACGAATAGCGTCCGCCCAGGATCCACCGGCGGTCTTGGTGTTCTCGAAGTAATTCTCCCAGTGCGATATACGACCCTGTTTATGTGATATACGATTTAAACGACTATCAGATAGTAGTTTATGATTTTTTGCGTGCTCAAAAAGCCGGATCTCTGCGCTCCCGTGATTGAATAGCAGACGGTGTTCGGCGCGGCTCGTGAACATACGGTAGGGCTCGGTCGTTCCCTTGGTGACGAGGTCGTCGATGAGGACGCCAATGTAGGCCTCATGGCGCTTGATGATCAGCGGCGGCGCTCCCCTTGCCTTCAGCGCGGCATTCACGCCGGCGACCAGGCCTTGGGCTGCGGCTTCCTCGTAGCCGGACGTGCCGTTGATTTGGCCGGCCAGGAAGAGATTCTCGACCTTACGAGATTCTAGGGACGGGAACATCTGGGTCGGCGGCGCGAAGTCGTATTCGACGGCATAGGCTGGCCGCAGCAGCTGGGCCTGCTCCAAACCGGGAATGCTGTGAACCAGCTCCAGCTGGATATCGAATGGCAGACTCGTGGACAGGCCGTTGATATAGTATTCGTTCGTGTTCCGGCCTTCCGGCTCAAGAAAGAGCAGGTGACGGGGCTTGTCGGCGAAGCGCACGAACTTGTCTTCGATGCTCGGGCAATAGCGGGGTCCCACCCCGGCGATCTCGCCGGAATACATGGCGGATTTGTGCAGGTTATCCCGCACGATCTCGGCGGATCGGGGCGTGGTGTGGGTCATCCAGCAGGACACCTGCTCGGTGCCGGGCTTCCAGCCGATGCGCCGCTCTCCGGTCTGTTCCACGTGGAACTTGTCGTCCGGGTCGCGGGTGTCGTGAAAGGCAAAGAGCGTCGGCTCCGGGTCGCCCTTCTGCTCCTGGAGGCCGGAAAAATTGATGCTCCGGCCAAGAATTCGGGGCGGCGTGCCGGTCTTAAGGCGCTGCAGTTCGATACCGGCTTCCAGCAGGCTTCCCGACAATGTCTTTGCGCTGAAGTCCCCCAGCCGTCCGCCCTCGTTCTTGTTCTGGCCGACGTGCATCAGGCCCCGGAGAAAAGTCCCGGTGGTGATCACCACGGTCCGGCCCATGAAGTCGATATCCAGGCTCGTCCGGCAGCCGACGACCTGGCCCTCCTTGTAGATCAGCCCGGTTACTGTGGCCTGGAACACCTGCAGGTTCGGCTGGAGCTCTAGCGTATGTTTGAGCCGGAACTGATAAGCTTTTTTGTCGCATTGCGCGCGTGGCGATTGGACGGCCGGGCCCTTGGATTCATTGAGCAGCCGGAACTGGATTCCAGTGACGTCCGTGTTGATGGCCATTTCACCTCCGAGGGCGTCAATCTCCCGGACCATCTGCCCCTTGGCCTGGCCACCGATCGCCGGGTTGCAGCTCATCTGGGCAATCGTGTCGATGTTGCCAGTGAGGAGTAGGGTGGAGGAGCCCATGCGTGCGGCGGCCAGGCAAGCCTCCACCCCGGCGTGGCCCGCCCCACAGACAATCACATCGAACGGCGTTTGGTTATAGATCACGTGAAAATAGATTCCTTATCGAATTATATATTTTGACGTGAATTCACTTTCCGATGCAAAACGAGGCGAAGAGCTGGTCGAGGATCCGCTCGTTGTCGATCTTGCCAGAAACCTGGCCGAAAACATCGAGTGCAACACGCAAATCGCTAGCCACCAACTCACTAGGTTCGTTCTGGGTCAATTTTTGATCGGCCGTGACCAAACATGCCTTGGCCTGTTCCAGGGCATGCGAGTGGCGTGCGTTGATCGCGATCAGTTCGTCGCCGATTTCCACGTGGAACGACTCGGCGAGTTTGGTCACTGCGGCCTGCAGCGACTCGAGCCCGGCACCTTGCAGCGCGGAAATGTTTACGACGGGGAAAGCCCGTGGCAGGTCGCCGTGTTTCGCCGGCGGCAGGTCGATCTTGTTGAAAACCGCGATCGTGTTGGCCGGCATCATTCGTGCCGCGAGGGCCGGCGGCAAGGCGGGCAGAGGGCGCGTCGAATCGAGCACCCAGAGGAAAAGATCGGCGTCAGCGGCCTGCTCGAAGGTTTTGTCGATGCCGCGTTTCTCGAGGGAAGAAGGCGCGGAATTGAGTCCGGCCGTGTCGATCAAGCGCAGCCAGTGCGGACCCATCGATATGCGCTCCTCGAGATAATCGCGCGTCGTGCCCGGCTCGGGACTGACCAAGGCGCGGTCGCGGCCGACCAGGCAATTCAGCAGGCTGCTTTTGCCCGCATTGGGTTCGCCCAGGATCACCGTCTTGATGCCTTCGCGCAGAAGTTCGCCGTAGTGGTTCGTGGCCAGCAGCCGGTTGGTGCCGGCCAAAAGCTCGGCCAACTGACGCTGCACCACTTGCCGGTCTTCGGGTGGAAGATCTTCCTCGGGAAAATTCACATAGGCTTCAATAATGGCCAAGATATTGATCAGCAGTAAGATAAGCGAATCCATCTGCCGGCCAAGCGCGCCGCGAAGCTGCTGATTGGCCGCGGCAAGGGCGCGTTCGCTACGCGCATGGATGAGATCCATGACGGCTTCGGCCTGGCTCAGGTCCATCCGGCCGTTCAGGAAGGCGCGTTTGCTGAATTCGCCGGCCTCGGCGGACCGGCAGCCGCGGGCCAGAAGATCGCTAAGGATTTTTTGGGCGATGAAGGGATTTCCGTGGCACGAAATCTCCACGGTATCTTCGCCGGTGAAGGAATTCGGCCCCGCGAAGAACGTGAAGAGCACATCGTCCACGAGGGTGCCGGCGTGATCGCGATAATCCGCATGCTGGGCCAGCCGGGGCGGGGGAGTGCTGCCGAAAACAGCGCGCACCAATGCCGCCGTTTGCGGACCGCTGGCGCGCACGACGGCGATGGCCGACGTGCCGACCGGCGTCGCCAGGGCGGCAATGGTATCACCCGAAAAGGACATCGGCCTGACGCAAGCGAACCGCCCGGCGAAGGCAAAATGAAACCGGCCCCATGGCCGCTAGACAGCGGGCGGGAAAAGCTCCGCCACGCGCCGGAAGCGGTAGTCGAAGATCTTGCGCAGCTGGCCGGCGACCCAGAGTTTTTCCGCGATCCACCCAAACGGGCCCCAGCCGACCTCGTAGGTCACGTGGTCAAACATCCGCACCCCGCCGGCCTCGGGCACGAACCGGTGCTCATGGTGCCAGAGCTTGTAGGGACCGGCGCGTTGCTCATCGATGAAACGGACGCCTTCCTCGACCGCGGTGATTTCCGTCACCCAGTTCAGCCACACGCCGGGTAGTGGGGAAATCCTATACTTGATGATCTGTCCGGCGAACATGCCCCCGGGAACCTCGCCGAGGATTTTGAAGCGCACGTCGGGCGGTGTCAGCTCGTTGAGATTCACCGGCGTGGCAAAGAACTGCCAGACACGGGCGGGCTCGGCGGGAATAAATTGTTCGCGATGGAGGTGGCGGATCACGCGCGGAAGCTAGTCAGAAAGCTTCCGCGCGCCACCGCGACGTGCGAATCCGGGCCCGCCGCGGTCAGGGTTTGCCCGGAGGCAGTGTCGGCGTGATGGGCGCCATCGGCACCGTGATCCTGGGCGGAGTCGCGGGCTCGGGCTTGGGCGCAACGGCCGCCGGTTTGGCGACCGGCGCGGCGGGAAGATCAGGGGGCCGGGTGGTCTTGCCGGTGAGGGTGGCGCGCACGGTGGCGTGGGGCAGGTCGCCGGACAGCTCGGCCGCGCGCGCCTCGGCGGAAGCGATCTCCGCAGGACGCTTGGCCAGCCGGATCCGCACCTGGGCCTCGGCATCGGTCGGGGCGCCGGACTGTTTCGCGAGGATCAGCCAGGCCAGGCCCTCGACATAATCGCGTTTCACGCCGCGCGCGCTGGCGAGCATGGCGCCGATGTTGTGCTGCGCCTCGACCACGCCGGCCTGCGCGGCCTTGGTGAAATACTCCAGCGCCCAGCCGTAGTCGGGCGCGCCGGCGAGGCCGTCGTGATGAATTTTCCCGAGACGAAACCAGCCGTTCACCACGCCGCCTTTGCCCGCCTGTTCATAAAGCGAGGCGGCCTTCGCCACGTCGCGCGGCACGCCGTCGCCCTCGAGGCAACGTTCGGCGAACTCGAAACAGGCCTGCGGGTCGCCTTTGTCGGCGAACTGCTGGAGCTCGGTCACGTTCTTCCATTTCGGTCCGCCGCCCTTGGTGGAGATCAGCTGCGGCGGGGCGGCGGCGGGCTCGGCCTTTTTCTTGGCAGCGAAGGCCGGGACGAAGACCAGGCAGAGCAGGGAGAGCAACAGGCGGGGTGCGGGGTGCATGGCGGGGCTTATGATAGGACGGCTCCGGCAGGATTGGGTTCCGTCCGGATTTGGCAAGGCCACGGGGGCACCGCGCTCCTCCGCCGGATTCCCGGGCAAGAAAAAGCCGCAGCGGGTGCTGCGGCTTGGTGACAGGCGAAGCGGGAAAAGCTCAGTCTTCCTTGTCCGCGGTGACAGACTCGCCGCCCTTGACGCTGACCTTCTCGAGGATGGCGGCCGTCACCTTGCCGGCGAGGGCGGTGTTCGTGCGGAAGGCCTCCTTGGCGGCCTCGCGGCCCTGGCCGACGAGTTCACCGTTGAAGGCGATCCAGGCGCCCTTCTTCTCGAGCACCTTGTGATCGAGACCAAGGTCGATGAGCGAGCCGCTCGTCGAGATGCCCTCGTCATACATGATGTCGAACTCCACCTCGGTGAACGGCGGGGCGACCTTGTTCTTCACGACCTTGATCTTGGTGCGGTTGCCGATGACCTTGCCATCCGGTGTCTTCAGCTGGTCCTTGCGGCGGATGTCGATGCGGACCGAGGAGAAGAACTTCAGCGCGCGGCCGCCGGAGGTCGTCTCGGGGTTGCCGAACATCACGCCGATCTTCTCGCGGATCTGGTTGGTGAAGATACAGACGCAGTTCGTCTTGCTGACGACGGAGGTGAGGCGGCGCATGGCCTGGGACATGAGGCGGGCCTGGCTGCCCATGGTCATGTCACCCATCTGGCCGTCGAGCTCGGCCTTCGTGATGAGCGCGGCGACGGAGTCGAGGACGATGATGTCGATGCTGTTGGAGCGGATGAGCGTCTCCATGATGTTGAGCGCGTCTTCGCCGGAATCGGGCTGGGAGACGAGGAGGTCATCGAGGTTGACGCCCACGACCTTGGCGTATTTCGGGTCGAGCGCGTGCTCGACGTCGATGAAGGCGGCGAGGCCGCCCTGGCGCTGGGCCTGGGCGATGACGCTCAAGCAGAAGGTGGTCTTGCCGGAGGATTCCGGCCCGTAGATTTCGATGATGCGGCCCTTCGGCAGGCCGCCGACGCCGAGGGCGAGGTCGATGGCGAGGGAGCCGGTCGAGAGGGTCTCGACCTTCATCTTGGTGTTGCTGCCAAGGCGCATGATCGAACCGTCGCCGAACTGCTTCGTGATCGAAGAGACGGCGAGCTCGATGTTTTTCTCGCGGGCGGGATTGGAGGACTTCTCGGCGGGCGCGATGCGCGAGTCGGACTTGGACTTATCGGCTTTGGACATGGTGAATCGTGTAGGAGGGGTTAAAATGTCATCCTAGCGGATGGGACTGACAACAGTATGTCAGGAGCCTTTCTTCGGCCCCGGCACCCGGCAAGCGCGGAGTGGCCGAAAAACGGCCTAAAATGAGGGCAGGAAAATTATCCGGCCACCGGCGCCGTGGGTTTGTTGAAACCGAAGGCGAAATACACCGCCAGGCCGAGGCACACGAGGCTTACGGCGTAGTTCCACTTCAGCTTTTCACCCAACACCAGCCAGGCGAAGACAACGAACACCACCAGCGTGATGACCTCCTGGATGATCTTCAGCTCGTAGCCGGTGAACCTGCCATAACCCATCCGGTTGGCCGGCACCATCAGCAGGTATTCAAAGAAAGCGATGCCCCAGGAGATGAGGATGGTCACCCACAGCGGCTTGTCGTGGAGGAATTTCAGGTGGCCATACCAGGCAAAGGTCATGAAGACGTTCGAGAGGCAGAGCAGCAGGATCGTGGTCATGCCGGCATGCTGCGAACGCGGCGCCCGGCCGCTAGGCCAAAATCACTCCGTCATCGTGTAAACCGCGAAGGACGGCAGCCAGTGGGAGCGGTTGAAATCCTGGGCGTCGAGCAGGGGCAGGGCGGCGGCGTAGTGGGTCGCGCCGGCCTCGATGGCCAGCGCCCGGCGCGGATCCTCGGCATCAAGGAGGCCGGCCAGCCGGCGCCAGACCCAGCCCTTGTTGAGGTTGAGGCCGATGAGGTGGGCGATCTTCGGGTCGGTCGGGTCGCTGATCTTCGCGGGTTTGAGCAGGTTGGCCGGCTCGCCCTGCGCGAGGCGGGGCAGGAACTTGTCGAACCATCGCAGAAACTGCTCGCGCGGCAGGATGCGCGCCATGAGCCCGGCCTCGACGAGGCACGGTGAATAAAAATCTTCGCCCGACGGCTCGTAGTGCCCGGGATAATCGGTGTCGTGGCCGAACCAGTAGGCCGCGCGCGCCGTGCAGAAAAGCTTCAGCTCCTGGTCGTCGTGGGCACGGGCGTGGCCGAGCACCAGCGCGACGGCGACGGCGGTGTTGCCGTGGATGCCGTTGCGCACGGGCGTGGTCAGCGCGCGCAGGTAGCGCATGAAGCCAGTGCGGATATACGAGACCAGCGGGGCCATGTTGACCTCCAGCTGGGCATCATAGGCGCGGACCTCCTGCGCGAGCTTGAGCAGCCAGGCCCAGCCGTAGGGGCGTTCGAAGAATTCCCGGCCCGGCGCCTGGAAATACGCCGCCTCGGCGAGCATGTTCTCGGCCGTCAGGTGCTCGTGCAGCACACGGCTGATCTCGGCGCGCTCGGGCAGGTTGGGGAACATCAGCGACAGGCGGACCAGCATCCAGTGCTGGTGGACGCACGAGTGCCAGTCGTAGCTGCCGTAAAAGGCCGGATGCAGCTCGCGCGGGTTGCGCGCGGTGGCCGGGCCGTTCATCATGTGTTGCAGGTAGTGCGGATATTCGCGCCGGATGTTGGCGAGGCCGAGCTGGGCGAATTCCGAGGCCTGGGTGGCGGAAAGGATGGGAAAGGAGGCGGACACGGGCGGGGAAAGGGGCACTATGCGGGGCGAAAGATTAAGTTGAAGAAGAAAGGGTGCCGCATAAGTTGTGCCGTCCTCACCTTTCCTGCACCACACCATGAAAATCAAAGCCTATCTCAAACCCTCCTGCGGCTGGTCCAACGGCGTCCGGGCCATCATGCGCAAGCACAACTTGGAGTATGAGGATATCGACATCATCAACGTCCGCGCCAACTACGAGGAGATGGTGCGCAAGTCCGGCCAGCCGCTCTCGCCGTGCGTCGAGATCGACGGCGTGATGCTGGCCGACATCTCCGGCGAGGAGGTCGAGAACTACATGCTCGCCAACAACCTGGTGAAGGCCAGCGCCGCCCCGGTGAACGTCGCCCTCAACGCCGGCTGCTCCGCCGAGGAACACGAGAAGATGGCCGCCAAGCCGGTGCGGTTCTTCTGAGCGTCAAACCAACGGATGAATTTTCAGGCCCGCCGGAATGGCGGGCCTTTTTGTTGTTGGGGTGGCCGGCCCTCAATACAGCAGCCGCGCCCGGATGGTGCCCGGGACGCTCTGCAGCTCGTCGATCGCGATCTCGCTGGCGGCGGCGTCCACGTCCATCACGCAGTAGCCGATGTGCTCGTTGGTCTGCAGGTATTGGGCAGAGATGTTCACCTTATGCTTGCTGAAGCGCTCGTTGATGCTCGCCAGCACGCCGGGCACGTTGCGGTGGATGTGCAGCAGCCGGCTCTTGCCGGTGCCGGCGTGCTCGGGGAGCGTGACCTCCGGAAAATTGACCGCCGTCACGGTCGAGCCGTTGTTCGAGTAGAGCACGAGCTTGTCCGCCACCTCGGTGCCGATGTTGGCCTGCGCCTCGACGGTCGAGCCGCCGATGTGCGGCGTGAGGATGACGTTGTCGAACCTCCGCAGCGGCGACTGGAACTCCTCGTCGTTGCCCTTGGGTTCGACGGGAAACACGTCGATCGCCGCCCCGCCGAGGTGGCCGCGCTCGAGGGCGTCGGCCAGCGCGTCGATGTCGACCACGGTGCCGCGCGCGGCGTTGATGAGGTGCGCGCCCTTCCTCATGGCGGCGAGCTGGGCGCGGCCGATCATGTTCCTGGTCTGCGGGGTCTCGGGCACGTGCAGCGTGACGACGTCGCTCTCGCCCAGCAGCGTGGCGAGCTTGGCGACCGGGCGGGCGTTGCCGAGCGGGAGCTTGCTGGTGTGGTCGTAATACAGGACGCGCATGCCGACGTGCTCGGCCAGGATGCCGAGCTGGGTGCCGATGTGGCCGTAGCCGACGATGCCGAGCGTCTTGCCGCGGACCTCGACACTGCCCTCGGCGCTCTTGGTCCAGCCGCCGCGGTGGACGAGGGCGTTTTTGCCGGGGATGCCGCGCAACAGCATGATGGCCTCGCCGAGCACCAGCTCGGCCACGCTGCGGGTGTTGGAGTAGGGGGCGTTGAAGACCGGGATGCCGCGCTGCGCGGCGGCGGCGAGGTCCACCTGGTTGGTGCCGATGCAGAAGCAGCCGATGGCGGCGAGCTTGGGGGCCGCGGCCAGCATCTCCTCCGTGATCTCGGTGCGGGAACGGATGCCGAGGAAATGCACGTCCTTCAGCGCGGTCCTCAGGGCGTCGCCGGCGAGCGACTTCGGCAGGCTGCGGACGGACGTATAACCGTCGTGCGTCAGCGCGCTGGTCGCGTTGGCGTGGATGCCCTCGAGGAAGAGGAACTTGATGCGGCGTTTGTCGAAGGAGAGTTTTTGCATCGGGCGAGCGCGGACAATCATCGGAAAACCCCGCCGCGGGCAAGGCCCGTGTGCGTCACCCGGGCTTGCCAGTTGGGCGCCAATGGGTTCGCCTCGACGCGTTATGCCCTCGAAACCCATTCCCGGTTCCTCCGGCGAAGTGCTGACCACCCTGCCGTCGGCCTATCTCCCGCACGGGGCCACGGGGTTGCTGCACCTGCCGCGGTTCATCGCGAAGGCCAAACACGTGAAGGCCCACGGCGCGCTGCCGGCCAGTTACGCCAAGAACTACAAGCGCGGCATGGACCGTTTCCTGTGCATGCACCTCGGCGTGGATCCGGCCGCGGTGGAGAAGATCGTGCTCGAGTCGGCGACCGACGGGGAGATCGACGCGAAGCTGCAGGCGCTGTTCCCCGCCGATGTCCGCGCGCCCAAGTGGAACCGCGAGTATGTGCAGAAGGGCATGACGCCGAGCGGCCGCGAATTTTTGAAGGAGGCCCTGACCAACATGGGCTGCGCCGACCGCGTGGAACAGATCGTCAGTGTCGTCGACCTCATCGAGTTCGACGAGGGACGGATCGAGTAGGCGAAATCAGCTGCCGGGCGCCACCGGGAGCTCGAACCAGAACACCGAGCCGCCGCCGGCGGGAAAATCCGCGCCGACCGCGCCCTTTTCGCCCTCGATCAGCTGCTTGACGATCGACAGGCCGATGCCGGTGCTTTCCTCGCCGCCGGTCGGGCGGTTGGAGAGGCGGGCGAATTCCGTGAACAGCGCGCCGCGCTCGGCCACGGGCACGCCGGGGCCGTTGTCGTGGACCTCGAGGCGCACCTTGAAGTCGTCGGCGCGCGAGCGGACGGTCACGCGGCCGCCGGCGGGCAGGAACTTGATCGCGTTGCTGACGTAATTGGTGAGCGCCTGGTAGGCATGGCCGGTCTCGGCGCGGGCCTGGGGCAGGCTTTCAAACAACTCGAGCACGACCTCGACCTGCTTGCGCTCGGCGGCGGGCTCGTTCTGCGCCACCACGGCGGCGGCCATCAGGTTGAGGTCCACCCGGCCGACGCTGCTGCGGGTTTCGTCCCCGGGCCGCCGGACATTGAGGAAGGTGTCAATGATGCGCCGCATCTGGCCGGCGGAGGCGTGGATGCTCTCGAGATACTCGCTCACCTCGGGCGTGGCGCCCTTGCGGCGGGCCAGCTCGCCGGACATGAGGATCAGGCAGAGCGGATTGCGCAGGTCGTGGCTGGCGATGCGCATGAAGCGCTCCTTCAGCGCGAGCTGCTGTTCCAGCTGCGCGCGCAGGCGGCGGATGGTGAGGTGCGTGCTGATGCGGGCCAGCGCCTCCTCGTGCTGGATCGGCTTGGTGATGTAGTCCACGGCGCCGGCGTTGAAGGCCCGCACCTTCTCGGCGGTCTCGTTGAGCGCCGTCATGAAGATCACGGGGATGTCGCGCGTGGCGGCGGCGGCCTTGAGGCGGTCGCAGGTCTCGAAGCCGTCGAGGCCGGGCATCATCACGTCGAGGAGGATGAGGTCGGGCCTGGTGTGCGTGGTCTGGGCGAGGGCGTCCTCGCCGTCCTCGGCGACCATGAGCTGGTAGCCGGCTTCCGAGAGGGTGTCGACGAGCACGCTGAGGTTCGCGGGCGTGTCGTCCACGATGAGGATGATTTCGGGCATGTCAGGAACCGGGTTTGCCGCGGTAGCGGTCGACGAACTGGCGGATGGCCTTCATCTTGAAACGGGCCGCGAGCTCGGTGACGCCCTGCGCGAACGGCGCGAGGCGCGGGTCGCGCTCGGCGAGCTTCTGGGCGAGGGCGCGCACACCGACCACGTCGCCCTTGCTGGCGAGCTCGAACAGCGCCTCGGCATCCGCCGCCTCGGGGGCGTGCTGCACACTGGGGAAGGGGGAGGCGGTCTCGCGGGTCGCGGCGTCGGCGTAGCACCACTTCAGCCCCAGCTGGCGCTCGAGCGCGGCGAAGAGCTGCTCCTCGCGGAAAGGCTTGGCGAGGAAGTCGGCGCAGCCGGCCTGCCGGCAGGCCTCGCGGTCCGGCTCGAACGCGCTGGCGGAAACGCCGATCATCTTCGGGGCGTTGTCCGGGAAAGCCTCGGTGATGGCGCGGGCGGCGCCGAAGCCGTCGAGGCGCGGCATGCGCAGGTCGAGCAAAACAAGGTCAGGTCGCGCGGCCTTGGCCTGTTCGACGGCGTCGACACCGTCCACCGCCGTGGTCACGCCGAAGCCCAGCGGCTCGAGGATGTCGATCAGCAGCCGTGCGTTGGTCGGGTTGTCGTCCGCGACCAGAATGGAGCGGCGCGCGCCGTTATACCCGATGATCTGGCGGGGCGTGGCCACGGGGCTCGCCATGGCGCCGGTGGCGGCGGGCAGCGGGATCTCGAACCAGAAGCGGCTGCCCCAGCCGGCGCGGCTCTCGACCTGCAGGATGCCACCCATCTGCTCGACGATGCCGCGGCTGACGTTGAGGCCGAGGCCGGTGCCCTCGGCGTGCATCCGGTGGTCGCCGATCTGGGCGAAGGGCTCGAACAGGCGCGATTGTTCCTCGGTGGCGATGCCGGGGCCGCTGTCGCTGACGGAAAAGCGGATCCGGCCGGCCGAGGCGGGCTCGACCGAGAAGATCACGCCGCCATGGCGCGTGAACTTCACGGCGTTGCTCAGCAGGTTGAAGACGACCTGGCGCAGGCGCTGCGCGTCGCCCACGACCACTGGCGGCAGGTGCGCGGCGAAAGCGGTCTCGAGCAGCAGGTTCTTGTCGCGGGCGCGCGGATGGAAGACGGCCTCCACGGCGCGGACGAACTCCGGCAGGTCGAACTCCGCCGGATGCAGGACGAGCTTGCGGGCCTCGATCTTGGCCAGGTCGAGCACGTCGTTGATCAGCGCGAGCAGGTGCTCGGCGGACTGGTGGATGATGCCGACGCCGTCGCGCTGCTTGGCCGTGAGCGCGGCGTCGCGGTGCAGGATCTGGGTGTAGCCGAGGATGCCGTTGAGCGGTGTCCGCAGCTCGTGGCTCATGCTGGCGAGGAACTGGGACTTGGCGCGGTTCGCGGCGTCGGCGGCGTCGCGCGCGGCGCGGAGCGTGCGGGCCGTCTCGTGGGCGTTGGTGACGTCGATGGCCACGCCCTCGTAGTGGCTGACCTCGCCCGCGGCGTTGCGCACGGCGCGGACGGACTCGTTCAGCCGGATGCGGGAACCGTCGGCGCGCAGCACCTCCGACTCGAAGTCGGGCAGGGTGTCGGTCTGCCGCATGAGCTCCAGGAACTGCACGCGCCGGCCGGGGTCGGCGTAAAGCTGGCAGCCCAGGTCGCGGTTGGCGGCGAGCAGGGCGTCGGGGGACGCGTAGCCGAGGATGCGCGCCATGGCGGCGTTGACGCGGATGAAGCGGCCCTCGGGCGTGGTCTGGTAGAGGCCCTCAAGGGCGTTCTCGAAGATGCCGCGATACTGCTGCTCGGCGCGCTGCAGGGCCTCCTCGGCCTGCCGGCGCTGCACGGCGGCGGCGGTCTGGCTGGCGACGAAGGTGAGCAGGCGCTTGTCCTCCTCCCCGTAGGCGGCGGGGTTGTGGTAGTCCTGCACGGCGATGACGCCGAAGGCGCGGCCCTCGATGAGCAACGGGGCGCCCAGCCAGAGGGCGGCGGGCTTGCCGGTCGGGCTGTATTGGTGGTGGTCGCGGCGCAGCACCGTGAGCTCGTCGGCGGTGGTGAGGATGGGCCGGCCGGTGTGCAGCACGTATTCCGTCAGGCCGAACCCGCGCTTGCGCGGCGGGGGCTGGGGCGCGGTCTCGTCGACGAAGTAGGGGAAGCTGAGCAACGTGCCGTCGGGGCTGAGCGTGGCGACGTAGAAGTTCCGCGCGGGCAGCAGCCCGGCCACGATGCGGTGGATCTCGGCGAACAGCGTGGTCAGGTCGCCGCCGGCGAGCACGGCCTGGGCGATGCGGTAGGTGGCGTCCTGCACCTGGAGCTGGCGGCGCCGCTCGGTGATGTCCACGCCGACGGTGAGCATGCACTTGGTGCCGTGCATCTCGAAGACGTCGGCGTTGAGCAGGAAGGGCCGGATCTCGCCGTGGCGGTTGCGGAACACACCCTCGAAGTCGCGCACGCGACCCTCGCGCTCCATCAGCCCGACGAAACGGTCGCGCTCACGCGGGTCGGTCCAGAGGCTGAGCTCCAGTGTGCTGCGCCCGAGCGCCTCGGCGCGGGTGTAGCCGGAGGCGCGCTCAAAGCCGGCGTTGGCCTCGAGGATGTGCCCGTCGGACAGCCGCGCGATGATCATCAGCGCGGGCGTGGTCTGGAAGGATTTGACGAAGAACTCCTGGGACTCGCGCTCGCGGGCCTCGCCCAGCCGGCGGTGCACGGCGGCGGCGGCCTGGTCGGCCACGAAGCTGAGCAAGCGGCGGTCGTCGTCCGAGTAGGCCTGCGGGTCATTGTAGTCCTGGACGGCGAGGACGCCGACGGCGCAGCCGTCGATCAGCAGCGGGGCGGCGAGGCGCACGGCGGCGGGGCGCTCAAGCGGGGTGTAGGGGCCGCGCCGGGTGAGGATGGCGACCAATTCGGCGTGGGTCGCGCGCACCGCCTGACCGGTCTCGAGCACGTGCTCGGTGAGGCCGTTGGCCGGCTTCCGCGAGGAGGCCGCGGGGATGAGTTCGTCGACGAAGTAGGGGAAATGGATCAGCCCGTCGCCCTGGCCGAGGGTGGCGACGTAAAAATTCCGGGCGGGCAGCAGGCCGGCGATGATGCGGTGCAACTCGGCGAAAAGCGCGGGTAGGTCGCCGCCGGCCACCAAGACGCGCGAGATCTGGTAGGTGGCATCCTGCACCTGCTCGCGGCGGCGGCGCTCCGTCATGTCGATGGCGGTCATCAGCATGCACGGCTCGCCGTTGTGCTCGAAGATGTCGGCGTTGAGCGAGACGTAGCGCGGCTCCTGCAGCTTGGTGAAGAAGACCGCCTCGTAGTCGCGGACATGGCCCTTTTCCTTCAGCCGCGCCATGAAGGCGACGCGGTGTTCGGGATTCGGCCAGATCTTCAGCTCGAGCGAGGTGCGCCCGATGACTTCCGCCCGGGTGTAGCCGGCGCCGTGGTAGAAGGCCTCGTTGACCTCGATGATGCGCCCGTCCGCCACGCGCGCGATGGCCATGAGCGCCGGGCTGGCGTGGAAGGCCCGCGCGAAGGGGTTCGACGGCGCGACCGGGCTCGCCGCCGGATCGGGGACTGGGGGTGGAACGGACATTGCGGGCCTCATCGCTTAAAAGAAAACGGGGTGCAGGCAACGGCAGACTGGCTGCCGCACCCGCACCCCGGTTGCACTACTACACACTGGAAAGGGATCAGGAGCCGAGCGACTTCAGGTAGGCGGCCAGGGCCGCGGCGTCGGCCTCGTTCAGGCGATACTCGGGCATCGGTGGCCGCGGGCGCGAGCCGTCGGGCTTGAGGCCGGTGCGGAAAAATTTCACGGCCTCGGCCTCGGTCATGGTCGGCAGGCCGGCAATGGCCGGGGCCGCGGCACCCCAGGCGGGCAGCGGGGCCGTGGGGGCGAAGGCGATGGGCGAGCCCTTGAGGTGCATCCCGGCGACAAATTCGCCCTTCTCGTTGCGCGGCGAGTGGCAGTCGGTGCAAAGGCCGATGCCGGTGGCGAGATAGTAGCCGCGGGCGATGAGCGCGCCGCGGTCGACGGACTGGGCCCGCAGGCCGGTGGACACAAGGAAGAGCGCCGAGGCGGCGACGAGGATTCTGGACCAGGTTTTCATGGGAAAAATCAGAGCAGGTGAAGGGTCAGGCCCACGGCGCAGACGACCGCATGGACGACACTGAGCGCGCAGACCCAGCGCGGCAGGGTGCCGCGGGGATCCTCGACCAGGGAATTATAGGGCAGGAAATTCATGGCGGGGCCGGGTTCAGGCGACCGCGGTGCGGGTCTGCATGGCCAGGGCGTCGCGGGCGCCGGCCTTCATGGTCTCGGCGAGCAGCCAATAGACGCGGGCCCAGGCGGCCTGCATCTCGGCGGTGAACTCGGCGCCGAGGCCCTTGCCTAGCGTCCAGAGCAGCGCCTCGCCGACGGTGTCGTAGTGTTCGTCGCGGACGTGGTAGCCCGCGTGGCGCATGCCGAGCGAGCGGACCGCGGGGGCGAGGGCCTCGATGCGGTCGAGGCCGTTGACCGCGAGGCCGAGCATCTGCATCAGCTTGCGGCCCTGCTCGGCCATGTCGCCGCGGAAGTAGGCGCGCAGCGAGGGGTCGAGCTCGAAGAGGCGGGCGTAGAAAAGGGCGGCGGCCTGGTCGGCGATGGGCGCGACCTTGGCGAAGGAGTTTTTGACGAGGGAGATTTCGTGGGAATTCATGGGGGGTGTTTTGGATGGACACAGGATGCCAGAAAAACACCCGGGGCGGTATGGGCCGGGCGGGCATGGGCCGGATGGCCAAGCCGGCCGTCCCGGAACCGGGACAACCACCGGCGGCTTTACTTCGCGGCGCCGGCCCGCCAGTTTCTGCGCCGTGGAAAAAATCCTCGTGATCGACGACGACGCCATGATGCGCCGGCAAATCACCGCGCTGCTCGCCGCGGAAGGCTACGGCACGGTCGAGGCGCGCAACGGCCGCGAGGGCGTGGCGCTGGCGGCGAAGGAGAAACCCGCGCTGGTGCTGTGTGACATCACCATGCCGGAGATGAACGGCCACCGCGTGCTCGAGGCCGTGCGGGCCGACCCCGCCATCGCGCACCTGCCCTTCATCTTTCTCACCGGCTGGGGTGAGAAGGAAGACCTGCGCACGGGCATGAACCTTGGCGCGGACGACTACCTGGTGAAACCCGTCGAGCCGGCCGAACTGCTGGCGGCGGTGAAGACGCGCTTGCGCCGCCACCAATCAGCCGGCCGCAGCACGACCCCGCTGGCCGCGGCCACGCCGGAGGCGCTGCAGGCGGCACTCAGCCTCACGCCGCGCGAGGCGGAGATCCTTTCCTGGGTCGTGCAGGGCAAGACCAACCCGGAGATCGGCATCATCCTCGGCATCCAGCTCACGACGGTGAAGAAACACCTCGAAAGCACGTTTGCGAAGCTCGGCGTGGAGAACCGCACCGGGGCTGTCACGCTGGCGTTGGAAAAAATCAGCGCGGCGCGCTGAACGGCGGCACCGTCTGCAACCGCGGCCGGGGCCTCCGCGGTAACCAGCGCGGAACATCTCGCCGGTAGTCCTCATACATCGCCCCGAAGCGGCGGCGCAGCGCCTCCTCCTCGACGAGCAGCACGAAGACGTGCACGGCGCAGACGAGGCAGGTGAAATAGACCGCGATGTGCCACGAGCGGAGGAACACGGCCTCGCCCGCGACGACGGTGAAGACCGCGAGATACATCGGGTTGCGCACCCACTTGTAGGAGCCGCGGTGCACGAGCCGCTTCGGCGGGTCGATGGGGGCGGGCGTGCCCTGGCCGCGCGTGGCGAACAGCCACTGGCAGTGCAGGTAGACGGCGAAACCAAGGGCGCAGAGCCCGGCGCCGGTGAATTGCAGCTCCGCCCAGGACTCCGGCCACCGGGCCCGGCGCTCAAAGAAGCGGAGCGGCACCCAGCCGGCGACGAAGCCGGGCACCACCAGGGTGAAGAGCAGGTTCTTGAGGAAGAGCCAGAGGGCGTTCATCAGCCGGGGCGGGTGGAAAGGATCTGGTCGGCCTTGAGGGCGCCCTGGCCCTGCTGGATGTTGTCGCGGAGTGTCTCCAGGTTCGCGCGCACCAGGGCGCCCATGCTGGCGCACTGCAGATAGCGGTCGTTCTTGAAGTGCTCGGCGAGGCCCTCGCGCAGGCTGTGCACGTTTTCCGGCGGGGCGATGGGGTCGCGCTCCATGGCATGCAGCAGCAAATTGAGCCGGACGGAGGCCAGCTCGGCGCGGGCCAGCATGAGGGTCTGCTCCTCGCGCTGGTATTGGAACGCGGTCTTGAGGTGCAGGTGCTTCATGCAGAACTCGACGAGCGGCAGGTTCTCCTTGAAGAACTGCGGCAGGTAGAAGCTCTTGCGGCCGTTGTGCGCCTGCTGGTCAAAGTCCATCGCGCGGATGCGGATCTGGGAACCCTCGAAGTCCGGCGTGATGACGACGACGAAGTTGTAGCTGCGCATGTCGCCCAGCAGCTGGACGAAGCTGCGCTCGTTGAATTTCACGAGCTCCTTGGCGATGCGGATGGGGCGCAGCTCGGGGCGGTCGAGCCAGCGGTCGATGAAGATGTCACCGGGGATGCCGGCGATGTGCTCCTCGACCAGCGTGGTGCCGTGGGTGAGGAAGTTCAGGCGGTTCGGGGAGAGCAGGTGCTCCAGCTCGAGGCCGTAGACGCGCGAGGCGTCGGCCTTCTTGATGTAGAAGTAGTCGGGGTTGTCGTTGTAGGCGTTGACGATCTTGATGCGGAATGGCGTCGAGTTGCCGAAGCTGCAGAAGTCGATGCGGTCGATGTAGAGGTGCTGCATCACCGAGAAGTCACCGTCCACGCGCAGGAGGGCGTAGATGCGCTTGAGGTCCTCGTTGAGCACGGGGATGTCCTCCGCGCGGTAGGCGACGGACTCCCAGAGCGTGTTGCGGCCGTCGGCGTCGACCAGCGGGTGGGACTCGTGGAAGTGGCGCAGCCGCTCGTAGGTGACGGGCAGCTCGCGCTCGCGGCGGTAGCGCCTCAGATAGTCCCGCAACTCCGCCCCGATGGGGTAGCTCGGTTTTTTCCGGGTGCGGACTTCGTTCAGGGAGACGGGGGCATCCATCCGCCGCCACGCTGGGCCGAATCGGCCGGTGAAGCAATAGCGCGCCTTGTCATGGGGCCGGAACTGCGCTGAATCATCGCGCATGTCCGCCGTGTCCCGGTTCCGCACCCCGGCCAACGCCCACCACCTGGTGCGCGTGGTGCTGCTGGCCGGCTTCATGTGGCTGGCGGGCCGGCACTGGCACCCGCACTACGGCTTCACGCGGTTCCTGCAGATGGACGCGGTCAGCGCCGCCACCACGCTGCCGGAGCTGCGGGGCGCACCACTTTTCACCCACGAATACGGTTATGACGGCCATTACTACGCGCAGCTGGCGGCGCGGCCCGCGGTAAACGATCCCGCGCTGGCCGGGGCTATCGACAACGTGGGTTACCGGGGGCGCCGCATCCTGCTGAGCTGGCTGGCGTGGGCGGCGGGCGGCGGCGACCCGGTGGCGGCGGTGCGCGCCTTCGCGTGGCTGAACCTCGCGCTCTGGGCCGCGCTCGCCGCGCTGCTGTGGCGAATCTTCCCCTGCCAGGGCTGGCGCGAGACCCTCGCGTGGGCCGGGATGCTTTTTTCCGCCGGGGTGCTGCACAGCGTGCGGCTGGCGCTGACCGACCTGCTCGCGCTGGTGCTGGTCGCCGGCGCGGCCGTGCTGGCCGGAAGGGAACGGCGTGGATTCGCCGCGACCTTGCTCGGGCTGGGCGGACTGGCGCGCGAGACCGCGCTGCTGGGCGCCGTCACGCTGCTGCCCTCCGACCGCGGCACGCCGGCCGACTGGCGCCGGACAGCGGGCTGGCTGGCGCTGATCGCCGTCCCGCTGGCGTTGTGGGTGGTTTATCTGCGTTCAGTGCTCGGCCCGACGGAGCCGGGACTGAGGAATTTCACGCTGCCGCTGGCCGGTTGGGCGGCCAAGTGGGGCGAGGCCATCCACGGCTTGCGCACGGAGCCCGACCGCGATCTGGCGATGAGCGCGTTGCTCGCGCATGTGGCCCTGACGGTGCAGGCCGCCTACCTGCTGCTGCGGCCCGAACCCTCGAACCGATGGTGGCGGCTCGGGGTCGTTTATGCCGGACTCATGCTTTTGCTCGGCACGGCGGTGTGGCAGGGCCACCCCGGCGCGGCGACCCGCGTGCTGCTGCCGCTGGCGCTGGCGTTCAACGTGCTCGCGGTCACCGCGCGCGCGTCCGTCGGCTGGTTCGTCGCCGGGAACCTCTCGGTCCTGAGCGGCGTGCTGGCCCTTTGGACGGTGCCGCAATCAACCCATGAGCTGGCGGCGGGCCGGCTGGATGGGGGCAGCTATGTGGTGCACACGGACAGCCGCTGGCATCCGGTCGAGCGCGGCCGGACCCGGAACTGGGCTTGGAGCGCGGCGGACGGTGGCTTGCATTTTGATTTCCAGCCGCGGGTGGACGGGGCCCGCAAGGTGAGTCTGGCGGTGCTCGGTCTCACGCCCCGGCCGCTGGAGATCAGGCAGGACGGTCGGGTGCTGTGGCGCGGCGAGATCGGCGAAAAACTGCAATGGATCGAGCTGCCGGCCATGACCGTGGCTCGCGGCCGGGCGGAACTGGAGTTGCGCAGCCCGGTGCCCCCGGAGCGGGAGAATGCGGATGCCGGCGGCCGGGCGCTGGGGTTTGCCGTTTACGGCGTGCGGCTCGACTAAGCGGCGGCTTTGCCCTGCCGGAGGCGGTCGAGGAAGACGGCGACGATGATGACGAGGCCGATGATGATCTCCTGGAAATAAGTCGGCCAACCCATCTGCTGTGAACCGTTGCGCAGGACGCTCATGATGAGCGCGCCGATCATCGACCCGAGCACGGTGCCCACGCCGCCGTTGAGGCTGGCGCCGCCGATGATGACGGCGGCGATGATGTCTAGTTCGAGGCCGACGGCGACCGTGGGATCGCCCTGGCGGAGGCGGGAGAGCTGGAAAAGGCCCGCGAGACCGAAGAAGCAGCCAGCGAGGGCATAGATGGTGATCTTGAGGCGGGTCGTCGGGATGCCGCAGAGCCGGGCGGTGGCCTCGTTGGAGCCGAGCGCGAAGATGTGCCGGCCGAAGACCGTGTTGCGCAGGAGCAGCGCGGTGAGGATCGCCAGCACGATGGCCACCCAGACGCCGGCGGGCAGGGCGTGGCTGAAAGGATCGGCGGTGGTCATCCAGCCGTTGATGGGCGAGGTGTCGTAGTTCACGGTCTGGTTGTCGGCCATCCACTTGGCGGTGCCGCGGGCGACGCCGAGCGTGCCGAGCGTGATGATGAATGGCGTCATGCGCAGGCCGGCGATGGCGGAGCCGTTGAGCAGGCCGATCAACCCGCCAGAGGCAATCATGACCAACAGCACGGGCGCCGGGCCCCAGCCGTGCTGGATGAGCAGGGCGCCGACCACGCTGGTGAGCGCGATGGTCGAGCCGACGGACAGGTCGATGCCGCCGCTCACGATGATCAGCGTCATGCCGAGCGCGCCGATGGCGACGATCACGGTCTGCGTGAAGATGATCTTGAAATTATTGTAGGTGAGGAAGAACTCGCGCGTCTCCGCCGGAATGGAGAAGAGCCCGATCACGAGGATGAGCCCGATGAACGGGCCGCCTTTCGCGAGGATCTTTTTGAGGGTGTCTTTCATCGGAAAAGTCAGGCGCTGCCGGTGGCAACGCGCATGATGGAGGCCTCGTCCCACTCGGTCCGCGGGCGCACCGCGGCAAGTTCGCCGCGGCACATCACGCCGACGGTGTCGCAGAGGCCGAGCAGCTCGGGCAGGTAGGAACTCACGACGACGACGGCCTTGCCGGCGGCGGCGAGCTCGCTGACCAGTTGGTAAATCTGGGCCTTGCTGCCGACGTCGATGCCGCGCGTGGGCTCGTCGAGGAGGAAGATGCGCGCCGGATGCTCGAGCAGGCGGGCGAGTGCGACCTTCTGCTGGTTGCCACCCGAGAGCTGGCCGATGGTCTGCCCGGCGTTCAGGCACTTTACGCGGAGTTCGCCGACCCAGCGTTGGGCGGTCGCGCGCTGCTTGCCGCCGTTGATCCAGCCGAACCGGCCGTAGGCGTTCATCTTGGTGAGGGTGAGATTGTCGGCAATGGACTGGTTGAGCATCAGGCCCTCCTCCTTGCGGTTTTCGCTGAGGAAACCCACGCCCTGCGCCCAGCGGTCGCGCGGCCGGGAGGAATGTGCGGTGGCGTCCAGGATGCAGACCTCACCGGCATCGAGTGCATCGAGGCCGAAGATGGTGCGCAGCAGATCGGTGCGGCCGGCGCCGATAAGCCCGGCGAGGCCAAAGATCTCGCCGGCGCGCACCTGCAGGGTGGCGCGCTTGAGGCGCGGGGCGCTGGCACCGGTCTTGACCTCGAGCACCACCTGGCCCGGGGCATGGGCGGTGCGCGGATAAAGATCCTTCACCTCGCGGCCGGTCATCAGGGTGACGATGTGGTCGAGGGTGGCGTCCTTCATTTTGCCGGAGCCCACTGTTTCGCCGTCCTTCAGCACGGTGTAGCGGTCGGCGATGCGGCGGCATTCCTCAAGAAAGTGGCTGATGTAGATGACGCTGACGCCGGAGCTGCGCAGCCGGCCGATGGTGGCGAAGAGCTTCTCGGTGTCCGCCTGGGTGAGGCTGCTCGTCGGCTCGTCCATGATGAGCACCTGCGGCTGGATGAGCAGGGCGCGGGCGATCTCGATGACCTGCTGCTCGGCAATGGAAAACTCGCCGGCGCGACGGTCGAGGTCGAGATCAGCGTGGCCCAGCTGGGCGAGGGCGGCGCGGGCACGCTCGCGCGAGGCGCGGCGGTCCACCCAGCCGAGCTTCGTGGACTCGGCGCCGAGCAAAATGTTCTCCTGCGCGCTGAGGTGGAGCGCGAGATTCAGCTCCTGATAGATCATGGCGACGCCCTTGAGCCGGGCGTCGTGCGGGTTCTCCGGCAAGTAGGGTATGTCCGACAGCTCCATCGTGCCGGCGTCGGCCTCGTGGGCGCCGCTGAGGATCTTCATCAGCGTGCTCTTGCCAGCGCCGTTCTCGCCGATGAGTGCGTGCACCTCGCCGGGGGCGATGTCCAGCGAGACGCTTTTCAGCGCACGGGTGGCGCCGAAGCTCTTCTGGATGCCGGTGAGGCGGAGGCGGACGGCGGACATTACTTCAGGTATTCGTCGAGCGGCGGGTTCATCAGCGCGTGGATGGCCGGATCGGCGAGGTTCTCGCGCGTCGCCACCGTGACGCCGGTGTCCACGAACTTCGCGACCGGCTCGCCGCGGACGACAGCCACGGCGTTCTTCACGCCGAGGTAGCCCATGCGGAAGGGGTCCTGCACGAGCAGGGCGGTGATGTCGCCGGCCTTGAGTGCGCCAACGAGCTCGGCGCCGGTGTCGAAGCCGACGAACTTCAGCTTGCCGCCGGCCAGACCGGCGTCGCGCAGGGCGAGGAGCATGCCGGCGGTGGTGGGCTGGTTGCAGGCGAAGACGCCATCGATGGCGCGGCCGTGGCGGTTGAGCAGGTTCTGCGCGGTGCGGTAGGCGGTGTCGCGGGTGACGCCGCCGTGCTGGTCGGTGGAGACGAGCTTGATGCCGGGGAAGTCCTTTTTCATGACCTCGAGGAAACCCTCCTCGCGATCCTCGGTGCTGGCGGACCCGGTGGAGTAGCGGAGCATGATGACGCGACCATTCGGGCCGACGAGGCCGGCCAGCGTGCGGGCGGCGACGCGGCCGCCTTCGCGGTTGTCGGTGGCGACGTAGCTCGCCGGCAGGTCGGAGTTGAGGGCCGAGTCGATGGTGATGACCGGGATCTTGCCGCGCACGGCGGTGGCGAGCGGGGCGATGAGGGCGTTGCGGTCGAGCGGGGAGATGACGATGGCGGCGACCCGGCGGCCGATGAAGTTCTCGACGACCTGCACCTGCTGCTCGCGGTCGTCCTCCTTGAGCGGGCCCTTCCAGAGGACGTTCACCGGGATGCCGGCGGCGGCGAGCTCGCGCTGGGCCTTGACGGTGCCGGCCTGCACGGCCTTCCAGTATTCGTGCGTCGTGCCCTTGGGGATGACGGCGATGTTGATCGGCTCGGCGGCGGTGAGACCGGCGAACGCGGCGAGGGCGAACAGGGGAGCGAGGAGCTTTTTCATTTAGGGCTTCAGGTATTTGTCGAGCGGCGGAGTGACGATGTCGGCGAGAGCCGGGTCGTCGAAATTTTCCCGGGTGACGAAACCGACACCGGTGTCGATGCGGGCGGGCACCTTTTCGCCGCGGAGGACGGCGACCATGGTCTTCACGCCAAGGTAGCCCATGTTCATGGGATTCTGGACGACGAGGCCGTCGATGTCGCCAGACTTCAGGCCGGCGTTGAGGGTCTCGCCGGAGTCGAAGGCGATGAACTTCACCTTGCCGGCGAGGCCGGCGTCGCGGAGGGCGAGGAGCAGGCCGGCGCCGGTGGACTCGTTGGGGGCGAACACGCCGTTGACGACGGAGCCGTAGCGGCTGAGCAGGGTCTCGGCGGCGCGCTTGGCGGTGTCGCGGGTGGCGCCGGCGTGCTGGTCGATGGAGAGCAAGCGGATGGCGGGGAAATCCCTCTGCATGACCTCGACGAAACCGGCCTCCCGCTCCTCCGTGCTATTGGAGCCGATCTGGAGGCGGAGCATGATGACGTTGCCCTTGCCGCTGAGGAGGCGGCCGAGGTTGCGCGCGGCAATGCGGCCGCCCTCGCGGTTGTCGGTGGCGACGAAGCTGGAGTAAGCCTTCGTCGCGAGGCCGGAATCGATGATGATGACCGGAATCTTTCCGCGCACCGCGGTTTCCACCGGGGCAACGAGGGCCTTGTCATCGAGCGGGGCGAGCACGATGCCGTTCACGCGGCGGCCGATGAAATTCTCGACGACCTGCACCTGCTGCTCGCGGTCGTCCTCCTTGAGCGGACCCTTCCAGATCACGTTCACGGCGATGCCCTCGGCGGCGAGTTCGCGCTGGGCTTTCACGGCGCCGGCGTGGATGGACTTCCAGAATTCGTGCGTCGTGCCCTTGGGGATGACGGCGATGGTGTAAGGTTCGGCAGCCGTCAACGCGGCCGCGCAGCAAAAACCGAGCAGGGTGAACCAGAGGGACTTCATGAACGGGGTAGGTTGAAGCTGGCGGAAGAAAGAGAAACCATGACGACAGACGGAGGTGCCTGCGTCAACCCGGCCGCCACTCTTACCGTTAACTTAACTAATCGGCCCGGGCCAGCAGGCGCTCCAGCAAAGCGATCAGCCGGGTGCGCAACGGCTGGCCGCGGGCGGCGAAATCGCGCTGATGGACCTCATAGGTGGTGCGGCCCTCGGGGGTCTCGATCGGGATCGGGGCGAACCCGAGCCTTTCCAAGTCATAAGGGCTGGCGCGCATGTCGATCTCGCGGATGTCGCGGGCCAGGGCGAAGCAGTCGGCGATGAGCTCCGCGGGGGTGAAGGGCGCAAGTTTGAACGCCCACTTGTAGAGATCCATGTTGGCGTGCAGACAGCCGCGCTGCTCGAATTCCGGTGTGCTGGCGCGCTCCGGTTGCAGGCGGTTGAGCGGCCGGGCCGGCGCCGTGAAGAAGCGGAACGCGTCGAAATGGGAACACACGATGGGCTGGGCCTCGACGATGCGCGCCAGCCCGTCGGGCGGGAAACGCAGCGGCCAGGCGTTGTGGCGCACCTCGTCGGGCGTTTGCCGGTAGACCATGGCCCACTCGTGCAGGCCGAAGCAGGCGAACTGTGGCGGGCGTTCCGCCGTGGCGCGAAGCAGGCTCAGTATCCACGCCACGCTCTCGCGGCGCCGTGGCTCGAGCGCGCCGCAGTTCAGCGTCACGCCGCCGTCGACCTCGTGGTATTCCGGCCAGCGCAGGAATTCGCGCGCGGTTTCGCCCTGCAGCACGACGTCCGGTCCCGGGTGCCAGCGGCGCAGCCACGACGGACGGAAGCGGTAGTATTCAAAAAGAAAGTCATAGACCGGGTGCTTTTCGCCCCGCGCGGTGCGCGCCTGATGCGGTTCCGTCCAGGCAAGCACGCGCTGCTCGTGTGCCTGCCGGCGGGCGCGCCAGTCGGCCTCGGGCAGGATGGTGCGCTGGACGGACGCGAGCATCAGGGCCAGGCGATCACCGCGGTCCCGGCGATGATCAGGGTGCAGCCGATGGCGGTCTTGAGCGTGAGCGCCTCGCCAAGGAAAAGCGCGGCGAGGATGATGGTCAGCGCGAGGCTGGATTTGTCCACGGCGCTGACGAGCGAGGCGGTGCCCAGTTGCAGGGCCTTGAAATAAAACAACCACGACGCACCGGTCGCGGCCGCCGACAGCACGAGGAACAGCATCGAGCCGCGCGGGATGGCCGCGACGGCGCCGAGGTTGCCCTGGAGCGCGACCACGCCCCAGGCCAGCACCAGCACGACGGAGGTGCGGATGGCGGTCGCGACGTTGGAATCAATGCCTTTCACGCCGACCTTGGCGAGAATGGCGGTCAGGGCGGCGAAAACCGCCGAAAGGAGAGCATAGGTCCACCACATGGCCGCCAGTCTGGCCGGAAATCAGCGGCCCGCGAGCAGCAAGCGGCGCACGCCCTCGATGGGGGAAGTGTCGATGAACCTCAGCTCCACCGGCCAGTTTAGTTTCCCGGCCAGCGAACGGAGGGCGAAGGCCGCCGGCGGGCTGTTGAGGATCCGGCCGCTGACGCCGCAGGGCAGCTTCCCGGTGGCCTGCGGAAAGAGCCGGTGGATCACGGTGTCCGCCTGGCGCGCGAGGTCCGTGATGGAGTCGGCCACGACCTGCTGGGCCGGGCCGCAGTCCACCGCGGCGAGTTCGAGCACGCGCGGCGCGAAGCCGGCGATCAGGGTGTTCGCGGCGGGGTCGCTGTAGAACAGCCGCGAGTTCGCGGAGTAGTCGGCCAGCCCGGTGTGCGCGCACAACGCCACCGCCAGCGGGGAAAGCACGGCCGTGTCGCCACGCGCCGCCTGCAATTCCAGCAGCGCTAGGCCGAGGCCGCGACGGCCAAGGTCGAACCCGCTGCCCGGATCGCCGAATTTCCAGCCGAGGCCGCCGGCATAGTGGATGGCGCCGTCCGGCGCGCGCGCGGCGACGAAGGAGCCGGTGCCGGCGTGCAGCACCAAACCCGGCTGGCCGCTCGTGGCCAGCTCGAGCACCGGCCGCGAATCATCAATGGTGGTGACCCGGCCGTAGCCGGTGAGGGTGGCGGCGAACTCGCGCCAGAAGGGCGGCGACCCGGCCGTGCAGATCAGGGTCTGCTCCACGGTTCCGTCCGGGTGCCGCGCGCGGAGGGCGGCCAGCGCCCCGGTGAGCAGGGTGCGGGCCTGATCCGGGCCGACCTGGCTCGGGTTGCAGCCCGGCGCGATGTGGCCGGCGAGGACCGTGCCCGCCGCATCGATGAGGATGAGTTCCGTCTTGGTGCCGCCACCGTCCACGCCGATCGAGAGTTTCATGCGAGCAGGCGGCTGAGCCGGCCTTTGTATTTTTTTGCGAGTTCGCGGTTGTAGTCGATGGCACCCGGCACGTTCTGGCTGCGCAGGACCGGCAGCGGGTGGCCGCCGGCCTTGAGCCAGGCGACGACCTCGAGGGAGAGCAAGTTGAGCAGCGTGGCCCCGATGAAGGTCGAGGTCGGACCCGCCATGACATCTGTGGTCACCGGCACGACCGCGTCGCCGGGGACACCGCAGTTGTCGAGGACGTGGTCGGCGATTTCGTGGAGATTTTTACCGCCCGGATGGACGGTGGCGGCGGACTTGGCCATCTCGACGCAGGTCAGGCCGACGATTTTCAGGCCCCTGGCCCGGGCATAAAGGGCGACCTCAAGAGGCGAGGAATTTTTGCCGGAGTTGGAAATGACGATGACGGTCTCGCCCGGCCGCAGGCCGTATTGGCGGTCGTAGCGCTCGGCGACCTTGGTGCCGTAGCCGGCCAGGTTCTCGATGAAGCCGCCGGTGACGTCGGGAATGCTGCTGATGCAGACGAGGCCGCCGGCGCGGCCGACGAGTTCGCGCGCAATGATGTCGCTGTGGCCGCTGCCGAAGAGATGGAGGATGCCGCCCTGCGCGAGCGATTCACCGATGACCGGCCCGAGCTGCCGCAAGACGGGGGCGTTCACTGCGACGGCTTTTTCGAGCAGCGCGGTGGCGGTGGCGAGATAGCTGCCGGCGAGCGGGGACATGCGGGGAGTGTTGCGACAACGCGGCGGAGGCTGCACGACAAAAGTTCCGCGGCGCGGCGGTCCGTTTCCAAATTGACCGGCTGGGCCGGCTGGCGCTGTATGGCCGGGTGCGGCCGGGCCAGCCGCCAACCCCGCCTTCCCATGCGTTTCCTCTGTCTGTTCGTCGCCTTGCAGCTCGCCTTGCCGGCGCAACCCGCCGCGGGGATTGTCCCGATCGAGACGTTCACCCAGGCACCCAAATACTCCCAGGCCCGGCTTTCCCCGGACGGACGGTTCATCGCCTGCCTGCAGGATATCGACGGCGACCAGTGGCTCGTCATGTTGGATCTGGAAAAGAAGAAAAGCATCCGGGTGAATCCCGGCGTCACGGTCACCGGCCTGCGCAAGCGGGTCAGCGCGTTCCGGTGGATCAGCGACCGGCGGATCAGTTTCCTGTGCACCGTATTCGACGGCCAGGCCTTCACGGGCGTCAGCGCGGTGGACTACGACGGCAAGAACTGGGTCGCCTTCACCGGATCGGACGTGAACCCCTATGAGCAGAATCCCCTGCTCGCGACGCAGATCATCCACAGCTTTGGCGACGAGGATCAGAACGTGCTGATGCTGGACCGCGGCTTCAACGAGGGGCGGGATCTCGTATATCCTGACGTGATCAAGGTCAGCACCCGCTCGCGTTTTTCGGAGACCGTGGTGAAGAACCCCGGCAACGTCGTGGGCTGGGTGCCTGACCGCGCGGGCGTCGTCCGGGTCGGCATCACCCGCGATGGCCTGCGCAGCGGCGTGATCTACCGTGAAAACGAGCAGGCCAGGTGGCGCACCATGCCGCCGCCGGACGGGGCGCGCAGTGCCAGCCCGCTCGGGTTCAGTCACGACGGCAAGCGGCTCGTCGTGGCCGCCGAGAACGACCGCAAGCGGCGCGCGATCTATTACCACGACCTGGAGACGGGCAAACTCAGCGAGCCGATCGCCAGCGACGACCGGTTCGACATCATTCCCGAGCGCGGCGCCCCCTCGATTGATGGCGTGAGCCTGGCCGGGCCGGTGGTCTCCGACCTCGCCGAGGAGGTCATCGGCATCCGCTACATCACCGACGGGCCAAAATCGCTCTGGTTCGACCAGGGCTTCGGTCTGTTACAGCAGGCGATGGACGGGCTGCTCAAGGACACCGTAAACCTGATCATCAGCCGTTCGAAGGACGAGAAACGGTTCCTCGTGCTGGCTTTCTCCGACCAAAACCCGGGCACGTATTATCTCGTGGATCTCAAAGGGGAGAAACCCAGCATGTCGCGGCTCGGGAACCGCTATGAGGGAATCCCGGTGGGCACGATGATGCCGATGTATCCGGTCAAATACCCGGCGCGCGACGGCGAGACGATCCACGGTTACCTGACGCTGCCCCCGGGCGGCAAGAAGACCGGGCTGCCCTTCGTCATCATGCCTCACGGCGGACCCTTTGTCCGCGACACCTGGAAGTTCGACCCGATGGTGCAGTTCCTCGCCAACCGCGGCTACGCGGTCCTCCAGATGAATTTCCGCGGGTCGCCCGGCTACGGGGTCGAATTCTACCAGAAGGGCAAGCGCGAGATCGGCCGCGGCATGCAGGACGACATCGAGGACGGCACGCGCTGGCTGATCGAAAAGAAATTCGCCGACCCGGACCGCATCGCGATCGTGGGCGGCAGCTACGGCGGCTTCGCTGCGCTCTTTGCGCTCGGGCACAACCCGGAGCTTTACCGCTGCGGCGTTTCGATCGCGGGCGTGACCGATTGGACCGAGATCGTGAAGGAGCGGAAGGGCGAGGAATACAAGTTCGCCTACCAGTTTTTCCGCGAATGGATCGGCGACCCGAAGATCGAGCCGGACTTCCTGGCGCGCATCTCCCCGGTGAACTTCGCGGGGAAGATCACGGCCCCGGTCCTCATCGTCCAGGGCAAGGACGACAAGACCGTGCCGCCCAAGCAGGCGCGGAAGATGGTGGACGCGCTGGAAAAGGCCGGCCGGCCGCCGCAGCCACTCTACTTCTCAAACGAGGGCCACGGCTTCAACAAGGAGAAGAACCGGGCGAAACTGTTCGCGGAGATCGAGAAATTTCTGGCGAAGAACCTCGCGCCCAGGTCAGGCGGTTGATTCCCAGCGGCCGAAGATGCCGCAGGGAAGGACCTTCCCGTCGCGCCGGATCGGCAGGCCGACCTCGCCGCCGGAAATCCGGCCGCCGGCCCCGGACATGAGGCCGGCGAGCAGGTTGACGACGACGGTGGGCGAGAGGCGGGCGGTGTAGGCGTTGATCAGGACGAAGACCGGGCGGTCGCTCAGCACCTCCTTGCACTCCTTGAGCAGTTCCCAGAGGTGGTCCTCGAGCTTCCACATCTCGCCGGTGCTGCCGCGGCCGTAGGTCGGCGGGTCCATGATGATGGCGTCGTATTTGCGGCCGCGCTTGATCTCGCGGCGGACAAACTTGAGGCAGTCGTCGGTGATGTAGCGCACGGGCGCGTCAGCCAGGCCGGAGAGCGCGGCGTTTTCCCTGCACCACTTGACCATGCCCTCGGCGGCGTCGACGTGGCAGACGCTTGCGCCGGCGGCGGCCGCGGCGACGGAGGCGGCGCCGGTGTAGCCGAAGAGGTTCAGCACGTTCACCTCGCGGCCGGCGGCCTTCGCGGCCTTGATGCGGGCGGTGAACCAGTCCCAGTTGACGGCCTGCTCGGGGAAGAGGCCGGTGTGCTTGAAGCTGGTGGGGTGGATCTTGAAGGTAAGGTTGCCGTAACGGATGGACCAGTGGTCGGGCAGGGGCTTGCGGTATTCCCACTTGCCGCCGCCGGTCTCGCTGCGGTGGTAGAAGCCGTCCCAGTTTTCCCAGCGGCCGTTGCCGCCGGTGCGCGGCCAGATGATCTGCGGGTCGGGGCGCACGAGGGTGTAGGGGCCCCACTGCTCGTGCTTCATGCCCATGCCGCAGTCGAGCAGCTGGTAGTCCTTCCAGTTGTCGGCGACGATCAGGCCCGGGCGGTCAATGGTCATGCCCGGAGTAGACCGGGAAAATTCCAAACGCCAAACGCCAAATAACAAACCCGGCGTCGCTTTAATCAGGGTGGGAGGGGCTTTATGCCCCGACATGACACTTACGCCGCGGTCAGTCGGGGCATAAAGCCCCTCCCGCCACAGTCTCAAAGCTGCCGCGCGAGCTTCGTCTCGATCCCGTCCATCGTGGCGGGGAATTCCTTTTCCAGGTCCACGCCGTATTCCTGCGCCAGCACGAGCACGCTCCACAGGCAGTCGGAGAGCTCGTGGGCGAGCTTGCGGTCGACCTCGGCGGCCGGGCGGACGCCGGACTTGGCCATGACCAGCTTCATCAGGTCGCCAACATCGGCAACGAAGCCCTGCATGAGTTCCTCGCGGGTCCACGGTCGGCCGCCGCGGGCGGCGGCGGCCTCATTGAACCGCCGCTGCACTTCCAGGGCGCGGGCGGTGAGCTTGGCGAGGGTCACGGGCGGGCGGGCGACTTGAAATCGAACCCCCGGATGATGTCCTCGAGCAAGGGCAGCACGCTTTCGCTGCCGGGCTGGTCGCTCACCACCTCGCGCATGGTAAAGACGACCGCCATCTGGCTCTGGGCGAAATCCGGCGGCGCCAGGAAATAGACCACCCCCTCTTCGCGCTGCTTGATGCTGGCGGAAGGGCGGCTGAGCGACTTGGAGCGGGCATCGTAGCGCAGCAGCCGGTGCGGGCCGATGACGACGGGATTGCCCTTGGCGGCGGAGAATTTTCGCGTGGCGCTGAAGCCCTCGGTGCGCAGCAGCGTATCCTTGCGTTCAAGATAGGCCGCCGCGAACGCCGGCAGGTCGGCGGCCGGGGCCCCCTCCGCCTTGGCAACGAACACATAGAACTCCGCGCCCGTGCCCCGGGAAAACCCGCCGTCAGCCAGGTGCTGGAAATGCACGAGGTTTTTGTCCGGCAGGGAGGCGACCCGCCAGCTCTCGGGATCAAGTTGCATCGTGATCGTGAAGGCGCCGCCGTCGAATGCCCTGGTTTCGCGGGCGGGCAGGTGGACAAGCAGGCCGAGGCAGAGGATCGCCAGGATGGCGCGTTGGATCGGGGTCATGGTTGTGGGTGGTCGGGGTTGCGGTTGTTCAGGTGCCGTAGAGGCGGTCGCCGAAATCGCCGAGGCCGGGCAGGATGTATCTCTTCTCGTTGAGCCCGCGGTCGAGCGCGCCGGTGTGGATGGTCACATCCGGGTGCGCCTTTTGTAGCGTGGCGACGCCCTCGGGGGAGGCCACGATGCAGACAAAAACGATCTCCTTGCCGCCGGCGGCCTTCACGACGTCGACGGCCTGCGCGGCCGAGCCGCCGGTGGCGAGCATGGGATCGACGACGATGACGCGGGTGTTGGCGAGCGGCGGGAGCTTGCAGTAATAGCTGCGCGCCACGGCGGTCGTGTGGTCGCGCTCAAGGCCGACGTAACCGACGGAGACGTCGGGGAAAATGTCATGGAACGGCTGCAGCATGCCGAGGCCGGCGCGCAGGATGGGGACGACGACCAGCGGCCGGGCCAGCACCAGGCCGGTGAAGGGCTCGAGCGGCGTGTCGACGGATTTTTTTTCGGTCGCGAGGTCGCGGGTGGCGTCGAGCGCCAGCAGCAGCGCGATCTGGTAGCTCAGGGTGCGGAAGAGCGCCGGCTTGGTCGTCTTGTCACGCAGGTGGGTGAGCACGTGCGCGCCGAGCGGGTGGGAGAGGACATGGAGCTGCATGGTGGCGGGAGGTCAGGGTTGGAGGATCAAGGTGTGCTGAGTGGGACCGGGCAGCAGCGGCGTTGGTTCGCCCTTCACCCAAGCGTCGTGGCCGGCGCGGTAGAAGGGTGACAGCACATGGCCGCTCTGGCCGCCGGGCATATGGAAGAGCGCCTCGTCCTCGTGGCCGGGCGAGACCACGAGCCGCTCGGACTGGCCGAAGCGCGGGCCCTGCACGCGCGGCATGTCACTGTCGCCGGACATCTGGTCCGCCGGCATGTCGAGCAGGCGGGCGACCGGTTTGGGCAGGAAGCGGCCGAAGGGATGTTGCATGGCCAGCATGTTGCGCGCCCCCCAGGTGAAGTCGGCGAGGGGGCGGCCGGTCTTCGCGACATCCGCCAGCACTTCGTCGACCGCGGCCAGGAGCAGGGCGTCCCAGGACGGATGGGCGGGGTTGAGTAGTTTTTCCGGACGCTCGTGCACCAGTTGCCAGAGGGCATCTTCATACGGGAGACCCCACCAGTTGAAGGCGGCATACTCCTGTTGCGCCTGTCCGGCAAACGGCGCGAAGGCGCGCGCGGCGGTGTAGAGCCGGAACGCCCGCACCACGCGGTAGGCGACGGAGTCGGTGCCGGCGCGGCCGTTCCAGGCGCGCACCGCCGCGCGCAGGTCGGCGCGGGATTGGCTCTGGACGACCGCCCCGTCGGTCAGCACCTCGAGCAGGAGTTTCTGCCAGCGCCCGAGGAAAAGCGCGCGGTCGTCGAGCTGGATGGCGAGCAGGTCGGCGGGCACGGCCTTCTTGCCGGAGGCGACCAGCGCATGCAGCCCGTCGCGGATCTGGCCGCCGCGGGCGCCCTCATCGTAGCCACTGTCCCCGAGGATGGCGAAAGCCTCGCCTCCGAGGGCGCGGTTGTTGCCGCTCCAGAGGGCCCCGCCGGCCGGGTTGGTGACCACGGGAATATCGCCGGGGTTCTGGAAGCCATCCCACCGGCGGTCGCCATAACCCCAGGAGACCGGCAGGCGGCCGTCGTAGCCGACCCGGCGCGGCACCGCGCCGATGATCGTCCAGGCGATGTTGCCGCCGGCATCGGCGATGAGCATGTTCTCGTTGGGGATGCCCGAGCGATGGGCGATGGCGACCGCCTCGGCCGCGGTCTGCGCCGTCTCTATGTCCATGAAGTGCAGGTTGGTCGCGGCGGCATCATGGGCCGCCCAGCGCAGGACCAGCCCGCGGCCGTCCTTCGGTCCGTCGATGATCGGGCCCCAGCGGGTCCAGCGCGCCGCGAAGGGCACGGGTTTTTCGCCCTTCACCCGGATCTCTTCCGGACGATCCTCGATTTCCTTCCAGCCATGGGGGGTCTGGTAGAAGCTGTTCGCGGTGGTCTCCGTCGCGATCATGATGACATCCGTGGTATCGACGTAGGCGTCGGTGAAGCCCCAGGCGACCCGGCCGTTGCTGCCGACGGTGATCAAGGGGGTGCCGGGCAGGGTCACGCCGGCCAGGCGGTGCGGGCCGGCGGCATCGGTCCACTGCAGCACGGCGCGATACCAGATCTGCGGCAGGTTGTGGTCGAGATGCATGTCGTTCGCGAGCAGCGCGGCGCCGGTGGCGGTGTGGGCGCCCGCGAGGGCGAAGGCGTTGGAGCCGACCACGCGCTTGCCGGCGGGCTCTAGCGCGGCGAGGCCCGCGGGGGCGTCGCCGGCGGGCGCCGCGAAGCGCAGGGACGGCAGCGGGGCGGATGGAAACCTGCTGCCATCGAGCGCGGCGTCCCAGGAATTCCCGCGCGGCGCGAGGAACTCGAGCGTGGCGGTGCCCAGCTTCGAGCGGAGGGCATCGCGGTTGCGCTCAAAGTTGCCCCGGTAATCCTGGAGGTCGAACCACATGGCGTAGAAGCACAGCATCGTGTCCTCCTCGCGCCAGGGTTGGGGGGCGGCGCGGAGCACGAGGTATTCCCAAGGCACCTGGCCCAGCCCGGCCAGGCCGGCGTTGACACCGGCGGTGTAGGCGGCGAGCACCGCGCGCTCGGCCGGGGTCGCCGCGGCCACCACCTGCGCGGCGGTGCGGCGGAACCCGTGCAGCCGCGCCTCGCGGTCGATGTCGAGCGCCGCGCGGCCGAACAGCTCGGAAAGTTCCCCCGCGCCGCGCCGGCGCATGAGGTCCATCTGGAAAAACCGGTCCTGCGCGTGCACGAAACCCAGGGCGCGGGCCACGTCGGCCCGGGACGCGCCGGTGAGGGTGGGGACGCCCAGCGCGTCGCGCTCGATCTTCACGGGCGCCGTCAGGCCGGCGACGGTGCGCTCGCCGTCGAGCGGCGGCAGGCTACCGCGCATCTGCCACCAGCCCCAGCCCGCGGCGGCGAGCACGATCAGCAGCAACCCGCCCAGCGTGATGAGCAGCCAGCGGAGGATCTTGCGCCAGGCGGCCATGTTATTTTTCCCAGGCCCGGACGCTGACGGGATCGCGGCCCTCGTCGAAATCGAGGTAGTCAAACATGGTCATGACCGGCGCGGCCTCGAGCGCGCTTTCCTTGATGCGCTTGGCGAGCGTCTCGGCGGCGGCGTCGCGCCAGCCGCGCTTCATCATGAAGCTGTTCCAGATCTCGCACTCCTCGTCGGTGCGCGGGCCGCCCTTGGCCTCGGCCCAGGCAAGCAGTTCCCCGTCAGTGCCGCCCTGGAGCGCGCGGGCCTTGAGCTCGTCGTAATTCACGCGGAGAAAATTGCAGCAGCGGCTGTCGAAACCCTTGCCGAGGTTGGCGGCATAGTCGACGGCGGGCAGCGTCCCGGCGGCCTGGAGCCGGATCTTGTCGAGCATGCGGCCGAAGTAGACGAGGCGGCCAACCTTGACGTAGGGACTGCGGAGACCGGGGACGTTGGGCATGGCCCCAGAATTCCGCAGGGACGGGGCCGAGGCCAGAAGGAAAATATTTGCCCCGGCAATAACAGGTTAAGAGGCTGGGCACCCGGCCTAGCCGATGGGCCCATGGCCGGCAACCACCCCCGCTGATAAGGTCGCCCCAATGATAAACCCACGCCTTCTGTCCGCGGCGTTCGCCGCCCTGTTCACCCTCACCACGATCCGCGCGGCCGAACCCGCCATGCCGCTGCTGGCTCCGGCTGAGATCGGCTACCTGCACCGGCCCATCACTACCAAGTCGCCCGAGGCTCAGCGCTACTTCGACCAGGGCCTCGCGCTGCTGTTCTCGTTCGACCACGAAAACGCCACCCGCTCCTTCCAGGAAGCCGCGCGCCTCGACCCGGCCTGCGCGATGGCCTGGTGGGGCGTCGCGCTCGCGAGCGGCCCGCACATCAACTTCCCGATGGTCCCGCCGGACCGCGCCGCCCTGGCCTCGGCCGCGCTGGGCCAGGCGGCCAAGCACTCGGCCGGCGCCACGCCGGTCGAGCAGGCGCTCATCGCCGCGCAGGAGGCGCGCTTCGCCGACCCGTCGCCCGCCGACCGCAAGCCCCTCGACGAGGCCTACGCCGCCGCCATGCGCGAGGCTTGGAAAAAATTCCCGCAGGACGCCGACGTCGGCGCGCTCTTCGCCGAGGCGATGATGGACCTGCGGCCATGGGACCTGTGGCAGGCCGACGGTTCGCCGCAGCCCGGCACCGCCGAGATTGTCGCCACGCTGGCCGCGGCGCGTAAGATCGCCCCGCGCCACCCGTTCGCCCTGCATCTCACGATCCACACGCTCGAGGCCTCGCCGTCGCCCGTTCACGCGGCGGAGGCGGCCGACCAGCTGCGCGACCTGCAACCCGGCCTCGGCCACATGGTCCACATGCCGTCGCACATCGACGTGCTGCTCGGGCACTGGGAGAAGGCGATCGTGGCCAACACCCGGGCCGTCGAGGCCGACCGCCGCACGCGCGGGCGCTTCGGGTCGCCGCGCGGCTTACTCTGGCTCTACTTCGGCCACAACCGCCACATGCTGGCCTTCGCCGCGATGATGACCGGCCGCAGCGAGCTGGCGCTGTCGCACATGAACGCGCTCCTGGCCGAGCTGCCGGCCGACGAGGCGTGGTCGAAGGACTGGGGTTTTATCCGCGATTATTTCGGCCCGATGAAGATGGAGGTGCTTGTGCGCTTCGGCCGGTGGGACGAGGTGCTCGTCGCACCCGAGCTGGCGGAGAACCTGCCGATCTCCCGCGCCATGCGTCATGCCGCGCGGGCCATCGCTTATGCCGCCAGGGCCGAGCCGGCCAAGGCCCGCGCCGAACAGCAGGCTTTCGCCGCCGCGCGGGCGAGGGTCCCCGCCGAGGCCTTCTTTGGCAACAACGCCGCCAGCACCATCCTCGACGTGGCCGGGGCCATGCTCGACGGCGAGATCCTGCTGCGCGAGGGCCGCGACGAGGAGGGCCTGGCCCGCCTGCGCGAGGCCGTCCGCCGCGAGGGCCTGGTGCGCTACAACGAGCCGCCCGACTGGATCATTCCCGTCCGCCATGCGCTGGGCGCCGCGCTGATGAACCTCGGCCGCTACAAGGAGGCCGAGCAGGTCTATCGCGAGGACCTGAAAAAGTGGCCGGACAACGGCTGGTCGCTCTACGGCCTGGGCCGCACGCTCCAGCATCTCGGCCGCGAGTCCGAGGCCGCACCCATCCTGAAAAAATTCGACGAGATCTGGGCGCACGCCGACATCCCGCTGACCTCCTCCTGTCTCTGCCTGCCCGGAAAGTGACTGGATCCGGCCAGCCGGCTCAATCGCCGTAGTAGTAGGCGAGCGTGGCGATGAGCCCGAGCAGGAAGGTCGGCGCGTTGATCCAGAGCTGATGGAAAGGCACGGCGTAGTGGTGCACGGCCCAGATCACCGCCACGTGTTTCACCGCGATCAGCCCCCAGCAGATGAGGATGAACCGCTCCGCGCGCGGATCGCGCGGGACGGGCCGGTTCGTGTTAACCTCCTCCACGAAGGCATAGTCCGGCGCGGCCGGGTCACGAGAGGTGATCCACTGGAGGAGGTTGGCAAACATGGCGAAAACCTAGCCAGATCCGGCCGGAAAGGAAGTCCGCCCATGGTTCGGGCCCGAAAATACCTCGCCCGTCGGCCGGGGGCGGATAAATTGCCGGGCGTTTCCCGAGAGTGCCCGCCACGCCACGCCTATGAAAATCAACACCCCCGGCAATGAGATCAACTACCTGCTGCAGCAGACGCGTGTCCACCACATGCACCTGAGCAGCATGGCCGACCTCAAGGCCAACATGCTGCTCACCATGGCGTCGATCGTGGTCACGCTGGCCGCGCCGCAGGTCATGAAGGCCGGCTCGCAGCTGCCGTTGATCGTGCTGATCGGCTTCAGCCTGATGACCATCCTGCTGGCGGCCTACGCGGTCATGCCCAAGCTGCCGTTCACCGGGCGCCACAGCGCCGTGCCCGAGGTGCAAAACCCGCAGTTCAACCTGCTGTTTTTCGGCGACTTCACCGGCCTGACCTATGCGCAGTTCGAGGCCGAGATGACACGGGTGATGAACGACCCCTCGCTCGTCTACCAGGCGCAGGTGCGGGAGATCTACACGCTCGGCGTCTTCCTCGCGCAGAAAAAATACCTCTACCTGAAGCTCGCCTACACGACGTTCATCATCGGCCTGTTCGCGAGCTTCATCACGCTGCTGGTGACCGGCCGGGGCTGAGCCGGGCGATTCTGACTGGCAGCGGGCGCGACCGTTGCGGCCAAACGCCCGGCGGGCAGCCTCGGTCGAACCCCGCTTATCCCATGCGTCCCTGCCTGTATCTTTTGCTGGCGGTCCTGGCTGCTGCCCAGACCCCACCGCCGGCCGCCGATTTCCGCAACCGGCCCATGCCGGCGCCGCGCGACGTGAAGCTGCCCGACGAGCGGCTGCGCGACTCCTGCGTCTGGGTCGATGAGGCGACCCAGACCTATTACCTGGTGAGCGCGGGTCGCCGCGGGCCGAACGGTCGTGCCACGGTCGTCCAATATAACAGCAAGGACTTGGTGACATGGAACGGGCCGCGCGTGATCTTCGAGATTCCCGAGGGCTTCTGGAGCAACCGCGGCATCTGGGCGCCTGAGCTGCACCAATACAAGGACAGGTTCTACCTCTTCGTCACCTTCGACTCCGACCACAAGCTCGCCGAGCAGTGGCGCGACTGGCTGCCCCGCGTGAAGCGCGGCTCGCAGGTGCTGGTGGCGGACAAGGTGGACGGACCGTTCCGGGCGTCCGATCTCACGAAATCCACGCTGCCACCGGACATGATGACGCTCGACGGCACGCTTTGGGTGGAGGACGGCGTGCCCTATATGGTGTTCTGCCACGAATGGGTGCAGATCAAGGACGGCACGGTGGAGTATGTGCAGCTGACGGACGACCTCTCGGCGACCGCCGGCGAGCCGAAGCGGCTCTTCAACGGCAGCGATGCGGCCTGGAGCAGGAAGTCCGACCAATACGGCTGCCACGTCACTGACGGGCCCTGGCTTTACCGCACCAAGACCGGGAAGCTGGTCATGCTGTGGACCTCCGGCGGCCATACCGGCTACACGACGGGCATCGCAATATCCGAGAGCGGCAAGCTCGCCGGGCCGTGGAAACAGCAAGCCGAGCCGGTCTTCGGCGCGCATGGCGAGGACGGCGGCCACGCGATGCTTTTCAACCGCCTCGACGGCCGGCTGATGATGATCCTGCACTCGCCGAACGTCGTGCCCAAGGAACGGGCGGTCCTCTTGGAGATGGATGACCTTGGCGACACGCTCCGCGTGAAATCCCCCGCAACGCGCTAGCCGAGGATCGTCAGCACGATGCCGGTGAGCACGCCGAGCACGGCGAGGAATTTCTGCCGGCTGTTGACTTCGCCGAACAGCAGCAGGCCGCCGGCGAACGCCACCAGCACGCTGCCCCGGCGCAGGCTGGCGACCATGGAGACGAGGGCGTCGGGGTTGCGCAGGGCGTCGAAATAGACGAAGTCGGCCAGCAACAGCGCGAACGAGACCACCAGGATGCTCCAGCGCCAGTGGAAGACGTGGCGTTGCCACAGGCGCAGCTTCCAGCCGACGGCGAGCGGGAGGAACAGCAGGGCGAGGTAGATGGAGAACCAGCACTGGACGGTGGCGGCGTCGAAGCCGGCGCGGCCGAGCAGGAACTTGTCGTAGAGCCCGCTCATCGCTCCCAGCAGCGTGCCAGCGAGGATAAAGCCGACCCACTTGTCGCGGTGGAAGTGGATGCCCTCGCGCGAGCCGGCCAGCGACAGGCCGACGAAGGAGCCGAGCGTGATCACGATCCCGAGGCCCTCGAGCCAGCTCGGTCGTTCGCCGAGCACGAGCACGGCGCCGAGGAGCGTCCACATCGGGCCCGTCGCGCGGATCGGTGAGGCGAGCGACACCGGCAGGTGCTTGATCGCGAAATAACTGCAGACCCACGAGGTCGCCACGAGCGCGGACTTGGCGAGCAGCAGCAGGTGCTGGTGCCAGGTCAGCGGGGCGACGAGCAGCGTGGCCGGCAGCGAGCTGGGCGCGGCGTGGGCCACGGTCATCAACAGCGTCCAAGCGGTGGCGCTGCAGACATTGGCGAAGAACAGCACGGGCAGCACGGCGTTGTCGCGCACGGCGTGCTTGGTCCCCAGTTCATAGAACCCGAGGAACAGCGCGGACAACAGGCTGGCGGCGATCCAGTGCATGAAAGGGCGAGATGTGACGGTCCCGGCCGGATCGGGCAAGGAGACATTGGACGGCTGCGTCCCGGGATCCCCCTGGATCGGTGACGGTCACAGAATTCTCTTCGCGCCGGCCGCGGAGCCGCTAGGCTGCGCCCCATGCCCCGCCGTCGCGCCGTCCAACCCTGACGCCCGGTCGTCTTGTCCGCCGTGCTGTCAAAAATTCCGGTTCCCTGGCGGGTCGCGCTGTTCTTGTCCGCCGCGGCCGGCCTGAATTATGCCGATCGCACGGCGCTCTCCTCGGTCATCCCGCCGTTGCGCGCAGACTTGGGGGCCACGGACGCCCAGATCGGCTGGGCGGGATTGTTGTTTTTGTGGAGCTATGCCGTGTTCTCGCCCATGGCGGGGAACCTGGCGGACAAAATCTCCCGCACGCGCATCATCCTCTGGAGCCTGGTCGGCTGGAGCCTGATCACGCTCGGCACGGGCTTGGTGACAGGGGTCACCTCCCTGCTGGTCATGCGGGCCGCACTGGGGGTGGCGGAGAGTTTTTATCTGCCGGCGGCGGCAGCCCTGCTGGGCGACCACCACGGCGCAGCCACGCGCGGTAAGGCCATGGGGCTGCACATGCTCGGCCTGAACCTGGGGGTGTTGCTCGGCGGCAGTTTTGCCGGACTGTTGGCGGAATATTTCGGCTGGAGGCCCGGCTTCTGGGTGCTGGGCGGCGCTGGCCTGGGCCTGGCCTGTTTTTCCCGGTTCTTTCTCGTCGACGGGTCGGTGATGGGGCGGGTGCAGGCCGAGGCCACCCCGAGCCGGCCGAGGCCGGCCCAGGCCTGGGGTTACCTGCTGCGCACGCCCACTTTTCATGGCATGCTGGTGAGCGCCATGGTCGCCGGCGTGGCTTCGTGGACCTTCCTCAGCTGGCTGCCGCTCTTTTTCTCCGAGAACTACGGCCTGAAACTCGGGGCGGCTGGCCTGGCGGGGGTCGCGCTCTACAAGGCGCCGGGCTTGGTCGGGACGGCGCTGGGCGGCTGGGTTTCGGACTTCGCGATCCGGCGCGACCCCCGAGGCCGGATCATGGTCAAGGCCCTGTCGTTCCTGGTGAGCAGTCCTTTCCTTTTTTTCTTCATCGGCGCCCCGAACCTTGTCCTCGTGGCAACCACTCTCGTCTTCACCTCCCTGATCCGCGCGGTGGGCGTGCCCAGCGAGCATGCGATATTGTGCGAGGTGGTGCCCGCCCAGTTTCGCTCCACGGCGGTCGGCCTCTACAACACCTGCGGCTCGGCGGCCGGCGGGATCGGAGTGTTGCTGGCGGGGTTGTTCAAGCAGGATCTCGGCCTCAACCTGATCTTCGGCGCCTCTTCTGCGCTATATCTCCTGGCCGGCCTGGTGCTGCTCGCGGTCCACCGGTATTGCATGCTGCGCGACATGGCGCGCGCCCAGCGCCACGAGCCGTCGGCGGCCTGAGCCGCGCCCGGTGTTCGGTCTTGCCGGAGTCCGGGCCGCTGGCGTATACCTTGCCGCCTTATGGGACGCCAATGGCTTCATGCGAAACGCGCGATCGTCAACCTGAAGAAGGGCCAGACGGTCGGCAAACTCGTCAAGGAAATCACCGTGGCCGCCAAGCTCGGCGGCGGCGACCCCGCCGGCAACGCGCGGTTGCACGCCGTCCTCGAGAAGGCCCGCAAGGCCAACGTCACGCGCGAGGCCATCGAGCGCGCCATCGCCAAGGGCACGGGCTCCGGGGGCGACAAGAGCTCCCTGGACCACGTCGTCTTCGAAGGCTACGCGCCGCACAAGGTGCCGGTGGTGGTGGAGATTTACACGGACAACCACCAGCGGACTGCCCCGGAAATCCGCAATCTCTTCAAGAAGGGCGTGCTGGGTGCGGCCGGCAGCAACAAGTTCCTGTTCGACCACGTCGGCATCGTCGAGGCGCACACGGCGGACGCCGCCGCCGACCTGGAGGCCGTGGCCATCGAGGCCGGCGCCAATGATTTCAGCCCGCTGACCCACGCGCAGAACGACGACATCCCGGAGGGCGCCACCGGCGCGCACTTCGTCACCGACCGCACCGCGGTGCACGCGGTCTCCGTCTGGCTCAAGCAGCACGGCTGGCATGTCATCACGAGCGAGATCGGCTACGTGGCCAAGCAGTATCCGGTGCTCGACGACGCGCACCGCGCCGAGGTGGGCGAATTCCTGCAGGAAATCGAGGATCACGACGACGTGCAGCGCGTCTGGGCCGCCGTTAAATAAAAATCCCCGCACCGGAGAGGTTGCGAGGGGGAGGGAAAAAACGCCGGCTCAAAGAGCCGGCGTTGAGGGGAGAGGAAGCAGTAACGAAATCGTTACTTCTTCTTTTTCTTAGCGGCTTTCTTAGCCTTTTTCTTTTTAGCCATGACGCAGTGTCGTAAAAATTTTGCGCGGTTGCACTAAAAATATCGCGGTTCGTGAAAATATTTTCCGCGCGAGAAAATCCGAAAATATCGCGCGGGAAATAATTTCTTCGCGCAGCGCGCGTGAAAATTCAGCGACCGTAAAGCGTCGCAAGCTCGCGAAGATAATTTGTCGTCCCGCCGAAAAACTTCTCGAGCGCGGCGGCGCGATAGCGCCACTGCCAGTTGCCCTCGGCCTTCGAGGGCGTGTTGAAGCGGGCCGCGCTGCCGAGTGAAAAAACATCCGGCAGCGTGACGATGGCGAGGCGCGACGCGCTCGCGTAGCTCGCGCGGATGAAGTCCCACGCCACATCCTTGCCGTCCACGCGCAGGTAGCGGCGCACGTAGTCGCGCTCCGGTTCGGGCGCGGCCTTATACCAGCCGGCGGTGGTGTCGTTGTCGTGCGTGCCGGCGTAGATGACGGAGTTCGGCGTCGCGTTGTGCGGCAGATAGCCGTTCTTCGCGTCGCTGCCCCAGGCAAACTGCAGCACGAGCATGCCGGGCAGGCCCGAGTCCTCGCGGAGCTGCACGACGGAGTCGGTGAGCACGCCGAGGTCCTCGGCGATGATGCGGGCGGCGGGGAACGCAGCTTGGAAGGCGCGGAACAGTTCGAGGCCCGGGCCGGGCACCCATTCGCCGACGCGGGCGTTTTTCGCCGGGTAGGGGATGCGCCAGTAGGCGTCGAACCCGCGGAAGTGGTCGATGCGGACGATGTCGCAGACCTCGAAGGTGGCGCGCATGCGGGCCAGCCACCAGGCGTAGCCGTCGGCCCGGTGGGCGTCCCAGCGGTAGAGCGGGTTGCCCCACAGCTGGCCGTCGGCGGAGAAATAGTCCGGCGGCACGCCGGCCACGGCGAGCGGCAGGAAGGTCTTGGGATCGAGTTCGAAGAGGCCGGGATTCGCCCAGGCGTCGGCGGAGTCGCCGGCGACAAAGATCGGCAGGTCGCCGATGACCTCGATACCGCGTTCGCGGGCGGCGGCGCGGACGAGGGCCCACTGGCCGAAGAACAGATACTGGCCGAACTGGTAGGCGGCGATGGCGTCGGCGAGCTGGCTGCGCAGCGGGGATTTCTTGGCCCGCGCGAAATCCCGGGCCTCCAGCGGCCATTCCCACCAGGCGATGCCCTTGAAATGATCCTTCAGGGCGCGGAAGCAGGCGTAGGCCTCGAGCCAGTCCGCGTTCTTTTTGCAGAAGGCGGCAAAGTCGCCGTAGGGCAGGGCCGGGCGCCTGGCCTTGAACTGGGCGTAGGCTTTTTCGAGCAGGCGGGGCTTGAGCTGGTAGATCGCACCGTAGTCGGTCTGGTCCGCGGACAGCGCGGCGAGCGGCGCAAGGTCGCTGGCCTCAAGCAGGCCGGCGCGGACGAGAGCGGCGAGGTCGACGAGGTAGGTGTTGCCGGCGAAGGCGGAGAAGCACTGGTAGGGCGAGTCGCCGTAGCCGGTGGGGCCGAGCGGGCAGACCTGCCAGTATTTCATGCCGGCAGCCTGGAGGAAATCGAGGAAGCGCACCGCGTGCTGGTCGAAGACGCCGCAACCCTGGTCGCCGGGCAGGGAAGTCGGGTGCAGCAGGACGCCGGCGCCGCGGGCCTGCAACCAGTTGAACAGAGGCAAGGGCGCGGTGACGGGCTTCGACGACGGACGTTTCACAGGGAGATGAGAACGAGGAACGAGAACGAGAACGAGAACGATTTTACCGGCGACGGGCGTTCTGTTGTCGTGACCGGTGTGGGCTGCGCGCTCACATGCGTCTCTGACCGCGAGCCGCGCTTGCCCCGGAATTCCCATTGGAAGGGTGCCTGTCGCCAGTCACGGTGCCAATCGACCGCAGGATTTGCCTCCGTTGATGGCGGCTGCGCATCCCGGATGCTGCAGATCGCATGAATCAACCTAGACGATCAATCCTCTCTTCGACGGTCGCGTTTTTCGCTGTCGCATTTACGTCAGCGGGCGCCGCCGCCTCTCCTGGGGCAAAAAGCAACGAATACTCGATCAACTCCACCTTTAGCGCATCAGGCGGCGTCAAGATGGAGGCGTTTGGACGGAAGTTTCCCCAGATACACTCCAAGGAACTCGCGCTGACACTGAAAGGTGAGTGGCAGGCATGGGGCAACGGCGCGGCTTCCATCGGGCTCTTCGTCCAGCGGATGGAGTTCAAGCAGGATGACCTTGTGAGCGGGGTTCCGGTCATTGCCAAGCCAGGCACAACGGTGGCAGGGTGGTGGACCCTGCCGTTTCCGCAAAAGCTGCAAACCACCGGGGTGGAGCTGAACTACCAACGGCAGATAGACGAGTGTTGGACTGGAATGCTACAGGTCATCCCCTCATGGCGCGTGGCAGGTGCGGCGACGCTTGCGGACAAGGGATTTGGCGGCACTGTCACTGTCTTGGGAATCTGCGCTGTGCGGCCCGGCTTGCAGGTCGCCCTAGGAGCCAGCGGGGATTCGCTGGCGGAGGGCGACAATTGCTTGGTGCCGGTGGTCGGCGTGGATTGGCGGATTTCACCCCATTGGCGCCTGGCCTTCGGTTTGCCGCGGACAGGCCTCTATTTCACGCCGACGGAGAATCTTGAGATGGGAGTGGTGGGCGAGGGCGCTTGGACGACGTATTACGTGCAGGATCCCGGAGCGCCAGACCGTCAGACATATTCCCTGGGTCAACCGCTCACCAATTTGAAGATGGAATCCGCCGAGGCCCGGGTGGGTCTGCAGATCAATTGGCAGGCGAATCAAAGCATCGGCTTCTCCCTGACCTGTGGCGCGGTGGGTTTGCGGCGGATTAAGTATCCGGACCGCAACCTGACAGTCAAAGCCGACAACTTTGACGGCGGATACCTCTCAATCGGATTGAACCTCAAGTTCTGAGGATTGGTGTCTGCCCCCATGAATTTTCAGGTTGCAACCAAGTTGGCGAGAATCGTCGGCATATGGATACTTTCCCTTGCCGGCTTCGCTGTGGCCATGGGCGCACTGGTGGCCTACGAGCCTTTTTTTAGTGAACCCGTCGCGACGAGAACGACGCTGGCCAACCAGCAACTGCACCCGCTGGCGCTGCAGGTGCATGCCTTGAGCGGCGGAGCCGCGATGCTGCTGGCGCTTGTCATCGCGGGGACATTCAGGTGGCGCATGTCCATTGAGGGGCATCGATGCCTGGGTTTTCTCTATGCAGGAGCAGCCCTCCTCTCAGGGGTGACGGGCCTGTGGATATCCCCGGGCGTCGAGGGTGGTATTTGGGCACAAAGCGGATTTGCGCTGGCCGGACTACTATGGCTCGCAACCACTGCGCAGGGTGTATGGGCAGTATGGAAAGGCCGTCGGCTGAGACACAAGCGGGCCATGGTCCGCAGCGCGGCATGGCTGTTTGCGGCGGTCAGCCTTCGGCTACAGATGGCCGTGGTTGAATGGCTGAACCTGCCTCCGCTCACGGCCTATCCGGTGGTGGCCTGGACGAGCTGGGTGCCCAATCTCCTCTGGGTCGAGTGGAGGCTCCGTCGCCCATGAACCTTCCCATCATCCCTCGCTCCGCGGCCAATGCCCGCGCGCTCACGCGACTCAAGGCCGACCTCTATGATCTCGCGTGGGAGCTTGAGCAACGGGGGCGAATGCGCGCCGCGCGAATTGCCGTCGCCGTCGCCGGGCGGATCGACGAGTCGCTCGCGCCACGCATCGCCCCCGATCCGCCCGCTTCCGCCGCCAAATTTGCCCTTGTGTGGCCCGCGCGCGCGCGTCCGACTCCTAGACCCGGTCCCCAGTGATTGCGCCCATGGCCAAGCTCTCGTTGCTCGATTCCTCCGCCCACCTCGGCTTGACCACGCCGCAAACACACCCGTGGCGGCGCCGCTGGTTCGGTTCGCGCGACTACTGGATCGCGCAGGGCGTCGGCTGCGGCGGCTTCATCGCGTTGACGTTGCAGAGCTTGGCGAACCCCATTCCGGGAAACACGTTCGTCGATGCCGTCTGCACGGTCGCGCTCGGCATCCTGACCACCCACGCCCTCCGGATCCTCCTGCTCGTCTTCCGCCAGCGCAACCACTCCTGGGCCGCGCTGGCCCCGCGGATTTTTGGCGCTTGGCTGGCCGCGAGCCTGGCGATGGCCGGCTCGTTCAGCCTGACCAGCGTGGGCTGGCTCTATGCCGACGAACTCGCCGCCGGCACGCTCGTCCAGGGCGAGCGCAACCTCGTCGATGGCTGGGCGGCCTACAACGCCATGCTCACGTGCGCTCTTTTTTTCGTCGGCGTCTGGCTGAGCCTCTACTTCGGCTACCACTACTACCGGCAGTCGCGTGACAACGCCGAGGAACGCCTCCGTCTCGTGGCGCAGGTTCGCGAGGCCGAGCTGCGCGCCCTGAAATCCCAGCTCAAGCCCCACTTCCTTTTCAATTCTCTCAACACCATCCGCGCCCTTATCCCGCGAGATTTGCCTGCCCCGCGCCACGCGGTGACGGCGCTCTCGGAACTATTGCGTGCCGCCCTCCGTCAGGGCGACCGCCCGCTCATCCCCTTCCGCGCCGAGATGGAGCTGGTGGACTACTTCCTCGCCCTCGAGCAACTGCGCCACGAGCCCCGCCTTCGCGTGCGCCGCGCCATCGATCCCGCGACGCTCGATTGCGAGATTCCTCCCCTCATCGTCGTCACGCTCGTCGAGAACGCCATCACCCACGGCATCGCGCGCCGCCCCGAGGGCGGCGAACTCGTCGTCACCGCGACCCGCACGGGCGCCACGTTTGCGATCATCGTGCAAAACCCCGGCCGCATCTGCGGCGACTCCGACTCGCACCGCGTGGGCCTGCGCAACATCCGCGCCCAGGTCGCGCTCTGCTTCGGGCCTTCCGTCCAGTTTGAACTCACGGAGGACGGCATCGACACCGTCACCGCCCGGCTCCAAGTGCCGTGCGTCGAAGCCGCGATCCCCGTCGCCCCATGAGAATCGTGCTCATTGATGACGAATACCTCGCCCGCAAGGAACTGCGCGCCCTGCTCGGCGATTTTCCCGACGCCGAGATTGTCGGCGAGGCCAGCCACTGCGCCGAGGCGCTGCCGCTCCTGAAACGCACGCGCCCCGATCTCATCTTCCTCGATATCGAGATGCCCGGCGGCACCGGCTTCGACCTGCTCGCTCAGCTCACCGAGCCGCGGCCCCGGGTGATTTTTGTGACCGCCTACGATGCCCACGCGCTGCGGGCCTTCGAGGTCAACGCCCTCGACTACCTGCTGAAACCCATCGTGCCCCGGCGCCTCGCCGCCGCCTACCGCCGCGCCGCCAGTCCCGCGCCCATCGAGGAGAAGTCTAAAACTCCGCCGCCCCTGCCCATCCTCGGCGAGGACGATCAAGTGCTGCTCCGCGACGAGAAACATTGCGTCTTCGTGCCCGTGAACCTCATCCGCCTGCTCGAAGGCAACGGCAACCACACCCGCCTCGTCTGCGAGCAACGCGAGATCGAGGTTTACCGCACGCTTGTGTCGTTCGAGGAGCGCCTGCCCAAGTCGATCTTCCTCCGCGCCAATCGCGCGCAACTGGTGAACCGCCTCTTCATCAAGAAAGTCGACCCGTGGTTCAGCGGCTCGCTCAAGGCGATCCTTACAGATGGCACAGAGGTGGAGTTTTCGCGCCGGCAAGCGCAATTGTTTCGCGAGCGGATGGAGCTGTAGCGGACCTGCTCACCAGCCGGCGGCCTGGCCGTCCTTGCGGGATTCGCTGGCGCCGAGGTAGGTGCCGTTCTTCTGATCGCGCGCGATCGCCTGGTAGCCGCCGAAGCCGCCGTTGCCGATGCGGATGACGTGGCCGCGCTGCAGCAGACCGCGCACGCTCTCGTAGGGCACGCCGCTCTCGACCTCGACGTAGCCGCCGTCGGTCATCTTCGGGTTGTCGTAGTCCGAGGAACCCTCGTGCTGCCAGCGCGCGGCGTCGCCGGCTTCCTGGAAGTTCATGCCCCAGTCGATCAGGTTGCAGACGACCTGGACGTGGCCCTGCGGCTGCATGGCGCCGCCCATCAGGCCGAAGGAGAGCCACGGCGCGCCGTCCTTCATGATGAAGGCGGGGATGATGGTGTGGAACGGGCGCTTGCCGGGCGCGTAGTCGTTGGCGTGGCCGGCGCGGAGGGTGAACATCTCGCCGCGGTCCTGGAACGTGAAGCCGAGGCCGGGCACGGTGATGCCGGAGCCCATGCCGCGGTAGTTGCTCTGGATGAGCGAGACCATGTTGCCGGCGGCGTCGGCGGTCGTGAGGTAGATGGTGTCGCCCTCCTGCACGGCGGGGTTGCCGGCGTCGTAGCTGCGGCCGGCCTTGTCCGGGTTGATGAGCTTGCGGCGCTCAGCGGCGTAGGCCTTGGAGAGCAGGCCTTGCAGGGGAATTTTGTTGAAGTCGGGGTCGGCGTAGAATTTGGCGCGATCCTCGAAGGCGAGCTTCTTGGCCTCGACCATCAGGTGCAGCGCCTCGGGCGAGTTGTAACCGAGCGCCTTGAGGTCATAGCCCTCGAGGATGTTGAGCATCTGGAGCGCGGCGATGCCCTGGCTGTTGGGCGGCAGTTCGTAGACATCGTAGCCGCGGTAGTTGACGGAGACGGGGTCGACCCAGGTCGACGTGTGCTTCTCGAAGTCGATTTTGCGCAGGTAGCCGCCGTTGGCGCGCATGAAGGCGTCGATCTGGTCCGCGATCACGCCCTTGTAGAAGGCGTCGCGGCCGCCGGTGGCGAGCGCGGTGAGCGTGTTGGCGAGGTCGGGATTCTTGAAGATCTCGCCTTCGGCCGGCGCGCGTCCGTTCGGCGCGTAGGTGGCCAGGAAGGCGCCGGGGAATCTGTCGGCCTGGGCGTTGCGGACGCCGGTGCTCCAGCCGTAGGCGATGTATTGGGTGACGGGAAAGCCGTCCTTCGCGTAGCGGATGGCGGGGGCGAGCACGTCCTTCATCGGGAGCCGGCCGAACTTGCCGTGCAGCTGGAACCAGCCGTCGACGGCGCCGGGCACGCTGATGGGCAGGAAGCCGCGCGGCGGGATTGTGTCGCGGCCGAGTTTGCCCAGGTCGGCCATCAGCTGTTCGCGGGAGAGCCCGAGGGGTGAGCGGCCGGAGGCGTTGAGGCCGTAGAGCTTTTTATCGGCGGCGCTCCAGACGATGGCGAAGAGGTCGCCGCCCATGCCGTTGCCGGTGGGCTCCATGAGGCCGAGCGTGGCGTTGGCGGCAATGGCGGCGTCGACGGCCGAACCGCCGGCTTTCAATACATCAAGCGCGACCTGCGTGGCCAGCGGGTGCGAGGTGGCGGCCATGCCGTGTTGGGCGATGACCTGGGAGCGGGTGGCGAAGGCGCGGCCGTTGACGCGGTCGGGTTGGGCCGGGAGCGGCAGACAGAGAACGGCCGACAGAAGGCAGAGAGCCGGAATCAGGCGACGGGGGGCAGTCATGCCGGCAGGCTGGCGTCCGGCCCGCGCCGGGTCAACTGGCGACCCGGCGCAATGGCCTTACTTGAATTCTTTGCGCAGCCAGTCCTCGAGCAGCATCTTGTCGTAGAAGAACGCCTGGTCGGAGCCGATGCGCCGGCCGGTGTTCTGGAAATCCAGATTGGTCAGCGTGCGCGTGCCCTGTTTGACGACCTGGCCGGCGGCATCCATGACCGCAAAGGTGAGTTCCATGCGGGGAATGTAGATGCCCCGGATGATGCGGACGCGATCCACACTGGAGCCCGGCAGGAAATCGCCCGCCAGGTCGATGTCGGTGAAGGTGACGTGCAGCTTCTGGCCGGCCGCGAGGCTGGCCGGGGCGTTTTCCTGCAGCCAGGTGCGCAGCGACGCGAGGGCGTTCTGGTCGGTGGAGCCGCCGAGGGAATCACGCACATCGCGGAAATCATCGGGGTTCTGGAACTCGACGGTGATATCGGCGGCGGTGACCCCGTTCGGCGCGGAGGGGGTGGTGCAGCCGGCCAGCAGGAGGCCGGCGGCCAGCAGGGACAGGGTGGTGCGGGTATTCATGGGGGGATGAGACCGCAGGAATCTAGCCAGGTTGCCGCCACCTGCCAGTGGGATTTCCTTCGGGCAAGCCCGGCAAAACAAAGCCCGCCGGGCCGGGGCCGGGCGGGCGGAGGGGGAAAGCCGGACGGTTTACTTCGTCTGCCGGAGCGTGATCTCGCCGTTCATGGTGGAGACCTTGATGTCGACACCGCCACCGTTGAGCGTGCCCGTGACAAGCTTGCCACCGGTGATGGGGGGCATCGGGGCGCGCGGCGGGCGCGGGGCGCGCGGGGCGACGGCCGGGGTGGGCGTGTCCTCGCCGGTGCTTTCCTTCACGGCGCGGGCGACTTCGCGCTGCACCTCACGGGCGACATCACGCGAGACCTGGACGGCGACGCGGGCGGCATCGGCGGCGGCGGCCGCCGCGGCGCGGGCGGTCTCCTCATGGCCATAGCCATAACTGTAGCCGCCGGACTTGCTGCCCTCGGACTTGGTCTTGAGCGCGTCCTCGGCGAAGTCGGTGAGGATGGAGCCGTTGTGGGTGCGCATCCGGATGTTGGCCTTGGTGTCGGCGGGCAGGCGCAGGTCGACCTCGCCGTTCATGGAGGTGATCGAGATGGGCTTCTGCGGGGCCTTGGCGTAGATGGCGCGGACCTCGCCGTTCATGGTGTTGATGACCGCGGAGCCGACGAGGCCCTCGAGCCGCACCTCGCCGTTCATGTTGTTGATCTCGACATCGCCCTCGACGCCCTGGACGACGAGGTCGCCGCCGGCGTCGGTCTTGAGGTTCAGCGCGATGCGACGGGGCACCGAGATCTTGAAGTCGGCATCGTGGCCGCCCCAGGGATTGTCCCCGGCGAGGCTGAGGGTGACGACGTTGTCCTTCTCGGTCAGCTCGAAGCTGACCTCGTTGTCGAGCCGGCGCAGGGCACCGGGGCGGGCGGGCTTGGAGTTTTTCTGGTTCAGCGTGGACTCGACCGTGACGGTGTCGCCGTCGACGCCGGTGATGCGGATGTCGGCCCAGGGCACGTCCAGGCTGAGGGTGGCGGGCTTGTCGGGCGCGGAGAGCTTGACGGTGGCGGTGGA